>Ga0209979_1000028_pt1 | contig 297243 bp, 221 predicted proteins | sample AnhtaG_FD_183114 | JGI IMG/M metagenome (GOLD analysis project Ga0209979, IMG submission 183114) | Deep subsurface microbial communities from Anholt, Denmark to uncover new lineages of life (NeLLi) - Anholt_01485 metaG (SPAdes) (version 2) | ecosystem: Environmental > Aquatic > Marine >...
AGATGATAATGGCACGACCGGTGTGCATTGAAGCTGGTCTCCAGGTCTCGCAGACTGTCGCTTCCTTTGATCTGTGCATGAAGCATGGAACACAATTGAGCCCAGCAGGGAAACCGGCGAACGCGAACGTCTCCTTTGAACAACCGAACAACTTTCTGGAAAAAGGACCGGGGCAAAAAGGTCGTCAACTGAGCAAACACTGTATTACGATGTGCCATGGCTTGTGGCTCCTCTTCATGGGTTCCATTTTTGGTTTTTTTTCATGGTACACAGGGGTGTACAGGAGCCCAAGCCCTTTTCCAGTTTTATTCGTCACGCGATGGAAACGGTCAAAATCACCCCAATCCAAAAACATGTCCCCCCTTCAGAATTCCCGAGATCGAAAAAATGCGGTTCTTCACGCTTCTTCCCTCTGCTTGCTGCGTTACCGATTCCGCTGCAGGACGAAAACGGCACTTATCCACAATCTTTAACCGGACAGCAGTGTAGGCAACTCGTCGAGACACTTTCAGCTAATAGACATGTACGTGCTGGAGCGGCTCTGCCTGTTCCTGAGCAAGAAGCACGACAAATCGGGACGGGGTTGGGGTCAGCGATGGCGACACATCAACTTCCGGCAGGAAGGGTTCTACCAGCTTAGTGGAACCGTACGCAGGCACAATTACCCCGTGCATGCCCTCGGATGAAGAGCATCGGAGAGCCGTGTGCGGGAAAACCGCATGCACGGATTGATGAGGGGGAGCAGGGGAGGCCCTCTGGGCCGTCATAGCATGGCGGTTGGGAGCAAGCCGAACCTGTTCTCTACTCTGTGCGCGACAGTGAACGAGATCAGCCTATGCCCTGGCTCGCATTGGACTTGTCACCTGCCCGCTGCTCATAAGTTCCCAGCTCGGATCTCCCGCCTCACGAGCGCGTTAAAGCTTGACGAGTTCTGGATATCCCTTTCATACTTTTTCGGGTCCTCCAGAGACCTACGCTGGATATATCGAGTTACCCTATTCTTTAACTCACAGGGCAGGGGCCTGTCTTGGTCGGTTACGTCTATCGGACCACTCGGCTCTGCGAAAATGGCAAAATGTTTCGTGACGCTTGAGATGGCAACGTCTGGAGCTTCGTCCTTGGCAAGGCGGACGACATATGCCCTTACCCGAATGCGCTCGTCCGCCTTGAGCATTGCGCGTCTTTCCAAGTCGTCCCTATTCCACCACCATCTTATGTCTTCATCCGTGACTCCTTCCGCTCGCTTCCCCGCCAGCGCGACTCTGACCGCGTCGCCCGTCACCTCCCATTGCAGAAGAAGATCACCGTAGTTTGCTGGCAGGTCCCAGGTACCTTCCCTTATCGATTCTTCCTTGGCCTCCTTGAGCATTGAGCAGACAAATTTCTCCGTATCTTGCGCGGGCAAGCCGGTGCTCTGGAAGTGGACTTCATACACCATCTTCAGAACCTCTTCGATACCCGAACGGTCTCTCGGCAGATTGTGAGATGTAGCCATGATTATGCTCTCGGTCCGCGAAGGTACACCGCCGTACTACGCCCAATGGTAACTCAAACCTAAGAATAGCACGATCTATCATCTGGCAACAGGGCTGGCGCGTGGATGGGCATGATTGTTCATCGCCGAGCTCACCCAAAAGGCGAAAGAACTTGCGCACAAAAGCAGATCGCGCGTTTTTTGAACTATGGAAAGATTACGGCCACCGGGCGCTGAAACCAGCGGCCGACAGGAGGCAACGTCTCGGGCCTGGTCGAGCTGTATGGCGAAAATGCCCTTAGCTACTTCACAACTTGCGACTTTGTCGTTTGTTGGGAGGGCATTCACTGTTACGGATCCAGGGATCCGATTTTTGGTCGTTAGAAGAGGCGTTTTATCACCCAGGAATTCGTTCTCCTCAAGCACGAAATCCGATCTGATTCCGCCGTCTTCAGGCACGGTCGAAGCATTGCCTTCCGAATCTATCAGCCGTGCATTACCTGTTTCGCCAAGGCGGCCCCGGTGCGTTTGCAGGGGCAAACGGCGGGAAGGCGGGCTTGACTTCCGACTCGCTACGTGGGATAAAGAACTGATGAAGAGAATCATCGGGAAGGTGCCACACGTGGTGAGATTCCTATGAGACGCGTCTGCTGGAGGACGGCTATGACATTCGCACGGCTCGGGAATTGCTGGGCCACAAGGATGTCAGAACCACGACGGTGCACACTCATGTGCTGAAGCGTGGCCCGGCGGGTGTTCGCAGCCCGCGGATTCCCTGTAAAGTTGGAGAGGGCGTATTATGTTGACCCATAGAAGATCCCGCGCGAAATGCAAGACCATGACGCAAGCCACTGAAAACGATCGGCTTTCGTGGCACTCTTGCGATGATCTGTAGGCATCTTATGTCAAAAGACGTCCGGACTTGGGATGTTATACGGAACAAGATAATCATTGTTATGCCAAAAGAGCGAACGCATGAACTACTGAAGGCAAAGCTGCGGCGGTGGTGGGTTGCTCCGTATGGGAAATCTCGGTTACGGCCTCATACCCCTGCGGCTAAGCGTGGGTGAGGAGCTTAGGATGGAATTGGCGATTCGCACCGAGCATTTGACGAAGATCTATAGTCAGCGGCTGATTGCGGTCAACGACATGAATCTGGAAGTGCCGCAAGGTTCGGTCTTCGGACTACTGGGTCCTAACGGTGCGGGCAAGACGACAACACTGCGTCTGCTGCTTGGCTTGCAGCGCCCCACCGCTGGCCGGGCGGAAGTTTTCGGCAAGCCGTGCGGGCCCAACGCGGTTGGTGTCCGTTCTCAGATTGGCTATCTGCCCACAAATCCGAAGTTGCCCGGCACTTTACGGCCAATCGAATACCTGGACCTTCTCGGCAAGTTGTCTCGGCTGCCGCGCCAGGTTCGCAAGCCGCGGATATCCGCGTTGCTTCGCGCCGTGGGATTGCTTGCGGCCACTGATCAGCGGATTCAGACCTTCTCCACCGGGATGTGCACTCGGCTGGGATTAGCCGCCTCGCTTGTCGCCGACCCGCCTCTACTGCTCTGGGACGAGCCCACCGCCGGCCTGGACCCTACGGCCCGGCGTTTCACACTGGACCTCATCCGCGAACTGGGAAAGACGAAGACCATCGTTGTCGCCACGCATATTCTCAGCGACATCGATCAGATCTGTGATCACCTGGGCGTTATGCACGAAGGGCGTATGATCTTCACGGGCTCAATGGAGGATATGAAGCGGCGTCTTCGCCGCGGCGACTTCCGCCTTGAGCTTGAAGGCGACGCCGAGGATATCCGGCGTCTGGCCCACGAGGTCACCAGCCTGAAGGGCATCGACGCACGAGTTCACGCCGGCCAGATATTGCTCGTGCGGATTACCGACGATCGCAGCCGCTCCCGTGCGTTGGCCGATGTCCTGAAACTTGTCGACGCGAGCAATCTCTCGCTGCAGGCGATCAATTCAGGACAGAATGTGACCGAAAACGCTTATCTCCAACTATTGCAAGAGGACGAAGCCCATGGGTTCCAGCGATAAAATCTCGAAGCTCGGCACACGGATGATGCCGTACCTGGGGATTCTCCGGCATGACCTGAGAGGCCTGTGGGAGAGTCGACTGGTCCGGCTTTGGTTGGCCGCCACGGCGGTTTTGACGTCGATACTGGCTGTCTCGAACTGGTCTCAATTTCAAAACGCCCCGCTGATTGCGTCGCTGCTGTTTCCGTACCTGGTATTTCCCTGGTTTTTTGTGGTGGTGGTGCTCGGTGTCAGCCCGGTGTCGGGCTCGCGAGCCGAAGCGTTGGCCGATGGAATCTTGAGCCGCCCAGTGGGCCGTTGTGAATACTTGCTTGCCACCTGGTCGGCCCGAGTAGTGCTTGTGTTGGGCGTCTATCTGGTCGTGATAGTCCCGGCGATCGCGCTGGTCACCTTAGCCAAACGCCCGGTACCCGAGGATACGGTAACCGTCTATGGAATCGTCAGTGCCCTGGGCGTGGTGGGACTCGTACTCACTTTCCTTGTGTCGCTGGGATTTTTCATGGGAACGCTGGTGCGAAAGCCACTGTTAGCAGTGGTCGTGCTCGTCTTCGTGTGGTATCCGATCAGTCTTATTTTGAGCGCCTTTTCGCTGGAGGAGTTCTCACCGATCAGCTTGAGCCAGGCACTACCCACACAACTTCGCCAGCCGTGGCGAGAGGTCGAGGCGGACCCAAAGGGCAACGCCAATGTGAAGGACATGGAAGCCTTCGCTCGGTTCGAAAGCGATGAATTCGAAGACTTTTCGTTGCTCCGCGTGACTTTGGGATACGGGCTGCCGACCCTGGTGGCGGTTATCTTGGCAACCCTGTGCTTTTATTGGCGCGATTTGTGACATATTGCCACAATGAAAAACATATCGTTCTTGCCGCCCAGACTGTAACCTTTAAGGCCACATAAGCGTATAAGACTATAAGAACACAGTTTCTCGTGGAGTGCTATGGGATTAGTTGCCGAAATTGCGGCAGCTTCCACTGTTTTGTCTTTTACCTTTTCACCTTCTATTTGATTCGAAGGTAGCCGAGAGAACGGAAGCAGTCTCGGGAAAATCATCATTTTTCGAGACTATAGCAGATTTATAGAGTATAAGTATTCTAACTTATTTTCATTCAATTGATTGTGAGATACAAATGACCGTTACAGCAAGCCTTGGAGGTATGTCATGTCTCAGAAACTCGGACTTGTCCTAACCCTGATGTTGCCCATATTGGGGGCACAAAGCACAGTAGCGGCGCAAGGCTTGCCGCCGGCAGCGCAGTGGATTCCGCACGATGCAGTGATTTCGTTGGAGCTGTCGGAGCCGAAGGCACTGCTTGAACTGCTTACGGGCGAGAAAGCGACCGCGGCCATTACTGGGTTGCCGATGTATAAGGAGCAGGTGTCGAAACCCCAGTTCAAAGAGTTCCTCAATCTGATCAGGTTCTTAGAGCTCACTCTGGACACGGATTGGCGGACTGGGCTGGGGAAGCTGACCGGTGGCGGCATCACCTTTGCCATATGTCCGGAGAACACGGTGCTGCTGATGGTCGACGCCGAAGATGCGCACATGCTAAAGCGGCTTCACGAGATATTTCTTAGCATCGCCCGCTCCGACGCGGCGAAGGAAGGTCAGCCGGATCGCGTCGCCTGCACGCAGTACCAAGATGTCACGGCATGGACGTTCAACGGAGAAGGATCGCATGCGATCATCGGCAAGCGTCTTGTAATTGCCAACCGTCCGGAAGGACTCAAGGCCGTCCTTGAACTTCGCGATAAAGTCGGAGGCGCAAGTCTGGAATCGAACCCCGCCTACCAAGAGTGCCAACGGGCGGCAGGGTCCAAGGCTATCGGCACGGTCTATGTAGATATGAAGTCCCTGATGCAGGTTCCTAATACAGCACAGCTTCTCGAACAGCAGCGTAAGAGGCCTCTCACATCGCTGCTGTTTGCAGGAATCGTCGAGGCACTACGCAATTCGAATTGGCTGGCATTAGGACTGCACATTGAAGATAGCACGTTAGTCTTTCAAGCATCGGTAGACGGTAAGATGGCAAGTTCAACGAATCCCGCAGCCTTTACTTTGCCAAAGGGGCCTCGTGATGGTGTTCTTGCGAATCTATCTGTACCCCGTCGTATTGCCGCGTTAAGCCTGTACCGCGACCTGCATCAGTTTTACGCAGCAAAGGACGAACTCTTTCCCGAACGTACGTCCGGGTTGATTTTCTTTGAGAACATGATGGGTATCTTCTTCAGCGGGCGTGACCTGACGAACGAGGTTCTCGTAGAAACAAAGCCAGAAATCCGCTTTGTAGTAGCCGAACAGGATTATGATTCCGCGATCGGCACACCGCAGGTTAAGCTGCCCGCATTTGCGGCAATCCTTCGGCTTCGCCACCCGGAGCAGTTCAATGAAGTAGTCGAGGAAGCATGGCAGAAGGCAGTGGGGCTGATAAACTTTACCCGCGGTCAGCAAGCGCTGCCCGGCTTGATCATCGATCGTCCTATCCATAAAGGAACTAAGTTTACTGTTGCTTACTTCTCGAGCTCTGGGATAGATGACAGGACAAATCTGGACCAGCGATTCAATGTCCGTCCTGCTTTGGCCATGCCGGGCGAATACCTGGTCCTGAGTTCGACCGATGGTTTGGCGCGAGACCTCATCGATGCCCTAAGCCGAGAGATGGAGCACGCGGTCAAGCCGTTGGGTGAAACTCATAGTCTGGTCGAAATCGAAGGAGGCCAGTTGGCATCGATCCTGGAAGCCAACCGCAAGACATTGGTCCAGGGGAACATGGTCCAGAAAGGCAACACACAACAGCAGGCCGAAACAACGATCGATATGCTCATCAGTCTGGTGGAATTTTTGGACCGTGCCAGGTTAGGGATTGCGGTGCACGAGGGACTACCACGGGCTCGCCTGGAGCTGAAGCTGAACTTACAATAACAGTGGATATGCGCTAACGCCAACAACGAGCTCGAACTACGTTGCACGTTGGTAAGCAATACAAAAATGGAATCTCTAATGGTTGCCGAAATCAAGAAACCGCAGAGCCAATATCAATCGGGGCAAGCTCAGGTGGCGATCGCTGAAAGGCTGACTGATCCTGGCTGGGCCTGGACTGCATACAAACCGGACGCTCATCAACCCTGGAATCTTGCTCAAGCCGGGCACCTGTACAGACGCGCAGCCTTCGGGGCTACCTGGGAGCAACTGCAGCAGGCGCTGCGTGACGGGCCGCAGCGAACCGTCGACAAGCTGCTGAGGCCACAAGCCGACATAGTAGCGTTTAGCCGCACTTACGACGAGCATGAAAACTCGGCTGTAGGCTCGGCTGAGGCGCTACGTGCGTGGTGGCTGCGGAGGATTATTCAGACGCCGCATCCGCTGCTGGAGAAGATGACGCTGTTCTGGCACAGTCATTTCGCTACGAATGGTGCGGAGGTGAACAACGCCCGGTTGATGCGACGGCATGTCCAACTTCTGCGAAGGGGCGCACTGGACTCGTTCCAAAGCCTGCTGCAAGGCATTTCTCGCGATCCTGCTGTGCTGATCTGGCTCGGCGCTGATGCCAATCGTAAAGCAGTTCCCAATGAGAACTTCGCCCGGCAGCTCATGGAAACCTTCACCCTGGGGCCGGGCCATTACACGGAAAAAGACGTCCGTGAAGCTGGCAGGGCCTTTACCGGCTGGTTTGTGCTGCGGGGCCAGCTTCGCTATATCGCTCGCGAACACGATGGGAATGTCAAGAAGATCCTTGGCCAAGAAGGCAAGTTCACGGGCGATGATGTGGTGCGGATCGTGCTTGAACAGCCAGCCGTATCGCGGGTGTTGGTCCGCAAACTGTACCGGTGGTTGATTAGTGAGACCGAGGAACCCGACCTGAAGCTGATTAACCCCCTGGCTGAATCCTTCGGGAGGGATTACCATGTTCTAAGACTTGTGGAGAAGATGCTGCGGTCCAACCTATTCTTCTCCCCGGTGGCGTATCGCCAGCGGATTAAATGCCCTGTGGAGTTCGCCCTGGGCATAGTAAAAGCTCTGGAAGGGACGGTCTCTACAACACAGCTTGGGCAAGACCTGGCCGCCCTCGGCCAAAACCTGTACCACCCACCCACAGTGAAAGGCTGGGCCGGCGGACGTCACTGGATCAATAGCGCTACACTTGTAGGACGGCACAATCTGGCCTTATCGTTACTGCGAGGCTCGGGGCCCTATGCCGACAAACTCAATCCTTGGACCATCGCTAAGAAGCATGGATTTATGACGGCTAAATCCGCAACTAGTTTTCTACTTGAGCTGTTTCTGCAAGGTGACCTCGATTCTGGCGCTTATGACCACGTGTTGAAAACGATGCAAGCTCGTGTCGGTGCCGACAGCGGTGACGTAGAAGCGAGGGTACGTCGTTTTGCTCATACTGTAGTGACGCTTGCCGAGTTTCATTTGGCTTGATTTGGGAGAAGACAGCATGTTTTATACACGACGCGATTTTCTGAAAGCAACTTTGGGGGCCTCGACGCTGCTATCGTTTGCACCGGCTGTGCCGAGCTTGCTGGTTCGCTCAGTGATGGCTGCGGCGCCGAGGCGTGATGACCGCGACACAGTTCTCGTGGTGGTTCAACTGTCCGGCGGCAACGACAGTCTGAATACAGTAGTCCCGTACGGGGACGATGAGTACGCCCGAAACCGTCCTACCTTGCGCCTGCCGAGCAAAAAGTTACACAAGATCAACTCGCTGGTGGGCTTTCATCCGCGGATGGGAGCTTTTATGCGGTTGTACAAGGAGGGATACCTGAGTATTGTCCGGGGCGTGGGCTACCCGAATTCAGATCGCAGCCATGAGGGTGCGATGCGGATATGGCATACGGCTGATCCCAGTCGGCCCAGTCGCCAGACAGGTTGGCTGGGACGTGCGGTCGACAGCATTTGGAGTGCGAATGAGACAGACACACGTGCTGTATTTGTCGGGCCGATCACCCGGCCGTTCGGCCTGAACGCAGAGAACGCAATCGTCCCGTCCATCCGCTCGCTCCGCGACCTCACGACCGGCCGAATGCCCGGTTATCCAAACGAGCAATCTGCAAAGAAAGACACGGCTGCACTTGCCCGTGTGGATAAAGACAATCCGCTGTTGGATTTCTTGCGGTGCAGCACGCTGAACGCTCACTGTAACAGCCGGCGAATCGAAGCAGCGGCCAGAACGACAGCCCAAACGGCCAAGTACCCGTCGTTCCAGCTTGCCTGGAGCTTTCGTACGATTGCCCAGCTTATCCGGGCCGATGTCGGTATCCGGATCTTCTTCACGGAACTCGGTGGTGGGGGCATCGGTGGCTTTGATAACCACGCCAATCAACTTGGCAACCATTGCGCTTTGCTGCAGCAGTTGTCCGAGTCAGTGGCGGCCTTTATCCATGATTTGAACCGGGACAAGCTGCTGGCTCGGGTCATTCTGATGACGTTCTCGGAGTTCGGCCGAACCGTCAAGGAAAATGGTCGGCGTGGGACCGGGCACGGCACCGCTGCCCCTATGTTTTTGGCCGGCGGCAAGCTAAAAGGTGGTCTTATAGGTCCACGCCCCAGCCTCACTGATCTGGATAACGGCGGTTTGAAATTCCACACCGACTTTCGCCGGGTCTACGCCACCGTGTTGGACCGATGGCTTGGCTTCGAAAGCCGGATAGTGCTCGACAAACAGTTTGAACCGCTCGACATCCTCGATGTTTGACTTGTCCGATTCGCAGCTTCGCTCAAGACATAGGCTATAGCAAATCCGCACCCGTGGGAAACAACTTTGCAGCTGATCGGCCTTCGGCGTGTGAATCGAAGACAAAATTTGTCTTCAGGGAACGATGGAGAAGTTCGTCCTTCGCAGTAGCTCTGCTACGGAGAATGGAAAAGTATTGCAGCAGATTCCAGTAGCGCAGGCGAAGTGCATGCAGCCGGATGGGGATTGTCTCGGCTCATTACGTGCACAGTGAGGTATCGCACGCTTTCTCTTGCTAAGCTTTCTTGAACCCCCTTTGGAGATTTGCGCCTTTTAACGTGGTCACAAAAGCGGATCGCGCCCTTTCGCAACTATGAAAAGATTACGGCCACCGGGCGCTGAAACCAGCGGCCGACAGGAGGCAACGTCTCAGGCCTCGTCGAGATGGATGGCGAAAACGCGTTTCGCCAGTTGGTAATGCGCGACGAGGTGGGCTGTTACGACGACAGCAGGTGTTACAGATGCGGGGCTCCGGTTTTTGCTCGTTAGGCGATGCGTTTAATCGTCCACGAATTCTCGGTCCTGAAGCAGAGGATATCAAGTGCTCTTGCTCCCTACCCGGTGGCGAGTGAAACCACAATACGCAGTGACGACTTTAGCGGAGTGAGTAGACTCAGACCCTAATCCTTCAGGAGAATCCTGCCCGCTAAAGTCTTGTTTCGAAGAATGTGTTTGTGGTAGCGTTGGAAGCTCGGCAAGGGCGCGACTGCTGGAGTCTGTTTTATCCCTTGGAACCTGTCGCTAACACACCCGTCGCGAAGTCAATAGATCAGGGGACCGTGAGGTCGCCAGCGGAGGAAACGGTCTCAAAAACAAAACGGACCCCAAATATGAAAGGAGGCTCCCATGTCCCTCTCGTTCATGCGACCGGCCATTCGTAAATGCTCGATCGTTGTGACTGCTGTGACCATCGGTTTTGCCTTCGCAAGCACCCCTTCTTACGCACAGCAGGAACAACGATGGCAACTGTTCGTGACGCCTCCAGAGAATGTGAGGGCGGCCTGGTCTTTCCAGGCGAAACATGTCGCCTCAGAGCTTGAACTCGAGCGCCGGGATAGGGGCAGGCTCATGCGCGCTTACCTTTCCGCAAGACAGGAGCACCTCGATAAGATAAAAGCCTTGCCCCAAACACGCGAATCGTTCCAGCAGTCTCGAGAGATCACAAGGGAGGCCAGGTCCTCGCTGGAAAAGTCTCTGGTGGAGGCTCTCGGCGAGGAGAAAGGGAAAAAAGCCTCGGCGGCTCTTGGCGGGTTCAATTTCTTCTTCGATCACATCATGGCGGACATTCTGGCCGCTCAGAACAAGGCTATCGCTTCGGTACTCGAGTATCAGGAGGCCTTTACCAAAGCTCTCAAAGAGGCCTACGAAGCTGGCACGTATGATGGCGTGCAGGAGAAGCTCGAGAACCCCACCCGGGAACTTCTGACGAAGGCTTCCGCCATGTATAGCGAACAGCAGTTGGCGGAGTGGGAAGAGAAATATGGCTGGCTTTTCGAGATGATTCTCTCGCCTTAAACCGTAAGATGCTACGCTAGGAGGAGCTGGCCTTTAGCTGAAAGCTGAACCGTTTAATGGCCTCGCTTCATTGTTGGCAGTCGGGGCCGGTACCGTGCGCTCTTGTGGTTTCCCTTGCCATGGCAACCACCTTGCTAAAGTACAAGGCGCAGCAATTTGCTCGCGTACAATCAGACCCACGGAGATTTCTATTGTCAAGCCACGTTGCAAGGGAATTCTCTCCGTCTCGCAAACCGTTGCACCATTGATCCGTCGTTCTCATGACAGCTTTTATTCGACCTAATACAGGAGAGATTCTGAAATCTAAGGAGGCCGCAATGGACAAGATAACGCGTCGTCAGTTTGTCATTCGAGGGAGTTCAGCAGCTCTCGGTGCTGCCGTAGGCGTGAAACATCTTTCCGCCGCTGAGAAGAAACCAGAAGAAAAAAGCCGCGTTGTCCTCGTCCGAAGTGAGGACGCTTTGGACGCAAACGCACGTCCGTCGAGCGAGGTCGTTCACAAGATGCTCGATACCGCTCTGGTGCGGTTCTCCGGCGAGACCACGCCAAAAGCCGCCTGGTCCAAGTACATCAAATCCTCGGACGTCGTCGGCGTCAAAATGAACGTGATGGTGAACGCGACGCATCCTGAAGTCGTCCGGGCCATCATCACTCGCCTCCTCGACGTCGGTGTAGAGGACCGGAACATCATCACCTGGGATCGGAATAACGCGGGCATAGGCATGAAGGGTGTCGAAGTTCGAAACCGGCATTTCGGATATGACTCGAAGACCCATATCAGCAAGATCGTCACCGAGAAGTGCACCGCTTTCATCAATGTCCCCGGCATCAAAGCTCATTGGGTCGCGGGCATCGCCGTCGCCTTGAAAAACTGGGTTGGTGCCGTCCGCGGGCTTCAGCTCTCCGATAAAGGTGTCACCTACGCCATCCACGCCGACAGTTGCGCCGAATGCTGCAAGTTCAATGCTATGTCAGTCATTCGCGACAAATGCCGGCTGGTCATCGTGGACGCTCTTCGCCCCCTGTGCCACGTAGGCCCCCAGCTCAACCCTCGTTACCTCTGGCCTTACAAGGGGCTTTTGGTTTCCACGGACCCCGTCGCGGTTGATGTAGTCAGTGCGCAGATCATCCAGGAGCAGCGTGACAAGCTGAATCTTGGCCCAATTCGTCCCCCCGCCAAACACGTTCCCCTCGCCGACACCAAATACCATCTCGGCAATAGCGACAGGGACAAAATCGAGCTTTTGCGAATCAGCGTCTAAAAGGTCCGGACTGAAGCCGTTCCTGAAAAGTTGGCTGAATAAAGCGACTACGCGGAAGGCTTTTGGGAGGGAATCCATGCCTCGATTTCGGCAATCGGGAAGCCGGCAAGGCGATACACCCAGAACCGGGGCTACTTTTCCCGTAGGCCTGGCCCAGTGTTTCGTAACCTTGCTGCTTGTCGTGCTGCTTGTCGTTGGCGGCATGTATGCATTCAGGATGCCGGGCGTCGTGCCGGCCTCTGCACCACCCGACGAGTTCTCCGCTGAACGGGCCATGGCCCACGTAGTGGCCTTAGCGCAGGAGCCTCACCCGATGGGCTCGCCAGCGAACGCGCGAGTGCGTGCCTATATCGTTGATCAACTTACGACGATAGGCTTGTCAGCCCAAGTGCAGGAGGCAACCGTGCCCGATTACTATGGTGTGAATGAGAACGAGGATACCGTCAAAATCTACAACGTCATCGCCAGATTGCCGGGGACCAGTGCGACAAAAGCCGTCGCCTTAGTGGGACATTACGATTCTGTGCCAGCCGCACCTGGTGCCAGCGATGACGGCTCCGCCGTCGCCGCCATGCTTGAGACAATACGTGCGCTACGGGCCGGCGAACCTCTGCAGAATGACGTGATCCTGGTCTTTACCGACGGGGAAGAACCGGGCCAGTTCAGATTTGGGGCAAGGGCCTTTGTGGATCAACACCCATGGGCATAAGACATCGGCCTGGTGTTAAATTTCGAAGCGCTCGGTTGTACGGGTCCGGCGTGAGATTTCAACCGATGTGAAAGCAATAAGCCATCGATAAGGGCCGCAGCATGGAAAGGGCGACTTCGAAATCTTCGTCGATCATGATCGGCGACCCGGCGTTTTCGCCAGACAGCGTGTGGATTTTCCCGGAAAGGGAAGAAACTCGCTTCATCGGCGCAACGCTCCAACAAATGCAGGCTTTCACAACGAGAAGAACTCTGCTGGAGGGGGCTATGAACCTTCCTTGCGTGTTCAGTTGGCACCAGTCCTATGCGTGGCATAATGCCAGGCAGGTCGGTAGCGCTTCGTACTCTCGGTTCACCCAGAGAGTCCCTTGGCGAATTGGAAAGCGCTTGACAGGCGTGATCAGGCCCTCGAAAATCCAGACCATAGAAGCTCTCGCTTGCCCAAGCCTCAGAGCGATCGCCGAAGACGCCAAAGCCAAGATGACCGCCATCAAGAAGGAGGCCGACGAAACACAGTGACGACCCAGTACATCCGCGCCAACCGCGAGAAACGCGAGCTCCAGTTCGGCGAATACGCCTGGCTCAAGTACGTTAGCGGAAAAATCGAACCCGCCAAATTCCCCGCTGCAAGCAAAAACACCTCGTCACGAACATTCACCCCCAGCTCGTCGGACGCGATTTCTTCTCCCAACCATTCCAATGGACCGGCGTCAGGGTCGTAGAGGAGGATTCCTTGCGGCTTCGGAGCCAAAGGAGCGAGTGCTTGGAGACGCTGCTCTGTGTAGGGTGGCCGACGGGCTGAGAGAAAGCGCTCGGGAAGGCCGCCTCATCAGCGAAGGATTGCATCAGAACCCCTTGATCCGCGAGATGCTGACGAACATGATCGCAGTGAGAGAGGAGACGGGGTCTCTGCCAGATCTCTTGGGGAAAGTCTCAACCCTGTACGACCGAGAAGTGAACCGAAAGACAACTGCTCTCACGAAGCTCATCGCGCCGGCACTGTTAGCAACCATGGCCGGGCTGGTGGGATTCATCGCAATCTCGGTGTTCACGCCAGTACTTCCGAGTGAAACACCAAAGAATCTCGCCGCGCGAGACTGAGGCGCGACATGCTATTTCATTTTGGTGTTGACAAAATCATACGAGCGTATTAAATGAGCGTATGATTTTCACCGTGGTGATTCACTGTGATAAGGAGCTTATGGATGAAGCCCACGAAGGAACGCCTCCTCAATGCCGCGGGTGAGGTCTTTGCGGAAAAAGGGTTTCACGCGGCGAGCGTTCGGAAGATATGCGAAAGAGCTGGGGCCAATCTCGCGTCGGTCAACTACTATTTCCGAAGCAAAGAAAAGCTGTATGAGGCGGTGGTCCTTCACACGTTTCACTATGCGATGGAGAAGTATCCCGTAGGTGGGAATCAAGACGGACTTCGCAGCCCGGAAGAAAGGCTATTCGCGTTTGTGCATCGGTTCTTACTACGCCTTCTCGACAGGGACCGGCCCGCCTGGCATATAAGGGTTCTGCGGCGGGAACATGCCGAACCCGGCGCGGCTCTTCGGGCCGTTGTCAAGAAGATCATACGCAGGAACCGGGAAGAGCTTCTCTCGATCCTGGGGGAGGTCTTGGGCCCCGAAGCGGATCGGGAGTGGCTTCAACTCTGTGCAAGCAGCATCGCAGGTCAGTGCCTGTTTTACCACAGGGCAAGACCTGTCGTTTCCCAGTTGCATGGACATGTTGATTATTCATCTTCTGGAATTCAGAAGCTGGCGAGACACATCACTGATTTCTCTCTCGCAGCTATCCGAAACACGGCAAAGACCAACAACGCTCGAGAACCGAAGAGCCATATAAGGGCTAAGAAATGACATCCAAGGGAAAGCAGGTTTCTTGCGAAGAATCTCGCAGTGAACGCCGGTTTCGCTTTGATTCCTGTTGACATCTCGGACTGCGGAGCGCAACAGAATTCTTTTTGCCTGAAGTAAGTATGAGCTGTATGCAGAGGAGACAGGTCCGCCGGTCGTGCGGGCGGAGTGCAGTCCGCGGATTAAAAAACGTTCGTAAGGCAGCCCAACCGCACGAAGTCCGTCGAGAGCCTTGCCTGGCGAGCTGGCGATTCAACATGAGACTCCCCTCGCTCTGCGATTACACTTGTCCTGACACGGCGCCGGAGCCGTGCAGGGAGGAATCGGCCTGCCCGTGCCGGCGCGCCGATGTGACTCGAATGGGAAAGGCTGTCCCCTGCTCGTGGCGACATTAACCCGTACGCCCAGGGCAGACAATTCAGAGGTCATCGAATGAAGAAGAAGATCGCAATCCTGATCGTGTTGGGCCTCGTGGGCTTTGTTGGCTGGCGAATTCATAAGAAACTCTCTATGGGGCCGAAGGGTTTCGGTCGGCAGCGCGGGGCCGTCGCTGTAGCTGTGGAGACAACGCCCGTGCACAAGACTACGATACGCGATATTGGGCTTTTTACCGGCACCTTGTTCCCGAAATCGCAGTTTACGCTTGCGCCGAAGGTCGCGGGACGACTGGAGAAGCTCTTCGTCAATATTGGGGACCCGGTTAAACGCGGCGACTTGATGGCGCTCCTCGATGACGATGAGTACTTTCAGGAGGTCGAACAGGCTCGCGCGGAACTCGAAGTGGCGATGGCCAACGTGGAAGAGTCCCTCAGCGCTTTGGAGGCCGCTGAACGTGAATTTGAAAGGGTTCGGAGGCTGCGTGAGAAGAAGATAGCGTCCGAGTCGGAACTCGATGCTGTCCAGGCCCAATACAACGCTCAGCAAGCCAAGTACAGGGTCTCCCTCGCACAGGTCACACAGAAGGAGGCCGAGTTGAACGCAGCGCAGGTACGGTTTTCTTACACACAAATCGCGGCGTTGTGGGAGGATGGAAATGAGCCCAGAATAGTCGGTGAGCGGTTTGTGGACGAGGGAGAGATGCTCAAGGCCAACGATCCTATCGTTTCGATCCTTGATATCCATATCCTGACTGCCGTGATACACGTGATTGAGCGGGACTATTCTCAAGTGGGGACGGATCAGGATGTGCTTATAACCACAGATGGGTTTCCTGGGAAGACTTTCTCTGGCACGATTGTCCGTGTGGCGCCGGTTCTGAAGGAAACCTCTCGCCAGGCAAGGGTGGAAATCGAAGTTCCCAATTCGGAGGGGCTTCTTAAACCTGGAATGTTTATCCGCGCAGAAATTGAGTTTGCCGAGCATGACGATGCGACGGTTGTACCGGTGGCTGCTCTTGTCAAACGGGGCGGTCAGCAAGGCGTTTTCTTAGCAGACGCGCGAAAAATGAAAGCCGACTTCGTTGCTGTGAAACTGGGCATAATCAGTGGCGGGTTGGCAGAAGTAATCGCCCCTTCTCTTTCGGGCATGGTCGTGACCCTCGGGCAACACCTTCTTGAAGATGGTTCTCCGATCACATTGCCTCAGAAGCAGCCCGCTGGTTCCTCGGGGTCCCCCGGGGGAGCGGATGGGAAGGGACGGTCCCGTGCAGCCTGCTCGCCATCTCGCACCAACCCTCCACGGTACACCGAAGCCCCGTCCACGCCCCATCCCTACGCACCCCTAACGGCCAGGGGAGGAGCTTGATGAAGCTCACACGGTTTGCTGTTCATCGGCCCATCTTCACCATCATGGTGACGCTGATTGTAATCATCCTGGGCGGGGTGTGTTTGATGCGCCTTCCCATAGACCTAATGCCCGATATTACGTTTCCGACGCTGAGCATCAGCACCGACTACGAAAATGCCAGCCCGGAGGAGATCGAGGAGCTGGTGACGCGCCCCATGGAAGAAGCGATCAGCGCGGTTCCCGGCGTGGAAGAGGTTTTCTCGATATCAACGGAAGGAGTCAGCAACGTCCGCCCCACGTTCTCCTGGGGCACTGACCTGGATGCGGCAGCGAATGACATCCGGGACCGCCTGGACCGGGTGATGCCGCGTCTTCCCGAGGATGCCGAGCGGCCGGTGCTACGAAAATTCGACCTGGCAAGCTTTCCAATTCTCATTCTTGGGGTCGCGAGCGAGCTGGACCCCGTACAGTTGCGTCGGATCATTGATGACCAGATCAAGTACCGTATCGAGCGCGTGCCCGGGGTAGCCGCACTCGATGTCCACGGTGGCCTCGACCGAGAGATTCACGTTGATCTCTACCCGGACAAGGTCAAAGCTCTGGGACTTCCCCTTGACCAGATCCTCAGCCGAATCCGGGCAGAGAACATCAACTTGCCAGGTGGAACCATTGACCGGGGAAACTTTGAGGTGACAATCCGCACTGCAGGGGAATTCACGAGCCTGGATCAGTTGCGCGATACAGTGGTCGCCATCCGCGAACGTGCCCCGATCCAACTCAAGCAGATTGCCAAGGTTGAGGACTCCTGGCAAAAGGTCACGCGGATCGTTCGGGTGAACGGGCGCCCCGGTATTCGACTGGCCGTCAATAAGCAATCAGGGACAAACACGGTCGAGGTCGCCAGGAAGGTCCTTCGGGAGATTGACCGGATCAACCAAGACATCCCTCAGCTCAATATCGTCCCTATCATTGATACTTCCGACTACATCCAGCGCTCCATCCGAAACGTGGGCTCCTCCGTCCTGTATGGTGGGTTCTTAGCGATTCTCGTCCTGCTCTTCTTCCTGCGAAACATCCGCAGCACAGCCATTATTGCGACCGCCATACCCGTTTCCATAATTGCGACCTTTGCCCTTATGTACTTCGGCGGGTTCACGCTGAACATGATGACCCTTGGCGGGCTGGCGCTGGGCGTGGGAATGCTGGTGGACAATGCTATCGTCGTTCTCGAAAACATCTTCCGCCTGCGGGAATCAGCAGGCGGACCCGAGCAAGCCGCGGTTGCGGGCAGCGACGAGGTTACGCCTGCCATCATTGCCAGTACATTGACGACCCTCGTTGTTTTCTTGCCGTTGATTTTCGTCCGGGGTATGGCCGGCGTCATGTTTAAGCAACTGTCATTGGTCGTGGGTTTCTCGCTGCTGTGTTCGCTTGCAATGGCCGTGACTCTGGTTCCCATGCTTGCCGCCAAGATACTGCCTCCCGTCAGACCCAACGCGACAGCGAACGAGACCTTGACGCACAAGATATTTCGTGTTAGCGGTGGGTTGTTCACAGGGTTGGAGGGACGCTACAAACGCCTGCTTCACGTTGCCCTTCGTCATCGCATGCTGGTCGTCGTGGCGGCCATTCTCCTATTCCTCGGAAGTCTCACACTCATTCGGATGGTTGGTGTTGAGCTGACCCCGAGCACCGACGAGGGTGAGGTCCGGGTCAATGCAGAGATGGAGGTTGGCACAAGAGTTGACCTGCTCGATGAAAAGTTCAAGACCATCGAGGCCATCGTAAAAGACGCCGTTCCCGAGATCAAGAATACGGTCACATATATCGGAGGGCGAAGCTGGCGAAGCGCGGGTTCCCATACGGGAGAACTCAGGATAGCCCTCAAGCCTCAAGCTGAGCGAACGAGATCGAGTGAAGAAATCGCAGCCATGCTTCGCCGCACGCTTATGAGCATTCCGGGGGTCATCATTCGGACTCGCGCGGGAGAAGGGCTTTTCCTGTTGCGCATGGCAACGCGAGGAGCAGAGAGGATCGAAGTGGAGGTCCGTGGCTACGACCTCCAGACAGCCGACGCTCTGGCGCAGCGTGTCAGGAAAGCGGTGGAGCAAGTTGACGGCGTTACGGATGCCCGGGTGAGCCGCGAATCGGGCAGCCCCGAGGAACTCATTCTCGTTGACCGGCAGAAGGCCGCGGACATGAAGCTCACGGTCTCTCAGATTGCAAATATGCTTCAGACCGTCCTGTCCGGAACGCGGGCTGGCTACTATCGCGAGGCCGGAGACGAGTACACAATTCTCGTGACGGTCCAGGACGCCGAGCGAATGGACCTCCGGGAGATCCTTGACCTGACATTGACCAACGCGGACGGACAGCCGGTCGTGCTTCGGAACGTGGTTGACGTTCGGCCTCGAAGTGGACCGGTACGGGTCGAAAGAAAGGACCAGGAGCGAGTTGTGGTGCTAGCGGCCAATATTAGCGGCCGAGATATGGGTTCCATCATTTCGGACATAAGGGAGAAGTTGCGCTCGATCCCTGTGCCGCGAGATTTCGCCATCGGCCTTGGGGGCGATTATGAGGAACAGCAGAAGGCTTTTCGGGAACTCAGGCTGAGCTTTGTACTGGCACTGGTGCTGGTGTACATGGTCATGGCCTGCCAGTACGAGTCGCTTCGCGATCCGTTCGTGGTGATGTTTTCCGTGCCGCTGGCCGTCATCGGCGTCGTCCTGATGCTTTTTCTCACCAACACGACGTTCAACATCCAGTCATTCATCGGTTGCATCATGCTCGGTGGGATCGTTGTGAATAACGCCATCTTGCTTGTGGACCATACCAACCTGCTTCGCCGACGCGATGGCATGCCCCTGCGGGAGGCCATCGAAGAAGCCGGCCGGCGGCGGCTTCGGCCGATCCTGATGACAGCCATGACGACTGTCCTGGGCCTGTTCCCCCTGGCTCTGGGGCTTGGCGAGGGCGGGGAGGCTCAGGCTCCCATGGCCCGGGCGGTCATCGGAGGACTGCTGAGCTCGACGCTCATTACCCTGGTGTTCGTGCCGACCGTTTACTCAGTCTTCGAACGCCGGCGTGTGAACGACACGCGACAGCCAGGCGACGTTTGACAGGCGGCCTCCGCCGCCAGACGGTGTAAGGCAACTGCTCTCCGGTTCCAGCAGGGCAAATAGAAAAGAAATTCCTGCTCAAAAGGGTCGGCGCGATTCCGCTCTTTTTTGCTCCCCAACCAAGGCGCAAACTCATGAACGGAGGAGGAGAACATCACATGCATGCGTTGAGACTTCTTCGAAATCTTTTGGCTCTTCTGCCGGTCGGTGTAGCCTGCCTCTCGTTGACATCCTGTTCATCGCTTGATGAAAGCGGCTACGACAACGCTGTCGGCCCCGCTCGTCAAACAGGGGCCGCCGACACCGAGGGAGCGTCACGTCCCACAGCACCTGCCGTACATTCAGAACCTGCGGTCACGCCTCTTGCTGTACCACCGCAAGGACCGCTCAAGCTCACCGTCGAAAACACAATCCTCCTGACGGTGGAGAACAACAAAGCTTTTCAGGTGCAGCGACTGAGTCCTGCCATCCGTCGAACGTTTGAACAACAGGAACGTGCAGCTTTTGACCCGGTTGCAGGTGCGGCGGCATCGCATCGGCGCACAGATGCTGAACGACTCGCGCGCACCGGAACAGAGACCGAAAGCTTCGCCTCCAGGAACACCTCCGGGGAACTCTCCCTGAACGAATTTTTTTCCACGGGCACAACGGTCGCCCTCGAGGCCACCACCGACATGACGGACTCGTCGCTTTACGCGGACTCCTTTGCTTCGACCCGCGTCGGGTTAACTGTGACCCAGGCAATCCTCAGGGGCTTTGGAACCCGCGTGAACCTGGCCAGCCTTCGCCAGGCCAGAATGGATACGCTCGCCTCTCAGTACGAGTTGCGGGGATTCGCTGAATCGCTCATCGCGGAGGCCGAAACAACGTACTGGGACTATGCTCTTGCAGAGCGTCAGATCGAAATCTATACCCTGTCGTTGAAACTGGCCCAGGACCAGCTCACGGAAACCGCGGAAAGGATCGAGATAGGAACCCTGGCGGAAACTGAACTTGCCGCAGCCCAGGCAGAACTGGCACTGCGCCGCGAGGACCTGATCAATGCGCGCAGCAACCTGGCCACCATCCGGTTGCGGTTGCTAAGGTTGCTCAATCCTCCGGGAGCAAATCTGTGGGACAGACAGATCGTTCTCGAGGATCAACCAATCGTGCTGGATGTCCCATTAGATGACGTCGAGCCCCACGTCCTGGTGGCTTTACGTATGCGGCCCGATCTGAACCAGGCCCGGCTGGAGGTCAAACGAGGGGACCTGGAAATCGTCAAGACCAGGAACGGACTCCTGCCAAAGATGGATCTGTTCCTTACTCTCGGGAAGACTGGCTACGCCAACTCTTTTGGTCGTTCTGTGCAAGACCTTGATGGAAGCAACTACGATTTCCTTGCGGGAGTTAGTTTCGAATATCCCTTCGGTAATCGGCATGCGGAGGCCCATCACCGGCGGGCAATCCTCAGTCGCAAACAGAGCGAAGAAGCTCTCGGAAATCTGGCACAGCTTGTCGAGGTGGATGTGCGCTCCGCCTACATCGAAGTCAACCGTGCAAGGGAACAAGCCGCCGCCACTTCGGCAACCCGTAGGCTACAGGAAGAAAAGCTGCGGGCGGAGACTGAGAAGTTTCGCGCCGGCAAATCAACAACGTTGCTCGTCGCTCAGGTTCAGCGCGACCTCGTAGCCAGTCAGATCTCTGAAGTGCAGGCCGTCGTGACTCATCTAAAATCCCTGGTCGAGCTATACCGCCTTGAGGGGTCACTGCTCGAAAGGCGCGGCATTTTGGCCCCGGGTCGTGAGCCCGTGAACCTGTTGGCACAGCTATGATCGCGAGACGATAGACTCCAAGTTCTGCCCGTTTCAGGGCGGCGGATGAGAGAGAGCAGGATGAGACGTCGTCATTGGATATTGGTGCCGGCACTCTATCTGATTGTCGAGGACTTCCGCAACCTGCGTTCAAAACTGAAGTCTGTCGTTCAGCCGCCGCAATCCGCTATGTGCTGCAAGACAAGCGGATTCATCTCCTCACGATCAGCATGCGTCTGAGGCAAGAGGTCGATGCCAACATCAAGATACTTACGGGCGATACAACGTACACATTGGACGATCGGGCACTTCTGGCGGAGTTCTGCGCAAAAGCGCTCGACAGCGACCCTATCAAGGCCATGAGGGTTGATTGACCGGTAAGAGTGAGACACCGTGTCGTGGCCGGCTACAAAGCCCTCTGGCGGCAACGTGGCGTCTGGAGAATCTGTCTAAGAGTGCACCATGAGAAGAGTCTTATCAGCTACAGTGCTTCTAACTGTAACTGATCGGCGGTGGTCGCCGGTGCGTCTATATAGGAAATGTCGGTTGAAAGGAGAACTGATATGAAGGTGTTGAGAAACCTGAGTTGGACACGCGTGCCGGCCCTGTTCGCCGTTGTGGCGATTCTGTCGGGCGCGTTGATATCTCATGCCGCAATGGCGCAAGAAGAGAAGGCGGTCGAGAATTTCCCTACCGTCCTCCAACGCGACATAACCCTGTGGAGTGACGGCACACGGTTGTCCGGAGTCTTGCTCTACCCCAAGGACCGCAAAGAAGGCGAGAAGCTTCCGGCTATCGTGATGTGCAATGGGTGGGGCGGCACGAAGGCTTTCTTGATGCGATCCGGTATCGCTCCACGTTTCGCCGCGGCGGGCTATGTGGTCATCAACTATGACTACCGCAACTGGGGCGATAGCAACAGCCGGCTCGTGGTTCGAGGTGAGATGCCCAAGCCCGACAAGGATGGCTACGTGACCGCCAAGGCCCAGGCCATCCGCGAAGTGGTCGATCCGTACGACCAACAGGAAGATATCGATGCCGCGGTGTCGTATGTCTACGGTGAGCCCATGGTGGACAAGGACCGCATCGGTATCTGGGGTACGAGCTTCGGCGGCGGGCATGTGATTTACCGGGCGGCGCACGATAGTCGCATAGCATGCGTGGTCGCGCAAGTCGGGGCCATGCCCGATGACTGGACCAAACGATTCCCCGCTGGGCTGAACGGTGTCTACAAGCAGAAATCCGACCGTGCTCGGGGTCTCGTCGACCCGGTGCCTCAGGGCGGGGGCTCGCCAGGTGGACTGAGGGGCACGCCCTATTCCGAGCGTATCGCTCTATTCAATCCAGGCCAGTACGCCGACCGGGTCAAAGTGCCGACCCTTCTGATCGATGCCGAGAAGGAGCATTACTTCAATATCAAAGAGAATTCGGGACGGGTGCACAAGATTCTCAAGAAGAACGGCGTGCCGACGGAGTATCACGTGCTCAGAGGAATAGCGCATTACGACGTTTACACAGGACAACCCTTGGATGAGGTAATGAAGCTCGAGATCTCCTGGTTCGACAAGTACCTGAAGGGCGAGAAGTAGGGCGATCCTTCAATGTGCCCAAGGCCTCTTCCCCAACGGGAGGCGCAAAGTGAGGTCGAAAGAGAAGATCCAACAGGGAACAGAAAGCATACCTAACGAAGGAGACCATATTATGCCTACTCGACAAGAGACGACAACCGGCCGCTGGCTCACCCAACGTGGCCCTCTCGTAGTCCTCGTCCTAGGCATGTTCGCGGCGCTGTGGCTGTCTGAGACAGTGGCCGCTGAGGAGAAGAGCTGGCGGCCCTTGGCCCCCATGCTTCAGGAACGCTTCGAGCACGCGTGTGCCTTGGTCGGAGACACCTTCTACGTCTTCGGCGGCTACGGCAAAGGCGTCAAGACGAGCAACCACGTCCAGGCCTTCGATCTTGCCAAGAACAAGTGGCGGCGGCTCCGGGACATGCCGAGCGCCATCACGCACGTGAACGCCGTAGTCGACGGTCGGTCCGTCTGGCTCGCCGGAGGCTTCAAAGACGGCTATCCGGGCAAGGCGATCAACGAGGTGTGGAAGTACGACGTGGACAAGAACACCTTCATGGCCGCGCCCTCGCTGCCCGAGCCGCGAGCAGGGGGTGGACTCGCTCTCGTCGGTCGCCGTCTCCACTACTTCGGTGGGCTGAAGAAGGACCGCGACACCGACTCGGCCGATCACTGGGTGCTCGACCTGGACGCCACACGCAGCGCCGCCAAGTGGAAAAGCGCCGCGGCGATGCCGGCGCCACGCAATCAGTTCGGTACCGTCACGCATCAAGGCAAAATCTACGCGATCGGCGGCCAGTTCCATCACGACAGCAGGAGCGGCAAACCGGCCCTGGATCAGGCGAGGGTCGACATTTACGATCCCGCGACCGACTCGTGGAGCTCCGGGCCCGCGCTGCCGGGGCCGCATTCGCATGCCGAAAACAGCACGTTCTTGCACGACGGCCGCATTATTGTGATCGGTGGTCGGAGCGTGAACCGGGTGGAAACTGCTATCTGGGTGCTCCCGCCCGCCGGCAAGTGGAGACAGCTCGGCAAGTTGCCCGTTCCCCTGATCGGACCCGCGGCCAGAATCATCGACGGCCGCCTGGTGGTCGCGGGCGGGGCGCCCAGGGGATTCGATCCGCTGTCGGCAGTCTGGGCACAAACGCTGAGTCAATAAAGGGGAATGCGCCGGGAACGGTTACACTTAAGAAGGAATCTGAATATGAAGAAAAACAAGACAAACTGCAAATCAAGAATTACAAGACGTGAGTTTATAGGCGCTGCAGCGTCAGTGACTGCGTTTACGATTGTTCCGCGGCACGTGCTGGGCGGCCCCGGCAGAACGGCGCCGAGTGAAAAACTCAACATAGCCTGTATCGGCGTAGGAGGCAGGGGGTACTACGATGTTATGAATGTCAGCAGCGAAAACATTGTCGCGCTTTGCGATGTGGATGAGAAGCGAGCGGCCATTGCCTTTGAGCGGTTTCCCAAAACAAAGAAATACCACGATTTCCGTAAGATGCTCGACAAGGAAGAGAAGAACATCGATGCGGCTGTGGTCGCTACGCCCGACCACACACACATCCCCGCCAGTGTGATGGCAATGAAGATGGGTAAGCATGTCTACTGCGAGAAGCCGCTTGGCCAGAACATCCAGGAAATACGCGTAGCAACCGAAGTGGCTGAAAAAAGCAAGGTAGCCACACAGATGGGGAATGGAGCGCACTCCGGCTACAACTATCGCAGTATGGTCGCGTTGATTAAAGCCGGAACGATTGGAGAGGTCAAAGAAGTCCACTGCTGGTGCGATCAGGCATGGGCCCCCGGCGATCGGCCGAAAGACAGACCTCCCGTCCCGAAGCATCTGAATTGGGACCTCTGGCTGGGCCCGGCCCCCGTTCGCCCCTACCACCCCACCTACCACCCACTGGGCTGGCGCTCATGGTGGGATTTCGGCAACGCGAGGCTTGGCGACATGGGCTGCCACATGATCGACCTTCCTTTCACCGCGCTGGACCTGAAGTACCCGCTCACGGTCGAGGCGGAAAGCGCTAAGCCGGCCCACAAGGAAAGCGGGCCCCCCTGGCTCATCAGCAAGTGGACCTTTCCCAAGCAAGGCGATCTGCCGCCGGTTCATCTGACATGGTACGACGGCGGTAAACGCCCCCCTCTGCAGAAAGAGCACAAGATGCCCGACTGGCCCGAAGCCACGATTTTCGTAGGCTCTAAAGGAATGCTGATAGCCGACTACGGCCATTTCAAGCTCTATCCGGAAGATAAGTTTGCCGGTGTCAGGCGGCCAGAGCTTCCACGCGGACTGCCCCACGCGCAGGACTGGGTACAGGCATGCAAGACTGGCAATCCAAGCAAACCCGGTTGCCACTTCGGCTATTCCGGACCACTGACCGAGACAGTGCTGCTGGGAATAGTTGCATATCGCGCAGGCAAGAAACTGGAATGGGACGCGAAAAACCTGAAGGTCACGAACTGTCCGGAGGCGAACCGGTTCATCCGACGCGAGTACCGCAAAGGGTGGACACTGTAGTTCGGTGCACCAGCCGACCGGCGATTGGCACGTGGCCGGTGAATGATTACACATACAAGGAGATTCGATATGAAGAACAACAAGACAAACTCCAAGATGCAAACGATAGCATTTCCGTCTATAGGGTTGCCGTTTCTGGCCGCTGCGTTGCTGCTACCGCTGCTCGGTTTAGCCGTGGCAGCCGGTGAAGATGGCTGGACGACTCTCGGCGCCGATGACAACTTCGGTGCCTGGCACCAGGCCGGGGACTGGTACACAGCTGGCGACGCCATGGTCGATCCGCACAACAGCAAACGTCTGGCAGGGAAACTCGGCACAGGCGTTATGATCAACGGCAAGACCGGTCGGACCCGCAGCCTGGTTACGAAGCGGAACGACTTCCGTGACGTCGAGTTGCACCTGGAGTTCATGGTGGCCCGTGGCTCCAACTCCGGCGTGATATTTCATGGCAACTATGAAATCCAGATCCTCGACAGCCACGGCATAAAGAAGCCCACGGCCGGCCACTGCGGTGGGATCTATCCCCGGGCCGAGAGCAAGCCAACGTACCATCACATCGACAAGGGCTCTCCCCCCAGGGTCAACGCCGCTAAACGGCCGGGCCAGTGGCAGACGATGGATATTATCTTTCAGTCGCCGAGGTTCGACAAAGACGGCAAGAAGACGGCCCACGCGAAATTCGTCAGGGTTGTGCATAATGGTGTAGTGATCCAGGAGAACCAGGAGGTGCCCTACGCCACCGGCACGAACTGGGATCGCAAACAGTATCCGCAGGGACCCATCATCATCCAGGGCGACTACGGTCCGGTGGCGCTTCGCAACGTTCGTGTACGGCCCTACAAGGCCGGCGCCGAAGAGTTGCCCGTGCCGCCGAAGGGGTTTACTGCCCTCTTTAACGGCAAGGACTTCACCGGCTGGAGGATGTCGCCCAAGGCCAAAAACTTCTGGTCTATTGAGGATGGGGTACTGAAGTCACACGGTCTTCTCAAGGAATGGGGCGCGGACCTGGCGACCGAGAAAGAATATCGGGATTTTGTACTGCTGGTTGATTTCAGGATGCCGACGAAATCCGATAGCGGGATTCACTTCCGAAGACTGATTCCGGAGATGGGCAACTTCGGGCAGGCGGAGCAGTTCAACCTCAGATCCAAAGGCGGTATGGGGCAGCTCGAAAGTTTCCATTTTGTGCCGAAGAACACAAGGAAGAACATGGGATTGAAAGAGAAGGACCTCCCTCATGTTAAGTATATTGATCCGAAAGTCGGGGTCTGGCATACCGTCAAGCTGACCCTGATCGGCAAGACCGTGACTGCCGAGCTTGATGGCGAGGTCATTCTTGATAAATTTGAGTATCCGGAAGGGCTCTTAAGCCTGGAGCCGGCAATTATCAGGTTTCAGAAGCATGTCTTTGTAAATGGCGATAACCTCGGCGAGATGAATCCTTGTCCGATCGAGTTCCGTAACGTTTTTATCAAAGAGATCGAAGCAGGACTTTAGGCCACGATGCTGAACGTCAGCGAAGGGGAAGTACGGGTGAAGCGACTCAGCGACGGCAGTACGGTTAACGTGTCGGCCAAACACCGTGTGATCGCGGCTGCTGATCGCGAAATGCTGCCGGTGCCGGCTCCCGCGAAGCCGCGCGAGGTCTAGCGTGTCGCGTTGAGCCCCGGCCTTTGGCCGGAGTGCACGTCGGGAAGAAGGAGCTACTGGAGATAACATGATAACGAGACTAAACGCGTTTCTTGCCTACACTCGTGCAGCAGTGTTTTGCGAGTCCGCTTGCTTAAGGAGTCCTGTTATGAGATATCGAACAGCCTGTATAGTTGTGCTTTTGCTGACCATTTCTTCGACATCCAGCGCGCAGTTTCCCTGGCAGAAACCACCGCCCAGGAGCAAGAAGGCGGTCGCAAACATCTTGGGTCCGACTACCGAGAAAGAACCGTCGCCCGACCTTCACATCGTCTGGGTTTGGGGCATCGACCGGATTCATGCGAAGGGGACCCACGAGTTCGTTAAGGCAAAGGATCTCTTTGTTGATCTTGTGAAGGCCGGCGCGAGGTTTCGTTGTGTTGACAGCGCCTACCAGTGCGCCTACAATGCGTAGAATCACATCCACGGCGCCCATGGGCAGGTCCATATGGGAAATCTCGGTGGAAATGGATCATGCAATAAACACGCGGACAGAACTACGCTATCCGACAGATCGAAAGGAGAGGAGATGTTTACTTCACGTACGATGATCCAAACGTATCTCGTCGTGTTCCTGACCCTTTTCGTAACCAGCCAGGCCCGTAGCCAATTCTCGTGGCAGACTCCAGTGAAGCGTGATCCGGCGGAAATAAAGCGCATCATAGGACCGATTGGGGAGCGAGAGCCCTCCCGGGATCTGAACATCGTCTGGGTCTGGGGCATCGACAAGCTCCACGAGAAAGAGACCCACGAATACGCCTGGGTCATGGACCGCTACGTGAATGTGCTTCTGCCTCAGGTCCCGCGCGTCACGGTCGTTCCCTCCATGTATTTCCCTAAGAAGGAACTATGGGAAAAAGCCGACCTGGTCGTTTTCTATTTGTGGACGCGTGAGCAATGGGATTACGATCTCGTCGACGCCTATCAGAAGCGCGGCGGTGGCTTGATATTTATTCACATGGCCGTGATGCAAGGTTCGGGTGAAGAATTGTCGAAGCGCACTGGGATGGCATGGGACCCCAGAAAGGGCGCCACCAAATGGGGCGTGTTGCCCACGCCGGTGACTCTTACTGACGCGGCATCAGAATCTCCCATCTTCGAGCGCTTTCCGGCAAAGTTCGATCTGGCGGAGGAGTTCTATTGGCATTTGAGGGGAGACCCGGCAGGTGTCACTACCCTCGTGACTTCGCCCGCTGGCCCGGCAATAGCAAACAAACCATTAAAGGGTCCTCCTAAGATCGAAGATCTGGACGGCAAGGAGTGGCCAGTCATGTGGACAAGGGAGGTAGGCCGGGGCAAAGTTTTCGTCACGGTTGCTGGCCACAACTATTTCACGTTCAACGATCCCTACTTTCGGACCATTCTGCTGCGGGCCATGGCTTGGACCATGAACGAGTCTTTTGATCCATTCAAACCGCTGGTGACGCTCCATCTCGAACGGTAGGGCTTGGAGTTCAAACTCCCCGAAAGAAGTTCTTTGATTCGCCAATTGGCCTGGAACTCGTCGACTGGTGGTGTTGCACGTACAACGTGGACGCAGGACTGAGGATCACTAGCGTCGAATTGATTCCGGCTGAGGCGTAGCAGGCAGAGCCAGAACCGCTGAACGTCTCCGCCAACACGGAGTCGGCAGCTCACAAGGAGAAATCATGAGTTCTAAGACACGACTGGATAGGAATGTTGACCGACGGGACTTCCTTAAGACGGGCGTTGCGGCGGTTGTCGGGTCGGTTGCGGCGGGCTCCGGTATCGTTGCGGCCGCTGAGCCATCGACCGATCCAAAACCGATCCCCACGCGGCGGTTCGGCAAAACCGGAGTGAAACTGCCGATCCTCGCCTACGGTGGCGCTGGGCTTGTCAAGATTTGGGGCAATCCTCTTTCGCTCGATGATCGTGTGAAGCTGGTTCGCTACGCCTACGATCGAGGTGTACGCTACTACGATACGGCGGGTAACTACATGGAGAGCCAGTGGATTCTCGGCGAGGCGCTGAACGACGTACGCGACAACGTCTATCTGGTCTCGAAGGTAGAGACGACCGTTCCGGGCTGGGTTCGCATGGCGGTTGAGAAATCGCTCAAAGAACTGCAGACCGATTACCTCGACGCCATCCTGATCCACGGCACGCCGGGGCTCGAGCAGATGAGTGTCAACCGAGCCATGCAAGTTCACCGCGAACTGGTGAAGCTCCGGGATGAACGTATTGTCCGGTTCATCGGGTTCTCGGCGCATTCCTACTTCGACAAGGCGATGGCCTTGATTTCCTCCGGCGGATTCGACCAGTGCATGTTGTCCTACGGCTATCTCCCACGGGGGGACGGACAGGTGTTCTCAGCGAGAATGGTCGAGCTGCGCAATGCGTGCGTGGCGAAGGCCCATGAGCTCGGCATGGGTATTGTCGCCATGAAGGTTGTAGGCGCAGGCGTTCTCGGCGCATGGTCCGGATACATTGTGCCGGGATTCGACAAGAAACGCCTCAAGCAACTGCCCGCCGCCGCAATCCGCTATGTGCTGGACGATGGGCGGATCCATCTCCTGAACATCGGATTGCGTCTGAAAAAAGAGGTCGATGCCAACATCAAGATACTTACGGGCGATACAACGTACACATTGGACGATCGGGCACTTCTGGCGGAGTTCTGCGCAAAAGCGCTCGACAGCGACCCTATCAAGGCGATGAGGGTTGATTGACCAGAGAGCGTGTGTGGACCGCTCGGAACCAGCCCTTACTTGACGCGACGCGAGGAGCAGACCGACGAAGATCCATATGGCAAATATTGGCTCTGGCCAGGGAAAGAGCTCGGACTGAAAACGTTGACAGCCGCCCGTTGGCCGGGTCGAATGGCGGCGTAGAGTCACGGGGCTACGTGGGCATCGAGATGGCGGAAACCGAAAGGAAGTTTCTCGTGACTGGCAAAGTCCAGCAAGCTCTGTGTTTTTTGGCGCTCGCATGTTGTATCGGATGTCTGCGAATGGAGCAAACACGGTTCGCACGCATGGATGACTGGAAGGCCATCGATCTACTGCCCAGTGACGTGGAAGGACGTGAAGCCACCCCCCCGCCGCGCCTGTTCGGCCCGTCCGATCTCCACGAGTACATGAACGGAGGTGCCGCGATCTATCTCGCGTACGACTTCCGCGAGTTGGCCGTGGCCTCGTATCCGATCGGGCCGGGCGAAGATGCGGTCGTCATTGAAATTTACCGGATGGGCAGCAGCCAGGATGCGTTCGGCATCTATTCCGACGGCGCGGAGGGCGAACATCCCGACATCGGCCAGGACGCCGGATATGGCGTGGGACTGTTGCGGTTTTGGAAGGGGCGGGCTTTCGTGCGGATCCTCTGCCTGTCAGAGGAAGATGAGAGACGCGATCTGGTCCTGGCGCTTGGCCGGGAAATCGCGGCGCGCATCCCCGAGACGGGCGAGCGGCCACGCCTGATGCGGGTGCTTCCGCGCGAAGGACTCGTCGCCGATCGCGCGACCTATTTCCATACGATCATTTCACTGAATCATCTCTACTTTCTGAGCGACGGAAATCCGCTCGGGCTCGGCCCGCATACGGACGCCGTGTTTGCGGAATACGAGATCGGGGAACATGTGCCAAAGTTGCTCCTCGTGCGATATCCGAGCCCGGACGAGGCCGCGGCGGCCCTGGCGCGATTCGAGGGCGTCTATCTTCCCGACCGCCCGGGGCGTAGCGCCGCGCAAGACACGACCGTTCGAGTTGAAGTGTTGGAAGACGGACAGGCGGTGGGACTACTGCGGATGGAGGCGTTGCTGATCATGTGTCTTGACGCCGGGCGTTCGACGGCACAGTCTTTGCCGCAGGAAGTCGCGAGCCTGTTTCATATGGAATTTGCCACCGAGGCGAAAGAGGAGGCCATCGATGAATGAGAAGCGAGAATTGACACGACGCGATTTTATGCGCGGCACGGCCTGTGCCGGCATGGCAATCACTCTCGGAATGGCGCGCGCAACGGCGGCGCCGTCGCGCCAGCCGACCAAAAGCCGTGTGGTCGTCATCCGTGACGCCAAGGCACTCGACGACAAAGGCAAGGTGCAAACCGCGGTGCTGGCGCGGATGCTGGACGACGGTCTCAAGGCCGTTGCCGGCACGGCAACCGCGCAGGAAGCGTGGAAGCGCTATTTCAAACCCGACGACAAGGTCACCATCAAGAGCAACGTCATGATCACGCCCACACGCCCCGAACTCGTCCGGGCCATCATGGAAGGCATCGCTACGGCTGGTGTGGCCATCGACGCAATTCGCGTATGGGATCGCAACCGGGGGGGCAAAGGACCCGATCAGGCGGATGCAAAGACATGGGACTGGCGGCCCGGTTTCGACGCCAATTCCGTCAGCAACGCCGTTCACGAGGCGACGGCGCTCGTCAACGTTCCTGGCCTGAAAAACCACGTGGTCTCGGGCCTGGGCGCCGCGCTGAAAAACTGGGCCGGCGCGGTCACCAACATACACCCACGTTACACCAAGGCCGAGGATCTGTCCTTTCTCATCCACGCCGACAGCGGCGCCGATATCGGGGTCCTCAATGCGATCCCGGCGATTCGCAACAAGTGCCGCCTGATCGTCGTCGAGGCGCTGAGGCCGTTGTGCAACGGCGGGCCGATGCTCGATCCGCGCTACGTCTGGCCATACAAGGGCCTGGTGATCGGGACCGATCCCGTGGCCGTCGACAGCGTCTGCCTGAAGATCCTGCAGGGTCGCCGCGATCAGATCCGTGGGCGCAGCTGGCCGCTGAGCCCCCCGCCAAAACACGTCGCCATTGCCGCCTCGAAATACAAACTCGGCACCGCCGACCTGTCGCAGATCGAGATCGTCCGCCTCGGGTGGGAAGAGAACGCATTCGTATAGCGCGGTGTGCCGGGCTGGCAAGGCGATCATCGAAGGCAGCGTGAGACACCGTGTCGTGGCCGGCTACAAAGCCCTCTGGCGGCAACGTGGCGTCTGGAGAATCTGTCTAGGAGTGCACCATGAGAAGAGTCTTATCAGCTACAGTGCTTCCAACTCATCGGCGGTGGTCGCCGGTGCGTCTATATGGGAAATGTCGGTTGAAAGGAGAACTGATGTGAAGGTGTTGAGAAACTTGAGTTGGACACGCGTGCTGGCCCTGTTCGCCGTTGTGGCGATTCTGTCGGGCGCGTTGATATCTCATGCCGCAATGGCGCAAGAAGAGAAGGCGGTCAAAGATTTTCCTACCGTCCTCCAACGCGACATAACCCTGTGGAGTGACGGCACACGGTTGTCCGGAGTCTTGCTCTACCCCAAGGACCGCAAAGAAGGCGAGAAGCTTCCGGCTATCGTGATGTGCAATGGGTGGGGCGGCACGAAGGCTTTCTTGATGCGATCCGGTATCGCTCCACGTTTCGCCGCGGCGGGCTATGTGGTCATCAACTATGACTACCGCAACTGGGGCGATAGCAACAGCCGGCTCGTGGTTCGAGGTGAGATGCCCAAGCCCGACAAGGATGGCTACGTGACCGCCAAGGCCCAGGCCATCCGCGAAGTGGTCGATCCGTACGACCAACAGGAAGATATCGATGCCGCGGTGTCGTATGTCTACGGTGAGCCCATGGTGGACAAGGACCGCATCGGTATCTGGGGTACGAGCTTCGGCGGCGGGCATGTGATTTACCGGGCGGCGCACGATAGTCGCATAGCATGCGTGGTCGCGCAAGTCGGGGCCATGCCCGATGACTGGACCAAACGATTCCCCGCTGGGCTGAACGGTGTCTACAAGCAGAAATCCGACCGTGCTCGGGGTCTCGTCGACCCGGTGCCTCAGGGCGGGGGCTCGCCAGGTGGACTGAGGGGCACGCCCTATTCCGAGCGTATCGCTCTATTCAATCCAGGCCAGTACGCCGACCGGGTCAAAGTGCCGACCCTTCTGATCGATGCCGAGAAGGAGCATTACTTCAATATCAAAGAGAATTCGGGACGGGTGCACAAGATTCTCAAGAAGAACGGCGTGCCGACGGAGTATCACGTGCTCAGAGGAATAGCGCATTACGACGTTTACACAGGACAACCCTTGGATGAGGTAATGAAGCTCGAGATCTCCTGGTTCGACAAGTACCTGAAGGGCGAGAAGTAGGGCGATCCTTCAATGTGCCCAAGGCCTCTTCCCCAACGGGAGGCGCAAAGTGAGGTCGAAAGAGAAGATCCAACAGGGAACAGAAAGCATACCTAACGAAGGAGACCATATTATGCCTACTCGACAAGAGACGACAGCCGGCCGCTGGCTCACCCAACGTGGCCCTCTCGTAGTCCTCGTCCTAGTGCTTAATGGCGTAAATAAGCGTATGATGGCTTGAGGCGCTTTTGATGCACTCGTTTTTTCACCCAGCGGAAGGGTTCGGCGTCCTTGTTGTAGGCGCTGAGAAAACGGTCGATGGCATCTCGCAGCTGCCTGGGGGAGGTGAAGCTTCCGTTTTTGACCACCCTTCGGCTGAGGATGCTGAACCAGATCTCGATTTGATTCAGCCACGATGCATTGGTGGGCGTGTAGTGAAAGTGGATGTTTTTGTGTCTGGATAACCAACGGTCGTTTCTGGGCTTGTGGATGTTGAGGTTATCGACGATGACATGGATTTCCCTATCCGGATAGGAGGCCACGACTTCGTTCATGAAGGCAAGAAACTCACGACGGCGACGGAAGTGCCCTGTCTTGACCACACCCGTGGCCACCTCCAATGCGGCAAAAAGGGTTGTGGTACCATGGCGCTTGTAGCGGTGGTTAAAGCCGGTCAGCGCTTTACCATTGGGAAGACGAAGCCATCCCTGGGCTCTTTCCAGCGCCTGCATATGGGGCTTCTCATCCACACACAGAACCAGAGCATCCTGGGGCGGATCGAGGTAAAGACCCACAATGTCTGCGGCCTTGCGTGCAAACTCCGGATCGGTGCTGACGCACCAGCTCCGCCGCCGCTGCAGACAGATGTCGTGCCTCCTCAACACCCGCCATACCTGGTGGGGGCTGACGTCTCCCAGCCGCTTGGCCACCAGAGACCCTGTCCAGGTGGCCTGTCCGTCCGGAGGAGGCTCATCCAGAACGGCCAAGATACGCAGCTCCGTCTTGGCGTCGTACCGCCGCGGCGCACCGCCTCGAGGGGCATCCTTCAGGCCCTCTGTCCCCTCCCGAACAAAACGCAGGCGCCATTTGCTCACCCGGGCGGGCCGGGTCCCCAGACCGGCAGCGATCTCCCTGTTCGTTTTGCCCTCCGCTGCGGCGAGAATCATCCGAGCCCGTTCCGCCAGACGCTGCTGCGTTGTGCCACAACGCGACCAGCACGACAACGTTTCCCTTTCCTTTCTGCTCAGCCTTACTTCTGTCGCTTGTGCCATAGCCTTCCTCCTTGCGTTGAAATCCGACGTCTGAAACGAAGCTCTTGGAGGGATATAGCACAATGCGTGAATTTATGCAATTAAGTACTAGGCCAGACGGCGCTGCAACTGGCAAGAGAGGAAGAATACAAGAACGGTTGAACTACTGTGCAAGCACGGGGCGAAGGAATGACGATGCTCCCGCTGATGGCCGAGCTGTTTCGCAGATCGACGCCCCCCAAGCCTCCAACGTGACCCCGAGTTGCACCCTCACCTGATCCAAGCCCCTCAGCCCCCCGATCGTAACTGTCCGGTGAACACATATGGGGGCTGGCACGGATGTTGGGATGTGGGGGATCAGGCGGGGAGGTTTTGAGTGGCGTCCTGAGCGGCTTTCCAGTTGTCGGGCAGGAGTTCCTCGAGCCGTTTGGCAGGGTGGGCGCTGATGCGCTGGAAGATGTCACGGAGGTAGGGGAAGGGATCGATCTGAAGTCGTTTACACGTGGTGATGAAGCTGGTGAGGATGGCCGCGGCCCGCCCGCCGTTATCGCTCCCGAAGAACAACCAGTTTTTTCGTCCGACCGCAATTCCACGGGGGCTGTGCTCGGCGCCGTTGTTGTCGATCTCCAGGTCTCCGTCTTCGCAGTAGCGGATCAGGGCGTCCCAGTTCGATAACGTATAGGCGATGGCTTGTCCCTCCGGGCTTTTCGGCAACACGTTGGGCTGCTCCCGTTCGAGATACGCCTTGATGTCATCGAGGACCGGCACACTGTTGGCCTGCCGGAGCACCAGGCGCCCCTCGGCGTCGAGCTTCATATCTCGGGCTTCGCGCTCTACATCGTACAGCAACCGGCTATAGGCGAGCATCACCATGGAGCGCATCAAGTCCGAGGACTGGGCTTCAAAGAACCTCCTGCGGGCATGCGCCCAGCACGCCGCTTCGGTCACATCGCGCTTCCGGTCCTCGTACAGCACCTCGTAGCCCGAGTAGGCATCGGCTTGTAAGTAGCCACTGAAGTCTTTCATGAACTCGACGGGTCCGTCGCGGCTGCGGTTCGGGGTGTAGTCGTAGAGGGTGTAGGGATGCTTGTCATCGCCCACGTGGGTCCAAATCCGTCCGATCCGTGTCCTCGGCAGGGCGGGGTCCAGTACCCCTACGGGCGTATCATCGGTCTGCATCACCTTGGAGGAAAGCACCCGCTCCTTCATCAACTCCAACAGAGGACTCACCAGTTCTGCGCAACGCCGCATCCAGTCACACATCGTCGAGCGGGACAACTTCACTCCCTGGCGCTCGAACATCCATTCCTGTCGGTGCAGGGGGGGGTCACAAGGGCTCTGTGGTTACGTTTTCCGGAGGCGAGGACGCGAGTTGTATACTCGCTGGTTTCACGATTCGGAATGGGCACGCTTTATCCCGCGGCGGAATTTCCCGCCGGACCATGATGGGCGGCACAACCAATGCAGCGATTCGGAACAATGTAATCGTAAGCAATGTAGCCGAACACGGCGGCGGCGGAGTTTGGCAGTGTGCAGGCATGATCGAGAATAACATTATTGCCGGGAACCGGTCAGAACGCGGCGGCACCATCTACGGCAAGCATTACGGCTATCCCATGTTCGGTTTCCCTTCTGCGGAGTTCGATGTGACCTACACTGCGATCCGTAATAATACTATTGTCGGGAATTCCGCTCAGCATGGCGGAGGGCTGTATGCTTGCCACGGTGTGATTCACAACTGCATCATCTGGGGCAACGCCGCTCCAAATAGGCCGCAGCTCCGCTCATCGAGCAATCCAGCCTATTGCTGCATCCAGGATTGGACAGGCAGCGGAGAGGGCAATTTCCCATGTCACCCCTATTTCGTGGATGCCACCAATGCCGATTATCATTTGAAGAGCTGGTCACCTTGCATAGACGCGGGTGATCCGACTTCACCCTTTTCCAACGAGCCTGAGCCAAATGGCGGGAGGATCAACATGCGCGCGTATGGCAACACTCCAGAAGCGGCCTCTCGCTCGCCCGACATTGACAACGACGGGCTTCCGGATGACTGGGAGATGGAAGTTTTTGGCGACCTCACACAACACGGAGGCGATGATCCTGACGCCGATCTCGTCCCTAACATTGATGAATACCGCTTCGGGTCTGATCCGAGGAATCCCCCGGCAGTATGGTATGTGGACGGTTCGGTGAACGCATCCGGGGGCGGGACTTCATGGGAAACAGCCTTCAAGATGATTCAGGGAGGGATAGACGCTGCGTCCGATAAGGATACAGTCGTTGTTGCGGAAGGAATCTACGTCGGGAACATCTATTTCAAGGGAAAGAATATCGCTCTCCACAGCACCGATCCTCTCAATGCAGCCGTTGTTGCCAACACGACCATTGACGGCAACAAATTGGCCTCGGTTGTCGCCTTTGTGGGCACGGAAAAAGAAAGCTGCGTCCTGAGCGGGTTCACCATTCGCAACGGGTCGGGGGAAGACGGCGGCGGTATCCTGGGAGGAACGCGAGATAATCCAACGGACGCGACGATTTGCAACAACCGGATTATCGACAACTCGGCCGAAGACCACGGTGGCGGGCTTGCGTTCTGCAATGGCAGAGTTCACAACAACCTTATGGTCTCGAACGCGGCGGCCGGCGTAGGCGGCGGGGCGGCTCATTGCCACGGGGTCATTGAGAACAACCTCATTGCAGGCAACTCCTGCGCAGCCCATGGCGCTGGACTGTCCGACTGTGACGGCGTCGTTCTCAACAACACCGTTTGCGGTAATTTCTCCCACTGGGGCGGTCACCGATGGCATCTCTTTGGTGCCGGTCCTCACGGGCGTGCCCGAACGGCAGAGTCGACACCAGTTTCTGTACTGGGAGTTTCACGAGAGAGGATTCAACCAGGCGGTGCGGATGGGTGACTGGAAGGCAAATAGACCTTGACTTGCGAACCGAGATTTGACAATGAATAGTGCGAAGTATAGGGAGTGGGTTAAATAAGACGGGTGCCTGGGAGTCGCCAGGCACTTGATATGCTCCCATCGGGAACTTCACAACCTCGTCGGCCACATCAGCGACCGCAGCGTGTTGGAGGGGGTGCATGAACTATAACCTGCTTGAAGAGCCGTGGATCCCCGTCCTAATGATGGATGGGAATTACTGTCGCGTGGGGATCAAGGACGCTCTAACGCAAGCAGGCCGTATTCGACAAATCGCGGCCACCAACCCCATGGATCGTGTGGCAGTCCTGAGGTTCCTACTCGCATTGCTGTACTGGTGCAAAGGAAATCCGCCAGACTGTGCGCAAAGTGCCCTTGGGGACACCTTCCCCCCGGATTGGTTCTGGAAGCTCGATGATAATCAAGACTGCTTCAATCTCTTGGGCGATGGGAGACGATTTTATCAGTACCGCAAATCTGCAGACAAATCGATCACCGCGAATTATCTAATCCACGAGGTCCCCACAGGTACGAATAAGTGGCATTTCCGTCACTCGACGGAAGGAGTTGAGGGTCTGTGTCCGGCGTGTTGTGCGATGGGTCTGGTGCGGTTACCATCGTTTGCCACGTCCGGGGGACGAGGCAAGCCGCCGGGAGTCAATTGGAAGCCGCCCATTTATGTCATACCGGTTGGCGCCTCGCTTGCGGAAACTCTTCGGCTTTCGTGGCGACGAGCATCCGACTTGGGAACGCCGGCATGGGAAAAGCCGGATTTGCAGCTCCCCAAAACAGGTCAAGTGCCGCTCCTCACGGGACTGACGTGGCTCCCGCGGCGGGTGTGGTTGAGCAATCCCGAGGAACCCGAAACCACCTGCATCTCGTGCGGGTGCAGCAAACGCCTGATCCGACGTAGCGTATTTGGCACCATTGGGAGCACTAAGAAGAGGGGCGTTTGGCGCGACCCGCATGTCCTTTATGCAACTTCCTCCAAAGGCGAGGTTACATCCCTGCATGCCAGTGATGCTCTTGGAACTTCCGATTCGGCGGCGGGACAGTGGGCAAGAATCACCGCCGGGATGCTTCAGTCCAACGTGGTGGGCAATGATAGAACCAGCGTGTGGATTGTCGGCTTTTCAACAGTTCAGAATGACAAATACCTGGAAGCGATGGAACGCACAGTTTCTTTCCCAATGTCACCCAGTGAAATTCAGAAGAGCATTGAAAAGATCGAGCGGTGGCAGAAAGAAGGCTCGGCTCTTGCTCGTAAGATCCAGCCTCGCAGCGACAAGAAATCCTCACGAAAACATGTTGAGATTCCGCCAATGCTCGCCGCCATCCGCCCGTATGTCGAAGGCAGCGTTTCTTCGAAAGCGGGCGAATTGATAGCCGGTACCGATGTGGCATGGCAACAGGCCGCTGAGGAATATCGGCCGATGATGGCGATGATTGCAAAATCGCTTTCGCCCGGCTTCACGACGGCGGCGGTTGAACGGCGTCGGCAGATTGCAAGAGTGGCGCCCGACATGCGGCCAAAAACAGAAGCGGCCAAGAAGCAAAGCCGCAAGAAAGGAGGCGACAAGTGAGTGCAACCCATCACTACATTGACGTCCTGACGCGGCTGAAAACCGGCGAACTGGGGGTGCTGCGCACCCATGCCGGGCAAGGACTCGATGAATCGGTGGACGGGTTCGACGTGTTCACGGGTCTGTGGTGGCCGTTGCGACGGAAGAACGAGCGGGCGCCCCGTCGCGCGGTGGCTTGGCTGATCGCGAAACTCTACGCCTTCTGTCCCATCCCACAGTCGCCCGGCGAGACGCTCGCTTGCCAACTGCGACAGTGCCAGCCCAACAAGGACCCGGCGAAGGAGCGGTTCCGCCAAAGGTTGGACCGGATGCTCATCCTCCCGCTCGACAAGATCGAGCCCGCACTTCGGTGGGCGCTTGACCAGGTTGCCTCAGCCGGCCGGAAACTCGACTGGGTTCAACTCACCGACGATCTTTCCTTTTGGGAACGCGAAACCACACGCCTCAAGTGGGCGAAACAATTTCTGGAAACCGACGAAAGGGGACAGTCATGTTGATCGAAATTCACATCATCCAAAACCACAGCCCGTCGAACCTGAACCGCGACGACTTGGGGGCACCCAAGACCTGCTATTTCGGCGGAGCACTCCGCTCGCGAATCTCCAGCCAATGCCTCAAACGGAGCATCCGCATAAGCAAGCAGTTCCAGGATTTGCTGGGCGGAATTCGCACCCGGCAGTTGGCAAAATTGATCGCCGAAAAGGTCACCCGCAAAGAGGCGAAGAAACGCGCCGAGAAGATTCTCTCCGATTGTGGCTTCAAGCCGAAGAAAACGAAGAAAAGCACTACGGAAGAAGACGATTCCAAAGATGAGGACAAGAGCAAGATGCTTGTGTATACGACCTGGCAGGCGATCGAGGAGATGGCCGGGCTGTTGCAGGACGGCGATGGAAAAACCGATGAACAACTGGCAAAGGAGTTCGCCAAACTGATCAGCCAGCGCGTCGCCGTGCCGGACATGGCACTCTCCGGGCGCATGTTAGAACCAGACAAATCCGCCAAGGATATATGGAAGCAACTTGACAGCACGGTGGACGCGGCTCTTCAGGTAGCGCACGCGATTTCAACGCATGAGGCCCGCCCGGAAGTCGATTACTATGTCGCTACCGATGACATTCCCGGCGACGATGCGGGAGCGGGCTACGTGGACGAAGCGATGTTTGCTTCGGCCTGTTTTTACAAGTATTTCTCGATCAACTGGGAAACGCTGGTCGAAAACCTGAAGGGCTATGGAGACAATCACGAAAAGCTCGCCGCCCACACCGTCGGCGCATTCGTTCGCGGCGCGGCGTTGACCAATCCCACGGGCAAGCAGAACAGCTTCGCCGCGCACAATCCGCCCGATGGAATGCTCATCGAGATCAACAACACCCCGATTAGCTATGCCAACGCCTTCGCCAAGCCCGCGGCCCAGAGCGAGCGCGACATCATCTCGCAGAGTATCGCGCAATTGTCGCAATACGTCCACGATCTGGACACCGGATACGGCAAGCCGCAAAAGCGGTTCTGGTTCTCGCCCAACCTCCGCTATCCCTTGGTAGCGCACATCACGGTGGAGGAGAACGGAAAAAAGAAGCAGCATGAAATCGCACTTGCCGAGAGCAACATCAAGTCGCTCAACGAATTAGTCCCCGCCGTGATTGCCGCCATCGGTTATGACTGGGAGGAGGTTCAGAAAGTCATCGTCAATGCGGAGGTCACCCGATGAGCGCCAACACCCTCTTTCTTCGCCTGGAAGGCCCCTTGCAGTCGTGGGGCGATCAGCAATCGAAGTTTGTCATCCGGCGGACGGCCGAGGCCCCCACCAAATCGGGGGTGGTCGGCATGCTCTGCGCGGCACTGGGGGTTTCGCGTGCGCAGGCCGCAGCGGAATGGCTTCCGAAGCTCAGCGCCCTGCGCATGGGCGTTCGCATCGACCGCCCCGGCGTTCGCTGGTGGGACTACCACACCGTCGGCGCCGGCATGCAGATGCGCATTGCGGAAGGCGAGGGGAAGACGAAACCCGGCGCCATGCTCACGCGGCGCGAGTACCTGTGCGACGCTTCCTTTCTCGTGGCCCTTCAGGCCGAACCGGCTCTCATTGCCGAGTTGGAGGCTGCGGTCAAAGACCCGAAATGGACGCTCTACCTCGGAAGAAAATGCTGTCCCCCATCGCGCCCGCTGCTGGAATGTGGCACGGGCTTCCAGCCCGTGATTGACGGCCAAGATGCCCATGCCACTTTGCTGTCGGCGCTCGCATCCGTCCCTTGGCGCCGACGGCTCAAGGGAGACCAGGTGCCGCATTCCCTGGATTGCCTGCTCGACTGGCAACCGACCCCCGAACAGCCCGAAGCACCCGACGATGCGCTCGTCTGGTACGACGTGCCGCTGACGTTCGAGCCTCCAGCGCATCAGCCCCGATTCGTCGTCCCCAAGGTATTGCGCGTAGGCGCCGGCGGCGAGGTCAAAATCGCGGAAATGCCCGCGCAGAACTTTACACCACGGCCTCCCCGTCCGAGGGCCGACTATGGCAACACCGAGTACAAAAAGCGCCGCCTGCAACGGCTGGATTTTGACCACCAGCTCTGCGTGTTTTGCAAGTCGCACGCCACGACTGTACAGCACGTCACCTATCGCCACGCGGGCGGCCAGGAAGAACCGGAAGACCTGCGCTCGCTCTGCCGGCTCTGCCACGACGCGGTGACTATGATCGAATACGGCCTGGGCATGGGCCTGGATCGCATCAACCCCGAGGATCCTCGCTGGCGCGAGCAAATCATCAAAAAGCGTGCTGAGATCATCGAGTTTCGCTCTTTGGAAACGCGCCGGCGAAGACTTAGCGCCGAGGAGGTTTGAGTCATGTACCATTCTCACCTGCTCATCAACCTGGGCGACAATCCCGATCGTGAGGACTGGCGCAACCGCAACTGGCTGCGGAACCTCTATCGGGTCCACCAACGGCTGTGTATGGCGTTTCCGTCGGATACACGTATAAAAAATGACCCGCAATTTCTGGCTCCCTACTGTCCGGACGACTTCCCTGAACAGCGGCATCTTGCCGACCAGCCCGCCGACGCTGTTGCTCCAAACGTGCTTAAGAACGTTCATGCTCCACGAGGTGCGAGCCAGGGGTTCCTGTTTCGCATAGACCCGCGACCCGGCGGCGGGGTCGTAATTCTCGTGCAGTCCGCCGTGAAGCCGGACTGGGACTACGCCTTTCACAACGCCGGTTATCTCTTAGTCGCGCACCAGGTGAAGCCATTCGATCCTTGCTTCACAAAAGGACAGCATCTTCAATTCCGTCTCCTGGCAAACCCAACGAAACGGTTGTCCAGGAATTCGCGTGAAAAAGACGGAAGGCCCGTCGCCGAGAGATGGGTCGGAAAGCGCGTCCCTGTGCCGGCGCAGGAGCTCTATGACTGGCTCGCTCGGCGAGCCGAGCTGGCCGGATTCTCCATCGTCAAGGATTCCACCATCATTCAACCAGCCTACATCTATGTGAACAAGCCATGGAACGGGGCAGCCTGTCACCGATGCGGGGGGCGCATGAAGGAGAATGGGCAGGGAGAAGAGGTGGTCTGCGAGCAGTGCGGGGTCCGCGTGTGGCTCCTTCGGCACCGCCTGCGCTCTGTCCGTTACGACGGGACCATGACGGTCACTGATCCTGCCCGTTTTGAGGAAACCCTCGTCCGCGGCATCGGGCCCGGCAAAGCTTTCGGTTTCGGCCTTCTCTCTGTAGCCCCCGTCATCCCCCCACTCCCGGCGGAGGCGACATGAGAATTCAAGACCTCCACGTTCTCCCCAAGTTCCGTGACGGGTGGAGCTACCTCTACGTCGAGCACTGCCGCATAGACCAGGAAGCTCGGGCGGTTGCCATCCACGACGCCGAGGGCAAGGCGCCTGTCCCCTGCGCCAATCTGGCTCTGTTAATGCTCGGACCCGGCGTCTCGATCACCCACGCCGCCGTCTCCGTGCTGGCGGACCATGGATGTCTTGTGGCCTGGTGCGGGGAAGAGGGGGTCCGGTTTTACGCGGTCGGCATGGGCGAGACGCGCAGCGCATCGAACCTCCTACACCAGGCGCGAATGTGGGCCGACGAGGAACTCCGCATGCAGGTTGTGCGCCGCCTCTACCAGTTGCGATTTCGCGAGAAGCTGGATCCGGCCTTGACTCTCCGGCAAATCCGCGGCATGGAGGGAATCCGCGTTCGGGAGGCCTACGCCAGGGCCGCCCGGGTGACCGGTGTGCCCTGGTCGGGCCGAAGCTACCGTCGAGACAAGTGGACCAGCGCCGACCCGGTGAACCGAGCCTTGTCGACCGCGAACTCGTGCCTGTACGGCATCTGTCATGCCGCTGTTGTGTCGGCAGGCTTCTCCCCAGCGCTCGGGTTTATCCACACCGGGAAGATGCTATCGTTCGTGTATGACGTCGCCGATATTTACAAAACAAGGGTCACGGTCCCGGCGGCATTTCGCGCCGCCGCCGAAGGGAAGGATGGACTGGAGCGACGGGTCCGCATGACATGCCGGGATGTGTTTGTCACAACACGACTTCTGCAAAGGATCATTCCGGATATCCAGATGGCCCTGGGGATTCCAGTGCGGGGAGCGGGTGTTGACGGTGAACAGTTCGACCGGGAATCCGCCGCCCCGGGCTCCTTGTGGGACCCGGACAAGGGGAAGGTGGAAGGCGGGCGCATGCATGCGCCGGAACTGGATGAAGCGGAGGCCAACGATGGTCGTTCTGATTCTTGAGCGGGTACCCACGGGATTGCGAGGCGAATTGACGCGGTGGTTCCTGGAACCGAAGGCGGGCGTATTCGTGGGCAGGGTTTCGGCCATGGTCCGGGACCGACTGTGGGAGAAGGCGTGCGGCCAGGCAAAGCAAGGCGGTTGTCTCATGATCCATAGCAGCGCCACCGAACAGGGATTTCAGATACGCAGTTCGGGACGGACGGCGCGGTCGATCCAAGACTTCGAAGGGCTTTTTCTCGTTCGGATGCCCTAACTGCGTGTTTTTTCCAGTATTGTCCCCACGCGCGTGGGGGTGAACCGCTAATTCTCACTGAGTATGGTTGTGCGATTACATTGTCCCCACGCGCGTGGGGGTGAACCGGAAGAAGGATCATCCTGGAGGAGGTGCGAGTTATTGTCCCCACGCGCGTGGGGGTGAACCGGAAGGACGGAACAATGAGTTGTCCCACCTGCTATTGTCCCCACGCGCGTGGGGGTGAACCGGGCGGCTCGTGCGTCTCGCGGCGGGCGTTGCCATTGTCCCCACGCGCGTGGGGGTGAACCGGAAAAAGTTGCTATTGTTGACATTTTCTGTGAGATTGTCCCCACGCGCGTGGGGGTGAACCGTTGACTGTCGGCAGGAGTCCGAGCCCGAACTCATTGTCCCCACGCGCGTGGGGGTGAACCGTCTTCGGCACTGTCGGGGTCGAGACCGGACTTATTGTCCCCACGCGCGTGGGGGTGAACCGGGACAAGACCTCGCTTGCGGTAGTCATCTGATATTGTCCCCACGCGCGTGGGGGTGAACCGTCACCGAATGGGAGAAAGAGGATGGAACTGAAATTGTCCCCACGCGCGTGGGGGTGAACCGGTGAAAGGGCACAGATGCTAGGGAAGAGTAGGATTGTCCCCACGCGCGTGGGGGTGAACCGGATTCGTGCATGGTGGGTGAAAAGATCACGTCATTGTCCCCACGCGCGTGGGGGTGAACCGGCGAATTGGCTCGGTAGCCATTGCGGAAATGAATTGTCCCCACGCGCGTGGGGGTGAACCGATGAAAGACGCAATTTGGCCGTACAAGGGATAATTGTCCCCACACGCGTGGGGGTGAACCGATATGGGAGGAGGAGGATTTGAACCTCCGAAGGACTATGCCAGCAGATTTACAGTCTGCCCCCTTTGGCCGCTTGGGTATCCTCCCACGAATGCGCGATGAACGATCAGCGTGTCCAGATTGACTCGCCAGGATCAAGCCAAAGCTGGCGATGGGAGTCGAACCCGCAACCTGCTGATTACAAATCAGCTGCTCTACCGTTGAGCTACGCCAGCAACCCTTCGTGTAACTTTGTTTATCTGTGTATCTCAATTTCACCATACCAAAGATACCTCTTTTGTGTCAACGAAAACCTGTCTTGCAGAGATCGGCGCGCCTAATGCCGTAGCCTTCTGGGCTACACGCGCTGACAGGCGACATGGTATCCTGTAGACCATCTGTTCCACGCATCGCTTGCGCACTTTGCCCAAACCCCGACAAAGTCTCCCCGAAAACCAACGCATTTGTCCTTTCAATTTGTTCGCTACCTCGCTACCCTGGCCGAGCCCAACGGGCAGGCGATTCACCTCGGCCCCCCTGCGAATTCGGCATTTTTCTTATGGCACAACTTTCACCTCTGGAGCTGTCACCTTTCATCAAAAGGTTTCCCATTTCCTGAACCAAAAAGCCAACCCCCCAACTCCTCCATTTCGATTTCTATCCGCCTGCCAGGGGTTCCAACACCACCCCATCCATTTTTTACGAATGTCCAAGGACCTGGGTGTGGCTGTATTTACGTGGCGGCTGGGTGCTTCGCCTTTGACTCGCCCATTTCCTTTCGGATGCCACCAGCGCTGCATGAAAATCTTCGACTTCCTTTTTGTGGCATGGGCATCTTGCCCATGGACCTTCACGGGCCACGCCCAAGGCGTGGTGCCACCACGGGACACCCCCGAAAGGGAGGTGGCCACCCCATCCGGCTTTGCCACGCGCACGCAGCCGCACCCAGGGAGCTTTGCCTCTTGACAAGGAACGCGGAATCGGCGAGAATATTGTAAAAGTCAGGGGGATCGCTCAAATACCACCTACAATAAGATCCCCGTTACCTCGTTCTCGGAGCGGTCCTCCTTCGTGTGTGTCCCGGTGGAGCAAGCGTCCCTCCAAAAGATCCGAATTGCGAGGCCATCCCGCGACCCCAATGCGTACCTCTCGGCAATCACTCTCCGACTCTTTCTCCTTCTCAGGCCGGGGTGAGTAGCCGCCGCGTCAACTCGAGCGAGCCACCAGCGGCGACCATTGGGAAAGAGGCTTAAGCAATATAGGACTCATTGCCATATCTGCGGGCCCGCATCCGCCGCATGTGGCTCATTCCCGCGATGGGCCAGGACGCAATGCGAGTGCCGAGACGCGAAAACCGTATTCACGCTGGCGAACATGCCCCTTTTCTAAGGCGATCCCCTGCCCGAGCAGGCCCGGAGCCAGTCCTTCTACTACACCTGCTGGTACATCGTGCCGGAAGTTAGGTCAGGGAAGGGCTGGAGTCCGGGCGTGGCGACTCGTGGGCGGCAATCCTCTGGACGCGGCCCTCTCCAGAAACGGCGAAGGGAACCCATGGTCATCCGTGCAACCGGCGCTCACGCAGTCAACCTGCGATAGGACCGGCCCCTGTTGGCTCTGCACTTAAAATCGCCGAATGTGAAAAAATCCTTCCAGAGCCTGCTCAACACGGTTCACTTGAAAGTTCGTCCGCAGGAATAGCATCGGATGCTCTGACCGCGGTATGCGGAAAAGGGCACTCGGTTGACCTTCCCGCAGCGAGGACACTTTGCCTTCAGGAACATCGTAGCGGTGGGCACTACGTTTGCTGGCTTCGCCACGGGCACTGCAACCAGACCCGTTGTTGCGCCTCCTTCGGGACTCGCCTCTTTGCCCGCGACAGGACGATGGTAGCGAAGGGCTTCGTGCAAGTGCGCTTTTATATCTCTGATCCGCCTTTCGTCAGTAGGATGAGTGGAGAGAAATTCGATTCGTGACTGCCCCTGCTTATCTTTGTACGCTTTGAATCGTTCCCATAGGGCCACAGCCTCTCGGGGATCGTAGCCAGCCTTCCCCATGTAGATTAGCCCCATCCTATCAGCTTCTGATTCCTGCATCCGGCTGTGCGGGAGAGCCACGAAAAGCGTCGAGCCTAACCCGTACGCCACCTTCCATTTTTCATCATCCTTCTTGTTTTCGTCCGCCCCACCAAGAGCTTCGCCGAGCACCGCTCCGCCGAGGCCCAGCATCATATCCTGGGAGTAGCGCTCCGCTCCGTGCCTTGCGGCGGCATGGGCCACTTCGTGCGCGATAACCGTAGCCAGCCCGGCATCGTTCTGCGTGATCTTCAGGATGCCGGTGTGTATGCCCACCTTGCCACCGGGAAGGCAGAAGGCGTTGATGGTCTCAGGATCATCGAAGACCGTGAATTCCCAGTTGTAATTAAGTCCCGTGGCCGCCGCGACTCTCTTTCCGACCCGCTGAACCTGAGCGTTGATGACAGGATCCGTGGAGATCTTCGTCTTCTTTCTAATCTCGGCATAGCTGCTGGCCCCCATCTGCATTTCGGTTCCTTCATCCAGCAGGATCATTGACTGCCGGCCGGTTATGGGGATGGTATAGCAGCCGCTGAACAGAATCAGCACCGCAGCCGTCAAGAGAGCGACAGCGAATCTATTCAAATGAGCACCTATTCCTTTCATTTTCTCAACACCTCCGTTCGATCTTCTCCTGATCTGTCGCACGCCAATCCACGGCGAGAAACCGATCAAATTTTACCTTACCATGCCAGAGTTTTCCATGCCTTTCATCTTCGTCAGTTTGAGAATACGATGTTGACGATGAAGGGAGCTTCTACTACGATGCCCAGGAGAGAGGTGTGAGTTATATGTGAAACAGTCTTGCGATGCCAACGCAAGCCCGGAGAACGCATAATATGAATAAACAGCGCCTGTTGGACACATTCATGAACCTTTTGAAAATTGAGTCGCCATCGGGACGAGAGGGGAAAGTCTCAAAATATGTTGCAGGCATCATGCGGGAGTGCGGCTGTTCGGTCAGGAAGGATAAGGCAGGGCAACGATTCGGCGGGATATGCGGCAACACGGTGGCAAGACTGCGGGGCGGAGACACGTCGCTCCCAGGCCTGATCTTTGTATCGCACATGGATACCGTTGTGCCCAATCCCGGACTCCGCATCGTCACCGACGGGAAGACGATCAAGACCGACGGGAAAAGCATCCTCGGAGCGGACGATAAGGCAGGTGTGGCGGTCATGTGCGAGCTGGCGAGAGAGCTGTCGAAAAACCGGTTTGCACATGGGACGGTGGACTTTCTCTTCTCGGTTGCGGAAGAGCGGGGCCTTCTGGGGCTGAAGAATCTCGACTTTTCGATACTCAAGGGCAAGATCGCGTTCGTGCTTGACAGCCACACCCCGGTCGGAAGCATCGTCACCTCCGCTCCATCTGCCGTGGGAATTACTGCGACCGTTCGTGGAAAAGCGGCTCATGCCGGGGTCGAGCCGGAGAAGGGAATCAGCGCGATCGCCATCGCCTCCGCCGCCATCGCTTCAATGCGGCTCGGAAAAATAGACGAAGAGACCACCGCCAACATCGGCATCATTAGTGGTGGCAGCGCTACCAACATCGTGCCGGAAAAGACTATCGTCAAAGGCGAGGCACGCAGTTTTTCCGAGAAGAAACTCGAGCGGCAGGTCGCGCACATGAAAAAGCAGTTTACGCAACATGCTCGAAAGCGAGGCGGCAAGGTGAAGGTCGAGACGGAACACGAATTCACAACCTTTACCATCGCCAGGGAGGACCCTGTCGTTCAACTGGCTCTTGCCGCCGCCAGGAGCATCGGCCGCACAACCGCCATTCGGAAGTCCGGGGGCGGTAGCGACGCAAACGTCCTCAACGAAAAGGGTATCCGCTCCGCGATCCTGGGCATGGGTTACAAGAATCCCCATACCGAAAAGGAATCTATCCTCGTCATCAATCTTTTCGCCGCCGCAAAATGGGCAATTGAAATCGTCAGGCAGTCGCCGGGGTTCCTCAGCGAGACTGCGTAGACCTATTGTTCCGCGGAGAAGGAATGGCTCAGCTCGCATTTTAGTGATACGCTGGCTTGCCGCAGTGCAAGCCTTCTTCTCAGCAGGGGCTGAGACGCCACGTCTGCGTTGCATGTGAAAGACGAAAGTCCACCTGCGCCGCATCCCAGCGGCAGTCCATCTTGAACCGCTCGATAACAAGATCACCCGGCAACTGAAGGAAGAAAAATGGCACGAGGCCAGCAAAGCCTACATCAGAGCTATCTGGAACGACTGCAAAACCGCCTATATCGGAAACGAACCTAAGCGCCGTGTCTCGAGCATCTTCAGCAGAATGCCTGACGTGCGCGACTACCACGAGTACCTCGGCAAGTACGTTTCACCGAAGTCGGCCCGACCCTCGGTCTCTCTTGAAATCGCCAAGACCCCCGAAGGCTGCTTCATCGTCAAGCTGGAAGGGCATGACTTTCCCGCCATCGCCGTCAACAAAAGCATCCTCTTCACCACCGGCGATGTCATTTACGCCCGCATACCCTGGTTCGCCAAGAGGCCCTATGCGAGACTCGAGATGTACATGATCGTCCGTCTCGACAAGAAATACTACTTCATCTCCCCGGGGCAAAAACCCGACATCCCCAACTGGCTCCTCAAAATAGACACCGAATAGCCGACCACGCCCTGTTCGCGCTCTCGGCACCCTCTGCGGTTTCTGCGTCCTCTGTGGTCAACCTCCTTCCCTGCCACGCTCGCCCGAGCATTTCGCAAAGGCCCGGATATTCGCCCCCTCCCCATTTTTTTGTAGGCAAGACGCCCTGGACTCGCTATCGTGGAAAAGACAGCTTGACGCAAAAACGACCGCAAAAGGGGACTTGACCCAATGATGAGTCGTGCAAAAAGAGTCGGCAGGACCAAAATCGTCTGCACCATCGGACCCGCCAGCCGCTCCGCGAGCCTCCTCCGCCGAATGATCCAGGCAGGAATGGACGTGGTGAGACTCAACTTCTCCCACGGCACGCACCAGGAGCATCTCGCGGTTCTCCAGCGAGTTCGCCGGCTTTCCGAGCGGCTCGGCCAGCCTGTCGCCGTCATGCAGGACCTCTCCGGTGCGAAAATCCGCCTCGGCGAGATCGAAAACGGCTCTTGTGTCGTTCAGCGCAACCGCCGCCTGATCCTGACCACCCGAAAAAAGCTCGGCAACGCCGAAAGAATCACCGTCAGCCGCCGCTCCCTTCCTCGCGAGGTCAAGCCAGGCGAACCGATCCTCATCAACGACGGCGCCATCCGCCTTCGGGTGATCGAGACCGGACGAAGCGAGATCGTCTGCAAAGTTCTCGCCGGCGGCATCCTCAGCTCCCGAAAAGGGATCAATCTCCCCGAGACCCATCTGCGTTTGCGAGCCTTGACCGCAAAAGACCGCGCCGACCTCAAGTTCGGCATCGAGAACGACGTGGATTTCGTCGCTCTCTCCTTCGTCCGCAACGCCGCCGATGTGAAAGAGCTGCGGAAGCTCATCGCCGCCGCCGGAAAGGACATCCCCATCATCGCCAAGATCGAGCGGCGGAAAGCCCTCGATAACCTCGAGGAGATCATCAACGAAGCCGACGGCGTCATGGTCGCCCGAGGCGACCTCGGCGTGGAGACCGACCTCGAAAGCGTCCCTCTCGCTCAGAAACAAATCATCCGCCTCTGCAACCGCATGGGGAAGCCAGTCATCACCGCCACTCAGATGCTGGAATCCATGGTCGAGAATCCAACACCGACGCGAGCCGAGGTCACCGACGTCGCAAACGCCATCCTCGACGGCACCGACGCAGCCATGCTCAGCGAGGAAACCGCCGTCGGCAAACACCCGCTCCGCGTGGTCCAGATGATGTGCAGAGTCGCCCTGAAAACCGAGTCTGATCTGCCAGCTCTCGAACGTGAGAAAATCACCTCCGTCGCCGGTGATACCGAAGTCCCCGACGCCATCGCCCACGCCGCGGCGACCATGGCCCGCGACATCGGCGTCAAAGCCATCATCGCCTGCACCATGTCCGGCGGCACCGCTCGGCTCATCGCCCGATACCGCCCGCGAGTCTCCATCCTCGTCGCCAGCCCTCTCCCCTCAACCGTGAGCAGGCTCTGCCTGACCTGGGGCGTCTTTCCAGTTCTGGTCAAGGAGTCCGAGCGGTCGGAAGAGACCGTCCCAGCAGCAGTGCAGGCGTTCACCTCGCGCCGCCTGTTGCGCAAAGGCGACCGAGCGGTCGTCGTCGCTGGCATCGCCCCCGGCATACGCGGCGGCGTCAACCTCCTCCGCGTCGTCGAGGTCTGAACCGCCAAGCCACAAACGACCACCGCGATTGAGCTACCGAGCTCACTTCTCTGAGCCTCCCGCAGGGACGGGGGCGAATTTCTGGATGCGGTGGTTGTGGCTGTCGCTGACGAAGACGTTGCCGGCGGCGTCCACGGCGATGCCCAGGGGCACGTTGAGCTGGCCGGGACCATCTCCGAATTCCCCCCACTCGGTCAGGAACTTGCCGGCGGGCGTGAATTTCTGGACACGGTGATTGTCGGTGTCGGCGACGTAGGCGTTGCCTTTCTTGTCAAGAGCCACAGCCGCGGGAAAGTGAAACTCACGCGGACCGCTCCCCTCTTTTCCCCACTTCCTCAGAAACTTCCCGTCCGAATCAAACTTCTGGATACGGGAGTTCTGCCTGTCGCAAACATAAACGTTTCCCGGCTTATCCACGGCAATCCCTTCCGGCACGTTGAACTGCCCATCCTCCTTACCCTTGCTCCCCCAGCTTTTGATGAACCTGCCCTGCGGATCGAACTTGTGGACGCAGTGACTCCCCTGGTCGGTGACGTATGCGTTGCCTGAGGCGTCAACCGCTATTGATGCCAGACTTTTGAACTCGCCGTTGGCCGTGCCCGGTCCTCCCCATTCCATTACGAATTCTCCGTTCGGGTCAAATTTCTGAATCGAAGGGCTGCCCCAGTCGATGTGACTGCTGTCAACGACATAAACTTTTGCAGAGGCATCCAGTGCGACACCCCCGAGGCTTGTAAATCGTCCTTCGCGCGCTGGAGGCTCCATCCGGAATTTCGCTGCCAGCTTTCCATCGGGCGTGAGTTTCCGAATCGAAACGCCATGCCATTCCGGCAGATACACGTTCCCGGCCCCATCCACAGCAATCCGGTAGGAGTAGGGAATCCTGTCCATTCCCTCAATGGTATCGGCTGTCCACCTGCTGAGGAGCTTGCCTTTCGAGTCAAACTTCCTGAGGGACCTCTTCTTGACCCATACCTCGTCCCATTCTGTGACGTAGATGTACCCCGAGGCGTCCACACACATGGCGGAGACCCAGCCCAGCTTCTCCTCGTCGCCGCCTCCCCTATCGAAGGTCGCGACTAATTTCCCATTGCGATCATACTTCTGGATGGTAGCTCCGGGGACTTGGAAGGAGCTGCGGTATGCGTTTCCGGAGAGGTCCACCGCCCAGACTAAAGATGGCGCTATCGACTTCGTTAAGAACTTGCCATTACGATCAAATTTTTGGATTCGAATTTTTGCGGGACCGGGGTGGTCCTGGACCCATACATTGCCCGATCCATCCACGGCTATGAAGTCCGGATAGATGAACTGGCCATTAGCGGTGCCTTCGCTGCCCCACTTCCCCAGGAATTTCCCATCGGAAGTGAACTTCTGCACGCGAGAATTATCAGCATCTGCCACATACACGTTGCCGGAGGGGCCAAGGGCTATCCCCTGTGGATTCTGGAACTGGCCATCACCGCTGCCTTTGTCTCCCCATCTCGCAACCAGCTTTCCATCGGCGTTGAACTTTTGCACTTCGTGAGAGCCAAACCCAGCCAGGTAGAGGTTGGCCGACGCGTCAACGGCGACGTCGGCAATCCCGAACCGGTATCGCGACCCCCACTTGGACAGGAATTTGCCCTGGGAATCGAACTTCTGGATGCGCGTGTTCCCGACGTCCGCGACGAAGGCGTTGCCGGACGAATCTACTGTGATGCTCCCAGGCGACCGCAATTGACCATCGCCGCTGCCGGCGCTTCCCCATTTGGACACAACATTCCCTTCAAGGTCAAATTTCAATATCCTGTGCAGCGCCGAGTCCGCCACATACACGTTCCCGCAAAGATCTGTCGCGATCTGCCCGTGCGGTTGGGAAATTTCGCGCTCCATGTCCCACCTGGAGAGGAACTTCCGGTTGGCAGTGAACTTCTGAACGGAATAGCGCTCCAGAACGTAGACATTTCCCGCTCTGTCGAAGGCTATACTTCGGGGACGCTTCAAAAGGCCGTCGCTTTGGCCCAAGTTTCCCCATTTGGTAAGGAACTTTCCGTTGGAGTCGAACTTTTGAACACGCCCGTTCCTCGTGTCGGCGACATAGACGTTGCCCTGCTTATCTACGGCTATGCCCGCGGGCGCCGCGAATTGCCCATCGCCGTGGCCTGCGCTGCCCCATTGCCTGATAAATTTTCCGTCCGCGGAGTATTTCTCAACCCGCACCGGGCAGGTCTGCTTTCGGTCTGGCATGTAGTCCGCTGCAAGTACGAAGGCGGTCCCGTCGCCGTCCACAGCCACGTCCACCGTCAACTCGAACTTGTCAGCGCCCGGCGCTCTCCTTTCACACGTCCCTTTGAACTCTCCGTACGGGGTGAACTTCTGGATCCGGCTAGGCGCCGAGACGGCGAGATGCCGAAGCCAATCCACAACATAGACGGTGCCGGCCCTATCCACCTTTATGCTCGAGAAGTTTCCGAACTGCCCCTCACCTTCGCCCGCGCTTCCCCATTGCAGTATGAACCTGCCCTTGGAATCGAATTTCTTAATTCGATGGTTACCTGAGTCGGCGATGTAGACATTTCCCACCTTATCAACAGCGACGCCGTGCGGCCACCAAAAGTGCCATCCCCGGGGCGACTCCGGCCACATCTTAACGAAGCGGTACTCTTCGCTTGCTGTGACGGTGCCCAGGGACATGACGAGCACCGCAAGAACGATCAATGCTTTCTTTGCGTTCATCTATCTACCTCCTGTTCATTCATTGGTGGCATGGGGCTCCCTTGCCCATAGTTGTTCACGGGCGGGACGCCCGTGCCACACGACGACTTAGAGATTGGGACTTTCTATCGGAAGAAAGACCGTCCTTGGCGAAAGCCCTTCGACCCGCTCCAGCAATTCGCCCATGCGGAAGTGGAGGGCGGAAATGGCTTTCTCGTGCCTCTCCTGGGCTTCTCCGAGCTGCTTTTGTGCCTGGGAGACATCGTCTCGCTGCAAGGCGATCAGATTTCTCAACGTCTTTTCTTCCTGCCGCATTTGGGCGAAGAGGACAGCGCCCCCAACAACTACTACCAGAAGAGCAGTCCCCGCAGCGACGGCGACTCTTCTGAAAGAGCGAACTGTCCGCAATTGGGCTCGCCGGGCTCGCGCTTCTGACATAACTCGTGTGGGGATGCCAGGGGGAACGCTGCTGGAGTCCGCGACGGCGTTCAGTGCTGCTTCGGACCGCTCAGAGAGCGCGGTCAATCGGCTGAGCCTTTCGGCGCAATCGGCACAACCAGCCAGGTGCTTCTCGACGGCCTGCTTCATGGTTGGAGTCAACTCGCCGTCAATGTAGGCTGAGAGATGCTTGATATACTTCTTGCAGTTCCTCTTCATTCTCCGTTCCTTTCTTTTGAGAATCGCTCACGCCTTCGCCTCGTCAGGTCGAGTATTCCAGCGGGAGACGATCCCGTGAGCAGTGAGTTCCTTATCCAGCCTTACTCTTGCGTCGTGGATCTGTGATTTAACAGTTCCGACCGAGCATCGCATCGCCTCTGCAATCTGTCCGTAAGACATCTGCTCGAGGCACCGCATCACAATGGCCATTCTCTGTTTCCGGGGTAAGTGAGATATGGCGCGGTAAATGAGCGTCACGGTCTGCCTGGTTTCGCCTGAAGGGAGATCGTGAGATTGAGGCTCAACTTGGCTCCGCTGTGAACCACCGTCGCTTATGGAAGGCGCATTGATACTCACGGTCCCAAGCCTTCTGTTCTGCCTGAGCCACTCCCGGAACGCGTTCATGAGGATGCCGTAGAGCCAGGTGGAGGGCGAGGATTCTTGCCTGAAGCGGCCGAGACCCAGATAGGCTCTGATGAACGTCTCCTGAGTCAGGTCTCTGGCGTCGTGAGCGTTGGCGGTGAGCGCCAGGGCGCCGCGGTAAATCCTTCCCTCCAGCTTCCTGACAAAAGCCGAAAAAGCCTCATCGCTCCCTGTTTTTGCTCGAAGCAGAAGCGTGGTCAATTCCTGTTGCACGGCATCTCCCCACTAAGGAGCCTTTCTCTAAAACGTGAGTGACTATTCAGGTGAAATTGTTGGTTTTTTTCTGCTATGGAGGCCTTATTGTGACAAATTGTCTCATCAACTGCAATCACACTGCACCCAGCGGTGAGGCTGCGTCCGCGTGGCGTGTCGGCAGAGGTTCGCCTATTCACCTCATAGTCGGCATCTGCCCATTTTCGCCAAATCTTGCCCGCAGATACAGCCACAGATTCTTCATGTTTCTTCGAGCGACCCGAATCGTGCAGTTTGCGGTGTTTTCGTGCACAAAAAGTGGCAGTTCTTGCGCCGCAATTCCCTGCGGGCGAGGCGATAAGGCCCCTTCCTTTTAAACCCAAAAACGGGCGTTTTTTGCAGTATTCTCCAGTAGTTTCTCGACGAGAAGGCATACTGGAATCCCCCTTTTTGTGGATCGGATCATCCAGAGTGCTGCATTTCCTGATTTTCAGAGACATTATGCCACATTTTCTGTCATTTGTCAAGAAAAAGGTACGAAGGTGTGGCGGCATTCTTAGGGTGAGGTCCGGGTTGTTGCGCCGCCTTCGGGCTGAGTCGAGCAGCAGAGGGCGAAGGAAAGCGTTGTGGTAGCATGACCGTGTTGCAGTCTTTCGGAGTGCGGGAGCATAGCTCCCGCCTTCTAAGGCTGAAGCCAAGCTTCAGCACTCCAAAGGCTGGGTTCCCATCGGCCGAGGGTTTTCGTGAGGGTGACGGGCGAGGCTAACTGAGCCCAGGGCAATCCTTCACCATGCCAGGAGCGAAGTCCAGGCAAGGAAACCATCAATCCCTGCGGTAGTGATCGGACGCCACGGAAACGCAGCCGCATCCCTCTGAAATGCAGCGGCACCTGCCCACAGGAAAGCTCGCCGCGACTTCCCGTAGGATGGTCCCGGGACGAAAAAAGGGCTTTCCGCAGACCCGGAGGGGCTGTGCAAAATGGCCTGGGCAAACCAGTGCGGGTAACTCCGCGGCGGTGGCTGAGGATGGGAACGTAATGGGAAGGAAGAGGCGAAATAATGTCGCGGGCGATGTCACGAAAGCCGTGGGGAACTCATCCTCAGCGAAGCTTACGGAGAGTGATCGCAGCGTCCTGTCCGTCGCAGTCGTGGTCAACGCCATCGCCGGGGATGTCCTCGCCCGGTGGCACGCTGCTCCAGGTCAGACCGATCTCGCCGTCGTGGCGGATCGGCTTCAGACCAGCTACCGGCCGCCAGGAGTCCGGGATGCCATCGCGGTCATCCTCTCGCATCATGGGGCTGGTCTCCATGACCCGGTAGAACCGCATCCTCGGCGCCGAGACGTCGAGCACTCCCGTCGTCGCCCCCACAGCCCTGATGGGTCCGTCAATTCGTCGCCATTGCGCCTCTCTCAGCGAGTCCTTGTAGAAAACCTGGTACTCCCGACCGGCGTGGACGTTTGGATCGGAATCGTCGCAGTCGTCCCCGCCCGTCGCCACGTCGAAAAAACCGTCCCTGTCCGAATCCTTGAGGTTGAACGACGAGACCTCCGCCCCGCGAAGGTACCCGTTCTGCTCCACGTCACAGATGCCGTACCGCAACCTCGCAAAGCCATCCTCGCCCCACTGTCTGCCCCAACTGTTCTTGATCACCCAGCACCCGTCTCCATCGTCGTACCCGACAAGCAGCAGCGAATGCGCCCCAAGCGAAGGCTCTGCATCCGTCGGCTCGTAGATGCCACCTGCGTAGAACTTGAAATCGTTGCGAACCTTGGCACCGATCAGTATCCCTACCGGCCCTTTCGTGATCAAAGCACTCTTGATCTCCTCCGGAGTCATCGGCTTGCCCCCCTCGATCCGGAGAGCATCCTGAATCCACTGCCTCCTCTCGTCCGCGTCCCCGCAAAACGGGTACTGAGCATCGTCAGCCCGGTAGGGCAAACATGCCTCATCCACGATGCCGTTCTCCCGGATGTAGCCGAGAGCCTCCATCTCGCTGCCGCCACCACACCCCGAATCGCCGTGGAAACTGACCAGCTCCTGCTCTGACAAATCGAGGTCGAGGTGCGGGTTGTTCGCGAAAATGTTGAACTGTGCCTCAACAATCCCGATCGCCACGAAAGCCCAGCAAGCTCCGCAAGGCCCCTGGTTTCTCGCTGGCGTGGTCCAGTCCTCACCCCGGTGATCCCTCCAGTCAAACGACTCCGGCAACTCCTCGAGCACCTCGATCCTCACGGTCCTGGCTGGCATCTTGCCCTGGTCAAGCTCGCGATTCGGAAACTCCGGCGGCGACCGGCAGTCAAGCTTTGCCACCTGCGTCATCTGCGCCTTCCAGTCCAGCCCTCTTTGCCGAATCCCCTCCCGTACCTGCTCCAGCCTCCGCTCAAGCCTAATGCCGGAAACGCAAGCCGGACTCTCCCCGCTCGCAGCCTTCCGAAAGCCCGAACCGCCAGAGGCTCTCCCGAAAGATGCCATGCCGGCCAAAACGGAGATAGGAAATGCCGCAAGCAAAATCGCAATTGCGGAACACGTCCTAACGAAGATCGTCAAATTCGGCTTCTTCATGAACGAAGCGTATCCTTCCTCATCCGCTTCCGGTTGACCCGGTCATACCCGTGTTCAACACGAACCTTCCAGCGATCAACGGATTCTACACCAGAATTGAGAATTCCGCTCAATGGTTTCTCGCAAGCGGCATGGGTGTATTGACAGGTGTGGGGCATGGGGCTATCATTCAGGCACGGATGTGTGCATTTCTCTACCGATTGTCCTTTGGAGGCTTGTGCCATGGGACAGGAGTCGAAGAAGGCGGAAATCCGCTGCCCGGTTTGCGTGAAGGTGACTCTCGTAATTCGTCGTCCCCGCTTCGATGGGTTGAAGAAGGTTGGCGAAAGCTTGAGCTGCTCGGTGTGCGGGACGGAGTTCGAGGACGAGGCGCAGGTCGAGTTCGTGGAAAGGGAGAAGGCAGAGGTCTTCACGGAAGAAGACGGCGTGCGGCTTTGCCTGAATTGTCAGCGTTATGTGGTGAATCCGTTCGTCCAGCGGTGCATGCTCACCTTGAAAGAGGTGGAAGCTACCGACACGTGCGAGAAGTTCGCTCTCCGCCCGAAGCCGAAGAAGGAAGAGAAAAAGGAGGAGAAGACTCCAGACGCCCTGAAGAAACTTTTCGGCGAAGAGGAGGTGAAAGACGAGCCCGCCGAACCATCGGAGCAGTAAGATTGCTGGAATCGGGCTTGACCGCGAGAACAACGCGATCGGGCAATGCAAATCAATGAAGATGGAAAACAACCACTACCAGGAGGGACACGATGAAATCACTTTGCGGAATTCTCGTTGGGATTGTGATCATCACGGCGGCAGCTTTTTCGTTTGCCGGAGAAGAACAGATGATTGCCGTTGATTTCACGAAGGAGCAGGGGGCGATCTCGAAATACATCTACGGGCAGTTCATCGAACAGATGGGGAAGTGCATTTACGGCGGTATATGGGCGGAGATGCTCGAGGACCGCAAGTTCTTCTACGAGATCGGGAGCAAGGAGTCACCGTGGAAGCCTTTCGAAGAAGCTGAGGGATTCGAGGTCACGATGGACGAGGAGGAGCCTTACGTCGGAAAGTGGACGCCTGTCCTGGCCCTGAAAGAAAGGGATGGAGGCTGGCATGGCATCGTGCACGGGAATCTCGGATTCGTCGAGGGGCAGGAGTACGTCGGGAGAATTGTCTACAAAACGGAAGGCGACCTGGATCGTGTGGGGGTTGCGATTCGATGGGGCGAGGGAATGGAGAATCGGCGGACGATGACGATTGACCGGCCCTCGCGTCAGTTCACCAAGACGGATTTCCGGTTCACGGCCGGGAAGACAACGGACGACGGAGAATTGCTCGTTGGTCTGAGAGATGCGGGCAAAGTGTACGTCGCAGCGGTTTCGTTCATGCCGGCGGACAACGTTCAGGGAATGCGAGCGGATACGCTGAGCTTGATCAAGCAGCTCAAGGCCCCGATTTACCGCTGGCCGGGCGGGAATTTCGTCAGCGGATACAACTGGAAGGATGGCATCGGCGATCCCGACAAACGGCCGCCTCGGAAGAATCCGGCGTGGCGAGGGATCGAGCACAACGATTTTGGGATTGATGAGTTCATGACCTTCTGCCGGGTGGTTGATACTGAGCCTCTGCTCGTTGTCAATTCGGGCAAGGGGGACGTGGAGCTTGCGGTCGAGGAGCTGGAGTACTGCAATGGAAGCCCCGACTCGAAATGGGGGAAGGTTCGAGCGAAGAATGGTCATCGGACGCCGTACGGCGTGAAGTGGTGGGGGATCGGCAACGAGATGTACGGGAAGTGGCAGTTGGGGTATATGCCCGTCGAGCAGTACGTCAAGAAGCACAATTTGTTCGCAGAGAAGATGAGGGCGGCGGACCTGAGCATCAAGCTGATCGCCGTCGGAAGTGTGGGGAAATGGGACGAGGCGATGCTGAGCAATTGCTCCGACCACATGGACTATCTCAGCGAGCATTTTTACGTCGGACGTAAGCGGAAGCTGTCGGTGGATATCCTCCAGGCTCGGGATCAGGTGAGGCGGATCGTCGGCGCGGTGAGGAAGTATCACGAGACGATTCCGGCTCTCAAAGGAAAGACGATTCCGATCGCCATGGATGAGTACAACTACTGGCACGGGCCGGAAGTCTACGGGCAGGCGGGTGTGCGGTATCAGCTAAGGGACGCTATCGGGATAGCCCTCGGTCTGCACGAGATGTTCCGCAACAACGATATGATTTACATGGCGAACCTCGCGCAGACGGTGAACGTCCTCGGCGCGATCAAGACGACGAAGACACATGCGGCGTTCGATACAGTTGCTTTGCCGCTGGTGATGTATCGGAATAATTTCGGTTCGATACGGGTGAAGGCGGAAGGCAGTGGGCCGCTGGATGCCGTGGCGAGCCTGAGCGACGACCGCAAGACCGCTTACATCGGCGTGGTGAATGGCAGCACCGAGCCAGTGAAGGCTTCGATCAAGACCGCCGGTTTGGGGAAGGTGACGAACGTCAGGCGCCTGGTCATGACCGGCCCGAATGAGAATTCCTACAACGAGCCGGGCAAACCCCCAACCGTCACCATCCGCGAAGGTGAGCTAGCTGGATGGACCGCCAGCCTCAGCTTCGACAAGCTGAGCCTGACGATCCTTGTGCTGAGCCGCGAGTGATTGGTTCCGCCACCAGACGCGGTTTTCGAGGTGAGCTGCGCTTTGCTTGCGGTGTTGGGCCCTTGCGCCAGGCGGCTATTGAAGCACGGTTCCCCGAAGGAGGCGATGTCATGCGAGATGGTAAAAGGGACGTAAATGAAGCGGCGGCGGTCGGGGAGTGCGCGTCTCACGGGCGGACCCGCGCGGGGGGAGCGCGCACGCGTGGCTGCGCTAGTCCCCCGATCCAGCGCAGGTGGGTCCGCTTAGAGGATGGCGAGCAGGTGCCTCTGCAAACCGGTGATCGCACTGTGGCTCTTGTGGACATCCTGGGCTTCAAGGAGATCGTCCGCACTTCTGAGCTTTTGGGTCTTGCGAAACAGCTCGCGGGGACTCTCGGATCGTGCGTCGGGCTTGCGGTAACGCATAGCCAGAAGATAGTAAAGGACGGCGTGGCCCGGGTGGCCTGGGCAAAGCGCATGTGCGGCTATTTTCAGTTCTCCGACACCATATTACTTTACAGTCGAGATTCCAGCCTCAGGGGCTGCTTCAATCTCGTCGTCTCGGCTTGGCATCTTGTTCGTTCGCTATTCGCCATCCGGTTCCCCTGCAGAGGGGCTGTCGTGTTTGGGCCCCTTGCTATGGGCCCGGAAAAGGGTCTTTTCGTTGGACAGAGCGTCATTGACGCGTACGAACTAACAGAGGCACAGGACTGGGGCGGGGCGGTACTATCCCCGTCGTTAGTGGCAACGTTCCCGCAGCTGAAAGAGTTGGCCGAGCAGAAAGGCACTATCCCGAATCTGTTGCTTTGCCCCTATCGCGTTCCCTTTAAGAGCGGGGCGAAGCTTCCCTTCGAGCAAGACCGGGAGCTGCTATGCCTGAACTGGAGATTCAATCTCGTAGTCGAAAAGGGGACGAAGTGGCTCTTCAGGGATCCTCAAGACGAGGGTGCGCTTGCTAAGATCCGTAACACTCTGGAGTTCTGCAGACTGCTTCGCGCGCAAGGCAGAGTGTATGCTGATGGTCCGAACTTCCCAACCGTTCTTAGGCCTTTCTACGTAGGCCACGGAGGCCCCGGTGCGAACTTCCCGCATGGGGACGAATGGTGAGCAGCGCGCCGGGCTTGCTACTGCGCGCTGGCGGCGCCGGATTGCTTGGCCGGCCAGGCCAGGGCGGCGTAGGTTTGGCGGGCTTTGCGGTAGATGGAGAGGGCGGTTTGGCGGTCTCGTTCGTTTTTGAAGAGTTTTGAGGCGGCGGTGAAGGCGATGATCTTGTCAATGACGGCTTTGTAGTAGGCGGCTGCCTCAGCGGAGAGGACGGGATTGCCGGGGAGTTCGATGTAGATGGGGCTGGTGTGGGCGAAGCGGGCGGTTTCGGGGTTTCTCTCGAAGGCTCTCGCGACGATCCAGGTGCTTTCTGAGACGGGGAGGTCTGTGGATAGGCTGAGTGATGTTGCGTCCGAAGGCCGTTCTGAGCGGGCGATGACTTTGCCGTTGGCGACGATCTCGAGGTACGCCAGAGGACGGAGGGATTTTGCTTCGGCTTCGATGGAAAACGTGCGTCCGGGCTTCTTGAGTTTGATGACATCTCCGATCTCGTGACCATCCACTTCGAGGGAGAGAATCGGGCCGTTTGTGGCGAAGCTTCGGCCGGCTTTGAGTCCTTGCACCCAGTTCTCGTAGGAAAATTCGCCGGGGACTTTGACGTAAACGCGGCTGTATCCGACGGGACTGGGCATGATGCCGCTGGCGGTGCCGGCGGAGACCGGGATGCGGAATCCGCAGTTGAGGAGGCGGTAGTACAGCTCCATGCACCAGCGTGCCAGTCCCTCGGCTCCCTCGAATCCCTTTTCCGGGGCAAGCTCTCCCAACCTGCCCGTGCAGGGGATGATGCTGCGAGGATGGAAGTGGTTGTTGACGATGCCGATGGAGTCAATCTGACCGAGGGCGGCAGAGACGGACACACCGCGCCAGATGGGTTTCTCCGCGTCCACAAAGCCGCCGGCTTCATGGCATTTGTCGGCGTATTCAGCGAGGGTCGGATAGGCGGCGTTGCTGTCGCTGACGACGATGGGCTTTTTCATTCCGATGAAGATCAGGGCGCCGAGTGTGTTCTTGCCGAGGTATTCGACCTCCTCGTCGAACTGGCTGATGACGTGGGTCTCGTCCACGTGAATGAGGTAGTTTTCGGGGATTTCTTTGCCCTTCCAGTAATCCCGTTGATTGTGGCGGGTGATGATGGAGGCGACGTTGACGTCCTCGGCGAGGATGAGCGTTCTCATGTGCTCAAGGTCACGATGGCCGTGGAGGTCGCCGGAGTACCATCCTTCTTTCGCCATGTTGACCCATCGTTCGAGGACGAATTTCTGCTCGCGTGTGGCTCCGGGCAAGATTTGAACTGCCTTAATCAGAGGTTTGTATTCGAGACCCCGCTCGACGCGGACGGTCGCCTTGCCCGGAGGGAGCTCGACCTCAAACCTGCCGTCGCAGGAGAAGTTCTGCTCGTTGTCCCTTCTATGCTTGAAAACCACGGCACGCGGATCGAAATGGTGATTCCCCTGGCTGTCGCTCAGGTAGACGCGAGCGGAGATGATTCTGCCCGTCTCAGCGTCAATGATCTCACCCTTGAGTTTGCCGAATTGGTGAGGGGTGGAGGCCTCAGAGGTGAAGCAAGTGGTCACGATGCAAGCGGTGAAAATCAGAATGGCAATGAAAGTGAGAAAATGTAGCTTTATCATCGGCTTGTCCTTTGTTGTCGCGCCATGGGTTGCGTTCGCGTCAAAGCAAAGGAGCCTTTCGGCCTCGGTAGAGGGCGGGTAGCTCGATAAGTGAGAGTGTACGTCTTTCTGGAAGCGGTTTTCAAGCGCCGAGGTCAGGGCGCGGTTGCATTCAGGTGGAGTGATTTGGCTGAAGCCGTTGATCGAGAAGCCCGGCTAAAGCGGGCTTCTTTTGGAGAATCTCGCGTCCTCGGCCACCACCGACTGAAGCCGGTGGCTAACGGTAGTGCCGGCTGAAGCCCGGCAGAAGGACGACACGCCCCGTCTCTCAGGACAAGATACGGCCTACCCCCTACGCACGTGGCACCGACGTGGCGCCGGTGAGCACGGATGGGTAAAATACTCAGCCCACCTGGGAGGTTGAGTAGGTAACCTCGCTGTGCCGCCGGGTCGTTCTGCCGCTGAGATGCAACCACATGCCCTCAGATTGTTGACACCCTGACCGGCGGGAAGCTATAGTATCGGCGTACCATAAGTAGCATGGCGATGATGTTTCTTACGGTTGAGATCGGCGAGATATGGTCGAGTTATTTCATGTATCGAAGACATATCTGATGGGCAAGGTCGAGATTCGGGCGCTGAACGATGTGAGCCTGAAGATCGAGGGGGGCGAGTTCGTCGCGGTGTCGGGCCCGTCGGGTTCGGGCAAGTCCACGCTGCTGCACATCATGGGATGCCTGGACCGGCCTGCGTCAGGGACGTACATGTTTCGCGGGCGGGACGTTTCGAGGTTCTCCGACCGCGAGCTGACGAGAGTGAGGAACAAGGAGATCGGCTTCGTGTTCCAGGCGTTCAATCTGCTCTGGAACGAGACCGCTGTCCGCAACGTGATGCTTCCGCTGATGTACAGCGGCTCCGACAACAAGAGGGAGCGCGCGGTGGCGGCGTTGGAGAGCGTGGGGTTGAAAGACAGACTCGGACACAGGCCCGGGGAGATGTCCGGCGGTGAGCAGCAGCGGGTGGCGATCGCGCGGGCGATTGTAAAGGAACCGCACCTCATTCTCGCGGATGAGCCTACCGGAAACCTCGATTCGGAGTCCGGGCAGGGGATCATGCAGATTTTCGAGGAACTGAATCGGAAGGGAACGACTGTGGTCATCGTCACACATGAGCAGATTGTCGCGGAGCACTGTCGCCGCATCCTGCGGTTGAAAGATGGGCAGATCGTTGAGGATTGAGAGCAGGAATCAGGAGAGGAAGGAAGAAGGCGAAGCATGAGCTTGATGAGCATTGACATCGGGACGACCGGCTGCAAGGTCATCGCGTTTTCGGCAGAGGGCGAGATCATCGCGCAGGCGTATCGGGAGTATCCCCTGATTCATCCGCAGCCGGGGTGGATGGAGCTTGATTCCAGGGATGTCTGGGAGAAAGCGGCGGCGGCGATTCGTGAAGTCACTGCGCAGACGAGGCAAGACCCGGTCAAGGCCCTGGCTGTTTCCTCACAGGGAGAGGCGGTGACACCGGTGTTAGAAGACGGGACCGTCCTCGACAATGCGATTACCACTTTCGATTCGCGGACGGCTGGATTGGAGAGGAGGTGGGTGGAGAAATTTGGTCGTGAGGAAATTCTTCGGATTACGGGGGTGCCCCCGAGCCACATTACGACGCCGCCGAAGCTGCTTTGGCTGAAGGAGAATAAGCCGGAGATCTACAGCAGGGCGTGGAAGTTTCTGTGCTTTGAGGACTTCGCCTATTTCAAGTTGGGGCTTGATCCGGCGATTGACCTTTCGCTGGCGGGTCGCAGCATGATGCTTGACATCGAGAAAGGGGATTGGTCAGAGGACATGCTGGCTGAGATTGACTTCGACACAAATCGCCTGGCGAGGGTGCTGCCCAGCGGGGCAGAGGTCGGCAGGATCGGGAAGAAGGTGGCGGACGATTTGGGGTTGCCGGAAGGGACGCTTGCTGTGGCGGGAGGACACGACCAGCCGGCCGGGGCGCTCGGGTCGGGCGTAATCGCTCCGAACTTAGCGATGGACGCCACAGGCACGGTAGAGTGCATTACCGCTGCATTTACCGAGCATATCGTCAACGAGAAGATGGTCGAGAACAATTTCTGTTCGTATCCGCATACGGTTGAGGGAATGTTCGTCTGTCTGGCTTACAATTTCACGGGGGGCTGCCTGCTCAGGTGGTTCCGAGATACGTTCGGGCAGCAGGAGGTGGCGGAGGCGAAGGAGCGTGGCGTTGATCCCTACGAGATCATTCTCGCGAATATCCCGGATGAGCCGACACGCATCTTGCTTCTTCCACATTTTGGAACGACGGGGACTCCCCATCTTGATCCGAACCCGATGAGCGCGATTCTCGGATTGGACCTCGCCACCAAGAGGGAGGAGATCGTCAAAGCCATCCTCGAAGGGATCACCCTGGAGATCAAGCTCAATCTTCATCTGATGAAGGAAGCGGGGATGGACGTCAAAGAGCTGAGGGCGATTGGCGGCGGGGCGAAGTCGGAGAAATGGCTTCAGCTCAAGGCGGACATTTTCGATAGGGAGGTGCTGGCGCTGGACGTGAGTGAAGCGGCATCCTTGGCGATGGCCATGCTCGGTGGGGTTGCAGTGGGCGAGTATAAGGACGTGCAGGAGGCGGTGGGGCTTCTGGTGAAGGAGAAGAAGCGGTTTTTCCCGAATAAGGAAAAGGCTGAGCGATACGAGGAGATGTTTGAGAAGTATCGAAAGCTCTATCCGCTCATGAAGCAGATTTAGGGTGTCCGTGAGTGGCGGCATTGAGGGAACCGAAAAGGAGAACGCTCGAAGATGGCTGAAGGGAAGGAGATGATGAAGGCGGCGGTGTTTATGGGGCCGGAGAATATGGAAGTAAAGGAGGCGCCACGGCCGGAGTGTGGGGAGGGGGAGGTGCTGCTGGCGGTGAAGGCGTGCGCCATTTGCGGAACGGATGGGCGGATTTACTATCATGGGCAGAAGAACGTGGTGCCGCCGCACATCATCGGGCATGAGATCGTCGGGGAGATTGCGGAAGTTGGAGAAGGGGTCGAGGGGTATGAAGTCGGTGAGGCGGTTACGGTGGTGACGAGCATCGGATGCGGCGACTGTCAGTATTGCGAGAAAGGTCTGACCAATATGTGCCCGGACTCGAAGGCGATCGGGTACTATTATCCGGGCGGGTTCGCGGAGTACATGACTGTTCCGGCGGAGGCGGTTCGGCAGAACGCGGTCATCAAGCTGCCGGAAGGGATGGCGTACGATGAGGCGGCGATGGTGGAGCCGCTGTCGTGCTGCATCAACGGGCAGGAGTATCTGAAGATTCAGCCGGGGGATACGGTGGTTGTCATCGGTGCGGGGCCGATTGGCGGTATGCACCTGATGCTGGCCCAGGCGGCTGAAGCCGGTAAGACGATCATCATTGACGTTGACGAGAAACGGCTGAAGATGGCAGAGCGGTTTGAGCCGGACCTGATTGTGGACGGGCGGGATGGCTCGTCTGTCGAGAAAGTTATGGAAGCGACAGGAGGGCTGGGGGCGGAAGTGGTGATCGTGGCTTGCGGTTCGCATCAGGCGCAGATGGACGCCATCCACATGGCGGCGAAAATGGGGCGAGTGAGCTACTTCGCAGGTCTGCCCAAAGATAAGCCCACGATTACGTTCGATTCAAATTTGGTACATTACCGCGAGATTTCCGTCTTCGGAGCGTTCGCGTCTCACAGAAGGCAGTTCGTAAAAGCGCTTGAGCTGATCAGTGCCGGCAAGATAGATGCTGCAAAGGTTATCACCCACCGCTTCCCCTTAGAGAAGATCGTGGAAGGCATCATCACGACCAAGAAGGGGGAAGGGCTGAAGAGCGTGGTAGTTTTCGAGTAGGAAGATGGAGCTGAAAGGGCAGGTTGCAATCGTCACGGGAGCGGCTGAGGGGCTGGGCGAGGCGATCGCCTATCGGTTGCTGACGGAAGGAGCGAAGGTCGTTTTTGCGGATGTGAGCTTTAATCGGCTGACGTTGGTGCTGGAGAAGTACGACCTCGCGTTTCAGGAGTGCATTCATATTGCTCAGGCGGATGTCACGGATGAGTCGTCGGTCGAGCACCTGATGGAGACGACGTTCAATACGTTCGGGAAAATTGACCTCTTGGTGAGCAACGCGGGAATCGTCATTTCCGGGGACACGCCATCGTTCGATGCCGCCGACTGGCGAAAAGTCATCGAGGTGAATCTCGTGGGTTATTTCCTCTGTGCCAAGCACGTGGCGAAGTACATGATCGAGCGGAGGAAAGGGAATATCATCCAGATCAACTCCAAGTCGGGGAAGGTCGGCAGCTTTAAGAACACCGCCTTTGCCGCATCGAAGTTCGGGGGGATCGGGCTGACGCAGAGCCTGGCGCTGGAATTTGCCCCGTACGGAATTCGCGTGAACGCGATCTGCCCGGGGAATCTGCTCGATTCGCCACTCTCGGTGGATAGCCTTTACGATCAGGACGAAAAGAACTGGGGGATCACTATGGAGGTCCGAAAGAAGTACGAGGGGCAGGTTCCGCTGGGGCGGGGATGCACATACGACGACGTGGCAAATCTGGTGGTGTTCCTGGCCAGCGACAAAGCGAGTTACATAACGGGGCAGGCTCTGGGCATCACCGGTGGGGAGGGAATGTGGTGACAGATGCGGGCGGGCATTAGTTGGTCCCGCGCGGACTTGGCGGCACGTGCTTCTGCTGTTCCGCAATAGTCAACCTTCAAGACGTTAAGGCCCTTTATCAAAAACCGGAGGAGGGTTCATGGCCAGGTATGTGGTGGGAATTGACATGGGAGGTGACAAGGTCAGAGTTTGCGTGGGGAATGACCGGGGGCAGCTTCAGGGGATAAAAAGCGAGAAGGTGGACTTCTCGACATCCCATGCGAGAACCATCGGGGGAAAGAACAAAAGCGTCACCGACCAGGTCCTCAGAATGATTGATGAGAGCATCCGAGCGGCGGGAAGGAAGGCCTCTGACATCAAATGCTTCGGCATCGGCGCCGCGGGGCAGCCTGACGAAAAGCGCAGGGAGATCAAGCACCCCGCTAACTGTACGTTTACGCCGTTGACATTTCCGGGAAACGTCAAGAAGAAGTACGGCAAGCCCGTCCGAATCAGGAATGATGTGGCGGTGGTGGTTTACGCCGCCAGAAGCCGCGGACACGGGTTGAAGTTCCCGAATTCGCGATACCATGCGGCCGTGACCATCGGCACGGGGACGAACCTCCAGATTATGGTTGACGGGCGAATGTTCGAGGACGAGGAAGGGAGGTCGCTGGAATGGGGACATAACGTCTTGAATGTGGATCCTTACGACCAGTTGCCGGAGTGCGGGTGCGGAAAGAGGGGGTGCATCGAGGCCTATATCTCGGGAACAGGCATTCGCAACAGAACCATCAGATTGCTGGTGGACGCTTACCGGAAAGCGGAGCCGGGGAAGATTAAGGAGCAGCCGATCATCCAGCAGACCATTGCGAGGCTGAAGAAGGGGAAGAGCAAGGCAGAGCAGGAAGAGGTTGACCGGCTCGATCCCTGGATGCTCATTCAGGAACTCAGGGCGGAGGACGCGTTCGGCCTTTACAAACAGCAAGAGAAGGCTGGACAAGGCATTGACCCTATCGCAAAGAAGATTGTCGAGGATACGTCCACCTACATGGCGCATGCCTTTGCCCATGTGATTCAGAGTTATCCTCTGTTGCCCTACGTGGAGGTGTTCGGCAGTGTCGCCGAGAAGGATTCCCGTCTGACCGTCCGAGCGGCGGTCAGGAAGCTGAAATCCGACCCTGGGCGATATACTAACCGAGAAGCTGACGTTCACGCTTTCACGCAGTTCTTGGTCACGAAACTCGACAACATCAGCCTGCGGGGTGCCGTCGAGCTGGCCCTGCACTGACTGGGCGCGGCGCGGAGGAAGCATTCGTCGTTGCTGTTGCGTTGGTCAATAGAGTACAGCGAGGAGGATTGAGATGTCAGAATTTGAAGAGCTGCTTTCGCGGCTGGAGGGTCTACGGGCACAAACGGCAATATTCCGGAAGGTGGTCTTGCACGCGCATTCGCCAGCAAGCTTCGATTGGACAGGGACGAAGGGCGATCAGGTGCGCGTGAAGGACGAGTTCACGGCCGGCCTCCGGCAGAGCGGGCTTGACCTGATGGCGCTCACAGACCACTTCAAATGTCGCCTTGCCTGCGACCTCAGCCGTCCGCTTCGGCGGCCGCGTGTCTTGCCAGGGTTAGAGGTGGCCCTACGGCCTCCTGCACCGCTCGAGGAGTACCGTGTGCATCTGCTCGCGATATTTCCGGAAGGGCACGAGACGGAGCAAGTCTGGCGGATTATGCCTCCGAGGTTCGTCAGCGAAGACCGCGCGACTGGCAAGGAGGAGATCGGAGACGTTGACATCAGGGAGTTTATCGCCGGTGTGCACAAATGCGGCGGGATCTGCATAGCGGCGCACGTGGACTCGCGGCAAGGGGTGAGGTTCGTTTTCAGGCAGACGGCGAGAACTGCGATAGCGCTATACGAGCCCGGGGCTGAGGCGGAGACCGATGCTGAGCGCGGCATTTCGGAGCGCTTTAAGGAGTGGTTGCTCACGGCAGGGCTGGACGGCATCGAGGTCGCCAAGTGCGAGGACAAGCACCACTATCGATTGGCTACAGCGGCAGAGGGAAAAAAGGTGAGCATGGCAGTACTTCTGACGAACGACGCTCACTGCCTGGATGACCTTTGTCGGCCCGAGCGATGGACAACCATGAAAATGACCTCGGTCGGCTTCGAAGGCCTCAGGCAGGCGCTGAGGTTCCCGGACACGAGGATAAGATTCCCGGAGGAGGTGCCGGAGTCCCCATCCCCGCGTATCCTGGGGCTGCACGTGCAAGGCCCGTCCGGCTCGTGTTTCTTCACGGACCTCGCCTTGGCGTTCTCTGACAATCTAACCTGCATCATCGGGCCGCGCGGCTCAGGGAAGTCCGCCGCGCTGGAGGCCCTACGGTACGTTTTCGGTTACAACAGAACACTGGCGGAAATAGGCCCGGACCTTGCGAAGAAGGTTAAGGAGCTGCAGGCAGCGACCTTGAAGGACTCCCTCATCCGTGTAGCCTATGACAGGAAGGACGGCGAGCGCCATATCCTTGAGGCTGCGTTCGACGCAAAGCAGGACTACATGACGCGCGTCTTTGTCGCGGACGGGGAGGACCAGAAGGTGCCCGATGTGGAATCGAGCGGGTTGTACCCGTTACGGTTTTTCGGGTGGAGCGAGATCGAAACCTTAGGGCGGGAGCCCCAGCGGCAGCGTGAGCTATTGGATAGGCTTGTGCCAGGCGTTGGCGAGGAGCTGGCGCTGAGGGAAAGCGCCAGGCGCGAGCTGCGTTCGAAACGCAGAGCGTTGGAGACTTGCCTCGAGGCCCTGGACGGGCTAAGGGAGGAGAACCGCGGCGAGATATCGCGGTACCAAGAATACAGAAGCGAGTTTGAGACGCTGAACACGCCAGAGGCGAAGGTGCTATTTAGCGAGCTGGATGCTGCGAATACGAGAGTGCGCGTTTTGGGGTTGGTACGCGACAATGCGCGGCGCTGGATCGAGAGCCTTCGCGCAAGCTCGTCGATCAATGTGTTGGAAGGCCTGGAGGAGCTTCTCCCCGAACTCCCTGAGCCCGTCCGTGACTGGTGGCGAGGCGAAAAGGAGAGGCTTAGGTTAGCGGACAGATTGCCCGACATCCGAAGCCAGATAGAGAAGGCGCGCAATGTCTTGGTCGAGCTGGTCAGGGATATTGAATCAGGCATCGAGGCCGCGAGGCTGGAGGCAGAGCAGAAGGAGCGGGCCATCCGCGGGAGGATCGGGGGGGAGACGGCCAGGGTTGCGTTGGCCGAGCGCCGCACGGGCGCGCAGAAACAGTTAACAAGGGTGGAGGACATCAGGCGGCGGTACCGCGCCGAGTGGAAGAAGCTTGAGAACCTATTGGGCGAGTGGCGGGCGCTTTGCGACGTGCTGCGCAAAACACAGGACGTCGTAACCGGCGTGAGGACAAGGGAAAGGGAGGAAATCGAGCGACAGCTGAATGCTCTCCGCGCCGATGACATCAAAATCTCGCTGGATTTCGTCCCTGGTGGGGACCGAGGCGGTTTCGCCCAACACCTATCGACAAGCGGTTTCCTCAAGAGGGACCTTCACGGGAATTACAGGGCCACCCGGCTCCCGGAAAGGCTGTCGGCGGTGTGCATCCCCGTGGAACTGGCGCTGGCCATCCTAGACAGGGCTCCGACCGCCTTAGCTAGGGCCGCCAAGCTTGGCGGGGCGGAGTCGGTCGTCGAGGAGCCTGAGGCCCAAAAGCTTGTGCACGGGGCGGACCCGTTCAGCCGCGATGAAGGCGGAAACGTGGAGATTGCGGACAGGAAGAAGCTCAGCATGGTTATGTCGCTCGCGGAGGTACCCTGGGATGACTTCCTATCGGTGCTTCTCAACGACAGGCCTGTCGGGAACCTATCCCCGGGACAGCGCTCGAGCGCGATGCTCCCGCTGATTGCCCTGGCTGAGGATACTCCCCTCGTGATTGACCAGCCGGAGGATAACCTTGACAACCGCATGATTGGGAGAACTCTGGTGGATATTCTGGCCCGACTTAAAGAGAAGCGACAGATAATCGTGGCTACACACAATCCGAACATTGTCGTTTCTGGGGACGCGGAGCAGGTCATTGTGCTTGAGGCGCTGAGCGACAGCGAGGGCGGTTGCGTCCAGCATGGTTCAATTGACAACCCGGAGATAGTGACGTCCGTCATAGATATAATGGAGGGTGGCAGGGAGGCGTTCTTGGCGAGAAAGCGCCGGTACGAACTGGCGTGAGCTGGCCCCCCTCGCGCAAACCTATTTGCCGGGGAACCAGCAGCAGCGGAAGCCGATGTTGTTGGATTTGTCCATAGGCGACTGGTGGAGAACACTCAGGTCACATCTCACCTCGCCGTCGAGGAAGGAGCAGCCGATCATCCAGCAGACCATTGCGAGGCTGAAGAAGGGGAAGAGCAAGGCAGAGCAGGAAGAGGTTGACCGGCTCGATCCCTGGATGCTCATTCAGGAACTCAGGGCGGAGGACGCGTTCGGCCTTTACAAACAGCAAGAGAAGGCTGGACAAGGCATTGACCCTATCGCAAAGAAGATTGTCGAGGATACGTCCACCTACATGGCGCATGCCTTTGCCCATGTGATTCAGAGTTATCCTCTGTTGCCCTACGTGGAGGTGTTCGGCAGTGTCGCCGAGAAGGATTCCCGTCTGACCGTCCGAGCGGCGGTCAGGAAGCTGAAATCCGACCCTGGGCGATATACTAACCGAGAAGCTGACGTTCACGCTTTCACGCAGTTCTTGGTCACGAAACTCGACAACATCAGCCTGCGGGGTGCCGTCGAGCTGGCCCTGCATTAGGGTGCGGCTACGTATGAGTGGTGGGACAACATATCCCTCATGTTGGTCATCCCCCGGCTTGTCCTCCTGCGGCTCGCTCGCGGCGGCGCCGGAAACACGGACGAGACAGAAAACCATGGCCTGGTGTAACGCAGGCATCCTTGCCGAGTGTATGGTGGGCATCTTGCCCACGCTGTTGCCCCTTGGGGGCGGGACGCCCCCCAGACAACCCCGCCAAGGCGGGGCGGCGTTACCCTTCGCAAAGCCCACCAGTTGAAATGCAGGTGCACCCACTCAAATGTAGCCACACCCCTGAAATAGAGCCGCACCCAGTGAGTAAGGGCTCTCGACTTTCTTTCGTGCCTGTGTTAGAGTTATTACAAGTACCTGATAGCATAGGTTGGTTGAGCTCACGTATGTGTTTACCGGTGTCAGCAAGGGAAAGGCACGCATTCGCTTTTCCCGGAGATTGCCAGGCGGGACATGGTTAGGCGCCGGCAGGATTTTACGATGAGGTCTTCACGAAAGGCGAACCCAAGATGAGATTGCTCACCTTTACCCTTGTTTTCATTCTGGCCGTTATTCTGCCGCCGGCACTACGACCCGCGCTTGCCAACGTTGTGATCAACGAGATCATGTACAACCCTGATAGTTTTCAGGGCACGGATCCCGATTACGAATGGGTTGAGTTGTACAACACAGGTCCCAGCACTGAGAATGTCGGCGGCTGGAAACTATGGGACGGAAATCCGCAAAACGATCCTTTTGTCATTCCGAGCAATATCGAAATAGAGCCGGACGGATACATGGCCATTTGCAGCAATCTTGGGTTTATCTACTTCTTCTACGGCATTAGAAACGCCACAGGGAATTTCAGGGATAACTTCCGTCTAAGCAACGACGGGGAAACGATCTTACTCCTCGACGCCCTTGATAACGAGGTTGACCGAGTTCCCTACAATGATCGTTATCCGTGGCCCTTTCAGCCCGACGGTGACGGCGCTTCCCTGGAGCGGATCAATCCTCTCGTTCCAAGCGATGACCCCCACAATTGGGCCCCCAGCGTCCCCGTGCGCGATTACGGTACCCCTGGCGAGCAGAACTCCCTTTACTCCGACGGCACAGCCCCCCCTGTGGTCATTAATGAAATACATTACCATCCGGCCTCTGCCGGGAACGATTATGAATACATTGAGCTTTACAACGCCTCTGGCGCGGTTCAGAGCCTCGGCGGTTGGGAATTCACCAACGGCATCTCTTTCCAGTTCCCCACGGGTGTTTCAATCGCCCCCTTTGGATACCTTGTAGTCTGCAAAGACAAGGAAAGAATCCGAACGGACTACGGTATAGAGAATGTGGTCGGCGATTTCGAGCAGGACTCTTCCTTGAGCAATGGCGGCGAGACCGTGGTCCTGAGAGACAACTTCGGGCGATTGGTTGATTTTGTGCCTTACAGCGATGAGCAGTATTGGCCCGTCACCGCCGATGGCTACGGCCCATCCATCGAGTGCATCAACCCTGCCCTCCCCAACAACGATCCGGCGAACTGGGTCGCCAGCGACGTGAGCCACAGGTGGGTCTACTTTGAGACATCGCCCGCGGCGCTGACGGGCGATATGCTCTACTTCTATCTGAACGGCGAAGGAGAGGCCCTCCTCGACGACGCTTCGCTGGTGCCGGAGGGCGGTGGGGAGAACCTCATCTCTAACGGCGATTTCGAGACAAGCGATGCTGGATGGGTGAGGTATGGCAATCATTGTTCATCAACCAGAATAGACACCGACGCTCACTCCGGAACAGCTTGCATGAAGATCGTCTCCACAGGCGATGGCGGTGGCGGCGATTGGCGGAACTACATCGGTATTCCTCTCGCGGGCGTATCCGACACCCAGAATTACGTTCTCTCCTTCTGGGCCAAGCCCCTCGGAACGCGGGGCGAAACGCGGTTGGTGGCGAGGGTTGCCAATAGCTGCCGCACGGAAGGCGTGTACGTCGCCGCCGATCTCGCGGAGGGCGGACTCGTTTCCAGTCCTGGCTCGGAGAACACCGCCCGCTCCGATGATCTCCCGCCGTTTATCTATCACGTGCGGCATACGCTCGATGTCCCCGATCCTCAAAATCCCACGGAGATAGTCGCGAAGATAAAGGCGGCTGCGGTGAAGATGGGCGCCGACGGGACGCTCTCTTCGGAGGATGTCTCATCGGTCACAGTCGAGTACAACGCAGGCGATGGCTGGTCCTCGGAACCGATGTATGACGATGGACTTCACGATGACGGACTGGAAGGCGACGGTGAGTTTGCAGCAGAGCTTCCGTCACAACCTTGCTTTGCGATCGTCCGGTACAGAATCGTAGCCGAGGACGACCAAGGCGCTGTCGGCAAGTCTCCCAAGGCTGATGATATGAAATCCAGCTACGCGTATTTTGCCGCCGCCCCGGAATGCTATGACCCTCCTCCTTCTCCGGCGTTGGCGAACTACTCTCTGTTTGTCAGCGAGGAAAACCTCCAGAGGCTTGAGGAGCTCGGCTCACGCGATGATTACGTTCCCGGGACTTTTATCCACGACGGGCACGTCTACGAGAAGGTCGGAGTGCGCTGGTATGGAAGCTTTTCAGAACGCATCGCAACTGAAAAGAAAAACTGGAGGATCAAGTTCAACCCGTGGGACAATCTGGACGGCCGCGACTCGCTCATCCTGCTTGGCGGTGACTATACCAACCCAAGCCTTCGCGGTAGCGCCGGCCTCAGGGAGATGCTCACGCAGAAAGTCTTCGACTACGGCGGCTGTGCGTATAGCGAGACGCAATATGTTCGCCTGGAGCTGAACAGCTCATACTACGGTCTCATGCTCCAGGTCGAACGACCCGATACCGATTACCTCGAACGGAACAATAGAGACATGGCCGGAGACCTTTTCCAGGCCAGGAGCCTTCCCGGCCAGTCGCCAAGCAACATGAGCGTTCTTCCTTCATACGACGACTATGCCTTTGCTTACGACAGAAAGACCAACCGACTCGAACCGCAGGACGGTTTGACCTCTCTGATCGAAGGGATCAGCGCCCTGGAGACCGCGCCCGAAAGCGAGGTCGAGCAGTTCTTCTACGACAATCTGGACGTGGAGAAGTACACCAGCTATCTCGCTGCGGTGGCGCTCACGCAGGACTGGATGAGTCCTTCGCGAGATTATTACCTCTTCTACGGCAAGCATCCTCCCACCAGCGTGGACACGTACCTCTGGGAAGTCATGCCCTGGGGTGGAGAACACAACTGGGAGCGTCCAAGTCTTTCGATCCTCAACGGCATCGTCGCGGACAATGAATACTCCCTTCCTAACATGATGCGGACTCGGTTTTTCAACAATCCCGCGCTCATAGAGACCTTTGCCAATCGCCTCCGCCACCTCCTCGACACCACCTTTACTGAACCGCACCTTTTCTCCGTCGTAAGCCTGCATCAAGCGCGGATAGGGCCTGCCGCTGATTACGACCGCAATCACTGGTGGCCGGAGGCCGACTCATTCGCCTCCCACGTAGCTGCCCTCAAAACCAACATAACCGCGAGACGGGCTTTCCTGTACCGGTGGCTCGATTCGCTCGAAGGTCCGAGCCAGCCCATAAACGTCTCGCCGGCTAACGGCGCCGAGTACCTGTCCTGGCCGATTACGCTTGCTGCCGGTGAATTCTCCGGGATGCCGGGCAGCGTTCACGAAGCCAGTCATTGGCAAATCCGAGAGCAAGGAGGGCTTTACAGCGCCCCACTATGGGACTCCGGTGAAGATGCGGTCAACAAGACCTCCATCGCGGTTGACCCGGCTCCGGGACCGACAGATGAGACCTTCTTCTGGCGAGTCAGGTATAAGGATGACCAGGACAGATGGAGCCTCTGGTCCGATGAAACATCGTTCAGCATCAGCCCCGACACCACTCCTCCCGGCGTAGTCTCAGTGTCCTTTATTCCGGAGGTTGACGACGAGGTTTTGATTGCATTCAGCGAGCCGGTTGATCCTATTTCCGCCGAGACTGCCTCTAATTATCTGATCAACGGCGCAGAGGCGCCTCTTTCAGCCACACTTTCTCCCGATGGTCTGACCGTCACCCTGAGCATTTCGCCCGGTATTCCTCTGAACTGGCTCAGCATCAGCAACGTTTCGGACAGGCAAAAACCTTCACCGAACGTCATCCCGCCGGACACAAAGGCGCCCATCGAGCATCTGTCTTCGCCGGAGACGAAAATCAACTTCCAGCCGAACTCCGAACCTACACCGGACGATTATCTCAAGGACACAGGCGCTTCCTTTGATGGGGGAAGAGGCTACGGCTGGACCTGGGACATCACAGACCTTGCCCGCGTGAGGAACATTCACTCCGACCCTCGTCTGGACTCGCTTATTCAGTTCGGCGGTGAAGGCTCGGCATGGGAGCTTGCACTTCTGTCCCCAGCGAGGTACCGGGTCACTGTCTACTTCGGTGATCCGGTGTCCGAATCCATCTACAACCTTTCCATCGAGGACGCCTGGGTTGTCGCTGGACTCCACTTGCCAGCCGGCGAATTCCGCGAGATCACAAAGGAAGTTGATCTCACCGACGGGCGTCTCACCCTTTATGGCGGCGACATCTACAAGAGCACTCGCATCGCTTACGTCCATGTCCTTCCGGTCCACCTGGACGGCGATGCCGATTCGATAGATGACGTATGGGAGATCACTTATTTCGGCTCCGTGGAGGCGTGCGACCCGAATGCCGACCCCGATTCAGACGGTGCGTCGAACTACGAGGAATTCCTTGCCAGAACAAATCCCCTGTCCTTCATATTTAGAGTAAGCCGTGTAGCTTCAAGTGCCTCTAATCCTGATTGGTTGGAGATAACGTGGAGCTACACGGTGCTCGACGAAATCCACATGATCCATTGGAGCAGGGACTTATTTGCATGGAACACTTTCACCCCCGACCCGGCGGATGTGGCAGTTGATGAAGAAGCCAGGACCATGACGTGGACTGACAAGGGGACTGCCCCGGGCATGGGAGGGCTTGCCCCGGGACAGGCTACAAAGCGCTTCTACAAGGTTGAGTCTCTGGTAATAGGGGAAGATTGATCTTCCGATTGGGGGAGGAGGCGCCGTTGTTTGCGCCTTTGCGAGATGTCCTCTTCGTCCTGTTTCTCTCGCCAAGACGCCAAGAGCGCCAAGCATCTTGTCTATCTGATTTTCAGTCATCCTTTTGGCGCCGCTGGCCCCACTTTGCGAGAGGTCTCCTCTCTCCCGTTTTCTCTCGCCAAGACGCTAAGACGCCAAGCATCTTCTCTATCTGATTTTCAGTCTTCTTTGCGCCTTTGCGAGAAGCCTCCTCTGGCGGCAACGGGCAGGAACGTCGCGCTTGACATGGCTCAAGAGTTGGTCATAATGATCAGGTAGATAGAACGATGTAGCGATTTTCGAAGAAAGAGTCCAAGGTTTTGGGGGCTTAGGAATGGCCGAGCCGAGAGCGCCGTTGCCAATCTCTTTTCGAGATGAGAAACGGCTATCCTCCGCACGGACAGCCCGCGCCCTCCCTCCTTCGCACCCGGTTCGCGAGAAAGCGAAACTCCTGAACCGTGAAAGACTCAGGAGGTTTATACAGAAGAAAATTGTGTGGCTTTGCCTGATTATGCAGCGTGTATAGTGATTCTTGGGCTAGAGCAGGATGTGATCTGAGACTACGGAGGACACGTCAATGACAGACGGGAAGAAGAGCAAAGCAGAAGCGGTGAGAGATTACATGAGTCAGCATCCTAATGCCACGCGGCAGGAAGTCGTGGACGCTCTCTCGGGCCAGGGCTTGCAGCTAAGCCCTCGCTACGTTTCTGAGATCAGGTCTCGCAGCAAGGAGGTCAAGCGAAAGAAGAAGCAAACCAAGGCGAAACCAGCTAAAAAGGCGAAAACGCGCTCCTCGGGCCGAAGAGCGAAGTACCCTCGACATTCGCTGGAACGTGCACTGCGCATTCCTGAGGGAATTCTCGAGCAGAATGCCGGCCGTGAATGCACGGAGAAGGAGTCCGCGTCTTTCGTGGGCGTACAGTACAACCGAGGGCCCTACGCCCTCGAGATCAGTTCGACAATCAAGTTCGGGTTGCTTGAACGGCCTTCCTCGGGGCGACTCAAACTGACCGACCTCGCTCGAATGATCTTGCGGCCCCAGGAGCCGAGCGCTCGCGTCAACGGACTGCGAGAGGCGATCCTGAACGCACCAGACATCGCCGATGTATACCAGCACTACAGAGGCGAGAACCTTCCTGACGAGCAGTTCTTTGACAACGCGCTCGTCGACAAGTTCGGCATTCCCCAGGACAAGCTTGCAGAGTTCAAAGCGATTCTCATGGACTCGCTTCGCTACGCTGACCTCATTGAGGAAAGCGACGGCAAGTGCCGCGTGATCGACGTGTCAGGAGGTGGGGACGTTCCAGTTGACACGGAAGCTCGCATCAAGAAGTTGGGCAAGGGAGTCAGCCTCAGTGCGGAAGACACCTGCTTCGTGATGATGCCTTTCGCCGAACCCCATGGAACCTACTACGCTAAGATCTACGATCCCGCCATCCGTAAGGCGGGGCTCCGCCCCGTCAGAGCAGACGACGAGATCTTCGGCACAGGGAAAATCATCGACCAGATTTGGGCAGGAATGAACAAGGCGAAGCTACTCGTAGCCGAACTCACAACGCGGAACCCGAACGTTTTCTACGAACTCGGTTTGGCCCATGCCCTAAAGAAGCCAGTCGTTCTCGTCTCTGCCAACGAGCCGGATGTTCCCTTTGATCTCAAGCATATCAGGGTGATCTACTACGACGTCACCGATCCATTTTGGGGGAAGAAACTGATCGACAAGGTCGCAGAAAACATCCTCTCTGCACTCAAGAACCCTGAGGAAGCTTTGTTCCCGGCGATCAAGGCAGGAGAATAGCCAAGAGACGCCCAACAAGAGGCGTGTACGGCACGCGCTACTCGCGCGCCGGTGACGCGCAGCGTTGGGCGTGCCCACCGACGCTATCGGATCAGGCGGGAGATGGACTATGCCCCTGGAAGACGGAGGTGCCGCGATGACCGAGCATAAGCTAACACAAGAAGATGCCAGGAAACTCGAGGAGCTTATGTTCGCTACCGATGGAAAGATAGAAGTGCAGGTGGATAGGGATAACGCGCAGATGCTCGTGCGCTGGGAGCCACAAACCGGGAGCCGGCTGGCCAGGTCCTTTGGTCAGGTACGCTCGCTTGTTAGGCGCGTGCTTGGGAAACAACCGGCCTCTGCGGAGCAGCAGCAGCTTGTCTTCGATCTGGAAACTCTCGACCCGGCAAAGGCTAGCATCGAGAGAGAGCTGCTTGTGCGGGAGTGTGAAATCGGCCATGAGTTGGGGAGACATTGGGATTTGTTACGTTGGAACGTGAGTAAATTTTTTCTCGGTGTTGAGACGCTTTTTCTAGCCGGTTGCTCGAAGGGCCTGCTGATGCTTGCGGATGGTCCCACGTTCCGGATGCAGCATCTACTGACAATAGGGCTATATCTGCTGGGTATCGTGAATATCTTTCTGTGCTGCATTTGGGGGCTGAGGAATAGAGGGATACATGGGTGGCATCGCGCCTCCATCCAAAGGGTGCTGTTGATCGAGGCTGATCCGCGCCTCAGGGATACGATCAAGCATGACACCTTTATTATTCGAAGGATGCGGCATACCGAGGGAACTCGCTATATCCCCTTGCACGGAACCGGGGAGCTGGAGTCATGGGGACCACCATTGGCTTTCGTGCTATTATGGATTGGTGTTATTGTGCTGACGTGGACTCTGACTTGAGGCCGACGTGAGACGGGCAGCATCGTGATCGCAAGACTGGCGGGCATCTCGCCCATGTGGTGCTGTCAGAATGAAAGCAATGGCCCAAGAAGTGACTGAACGCGGTTTGCGGGTATGCCGCGGTGATCCGAAGTTCTCTGGCGTTTCTCGCGTCTGTTCATTGTTAAATGGTATTCGCGCTCACCCCGCAACCGGGCCCATTGTTCCTTAGGCCAAGCACGGTGCCTCATACCTGCGTGTCGGCAGGCAAGTATGACGGTGGAAGCGAAGTCCTGCAGAAAGGGAAGGAAGTGTCGGAGATGGGAAGAATTGTAACGACGGTGAGGATTGCAAATCTCCAGGAGGCGGACAAGAAGATTACCTGTGATGCGCTTGTGGATACCGGCGCGTCGTACATGGTCCTCCCAAGCGCCTGGCGGGAACGCCTCGGTGAGCTGGAGGAAATCGCCACCGTTTCTTTGGAGACTGCCACGCAGGCAACCGTGGAAGGCAAGATCTGTGGCCCGGTTCGAATCCAGATTGAAGGTTTTCGGCCAATCTATAACGAAGTCCTATTCGTGGACATGAGTCCTGAAGACGGAGAATATGAGCCGCTGATCGGCTACGTTATCTTAGAGCAGTCGCAGGCTGCGGTGGATATGTTGGGACGCCGACTGATCCCGGTGAAGCACATGGACCTTAAGTAGCAAAGTGGCACAAGCCAATCCGGTGGCGGCTTTGCCCTTCGCGATGCACCGTAGCGCAGGCAGGGGTGACGATGAAGACGAAAGCCTCCAGGGCCTTGCCTTCCACCGCCAGGGAGTCCTCGTGCCCCCCCCGGACGCTTCCCCTTCTTCCTTATTCTCTCGCCAAGACGCTAAGACGCCAAGGTCTTCCATTCACATACGTCCGACCTACCGAGCAGTATCTCTCAGACTCCTCTCACGCGGAAGATGGGTTGGCCGGACAGCTTAGTTTACTTCAGCCTATCCGTAAGTTCCACTGTCCTTCTGCCGAGGTCACGGCACTGTTTCTCGACCCTGTCGTCTGGAGCACCGATAGACACAGGGCCGTAGTGGTCTCCGGCTGAATTTCCCTGCACCACCATTCCATGGATCAGCAGCGCATTCAACATGTCCAGAATGGTCGTTTCGTTTCCCCCACCGATGTTTGCTGACGAAGCGAAAGCTGCGCCGACCTTCCCTTCCATTCGGCCGTGGAACTCAACACTATCGTCGAGAAGCTTCTTCATCTCAGCCGCCATGGACCCGTAATAGACCGGTGAGCCGAGAATGATCGCGTCGTATTCCAACAACTCGTCAGCTTTCGCGTTCTCCACCTCCTTAAGCGTCACCTCGCCGCCTGCCTCTTTCGCTCCTTCCACTACAAGCTCCGCCATGCGTCTCGTATTTCCCGTGCGAGAGTAGTAAAGAATCAGAACCTTGCTGGCCATGGTTTCCCTCCCTTCTCTGAAGCTTCAATTCAAGGCATCCCGAATCAAACAAGTGGGTTCTCGGCGTCATTATGTCTGACTCTGATTGACTTGGCAACCCTGCCAGGCTATAATCCGTGAAAATGTCGGTTCCGGGAACCAACGGAGTGCGGTCCGTATTGAGGTACCGGCGAGGGACGGACACGCCTTTTGTCCTTGCCTCGGGTGCTTCGCAGCGGGCCTGTTGTGTGCTGAACGCCGTCTTAGGAGAACAAATCTCTATGCCATGTGGTCGAAAAAAAAGAAAAGCCAAAATCAGCAAACATAAGCGGAAAAAACGCCTCAGAAGGGACAGGCATAAGAAGAAATAGCCTTTCCCCATAAGGAAATGATGACATGAGACCCGGTTACGCATTTGTGATCGTATTGTGTTTATGCACCGCTCTGGGTGAGCTGCCTTGCCTTGCTGTCAGCGACATCGAGCCAGACATTATAGACCCAGCCGAGATTCAGGAGGACCCCGAGAGCATCGCCGAGGCTGGGCTGGCCGCCTTGCTTATCCGCGCCAAGTTCCTCGCGAGCTCCGGGGAGGCTGAAAAAGCGCGACAGGCTTATAAACAAATCATCAAGAAGTTTCCCGAGTCTGCCTACGCCCATTTTCAGCTCGCCAGCCTCCTGTTGGGGGCGGAGGAGAAAGACCTCCGTATCGAGCACCTCGAAAAGGCTATTGAGCAGGACCCCAAGCTGAAAGAAGCCCACGAAATGTTAGGCCTTGACTACAGGATCAAGGGAGAGAACGAAAAGGCCATCGCCACTTACAGGAAGGCCGTTCAGCACGTCGAAGATAACCTTTCCTTCTACTCCAGTCTTGCCGATGCCTACGTCACCGCAAAGGAAATCAAGGAGGCCGAGAAGGTTCTCCTCGAGGCTTGCCAGCGCCATTCGGATTCACCGGAAGCCTGGTTCAAGCTAATCGAATTCTACGTCGGCAACCGGCAGACGAAGAAAGCTGACGAAAGCTTTGAAAAGGGACTGAAAGCCACTAAGAATAGTCTCACGTTTCTTCGTCATGTCAGGAGCCTTTACCTCAGATGGGATAGCGAGGAAGCGGAGAAAAAAGCGCTGTCGGTCCTGATCAGGACTCTGGACCTTTATCCCCAATCACCACGGATGTGGCTCCAACTCATCCACCACTACCTGACCCACGACCAGAAAGAGAAGGCTGAGGAGGCTACCGAGAACGCCATACGTCACCTACGTTATGACGTAGAGCTGTTCAGGAGTATCGCTCTGGCCTACATGAATGTCTCAGACTGGGATTCCGCTATTTCCGTCCTGAACGAAGCCACAAAGCATCACCCGGGCTCTGTTGACATCTGGCGGACCCTTGCCCATCTCTATTCGCAAAAAGGGAAGAGAGAAAAGGCCAGGGAGTGCTATCGGAAGATCCTTTCTCTGGAGCCCACGAGAACCCAAGAAAGAAAGCTCCTCGCCCGCTCCTACCTCGCCGAGAAGGATTACGAGCGGGCCATTGAGGAGTTCCAGAAGGCCATTCGTCTATTTCCCAATGATATTCGGCTCAAGGTGGACACCGCCAACGCATACCTCGCCGCGGGGCAGTTTGAGAAAGGGGAGAAAATCTACCTCGATCTAATCAAAGAGCGCCCCGGCAATTCCGACGTCCATCTTCTGCTCGCCAATTATTATTACAAAAGTGACAAGCCGGACAAAATGCACGAAACGATTGAGAGGGCTGTCCAGATCGAAAAGGAGCCCGCCAAGCAGGCGAGAATTTACTCCCTCATGGGGCAAGCCGCGCTTGAGAAATCGGACATCTCGACGGCGTTGGAGTTGCTTCAGAAGGCTGTAGAGAAGCAGGCGGACGATCCGGCTCACACTTACGCTCTCGCAAGAGCGTACCTCCTCTCGGCCGATAGAGAAAAGGCCGCCGAGTATCTTGACAAGGCGATCACGCTTGCACCAACTCCCAGCCCGGACTGGCTACTATCTCTGGGTGAGACGTACCGCGCTTTACACAAAAAAGACGAGGCCGATGAGGCCTTCAGCAACGCCATTGCCATTCTCCAACAGCAGTGCGAAAAGCGACCGAAGAATTGGATGGCCTGGTTCCAGCTCGGCCAGTCGTACGAAAAAGCTGAAAACGACCAGCTCGCTGCCGAAGCTTATGCCGAAAGCGTCAGACTTCAGCCCGATAATGGCGACCTCAGATATAAACTCGCCACCGTTTACAGCGGACTCCATCAGCATGAAAAGGCTCAAAAGCAGTTGGAAGAGGCCGTAAAGCTTGACTCGCCGAAGCCTGAATGGTTTCTCTTGCTCGGAGACATGTACAGAACGCTCACCAAAAGAGACGAAGCCGCCCAGGCGTTTGAAGAGGCGATCGCCCTGCTTCGTGAGGGGAAAGGGGAGAAACCCCAGAACTCCCGTGTCTGGGCTGCTCTCGGGGAAGCGTATAGCCGGTCCAAGCGGTACGGAGAGGCCATCGCGGCTCTTCGCAAAGCCGTCGAGCTCGCCGGAGAGAAGGCGGATTTCCGCCTCTACATCCTTCTGGCCCGCACACTCAGCGCCTCCGGTCAGATCGAAGCCGCCGACGAGGAATACCGCAAGGCCGCCGACGTGCTCGAAAAAGCCGCCGAAAAGAACCCGAACGATTCGGATACTTATTTGCGACTCGGACTGGTCTACCAGAGCCTACGCGACTATACGAAGTGTTCCGAAGCGTTTTCGAAAGGGATCGGGCTGGCTGGCGGAAATGCCTCATACACCTCGTATGTGGCTCTCGCCGACTCCCTGGACAAAAGCGGCAAAAGCCAACAGGCGCGCGCTCAATATGAGAGAGCATATTCCATCCTGTCGGAGCGAATGGAGGAACATCCCGAAGATGTGTTCGCCCACTACATGCTCGGCAACGTCTGCGACAGGCTCGACAAACTGGACGAGTGCGAGAAACATTACAGGAAGGCCATGGAGCTTGATTCCTTCTTCGCCGCCGCTTACAACAACCTCGCCTACACCTGGATAGTGAGGGACCTGAACATTGAAGAGGCCATGAAGCTCGTCCGAAAAGCCCTCGAGCTTGAGCCGGACAGCGGCGCCTACGTTGACAGTCTCGGCTGGGGATACTTCAAGCAGGGAAAGCTCGATGAGGCTCTGACGGAGCTGCTCCGCGCCCTGAAGCTTGAGAACACCGACCCGACCATTTACGACCACATTGGAGACGTGTACAAGGCCAAGAGCATGATCAAGGAAGCCATTGAGTACTGGCACAAGGCCCTGGACATGAATCCATACGACGAGAAGATCAAGGAGAAGATCGAGAAGAGCCGGACATCCCTCCCCCCCGCTGAATGACACGTTCCATTTCAGATTGCGGATTGCGGATTGCGGAATGTCGGCCAACGCCCGCAGCCAAACAGATACCAGCTCGAAGCCCCAATCCGCAATCTGCAATCGCAAATCCGCAATCCCTCATGTTTGACTATCCGAAAAAATACGATGTCATCGTTGTTGGCGGCGGGCATGCCGGCTGTGAAGCAGCCCTCGCCTCGGCAAGAATGGGCATGTGCACGCTTCTCCTTACCATTAACCTGGATACCATCGCGCAGATGTCCTGCAACCCCGCCATTGGAGGGCTGGCCAAGGGGCATCTCGTCCGCGAAATAGACGCCCTCGGTGGCGAGATGGCCAAGATCGCCGACAGCAGCACCATCCATTTCCGAATGTTGAACACCAGCAAAGGCCCGGCCGTGTGGGCACCGAGGGCCCAGGCCGATAAGAAAGCCTACCAGTTCGCTTTCAAGCAGGCTCTCGAGAAGCAGGACAACCTCGACGTCAAACAGGCCCTTGTGACCGGCGTTCTCACCGACAAGGGAAAAGCCACGGGCGTTGCTACCAGCACCAATGTCCTCTACTTTGGAAGGGCGGTTATTCTTTGTTCCGGTACGTTCCTTAATGGCGTGATCCATATCGGCTTGGAGTCCTTCCCCTCAGGCAGGGCGGGCGAAGTGCCTTCTGTGGAACTGTCGGACAGGCTCCGTTCCCTCGGCTTCTGCCTCGGCAGACTCAAAACGGGCACGCCGCCCAGGCTGAACGCCCGCACCATTGACTTCTCTCGTGTCGTCGAGCAGCGTCCCGATCTCCATCCTGGACGCTTCTCCCACACCGACGCCGGCCTTTCCCTCGGCAGTGTCCCTTGCTTCATAACGTACACAAATCAGCGGACCGCAGAGATTATCCGAAGCAACCTCGACCGCTCTCCCCTTTTCAGCGGCAAGATCAAGGGCACGGGCGTCAGGTATTGCCCTTCCATCGAAGATAAGGTCGTTCGCTTTCCGGAAAAGGAAGCTCACCACATCTTTCTCGAACCGGAGGGACTCAATACCGAAGAAATCTACGTCAACGGCGCCTCCACCAGCTTGCCCTATGACGTCCAGGTCGAGATGATTCGCTCCATCAGAGGTCTGGAAAAGGCGGAGATCATGCGTCCCGGTTACGCCATTGAGTACGACTTCGCCTTCCCGAACCAGATCAAAGCCACCCTGGAGACAAAGCTCATCGAAGGACTCTACTTCGCCGGGCAAATCAACGGTACCTCCGGCTATGAGGAAGCGGCTGCTCAGGGCCTTATGGCAGGCATCAACGCGGCCTTGAAGCTCCGAGGCGAGCGGCCCTTCTTCCTCGATAGGTCTCAGGCGTACATCGGTGTTCTGATTGACGACCTGGTCACCAAAGGCACTAAAGAGCCTTACCGCATGTTCACCTCCCGTGCTGAATACCGCCTCCTCCTCCGCCAGGACAACGCCGACCTTCGCCTCACAGAATATGGGCATCAATTGGGACTCATCGGAGACGATTTCTTCCGTCGCGTCGAGGAGAAGAGAGCCACGATTGAGTCGGAACTCAAGCGACTTCAAACCGTCTTCGATGGAGCCAATTCCTTCTATCAGCTTCTCAAGCGGCCGGAGAACACTTACGCCGACCTCAGGGCTCGCTTCCCCGATGAGGTCAAATCCCTGTCCGAAGAGATCGAAAGGCAGATCGAGCTTGAGATCAAGTATGAAGGGTACATCAACCGCCAGAAGCAGCAGATCGAACGCTTCCAGAGAATGGAAAGCCAGATCATCCCCTCCTTCATAAACTACTCCGCCATCAAGGGACTCCGCCGGGAGGCGAGCGAGAAGCTCGCACAAATCCAGCCTCGCTCCATCGGCCAGGCGTCCCGCATCTCCGGCGTTTCCCCCGCGGACATCTCCGTCTTGATGGTCTGGCTGAAGAAGAACACCTTCTGACATTGTGCCTCGGGATCAGTCTCGACAGGCTCGAACCCCATCTGATCCGGCTGCTTCGCTTCCCAGATCAGCACTTAACGTAACTTTCGTAAACGTCACCCGATAGCTCACATTGCCCGTCTTCATCGCAGGACAGTAAACACCATCTGCTCCTGGCAGCGAGTTTTTTGAATTTTTTCTTGACAGGTTTCTGCTACCGTGGTAATACTACCACGGTAACTCAGAAAGGAGGAAAGCATGCGAAAATTCGATCGCCCCGAAATTCGACTCGGAAGAATGGAACTACAGATCATGAAGGTCGTATGGGAGCTGGGCGAGGCCACCGTTCACGATGTGAAAGACGTGCTGTCCCGCGGCAGGAAGCCAGCCTACAGCACCGTTCTCACCATGATGCGGAAGCTGGAAGGCAAGGGCTATCTCGAGCATGAGGTGGACGGGCGCACCTATGTCTATAGCCCAACGATCACCCGTCGCCAGGTGAGCCACAGCATGCTGGGTGACCTGCTGGACCGGCTCTTCGACGGCTCACCGGAACTGCTCGTTAGCAGCCTTATCGAACAGAAGCGAATTAGTGCCAAAGAGCTTCGTGAGATTCGCAAGCTCATCCGCGAAAGGAGTGGGGAAAAATGACTGACCTGCTGAACCAAATCGCGGACGGGGCCATCAGCTACCTATTGGCGGGATCCCTCATCACCGCAGCATTGGTAGCTCTGGCCTGGTTCATCATCAGGCTCGGCCGTCTCAGGAGTGCGGTCTACCGCCATATGGTCTGGCTGTATTGCCTTGTGGGCATAGCCCTGTTGCCGCCTCTGTGGCTCTACGGACCGAAGCTGACAGTGGCCGTCCTTCCGGCAAAGGTGGCCGAGGTCGCTACGGCAGCGCCGCCAGAGGAGACCAATCAGGAGGTCATTGGCGACTCGGGTGTGTCCACGAGAGTGGCCCGGCCGTTCGAGGCATCTCCAGCCGACGGGATGCTGAGACCAGTCGCTGGAACGAATGTACCGCACCAGGCTCTGCCGGAAGCTCAACCAGCGGTCCAGGTCGCGGCGAAACGGCCAGCTCTACTTGCAACAAAGCCCGTCCTTGCCGGGCTCTGGATTACCGGTTTCGTTTTCATGCTGACGAGGCTCGCCGTCGGCTGGCGCCGCCTGCGCCGCATTTGTCGATCGGCAGAGAGAGTGGCCGGAAACGAGCAATTGCCCGAGATAAACCGGCGAGGGGTCAGCATTCTCGTCTCCTCCAAAGTTGGCAGCCCGGTATGCCTTGGCGTCCTGCGCCCCACGATTATTCTCCCGCGAGACATCTACCACGCCAACAGAGAGCAGCAGATGAAGATGGTCTTGAGCCACGAGCTGGCGCACGTCGAGCGGGGGGACTACCTGGCCAACATTTTTCAGCGGCTTCTCGAGGCAGTGTTTTTCTTCCATCCACTCGTCTGGTCTGCCAGCCGCCAGCTCACCAATGAGCGAGAGCAGGTCTGCGATAACTGGGTGCTTGCTGGCGGGGCGGCAGCGAGCGACTATGCGAAACTCCTCTCGAGTCTTGCTGAGCGAGGCCTCGAACGGCTTAGGCTGCAAGGGGTTGCGCTTTTTGAGGGAGGGTTGTTCCGCAGAATTCGCAGCCTCCTTGATCCCCGCCGCATCCGCCTGACAAGGCCCGCGCGAATTACCGCCATTTGGTTCAGTATTGTGGCCGTCATCGCATTTGGTGCATTCGGCGTCGTTCGGCTGGCGGAGCGTGATCCTGACAAGGAAAAGGCTGCGAAGCTGGATAAGGCATACAGACTGGCGCGTGGTGAGGACCTGAAGTTCATTGGCCCACCGCTTATACAGCGCTCGCATCGGGTGACCTTTTTTCGGTGGAACGGTGGTCTGAAACACTGGGGCATGGCGTTCGGGAAAATCGGCATCCGCGATGTGCTCCACGACATCGCCGGAATCTATCCGCAAGACGTGGAGGGCGACCAGGAACTGCTGGAGGCCAGCGTTCTTGGTGACTTCATCGTTCGTGAGGGCGTCCGGCCTGAAAAGACCGTCCGCGACTTCGAACGTATACTTCGGCGAGACCTCAAGATTCCCGTGAAAATGGCTTTTCGGGAAGTTCCGCGAGAAGTCATCATCGCCCGGGGCACATATCGGCTTACCCCCGTGCCCGGTCGCCGTCCCGGCTGGATCGAGATCTACGGGGAGAGGCTCACGGAGGATCCATCGGTTGGTGGTGGGGGAGGCGGAGACTTCGACGAATTCCTGATGTCTGTGGGCTGGTACCTCAACCGACATGTTGTCAACGAGGTCGAGGCCCCGCCGAAAGGCAGGGTGCGATGGCATTACAACTACAAGCGCGAAGGCAGGCAAAATCCCGACCTCGCCCTTCAACACCTCAGCGAGCAGACCGGGTTGACCTTCGCGAAAGAAACTCGGCGCGTGCGAGTCCTCCTCGTCGAGCGAGCGGAGTCGAAGACGAAACCGGGGACCGCGACCCCAAAGGCACTGGAAGCCCGCCCAGGGGCAAGGATTGAAGGCGTGGTGGTTGATGAGGAGGACAAGCCGGTTGAAGGCGCCCTCGTCAACATCCTCGGCGGGGGAAAAGTCCCCGGCGGAGCAAAGACCTCGGCGGACGGGACGTTTGTTCTCAACATTGAGAAGCCTACCCTCTGGTATGTGACGGTCCTGGCCACAGCCGATGGAGGAGCGCGGCAAGCACTCCACGAGTTTGGAGGCAGCACCGACCCCACCATGCCGGCACCTATCCGGCTTGCCCTGAAACCAAGCCGCGTCGTGAGGGTTCATGTGACCAACGCCAAGGGGAGGCCAGTGTCGGACGCCAGCGTTGAGGTGTTTGCGAGCCATGAGCCGGTTGCCCACGGCAAAACTGACAGGAAAGGATTGGCCACAGTCAGGGTACCAGAAGGCGCGGAGGTTGAATGGATCGTGGCATTGAAATCAGGCGTCGGTTTTGACTATTTCGAGAACTACGAATCGTGGCCGCCCCCGAGCAAGCCGCCGAAACCCCCGGAGCAGGTGAAGCTTGTCCTGGATGGAGCAAGGCGAGCTCGCATCCGGGCGCTCGATTCCGCGAACAAGCCCGTGCCGAATATCGAATTCACTCCCGGTCTTATAGAAAAGAAGGACAAGATCTCGTATGCAAACCTCTATGGTAGCGAAGTCGCGACTGTGCGAACCAACGCCCAGGGTATAGCGGCTTTCGATTGGCTTCCCGCCAAAAACGTGGACAAGGCAATCGCTTTCGGCATCCATGAGAAGGGCTATCATTGTCCAGAAGAGCCGCAGCTATGGCCGTCAAAGGGGGACATCGAGTTGACTGCGCGGCTTCTTCGCAACACGCGGATTAGCGGGAAGGTCTTTCTCCCAGACGGCAAGCCTGCCGAGGGCATTCTGATTCACGCCGAAGGCGAAGGGGACACGCAGAACTACTGCCGGACGTGGACCCGGACCGCCGGCGACGGCAACTACGCGATGACAAATATCTTTCCGAACCAGGCCTACATCGTCGCCGTGATCGACGAAAAGTGGGCGGCCCCGAGCCATACCGGGATTATCATGCGAGAGAATTGGCCACGTGACGATCTCGATTTCCATCTCACTGGTGGCACCCTCATTCGCGGTAAGGTCACCGTCGGCCCGGACCGCAAGCCTGTAAAAGAAAAGACGGTCACTCTCGTCCAGAAGGGCGCGGAGCTACCGAAAGAGTGGTCGTCTCGGGAGCGGCCGCCCTACGAGCGGGAACGTCTGGTTCGCTGGGCGAAAACGAACAATGAGGGTCGCTATGCGTTTCGGGTGGGCCCTGGGGAATACAGTCTGTCTGCGAGGGGGTCCGGACCCTGGCAATACAAGCATATGGACCTGCCGGTCGAGAGAGAAAAGGAGATTGTCCACGAGTTCCATTTCGCTGAGGCACAGGAGGTACAGCGGGTAAAACTGACGGGCATCGTGCTGGACAAAGCGGACAAGAAAAAGCCTATAGCCGGCGCTATCATCACCGCAATAGCGGAGGCAGCGGGTGAGTTCGCTGGTGGGCACTTCCAGGCTGTCGCAGATGCGAGTGGACGCTTCACGACCGAGCGATTCCCTGCCAACTGTGTCCTCTATGCAGCAAGCCCTGAAGGGACGCTCGCTGCGACGGCATGGCTTTCAGAGACCGACAAAGACGTGGAGATATATGTCTCACCAGCGGCAACTGCCACCGGCAGGGTCTTTGACGAAAACGATAAACCTCTCCCCAACCAGAAGGTCCGATGCGCGTTGATCATAAGGTGGGACGACACGCCCGCCGGTCCCGGCATGGGGTTGACAAGTCACTATCCCATCCTCCGCACCTTATCAGACCACGATGGACGGTTCTCGTTCGCGGGCCTGGCTGTAGGTGCACGTTTCAACATCGCCGTGGTCGAGCGCGAGGACAGCATTGCGGAACAGAAACTCGAAGTGACCAAGCCAGGCACCGTCGAAATTCCGGATATCCTCGTTGGCAAAACCGAGCCTGCCGCTCCCCCGGAAGCGATAGGACCAAAATGGCGGGATAAATTCAACGCACTTTATCGCCTGGAGGAAGGCGAGGTCCTGCGGCGCATCGCTCCACCGTTTATTCCGGAGCGTGCAAAATATTGCGTGAGCGAGAAGGTGAGTTCGTCCGTTACGGAATTACGCCAACCGGGCTGCCTCGTTTTCCACTGGGATGCAACATTGAAAGTCTGGGGGCTCTTCATGGGAGACACGACACACTCTTTATCCGGTGTACTGAATATGGTCGTCGGTCTTGGTAGAAATGAATTCGAGGGGCCGGAGGATCTGCTGACTTTCAATGTTCCCGGCGATTGGATAGTACGCAAAGGGATCAGTCATGAAACCCTCCTGAAAGCGCTCGAAAAGATCCTTATGCACGAGCTTGATGAGCCCATTCGATTCCAACAGCGCGAGGTCGAACGCGAAGTCGTCGTCGCTCGAGGCAGCTATCATTTCAAGCCTGTGCCCGGCCGCCCCTCTCAGTGGATCGACATTTACGGCGAAAGGCTCGAGGACCCTTCGGAAGGCGGCGGAGGCAGCGGCGATTTTAAGAGGTTTCTTAAGGGCGTGGGCCACTACATAGAGCGACGGGTGCTGAACGAGGTTGAGACGCCACCGGAAGGCAGGTTGTACTGGCACTACAACTACACCCTCGAGGAGCCGGTAAAACCCGGCCTGGTGCTCCAACACATCACCGAGCAAACCGGGCTAACTTTCACAAAGGAGAGCCGTCGTGTGCGCGTCCTCTTCGTCGAACGCGCAGAATGATGCGTGTCGAATCCCGCCGCAAAGTCATCCTTCCGCCGCCCGCTTGACTGGACAACCGGCCAGAGCGGCTTCGTTCACAGCCGCCAGGAGGCCTCACCGAAACCATTGACCTCAGTCCCGACTCTGCCCTAACATGGTCCCGATTTTGGCTTTTCACCAAGAAAGGGGGACAATCATGGAGACCCTGAACGAAGTCATTGACTGGCTCCTCGAGGAAGACAATCCTCCTGTACGCTACCTGGCCTTGACAAACTTGCTCAATAAGTCGCCCAGAACCTCCCAGGTACGTCGAGCCAAGTCCCGCCTCATGGAGTACGGCGCTACGCAAGGCATCTTGGAGCACGCAGAGGAATTCTGGAATGACGACGACCGCGCTTATTGGAAGTACACCGGCAAGTACTGGCAACTGATCTTCCTCAGCCAATTCTTAGCGGATGGGAAGGATCCACACATTCCCAAAGGAGCCAAGGACATCATCGAAAAGCGGAAATGGGTCAGTAAGGCCGGAGGGCACTGTCTGACGGCCAACATCCTCGCTTCGGTGATGCGGCTCCGGTATGGCGATCATCCCGTCGTAGTGCAGGAAACCGAGACTCTGGCAAGCCGGATTCTTGCCGATGGTGGGATCAAGTGCACGGCCATGGATTACAGCCTCTTGCCACGCTGCCACATGGCTCAGCCAAAGCTACTCCTTTGCTTTGCACAAAACCCGCCCGGAGAAGCGCTCTCCGGCGGTGACATCGGCCACCAAAATCCTTGTCAAGAATCTGCTGGAAAACGAGGTATACATCTATGTTCCGGGCAATCTGAAGGAGTGGCAGGCGATTATGGAGAAACGACCAAAGCCTGCCGACCTTCCAAAAGGGCAGACGGTGAAGGGCTGGACTTCCGAACAGCGGAACAAGTTCTTGGCCTCAAAGGGATTGGGGAAGCGGCAGCCGAAACGGGGTTGGCTCAAGTTCGGCTTTCCCCTGCATTATAATTCCGACATTCTTGAAGCCATGTATGCTCTTGCCCTTCTCGGCACTCCTATGAGTCCACCGTTGAACAAGCCCTTGCAGGTCATCAAAGAGAACGTGACCTCGGAAGGCAAGTGGATCGTGGAGAACTCCTTGAATGGGAAGATGTTAGTAGATGTAGAAGAGAAAGGAAAACCGAGCAAGTGGCTGACCTACTTTGCCCTCTATGTGCTCAATCATTTCGATTGAAGTTGAAAAGTCACAACCCCGTTCAAAGGAAGGGCATATCAGTAATGAAAAGGCAAGCTGTTAAAGACTGTGGAAACTGTCATAAGGTGCGTCTTGTCTCGGCGAAATCATTCCAGCGCATATCCATGGCGGCCTTTGCACGGAAGTGCCTGCTCCTTGCTTTCGTACTCCTGGCGGCGCGGCCCGGAGCGGCCAAAGCAGCCTCTGCCAAAGGACCTCTCAAAGTCTGCGAGAAGAATCCGCGATACTTCACCGACGGAAGCGGCAAGGCCATCTACCTGACCGGCTCGCACACCTGGAGCAACCTCGTGGATATCGGGAGGGGAGACCCACCGCCACGCTTCGACTTCACAGCCTATCTGGATTGGATGCAGCGGCTCAATCACAATTTCATCCGGCTGTTTAGATGGGAACTGGTGACATGGAGCATTCACAGTGTTGCCCCCCATCCGTGGGCGCGCACGGGCCCGGGCAAGGTTCTGGATGGGAAACCAAGGTTCGATCTCAAAAAGTTCAATCAAGCATACTTCGATCGGCTGCGATCCAGAGTAATCGCCGCGCGCGACCGGGGCATCTATGTGTCGGTTATGCTCTTCGAGGGTTGGGGCGTGCAATTTGCCCCGCGTGGCTGGGAAAGCCATCCTTTCCACCGCGATAACAACATCAATGCCATTGACGGTGACCTGAACGGTGACGGGAAAGGGCTCGAGATCTACACCCTCGACGAACCGGCAATCACGGCACTGCAAAAAGCGTACGTCAGAAATGTCATAGACACGGTGAACGACTTGGACAATGTCCTCTACGAGATATCAAGCGAGGCCCATTGGCAATCTACCGAGTGGCAGTATCACATGATCAACTTCATTCGCAACTATGAGAAAGGCAAGCCAAAGCAGCACGTCGTAGGAATGACCTGGCAATATAGAGGCGGAAAGAACAGCACACTTTTCGAGAGTCCCGCTGACTGGGTCTCTCCCAACCCGAAGGGCGGTTACAAGAACAATCCGCCGGTTGCCGACGGACGGAAAGTCGTCATTAACGACACGGACCACCTCTGGGGAATTGGGGGGAAACAAGCATGGGTGTGGAAGAGTTTCTTGAGAGGACACAATCCGATCTTCATGGACCCTTACAAAGGCGTGGTTCTGGGGAAGCGGTTTGATCCGAAGTTTGACCCGATCCGCCGCAGCATGGGATACGCGCTCAAATACGCGAACCGAATGAACCTGGTGGACATGATTCCACGAAACGACCTGGCCTCGTCCAAGTATTGTCTCGCTAACCCCGGGTCGGAGTACCTCGTTTACCTACCCTTCTGGAGGAGCGTCACAGTGGACCTCTCCGCCGCCTCTGGACCGCTTTCGGTAGAGTGGTTCAACCCCACCAAGGGCGCGACCATAAAGGGGAAGAAGACCATCGGCGGCGGCAAACGAAAGTTCACCGCCCCTTTCACCGGCGGCGCCGTCCTCTACATCTTCCGCGCCGAGAGATAGCCCCGCCGCCACGCTGTTTCTCAGGAGCTCCGCTTCTCGTTGGCCTTCGCCCTAGCTGAGTTGGAGAATCATAAAAAAAGGGCCTTGACAGGTTGCCATCGGCGCGGGACATTGGTTTAGGGTTTTTCGAGATGGGGGCGGGAGTCCTGTCGGTCATGACGGGCAAATCCGATGGAGCCAGTATCCCGTTGTCTTTCCCTTGAATCTTTGCCCGTCGGACGCTTGTGCGCTTCATCTTGAAAAAGCCCTCGCGCGGGAACGAAAGGGCTCAGTACACGGAGGATCGTCATGAAAAGAGAGGCTCTCCTGCTCGGGGTAATCGTCACCCTTTGTATGTCTTTATCCCTTCCCTCAGCCCACGCAACCACCGCCGTGCCCGGCCCCGACCAGTGGGTCTACGGCGGGGACGTTGTCCTGCTGGATGGCAGTGCGTCTGTCACGGTTGACACCTTTCACTGGGAGCAGGTGGTTGTCGGCGATGAACCGTCAGTGACGCTGGAGAATCCGGATGCCGCCGAGGTTGAATTCACGGCTCCATCCCCTCTCCAGGTGGGGGTGGTGTTAACCTTTCGCCTCACGGTCACCGGCCCCGGCGGCACAGACAGCGCCGAAACCCACGTCAACGTGAGAGCCACGAACCCTCCCCAGGTTCCCCCCAGCAATTTGCGGGTCATGCCGCTCGACCTGGGACCCGGCGGCTTGGGCTTCAGGATGGAATGGGACCCCCTCGTTGACGCGGAAGAGTACCAAATCGGTCTGAAATTGGACTCGACCTACGTGTGGCTGGAGGTCATCCAGCAGACGAGTTACCAAAGCGCAGGTATGCTCTTGGGGGATACGCGGACGCTGGCCGTTCAAGGCAGGAACAAGTTCGGAACTTCTGACGAGCCAGAGGCCATAGCGGAAGTGAGCTACACACCCATGCCCAATTTAGCTCGGCCCGCGTCGCTGGGAGGGACAAGGGAACCGCTGCCGCCCGTTCAGGGCAAAACATATCTCATTTCACGTCTCGCTATTTCGGGCATGAACGATATTACCTATGACGACCATAACGATAGCCGCGAACAAGCCATCTCCAAGACGGAAGACTTCTGGGGCTATCTATGGCCTCAGCCGCTCTTCTTCGACCATATTGTCTATTTCACGGGAGACATGTTTTCGGATGGCGGGTGGTTCACCAGCCTGAAGGTTCAGTACACCCAGGACGGCACGACCTGGAACGATGTCCCCATCCTGGAAATCTATCCCGAGTATGATTTCACCGACGATGCCGCAGGGAAACAGCCCTTCACCCGCTACGATATCTTCATTCCAACGCTGAGAGGCATAGGCATCAGGATCTACGGCACGGCCGGGGGTACGGCGACATTCACTTCCATTGCCGAGCTGGAAGTATTTGGTGATCAGACGCGGCCTGGCCCCGTCGTCGAGGCTATCGGCCGGGACGCGGAGTTTGATGAGGGGAGCACCGCCACCCTCGACGGGAGTCAATCCTCCTCCACCGCTGGCCCGATCGTTCACTATCAGTGGCAGCAGATCAGTGGTCCCGCCGTCGCGATCCAGAATGCGGACAGCGCGATCGCCACCTTCGAGACCCCCATGGTCGATCAGGACGAGGTGCTCGTGTTCAGTCTCACCGTAAGCGACGGGACGAACGAGGACGTAGACAATGATGTGCGGATCACGGTGAGAAACGTCGAGGTTCCCGAGACTAAGGCCGATGCAGGGCCGGACCAAGTTGTCTTTGAGGGAAACCTGGTCACTCTGGACGGATCTGCCTCCACCTCCGCTTCCAGCAGCCTCACCTACCTCTGGACGCAGACCAGGGGAACCGATGTGGACGTCACAGGAAGCCCCACCGCCACCGTGACCTTCACGGCGCCGATCGTGGGAGACACCACAGAGGAATTAACCTTCCGGCTTCAAGTGGACGATGGGCTGGGACACCCCGATAGCGTCAGCACCGACGAGGTAGTCATCGAGGTAAGGAAGTCTGCAGGGGTCCCACCGAGCGCCGTCCCGGGTGAGGACCAATGGGTCTATTGCGGTGACATGGTCACATTGGACGGCAGCCAGTCCATCGAAGCTGACACTTACCATTGGGAGCAGGTGGTCGTAGGCGACGAGCCGTCGGTGACCTTGAGCGATCCCGACCCGGCCGATGGAATTACCACTTTCACCGGGCCGCCGCGAGAGATTGGCTACGCGCTCACTCTCCGGCTCACGGTCACCGGACCCGGCGGCACCGATAGCGCTGAAACCAACGTCAACGTCCGAGCCGCCAACCCGCCGAAGTTGGCCCCGCAGAATCTCCGAGCTCTCCCTCTGGATCTGGGACCGGCAGGCCTCGGGTTCAGACTCGTCTGGGACCCCGTCTTTGACGCTGAGGAGTATCAGATTGCTTTGAAGGTAGGGGGCGAGTACTTCTGGATCGATACAACCGCGAGTACACATTACGATGTCAAGGGTATGCTCGAGGGTATGGAGCGAACCGTGGCGCTGAGAGGCGAGAACAGGTTTAGCGACCCCTTCAGCCCCGACCCCGCTCACCACGGTGTCCGTTCAGAGGATGTGACTTACGTAGGCATGCCCAATTTGGCCAGGCCGGCGTCTCTGGGAGGGACAAGGCCTCCCCTTCCGCCGGTTCTCCGCGAAACCTACGTGATTTCCCACTACGACATCGGGGGGATGAACAACACGGCTTATGACGATCATAACGATAGCTGGAACGGCTTACAGAAGGAGGAAGACTTCTGGGGGTACCTGTGGTCTGAGCCGCTTTTCTTCGACCACGTAGTCTATTTGACTGGCGACATGTTTTCGGACGGCGGGTGGTTTACGAGCCTGAAAGTTCAGTACACTGACGACGGCACGACCTGGAAGGATGCCCCCATCCTCGAAGTCTTCCCCGAGTACGATTTCACCGATGATCCCGCGGGGAAACAGCCCTTCACCCGGTACGACATCTTCATTCCAACGCTAAGGGGCATAGCCGTCAGGATCTACGGCACGCCCGGCGGCACCGCGACCTTCACCTCGATCTCGGAGCTCGAGGTCTTTGGCGATCAGATGCGTTCACTGGTGGTCCAAGGGTTAGATGCGGAATTCCAGGAAGGAAACACGGCCACCCTGGAAGGCAGATTCTGCTTTTCCAGCAGGGGAGAGATTGTCAGCTATCAATGGGAGCAGGTGAGTGGTCCCCCGATCGTCATTCAAAACGCAAACAGCCCCGCTGCAACCTTCGTTGCTCCTCTTGTCGACCAGGACGAGGTATTGGTCTTCAGGCTAACCGCGAGCGACGGGGTGGATGCTCTGAGCGACGACGATGTGCGAATCATCGTGAAGAACGTCGAAGCTCCAAAGACCGAAGCGGACGCCGGTCCCGATCAGTCGGTCCTTGAGGGAACCCTGGTCACAGTTGACGGATCCGCCTCGACCTCTGCGTCCGGCTCGCTCACCTATTTCTGGACCCAGACAGGAGGGCCGGATGTCGGAGCAACGGGCAGCACCAACCCTATCGTAGCCTTCACCGCGCCTACCGTTTGGGATCACACCGAGGAATTGACGTTTCAGCTTCAAGTGGACGATGGTCTCGGACAGCCCGACAGCATCAGCACCGACGAGGTCGTCGTACAGGTAAGGAACGCCCTGGCCTGGCCCGCTTATCCGCTCGGCCCGGGGTATTTCAAGGACCTCCTCCATCTCGGACAACACCCCACCGACCTGATTCTGTTCCCCTTGAACATCAACAGCGACTCATTGGCTGCCTTCGGTGGCGAGGCCCATCAAAACCCGTATCCGGGACTGGAGTACGATTTCACCGGCACCGGCGTTTGGGTGACCACAACTCCCATGGTCTGGACGCCCATTCACAGCGAGGACGGCTTCTTCGGCAATGAACTCATGGATGACTTCCAGCAGATATACCACATTTACATCATTTCTTTCGATGAGCGGGACGCCCGGTTCCACTTCCGGCACGGCGACGAAGTTCGCGCCTGGAACAATGGGCTATTGGTCATCAACCGAGATGGCTGGGACACCGGAAGGGAACAGACGGAGGACTTCGTCCTCTACAAAGGGCTCAACTCTATGACCTTCAAGTTTAAGGAAGCGGGAGGAGCAAACCACTTCGCGGCCGGGATCGCAGACCCGAGCAATCAACCCTTCACCGACCTGCTTTACTCGTTCGGCCTGGTCTCTGCTCTCGGCGATGCCTGTGCGGCCCGACAGTTGCCCGCTTCCTTCCAGCCTGAGCACACAGTGGAGGTTAAGCTCGCGGTCAGGGTCAACCCGGACAACAGGCCTGCGAGTGTGAACATCGTCGAGGAGATTCCCGATGGTCTTAGCGAGTCCCATGTGGACGCTCCGGGCGCCGTCGTTGCTGGCGGAAGGATTGTCTGGAACCTGACAGGACCGCAGGTGGAGAACACCACGTTGACTTACTCGTTGAACGTTCCCTCTGGAACAACTCCCGTCCTCCACTTCTCCGGCACGCTCTCCTTCGCAGGGACCACTGTGGACATTTTCGGGGATGATGTGCTTTACCCCATTCCCTCCGAGCCGAGACACTTGAAAGTCGAGATGGTCGCTGCCGCGCACCTGAGCTGGAGCAGCCCCCTAACGGAGGGCGCCACGCAGTATACGATCTACAGGAGCGTCAACGGGGGACCGTGGGAGAAAATAGCTACTGTTGCCGACACAACCTATGTGGACAGCTCCGTCCTCGCCGGAGAGACTTACAGCTACCAGGTCTCGGCGACCAGCATCCGGCAAATAGAGGGACCTTCTTCTCTACCTTCGGCTCCGGTGTCGCTCCCGGCCATGGAGATCAGGGAAGCGGAGAACTTCAACTACGGCGGGGGCCTGTATCCCTGGACGGAAGGGACAAACATCCCCGCCGTCGAGGCGACCGCTGCCGACGATCTCGACCCCGGCAAGGATTTTTGGCACCCAAATAAGGGAGGACCGCCGGACTACCGTCCCCTCGATGCGATCGGAATTGAGACCGTTCTCGATCCCGGCACAACAGACAAGTACCACACCAACATCGCATGGACAATCCCTACTAGCTGGTGGCGCTACACGTTCGACGGGCCGGAGGCCGGCTGGATCAAGCTTGATTTCAGGGTTGCCTGCCCCACCGGCGGAACGTTCGCGGCGTATTGGGACGAGGTTTTAGTAGGAGAGGCCAGGTTCTCCAGCGGCGATTGGCACGAGTTCACCTGGGTTGCCCTCGAGGATAGCATCCAGACCACAACGGGAGAACATACTCTGCGTGTGACGCTGGTATCCGGTCAGATGAACTTCGACAAGATCGCCATCGGATACAACTGGCCCCCTCCGCCCAGGGAAACGATCTGGGGAGATGATTTCGACTCCTACACGGCCAATTCGGAAGTGTTCGACCCGGCGGTCGGCGGGTGGACCAAACAAACGGCGGGCTTTCCGGATGGAGCGTGGCAACTGTGGAATACAGCGGGCGAGCTTATGAACGGAGTAGACCCGGACATCGCGGGGATGGAGGATGGGTACATGATCTCCAACAGCGATATGTCCGGAGAAGGCGCCCCGTTAAACGAGCAGTTGATCTCCCCGCAGATTGACTGCACTGATTACACAGGACTCCGCCTCGACTTCAACAAGCACTACCGCATCTACCCCCTCGACCCCGACCATCCCCAGATTGCGGAGGTTGACATCCGTGTGTTCGATGCGGCCAGCGGCTGGGGCGACTGGATCAACCTGCTCCATCTGGACTTTGACTCGGTTCCTACGGACCTCGATCCGGCGATTCTGAGCGATCCGGAAGTGTTCGATCTGTCGGCGTACGATGGCAAGACCATCCAGCTTCGGTTCCACTACTACGATGCGGAGTGGGACTACTGGTTCGCGGTGGACAGCATCCGGGTCTCCGGAGTGCCCACCGGCCCGCCACCACCCCGGGCCAGCATCGGCAAGGACGGCGACATAGTTTCGCTGGGCTGGGAGGAATTTGGCGACGGGGAGTACACGGTCGAGTATGCGGACGACCTCAACCCCGGCACGTGGCAAAGCCCACCCGGTACCTGGCCAACGAGTTCCACAAACTGGACCGACAACAGTATTAGGGGCACCGTGCACCAGCGGTTTTATCGCGTGGAGTCCGACGGTATCTACACGGATCCCGTCGGCTTCGTTGGGGTCGTCGCCCCCGAGGGCGGGCTCGTTATGATCTCCGTGCCCCTGGCTGCTGCCGACAACATGCTCAACGGAGACCCCGGCTGCATCGGCGACATGATTAAGGAACACCTCGTCGGAGGTTTGGGCCCTGCCACCGCTGACATCATCTGGAAGTGGGACGCCGGCACACAGAGCTATAAATCGGCCTTCCTGATCGGCGGTAAGGGACCGGACTATGATGGTAAGTGGTGGGACCCCGACACCAACGATTTCTCAACGATGACCCTCGATGCCGGCGAGGCCTTCTGGCTGCAAAGGCAGTAGCGCTGATCATCGCTTGATCGCTCGTTCAGGTCGAAGGCGCAGGTGTCATTTCCCCGTCTGCCACTCTCGGTTTTGCGCTGAAAGATCAGCCTTTCGGCAGGGGCATGACGCCAAGGACGATGGACATGACCGCGAGCATCGCGGCTGAGCCAGCCACGACGAGGAGCCCCTTGCGAATGGAACTGGCTTTGGAGACGTGGCCGACGCTCATAGGAATGAACGCCCCCCCAATTAGTAAAATGGCGAAGACCGCCCCGAAGACCACACCCGGCTGACCGGCGTACTGTTTCAGAATGAACCCGATGCAGGTCGGGAAGACGGGACCCGCCGCAAGTCCGACGACGATGGCCATCACCGCCGCGAGAGGTTTGGAGCGAGCCGTGGACATGATCACGAGCATGATCGCGATAATCACGGCCACGGTCAGGACGATCCAGGGGGCTTGATCTTCGGACAAAACTTTCGCTGCCAACAGCAGCGCGGTGAGCAAGCGTCCCGTCAGGAGGCTGACCCAGAACGTCGAGAGCAGACCGGAGGCCTGCCCTTCCTGAAAGCCCGCCTCTTTGAAGTAGGTGGTCAGCCACCCGCCCATGGAGCCTTCGACTCCCGCGTAGAACAGCAGAGCAAGTCCTCCCACGAGGACGAAGGGATCAACCAGCCGTTTCAAAGTGTCCGACAACAGGAACTCTCCTGCCTTGGGATAGCTTGCCGGAATCGAGAGAATCAGCGGAAGAAGCATGATGCCAGCCAGCACGCCCAGAACGGCCGGAAACTTCATCCTCTTGAAAAGATAAGCGGTGATCAGCGGCACCGTCATCGCACCCAACCCGAAGAAGATGTTGCCGAAGTTCTGTCTCATGACACCTTTGCCGGGGTTGAGCACCACCAACAAGGTGTTGCCTGCTGAATTGACACAGCTTCCGCCGATGGCCAGCACTAACGCGCCGAGCACGATTGCACTATACGTCTTCCCCGAACCAATAAGCAGCATCGCAGCGGCTGTAATGATTAGACCAGGAATGATGATGGATAAGTATCCAAACCTGTCACTGAGCACCCCAACGACAAGGATCATGGGGATCATGGCGATGGCCCAGATCATTATGAGGTTACCGACCCGTGCATCGTCAATCCGGAGTCGTTCCGCGAGACGCAGCTTAATCGCGCCGATCAACGCCGCAGCCATCCCGAAGCCAAACACGCACAGCGCAGCGACAACATTGGGCAGAAAGCCGAAATCAACAGTTTTTTCCGCCGCTGCGGCTAACATCGTTAAATGAAATACCTGACACACGATTCCGCCCTCCCTTCCTCAATTTCCTTTTCCATTTTCCTCCTCCAATATTATCAGAAAATCATCACCGCACAAAAAATATCGCTGTATGGGACTGAAGGTTGGTGCACTCATCCTCGCGGTAGGCGGATGCTCACCATGCCGGGCGAAGCTTCGCTCATCAATGGCAAAAGCCAGGCGAGCAGCCATGTCCGAGGACACTTTTTGGAACTTGATGAATGGGTGAGCAATGTTTAAGCTCTCGGAAAACCAAAATCGCAGTTGTGGTGGAGACGGCTGACTTTGAAAAACTTAATGCTTGCGATGGCGATGACCCTTTTGACCATCGGGTCCGCCTTGGCATCTGAAAGCTCGGGCCTCGCGGGCATTCGCACAATCAAGGACCTCGACAAAGCTGCCCTCTTCAGCTTCGCCATCATGAGCGACAACAGAAGCGACTCTCCGAAAACTGCCCCCGAATTCGCCAGAATGGTCGAGTGGATCAAAGAGAGCGGCGACGAGTTCGTCATCGGTCTCGGCGACCATGTGGCGAGCGCATTGGGAAAGAGCTTTCTTCGCTTCCTCGCCGAGAACAAATGGTGGCACGACCATTTCTACCCAAACGTCGCGGACTACGAGAACGAGTTCTATGGGAGAGGGCAGTGGGACTGGGGAGCGGGCAAGAAGATTTTTGACGAGGTTGGTCTCCGCTCGCGGAAAGGTGTAGAGATCCGCCCCAACGGTGCTGAATACTACGCCAGAATTCCTGTGAAGGGCTACACCATTCACCTCATCCAGTTGAGCTATCCGGATGAGCCAGCCGACGCGAACGTCGCCTTCCCTCCCGACAGCCGCAAGTACCTCGTCGAAACGATCAAGCGGATAAACAAGGGGGAGAAAGACGTCATCATCGCCTGCGCCCATTCACGCTATGGATCATGGATTGGCCTGCTCACTGAAAAGCAACGCAAAGTCGTGATGGAAAACGCCGACCTCGTCCTCTCCGCCACCACACACGTCTTCGCTCGCATTCGAGTTGAGGGCTACGAGGATCGTGGGGCTTTGTGCATCAACACCGGCTCAATCACCTACCCCCGCTTCTTCTCCCCACCGGGGTACGTCCAGGTCCACGTGCTTGAGAATCCGCTGAGGCTCGTCGTCCAGTACATCCGCGCCGACCGTGAGGAGCGTGAACTCCAGTCCGGCGAATACGCCTGGCTCAAGTACATCGGCGGAAAAATCGAACAAGCCAAATTCCCCGCGGCCGCGACCCCGGCCAGCCCGTAATCTCCGCCTCACAATGACCCCGCAAGACAGCTGCGCCCATGTTCCGAACTCGCCCAGGTGCCGACTACCTCTCAGCTCCGCGCGCCACCTTGAATCAATCGCCGTTCAGCCCACTCGCCGAAGATACTCTCTGGATCGGATACGGTGCAGTCTTGAAAACACTTCTTAGCCAGGGCTTCATTGCCCAGAGCGCTGTAAATCTCGCCGAGGTAGAAGAACTGGTCGGCATACAACGGCTCGTAATTACCGCCCAACAATCGAGTCGAAACGCACACCTCTGGAGTGCGGGAGCACTGCTCCCGCCTTCCAAGGCTGAAGCGTCGCTTCAGCACTCCAAAATATGCGCCCCTTCACCGAGCCCTCTGGTACGAACACATCGCCCGGGTACCCTTGGCATCCAGGGCACGCGCGGCTCAATTAACCTCTTGCGAATCGAAGGCCGCGTCAGGCAGTGTCCGGCGGAATAAATGGTTCGCGATCATGAGCCGGCCTTCGCCAGTGCCTCGGCTTTTTGTGCCAGCTCCAGCGAATGCCTCAAGGCTTCCTCGCCGGATTTGGCGGGGACAAACTCAAGGCCGACATAGCCCTTATATGCGGTCCTGGCGATGGCTTTGAAGACGTTGAGGTAATTGATCTCGCCGGTGCCCGGCTCGTGTCTGCCAGGCACATCCCCGACGTGGAAGTGGGCGATCAGGTCAATGTTCTTGGTGATGTTGGCGATGAGGTTGCCTTCCATGATCTGCTGATGGTAGATGTCGTAAAGCAGCCGCACATTCGGGCTGCCGACCTCGCGCACGATCTCAAACCCTTCTTTCGAGCTCCAAAGATAGTATCCGCCGTGATCAACGAGCGTGTTGAGAGGTTCCACAACCATGGTGATCCCCGCCTCCTCCGCGACCGGCGCCGACGCTTTCAAACAGTCCACGATGCTCTCATGCTGCTTCTCCCGGGGAACGCGCGGAATCTCGTTCCCGACGGTGATGATCATCGTCTTCACTCCGAGCTTCTGCATGACCCTGGCTGTGTCCCGGACCGCGGAAACGTGAGTCTCTTTCGATCGGGGGAGGGCGAGTCGGCATCCCGGGTCAACACAGAACGCTGAGATTTCGAAAGCGTTCGCCTTTTTCCTCGCCAGGATGCCGTCAATGTCCTTATTTCGCCAGCTCCAGAATTCAAACGCCGGAAGCCCGCTCTTGGCTACCAGGTCAATCCTCTCTAAGAAAGGTCGATCCCTGAAAATCATCTCAACACATGCGGAGAGGCGCAACGTGCCAGGCTCGAGCGCCTTTGCTTCGGCGGCCCGCGATGCCAAAAGCGGGGGGCATCCCAGCGCGAGGCCCATTCCCCCAATTCCCGCTGCTGTTGTTTTCAGGAAACTTCTGCGAGTCATCATCCGGTCGCCCATGATTTTCCTCCTGAGTACCGGGTTTAACCGTAATGTTCACATGGAACCCAAGGTTTGCAGAGGGAGTATAGATCAAATCGTAGCCACCAACAAGCTCTTCGGGCCACTGGGCGCGGTTGCCCAATCGTGGCGTGTCAGGTCGCCTTCTTTTGGTGTTGTGGGAAGAGGTGTTTGTGCCAAGCAGCGATTGATTCTTCGGGCTGATCTCAGGCGGCGTCGAAGCTGTTGTCCGCGAGGACGCAATATATCCGCAGCACGTGTTCGATGTCCTGTTTGCTCCATCGCATCTCCGACTGCTTGGAAGGGACTCGCACTGCAATCTTGCAGATGACTTCCGACGCGAGAGTATGATACTCTTCCCGCGTTTCAGAGAGAAGTCTGACAGCAGGAATGCCGTTGTTCTCAGCCGTTGGCGCGCGTAGGGTGATCCCGTTGGAATGCTTAGCGAAGACCCAGTGCTTCATGGTTGGTTCGTCCTTGCCCGAAGCACGCCGGAACCTTAAAACGCAATAGGGGGGCAGAAGTTGAAACTGACAAAAGAACGTTTAGAGGAGCTTCTGGCAAAATTCCAGGGCGTGAAGGTCGCCGTGGTGGGTGATTTCTATCTCGATCGGTACATCTCCGGCAGCATGGAATCTATATCGAGAGAGGCAGCCGTGCCCGTCGTGCGGATTCAGTCCGATCTCTATTCTCCGGGCGCCGCGGGGAATACCGCGTGCAATCTTGTTTCCATGGGAACCAAGGTCATCGCTATCAGCGTCATCGGAAACGACATCAGCGGCGAAATCATGAGAAGGGAGCTTGGGAAAAGGGGGATCGAGACCGAGCATCTCCTTCAGGTAGCCACCCGTCATACCCCCACGTTCAATAAAATCTACGCCTCCTCCTATCACGGCAGAAAGCAGCAGGTCGGCCGCTTCGACCGGGAGAACGATTCACCCATCGGCCCTGAAGCGGAGTCGCGAATTATCGAGACGCTCGATGCCATTTCCAGCGAGTGCGCTGCTATCGTCGCTGCTGATTACGCAGAGATTCCGGGCACAGGCGTGGCCACCAAACCGATTCTCGAGAAGGTCGCGTCCCTCACCCGCACAAAGGGCATCATCTCGGTGGGGGATTCTCGCGACCGAATCGCCGAGTTCTCTGACTTCTCGGTCCTTGTCCCGAACGATTACGAGGCAGCCATGGCTGCCGGAGTCTACCGTCCCCACGAGAGCAAACACATCAGCGACGAGACCGTCCTGATCGCCGGCAGAGAGCTCAGCGAGATCACCCATTATCAGACCCTCATCATCACCCGGGCTGAGCGGGGCATGACCGTCTTTTCGCAGAGTGGCAAGCCCACCGCCGTGCCCACCGTCCCCTGCACAGGGCAAGTGGACGCCACCGGAGCCGGCGATACCGTCACCGCCGCCATCACCCTCTCCCTCGCTGCTGGCGCAGACATTGTCGAGGCCGCTGAGCTTGCCAACCTCGCGGCCGGTACCACCGTCAGAAAGATCGGCACCACCGGCGCCCCCACCCACGACGAAATCCTCTCCGCCTTCGACGCCCTTCCCTTCTCCGGCTGACGAAAACAATGTGACGCAATTCGACTGCGTACTGAAGAGGACGGTGAAGGAAGGCGGGATACCTATTCGGAGAAAAAGGTGACGAGTTCCTGAATTTTCGTGGGGAGTTCTTTCCGGGGGACGATGATGTCTATCATGCCGTGGTCGAGCAAGAACTCGGAGCGCTGGAAGCCTTGTGGAAGCTCCTGCCGGATGGTCTGCTCGATGACCCGCGGACCCGCAAACCCGATCAGCGCCCCCGGCTCGGCGATGACGATGTCTCCCAGAGACGCGAAGCTCGCCGTGACGCCCCCTGTCGTCGGATTCGTCAGAATCGCGATGTACATCAACCCCGCCTGGTGGAATTTCGCGAGTGCTCCGGCGGTTTTCGCCATCTGCATCAGGCTGTAAGTGGACTCCATCATCCTCGCTCCGCCGGAAGCCGTGACGATGACGAGGACGCACCGCTCATCAAGCGACCTCTCCACCAGCCGCGTCACTTTCTCCCCCACCACCGAGCCCATGCTCCCGCCGATGTAGTTGAAATCCATCGCGCCGAAGCCGACGCGATGACCGGCGATCGCGCCCATTCCGGTCAGAATCGCCTCATTCATCTGCGACTTCTCTTTCGCCTGCTTCTGCCGGACAGTGTATTTCCTTGAGTCCACAAAACCCAACGGGTCCTTGGGGAGCATCTCGCGATCCATCTCCTCGAAGGTATCCTCGTCGAGCAGCAAGTCCACCCGCTCCACGGCACTCATTTTGAAGTGGAACTTGCACTTGGGGCACGTCTTGAAAGCGATTTCAAACGCCTTCGCGTCAATGATCTCCCGGCAGTTCGTGCACTTCATCCACCGCCCGGTGGGAATCTGCACCTTCTTGACCTTTATCGCAGAATATCTCGGTTTGCCGAAAAGTGCCATGGCTATTACTTCTTCAGCTTCTCGATCAGGATTCTATTGACCAATTGCGGGTCTGCCTTCCCCCTGGCGACCCTCATCACCTGCCCCATCAGAAAGCCGATCGCCTTCTCCTTCCCGGCACGGTACTGCTCGACCGGCTTCGGATTCTCAGCGATCACTTTCTCAACCATTTGCTCGATCTCCCCGGCATCCGTCACAGGCAGCAGATTCTTCTCCTCGATGATTTTCCCCGGCGGCTTACCGGTCTGCGCCATCTCCGCAAAGACCGTCTTGGCGATGGTGCTCGTGATCTTTCCTTCATCTATCATCCGGATCATGTCTGTCAACATTTTCGGCGAGATCGGCAGAGCGTCAAGGGCAATCTTCCGCTCGTTCAGCTCCCGCAGGACACCGCCCATGATCCAGTTGCAGTTCGCCTTATAGTTGTCGTACAGCCGAGTGCACTCCTCAAAATAATCCGCGTAAGCCTTCTGTGACGTGACCACTCCCGCGTCATACTCCGAGAGCTCGTATTCCTCCATGAACCGCATTTTCCTCGCCACCGGAAGCTCCGGTATCGTCACCCTCACATCATCAATCCATGCCTTCTCCAGCACCACCGGCACCAGGTCCGGCTCAGGAAAATAGCGGTAGTCGTGCGCTTCCTCCTTACTCCGCATCGAGCTCGTCGTCTGCGTATCCGGGGCCCACCGGCGTGTTTCTCGGACGACCCTTCCTCCGGTCTCCAGCACTTCAATCTGCCGCTCGATCTCGTATGCCAGCGCCCGCCGAACACCGCTGAAAGTGTTCATATTTTTCACTTCCGTCTGCGTCCCGAGCTCCTCCTGCCCTTTCGGACGCACCGACACGTTCGCATCGCACCGGAGGCTTCCTTCCTCCATGTTGCAGTCGCTGACATCCAGGTACTCTAACAACTGCTTCAGCCCGATGAGGTAGTCGTACGCCTCATCCGGCGAGTGAATCTCTGGCTTGCTCACGATTTCTAAAAGAGGAATCCCGACGCGATTGAAATCCACGCCACTTTCGCCGTCGGCGAAGTGCATCAGCTTGCCGGCTTCCTCCTCCAGGTGCACGCGGATCAACCCCACCTTTCGCGTCTCCCCATCGCATGAGAACTCCAGCGTGCCGCCCTCACACAGCGGCTTGTCGTACTGCGAAATCTGAAAATTCTTCGGCAGGTCCGGGTAGAAATAGTTCTTCCGGTCGAACTTGCTGAACTTCGATACCTCGCTGCCCACAGCCAGCCCGACCTTCACCGTGTACTGCAGCGCCTTCTCATTGAGAACCGGCAGAACTCCCGGCAGACCGAGGCATACCGGGCAGGTCTGCGTGTTCGGCGCTGACCCAAACTGCGTCGAGCAGCCACAGAACAGCTTCGTCTCCGTCTTCAGTTCGGCATGGACCTCCAGTCCGATTACGCCCTCATATTCCACGGATACTCCTCCAGGCGATGTGGAAAGCGAACAAACGTGTCCAGAGAAATTCCACCGATTTCAGTACTACGAATTGACCTCAGCATCCTCCGACCATGTAGTTTACCGCGCCAGTGCCGCCGATGTCAAAAGCAAACAGCAATTGGATTGGTGCTCCAGTCGCAGGGGGTGGCAGGAATTTGGTTGGAACGCGAGACCACAGGAATTGAGGAGAGGATGTGCTCGGAAGCTGATTTCGGTTGACGCCGCCTGATGGTGATGATAGGCTGACCAGCCGGGCGCAGTGAGAGGAATTGGCCTTTCGAGAATACTGTTGCTGAATCGGGCGCGCCATTTTGCCGTTTATTACCCTAACTTCAAACGCATCAAGCGAACACGAAAGTGGAAAAAGTCAAAGCAAAAATTGCCCTTGAGGACGGGACGGTCCTGGAAGGATGTTCCATGGGAGCCACCGGCGAGACGTCCGGTGAAGCGGTCTTCAATACCAGCATGACCGGCTACCAGGAAATCCTCACCGATCCCTCTTACAAGGGGCAAATTGTCACCATGACCTATCCCCTGATAGGGAATTACGGGATCAATTCCGAGGACGTCGAATCGCCCCGACCTTTCGTGGAAGGATTTGTCGTCAAAGAATGCAGTGAGATCGCCAGCAACTGGCGAGCCGAGAAAACACTCGATGAGTACTTAAAGGAGAACAACATCGTAGGCATCGAGGGGGTTGATACCCGAGCGCTCACGAAGCACTTGAGGGTCGCTGGCGTCATGAAGTCTGTCATCTCCACTGAAGACCTCGACGACCAGAGCCTGATCCGAAAGGCGAGGGAGTCGCCTGGCCTCATCGGCAGAGACCTGGTCAAAGAGGTCGCATGCCGCGAGTGTTGGCCGTGGAATGAAAGCGGCAAATTCACCGTCGTCGTCCTCGATTGTGGCGTCAAGCACAACATCCTCCGATGTCTCACCACACGCGGCTGCCGTGTCATCGTAGCGCCGGCAGAGGCGAGCGCGGAAGAAATCCTGGAAATGAAGCCGGATGGTCTGCTCCTTTCCAACGGTCCGGGCGACCCTGCGGGTGTGCCTTACGTGGTGGACACTGTCCGGAATCTCGTCGGCAAACTGCCCATCTTCGGCATCTGTCTCGGGCATCAGATGCTCGGCTTGGCTCTCGGCGGGAAAACCTACAAGTTGAAGTTTGGCCATCGCGGCGCCAATCACCCGGTCAAGGACCTCAGAATTGGCAAGATATCCATAACGGTTCAGAATCACGGCTTCTGCGTGGATGCTGAGACCCTTGACCCACAGGAAGTCGAGATCACCCACATCAACCTCAACGATCAAACGCTCGAGGGCATCAGACACAAAACACTGCCGATCTTTTCCGTCCAGTTTCACCCTGAAGCCTCCGCCGGCCCGCACGACGCGGCTTATTTGTTCGATGATTTCATGGCAATGCTGGAGGAGCACTGTGCCGCGAAGAGATGACATAAAGAAAATCCTCATCATCGGCTCCGGTCCCATCGTCATCAGTCAGGCGTGCGAGTTCGACTATTCCGGGACGCAAGCCTGTAAGGTTCTTAAACAGGAGGGATTCGAGGTTATCCTGGTCAACTCCAATCCAGCCACCATCATGACCGACCCCCTCATGGCCGATCGCACGTACATCGAGCCGATCACCCCGGAGGTCGTCGAGCGAATCATCGAGCGGGAAAGGCCCGATGCCCTGCTGCCAACCCTCGGGGGGCAGACCGCTCTCAACACGGCTGTCGCTGTCGCCGATAAAGGTGTGCTGGAGAAATACGGCGTCGAGACCATCGGCGCCCGAATCGAAGCCATTCGCAAAGCTGAAGACCGCCGGTTGTTTAAGGACGCCATGGGCAGAATCGGCCTGGAAGTCCCCCGAAGCGGCGAGGCAGAAAGCATGGAGGAGGCGCGGGAGGTTCTCAACTACGTCGGTCTGCCGGCCATCATTCGTCCGGCATTCACTCTTGGGGGAACGGGGGGCGGTGTCGCGTACAACGTGGAAGAGTTTGAGAAGATCGCCGCTCATGGTCTCGAGCTGAGCATGATCCACCAAGTACTGATCGAGGAATCGGTCATCGGGTGGAAAGAGTATGAGCTTGAGGTCATGCGCGATCTCAAGGACAACGTGGTGATCATCTGCTCCATCGAGAACTTCGATCCCATGGGAATTCATACGGGCGATAGCATCACTGTCGCTCCCACGCAGACCCTCACCGACAAGGAGTATCAGCGAATGCGCGACGCCGCTATCGCCTGCATCCGAGAGATCGGTGTGGAGACTGGCGGTTCCAATATTCAGTTCGCCGTCAATCCCGAAGATGGGCAAATGGTGATGATCGAGATGAATCCTCGCGTCTCCCGAAGCTCGGCTCTCGCCTCGAAGGCTACCGGTTTCCCCATCGCCAAGATGGCCGCCAAACTGGCTGTGGGCTATACCCTCGACGAGATTCCGAACGACATCACCAAGGAGACCCCCGCCTGTTTCAAGCCAACGATAGACTACTGCGTGGTCAAAATACCGCGTTTCGCTTTCGAGAAGTTTTCCGACGCCGATCCCACGCTAACCACTTCTATGAAATCGGTGGGCGAAGCAATGGCCATCGGCAGGACTTTCAAAGAGGCTTTGCAGAAAGGATTGCGTTCCCTTGAAATCGGCGCGGCGGGGCTGGACGACCTCAAAGAAGACGTCTCCATGGACACCCTACGAGAAAGGCTTCGCACCCCCAACGCCGAACGCGTCTTTTACATCAAGCACGCTTTCCAGAAGGGAATGACCGCCGAGCAAATCCACGACCTGACACGGATTGACAGGTGGTTTCTCCAGAACATTCGCCAGATCGTCGAGCTGGAGAACAACATTCACGACTATCGAGAAAAGGGGTGGCAGACCATTCCAGGCGAGCTTCTCGAACGGGCCAAGGAATTCGGCTTCTCGGACATCCAGTTAGCACGGTTGCTGGGAAGCGACGAGGTGTCCATTTTCGAGTTCCGTCACGAGAAAGGGGTTGTTCCCGCCTACAAGCTCGTGGATACCTGCGCAGCCGAGTTCGAGGCGTTCACGCCCTACTTCTACTCCACTTACGAAACGGAGAATGAGATTCTCGACCGCAGGACCTGAGAGCGCGCTCACACCAACAGCGGACGGCAACTTTCAGCAGTCATGACAACGTTCACAGAAGCCCGAAACAATCGGAAGTCAAATCCCCAAACGGAACCCGACATCGTCGTTATTGACTATGGCCTGGGAAACCTCCGCAGCGTCACCAAAGCCTTAGAGGCAGTCGGAGGCAGGGTTGAGCTGACGACCGCCCCGGAGAGGATCATCTCGGCCAAAGGAGCTGTCCTCCCGGGAGTGGGAGCTTTCTCCGCAGGCATGGAAAACCTTCGATCGCGAGACCTCCTGCCTGCCGTCCAACAGAGAATTGACGAAGGCAAGCCCCTCCTCGGCATCTGCTTGGGCCTCCAGCTCCTTTTCACCTTGAGCGAAGAACATGGTCTGCATGGAGGGCTGGATGTGGTCAAAGGCAAGGTCGTGCGATTCGGCGAGGGGTTGAAAATCCCCCACATGGGATGGAACACGATCAAACCTGTGAGGCAGCCGCCGGCGTCGTACCTGTTTGAGGGAATTCCGGACAATACCTTCTTTTACTTCGTCCACTCCTATTACGTCATGCCTGAGGACACAAGTGTCGTCGCCGCCACTACCGAGTACGGCATTGAATTCACCTCCGCTATTGCAAAGAACAGCCTGTTCGCGGTTCAATTCCATCCCGAGAAGAGCAGCGACCTCGGTCAGAAGATTCTGGAGAATTTCGTCAAATATGTTGGCTAAACGGATTATTCCCTGTCTGGATGTCAAAGACGCAAGAGTCGTCAAAGGGGTCAATTTCGTCAATCTCCGTGATGCCGGTGACCCGGTGGAGACCGCAGCAGCCTACAGTCGTGAGGGGGCGGATGAGGTCGTCTTCCTTGACATCACCGCCAGCGTCGAGAAGCGACCCGCCATCCTCGAGGTCGTCAAAAAGACCGCCGAACAAGTGTTCATCCCGCTGACCGTCGGTGGCGGGATTCGGAACCTGGAAAACATAAGGCTTCTTCTTAAATCAGGCGCCGACAAAGTCTCCCTCAACACCGCCGCCGTAGAGAACCCGGGTCTCGTCACAGAATCCTCCCGCGCTTTCGGCAACCAGTGCATTGTCGTCGCCATTGACGCCAAACGAGTTTCCCCTGGCAATTGGATCGTTTATACCTACGGAGGGAGAAAGCCCACCGATCTCGACGCCGTCGAATGGGCGAAGAAAGCCCAGGAGCTCGGCGCCGGAGAAATCCTCCTTACCAGTATGGACGCCGACGGGACAAAGAACGGCTACGATCTCGAACTGACCCGCACGATCTCCGAAGCAGTGCACATCCCCGTGATCGCCTCCGGAGGAGCGGGCAACCTCCAGCACCTCTATGAAGCTTTCACCGAGGGCAAAGCGGATGCCGCGCTCGCCGCGTCCATCTTCCACTACGGCGAATACTCCCTCCACCAAGCCAAACAATACCTCCGCGAGCGCAACATCCTCGTCAGGCTCTAAGATGCTACGCGTCACGCTCGGCCGGCTTCCCGGTGCACGGCCTTCGGCGGACGCTGCCGGGTGTGGCTGCACTTGAGTAGCAGAGGGAGATGTAGCTGTGTGGGCAGAGTCGCTCGAAAAAGACCGGCATACGCGGCAAGAGTGGGCGGAAAACGACAGAGAGGGCTGAGATGAGACACGAACTCAACAGGAGAACACTTTTTTCCACCGCCCTCTGCGGCTAACCGGCGATCTGTGTTTTTTGTTCTTGACAAATGGCAGCACGCGTGGCATAATAATGTCAAAAACATAGGAAACCCGGATACTGGATGTGCCGCCGCTAAAGGAACGGGCATTCCAGTATGCCCTCTCGACGAGAAAATACTGGAATCTACTGGAATTTCAGCCCCTTTTCGGGGTTAATAGGCGCTGCGCTTCCCGTTCTCTCGCAAAGGGTTGCGTCGCAAGAATGGCCGCTTCTTGTGCATAAAAGGTGCATAAAATGCATTTTCTAAGCTGTCGTGCCCTCGCCTTGCGGGTCCGGAAAGGAAGGCCGTCTGGCATGCGGCCGAAGTTCAGCCGCACCTCTCCACTTTCGCGGTTGACACGGCTCGGCGCCTCCCGTAATCTACCATCAGGTGGCCGAACCTGATCAGCTCTGGTAAGCCGGACTGCAAGACCGAACACGCTCTGGTGCGCGCACGCAACCTCACGGAGAGGGCACCAAGGAGGAACCCGGATGTTAAGCGAGATTAGCGTCGAAAACCTCAGATCAATCAAGGACGCGAAGATTGAGGTCGCCCCCATTACCGTCCTCTATGGCCCGAACGGCTCGGGCAAGTCAACGGTTATGCACGCGCTAGCAATCCTCAGGGAAATTGTCCTAAACCCGAACCAGCCCATTGAGAGTTTCTTCAACCTGGGCTTCGCCAGCTTCGGCGGTTTCGAACAGGTTGTTTACCAACACGATACTCGGCGCGATATCACTCTGGAGATGGGATGGCAGACCACCGAAAAACCGTACTCGGGGACCTACAAGATCAGGCTTGGGCTGGCACCGGCGCGCTTCGAGCTGAAGGTCACTCATCCGTTCGATATGGCCCTCGAAGTCGAGGCGCGTTTTCCGTACGCGGGCAATCAGCGAGTGCGCCAGAGTCCTCTTGCCGGCCCCAACGGTTGTCAGAACGTGGTGTGGAACGGAATGCTCGCCCAGCCTTTCGGAGGACTTGAGGACCGTGAGTCCGGTGAAGCGGCAACGCAGCTCGTTGCGCTCTTAAACGCCCCCATCGAGTTCCTTCGGACCACTGCCTTCGTCCACCTCAAGCGAGGCTTCTCCAAGCCTCACTACGCGCCACGCTCGGTCGGCCCATGCATAGCCACCGAAGACGACGTGGCGGCTGTGCTGCAGCAGGACCACTCCTTGGAGGAGCGCGTCGGTCATTGGCTCGACCAGGTATTCGCCAGGGACTTTCGGGTGAGGCCCCTGGCGGGCACGGGTTTCTTTGCCCTCAAAACCTTGGATAGGCAAAGCCGCCTCTCCATCGAGCTGGTCAACGACGGCTTCGGCATCAATCAAGTGGTTTACTTGCTGGCCGTAAGCCTTCGAGGAGACACATCCTGGCTTTGCATTGAGGATCCAGAGATACACCTGCACCCTACAGGCTTGAGGAACCTCGCGCGCGCATTCGTCACCTTGGCCAAGGAGAACGCCGTAAAAAGACTCATCATCTCTACGCACAGCGAGCACCTCGTTCTCGCCCTCCTCGCTGCTGTCTCAAGCGGCGTCCTGCGGCCTGACGAGCTGGCCTGCTATTTGTGCACAAAGGAGAAGGGAGAAAGCAGGTTTGAGCGCCAGCGCGTGAACAGCAAGGGGCAACTCGAAGGCGGGCTAAGCTCATTCATGGAGGGAGAACTGGAGGACCTGAAGGACCTATTGGGGATTCCCGGGAAGGGGGCCTAAGGAGCGTGGACATCGTCATCGACGAGTGGATCGTCCACTACATCGCCGAGCCTGACAAGCGCAACACAGCGCTGGGTTTTCTGGAGAGGCTTCTGGCGAAGTGCGACTGTCTCGTGACCATGAAGGGGGGCGGACTTGACAGAAAGGTCTTCCAGATGGCGGAGGAGTGTGCGGGATGCGAGGTCAAGAGCATGAAGTTGGCAAAATGGTTCATGAAGGTTTTCCGGTGGAACAGTGATAAGTTCCGCGTGCTCGAAGAATCAGAGGCAGCAGTCCTTCCTTCGGGCCTTGAGAAGGCATGGCCGCAGGATGATCTGTTCCTCCTCAAAGCCACGCTGAGCACGGGCGCTCCCATCCTGACGATTGACGGCGGACTCAAGAGCGTAGCCTCGGAGACGAAAGAGGTCGTCGTTCGGATGCTGGACGAATTCATTGAGGAGTACGACTGCTGACAAGGAGGCCTCCCGCGTCTGTGCCACGGACAACTTAAACTTGCTGCCGTCTCCCATCGTCTTCTGTTGGCGAGCTTGGTATGCTTCTCTGGTAAGCGAGTTCTTTAGATGAATGATCGTGATTTGAGACAATTGAGGATCAGTCCCGCAGGGGTGAGAGGGATTGTCGGGCAGACGCTCACGCCGGAGTTGATCACCGATTTCGCGTGCGCGTTCGGCACGTACGTCGAGTGTGGGCTCGTCGTCGTCGGCCGCGACACCCGCACCTCCGGCGAGATGGTGAAGGCCTCGGTTCTCGCCGGTCTCCTCTCCACAGGTTGTCCAGTGGTAGACCTGGGCATCTGCCCAACTCCAATCATCCAGTTCATGGTTCGGGAGCTGTCCGCTTCCGGCGCCATCGCTATCAGCGCCGGACACAACGACGCTCGATGGAACGCCCTGGGATTCATCAACTCCTCGGGCGCCCATCTCAACCCATATCAGGGCGAGGAAGTCCTCGACATCTACCACTCCGGCGAATTCGTAAAACGACCGTGGGATTCCCTCGGCAAGGTCGAGCGGAAGGAGGGGTATCTGAGGACATATCTCGACCGCCTGTGCAGTTTTCTCGACGCAGACGCCATCCGGGCGGCTGGATTCAAAGTCATCGTGGATGCCTGCAACGGAGCCGCTGCTGGTATCGTGGACTGCTTCTGTGACTCTTTGGGCTGCCAGCTCATTCCCATCAACAACGAGCCGAATGGCAGATTCCCGCACGATCCGGAGCCCCGGCCCAGAAATGCCAGCGCGATCGCCTCCATCATCAAACCTGTCAAAGCAGACATTGGCTTCCTTCTCAGCAGCGACGCCGGCCGCGTCTCCATCGTCACGGACATCGGCGAGACCGTCAGCGAGGAATACACTTTTCCCCTCGTGCTTGAGCATTTTCTCAACCGCAAGAAGGGACCCATCATATCCAACTTCTCCACCACAAAGACGGTGGATGACATCGCTCGGCGCTACGGTTGCCCTGTCATCGAGAGCCAGGTGGGGCAGTCCCATTCCCTCCATGCCATGACCATGGAAGATGCCGTCATCGCCGGCGAAGGCAGCGGCACCGTCGCCGTGCCAGAATTTCAACCGGCGTTCGATGCCTTTCTCGCTATGGCACTGATCCTTGAGATGATGGCGGTCCGCCAGAAGAAGATTTCCGAGCTGCTCAATGAACTTCCCCGTTATCACATCGTGAAGGAAAAAATTTACTGCCCGCCGGAGAAAGTGCACAGCGTTATCGCTGAAGTCAGAAAAGAATATCTTCGCGAAAGGCCTGATTTGACCGACGGCGTGAGGGTGGATTGGCAGGACTGTTGGATTCATGTCCGGGCATCCACTACCGAGCCGTTGATCCGCGTCATCGCCGAGAGCAAGGACGAACAAACCGCACGGGAGCGAGCCGATCAAGCCATCAGCATCATCTCCCGTGTGATATAAAAGGAGTTTATTGAACTGTCATGGGCAATTATTGTTTAACAAACCAGCCATAACAGGATGGGATCCACAAATGCCGCGTCGTTCATCACTAAAAGTTGGAATCTCCGGTATTCGAGGGATCGTCGGTGAAACGTTGACGCCTCAGTTGGTGACCACGTTCTCCGAGGCCTTCGGCACGTTCGTCGGTCCCGGCTCTGTCATCGTGGGGCGGGACACACGCCTCTCCGGGGAGATGATGAAGAACGCCGTCTTCGCCGGTCTTCTTGCCGTCGGCTGCAAACCCATTGACGTGGGTATCTCCCCCGTTCCTTCCATTCTGATTAAGACCAACCGAACCGATGCTGTCGGCGCCATCGCCATCACCGCCAGTCACAACCCGGTTCAATGGAACGCCCTCAAGTTTGTTGGCGGGAACGGCTTGTTCCTCAATCGCTATGAAGCCCAGGAGCTTCTCGACACGTACCACCAATCCGAGTTCGCCCTCGTCGAAACCGACGCCCACAAAGCAGTCGCCAGGGACGATGATCCTGTGAGGGAGCACTTCGCCGCCGTCCTCAGCTACCTGGACGTGGAGACCATCCGGAAGCGGAACTTCAAAGTCGTTTTTGACTCGTGCAACGGCGCCGGCTCAACGTTCACACCGCGTTTCCTTGAGATGCTGGGGTGCGAGGTGGTTGGGATCAACAATGTCCCCGATGGACTTTTCCCCCGCAATCCGGAACCGAAACCCGAAAACATCACCCAGCTCTGCGAGACGGTCAAAGCGGAGCAGGCAGACATCGGCTTCGCACAGGATGCCGACGCTGACAGGCTCGCCATCGTTGACGAGCAGGGTCGCGCCATCGGCGAGGAACTGACCGTCTCCCTGGCTGTCAAACACGTCCTTTCGCGGAAACGAGGTCCAGTTGTCGTCAACCTTTCTACAACCGCCATCGTAGATCGGATCGCCGAGGAGTTCGACTGTCCCGTCATCCGCACAAGGATTGGAGAGGTCAACGTCGCCGAAGCGATGATCGCCCACCGTGCTGTCATCGGTGGTGAAGGGAACGGCGGTGTCATGGTCCCCGCCATCCATCCCTGCCGGGACAGCTTCGTGGGCATGGGCATCGTCCTTCAGAGCCTTGCCGAGAATGGCAACACCGTCTCCGAGCTTGTCGCCGAGCTCCCCCGCTGCTTCATGGTCAAAGAGACCGTGGACTGCTCCACCGAAGTCGCCCATTCCGCCATGACATCCCTCCGCAAAAAGCACATGCGAGACGCACAGGTGGACACCCGGGACGGACTGAAAATCACTTACCCCGACGGGAGCTGGATACACATCCGGCCCTCCAACACCGAAGCCGTCATGCGCCTCGCCGCCGAATCGCCTTCAGCCGAAAAGGCTCGTGACCTCACCCGCCGCTTCACCGAAGAAATCTCCTCCCTGTGCTGATTGCAATTGCCGCATGCTTGTCCTGCTGGTCAGAGAGGAAAGGAAACCGCAGAGTGCGCAGAGAACGCTGAGCACAGGAACGGTTTCGACGAGAACACATGTCTCTGCGATCTCCGCGTGCTCTGCGGTCAGCATCAGCCCGTGGCAAAAGCACGAGTGACAATTGCCTTGATATTGCACGAACAGCGCCCTATGATTCCTTTCGGAGAGCGCAGACCGCAAAGAGCCTAATCAGGGATAGGCAGAGAAAGAAATTGGAGGCGGAAGCGAATGGTATGGCGAGGCGTTATTGACAGGTATCGCGAGTATCTCCCCATCGGACCGAAGGCGGAGATCATCACGCTCAACGAGGGGAACACTCCCCTCATCCACGCCGAGAAGATTAGCAGGGAGGTCGGCAGTAACCTCGATGTGTACCTGAAGTACGAGGGGTCTCATCCCACCGGCTCGTTCAAAGATCGCGGGATGACCGTCGCCGTAACGAGAGCTTTGGAGGAGGGATGTAAGGCAACGATCTGCGCCTCCACCGGCAACACTTCTGCCTCCGCCGCCGCCTTTTCAGCCAGAGCCGGCATCAAAAGCATCGTCATCATCCCCAAGGGGCGCATTGCCCTGGGGAAGCGAGCACAGGCGATGATCTACGGCGCCATGGTCATTGAGATTGAGGGCAATTTCGACGATGCGCTGCGGATCGTAATAGAAATCGGCGAGAAATATCCCGTGACCATCGTCAATTCCATCAATCCGTACCGCCTCCAGGGGCAAAAAACCGCCGCGTTCGAGATCTGCGACCAGCTCGGCGGGAGAGCCCCCGACTACCACTCTCTTCCCGTCGGCAATGCGGGCAACATTACGGCTTATTGGATGGGCTACCCCGAATACAGGGATGCGGGGAAGGTCTCGTCCGTGCCGATAATGCTCGGATTCCAGGCGGAAGGCGCCGCCCCCATCGTCAGGGGGCATGTCGTCGAGAATCCGGAGACGGTCGCCACAGCTATTCGCATCGGCAATCCCGCCAGTTGGAAGCAGGCGGAAAACGCGGCGAAGGAGTCGGGCGGTCTGATCACGACCGTCACCGATGAGGAGATTCTCTCCGCACAACGCATGATCGCTTCGCTGGAGGGCGTCTTCTGCGAGCCGGCTTCCGCCGCTTCCGTCGCTGGGATTTTGAAACTGTCAAAGAACGGCTACTTCAATTCCGGCGAGAAGAAGACCGTGGTCTGCACCCTCACCGGCAATGGGTTGAAAGACCCGAACATCGTCGCTCAGCAGGTCCCCGAGCCGATGGTGCTCCCCGCGGACACGCAAAGGATCGTCGAGTTCGTCGGATTTTGAGTAGAACCTCGGTCACGGGGCGGGGAAGCCGCCCATGGGGACGCGAACACTGCTTTTTGGAGTGCTGAAGCCTTGCTTCAGCCTTCGAAGGCGGGACCTGTGCTCCCGCACTCCAAACAGCACGCTCCCCTCCGCGGTGACGGGACCACGATTTGAGGACGTTTAGCAGCCACGACGTAAGGCGTGACCCGCGCCAGAAGTATAGCGCAAACCGGCACGTCCGGGAAGGGAGGTCGAAATGGTCACCAAATTAGCTATCCCCGACAATGCACAGGCTGAACCCCCCAGGGTGGACATTCGAGGATCTTGTCCCGCATGCGGCCGCGAGGCCACCTTCGAGAGTCTTCCCATTCAGGACTTATGGTTCGCCGAGTACCGTCTCGGGCAACGCAGGTGTCCGAATGCCACCTGCCGTTCCCATATTTTCTTCATCTGGAGAGCCGAGAAGGAGGGAGGGAAAGTTGTTGCCACGTTCCCCTCGCAGAAGACCCCGTTTGACAAGGCGAATATTCCGGACAAGGTGGCCGCTACCTTCGAGGAAGCGATCACCTGCCACGGCGAAGGCTGCTTCAAGGCCGCAGCGATCATGATCAGAAGGACCCTGGAAGAGATGTGTCGTGATAAGGGCGCGGTTGGGGAGACTCTGAAGGAAAGAATCGAATCTCTCGAAAACGTGCTTGTCGTGCCGAGGCAGTTGTTTGAGCTTATGGACCGACTGAGACTGCTTGGGAATGATGCAGCGCGCGTGGAGTCCCGAGAATACGACGACATCGGCAAGGGCGAAGTTGATGTCGGGATGGATCTGACCAAAGAAATTCTCAAGGCTGTCTATCAGTATTCCAGCCTGTTGACCAAGATGAGGGCTCTCAAGAAAAAAGAGGACGATGCCAGCAAGGAGGCTTGACCGGGGACGTTTCCATCTGTCGTGATCCCCATCATCTGGAGGGCGGTACCATGCGTAAGATCCTTTGCACGCTGACCAGTCTTTTCATTTGCACGGTTCTGTTCGTCAACCTCTTCGCGGAAACTGCGGAAGGGGACAAACAGCCGGTCGCCCATGTGTCCTTCTGGTTCGACACGGAGGACTACATCCTGCCGGCAGCGGATGATGCCGCGAAGCGCCTCGCCGAGATTTTCACCGAGCAGGGCGTGAGAGCCACTTTCAAGATCGTTGGGGAGAAAGCAAGAGTGTTCAGAGATCGCGGACGCGACGACGTTATTCTCGCCCTGTCAAAACACGACATCGGCTACCACGCCGAGTATCACAGCATCCACCCCACGCCGGCCGAATACGAGCAACAACTCGGCTGGGACGAAGGGGTCAAGGCGTTCATGAGGCGAGAGGGACGCGGGCAGCGGGACCTGCGGAAAATCTTCGGTGTCGTGCCGTCATGTTATGGGCAGGCGGGCGGCTCGTGGGTGCCGCAGAGCTATGCCGCCCTGCGAAACTGGGGCATCCTCCTCTATCTCGACGAAACATCACACGTCGGCTTGGGCGGCAAGCCGTTCTGGTACTGCGGCGTCCTCAACGCGGTGCATCTCAGCGGCAGAGTCACCCGCATGGGTCTCGGCGGGGAGGAGGATTTCAAAAGAGGCTGCCAGCGGTTCGGCGAAGTGCACAAGCGAGTCCTCGAAGAAGGAGGCGGGCTGATCAGCATCTACTATCATCCCTGCGAGTGGGTGCACCGGCAGTTCTGGGATGGTGTCAATTTCGCCCGGGGAGCGAACCCGCCGCGTGAGGAGTGGAAGCTCCCGCCTCAGAAATCGCCCGAGGAGACGGAGCGCGCCTTCAAGTACTTCGCCAAATACTTAGAATACGTCCGCACCCGCCCCACCGTCCAGATCGTCACAGCCAGAGAGATCGGTGCGCTCTATCCCGACCGAGCCTATCAGGGCCCCTTCACCCGCGACGATCTATTGCAGATGGGAAAGCACATTCAGAAGGAAGTCACGTTCCTGCGTTTAGGCGATCGCACAGTCTCCGCTGCCGAGATGCTGTACCTCTTGGCGAAAGCCGTGGTTCTATTTGATGGAGAACGCCAGATGAAATTCCGCCACCCGATTGTGGAAGGATCGCTGCGGGAAGGCGCCACTCTATCCATCGGCGGTGGATTCGGGCAGGAAGAAGGCCTTCTGTTCTTTGAGACCGGCGATTTCAGCGAAGGGATCGAGCTGAAATTCCTCTACGGTCCGTCCGGCACATGGAGTGAGACGATTCAGGAGGGGACGTTCCCGTGGAAGCGATGGGTGGAAGCCTGCCGTGACTTCCTCGAGGAAGCGGAGGACCTCGGTCGCATTCCGGCGGCGATCTGGGTTGCGGGCAAACCGGTCGCCCCGCAGGATTTTGCCGCGAGTCTTGGAGGAATAGCCCGGAAGCTCGCCAACACAAGACTGTTTCCGGAGCGAAGCTTTGTTTTCGCGAAGGAGTTTCCCATAGAGCGAGGCAACTTCACCGCCGGAAAATACGTTTCCGAAGATCGGCCGGGGCTCTGGGGCTGGGTGATCTTCCCGCCGGACTTCCGCGCCCCGAAGATGATGGAGTTGGGCAAACTCCAGGCCTGGACGATCAAACCTGCTATCCTCCTGGAACCGTAGGCGTCGAACGCGGGGGACTAACCGGAAAGAGACCCTGGAGTGCGGGAGCAGCGCTCCCGCCTTCGAAAGCTGAAGCATGGCTTCAGCACTCCAAAAGGCCCCCCCGGAGCCAAAAGATTGAACACCGCAGGGCAGCGTGGTAAACAGCAGTGCGGTATGATGGAAACAGCACGATGGACAACCCTTGCCGCGAGGTAAAACGGATGCAAGGAGCCGCACGCCCATGGCACCACCGCCCGGCGCATGTTTTTGAGCCGAACACCACGTATATCGTCACCGCCTCCACACAACGGAGACGTCATTACTTCCGCGTTCAGGAGCGACTTCGCCTGCTCAATGATACATTGTTCGAGGTGGCCGCCGCGTATGACTGGGTACTGGAGGCCTGGGCCATCTTTCCGAATCAGTACCATTTCATTGCGCGGTCCCGGGGCAGTGCTGAAACCCTTAGACGTTTCATCCAGCGGCTCCATTCGCGCACCGCGCGGGACGTGAACCGCCTGCACGGCGTGCGCGGCCGCCGCGTCTGGTTTCAGTATTGGGACACATGCTTGACATACGAGAGGAGCTACTACGCCCGACTCAATTACGTCCACAACAATCCGGTTAAGCATGGGCTGGTAACGGTTACCGAGCAATATCCTTTCTGCTCCGGCGGGTGGTTTCGTGCGCAAGCTGACCGACGGTTTCGCAGGAAAGTCGAGTCTTTCCGCTACGATCTCGTTCACATTCCGGACGACTTCTTACAGACGCCTTGGAGTGCGGGAGCGCAGCTCCCGCCTTAGAAAGCTGAGGCACGGCTTCAGCACTCCAAAAGCTCAGACCAGCCGCCGTGCTCCTCGTTGTCGAAGCAGGCAAACAGGCCCGTCGAAATCGCTCCGCGCTTGTGTTGAGAGAATTGGGCGCTCTCGCGAGGGGACGGTCCTCTTTCGGGGGTTGCGAAGATAAAAAATCCAGCAAATGCCGCCACAATCCTCGACCTATCAATAAGTAGGCTCAATCGGGGTTGCTGCCAGCCTTTATGACCTCTCCCCGGCACGGATATTGCGATCTAACTTCACGGGAGAACTGCGCGGCAAACCCGACAATCTGGTTCTCACGGCTGGTTCTCACCTCGACGACAGGAGACCTGATTATGAAGATAGCGAGCCTTTCATTCGCCTGTGCCGCTTTGATGCTGTGTGTTCCGGCCTTCTCCGATCCAATTGGCTACACCGAGCATTTTGACTCGGGCAGCAACATGGACTGGGGCACAGATTACGCATCGTCCTTGAGTGGTCTTTTCGGGTCGAACTACGATGAGGATGGGGCGCAGTATTCGTCAACAGGGGGTCACAGCGGTGGTTACGTCTTTCAGAATGTCGTGTCGAATACCTATTCTCTGATCTTTGCGGATAGCGATGCCTCCAACGGAGCCCTTGCGGGGAACAAGGATTACAGCACTTTCCCGCGTCTGGAGGGTTACGTCACGGCAGCGGGTGACTACATAGACGCTTACGTGGACTTGTTCTTTGCGAGTACCGGCGACTCAAGCACAAACCCGGTTGGAGCCGCCAACCTCACCGTCTACGCCACCCAAGCGGCGCCATGGATAATCGAATTCGATCCCTGGACTCTCCTTACAGGAGACCTGACAAATCCCAGCCAGTGGTCTCGCGTACGGGGGTCGGCGGACTGGTCGTCCGCGATCGGCGATGTTGACGTTGTTGGCGTATTCTTTGATGTGGACATGACCATGGGTGCAAACCAGGTCATGGTGGACGATTTTGTCGGCACACCTGAACCCGGTCTCCTGCTCACGATGGCGCCGATGGCGGGTTTTCTCGGCTGGCGCCTCCGGCGAATTAAGAGACGGAATCCGACAGGAACGACAGCACCTTAGAACACCCGACCCATCCTCACAATCGCGCCAAACGATGCGCTCCTTATTCCGTGTGAGGACGCCCCCGGGCCCTCTGGAAGATTTCGCCGCGGCGCTCGGCTCGGTCGTGGAGCGCTTTCCCCCGCGCCCCACGGGCTTAGTGGACAGTTCTTTCTCCTCCGGCGATGTGTTCGTACGCTCCTTCGGTATGCAAACTGTACAGCTCCGAAACGGCAATTTCACGGCCGGCAAATACGTTTCCGAGGACTGACCAGGCTTATGGGGCTGGGTCATCTTCCCCCCGAATCTGCGCTGCCCAAAGATGATGCACCTCGCCAAGCTCCAAGCTTGGACCCTCAAACCGGCAATCCTCCTCCGCCTGGAAAAAGCCGCACATCCTGATTGACCGCGAGAGCACGCCGAGAACGCTGAGGGAGACGCTCCCGTACCATGCAGTCATTCCTCCTCGCCCCCTGCTCTGCGATGTCTGCGGTTCGTGATACTTACAGGAGACAAAAGCTGAGGCTTTCTTGACCAGCTTGATCCCAGTGAACCGGTAGAATCGCTCGAGGTCCTGCGTGAAGTCGCAGAGGACGCAAGTGGGGACGTGCAACCCGCTGTTGCGAAACCGCCCTTAATTGTTCTTCGTTGCCACGAATAGCGCAATCGCTTCGACGATCCAATCAGGGACCAATCCGATCAGACACAATAGCTCCGTAACAGGAGAGGCAAGCATGATATGAGGCCCCAGTTTGCCCTCAGAAATCGACTCGCATTGCAAACGCAGAGGTCCGTCATATAAGCTGTGCTATGTTCTTGTGGGGGTGGCGGTTAGGGCAAAACTCAGTTTCTGTTTACTGGGCACGACCCCGGGAGGTGTAAAGCTCCCGATTGTAGTGGAGTCGGTTCGGTGATCTGCCGGAATGTGGGACAGGAGGGGTCCGACTTGATCCTGCAACGGTTCCGGCAGCGGGGGCAAGCGAGGAAGCAATCAGCGGCGTTACAGGGCAGAGCTCTTGATACAGGTGCGGTTCCGGTTTTTCCTCCGCCTCATCGTATTCCTGAGGAGCGATTCCGAGGGCGCGGCCGTCTCGCGTGACAAGATGAAGCGTCCCCATCGCTCCCAGTTCCAAGTGTTCCAAGACGCGATATATCGAGATATAGAGGCTGCGTTTGGGAGTGCCATTGGGGTGCGGCACACACCGCTTTCCCGCGGCTGCGCATGAGAAGCCCCTGCTAAGCGGGGAGATGCCTCGCAGGGGCTGTCTTTGAATCGGAGCTTTGTGCCGAGCTTACAAAGTCCAACCCTTCCTGTATTCCCGGCGAACGAAGTTGTTTGCCTCGCTATCGTTCGTGACCTTCAGGTTTGCGGCATCCCACAGGAGCTTCTTACCGGCTCTGCGCATTGCCACGTTGCCCAGCACGACGGTCTCCGTCAGCGGGCACGCGTAGTCGAAGTTGGACATCGCAGGCGGGCCGCCCTTGCAGGCGCGGATAAACTCAGCATGGTGTCCGGGCGATCTGGGAATCCAAGGGTCAGGCCCCTCGTAGCCCTCGAATTTGCTCCTGGGCAGCAGCCTCCACCTCTCGCCGTAATCGCCGAACGAATAGAATTTGCCCTTCTCGCCGACGACAAGCACGCCGCTGTCGGAGATCTTCTCGCCCTCGAACAGGTCCAGAGGAGGCTTTTTGAACTTGTCGTACCAGCTCATGTTCAGCGGCGGCAGATTGCCTCGCGCCGGGAACTCGTACTTGATGATGGACCAAAGCGGGCAGCTCTCGGGGTTTAGCTCGGAGACCTCCGCCTCGATGCTGGTCGGATTTGCCAGCTTCAACGCCCAGTAAGCCAGATTCAACGTATGGCAGGCCATGTCGCCCAGAGACCCTGTGCCGTAGTCCCACCAGCCCCGCCAGCTGAACGGCAGGTAGATGGGGTCGTACGGACGCCAGGGGGCTGGCCCGAGCCAGAGGTCCCAGTTGAGGGTTTTGGGTGGCTGAGGTCCGGCGCCGCCACCATGCAGAGCATTCTTGACTCCGACGTGCTGCAAGATGGCCTCATTGCCCTGCGGCCAGATGGGCCGGTTCGTCCAGACATGCAGCTCACGGACAGCACCCAGCGCTCCGGACTGAATCACCTCGACGCCTCGGCGAAGGCCACCGTCGGCGGTGCCCTGGTTGCCCATCTGTGTAGCAACCTTGTGCTTTCTGGCCAATTCTTTCAGCGTGCGAGCCTCATAGACCGAGTGCGTCAACGGCTTTTCGCAATAAACGTGCTTGCCGAGCTTCATGGCCATCGCTGCCGCCGGGGCATGATGATGGTCGGGCGTGCCGATGGTGACAGCGTCAATATTCTTGGCCTCTTTTTCCAGCATCTCTCGGTAGTCAACATACCTCTTGGCCTTGGAAAACCTCCTGAAGGTTCCGCCCGCACGCCTTTCGTCCACGTCGCAAAGGGCAACGATGTTCTCGCTGCTAACACTGTTGACGTCGCTGCCGCCCTGCCCGCCGGCGCCGATGCCGGCGATATTGAGCTTCTCGTTCGGCGACCTCATCTCGCCCCAGATGGTTGGGGCCGCCACTAATACCGCACCGGCCACAGCGGTGCCTTTCAGAAAATCACGACGGTTCATCTCACGAATCATTTGTGCCCTCCTTTGCTGTTGACGAGTATTCGTTCCTCTTCAAATCCCGACTGGGAAGTATAGTGCTGAAATTCGTGGCAATATTACCTGCATCCAAGAACTGCCGCAAGGAGTTTTTCCCCCATCTCCGGCGAAAAAGACCAGCGAGAGGTTACGCAAGAACAACCCTTGAGCGCAGCTATCTCCGAGCGTGGGGAAGGGAGGTCGCCCGGCAACTCAAGTCACTTGATTTTCAACCTGGGATCGAGGAAGGCGTAGGACACATCAACGATTATGTTGACGATCACGAAGATACTTGCAAGGACGACGACGCCCCCCTCCACCACCGGAAGGTCTCGGGCCTCGATGGACCTGACCATGAGCATGCCGATCCCCGGCCAGGAAAAGACGGTCTCGGTGGCGATGGCGCCGCCCAGAAGAGCCGCAAAGTTTATCCCGATGATGGTGATAATAGGGATCATGGCGTTGCGAACTCCGTGCTTGAGCACCGCCACACGCTTCGACAATCCTTTCGCTCTGGCTGTGCGAATGTAGTCCTGCTGCATGACTTCCAGGAGGCTCGCGCGGGTCATCCTGGCGATGTAGCCGATCATCACCGCGGAGAGTGTCACGGCAGGGAGGATCAAGTGCTTGAGGTCCTGAGTGGCGGGGTCCGGAAGGGGCAAGACTTTCAGGTAAACGCAGAACACCAGCATGAGCATCAAACCCAGCCAGAAGATGGGAATGGAGACACCGAACACGGAACCCGTGATCACGGAGAGGTCAATCCACCGGCCTCGGAAATAGGCCGCTACAATGCCCGCGGTCACCCCCAACACCACGGCCATGACGATGGAAGCCACCGTCAGCTTGACCGTGGCCATGGCGTTTCCGAGAAGGAGATCACGCACCCTGATCCTTTTCACGTACGACCGCCCCAGATCGAGCCTGGCAAGACGGCCCAGAAAGTTGAAATACTGAACGTGGAGGGGGCGGTCGAGCTTGAACTTTTCACGTATCGCCTTCTCGGCTTTCTCGTCACTTCGCTGCCCGATCAGCATCCGAGCCGGATCACCCGGGACAGCGAACATCAACAAAAACACGATGGTCGCTATCCCCCAAATGACCGGGATGACCATGAAAAGTCTTCGGATTACGTAGCTAATCACCGCTTTTGCCTCAGATCGCTCTCAATTCATACTCGCCAGAAGTGCAAGAGCAGTCATTGAGCCCCTTCTATTTCTTTCCCGCCAGCCACATTTTATAAAGCGGTATTCGGAAATCTCCTTGCACCGGCAGGACGAGTCCCTTGACGTAGGGCTTGCACATCAACACGTCACGATAGTGATAGATGAATATCCACGCAGCATCCTCCACCACCATTCGTTCTGCTTGCTGGTAGAGGGCGATTCGCTCGGCCGCGTCTGCGGTAAACCTTGCCTTTTCCACCAGCTTGTCAAACTTCTCATTGGAGTATCTCGAGTAATTGTCCGTCCCGATTTTCTCGGAGTGAAGAAGGACGTACAGGAAGTTCTCCGGATCGGGCACGTCGGCAAGCCATCCCGCTCGCATCAGCATAGGCTCGCCAGCTTTGAGAGCTTCCAGGTATGAACCCCAATCATAGTTCCTGAGCCTGGTGCGAATTCCGATAGCTTTGAACTGGTTCTGAACCTCTATGCAGATTCTACCGTGCCCCGGATCAATGTTGTACCATAACTCTATCACTGGCAGCCCCTCTCCGCCGGGGTATCCGGCTTCGGCAAGGAGCTTTTTTGCCAGTTCAGGATTGTAGGGGTATCCCTTCAGGTCTGGATTGTAGCCGGGGATACCGGGAGGAACAATGCCCCTTGCGGGAGTGGGTACTCCCTCCATGATCGCTTCGCATATTGCCTTCTTGTTGACAGCGTAATTGAGTGCCTGACGGAGTTTGAGGTTGCCTTTGAAAGGAGGTTTTTCGTTATTGATGCCGATGTAGTAAGTCCCCAGGATAGGCCATTTCTTGAACTCCTTGGCGTGCTTTCGCTCCATCTCCCTGAATCTGCCTGTGGGCAGCTCCGGCAGCATGTCCAGCTCACCTTCCTCGTACTTCAGGAGGGCGATGTCGGTGTAGGGGATGACCTTGAACTCGACCCTGTCTATCTTTGGCCGACCGGCGTAGTACTCATCAAAGGCCTCCAGTTCGATGTAGGCATAGCGCCTCCAGCGGACGAACTTGTACGGGCCGCACCCCACGAGATGGTCAACGAAGTCGTCTCCCCATTTCTCGGTGACCTCTCGGGGGACGACGTTGGCCGCATCCATGTAAAGGTATTGGAGGAAGAGAGGGTACGGTTCTTTTATGGTCAACCTCAGCGTGTAGTCATCCAGTACCTCTACCCCTTCGATCCTCTCGGCCTTTCCCGCCATAACCTCATCAGCACCCTTGAGGAAGTCCAATATCCACGTTCGCTCCGAGGCGGTTTCGGGACTCAAGGTCCGCTCAAAGGTATAGCGGAAATCGTCGGCTTTCACTTCCCGGCCGTTGTGAAACTTGACGCCCCTCCGAAGGTGAAACGTGTACACTAATTGATCGTCCGAAACCCTCCACGATTCCGCGACCGCTGGGACCATCTTCAGCTTAACCGGGTCGAGCTCAACCAGACCATCGAAGATCAGGGCCGTGGCCGTTGCGGAAGTTGTGTCCGTGGAATGGGCGGGATCGAGACTCGGCGGGTCCGTCATGAAGCGGTACACTAAGGTGTTGCTTCGGTCCACCTTATTGTTGCAACCGAACAGCGTAGCCACAAACAGCAGTGCGAACAGAAGTGTGCCTGGGCAGTTTGTCCTCATCTGTTGCACATAGTCCTTCAGAAGGTTGTGCAGGAACTGCTTTGTTCTTTAACTCATTATAAGCATTCTCGTGTTGTGGACAAGCCATACCTTGAGCGACCTTCGGATTGCTGCCAAGCAGGTTTCTGGCTGTTCGTCATTGGCAGTGGTTCTTGCTCCTTCAATTGTCTTTGGCCGGAGGCGCTGAATTCAGTATGATTCGCAGAAAGCCGACCAGGCAGGGCACGCGAAAGCCGCCACTGCGGCTGGGAGGCTGATCCGTGCCGCTGGTCAGTCAAATTCAAACGGGCGGAAAGAGCGATAGAATTCTGTCTGCGATTCAGAATGATCTTCCGGAGGTCTTATCCATGAGGAAATTGCTTCTCATTATGCTGGCATTAAGTTTGGTTACAGGCGGATGCGGGAAAAAGAGAACGTCTTCCTTCGCTGGGAAACCCGGTAAACGCCCCGATCTATATATTCAGGTCTCCATGCTTGGGCAACTGGATTATTTCGATGACCATAAGCTGGGAATGAAGCTCGTTGGCGAGGCGCTTGGCGTGGAAACCGATTACCGGGGACCATCCGACGATAACATAGACGAAATGATCTTCTCGCTGGAGCTGGCCATAGCCCGGAAGCCAGGGGGGCTTGTCGTGGTCGGATTTGAGGAGTCGCTTACCCCTACTGTGAACAGAGCGGTCGAAGCCGGTATTCCCGTTGTAACCGTTGATTCGGACCTTCCGACCTCGAAGCGGTGCGCTTTCGTTGGAACGGGCAATCATCGAGCGGGTTACACCGGCGGGATGAAAATGGCCGAAATCCTCAACGGAAAAGGGAAGGTCGCCCTGATGACCAAGGTCGGGCAACAGAATCTCGAGCAGCGGATTCAGGGCTACAAGGACGCTCTCGAGAACTTCCCGGAAATGCAGATCGTCCAAGTCGTGGATAACGCAAGCAACCGCATCCTCGCGGCGCAGCAAGCGGCAGCACTCATGCAGAAGTACCCGGACCTCGCTGGGATCGGTTGTGTCGAGGCTGCCGGAGGCGCCGGTGCGGCTACGGCTGTCAAGGAAGCTGGCAAGGTCGGAAAAGTTAAGATAGTCGCCATGGATCGCGGCTCGGGGGTTCTTCAATACATCAAAGAAGGTGTAATCACCGCCTCCATCGCCCAGCAAACCGCCCTCATGCCTTACTATGCGGTCCTCATCCTCTACACTTTGAACCACACCGACATCCCGATCACATCGGATAACGCGAAGGCCGGGGTCCCGGGATGTCCTACTGTCATTGACACTGGCGTGATCATCGTGGACAGGAGCAATTACAAGTATTTCCAGAGGGAATCACGCATTGAGGCTTCCCTGAGAGATCGTACGCTGCTGGCCAAGAGTCTCCCCATGCTGCAAAAGAAGAAGTGATGGGCAACACTCTCAAGGTTGTTGAGATAAGCAAGGAGTTTCCCGGGGTCAAGGCTCTGGATGGATTCAGCTTCTCACTCCGGCGAGGGGAAGTCCACGCGCTCGTCGGGGAAAACGGCGCGGGCAAGAGCACTCTCATCCATATCCTCGGCGGCGTCCTGAGACCGGACGGCGGTGAGATCGTCCTTGAAGGGAAGAAGACTCATCTGCACAACGCTCACGATGCCGCACTGAAAGGCATCGCCGTGGTCTATCAAGACCTCAGCCTCGTCCCGAACCTTTCCGTTGCGGAGAACATCTTCGCCAACAGGCAGCCCACTGGAAGGCTCGGCTTTATAGACCGGAAAGCTCTCAATTCGGCTGCCCAGCAACTGCTCCAGCAGTTCGGGGAAGAGACTGCCCCCACTCTTCAGGTCAGGCATCTTTCTCTGGGTAAAGCACAGGTCGTGGAAATCGTCAAAGCAATCTCCCTGAGCCCAAAAGTTCTCCTCATGGACGAACCGACCTCCTCCCTGAGCACGGGAGAAGTGCAACGGCTTTTCGCCAACCTTCGGAAATGGAAACGCGAAGGAATAAGCATCCTATTCGTGTCGCACAATCTCAGCGAGGTTTTTGAGGTGGCGGACAGGGTCACTGTCATGAAGGACGGACAGTACGTTGACACCATGTCCGCTTCCGAAACGACGGAGGATGAGCTGGTCAGCAAGATGGTCGGTCGCACCATCCAGAACATTTTCGGAGAGAGGCTTCAGCCGCTGCGACATCGGGTTCGTCTTTCTGTTGAGGGGTTCAGCCGGGGGAGTGACTTCCGGGACGTCACCTTTCAGATTTGCGAAGGTGAGATCGTCGGGCTTGCCGGGCTTGTCGGAGCAGGAAGGACGGAGCTGGGAAGGGCTATCTTCGGCGTGGAGCCACCCGATTCCGGCGAATTGCGGGTCGACGGCAAGATCTGTCGGGTCCGCTCTCCTCGCGAGGCTATTCAGACAGGAATCGCCTACCTCACCGAGGACCGGAAGATTCATGGGCTGTGCCTCTCCCTGGCCATCAGCGATAACCTCGTCTCGCCGAACCTCAGGGCTTTTGTGCGCGGGGCGGGAATGCTTTCCGACCGCCGCATCCTCTCTTTCGCAGAGTTGTGCCGGGAACGATTTCGCATCATTACGCCCTCGGTGAGGCAGATGGTGATGAACCTCTCCGGCGGAAATCAGCAGAAAGTGCTGCTTTCCATGTGGCTGGGAATCACGCCGAAAGTCCTCATCGCGGACGAACCGACCCGAGGCGTGGATGTGGGAACGAAGAGCGAAATCTACCACCATCTCCGAGAGATGGCTAAGCAAGGAACAGCGATCCTCCTGATTTCCTCGGATCTACAGGAAATACTCAAGATGAGCGATAGGATTCTGGTCATGAGGGAAGGAAGAATTGTGAGCGAGATTCCCGGAGAAGACGCTACGGAGGAGCTTGTGTTGACGTGTGCGATTGGGGCGCGGTGTCCACAATGAATTGGAGGGTGGCAAAGGACCACAGTTCCCAGAACAAGGCGCGTGATGAAGGCTAAATCTCTGTTCATGTCGTCTCGATCCAGCGAGCTCGGTCTGCTTCTCATCGTGGCTGTCTATTTTGTGGCCATGTCCATCTACGAGCCTCTCTTCTGCCAATTCGACATGGTCAAAGCCATGCTCCTTTCGCTCTCGGCAAATGCGATCATCGCCTGCGGCATGGCGATTCTCCTCATATCGGGTGGGTTTGACCTCTCCGTTGGCTCAGTTTTGGGATTGAGCGGAATGGTGGCTGCGTTGGGGATGGTCAAATACGGTCTTCCCTTTTACGTGGCTTCGCTCTTCGGTCTTTTGGCCGGGGCCGCCGTGGGGACGTTCAATGGCTTCCTTATCGCCAGGCTTCGCATCAATCCTTTCATCATCACGCTCGGCTCCATGAAAATGGTCCGAGGGTTAGTGAAAGTCATTTCGGGCGGCAGAGAGGTCTCCGACTTCCCGAAGACCTTCGAGTGGCTGGGGCAGGGAAAGCTGTTCAAGGTGCAGATGCCTATCATTTTTTGCCTTGTGATTGTGGCCCTGGGCGAACTCCTCCTTCGCAAATCGCGCTTCCTCCGGCAGAACTTCTACATCGGCGGCAACGAGAGGTCAGCCATCCTTTCCGGTATCCCGGTGGTGAGAATCAAGATGTTCAACTACATATTGTCCGGCCTGCTCGCAGCTCTCGCCGGGCTTCTGATCACAGCGCGTTACGGGAACGCTTCAGTTACGGCGGGCGTGGGCGTCGAGCTTCAGGTGGTAACCGCGGTCATCATCGGAGGGGCGAGCCTCCGTGGAGGAAAAGGGTCCATCCTCGGCGCGTTTTTGGGGACCTTATTGATGGTTATGATCGTCGGCTCCATAAACCTTCTCGGCGTGCGCGCCGACTGGCAAGATTTTGTGCTCGGCGCCGTCTTGCTGACCGCCGTGATCGTGGACAATCTCAGAAGAAGGGAAAGATAGACAGACTAATAAAAATGCATTCACAAGTGTGATCAGATATGAGAAGCCGAGCGCTTCATTCTGACAGGATCAACAGCATGGACAGGATTTGAAGGCGAGGAAATAATGGATGAGTTGACTTCTCTGGAAAGAGTCCGAGCAGCGCTTGAGCATAGAGAACCGGATAGGGTGCCATTTGACCTCGGAGGTTCGATCCTGACCGGGATCAATCACAACGCCTATCGGCGGCTCAGGAAGTATCTTGGTCTTCCGGAGCAAGAGATCCTGATTGAAGACCGCGCGCAGCAGCTCGCGAAGGTGGATGATGACGTGAAGGAGCGGCTGAAGGTGGATGTGGATGGAATCAATCCGGCTGGGCGTGCTGACGAAAAGCCGGAGGAGGGGGAGAAGGGGGACTATCTCTACTACGTGGACGAGTGGGGAATTGAATGGCACATGCCGAAGGACCGCGGCTTGTACTATGACATGCGGCGTCACCCCATGGCTGGATTATCCCCCGAAGAGGCGAAAAAGCTGTTCCAGTATCCTGACCCGACGGACATGTCGAGATACGTCGGCATGAAGGAGAAAGCGGAGGAGTTCTTCCGAAATGGTCGCGCGTACATCCTTGGGAGGAACGCTCCGGGAATTTTCGAGATTTCACTGTGGTGCAGGGGATTCGAGGATCTGTATGTGGACATGCTCGCCAATAAAAGGTTCGTCGAGTGGCTCATGGATCAGATTATGGACGTCAAATGGAAGTACTGGGACATTATTCTCGATCAGGTTGGAGAGAACGTCCTGGTCATTTCGGAAGCGGACGACCTCGCAGGACAGAACGGCCCGCTGGTTTCTCCCGCGCTCTATCGCGAGCTGATCAAGCCCCGCCACACCCAGCTTTTCTCCATGATTAAGAAGAAGGCGAAGACCAAAGTTTACATCTTCTTTCACACTTGCGGTGCCGTCAGGGAGCTGATCCCTGATCTGATCGAGTCCGGCGTTGACATTCTGAATCCGGTACAGGTCAGTGCCGCAGGAATGGATACCAGGGAGCTGAAGAAGGAGTTCGGTAAAGACATCACTTTCTGGGGAGGCGGCATTGACACGCAATACGTTCTCCCGAAGGGAAGCAAGCAGGAAGTCATTGATGAGGTGAGGAGAAGGATTGACGACCTCGCCCCCGGCGGAGGGTTTGTCTTCGCCACCGTCCACAACATCCAGGGCGACGTCCCCCCCGAAAACATCATGACCATGTGGGAGACCCTTCAGGAGTACGGGGCGTACTCAGCCTAACCCGCGTCACGTTCTCTCTCATCGAGAATGCCTTGCGGGTTTCCCGCAATGGACTCCTGAGTGGTTGTGTCGACGCGGAAAGAGGGGCGCGTCGGGGGGAATGAGAGGTGAGGAAACGGCGGATAGTGACAGGCTGAAAGCAGACATGAAAGTCAGCTCCACAACAGAGCATTAAAAAGGGCAAGGGCGGCTGCGGGGATGGCAGCCGCCCTTGTACGAAGTAACGGGGATCAAAATGGGGATCGTTGCTGAGGATAGGATAAGCCAGAGCTCTTGTCAATAGGAAAAGGCTCATAGCTCTTGGCGCGATCATTGAGGTCATTGGGAATGTAGCTTATGTCTTATTCCTCTTCCCCGAAGAGACCTTGTTTTACGCCAGACTACCAGTAAGGTCGTGACGCAGCACGCAATTATTAAAGCGTGGGCAGGGGACCGCACTGAGGCGCGGCCCACAAGAAAAAGAACAAGCACGACTGTCAGCACGACTCCGCATATCCCAGCGAGAAAGAAAAGAGGAAGTACAGCAGCGAAGATGATACAGAGAATGATCGCAATCAACGGGCCGACAAAGAACAGCGCCACATTTGCCACGGCATAGAGGATTGACCTCCACGTCAATAACTCGCTCACCGCCATTCCTTGGATTAACCACACAGCCAGAATAAAGATAACCATTAGGGCTATCACTGCGACGGTCAGTGCGATCTGCCCGATAACGTTGGGCGCGGATGTGAGAAAAAACCTTACTTGCTGCGTCATCTTGGCACACCGAGCATTTCTAAGCGGCTTCCCGCACTCCGCGCAGAACCGGTCATCATCATCGTAGTAATAGCGCCTGCATTCTGGACAGCGTTTCATTTCCCTTTATTCCACAACAATCCTATCCCCGTCCTGAAGGACCATATCTTTCATCTCGCGGTAGGTTCCGTCTTCCTCCGTGCCATCACGATGTATCAGCGTAAATAGGTGTGTCACGGCTTCCCAAAGCCCGCCCGGAGGTGTCACGGCCTTTTTGCCAAACTCGCCCATTTTCCTCAGACGACCTCGTCTATGTCTTTCGTTGCTCGGTGCCTCCCCAAGGACCTCATTCGGTTTACGTAAGAAACTCCGTTCAAGGCAAGAGATAGCAGTGCAGGGATCAATAACCACCAAGTGCGAACAAAGCACATCACCAGAAGAAAAAGAAACAAGAAGAGGGTAATCTTCTGCATTATTGTCCAGAGGCGATATTTTTTAATGTTCTTGAGTCCGTCGAAGAAGTCCACTTCTTCAGTAAGTCCTTCTCGCTCATCTGCACCAACGTTTCCTTCGGACTCAGAGTACAGCAGTTGGCCTAATGGAAGTACGCCTTCCAACTCGTAGTGCCTTATCATCTGGGAAGGTTTCTCAGTTTCAAAGGCGCTCGCTACTTGTGTATGCTGTTCTCTCGCCTGCTCGCGACGTGAAGCGTTGAGAACGAGAAGCGGCTTGGTCAGGTCAAGTGGAAGAAACATCTCGTTGGCTTCAAATACGGCTGTCTCCCATACGCCATGTGGATTGGAGGCAGTTGAAATCACGAACTTCTGACCACTCCTTTCGTTCAAGACGTTGCATACTCCTCCCGTACGGTGCCACTTTATCCTATCAATCATTCCTACTTCCCCTTAAGGGAGTTGTGGCTAACCTCCTTCGGCATAAAGAACTGGCGCATTTCTTCCAACTGCGTGGCATCGAGAGGTGACAAAGCCTTCTTGTTTAACCATGGTTCCAAGTAGTCACCATCATTGAACCTCCTAAATACCAGAATCCCGCTTATTCTTGAAAAAGCATCAACAACTTTCTCAAGCTCACTCTCTGGGTAGGGCTTCTTAAGACGGCAGTTACGTTTTTCAATGACTTGACGCAGGCGCTCCGGATGTTTATGGATAGCCGCGAATGCCTCCTCGCGGGCCTCCTTATAGCTCCCTGCTCCTGTCATGTACACAATAATCACATTGGGATCAGTTGCGGAAAGCTGCGACTTATTAACGTTAAGTTCTGGCGCAACCTTGCCGAGGAGCTTTTCGACAATTCTATCCATGTCCTCACCGGGATGCTCGATGTCAGGCAGGCCGCTGCCAAAGGCAGCCGCGGCTTTCTGGCTCTCGCCGAGCCAGGTGATTTCGATAAACACTCGTTTGCCGTCAAGGGTTACAGCGCAGTCGGCGCGCTTCTTGCCTGGTGGATTTACAAGGGGATGCAGCTCAACTCGACTGGTCCCCAGCCTGTTTACGCACCGCCCGGCCATAACAAGTTCAACGATTCGCGAGGATGCCTGGTCAGGGTCGTGACTCCGCAGTTCCGATAGCGCTTTCTTAAATTCTCTCCGACCTCGCTGGTTCTTCAGCGCGTCCAAGGAATGTTCAAGGGGGGCTGCGTCACCAGGGTCGTCGTAGAGCCATCTGTACAGGGGCGGAAAACTCACTCCCTTACGCCTTTTTGGGGGAAGCTGCTCGACCTGCGCCAATACGTTACCCCGAATTCTTAGCCACAGCGCATTTAGAATAGGTAGCGATGATACCGCTTGGTCGACTACGGCAACCCTCTTCCTATGATATTTCTTTGAGTTCCCCATGCCGACGGCGCTCAATCCACGGTGTTACTGCCCTCAGTGCCTACAGCCTAACCCTGCGACATTCTCTCGCGCGAATGTGCCAAAAGCAAGTGAATCGTTTTATCCGCCCAGCTTAAGCACCAGTTGCATGGAAGATCCTTGGATAGTACGAGAGAGGACTTTGCCGACCGCAATGAACGGAACGGGAAGCGCTCAGCGGAGAGCCGTCGCTGCGTAGAAGGCGGCATAATATGCCCGTGAAGCAGCAAAGTGGTAGTATCCCCCGGATGCCAATTGTCGAGCCGCTCAGTGAGTGGGAGTGAATGAACGACGAGCCTCTTGACAGGATTTACAGGATTGGCAGGATGATTATCCTGTACATCTTGTTATCCTGTCCGCACTATCCCGCGGCAACACCCTTATTCCTCGCGGAAAAACCCCGGTGAAGCTATGGTCTTTTTACACATTTTGCTCCACAGGCTGTGGTGTCAACCGAAAAATCACAGCACGTGTAATGCTTCAGTTTCGGGGGGGACTCACCGCAGAGAACGCAGAGGGCGCAGAGATTGCGACAGGATGAACAGGATTGACACGATAATGTGGCACGGGCGTCTCGCCCATGATCTTCCAAGGGCAAGATGCCCATGCTACAAGAGTGCCATCGAGCACAGAAGGAGATGGTCGTGACGAAACATGCGTTACTCAAGCTTGACGGAGGAGTGATTCGCTTTTTGTCAAAGACAGTTCTTGAGCGGGTCTGGCTGTATCTGAGGAGTGTGGCTGCATTTGTGGGCCATCTGACTGGCGGTACAGAGCTTGATGTTCTGCTCGCCCAGAGGCGCCTTGCGTCGTGCGGAGGTCCGACCCCGAAGGTAACCAGTCTCGGCTCCCGTCCTGCCGAAGCCCATTGCTCGCTGCGTATCCGCTCCCTTGGAGTGCTGAAGCGGTGCTTCAGCCTTCAAAAGCGGGAGCTGCGCTCCCGCACTCCAAAAACAGTTCTCGGTACACGGAGCACCCCTGAAATACAGCCGCAGCTTCTTGGGCCGCGGAAGCTACTGGTCGCGGTCTGGGTTTGCATCCTGTCTTTCGCAGCGATCGCGCCGCTCGCCGCGACCTCCGACGCCACTGAAGATCCGGTTTATCCCTGCAACACGAATATTCAGACGGCGATTGGGGTGGGGGACATTACGGCGACGGTTGTTGATCGCTATGGGCAGCTTCGGCGCGCGGAATGGAGCATTCAAATGTCGGTAGGCGAGGCGAAAAGGCCTGTGACGGGTTGGCTGCCGTCTCAATCGCTGGCAAGAGGTTATCTACCCATCGTTCGCACGCAATTTCCGCCGGAAGCTGGGGAGCTTTCCCTGTTGTGCTTTTCGTCTGACCGGGGCGGCGGAGCAGCGGACTACCTTCGGGTGAAAGCGGGAAACCAGCGGGTTCATCTCCTGCTAACGCCGACAGCAGGGCAGCCCCAAGTGAAAGATGGTGCGATTACCGTTGATGATCAGCTTCTGGCGGTGTTCACTCCGCCGCAGAAGATCGAAGTCGTGAAGCCGAAAGAAGGCTTGATTTGCGAGGGGACAACGGGACTGGCCGGTTGGGGAACTCCGAGGATTCCGTGCGACCTCGCCTTCCGGAACATTCGTGTCGGATGGGAAGGGAGGACGATTCGCTACGTTTTTCCCGCCGACTCGGAAAAGCCCTCGCACGTTTACCTCGGCTTCATCGAAAGCTACTGGGCAGAACCCAGAAAGCGCGTTCTCGACATCACTGTAAACGGGCAGAAGAAAACGCTCGATCCGATCGAGGACACCGCCAAGGACCAGCCGATCATTCTCGATTTCATTGTCGAAAAAGCGGGCGAAATCGTCATTGAAGTCGTTGCCGCGGCAGAGTCGCAAGACAAGAACTCGACACTTGCCGCGATCTGGATTTTTGACGAGAAGGTTGACACGCGAGAACTTCTGCTGGGCAGGATGAAAAGCAAAGCCCGGGGTTACGTGGATTGCGGCTCTCGAACGGAGAAAGTTGCCCGCTCCGGGGTTGTCATTACTTGCGACAAAGGAACGGAAGCTTGGTTGAGACTGCCTATCCCTGGCCAGCCGACCGGAGAGGAAAAGATTGGCCCCAGCGTTGGAAAAGCCGCCTTGTGCGCCGCCGAGGAGAAATGGGAGGCTTTTCTGTCTAAGGGGTCGAAGATCATTCTGCCTGACGAGAAATTGAACAATCTTTACAAGACCTCGCTCATCAACCTCGTGCTCCTTCGCCTCCATCTTCCGCAGGAGTCGCCCGAAGAGGACATCTACGTCGTACGACCAGGGGTGACGGTTTATGCGGACTTCTGGTATCGCGATGGCGCGTACCTTTGTCGGGCGTTCGATGTCGCCGGTTATCCCGAGGAAGCGGAGAAAAGCTTGCGGCTTTTCTGGCGCTCGAGGCGCCTGCTGAAAGGAAACAACGCTTGGCTGCAAGCCCCCAATGGCTGCTGGAACTATCCCCTCAACGAATGGGACGGGCAGGGACAGGCACCATGGGCGCTGATGAGTCATTATCGTTTCACGAGGGACAAGGCATGGCTCGAGAAAGTCTATCCCAGCCTTCGTGCCGGCGGGCACTGGATGAGAGCCTCGATACAAAAGACGAAGTGGTCAAAAGAGACACCTCGCCCCATAACCTGGGGGCTTTTCCCTGTCGGGCATGGCGAAGCGATTGGCGAGGGATACATCTACTACCACAACTTCTGGGGCGTTTTTGGAATGAAGGAAATCGCTGAGGCAGCCAGAGTGCTCGGTAAGAAAAAAGACCTGGAGTGGATGGAGGTCGTGTACAAGCAGTTCAGGGAAGACATGTTGCGTTCGGTCAAGATTGCTTTCGAGACCACTGGCAAGGGCGCCTACATCCCCGGCGACCCGTTCAGCTCCAGGTTACGTATATGGGGCAGTCTGGCCGCGCTCTATCCCTGCCGCATCCTCGAACCCGATGACCCGATGATCACGGCAACACTTGATAGCATGTGGCAGCGGATGGAAGAAGCAAGCCCCGGCGAGGACGAGTACGTCTTCGTGACCAATCCGAAGCTCTGGACTTACATCACCACCGACTGGGCGCAGTGCTACCTGCTTCGCGGCGATCTGGAAAAGTTCTGGCGCCTTTTCAACGGTTACGTCCGCCATGCCTCACCAACCAATGCCTGGATTGAGGAGATATTCCTCGATAGCCGTACTGGCACGGGCGACATGCCCCACGGCTGGGCGGCGGCCGATTATATCCTCCTGGTCAGAAACTCAATTGTCCTGGAAAAACAAAATACACTGCACATCGCGACGGGAGTCCAATCCCGTTCGCTAATGAAAGGCTCGATCGAGGTACGGGACCTCCCGACGGAGTTCGGGAGGGCCGACTTGACCGTTAGCCGCCAGGGGAAGTCCAAGCCGCTTTCTGTGGCGCTGAAAATAAGGAAATTCGCGGACGTTCCGGCAAGGGTCCCAGTAACAATTCACGTCCCATCAAAGGGAGACTGGGATAGCCAAACGGTTCTGGTGAACGGCGAGCTTCTCCCCGTGACCGGCGGCGTGGCCAAATGCGAACTTTGAGCTTTCTCCCTCCGGCAAAACATTGTATGATTTTTTTGAGTCCGGGTGGATCGGGGAAACAGACCCGCGCATTGAACGCAGGAGGTGAAAGATGCCTTACGCAATACTCCTAAACGAACTGAAGCCGCTCGATCTCCAGAAGACAGCGGCGATTCTCGCCAAGGCCGAGGACATCATTTACGCTGATGCTACTCGAAGCGTGCGCAATTGCTGCGGCGTCCTGGCCATGGGCCTCCCCTTTGACGAAGCCAAATCCATTTCTGACGAACTCAACCGGGAGGGTATCGGCGTCTTCTACATGGATCAGAGCCAGATGTACTACCCTGAGCCGACTGTCCACGTTAACAATGCCGACTGTCTGGAACAGTGCTTTGACGTACAGGACATGTATGGCAGGTCCCATCCGCTCCTCTGGGCGAACACCATTCTCATCAGCCTCGGTCGAGTCGTCGAGCGAAAGGAGCGCGGCGGTTCCGGCGGCCTGACAGCGGGCCCGTCCTTAGGTACGGTTATCACTCATAGCCTAATGGGTATTCCAGGCCGGGGCATGGTACCCCGCCCGTCTATGCCACCCACTCCGCGGAAAATCACCGAGGAGGAGCATCTCATCCTCGATATATTCTCGGAGGTTCCTCAGAAAAAACATTACCGGATACAGCAGAAGGCTTTTAATTATGATTATCTGGGCCATCGCTTGAAATCGAGCAGCGCCGAGAATATCCGGTTGCTGGTCGAGGACCTTGTCGGATACGCGAAGCAGGCATACGGCAACAGGGGCATCAATGCGTTTCTGTCAGGCAAAGAACCAGAGAAAATGCACTACAACGATCTCGACCACTTTGACAAGGAGAACCTCTGGCTGCTGCAACTGATCCACCTGGGGCCGTCTGCTTCCGAGGAAGGGAAAAGCGAGGAATGAGGCGCGCACAGGTGGCGCGCTAATGGCTCCGGCGGGTCAACGGCGACAGAGTGCCTACTTGCGCGGTTGTTTCTGGATGGCGCCGGTCATGGGCACGAAGGCGACAGGGCAGATGTTCCGTGTGATGACTTCCCCGCCCTTTTTCTTTTCGACTACAATGAGATTCTGGGTGTAGAACAGAGTTCCCACGGGAACGACCATCCGCCCTCCTTCTTTGAGCTGCTTGACGAGAGGTGCGGGAATATTGTTCGCGGCACAGGTCACGACAATCCCATCGAAAGGCGCGCCTTCCTTCCAACCGTAATAGCCGTCAGCGACCTTCACCTTGACCTTCTTCGGGTACTTCTCTTCGAGGATCTTCTTCGCCTTGTTGCCGAGCGTTTTGATGATCTCAATGGTCCAAACTTCTTTCACGATCTCTGCCAAAACAGCCGCCTGATAGCCTGACCCGGTGCCGATCTCCAGAATCCGATCGGTCTTCTTCGGCTTGAGAAGCTCAGTCATTAGCGCAACGATATAGGGCTGGGAGATGGTCTGGCCGTACCCAATGGGCAGAGGCCAGTCGCTGTAAGCATCCCGCCGCAGCTCCTTCGGGACGTATTCGTGCCGGGGGGCCTTGCGCATCGCCGCCAGCACATTTTTGTCCTTGATCCCCCGAGCGGCAATTTGCCGCTTTACCATTTCGAGCCGCCGGCTCTTGTAGCTGCCGGACGACCGAGCCGCTGCCGAAGCCACTGTCGGCCCATCGTGAAAGGGCGAACGTGAGCGAACCCCAAGCGCAACAATGACCACCAAAGCCAGAGCCGCCAAAGAGATTTTCCAGAAAAATTCTCGCGACATAGCCACACCCCTATATGATATGGGATAATGTGAAATATCATGCTTCCGTCTTTAGGAGCATACCATGATTTCGCTACGCAGGCAATGATCCTGCCCACTATCTTCGAGCGGACAGTATGGTCTTTCCGCCATCACAACGCTCTGAGGTTGGTATAGAAAAGGCTGAATGACTTCTCGCACGGATCTGAATGGAAGGAGAAGGACATGGCACGAATCTACGACATTTCTCTTTTGATCTCACCGGTCGTCCCCGCTTGGCCCGGAGACCGCTTCGTGTTTCACAGGGTGGAAGAAATCGCCAAGGGAGACATCTGCAACAAGTCCGTTCTGGAAATCGGAAGTCACATCGCCACGCACATTGACGCTCCGTACCATTTCAAACCGGATGGCATGACCGTTGATCGAATTCCCCCTGACGTTTTTCTTGGACCAGCAAGAGTTGTTTCTTTCCCCGAAACGGAGAGAATTGACGTGCCGGAGATTCAGAGCATCTCTCTTTCCGGGGTCGAGCGAATCCTCTTCAAGACCCGAAACTCTTCCTTATGGCGGGAAGAAAGCTTCCGTGAAGATTATGTCTACCTTGCGCCAGAAGCTTGCCGCGTGCTGGCAGACTCAGGGGTCAAACTGGTCGGTGTTGATTACCTTTCCATCGAAGAATACGGAGTCCAGGACTTTGAGGGCCATCACATTCTCCTCGGCAAGAACATCCCCATCCTGGAAGGCCTCGACCTGAGCGAGGTCGAGCCAGGGGATTACGAGCTGATAGCGCTTCCCCTGAAAATCGCCGGAGGCGATGGCAGCCCTGCACGAGCTGTCCTGAGAGAACTCCCCCATACGCAGTAGCAGCCGCAGCAATCCAAAACGTGTCCGGCAACTGCTTTACTTTCCTGTGCCGCTAAACCGATCGCTCTGCCGCCCAGATGATAAAGACAAGGGCCCGGATGTTCTCCGGACCCTCTCGGGTCGTTTTCTCTTCCTCGGCTTTATCCTACTGGAGAATGAACTCCGTTTGGCAATTGCCGCACCGGATCTTGTTGCCTGCGGTGGCGTCCGCGGGCAACTGAAGATTTGTCTTGCACTTCGGGCACTCCACGTACTTCACCACTTCGCCTTCCGCGGTCGTCTTGGTTTTGTGCTTCCCATAGAGGTAACCGCCGAGGCCGCCGACAGCGGCGCCCACAAGTGCTCCTGTCGCCGTTTCCCCGGACTGGTGACCGATGATTGCTCCGGCTAAGCCACCAACGGCAGCGCCCGTTCCCGCAGTCCTCTCCTCATAGGTACAGCCAAATAGCCCCACCACGAAAATGATAGCCAGAATCAAGCTGGCAGTTCTCATGCTGCTCCTCCTTTCCTTGTGCAAGGTGTGATGTCCCCCCTGGCGGTCATATTGTACCAAATTCACCTCACGCCAACGCAACAAATTTCTTGTTCGGGATGCGATCTCGTATTGCCTCTGAATGATTCGACGTTCATAGTTGGCGAAATATTCGGAAATTGCCTTGCCCTGGCCAACACCAATGCCATCAGCCCGCCCTCTGTCCGAATCCACCTCGACATCGTGAAGGGAAATTCGCTTGAACAATCGGGGTTTCCGGCACGTCGAATTGACGCAAGGGGAGGTGTCCCGCTGGATCGAGACAACTCGACCATTCTACTGAAAGATAACCTCGGCCGGCCGAGGGGCATGTCCCCTGTTGCAAGAGCGGGCTCGTCAGCGATTTCGGCGTCCACATTCCCCAATGCTGTCGGTTGTCACCCGGAGAGTTTGATGTGGGCTGAAGGAATTGAACGCGTGCAATCTCGGGATTGCGTCCCCAGGGAACCGGCGTGTGGCTTTTCTCGTCGTTAAATTTACACATTGCGCCTTGAAAATTGCCGGGAAAGCGGCTAAATGAAAAAGTGTAAGCTCACTCGGGTAGCCTGCCAGGCCAGGGCATCCGAATCAGCACCGAATTCATGGAACATGGCGGAACTTTCGGTGTCTAAATTCACAGAAATACACAAAGTGACGGTCGAAGACGGTGCCCCAGGAGGGGAGTGTGACTCCGGCCTCATTGAGCGCTGCCTTGCCGGAAGCGATGAAGCCTTCAACCGCCTGGTCCTCAGACACCAGCGGCGGGCCGTGAACCTGGCTTATCGCTTCCTCGGCAATTACGAAGATGCCTGCGACGTCGCTCAGGAGGCCTTCGTCCGCGTACACAAGCATTTGAGGCGGTTTAAGGGACAAAGCTCTTTCAAAACCTGGCTCTACAAGATCGTTCTAAACCTCTCTCGAAACAAGTATCGGTGGAAAAAAAGGAGAGGCGAGTTCGGGAGAATATCCATAGATAATCCCGGAGGCGACAATCCCGGCAACCCCATGGAGATTCCGGACACAACACTTTCCGTGGCACGGGAAATCAGGCGAAAAGAAATCCGGAGCAGAATTCAGGAGGCCCTGAGCCGCCTCCCAAAAAACCATCGTGAGATACTTGTCTTGCGGCATATGGAGGGATTATCCTATTCCGACATCTCAGGGATGCTCGGTTGCGCGGAGGGAACCATAAAATCCAGGTTGCATAGAGCAAGAATAGAGATCAGAAAGCTGCTCGCAGACATGATCGAAAGCTGACCAGCATGGTTCACTCACGTTGGCACGATCTATTCTTTGCTCGCTTTGAATTGAAGGCGGCCGGAGGAGTTTTCCAAGATGGAGTGTAACAGAATAAGAGCATTTCTGGACGAATTTACTGAGGGCGAGCTGAGATCCCCTCATAAAGAGATGGTGGAGGACCATCTTAAGACTTGCCCTGCATGCCGGGAAGAGGTGTCGGCCGCCCGTCGAACCATCCGCCTTATGGCAGAGTTCGGTGAGGTGGATGAGCCGCCAGATTTCCTCCAGCAGGTCAGCCAGAGAATTGCCGCCCCCCGGAAGTACTCCGTCCTCGAGCGGCTGTTTGGGCGACCGGTGATGGCGAGGGTGCTCGTTCCAATTGGCTGCCTTACGGTCGTCGCTTTGGGAGCTTGGTTGGTCCACAAACGGTTCTCTTCGCTACCCCCTTCCAGTGTGGCGAAGCATCGCACTGAGGCGCGATCCGAGCCTGAAGTCATAGCTCGCGCGCCCGCCAAAATAGAGCCATTCTCTATGCATCCGACGGAGGATGTGGCCCTACCGGCTGCCCCGAGGGGGGGGACAGCCTTGCCCTTGGGAAGATTTGAAGAGGGGGAAATGTCTACGCCATCCAAGGCCGAAGGCCGATCTCGCCGTGAAAGAATCCGGGCAACGCTTGCGACGACTGCGGATAAAGAGAACAAAGGCGCCTTAGCGGCCAAGGCGCATGATAGGAACGCTGGCGGCATCCCTCTCAAGAAACCTGCGGCTGCAACAGAACCTGCGCCTGAGGAAGCGATTGCCGAGACCGGGAAGCGAGTTGCCCTCAGCTATGATTTTGCCACCATGAACAAAGCCGGCCAGGCCACAGTCGCTCCCCGGGACGACGCGGGCGGGACGCTTTCTGAGCAGATCGGTCGCCAGCCTGTGGCTGGATTTTGGGGGCACACCCGTGGAAAAGAACAGGCTGCGGACACAGAAGACGCAAAGCCCACAGATGCCGCGCCTGTTGCATCCACACAAGCCGTTGCGGGGACCCGAGCAATCGCGGGTCAACCAGTCCAGGGCAAAGCGGCGGGCTTTAAGAGCGTCGGTCCCTCCGAGCCGGCATCACAGGCGCCTCTAATGGACAGCGAATTGCAGAGGAAAGCCCCTGCCACGCCGGGCAAGGGAGCGAAAGATAAGCGGCTTGAGATAAACGGTGACGCCTATGCGGATGACCGGCTGGAAGAGGCAGGCAAAGAAGAGATTTCCTTTTATGGCGCGGAACTCAAGGCACTCGAACGCTCGCAGGAGCAAAAAAGCGAAGCTGGGTCGTTCGAGTCCCGTAATGGGCTCCGTGGCATCCAACAGAATGGCGTTCAGACACAGGAGGGGGTGTCTTCTCTGGAAGCCGGGGAGGCTTTCGACATCAATGTTGCCACAGATATGGTGCTCGGCGGAGCCTCAAACCTCGAACGTTATCATGCGCTCGGGCAGGCCGTGCCCGAGCTCGTTCTGACTGTGAAGGACCGCCCGAAAGCCCTGGCCGAAATCAAAAAACTCGTCAAAGACCTCAGCGGTCGGCTCGAGCCTTTGGTTCAACGAGGAGGTGAGCTTGTCGTCGTCGTCAGCGTCTCGGAAGCCGATCTTGTTCTCGTCAGTCTTACGCCTGCTGCTTACAAGGAGTTCAACAGGAAGTTCGCCGCTCCCCGACCTTCACGCGGGCTTTCCATTATTGAATCGCGATTGGAGGAAGTCGCAAAAGCAACACAGAGCAGAGGACAACGGGAAGATACCGTGACTTTCCTTATCCGCCTGGTCGAAATAACCCCACAGGGTCAGCCGCAACAGCCTTCCCAGGAGTAGATCGCCCGATCCTCAAGAAGTCCGCTCCCCCAGCTACGGCAGGCACCGCCGCCTTTGGGATTGAGCTACACCCTAATCCTCCAGCCGATTACAGAGAAGTTGGCTATTTGCCCCCGGATGCATGAGGCGGGAATCAAGGCTCGAGTTGGAGGCGAAACAACCGGATTTGGGTGGCGCCGACGTGGCCGCTATGGCCCCATGGGGTGCTGAGCAGACAGAAGTCGCTAACGACTGAGAAGGCGAAGGGGTTCTGTTTGCTTAAGCGAGGTTAAACAATGCAGTCCCCGTTCACAGGACTGGCCACTTCACTCCGATACTTGGCCGTGGGTCCTATTTCCCCCTGGCTGGGCGCAAAAGGCAGCCCCCGTGCGGACCCCACGGGGGCTGCCTCTTTCCTCCTCTGGTGCGGGCTTACTCTGCGGCACGCAGGCGGTAGTAGCCCTCAGCCCCGGCCGGGATGGTCACGACGGCCGTGGTCCCCGTGACCGGCACGCCAGGCAGGTCCGCCCAGGTTCCCGTCAGGTCGGTTGTGTGCTCGATGTAGTAGCTTCCGTGTGGTTCCCAGTCCAGAGTCAACTGGTCTCCGACCAGGCTCAGCCCCATGATTCCCGCTCGTATCTCCGGCTGGATGCCGGAGACCCGGATGGTGTCCATGGCGAACCAGTAGTCCCACTCCGCATCGTAGTAGTGGAACCGAATCTGGATGGTCTTGCCATCGTACGCCGACAGATCGTGCACGTTCGTACCACTCAGAATCGCCGGATCGAGGTCTATAGGAACCGAGTCTAAGTCCAGATGGAGCAGGTTGATCCAGTCGCCCCAGCCGGTGGCCGCATCGAACACCCGCATGTCAACCTCCGCAATCTGGGGATCGTAGGGGTCGACGAGGTAGTTTTGGTAGTTCCAGTTGAAGTTCAGCCGCAGTTTGGTGTAGTCGCTGGTGTCTATCTGCGGGGAGATCAACTGCTCGTCTAACGGGGCGTCTTCTCCGGACATGTCGCTGTTGGACATCATGAACCCATCCTTCATCCCCGTGATGTCCGGCTCTACCGCTGTATTCCACAGTTGCCAGGCTCCATCGGGGTAGCCAGCCGTTTGTTTGCTCCACCCGCCGACCGCCGGGTCGAACACTTCCGAATTGGCCGTGTAGGAGTCGAAATCGTCTCCCCAGATCGTTACCCTCTTCGGGGGAGCTGCGTTGAAGATGATGGCGGTCTTGTCGAAGTTCCACCCGGAGGTAACCGCCTCCACCCTCAGCACGTGCTCTCCCGCGGTGGTCTCGATGCCATCTTCCAGCACTATATACGTGAACCGGTGCATGCTCCCTGTGGTGAAGGCGACCGACCTGCCGATGTACACCTCATCCCAGTACGCCGCCAGGACGGCCGAGCCGGGCGCCGCCACCCGGAACGCTAAGTTGATCCAGCCTGCCTCCGGAACGTCGAAGGTTTGCCGCCACCAGCTCCCCGCGTCAATCCACCCGATGTTGGTGTGGTACACGCCCGGAAAATCCACTTCTTCCACGGTCTCCACGCCGAGGCCGTCCGGGACGCCATCGTTCGTGCGATAGACCGCCGGGTCCGGTCCTCCCTCGTTCGGGTGGAAGTAATCGTACTGGGCATCCAGGCTCTCGGCCGTGGGGGCCTCATTGCCCGCGGGGCAATCCTCGTATCCGGGGTACTGCCCTTGCCCATAGTTGAAGTCCTCCGCCTCTCGAATCTCCCGACCTTGCTCCACCTCGGCTTGTGTGAGAGGCGTGGCCTGCGGCGTCGGTCGCGAGGTCGGGCCCTCAGCCCCTCGCACGTTCGTCGCCGACACCTGGTAGCTGTAATTCTCACCCTGCACAACCGAACCGTCGAAGTACGTGGTACTGGCGGTCGTAGCGAGCAACTCCCAGGCGCCTCCATTGACGCTCCGGTACAGCGTATAGCTGCTGGCCCCTTCCGTCACCGGAGCGCTCCACGTCACCACCGCGTCCATGACCATGGCCACGTCCACATAGCGTGGCGCCGTCGGAACGGGGTACATTGCATTGTCGCCAAAGACGTCCGAGGAGGTCGCGCCGAAGGAAACCGCCCCAGAAAAGGCAAGAGCCTGCGTCATGCCTGCCGGAGGCGTCACCGAATAGCTCAGCGTGGTGGTCTTCACGTCATCTCCCACCAGATTCCAGGCAATGGCGCCGCCACCCACCGTGGCGCCGGGCGCGCTCACGTCGCTCTCGCTCAGGCCCGCCGGAATCTGCTCGATGATGTTCACACTGCCTGGCGTTGCGGCCGGATTCACACGCAGCGACAACTCCACGTTCACCGGCACGCCAACCTCATAGGATGTCGGCGGCAACTTCCTGGCCCCATAGGCGTTCTCTAAGATGAACGCCGGACCCAATGAGTACGACAGGTCCGTGAAATCATTTCCGGCCAGGTCCGTGATCCACGTGCCCATCCGCTGTCCGCCCCCGATCTCCTGGAACTTGATGGTAATGGAGTTGACGCCTTTCCTCAACCCCCTCCCATCAGCGACGAGGCCATAACGATTGGTCACAATCCAGTAATCGTATCTCCGACCACACTCGAACTCGCCGTTGATCCAGATGCGGAAGTCGTCGTCATGGTACAACCGCCACATGACATCCCGGTCATCCGGGCAGATGATATAGATGTGGTAATACTGGTGGTAGAGCTCAAACTCCTCGGTTGCGAAGAATCCATCGCTCCTGATTTGCTGCGTCCATACCATCGGATTAGTGGTCACATCAATCCCCGTGCCAGTGAAATCGTATGCCTCACCCGGACGTGGATTGATCCAGGCCTCGCCCCCGAAGGTCTCCAGGGCATCGTCGTCAATGGTTCCGGGCGAGGAGGTCACAGGTGCGGTAATCCTGTCCTCGGGGGCCGCTCCCATATGCAACAGATCGTTAAGGAGTCCCGGGCCCAGCGGGTAGACCAAACCCGCAAAGTTGTACACGGTGACCACTACTTCGTCGCTGGCGGCGCCCCCTCCGTCATTTACGTCCAGGCGGAAGGTTAACTCGTCGGTGAAGTCCCACAGAATCGGGGCATCGAAGGTCACTGTACGCGTGATCGCTCCGGTCACTCCCGCCTCGGTCCCGCTGGTCTGCGTCCACTGGTATGTCAGATTCCCCGTGGTGCTGGTGGAACCGGAACCGTCCACGGTCACCTCTGCTCCCTCGAGCACGTACTGGTTGGGACCGGCGACGGCGGTGGTGGGGAGGTTCTTCACCGTGATGCGAACATCGCTGTCGGTGTCCGTGTTAGTGGCATCGCTCGCGGTCAGACTGAACACCAACACCTCATGCGCGTCCACTACGGGCGCATCGAAGCTCGCCACAGCGCTGGTCGCGTTGTTGATGGTGATGCCCGCCGGACCGGTCCACTCCCAACTGACGATGTCCCCCGCCAGCGAGAACGAAAGGCTCCCATCGAGGACGGCGGTGCCTCCCTCCGGGACCTCGGCATCTATCCCCTGGACGATCAGGGCATCCGCGGCGCGTGTCTGGTCGCCGAAGACCTCCAGCTCCGCTATTGACGTATACACATACATGCCGCCGGGGCTGCCGTGAATCCGGATTCCCCTTGCTCTCACCGCCGGCAAGAAAATATCATACCTGCTGAACGGGATTCGGCCGAGATGGGTGTTATCGAAGTTGTAGTCAGGGATGATCTCCGCCCCCGGCACTTCGGTCCAGGTGGTCCCATCATCGGTGATCTCAACTCTCAAGCTGGTAAACCAACCACCAACAGTGGAAAACTGCCCCGTGTAATAAACGACCCGGTCAAACCAGTGCGGCTCATCCCACACATAGCCGTACCAATCCGTGATCTTGTTGCCCTGTCCGTCCATGTCAGTGGTGCCGGGGTCCCCCGGAGCCCCAGTATGCACCTGGGCGTCTGTTGCTTGATCGTTGAGGGCCCCTATAGGGGAAGCCAGCACCGGATTTAGGTATTCCGATGGCGGCGTTTTTCCTCCCCCGGTCGCCGACAGAGCCACATTCGGCATGGCCGTGTAGCTCACTTCCGCTATGGCCGCTGGCTCGTCAGAAGTTCCGTACTTGTTCCTGCCCCGGATCAGGATCGTCCGCGTGTCCCCCTCGAGCATACCTCCGCTTTCGTAAGTCGTCCGCTGGATGACCTCGATCCACGCGATGGTCGAGTCAAATTTCAGGCCGATCTGGTACCCTTCCGCCGCATCAACCAGGGGGTCCCATTCCACCCTGCAGCCCAAGCCGCCGGCCCCTAAGTCCACCGGCATAACCCGCAAATTACTCGGCGCAAGCTTCGGGGCGTTGACCGCGGTGATTATCACGTCCACGTCATCGGTAGTTATACCGTCTGTGCTGGGAGCGTCCACTGACAATCTGAACGTGAGAATTGTTCCGATGTCAAGCTCCGGGGCATCGAACTCCGCCACCATATCCCCGGTTGCCTCCAGAGTGACCGCTGGCGTTCCCGCGACCTGCTGCCACGTGGCGCTTGTCCAACCCGCAGGTGCGCCTCCGGTCAGAGTAACCGTATCGCCGCCGTAGACCCTGAAATCCTTCGGGGCCACTGCGCCCATGTTGATGGCCAGATCGTCAGCCCAATGGTTGTTGACTGATCCGCCAGTCGCGCCGGTGAAGCCAAAGTAGGCGTCGAAACCCTGGTAGCCAGTATCGGTATAATCTATGACTGGGGTGGCGCTCGCGGGAAAACCCGAGCCTTCGTTGCTCATCCAGACCTGGAGGTGTCCGTTATCCATCTCCACGCTAACGTCGAACCAGCCCGTGTGCTCCAAGTCTATCGGTGGCTCGAAGTTGGCATATCCGCCTGTATCCCCTCCCGTATGGACATCTCGATTCTCAAAGGAAACCATGTTCGTCGCCGGGTTGGGCCACGTGTCGAAGACGAGGCCGTAACCACTGGGGCCCGCGGCGCCATACCAACCGAGACCACCGCCTGTGTCCCCCATGGCCTGAGCTCTCACCCAGCCGAAAACCATGCCGTCGGCGCCGACCCCACCATCTCCGATGTAAACCTTAAAGCTGGCGCGGAACTTGGTGCAGTCAATTGTCTCGTTCAACCAGGCCGCGCCCGCCAGGCTGCCCCCCGTGTCGGTAATCTCAAGCAGGCCATTTGTCACGTCATGGTTCGCGCTTCCCTGAAACGACCAGACGCCCGGTTCGAGAGCATCATTGAAATCCTCAAACAGGGCCAAAGCCTTATACGGAACTGCCAGAAAACACAGAACACTGAGAACGCCAAACACTCTCCTAAATGCTCCTGCACTCATCTTTCTCCTCCTTTTCACCGAAACTTGTTAAAACGTCCGTACATTTAACCTTCCATACGCATTATTGCAATGGATGTTTGCTTACTGACGCGTCAGATTTCCGACCACAATTTGAGATAGAAGAACACCGAGTGTGCCGGGCGGCGCCACCTTTTCTCGCCGTGCTCACGCGACATGTGAATTGCGAGCTATTGCTGTGCACGAGAGTGAACAAGCTTCACCAAGTTGAGCGGGGGGGCAGAGGTGGCCGAAAACGCTGCCGTGGGCATAAAGAGAAGCAAAGGCACAATGGGGACAGAATGATACCGACTGGAAAGGTTGAGTTTTTAACTACAAGTGCCACGCTTCGGCCCCCCCTGGCCGTGAATGATTGAACCCTTCCCTTGATTTGCAGTGCTGCCTATAAATATGACCTTTTTTCCCGCCCTGTCAAGTGAAAAAATCTGGCCTCTTTGGTCAGCCAGCGAGACGGTAGCGATGCTCGATTCGAACACTTAAAGTGGAGATTGAGGTCTTGCTTATCATCGCGAGGTGAGCACCTCAGCTTCACCGCAGGCGAACCTGAGGGTCAAAGCGCGGCCGCTTCCGGACAGGAGGCACACGGTGCGCCGGCCCAACTGGCAGTGGGGTAGGGGAGCCCCTTTTCCTCCAGCAAAGAACACCAATGCCGTTCTGCTTTTCGCTCTTCTCAAAAGCCGCGTCTGCGGCCTTGGGGCCTACACCCATTCCCAGTTCTTCAGCCACTGATAGTTGGGCGGGAGATTAGCCCACATTTCTTTGCGGACAGGCTCAAGCTCCTTGTCGAGATTTCCGGCAGTGCCGAGGTAGAACTGGCGCCGCTCGGCAAACTCTCTCACGGCGTTGTTCACCTGGCAGACGCTAATCAACCCGGCGAACAGAGCAGCAATGCCAGGGAGAAGGCGCGATCGGGGAACGAAATGCCTTTCGCAAACTGCTGTGCGCAATGCTAACGCGCTGGCGCTCGAATACAAGAAATTGCGCGGATGGGCAGGACCATCGCCTGCGCCATCCGCGCGAGTTGTTGACACAAAGGCTGGAGTGATCGCTTACACGTACTCCCAGTCTTTCAGCCACTGGTAGTTTTCCGGCAACTTCGCCCACGCCTCGTCGGTCGCCTTCTCCAGTTCAGCGGCCTCTTGAAGGTCAAGCCCGCGATGCTCCGTCACGGCCTTGGCCACGTTGTCCACCTGGTGGGTGTTTATCATCCCCGGAATGGGTGCCGTGATCGCGGGGTTGCAGAGGATGTAGCGAATGGCCAGGCGTGCGCGACGATCGTCCTCCTCCGCGTTCGGGTTGCCCGGGGCGCTATCACCCTTGAACAGCGAGTTGCCGGCGAAGGGCTTAATGCCGAAGCAGCCCACCTTGTACTTCTTGAGCGTGTCGCAAAGGCTGTCCTTTCGCCGGACCTTGCTTTTGGCGGTGTAGGGGGTGACAACGACATCAACGATGTTGGGGTAGGTCTCGATCATCCATTTGATATGTGGACGATCGTGTGATGAGAAACCAGTGAAGCGCGCCTTTCCTTGCTTCCTGGCGGCTTCAAGCGCCTTCATCATTTCCTCGACTTCGCCCTTCGTGTGATTGCCGCTTTGCTCGTGCATGGTGATGCGCCACAAATCAACATAATCAAGCTTCGCCTTCTGCATCGCCTTGTCCAGCGTCCCCAGAAGTGCGTTCTTGGTGCGGAACCTGCCGTTCCGCAGTTCCTCCTGATACCAGGAGCATCCAAGATACATCTTGTCCCGCCTGCCCCTGAGAGCCTCGCTGTAGGTCAGTATCTCCTCGCGGGTACAGGCGTCAATGTGGTTGATGCCTACCTCCATACAACGGCTGACGACGTCGTGGCGGTTCTTCTTGAAGCCCTCATCGTTCAGGTCGGCGCTCAGCCAGCCTCCTCCCTTGAAGAGACCTGGTACCATCTTGTCCAACCGCTTCCAGTGTCCGCCCAGACAAACGGCCGACACAATCAACCCCGTCTTTCCCAGCGGACGGTACTCCATGTTTTCGTTGTAATTGAGAATCTTCGTCCGGTCTGCGGCGCCGGAAGACGAGCCCGCTGCAAGGCCTGCCGCAACGCCCACGGCTGCCATCGCACTGTCCCGAACGAATTCGCGCCTGGTTACTTTCTTTTCAGCCATAATCAAAACCTCCTTAGACTAGGGTCAAAAAAATTCACCGCGAATCCTACCACAGAATCTCGAATCTCCGCGATAGTTTTTTTTTGAGCCAACCTCTGAAAGCTCAATATTCGAGTGATCTGTTTTGGCTTCAGAGAGCGCTCAAGGGTCTGATCTTCACCTCCCTCACCATGATCTTCATATTGGCGTATGGTTCCCCGGCATGAACCTGGAAGCCAATCCTACCACTTCGGTGCTTGCCATCCTCCAAGTCGGCCACGACCACGCCGTTCAGCGTCACCCTGATATGGTCATCAAGGGCGGCGATGTCTACCGTATTCCATCCTTCCCGGTTGGCGACACGCTCGTCCGTTACTTTGCTCAGGAAATCGCCCGACCAGATGCTTCCGGTTGCGCATCCATACTCCTTCAGGTCCAAGACGTCCACCTGGTAACCAACACCATCTCCCGGAGCACGGAACCAGATGCCGCTGTTCGCGGGCCACTCGACCTTAAAGGTCACGACCAGCTCGAAGTCGCCGTAAGACTCCTCCGTGAACAGGTCACCCGACTGCCCGTCATTCTGCTGACCAACCAATACGCCGTTCTTGACCGTCCACTTAGCGTCGCCTACCGGTTTCCAACCGGCGAGGTCTTCGCCGTTGAAGAGCTGTGTCCATCCTTCACTTGCAGGTTGGGCCTGAGGCATCGGCGCGAGGAGTCGCACGTGCCTGCCATGACAATCGGTGCAGATGGCATCTTTCGTAATGAGCTGGCCGTTGGGGCGGCGCCTGCCATACCACTCCTTCAAAAACGCGTCCACGGCTTTCTGATCTTCATGCTCGCCGTGGCATTGCAAGCACATCTCGTCCACTTCCGCCCGACCGAAGAGAAGGTCCGGTCTGGTCGCTGCCATCTCGTCGTTCATATGTTCAAGGCAAGGCCCGTGACAAGCGGCGCACATCACCTCCGCTTTCCAATGCTGGACGGTGAGCTCCTCGTCGTCAAAATCTATGTGACAGACCATGCATGCGGAGTTGCTTTTTAGCACAACCTCCTCCGCCTCTTTCCTTCCTTGCTCCTCGTCGGTTGCAGAAACAAGGAACAGCGCCACCACCGCAATCGCCGCCATACTGGCCTTCGCCCACACCAGGCGCATTACTCACCTTTCGCGTTAGATCAACCCATGCGGCGTCTCAGACCCATTCCCAGTCGCGAAGCCATGCATAGTCTTCGGGAAGATTCGCCCATGCTTGGTCCGTCTTCCGCTTGAGCCACTCGACGTCGTGCCAGGAGACGCCCTTTTTGAGTTCGTAGGATGCCCGAGCGTTGTTCTCCACCTCCTCGACCGTGGTCATCCCAGGCATCGGTGAGGTGATGGCGTCGTTGGCCAAAATGTATTGCAATGTCAACCGAGCAAGCTTGTGCTCCTCCGCCGAACCTCTTTCGGGCGCAGGGAAGGTCTTATTGCTGAAAAGCGAGCCGCCCGCGAAGGGCTTGATCGTGCAGACCCCCACGTCGCATTTCTTCACCGCCTCGAAGATGCTCTTTTGCACATCGCTCCCACCTTCGCCGGCTCCGCGCTCAACGATGACCTCCTTGCCGTCAATCACCTTCGACTGCGCCGTGTACGGGAAGAGAACCATCGAGATCACCGGGTACTTCTGGATGATGTGCTGAAGCCAGGGCCGCGTGTGCGAGGAAACGCCGAACCATTTGACTTTCCCTTGCTTGTGCAGCTTCTCGAAGGCTTCAATCATGATCTCGACTTCCTCGTCGGTGTTGAGCGGAGGGTTCATCTTGGCCTGAACACGCCAGATGTCGAAGTAATCCGTCTTGAAAAACTTGAGGCACTCCTCCACATTGTAGATTTGCTTCTCCACAGTCCGGTTGGCGGGATTCCGCGGTCCCAGAATGTGATCGTCCGCCCCGACGATCATTTTCTCTCTGCGCCCTTTTATGGCTATACCGTAGGATATGCACTCAGCCCGTGTGGTAATGTCGAGATAGTTGATCCCGCACTCTATGCACTTGCTCACTATGTCAGTCCGATTCCTCGCTACATCCGCGGGACACTCGTCCTTTGCGAACCTGTCCCAATAGCGACCGCCACCGCGATTCCTCCAGTGCCCGCCAAGGCTCACTTCCGAAATCATCAGATTCGTCTTTCCCAATCGCCGATAACCCATCTTGGGGTTATAGTTGACGATCTTGGAGGTATCCATCGCCGCCTTTTTAGCCTCGCCGGACTTAGCACTCCCTGCGGCGAAAAGCATTCCCGCACCGATCATTGAGCTGTCTTTCAGGAACTTCCGTCTGCTGATTTCTTTTTTCGCCATTCTCCTTCTCCTCTCTTACGGCTTGCTGTTTCTTGCTTACCGCCATCTCACGACCGTTCCTGCTGAAGTGTGCCCGCCTTTTTGTTCAACCGTCGGGCCACCTGCACCACATTTCAAACCCATTCCCATTCGCGCAGCCACTCATACTCTTTGGGGAGATTCGCCCATGCCCGATCTGTCTTTGGCTTTGAACGTTCTTCTGCAAACGGAACCAGTGCGTCCGGTCCGTACAGCCTCAGCGCTCGCCGGCGCTCCATCTGCAAGCGTGAAACCCAGCCTTCTTCCGTCCCTCATTATACAGGAGTCCCGCCTCAAAACGAAACCTGATAATTCGGGCAACCGATACTACAGTCACCAACACCTCGTCAGCGGCCCTCAAAGCATTTGACAACCGGTGCCTGGAAAGCTATACATTTATTATCGGCGGTTCTGAGTATCGCAGCAGAAGCTCCTGGCAGAGCCGTGCCAAGTGATTGCAGAAGAAGCCTGGCAAAGCACGACAAGCCACGACTCTCGGAAGCAATAACCGGATTGCATGAGAGGAGATGGATCATGGCTAACAAGGGAATCAGCAGAAGAGAATTTTTGAAGGACAGTTCCTTAATCGGCGCGGGGATGTTTCTCGCCGCAGCCGGTACTGAGCCCATCGAAGCGAAGGATTCGAAGAAAGGAGGGATTACCATGGGCATGAAAGTGGGTATTAATATGGAGTTCATCCGAAGGGCTGAGAAGCCTTTCAAATGGGGTGTGGCGAAGGCCGCGGAAATCGGCTACAAGTACTGCGAGCCGATGGTCCACACCGGGCGCGAGCTGATGAGCGAAGCGGGCTACTACCACACAGTCTCCATGCTCGAGGACCCGCTGGAGATCCGAGGAATCCTGGAGAAACACGGCATCCAGGCAAGCGGCTTATCCTGCCATTGTCCCCTGGCGAGACCCGAGGTCTCCGTGGATTATATCAAGCAAGCGATCCGCTTTGCCGCAGAGATGGGCGCGCCTGTTTGTAACACCGACGAGGGCATCGTGCCTGACTGGATGGACGAAGATACAGCCTTCAGAATGATACAGTACACCCTCAGGACCGTCGTCCCCGTCGCCGAGAGGCACAATATCAAAATCGGCATCGAGCCACATCAGAAATTCACCGTCCACACCGATAAGCTGATCAAGATCGCAAATCTCGTCGAATCGCCAAATCTCGGTTTCAATTTCGATTCGGGGAATGCTTACCTCGGCGGAGTAAGTGATCCCTACGAAATGCTGAAAGCGATTGCCAACCGCACCTTCCACGTCCACGCCAAAGACATCGAACTCAAGCAAAGCGAGGATGAGAGGGGCAAAGTCACTGGAACTCCGGTAGGATGCGCCTGTGGCGACGGTGTCATAGACTGGACGCGTATTGTGAAGATTCTCAAGAATGCAGGCTTTGAAGGTGTGCTTTCAGTAGAATGCGGGACAGTCGAGCAGGCTGCGAAAAGCCTCGAGCACCTGGATAAGGTTATCACAGAACAAGGCGCATAGAGCGCCGTACAATGCGTTCGGTTCAAATCGTCAACCTGCGGGAGCGAGACCGCGGACCCGTTTGCCCTGACGAACGCCCAGAGCGGCGCTGACTGGACGTATCCATTGCTCCGAACCGACTGCTACAACGGAACATGACAACAGAACCTAAAGAAAGGAGTGAACGATGAAACGCCAGCTTCCCAGACTATGGTCTGACGGACGATTGTTGCTGGCCGCCGCGACTTTGCTTGCTGCTATAGCCATCTCCGCACCGAGCATTGCAGAAGAGACAGGCGGCAAGACCAAAGTCCTCCTCTTCGTAGGCGGACCAATCCACAACCACAAAGCCATTGGAAACGTTGTCGAGAAAACGCTCAAGGACCATGGAAAGTTCGACGTCACCAAGGTTGAAGACGACCTCAACTGCCTCGTTTCGCCAAAGCTCGATCCTTACGACGTGATTGTGTTCTATTACACCATAGGAAAGATCACCCCCGAACAAAAGAAAGGCCTCCTCGACTTTGTATCCAGTGGTAAAGGCTATGTCGGCTTTCATTCCGCTGCCGACTCCTTCCGTGGGGACGAAGAATACTCCAAATTCGTAGGTGGGCACTTTCTCACCCATCCGGCCTACCGGAAATTCCCGGTTAAAATCGTGGACAAGAATCACCCCATTACTCGCGGGCTTGCTGACTTCGAAATCACCGATGAGCAGTACATCCTCCAGAAAGATGATCCCAACATCCACGTCCTTGCAACTGCCCCCCATAAGAGCGAAGACGTCCCCATCATCTGGACAAAGTCATCTGGAAAGGGGCGGGTCTTCTACATGGGATTCGGGCACGACGCCAGAGCCTGTGAGCAAGACATCTTCAAAACTTTCTTGATCCGGGCAACGCTCTGGGCAGCGGGCAAGCCCGTTCCCAAATACATCGCCGGCTTCACGCCCATCTTCAACGGCAAGACTCTCAAAGGCTGGCACGTGAGCCGCAGAACCGGCCACGGCACTGGAGGAAAGTGGGTCGTTGACGACGGCGCCATCATCGGTCAGCAGAATCCTCCCCGTCAGGGCGGCATCCTCGTCACCGATCAGCAATATGCCGACTTCGAATTGATCATCGAAGCCAAGCCGGACTGGGGCGTTGACAGCGGTATATTCCTCCGCTCGACCGAAACGGGCAAAGCCTATCAGGTTCTCGTGGATTACCGTGACCGGGGCAACGTCGGCGGAATCTATGGCGAGGGCATCGGCGGCTTCGGAGTGCGGTCAGAGCAATACCCCGCGGCCTGGAAGAAGGATGATTGGAACATCTTCCGCATAAAGGTCTGGGATCAACCGCCGAAAGTCACGGTTTGGATGAACGGTGTCCACATGATTGACTACGAGGGCGACAAAGTCCTGCTTCCTGAGAAGGGCGGCATCGCCCTCCAGGTCCACGGCGGCGGTCCACCCGAAGGCATCAAAGCCCGCGCCATCTACCGCAACGTCCAAGTCAAGCCTCTGTGACAATTCCAATTCCCATGGGAGGAGGGGATCGGAAATGGCAGTTTACATTCTCGGGGCAGGCGCCTCATGCTGCACAGACTCGTACCAGGATTTCACCGCCGGTACGGACTTGGACGAGGACTTCCGCCCGCCGGTCATGAACAAGTTCGTCACGGCGGCTCGCAGCCGCTTCTGCCGACAGGTGCCGCTGAGCAGCCTGAACTCGATGCTCGAGCCAGTCGGCCTGAGCGTCGCCGCGCTCGAGAAGGGCGAAGCGGCCTGCGCCAACGTAGAGCATGTTCTATCCTTTTGCGACCTCCTTCAACGCGCCATCGCGCACTGGGCCTTCGGGGGTGCCAGCCCTCCTGACCTACCTCCGGAAGTCGTGAAGTTGTGTGCTAAAGTGCGAGGCTGGCCAATCTTCGGCGGCTGCCCGGAGGGAACCCTTGTCCGAGCCGCTGAGGGACTAAGAAAGGCCGCTCGGGAATTGCACGATGGCGCGCCCCCATCCGGCCTCAGCGAGTGGGAAAGCGTGTCGTTCGGGCTGGACCTTAACTCGCCCATCCGAGATGCTTTGAGAGCAATCTGCGAAGTGTACGCACCGACGCCGCCTTACATGTCTTCCTCGGGCTCCCCGGGGCTCTGCTCGAACTACTCGGGATTCCTCGCGAACAAGGTCAGCGCGGGTGACACAGTTGTAACCTTCGATTACGATTTCCTCCTGGACCGAGTGCTTGAAGAGAAAGCCGACCTCAGACCCGACAAAGCTCTGGCTCCTTTTCCCACGCTATTCCAGGCAGCGGACGGACCGGCGCGCTTCTTGAAGCTGCACGGGTCAGTCCTGTGGTACGTCCAGCGGGACTGGGACCAAAATAGGGACTACTACCTGGGCAATCCCAATGCCGGGCAACTAAGGTGGCGGAGATTCTGTGAAGCTTGCGGGGAGCTCCACTTGAACGGGTTTCCCTGGTTGCCACCTCAGGTTGTGCCGGGTAGCACGCGAACGTTTGCGGAGGGCCCCGATTCCGAAGAGTTCCGCAAATGCAAAAACGAGCCCGTCGACGTAAGCGGTACCCGCTATGTCGAGCCGTTGATCGTGCCTCCGACCATCGCGAAGGAGGCACACCTCACCCGCCCGGAGATCTCGCAGTTATGGCGGCAGGCCGAGCGCGACCTGTCCACCACCGATCAGATCTATGTCATCGGCTACTCCTTCCCACCTGCCGACAAGCACGTGACCGACATGACGCAGGCGGCGCCGAAGAGGCGGCCGGATGGCAGCTATGAAGGCGTGCCCCTGACCATCGTTACAAGGCCGGACGCCCCGCAAGAAGAGATCCAGGAGCTGAAGCACAAAGCAGGGAACGCCTTCCCAGCGGCGGAGATTAACGTGGCGAAAGATGCCGAAGAACGCACGATCGGGTTTTCAGAATGGGTCAAGACGACCGCACAGTAATCGCAAGACGGGTTGCGGCCGTTTACTCTGGGCGCCCCCCCATCAGCCACCGCCCCCCGGACATAGCTGGCCTGGGAACTCCTCACTTTAGGGCGGGCTCACCACAGCCTGCCCGCGTGCGCCTGAAAGAGCATGCAGGCACGCCTGCTCCCGTTCGGGTCCAGCCGCCTGCCAAGGCTCACGGCCAGAGAGCACGCAGAGGGCGCAGACAGGCAAGGCAGCATCGCCTCTCGCGAACGCGCAACGAGCGCCAACAAGACGTGCGGAGTGCGGGAGCGACAGCTCCCGCTCTGCGACCGTGAAGCGCAGCTTCGGGAGCGTCCCTCTGCGCATCCGGGAGCTTCCCCCTGGCCGTCGCCATCGGGCAAGCTGGCCACCCAGGCGCTCCCTGGATGAAGGCGGCAGCATGGCTGCCGCACTCCATAGCCTGTAAGCCTTCGCGTCCTTGGCGTCTTGGCGAGAGAATTTCCAGCCTTCAATCGGTCTGTGCCATCCATATCTCGCGGCCGGCTGCGATGTGGAGGTGCGGTGGTTGACGCGCCTTTACCGCCGATAACTGAGGGGTAACCCGGCGTGAGAAGAAAACACTTGAAATCAAACCGAATTGGGTGTATTTTCGTTCAAATCTAAAAGGATGATTCTCGACCTTTTCCAAATTCGTAACTGAACAGTCTGTCAGACCAGCAACAAGGAGGATGGAAATTGAGGACCAATTGGATTCGGCTCGTAACCTGCTTGCCTGTTCTCGCCCTTCTCGTATGTGGGGTGGGAATCGCCCGATCGGAAGGCGCCACTGCCTCTGCTGAAAAGACGAAAGTGCTCCTCGTGACAGGGGGACACGATTTCGAGAAAGAGCCTTTCCTTGCGATGTTCAAGACCATGGACAGCATTGAGCTCGAAACTGCCGAGCACAAGGAGACCAGCGAGGCGTATGATCGAGACCTATCGAAGTATGACGTGCTCGTCCTCTACGACATGGCCCAGAAAATCACGGATGCTCAGAAAAAGAACCTCCTGAAGTTCCTCCAGAGCGGCAAGGGATTGGTGGTCCTCCACCATGCTCTGGGGTCCTACCAGGATTGGCTTGATTACCAAAAAATCGTCGGTGGGAAGTTTTTTACAGCCGATCGAACGGAGGACGGCGTTGAGCACGAGAAGTCAACGTGGAAACATGACGTCAAAACAAACGTCAAAATCGCCGACAAGTCCAACCCAATTGTCAAAGGGATGTCAGACTTCCAAATCCTTGACGAGGTGTACGGCAACTACCTCGTCCGCCCCAACGTCAAGCCTCTCCTGACCACCAACCATCCCCTGAGCGAGAAGGTCATCGCCTGGACGCATCTCTGCGGCAAAGCACCCGTGGCGTACATTCAGTTGGGACACGGCGCAAGCGCCTTCAAAGATTCCAACTACCGAAAGCTCGTCTCCAACGCCATCGCCTGGGCTGGTGGACGCCTCGCCCCTCAAAAGGCAACCGCGCCCGCGCCAGCACCCCGCAGGGGCGGCGGTTGACCGTGATCATTCTCGCCCGCAGGTTGCGGGCGCCCGAAACGGGAAGCTAACCTGAGCACCACCAGCGGTCCGTCGCCGGCCAGTATGATTCTACCGCTGTGATGTAGTAGCGCCTTACGTCGTGCCTGCACTGATGCGCCGGCGGCCAGAACCAATACTGGACTACTCCTCGGGTGGGCCGAGCTCTTCGACATACTGATCAATCAGCTTCAGCTCTTCATCTGTCAGCCGCCAGTCCGCCGCGCCGGCATTTTCAATCACCTGCTCGGGTGTGCGCGAACCGACAAGCGGCACCATCAGCTCGTCCTGGCAGATGACCCAGTTCGCGGCGAGCTGCCCGAGAATCTTGTCCTGGTACACCGCGAGCCGCTTCCCAGTGGACAATCAGGAAGTACTTACTTGTACCTCAAGCGGCTCACTTCTTGGTTTTCGCAGGGGGCTTCCATCCTCGAGCTGGCTTGGCCGGCTTCGGTGTTGATGGCTTAGGATTCTGCCCGCCCTTCCGAATCGGAACCTTGCCCATGCTTGTCCTCTCCATTACTACTTTCCGCCTCACGGTCTTCTCGGCTCCTTGGGGCCATCGTAAGCCCGCTGAACTCTATCGTGAGCTTCTCCCTGGGCCGAGCAACGTACAGACCCCACAGGGAGTCGATTTCCTCGCCTGTCTCGTTGTTCAGCACCCTCACGTCCCGAAGAAACAGCTCGTTAGCGTCTGCTGTGTCCGAAAACGTACGCACCCAGCCCTCGTATGCCAGGCCCGTGTCCAGGTCCCTCACCACAACCCACTCAGGGATATCCGTGTTGTTGAGCATCCAATCCCAAACATCGAGGTGCCCGAACTTCCGTGTGACCCGGAGCCGCTGAGCGACCCTATGCAGAACCTTGCGATTTGAAGCACAACTAAGCACAAAAGCGAGCACAATCGATACCAAAGTCGCCGCCACGATCTCCGCTACCGCTGGAGCTTCCTTGCCTTCTTTGGCTTGCAGCAGCGACTCCACAATCGTCACTTGAGTGGGGACGACCAGTTGCCACACGGCAAACGTCGCAATGTAGCAGACCAGCCCGAGCACAAACGATGTTAAGGCGAATCGCCAGAGCTTCCATTCCCTATGGACGGTTAGGGAGTCCAAGATCATTGCACAGATGATCCCCGGAAAGAATATTAGAAGCACCCTGACCGTAACTTCGCTGATTTCCATTTGCCTGCTCCCCTTGACTGGCGACAGGCGCGAACCAAACCTGTCGGGGCCCTACATGTTTTAAAGATAAACAGGCTTGACCACGGCCTCGCGTTTGGAGGTGCGTAACGCCCGATTTCCCGATTGGCCACAGCTCAATTTTAATTATCCCTGATTCCCGCATTGCAGTCAACAGAGAAAGCCACCGGGGAAAAAGCCGGCCCACTTCAGGGCACTACTCCTCCGGCGGGCCGAGCTCTTTGACGTACTGATCAATGAGCTTCAGCTCCTCTTGCGTCAAACGCCAGTCCGCGGCGCCGGCGTTCTCAAGGACCTGCTCAGGATTTCGAGCGCCGACCAGCGGTACCATTAGCTCGTCCTGACAGATGACCCAATTTGCGGCGAGCTGAGCGAGCGTCTTCCCGTGATCCGCGGCAATCGGCTTCAGCTTCTCCAGGAACTCGAGCGCTCGCCTCAGATTGTTCTTCTGAAACCACGGCCGATCCCGCCGGTAGTCGCCCTCGGGAAACTCCCGATCGAGAGTCACCTTCCCCGTCAGGATACCCTGCTCAAGCGGACTGTAAGCCACAACTCCGATGTTGTGCTCGCGGTAATAGGGTAGGTTCTCAGCCTCGATCGTTCGATCAAGCATGCTGTATCGCGGCTGGTCTGAGTGAACTTGCCCGTACTGGCGAAAAGCCTCCATCCGTTGCACCGAGAAATTGCTCACTCCAATTGCTCTTATCTTTCCCTGTTCCAACAGCAGGTTCAGCGCCTCCATGCTCTCCTCCGGCGGCGTCATATCGTCCGGACGGTGACATTGATAAATGTCAATCCAATCGGTTTTCAACCGGCGGAGACTATCCTCGACCTCCTTCAGGATGTTCGCCTTGGATAGGTCTCTGTAAATCGCACGGCCCTCCTTATCCACGAACGAAAGTTGGCGCGTCTTGTGATCCCAGACCAACCCGCACTTCGTCGCAAGCATCACCTCGTCTCGTCGCCCCTCGATCGCCTTCCCCACGATCTCCTCCGAATGACCGAAGCCATAGATAGCAGCCGTGTCCAGAAATGTCATGCCGACGTCAATTGCCTTTCGAATAGCGGCGATGGCTTTGTCGTCGTCCGTTCCGCCCCACATCCAACCGCCGATTGCCCAGCAGCCAAGCCCCATCACTGAAACCTCAATATCCGAACTTCCCAATTTTCGCCTTTCCATGACAGCCCTTTCTATCTATATTGATTCTAAGTGTTCAAGAAACAACGCAGAGAAAGCTTCCCATTACCTGGTCTTTATCATACAAGCCACGACCCAGTTATTCAACACGCGGGCCACCCCTCAGTTTCCCGCGTTTTCGTTTGACCATAGCCGTTCGTTGGCGCAACATGAGACGCGCGGGTACCCGGGAAGCTCACAAACAGCCACAGACGATGGATGGCTTGGCCATGTTGCGATTGTCTCATTTGCCGTTGCATAAAGACAACAATATCCCAGGGAGGGAGAGATGAAAATAGCAATTCCGTTAATTGTCCTGTTGATAGGGTTGGGCTTTTGCGCGATCACCACACAGAGACGCGCCTCAGCCTCCGGCGAGGGAGAGAGAAAATTCTTCAAGATGTGGCCCATTGGGAAAGTGAAGAAGAGGGATAAGATCGCATCCATCGAGATTGATCCGGCGTACAAGAAAGCCCTCCTCGGCCTCAAACAATTCTCACACATTCATGTCCTCTATTGGTTCCACACAAACGACACGCCGCAAAAGAGAGCAATCCTCCAGGTTCATCCGCGCGGCAACAAGAAAATCCCACTCACCGGGGTCTTCGCCACCAGGGCGCCGGTCAGGCCAAACCTCATCGCCCTTTCCACGTGCAAGATCATTTCCATCGAAGAATGTACGATCCGCATTGATTCAATTGACGCCTTCGACAACTCGCCGGTAATAGACATCAAGCCGTACATTCCAGCCTTTGAACTGATCCCGGAGGCGAAGGTTCCCGACTGGGTGGGATGGCACTGATGCCGAGGCCGTTGCTTCCAGGGCTTCGGTTTGTTATAAGATTCTCGCCGGTGGCTTTTGCTTTTGATCACAAGCAGAATCCGTTGCGTACAACCAGAGCCTGTCTGTAAACAGAGCGGAAAGGAGCCGAAAAAATGCGAAGACTGTTCATCCTCATCGTCGCCGCCTATTGTGGCTCAGCACTCGCGGAAACGACTATCTATCGGGACAACTGGGGTGTTCCCCACATTTATGCCGACACCGAGGAAGCCGCTCTCTTTGCCCTCGGATACGTCCAGGCCGAAGATAGGCTCGAACAATTGCTCAAGAACTACCTCCACGCCGAAGGGAGAATGGCCAGCGTGTTCGGCGAAAAGTTTGTCGAGGAAGACTACCGGCAACGACTGCTTCGCCACGGTGAGATCGCCAGAACACGATACGGCGAGTTAGACGCTCAATTCCGCAAGCTCCTGGAAGCGTTCGTCGCCGGCATTAAGAGCTATATGAAAGAGCATCCTGACAATGTGCCCTCCTGGGGATTTGAACCGCAGCCCTGGCAACCAGTTGCTCTCGGACGCTTCATCATCTGGGGTTGGCCGGCAGGGCAAGCGCTCAGCGACCTCGGCAAACGTTTGCCCCGCCCGCCCGCTTTCGGCTCCAATCAGTGGGCCGTCTCGCCGGAACGCTCCGCCGAGGGATGCGTCATCACCTGCATTGATCCCCACGTCGGTTGGTTCGATGCATTCCGATGGTACGAAGCCCACGTCCACGGCGGCAAATTCAACTGCTACGGCTTCGCTGTCCTGGGTACGCCTGCTTTCGGACTCGGCCACAATGACTATTGCTCCTGGGCCTGCACCACCGGCGGTCCGGATACGGCCGACGTCTACGAGGAAGAGATTAACCCGGACATTCCCCTTCAGTACCGTTACGACGGGCAATGGAGGAATATTCAGGTCTTCCCCATCGAGATAGAGGTCAAGACCGAAAATGGAAAAAAGACCGTCACCAGAAAGGTCGAGAGAACTCATCACGGACCGATAGTCCTCCGCCAGGGAAACCGGGCCTACGCCATCAAGCTCGCCTACGAGGAGGAAATCGGTCTTGCCGAACAAATCTACCGGCAGAATACAGCGACGACACTGGAGGAATTCAAAGCCGCTCTGGCTATGAACCAGTTGATGCCCCAGAACGTGATGTACGGAGACGTCCATGGAAACATCTGGTATTGCCGCACGGGAATGGTGCCCATCCGCCAACCCGGATACGAGTACACTCGTCCTCTCCCCGGCTACACATCCAAAACCGAATGGCTCGGCATCCACACCATTGATGACCTCGTTCAGATCCTCAATCCGCCCCAGGGCTTCATGCAGAACTGCAACATCTCACCCGACACCATGATGCCCGGCAGCTTCCTCACCGGCGACCGCTATCCGGATTACATCTGGCGAGGAACTTACGGAGGCTCCAATCAGCGGGGGAGGCGCGCAGTGGAGCTGCTGCGCTCCGACGATTCAGTGACCGTAGAGGAAGCCATAGAGATCGCACTTGATACGTACATTGACGATTCCGACAAGTGGTGCAGGGCTCTCAATCAAGCCTGGCAGCGACAAAGGGACAAGTACAACCCCCGCAATCCCGGGTTCCCGCGCGCCCTCGAAATCCTCCTCTCATGGGACGGCAGGGCGGAAGTGGATCGAACTGGTGCCACCCTTTTCTGCCACTGGAGGCGAGCCTGCCGATCCTCCCTCGCCATTCCATACCGCCAGATCAACTCTCGCCGCCCTCTTCCCAAGCACGGGCAGACCGCGCTCCTCAGCACTCTCGATAAAGCGGTCTCTTATATGAAAGACAAGTACGGCGGCATCGAAGTGCCCTGGGGCGATGTCATGCGAATCCGCCGAGGAAAATACGACGCGCCCTGTCCTTCCGGCGGACCACCCGGTTCCGGGATGAGCCCTCTCAGGGCAGTCGGTTATAATGGTCCAGATAGGAACGGCCGATTCTTTGGAAGGTCGGGGCAAACGTGTACAACAGTGGTAATTCTCAGAGCGCCCGGCAAGGTTGAGAGCTACTCCGCGGTTCCCTTCGGGCAGAGCGACGATCCCGATTCGCCCCACTACTTCGACCAGGCGAGCGAACTTTTCTCCAAGAAAAAATTGAAGCCAACGTACTACAATGACCTCGAGGCCCTGAAAGCCAACTTGGAAAGTAAGAAGGAGCTGGACGTGCCATCGTTTTAGCCTTCAACCTGTACAGCCGCATTTCTGTGGCGTTCGCATCAGGTTTGCGCGGCCGGCCCTGACCCGGCTCGGCCGCAGCAAGCTAAACCACGTTCCCAGGGCTTCACCAGGCGCTATGCTGTATGTCCCGTTCGGACACGGCACGTTTTCAATGATGAAGCCCTGAAGGGGCGGCATCTCTTCAGCCCTGGGCAACGCCCAGGGGCCCGTTGCAGCTCGATCGTCCAAGCTCTGAAGGAGCGGAATAACACGATGCCACTCAATCACAGCCGTACCCTCCTCGGTCAGGGACGCGCCTTTGGGAGTTCGTTTCTCGAAAAAGTGCAGTAGGATTTATACATCGAACATGCCGCGAATCTGGAGGACATCATGAACTATCGCAGAGTATTGGTCTTTGGAGCACATCCGGACGATGAAATCGCCATGGCAGGCGCGATTGCAAAATTTGCGATGAAGAAAGCCAAAGTCACCATCCTGACTTTCACAGACGGCTGCGAGGGTTATCCCATGCCTGAGATGAAGGAAACAATCGTTACCGTGAGAAGGAAGGAGTCAAACGCCTCCGACAGGGTGCTTGGCGTCCACAGCCACATCCATCTCGAGATTCCGGACATGGCGCTGGTCAACAACAAGGAAACCATCCTCCGCTGCGTCCACGCCATCCGTAAGGTCCGCCCCGACGCCATCTTCACCCACGGGCCGGATGAGCACCACCGAGACCACATCGCCGCGCACGAGATTTCTATCGAAGCGAGCTGGCAAGCCGGTGAGCCGGTTGTAGCAGAACTCGGCCCTCCCTGGGAAACGCCGCACCTCTATTTTTACGCGGGAGTGCAGGGCATGAGGCCCCGTGTCACCTGTGACGTCAGCGAAACCGAGCACAAGCGTCTTCTCGCCCGGGCAAGGCACCTCTCACAGCACATTCTCTGGGGACGCTCAAAGGAAGACTTTGAACAAGAAGCGAAATGGATCAAACGATCCAAACGCAAATTCGTCGAGCAATTCTACCTCGCCGATGACTTCCTCCTCCGCGATTTCCCCCCGAGGTAGGAGCGCACAAGACCCCGCTGCCTGAGGTCCTCAAAACCCGACTGGCCCCTTCTGTGACTTTGGCTGCCACGGCCTGTACTTGCGCCATTCCTTCAGCTGCGCCTCACCGTCAGGAGTAAGCTGAAAGCCGCCCGATTCCGATCTGACAAGCTCCAGCTCCTCCACGGCCTTGACCTGCGCCTCAACATCGTCCGCCTCAGCCCAGATGTCGTCGGAATCCCTAAGCTCCTCGAAGCCAGGGGGTGCCTCCTTGTTAAGGTCCTTGGTCTCGATCTCGCCCAGGATCCGAAATCTGAGGAAATCGCGTCGCTTTCTCAGGACCTCAGTATCATCATGGACTGCGGGCACATTGCCCTGAAGGAAGTCATCAAATTCCCCCTTCGAAAGCAGCTTCCTCAGGTCCTTCTTTGGCGCCACGCAGCGCTGGCCCTCCGGCTTCTCGAGCTCGCGCATCAGGTAGCGCAGTGTGGCCTTCAGCGCAACCTCCTTCACTTGCCTTTCATTCACGCGGTTGGTGCGGGTCAGCGCCAGGACATCACCCATGTGGCAGAATACCTCAAGTTGTGCTAATGGCGGCGCGGACCCGTACCTACTGTCGGGCGCCGTTGGCTCGCGGTGTACGCACAGCCAGCACACAATGCCCTGACGATCACCGGGCCCGCTCCATGTCCCTGCCGAAATCGCGAACCTCTCTTCGCACAGACTTGTGTACCTCATCTGTCCTCCCTCCGCTATAGTTGTTGTCCCGCTCATCCTCCACCTGCACGATTGCGCTTTGCCAAGTTAATAGAACACGCTCCAGTGGGGCGTGGATCACGCGAGGACATCGGCTGGGGAATTCCGGGTTTGTCTGTGCACGAGAGGGGGTACCCTTGGAGTGCGGGAGCACAGCTCCCGCCTTCAAAGGCTCAAGCCATGCTTGAGCACTCCAACGTGCCCGCGCGCCCACCTGAGGCATCGCATGCTGCCGTACGCAACCATGGGTCCCGTACTCCGGGGCACCGCCGGTCTCTTCCCCTTTCAACACAGTGACCAGGAATCCAGATAACCCACTTGACCTGCCAAAATGTTTCCCTGCCAACCATCCCGCCGGACGCCGCATGCCCTTTCAGAACACGACCTCGAGAGTGCCGCCCCTGCCAATCGTAGCCGGCGTTGCGAAGGTGATGATGATTTTGCCGTTGGCCACCTCACTTGTCAGATCCACGGGCTTGCCGTCGAGTTTTGCGGTGACGCGGCGAGGAGATTTTCCGTAGGAAGCGAGGGAGAGTGTCTTCAGGGTCTGCTCGCCACAGAGCACTTCGAGCTTGGCAAGGTGTCTTCTACCGATCTGCCGCTGGCTGAACGTGCCCCAGGCGGAACCGGTCGAGAAGAAGGATCGGAATCGGCCCGGCGTGATCCGAGGGGCAAAACCCAGGTGCTTCGTCACGCCGTCATATTCGCATCCGGAAAGCGCCAGCAGAACCGACCACGAAGCCATGGCGCGGGCGTAATGATGCCCACATTCGACTTCGTTCCACGGATTGCGTCGTAAGCCATCGTATCTGTCACGGATGCCCTTGACGACTGAAAGCCCTTCTTCCAGCCAGCCCTCGTAGATGAGATGGCCGGCGACATAATGCTCAATTCCCGTCCAGACTTCGTCGCTGTAAACGAAGGGGAGTGCCGGACGCTTGCCCTTTGGCCAGGAGCACAGCAGCAACCCCGCGTCATCGTTCAGGGCGTAAACCCTCTGAACGTTGTCAAACTCGCCGATGGGTCTCCGCCAGTTGTGGACGAAGATGGAATGGACCGCCTTCTTCGTGCGCTCTGGATCGAACAGGTGGCCAAGCCCCACGACATACGCAGCCCACTGCCCTAAGAGCTGGTCGGAAATGCAGCCCTCGCCGTATTGATATTTGGGAACGACATCGCCCTCGCTCAGGGCGGCTGCATTGCCTCCGGGAGATTCTTTGCACTCACAGGTCACAGGCTCAGGTGATCTAAGGTGTTCGGGAACCGTGACGCCTGGCATCACGTCAACCTTCTGGATGTACCATTCTCCATTCCAGAGTTCCTCGTCCATCCGTTTGCGCCCGCTTTCAAAGATAGCACGATACTCCTTCGCCTTTTCCTCCTCGCCGAGCGCGAGGGCCATCTCTTCTGCGGCGCGAAGCGCCGCGAGATACAGTGCACCCATCATGGTGTTAGGTCCGTAGAACTCAATGTCATACGTATTGTGCTGCTCGCCCTCCATGACACCGTCCTTATTCGGATCCCAGCCGTTCTCCTTCGTCCAGGCGTATTCGAGAGCTCGCTTGACGTTCGGCCAGATGGACCGCAGCCAGTCCGTATCGCCGGAGAACTTCCACTCCCGATAGGCACGAACAACGCAACCCATCTGCCCGTCAGCGGCCGGCTTGAACCCCCACAGGTAATCGCCGAGCGGAATCAGCGTGCGGAAGGCCATGCTTCCATCGGGCCGGGTGTTGTTATTGAAATCGGTCTCCCGCGCACTCCGCTCCAGTGCAGGAAACAGATGAGCGACCGACTGAGCGTAATCCCACACGTGCGTGCAGTTCATGGGGCAGCACCCTGTCTCATCGCCAGTGCCCTCGAACCCGAAAAACGAACCGTCAGCCAGCAGCATGCACGTGTTGGTCCGGACGATGGAGGCCTGACTGGAGACCGCGTCAAGGACATAGCCCGGAAGCGTGCTGTCGAAGAATGCGCGATGCCACAATTGCGTTTGTTCTTCCAGCCGCTGGAGGTTTCCAATAGTGTAAGCAGCAACATCCCAGGCGTCCTTGAACTGCTTGGCCACATAATTCTCCATCACCTTGCCGCGAACTTCCTCCTCGCCGTTCCAGTAGTTCTCCCGCTTCGGAAAATGCCAGGTGATGAAGAAGGGGAAGGTGACCGAGGCTCTGGGAGCGACCGTGGTGTGAAGGACCAGGTCGCCTACGTCACTGCGTCTATCCGGCGACGGCTGAGCGTCAGTCACAGGCTTGACCCTCCCGTCATCCGCGAAGTCATCCCAGAAAAGATGCGCATTGTCCCACCAGCCCCCACGATACCAGCGGGTCTGCACGTCCAGGTCCTTCCAGGTTGTTACCAACGCCATCGTCCCGAAGCGGACATCTTCCGTCTTGACCTTCTTCGAGGATAGGCGAAGCCCGCGGACGTCCTCGCCCTCGGCATATTCGTTGACATTCTTCCCCAGAATGCCCCCAAAGTCTTTGCCGTCCGTGCCGACCGGATTGAACATGGCAGCAGCCACGGACACGTCCACTGGTTTATCGCTCGGGTTTCGCACGGTCCACTCGAGGATGGCCACGGGGATGGAGCTGTCTGGTACGTTGAGCGGGATAAACGGATTCCAGGCGCGCAGGCTGACCCGAACCGGAAGGGAATTGTCTTTGAATCTGATCCAGGCAAATGGATACTCGCCACGGAAATGAGCTTCCTGAAGGCGGCTCACTCCCGTGAGTTGCTTCTGAGGTGTGCCAAACCCGCCGAGGTATGGAGGCATAAGCTCCCGCTCGAGGATTCGGGCAACCGGTTCTTCTCCTTCGCGTTTCGCCCAGATCGCGAAGAAGGTGAAAGGGAGGTCCTTCCCCTTGCCCGGGCGGTTGAAGATCTCCCAGTCTTTCAGATCGCCACGACCGCCCAGGGAGACGGTACCTGTGCCGATGCCGCCGATGGGAAAGGCAATCTGGCTCAGAGACGCACCGGAAAATGTTCTCACCTTCGATCCAGGGAAAAGCTCGGCCCGGCGATAGTGCCGCGCGGTCCCAGCAGCTTGAGCCGCGAACGCAAAAACAAACAGAACCATAGCAGTCTTGCCTAACATGTCCTTTCCTCCTGTTAGCTTGGGAGATCAATTCTCCCGGTTGTCTGCCTTGCTGCGAGCAAAGGCCATCCTTCCGTTTCTCATCGTGCATGCTTCAACTCGATGCCTTCGTTGACAACAGTCATTCGCTTCACCAGAACCCCCCAGGGCTTATCGTTGATGTCAACCAGTCCGTAATTGGAGTTCTCGCCGTCGAAGCGTCCCGAAGCGGGCTCGTCAGTGTACTCGAACCAATGATAGCCGACGATTGCCGGAATCTCCACAAGAGCTTCCACATACCGCTGGAAGCCGTCAGCTCGGTCTTTTTGTGTGGCCACAGCTCGGCCTGCTCCTTTCGTATTGGGCAACCCGGAATCCATCGCTTTGAAGGAAAATTCAGTGAGCATCACGGCACGACCGGTAATGCGATGAATCTCCTTGAGCTTCCGCACCGGCGGCATGGGGTCGTACCTGTTGAACGAGACAACGTCAACATGCGGGCCGCACGCCTCGATAACTTCGTCCGGCGCGTATCCCCCAAAGCGGCAGCCCAGGTTGAGATGATTCGGGTCCGCGAGGCGAATCGCCCGATTGCAAACGGAGAAGTATTTCTCCGCAATGACCTTCAGGAAATCTTTCCCATCAATGCGGAAGGCGGGCGTCTTGCTGAAAACTCGCTGAAGCTTTAACAGAGAGCCGCGGTCGGACGCAGAGACGCCCCAGGCCTCAGACACGTTTGTCGCGGTGCCATATCGCTCGATTAAGAAGTCAACCAGCGCAACCTTGCCGGGAGCATCCGCGGGAAGGGCGAGGAAATCTTCAAGTAGGCTTCTTCGAGATCGCCAATCGGGCCCCCAGCGCAGCTCATTGTCCGTAAAGTATCCAATGAGAAAGGGGTCGGAACTCCTTGAAGAGCAAAGCCTTCTGCCCCGAGCCTGAACCTTCTCTTCAAACTCCTGCGAAAAGACATCCGGGAATGAGCCCTTGAGCCAATCACCGCCAGCCGAAGCGCCAAGGTTCAGTATAACCGTGTAGGGCATCTGCTGCTCAAACGTCTCGCGGCTGGACCATGCGCCTACTGTATTAAACCCCCACTCGCGCAGCCGACCGACCGCCTCTTGGGCCCATTTCTCCGCCGTCCCGTATCTTTTTTCAGCCACACGCCCGTAAGGTGAATATCCCAGCTTGGGAGCGATGTCCCCCCTGAAACTGATGTGGTTTACGCCCTTAGACAAAAAGACATTGCCCAGCGGATCAATCAACCACCAGCGGCCCGAAATCTCCTGGGGGAAAAAGAAACCAGTGGGAGCATGCCGGATGCTTGTCCAGCCGCCGAACGAATCGCGCGGTGAGGAAGGTTTCGGAAAGAACACTTCTTCAATGTATTGGCGGCTCCGGGCTTCGTTTTCGAGAAGCGACCTGGTTTGAACGGTCTTTTGCTCGTAAGCCAGCTCAAGGATAAGCACCCCATTGAAGCCCGCCCGCTTGAGCGCCTGTGCTGCCCCTCTATGGTTAATATCCTTCCCTTCGCCCAGCCATTCGGTCCAGACACCGTCATTCCCGTTTCGGAGATGGACGCTCTCGATGCGACCCGAGGCCAGACGAATCATCTCGAAAGGATCCCGCCCGGCTCTCTTGACCCAATGGATGTCGAGACAGAAACCAACGAGCTTCGGATCGGTGAGAGAGACCATCGCTCGGAATTCTCGCGCGTCGTGCGCCATCTCCGGCGTGTGATTGTGAAGAACGAGCCGCATTCCCCGCTTCTGGAGCTCCCGCCCCAGACGATTCACGTTCTCAGCCTGGAGACGCAATGCCTCGTCGGATTTGTTTTCATCTGCCGCGCAGTTGAAGTTGATGAAAAGACCGGGAAAGTCCTTCGCGCGGTCAGCCCACTCCAGAACGGTTGCGATCGTCCGTTCGGCCGCGTCGGCCTCGTGCAGGTTCCCGCCGTGATAAACCGAAGCCAGCACGAGACCATTGCGCCACAGAAGCTCTCGAAATCGCATGGCTCGCTCGTCGGTCGAAAAGACGTTAAGCCAACCCTCGATCGCGCCGAACCCCGCCTTCCTTACCTCGGCAAGAGTCTGCGGCAGTTGTTTATCCGGGTTCTTCCCCTCCCTCGCCCACTCGACGTTCCAAGCATATATCTGCGTCGCAACCCTCAATCCTGTTGGTCGCTCCGAAGCAAGGCACGACGCAGGCAGGATCAATGCCAATTCAAGCACACAGAAAATCGCGGCAAGATTTCTCATGACGGTCCTCTCCGATTTGGACTCTTGACAAGTTTACCGGACAACCAAACCTGTGACGCTGCCCCGAATCAGCTAAGTCAACACTCTCTCCGTCTTCGGGTCGAACAGCATCATCTTCCTCTCCCGCCAGGAGCGGTTGGCAAGGCACAGGATCACCATCGCCCTGTATCCCATCTCCGCATTGTAGTGAGGTGGCTTGCGGGAGCGGATGCATTCAATCCAGTTCACATCGTGATCGCTTCGTGGTTGAGGTTCGACGCGGAGCTCTTTCTTGCCCTTAGCATATGGCCGTTCAGGCTCGACAACAACAGTATCGCCGTCAAAGGTCAGGCTCGCCTCCTGCCCGCGAACTTCGAACTCAACCCCGCGCTCCGTCGCCTGGGTGCAGAAGAGAGAAATGGTGTGATCAGCGGGAAAGTCCGCCATGACGTGGAAAGTGTCCGGTGTCTCGCGATCGTGGTGAGCGAAGATACCGCCGGAGGCCATGACGCGGGTCGGGAACTCAGCGCCGATCACGACCTGTAGCTCGGCAAGGATGTGGCTGAGCAAGTCGTGAGCGAGCCCACCGGAATAGTCCCAGTATTTTCGGTAACGAAAGAAGCGCTCGCGGTCAAAGGGGCGATCCGGCGCCGGACCGAGGAACCGCTTCCAGTCAAGGTTGGACGGGGTCGCATTGGGATCTATAGGATAATTCCAATCGCCGCCAGGGACGTTACGATACACTCCCCCCGTGGACCAGATCAGCTTTCCGAGTGCCCCGCGTTGGACGAGCTTTCGCGCCTGCCAGTACTGGTCTTCGGAGGCGCCTTCCGCGCCAACCTGGACGATGCGCTTGGCCCGTCTTGCGACCTCAACCATCGCCTTTGCCTCGTTGAGGTACAGGGTCATCGGCTTCTCGACGTGCACATCCTTGCCTGCCTCCATCGAGTCAATAGACATCCTGGCGTGCCAGTGATCCGGTGTTGCGATGAGAACGGCGTGGAGCTCTTTCATCTGAAGCATCTTGCGATAGTCGTGGAAAAGCTTTCCACCCGAAATCTGCTTTGCCCGCTCCGCCCTCGGCTTATAGACATCGCAAACGGCAACGGTCGCAATGTTCAGCTTAGGGTTCCTGGAAAGTTCCTTGTATCGCCGGACGTGGTGTGTGCCCATCCCGCCGCAGCCGATGAACCCGATGTTGATTCGATCATTCGCCCCAAGCGCCTGCCCAAGTGCTGGAACGGAAAGCACGCTCGCACCAACTGCCGCAGCCCCTTTGATGAAATCCCTCCGATTCATGGCATGTGCATCCTCTCTTTTTCTCATCGCTTCTGGCCTCCAAAGATGTGTTTGATCATCTGCTCCCCACGTGGAGCAGTGCAACATTGGTTCATTAGGAAAGTCCATTCTGCCCAAGCAGCTCTGCGCTAACAATAAAGCGCCGACGCCTATACAATCTCCTGGGTCAATTTAACAGGTGCGGTCAGGAGGAATCAAGAACGATGTATTGAATCGCGTTTTCCAGATGTCCGCTCTTCGGCAAAACGAGATGCGAAGAATCTAAGGCAGCAGAGGGCGAGAACTTGACAGGCCGCAAGTCATCTGTCAGCATGAGCCGCGTCGTAGGAGTTGTTGCCAGCTTTGGTCAGCGATCATGGCTCATTTTGTGTGGGCTGCGGACAGCGAAGTACTAACTCTGATCTGAAGGAAAAAGAAATGAAACGAAGATGCCTGCGGTCGGTAGTTGTTTTTATGATGATCGTCGCTTGCGGTTCCGCGATGGGAGCAGAACGAATCCTGATCGCGCACGATGAGCTTCCCCAAATGAAGTTCCTGGCGGCTCTTCTCCAAGAGAGGTGCGGATATGACGTTGAGGTCAAAACTCAGCCTGAAATGCCCCCTGAGCTTTCCGATTACAAGTCAGTCATCGTCTTCATCCACGGGAAAATGTTCGAGGAGCCAGAGAAAGCTTTCATCGCTTACACGAAAGCCGGCGGTAGATTGATCGTTCTCCACCATTCGATATCCAGCGGTAAGCGGAAGAACACATTCTGGTTCGATTTTCTTGGCATCAAACTTCCACAGGGAGATTGGCAAGAAGGCGGTTACAAATGGATAGAGCCGGTGGCACAGAAGGTGGTGAATATCAATCCAGGTCACTACATAACATCCCACAACATGAAATACGAAGGCAGAATCTCTTACAAGAGCGATAAAGTGAAGCCCGGACAGTACCCATGTTTCACCCTCAAGAAGAATTCCGAAGTTTATCTTAACCACACGTTCACGGACCGGAATGAAAAGACCCTACTGCTCGGATTCATCTACGATGGAGAGAAAATCGGTGGGAAAAAGATCATGCAACACACCAGCGCGTGGTTGAAGAAGGTTGGCAAGGGGTGGTTGATATATCTCCAGGCCGGACATTCTATGGAAGATATGCAAACCAAGCCCTTCCAGCAAATCATCATCAACGCCATCCAATGGTCACAAGAAAAGAAATGAACGGCCGCCCGGTACGGGCGAGCCAGAAGCACTGAAGTGGAAGAAGCGCACAGGGAAAAACGGATCCTCATCTCCATTGTGATTCCCGCGTACAACGAGGAATCCCACATCGCCGCGACGATTCGCGCGATTGACGAATACGCTTTGCTCAGACCTTGGTGGTGCGAGATTATCATAGTGGATGATGGCAGTAGCGACAGTACGATCGCAGAAGCGGAGCGCGCAGCCGAGAAAGCGATGGCGCCGGTCCGCATCTTGAGCAATCGCGTCAACAGGGGAAAAGGATACAGCGTGCGACGGGGAATGCTGGCATCGAGTGGAGATTTCGTCCTGTTTTCCGATGCGGACCTGTCAACGCCGATCCTCGAGCTTGATCGGTTTCTCCGGAGGCTTCGCCTGGGGTACGACGTCGTGATCGGCTCCCGAGCACTGAGAAATTCCATGATCGAGGTGCACCAACCAATTTATCGAGAGCTTATGGGAAAGGCCTTCAACCTCATCCTGCGGTCTTTGGGGCTGAGCCATTTTCGAGACACGCAGTGCGGATTCAAGCTCTTCACTCGTCGAGCCGTAGATATGATTTTTCCGAGCGCCAGGATCAACCGTTTCGCCTTTGATGTCGAGATTCTGCTCATCGCGCAGAGGCTGGACTTGAAGATCAGAGAACTGCCCGTCCACTGGCGTGACGCACTTCCGTCCAAGGTTTCGCTCTTCCAGGACTCGCTCAGAATGTTTTTCGACGTCCTGAAGCTCCGCCTCAGCCGACCAACTCGCCGCACATGAGGCGAACGGTGGTCGGTTCTCGATTGGGCGAAGGATGACCCTCAGACAGAGAAAGTGTCCCTTTCAGTTCTCGCCACAAACGACGGAGCCATCGCCTTGTACAAGAGGTTCGGCTTCGTCGAGGAAGGACGCCGCCCCAAGGAAATCAAGCTCACCCCCGGCAAACATGTTGACGACATCCTCATCTTCAAGTTCATCAAGGGCGATCTGGATAACGAGCACCAGAGCCTGTAGGGTGGCCCGCACTCCGCTTGTCGGTGGCTGGCTCGAGGATGACCGGGGATTTGCCAAGCGGCACGGAGAGGATGCCGTCATTCGGCTGGACCGGAAATGAGTGGAACAGGTGTCTTTCGTTAGGGACGACTTCCGTGGTGAGGAAGGATCTCCTCTCGGGGATTCTCGCGGTGTTGTGCCTGCCCGCCTTCTCGCTTTCCCTGAACCAATCCCACCAGAGAGCATAGAAATGTTCGCCTGTGTCCAGTTTCTTCAAGCGGTAGCAGAAGATGTTGTCCTTGCCGTCTGAAACGATCTCGACATTTTGCCAGTCCACACCTTCGAGCCTTTGGGTCATCAAGCGATACGCGAAGTACGCTTTCTTTCTCACGCCCGTGCCTCGGTCGCCAGCTCCTCGTCCATCGTAGATCAACCCGGTGTGATCGAAATAGTCATTGTCCCAGGGATCGCCGAACCCCTCCACGATATTCCAGGCCCACAAGACTTTCTCGACGCCATGAGCTACGGAAAAGATGTATCGCTTGAAAAGGTCCGCCGCCTGATCGTCTTCGGTCTGAGGAGGGAAGCCGCGTGGATGGCCGGAGTACGAACCCATCTCCGTGATCCAGATCGGCACATCCGCAAAACCAGTTTCCCTCAAACACCGGCGGATGCCGGAGAGGACTTCTCTGATGTCATAATCCCCCCTCGCGTTGCCGTACCAATGGAAATCAAATATGTCAAAACCTTTGCCGTTGAGTTCGCGGAGAATGGGGAGATACACTCTCCTGAAATGCTGCGTGTATCCTTTCGGCATCCCCGGACAACCGGCGATCAGAACCTTCGCCTCAGGATCAGCAGTCTTGATCGCGCCGTAGGTGATGCGGAGAAGATCTGGGTAATCCTTGAGAAACGGCGGCGGCTCATTGCCCACCTGCCAGAACTTGCACGGCGTCACAAGCCCGGGCATATCATCTTTCCCGTCCCCGTCGTATCGTTCGACGCACACTTTCACCCACGCGATGTAATCATCCATCAACTCTTCACGCGGAAGATAAGAGATTGGGCGCATGAATCCGGAGATGCGGGGCTCAGCCCGAGAAGCGAATCGAGCAGGCGGGCCGGGCTGCCGGAGAGGACGCGGAGCTTTCCGCGCGCTCTGAAGCAGTCCCGGCCTCCTCCGGCCAAGCATCCCTTCATGAGCCGGCTGCATATTCTTCAGAAGACAGAATCCCTTCGGCACGCTCCGAAAGAATCTGTCATAGCCGCTCCAGTCGTACGTGCGCCTCTTCGGGTCTTTCTGGACGAGTACCCACATAACATACAGACCGTCCCGTCCCCATGATATACCCAGGTCACGAGCGATGAGGTAGGGATCAGGCGGGCCTGTGACTCTCGCGGGATGAAAGCCGAACGGAGAGTCAGCCGCATATCTGGAGATAGGCCGAGGCTTGATGTCATTCGGAGGATCAAGCATCACCGGGGTTGGCCTGAAAAGCTCGGCCGGAAGAGCGAGGGCAAACGCAGTACTCAGAACGATCAGTCCAAAAGCGGATTTGAGCAAGCGCCTGCCAATCAATTCTCCACCTCCCTGGCGACACGGCGAAACTCGCGCTGTTCTCGTTGCCAAGCTCCTGGTTTTCTTGCGGCAACACGGAGCACCGGCAATTCAGTTGCTTATTTGCTTTTAATGAATATAAGCGCTGAGCGCGGAGAATGCGAAACAAAAACCGCCATGAAACCGCTGCCGGTTCTGCTTGACAACAAAGGGCTGACCCAGTTAGCGTATGAGCGCAATGAATTCCTGGAGCCGATTTAGGAAATCATAATTCAACAATAGCAGTGGAGGAAAAGACAAATGTGTATCTACAATCCTAAGAGAGCGCACGCAATGCACCGACGTGAGTTTCTGCAAACCTTGGGAGGATCGGCCCTGGGCGCGCAAATGGGCCTGTTCGGAGCGCTGGGTAGCGCTGCCGCAGAAACAGCCGCAGTACCGGAGATTCCAAAAAGAGAGGTTCCGGAAGTACGCGTCGTGTTCCTGAGACCGAAAGAAAAGTATTGGCTGGGCTGGCCGGGAACCGCCTTCGATGTGCCGGGACATATCCGCGATTATATTACGAAGCTCAGGAGGTTTGAGAAGGACGTCGGTGTCAAGCTGTTGATCTCCGAAACGCCCTTGTACAACAACGACGATGTCGGGAACTTCATCAACGAGATCAAGGAGACAAAGCCGGATGCTGTCATGCTGTTTCCGTTGCATATGGACCGCTGGGGACATGTCAGTAACATCGTCAAGGCGGGCTTCCCGACGATCATTTTCGCCGGACTCGGCGTCTGCTTCACAGGCCATATCCAGAACGTCTCAAAGCAGCCGAAAGTGTATCTGATTTCCACCGCAGATTTCGACCTGGAGGCCGCGAAGTTCGGTCTGAAGATGGTGAAAACCCACCAGAACATGAAGGACCTACGGATCCTGAACATTCGCGGAAACGACACCGCCGAGAGAAAGGTCGAGCTTCTCGAAAGCACCGTTAAATTCATCCCGAGGCGGGCATTCCCGGATGAGTTCAACCGAACAGCCGACACAGATGAGGTCAAGGCGATCGCCGAAGATTACAGAAAACGAGCCGTCAAAATCGTCGAGCCATCGAACAGAGACATCCTCAACGCGGCAAAGTGCTATGTAGTGGCAAAGAATTTGATGAAGGAGCACGGCTGCAACGCAATCACCATGGATTGCTTGGGCCTGGTTGCCGACCGGCAACTCCCCACACCGCCCTGCCTGGCATGGTCGAAGCTCCTCGACGAGGGAACCTCAGCAGCATGCGAGGCGGTCATTGACGCGGCTCTCGCGGAAGCTCTGTGTTGCAGCCTTCTCGACCGCCCCGGCTTCATTCAGGACCCCGTTCCGGAGACGGAGAAGAATAACTTCATCGGCGCCCACTGCACCTCGCCCACAAGGCTGAACGGTATTGACCAGCCGCACGAGCGTTTCGTCATGAGAAGTCATTCGGAGTCCGATATCGGCGTGTCCATGCAGATTCTCTGGAAGCCGGAGCAGGACGTCTCCATTATGCAGTTCACCGGGCCGAAGCGAATGATCCTCGGCTCGGGGAAGGTCATCCGCAATCTCGACACGCCTCCCGCCGGAGGTTGCCGAACTTCCGTGGAGTTGGTGATTGACGGTCCGCCCGATACCAGAGATACCGCGGGCTTCCATCAACTGTTCCTTTACGGCGATCACGTTAGGAAGCTGAAAGCCTATTGCCAGATGTACGGCATCACCCCCGAGCATATTTAGCACATCGCATGGCCTCCATGTGAGAGTGCATAGTCGCTGAAGCGAGGGAAACAAAAAGGCGGCCCGCATTTGCTCCGGCCGCCTTTTTCTGCGCGGAGCCTGGGGGTTCTTTGTCATCCGTTCAATCGGCATCAGTGAACGGTCGGCCGTATTTCCGCCATGATGCGATGTCCATAGCCCACACAATTCCTTTCCCAACCATCATCACCGCCCATCCTATAGACCATAACCCAGGCCGAGGTTGGTGAGACTCGTCGTATCAACGACGCCATTCCGTACGGTGAAGATGCCGGGGTGGACCTGCCGTTCTCTTTCCGATGCATAGTTCCTGACAAACTGACGCGCGTTCGATTCAACCCCCACTAAACAATTAATTCGCGCCGCAAAGCCAACTGAGTGCAGCAGCGCGATGCTGGGGTTCGTCAGGTCCTGAACGGAGTAGGGGAGGCCCTCCACTTCAGCCTTGGCGAGAGTCAAAAGCGCCTCGGTGTGCCCTTTGCATGTCTTGAGAGCCGGTCCCGACCAGCCAAGACTCAGAGCCCGATCCAGCGCCTCGAGCGAAGTCAGCCCCTCGTCGAGCAGCACCGGCTTCAGCTTCGCGACCTCCGAGACATCGTATGGATTCGTCTCCATATCACGCGAAGTCAGTTGCTCGACATATTTAATAGCATCAAAGGCGCGAGGCGACGCCTCCTTAACCTTCGTGAGCATCTCGACAGCGTACTCGGCGTTCGGACAGATCTCATTTGCATCGGCCGTCATCGCAATCGAGTCATGCTTCTCCGGCGGAAGCGTCTCCTCCGCAAGGCGGTACACATCAAGCAACCTCTGGATGTCCCACTCCAGGTCGTTCCCCCGCAGCTTCACCTTCAGACAAAAGATTCCCTCACGCCGAATATACTGGTCCAGCGAGACCGGACGGCCATCTTTCGGGTCCGCCTCCTCAATCTCCGCCTCGCGCAGCTTATCAAGTCCACCAACCAGGTGAACGATGGGCATGGCGCGCTTGTAAGTGCCCCGCAAAAAATCAGTGAGGTAGCGGCCCTCATATTTCGGGCCAAGATAGGATGACAAATCGTGGTCAATAAAATCAGGGCTGTACCCGATGTAAGTGGGGATTCCGTTAACGACGCCAAAAGCGTCATGGACGGCCGCATCAGCAGCAGAACCAGCAACCAGCGCAGCCAGTATCGGCACCTCAACCCCAGCTTTCTCGGACCTCTCACTTCGAAGCTCTTCCAGATGGGATCGGGCGGAGAAGCCGATGCTGAGCGGATGGCCCTTAGACCCCACAAGGCTCTTCCCAAACTCCACTGCGATCTCTTGCATGAGGGAGACTTTGGTCGGCGAATCCGGCGGCGACTTCGGCCAGGCCCAGCCATCAGCCATAAAGATACCGCCCCATCCTTCCGCACTTCGCCCTCTCCCGTTCGTCACTCGGCAGTGCACACGACAGAAGTCCCAGCTCTCGATAACGACGGCCCCAAACTTCAGCGGCGTTCTGAACGGCATCGGCTCGAAGCTTGCCTCAACCCCCTCTATGGTAATGTCGGTGGTCAACATTTCTCCTTCCTCACAGTGATGCGGCTGAATTTCTGGTCCCTCTCGACCGTCTCAGTATAACAGGAGACTCCCTTTCACGGGAGCTTGAAATGGAGACAACGTCTCGCCTGCGAAACCTAACAGAACAAGGAGCCAATTCCTGAACCCAAGTACAACAACCAGCCGAAAGCTCCACGATGTAGATACCCTTTCGCGCGGCCCAAGAGATAGCTGGCCACGCCGAGCTTCGGCGCCATGGTAATTCGCCTCGTTCTTTCCGGAGCCATGTTTCGTCGGAACAACATAACACCCTTTTATCCTTGCCGGGCTTCAGCCGGCACCGATGTTAGACACGGGCTTCAGCCCGTGGTCAGCTATGCGCCATATTCTCCCACGAGAGCCGGCTTTAGCCGGGCTTCTCGATCAACGGATTCATCCGCACTTCTGCCACGCACCGCAATGAACCTCACATTGACAAGGCGCGAGTTTACCAGTAAAATGCGTTTCCGTGTGGCATTAGACAGGTAACTCACCGATGCTCGACCAAGCTGTACACTGAGCTTCGGCTAAAGCACCAAGACAGCAAAATTCAGGAGACAGAATTCATGAAGATAGTTTTTGCGATCATCATGTTGTTCGCATTGACAAGATGTCTCGTGGCGCAAGACAACAACGAGAAAGCAAAACAAAGCCCACCCCTCCGCCTGGGCATGATTGGGCTGGACACATCTCACGCGATCGCTTTCACGCAATTGTTGAACGATCCGCGGAATCCACATCACGTCCCCGGAGCAAGAGTCGTTGCCGGCTACCCCGGTGGAAGTCCCGACGTGGAAGCCAGCGCGACGCGGGTGGACAAGTTTACCGCCGAGCTCCGAGACAAATGGGGCGTCGAAATCGTGGACGATATACCGACCCTCTGCGAAAAGGTGGATGCCGTCCTCCTGACCAGCGTAGATGGACGACCGCATCTGCAGCAAGTGCGCCCGGTCTTCGCCGCAAAGAAGCGGGTCTTCATAGACAAACCCATGGCAGGAAGCCTCGAAGACGTGAAAGAGATATTCCGCCTCTCCAAAGAGAGTGGCGTGCCCTGCTTTAGCTCATCCTGCTATCGCTGGATGGAAGGATTGAAACGCACAGACCTCGGCGCCGTGACCGGCTGCGATTCCTATTCGCCCGCGACCATCGAGCCGCACCATCCGGACCTGTTCTGGTACGGCATTCACGGTGTCGAAGCCCTTTTCACCGTCATGGGCCCGGGCTGCGTTTCGGTCACGCGAGTCAACTCTCCAGGCACAGACGTTGTGGTTGGACTGTGGAAGGACGGACGCATCGGCGCCTTCCGCGGAATCCGCCAGGGCAAATCCGCCGCCGGCGTCACCGTCTTCTGCGAGAAAGGGACTTTCACCGCGAAGCCAGATCATAGGAACATCTATAAGGGCTTAGTCCAGGAGACCGTCAAATTCTTCCGAACAGGAGTTCCCCCCGTCTCGCCCGAAGAAACCATCCAGATCTACTCCTTCATGGACGCCGCCGACAAAAGCAAACAACAGGGCGGCATCCCCATCCCCCTCGAACCGGTCCCGACCGCCTCCGGTGAATCGGTTGAGCAGACCGCCAAATAAACCGTTCAGACTGCGCTGTCCAGCCCCCTCACTCAATCAATCCCGATCCGGTAGAACTTACGACTGGAGTTCGCATGGGGATCAGTCCAGGTAGTAGTTCCGCTGTCGGACCCCACAGTCGCCTCCGGGCTCCACAGCCCGCCTTCCAACTCCAAGCATGACCACACTATGTAACTTTTTCCCGGGCGACTGCTCCACGTAATCTCAATCCCCTCGCCTGCTGTCCTCTTCATCCCCGTCACCTCCATCACGAATATGTACTCGTACGTCCCCATGTCCACACCATCTTCGCCATCCTCATCCCCATCCACAATCCGCGGATTCCCCTCCATATCAAGAGCGTGCCACATCCAGTCCTCGTTCCTGCCAGCGTCAACGCACGGCGAATCTATCAAGAGATGATAATCGTTATCTTCGTATGTCTCAGGATTGTCATCCGGCCCGTCACCATCAACGAACCCAGGATCATCACCCCCAACCCATGACCGGACCGGCCCACTCGAGTAGATCACGTTCGGCCCCTCCGGCGCCGTGTTTGCCCAAATAATGCAGTTGCGGATCGTCCCATTGCACTCTTGCAGCCCGCCTCCGTTCGTCCCCCGGTTGTGACAGACAGTGTTGTTCTCTATAATGCCGTCGCACATACGCAGACCGCCGCCCGCGCCTCCTGCTGAGTTTGCGCAAATAAGATTACCCCGGATTAAACCGTCACACTGCATCAGCCCGCCGCCGTAACCGCCCGTCGAGTTTCCGCAAATAACGTTGTTCTCAATGATGCCGTCGCAGTGACCCAATCCGCCGCCGCTGGACTGAGACGAGTTTTCGATTATAGCGTTGTTCTGGACACTCCCGTCGCAGTAAGCCACGCCGCCACCTATGCTTACAGCCCAGTTCATGGTGATTACACAGTTCTTTACAGTGGCCTGCGTACTATCGGTGCCCGTCCAACCGCAGATTCCGCCGCCAGAGTCTCCCCGGCCATTCTGGATTGTGAAACCCGCAATCATGCATAGCTCCGTCTCCTCACCCGAAAAGGTGACCACTGATGCTCGCTGACCTCCATCCAGTATCGTCGAGGCCACAACATCAGGGTTGTCCGGAGCGCTGCTTAAGAGGGTGACATCCGCGCCGCAGAAAACAATGTTCACGTCGTAGGTCCCGGGTGCCACGACGACCTCGTCCTCATCCACAGCCAGGCAGAGCGCTTCCTGCATCGTGGAAATCTCGGAAGGCACGTGGACAATCCTCGGCGGCGTGAACTGAAGAGGATCGCTCTCCCGTAAGAGTTCGAGTCCATCCCTGAGACCATCCCAATCACTGTCCTCATCCTCCGGGTACGTCCCTGCTGCCAACTCGTCATCATCGGAGAAAAGGTCACCGTCAGCGTCCGCAGTAGATGCGTATTCATAGCATCCAATATCTACCCGCTCCCCAACAAGCCGGCAGCCCCCATCCAGATCCCGCTGCGGCCATGCAAACCAGTAATAATTCGCCCCCGCGTCTATGCATGGCGACTCGCCCTGCAAGTGGTAATCATTGTCCTCGTATGTGTCCGGGTCATCATCCGGCCCGTCACGATCAACGAACAGCGGGTCCTCCCTGACGTTGCCTGTGCCGCCGTTCCCGCCTTCAATACAGGAGAAAAGTGGCGTGTTCGACTGATACAACTGCTTACCCAGCTTTCTCGCCGTGTTTCCCCATATCACGCAGTTCCGGATCACCGCTCTACATGAGTGCAGCCCGCCCCCCTCGAGGGCTGAATTACCGCTGATCGTGTTGTTCTGAATCGTCCCGTAGCAATCGTGCAGCCCCCCCCCTTTTTTGTCCGCTGAGTTGCCTACAATCAGGTTGTTCTCGATCACAGGACCTGAACGACATAGACCGCCGCCCTCGTCGCCAGCCGAGTTGCCCGAAATCACATTGTTCCTGAGCCAGCCCCGGCCGTAACACATCCCTCCCCCGTTTCGTACAGCTGAATTCCCCGTGATCGTGTTTCTCTCCAAGACCGCACCACCAACATAGATCCCCCCGCCATCCTGTCCTGCCGAGTTGGCCGTGATGGTGTTGTTCTCAATCACGCCCTCGCAAAAATACAGACCCCCGCCGTCCTCACCAGCCGTGTTGCCGGTGATCGTGTTGTTCCTGATGATGGCGTCGCAGTTCCCAAGGCCACCCCCGTCCACTTCAGCCGAGTTTTCGGTTATCATATTGTTCTCAATCGTGCCGTTGCATCTGACCAGTCCGCCGCCGTGGCCCGCAGAGTTTTCAGAGATGGTATTGTCCTTAATCGTCCCATTGCAGTTATATAGTCCGCCCCCGCCCCCCTCGGGAATGTTTCCGGCAATGTTTCCAGAGATAGTATTGTCCTCGATCGTCCCCTGGCAGTTGTCCACTCCGCCACCCCCTGCCGCCGAGTTGCCCGTAATCGTATTGTTCCGAATCGTCCCATCGCATGCTCGCAGTCCCCCGCCCCATGAGTCACTTGAGTTGCCCGTGATTGTGTTATCATAGATCCAGCCATCGCAGTCGTCCATTCCGCCGCCACCGTATCCGGCCCAGTTTCCGCTAAGGGTGTTTTCGCGAACGTCTCCGTGACACCTGTATAGGCCTCCCCCCGTGTGTTGGGCCGTATTGTCAGAGATACTGTTGCCCTCCACCGTGCCAAACCCGTCAGAAACCCCCCCGCCCTGGTTAGCCGAATTCTTCGAGATCACGTTATCCCGTATCGTGCCGTCGCAGAAAGCCAGCCCGCCCCCACTGTCGTCCGCCACGTTTTCAGCGATCACGTTGTTCCGTATGGTCGCCTCGCTCCGATATTCCTGCGTGCCCCCGCAAATCCCGGCACCGTTGGTGGCTCTCCCGGTGCGAATTGTGAAGCCGCATACCGTACACCCGGCGTGTTCTGCTCCAGAAAAGGTGATAACTGAGCCTCTTTCGCCACCCTCAATCACCGTCCCTTCGACGATACTTGGATCGCTCGGGTCTATGCTCGTCAGCACGATATTCTTCCCATCCAACCTGACGTTCTCGAGGTAGGTCCCCTCACCGACGATGACCGTATCCTCATCCAATGCCGCGTCAACGCCCTCCTGAATCTTCTGGAAAGCACTTTCCCACGCAGTCCCGTCGCCCGATTCAATCACCGAATCATCCACATACCACGTCGCCGCTGAACCAGCTCCCCAGGCAAAAACGGCAAGCAAAAGCGGCACGCCCACAAACATCATTTTCGCGCACATGACTATGCCTCCCTTGTTGGTCGCTTCGACCCAACCATTTCATCCACTTTCACTACTTCTGCCGACATAGCAGATTTTCGCCTCATGATGGGGCACACACAAAGGATTCGTCAACGGTTTTCCTCCTCCGAACCGTCGCCCTTGCCCTCTTGCCTGTATTGACAAAAAGCCGCTTTTATGATATGATGCTGCCGAAAGGATGGAACAGACACCGTGCCCTCATTGCGATTGACAATCTGTCAGTCTCCGCTACGGACTGGATACACCCGTGCCCTCGCGCCTTTATCTCTCTCGCGTTCTCTCCCTTTTCCCTCGTCCCGCGCCAGCGTGCGCCGTCCGGCAAGCGACGGCCACGAATCTCTCCCTCGCATATCAAGCACTTGTTTGCCTTATTCTCAACGCGCCCTCAGCCCGTCATTTTCGGCCGAACCGGAACCGATTTCAGGCGTTATGTGCCGCCAACGGACCCTCTGCAGGCCCTATACCCCCTTTTTCGCACCCCCCATTCGGGCCTTTTACCACCACATCGAATCCATGACTATCTCCCTCTCCTCCACTGCATTACCTCTGATTCCTTATGTAACAAAAGGCCCGAAAAGGCCCGATTTTTCGACCCTCCCCCTTTTTTTAGGCAAGATCGCTCCCCGCTTCCCCTCCGCTTTCCAATCGCCGCAAACAACGTCTTGCCACAACGAATCCGCGCTGGTACGATTGCCTCGAGTCGAGCAAAGCGCGAGCCCATACGCAAGAGAAAGGAGACGAACACTTTGCCATTGACGTTTCATAACACCATGACACGCAGGAAAGAGGAGTTCGTCCCCCTCAATGAGGGGGAGGTGCGAATGTACACCTGCGGGCCGACCGTCTACGACTACGCCCACATCGGCAATTTCCGCTCGTACATCTTCGAGGACGTTCTGCGGAGGTATCTGAAGTACCGTGGCTATCGAGTCATCCAGGTCATGAACTTGACCGACGTTGACGACAAGACCATCCGCGATTCCCGAAAAGCGGGTATCTCCCTCGCCGAGCATACGGAGCAATACACCAAAGCGTTCTTCGACGACATAGACATCCTCCGAATCGAGCGTGCGGAATACTACCCCCATGCAACCGAGCACGTGAACGAAATGATCGAGATCGTCTCCGGCCTCCTCGAAAAGGGCTATGCGTACAAAGGGGAGGACGGTTCGACTTATTTCCGAATTGACAAGTTCGACGACTATGGAAAGTTGGGCCACATTTCTCTCGACCTCCTTCAGCCCGGTGCCACCGTCCGCCAGGACGAGTACGACAAAGAATCGGTTGCCGATTTCGCCCTATGGAAAGCCTGGGATGAGGACGATGGAGACGTCTTCTGGGAAAGCCCCTTCGGAAAGGGGCGACCCGGCTGGCACATCGAGTGCTCCGCGATGTCCATGAAGTACCTCGGCGAGACCTTTGACATCCACACCGGCGGCGTGGACAACATTTTCCCCCACCACGAGAATGAGATCGCTCAGTCGGAGGCATACACGGGCAAACAATTCGTTCGGTACTGGCTTCACGCAGCCCACCTCATCGTCGAGGGGCAGAAGATGTCCAAGTCCCTCGGAAACTTCTACACCCTCCGGGATATTCTCGACAAGGGCTACTCCGGCCGCCAGATCAGGTATCTTCTGATGAGCGTCCATTACCGCCAGCAGCTCAACTTCACCTTCGAAGGCCTGGAGGCCGCGAAAAGCGGCCTGCAACGAATGGATGACTTCCTGGCGAGGCTCGACGATGTGGACTCCTCAGAGGAGACGGCCGACGTCTTGGAGGAGATCGCCAAGACCAGAGAGGCATTCGTCTCAGACATGGACAACGACCTCAACATCTCAGGGGCGATGGGCAGCCTTTTTGACCTGATCCACTGGGCAAACCAGCGGATGGATGAGGGAGCAATCGGCAGAGCAGCAGCTTCTCAACTGCGATCGTTCTTCGAGGAAGTTGACGCGGTTTTGGGTCTCCTTCCCGAAAAGGTTGAGATTGATCCACAAGTGGAGCGTCTGGCTGAAGAAAGAGAGAAAGCCCGCAAAGAAAAGGACTGGGCACTGGCGGACGAAATCCGCGACAAAGTCAGGCAAATGGGATACGCCCTTGAGGACACTCCCAAGGGCGTTCGGATAAAAAAAATTACGTGAGGCGACATGAAGGGGAAATTCATAACTTTTGAGGGACCGGAAGGCAGCGGCAAATCCACTCAGATGGAAATGCTCCACTCCTACCTCGTCGAGAAGGGATACGATTGCCTCAGTACCCGAGAACCCGGCGCCACCGGAGTAGGGGACATGGTTAGAAGAATTGTCCTCGGCGCTCGCGAGGAAAACATCGCCGACCGGGCGGAGCTGTTCTTGATTCTTGCGGATCGCGCACAGCACACGGCACAGGTGATTCTGCCCGCCCTGAACGAAGGGAAAATCGTCCTCTGCGACAGGTACAACGATTCCACCATGGCATACCAGGGCTACGGCAGGGGACTCGACCTCGCCGAGACTCGTCGGATGTGCCAGTACGCATCGCTCGGCCTTCAACCAGACTTGACATTCCTGCTCGACGTAGACGTCGTGGTGGGTCTGAACCGGAGCAAGAAGAGACACGGAGAGGCAGGCGACGAGGAGCCGCCAGACAGGTTTGAATCCGAGGGGATGGAATTCCACGAAAGGTTACGAGCAGGGTATCTTTCCCTCGCCAAAGAGGAGCCGCACCGAATCATCGTCCTCGACCCTTCGGAAAGCATCGGGGAAGCCCATCAGAACATCGTCAGAATCACCAAGGCGGCGATTCAAAAGGGATAGGGAAAACGTGCGTGGACTTCCTCTATAGGCGCGGCGGTGCCAGCATCGCCTCGACCGACACGTGATGGGGAGGGAAAGCTGAAATCAAGCGGAAAGTAGTCCTGACTCTGGTCGCCTACCTTATTGTGTGCGGCATCGGGGGTTGTTTTCTGATCCCATGCCATCGTAGCTTGGCCGGTGGGGGCCGATTTCCTTCACTGCGACCGAGAGAGGCACAGCCTCTTTTCTCAGGAGGAAAAACCGATGCGACAAGTCATTGACAGCTTGGTGTTCTCGCTGGCGATGTTGTTGGTCGTCAGCGCAGTGAGTCCCGCAGCCGTAGCGGCTATGCCGCCCAACCGATTGACCGTGGCAATCTTGACGTTCGAGGACAAAACGGGTGACCCTGAGTTGTACCATTGGCGGTATGCCATTCAACGGTTGCTAAACTCCCAGCTCCACCAGGTGAAGTCGGTGAGAGTGCTCCCGCCCGGCGCGGTCAGGTATAGTTTTCGACAACTGAAATTGAAAGGGGGTGAACCGGTCAAGAGCGTCCAGGCGAGAAAAATCGGCGAGCTCATTGAAGCGCGTCGGGTCGTCTGGGGAAGCTATCGGCGGGAGGGCGACAAATGGCAGGTGAGCGCCCAAATCCTGAACGTGGCCAGCGGAGAAGCGTCGGCTGAGTTGAGCGCGGCGTCAGGCGATTGGTTTGATCTGCGCGACAACCTGACAGAGCAGATTCTCAAGGAGCTGCGCGTCGCACCGTCCGATAAGGAGCGGAAAAAGATGGCCAGGCGGTCCACCACTTCGCCCACCGCCTTAGAGTGGTACACCAAAGCCTATGCACTACACACCGAGGGGAAACCGTTTTCGGAACAAGAGGACAATGAGCGCAAGGCAATTGCAGCGGACCCGCAATTCGCAGAGGCTCGTGTTTTCCTGGCAGCCACACTTGGCAGTCAGAGGAAGTTCGTGCAAGCCGAGGAAGCGGTTCGTCAGGCCTTGAAGATCAGGCCCGATTCAGCAACAGCGCATCTGACCTTGGGAGTCTTGTTGTTGTTTCAGAAAAGAGATGCTGAGGCGGAACTTCAACTCTGGAAGGCCCACTCCCTGGACCCCGACAGCTCCGAATCCCCGAGTCGTCTCGGAGAACTCTATGCAATCCAGCGGAAGTGGGATATGGCCATCGGTTTTTTCGAGATGGCCAGGCGTCTCAACCCCACGGACGCCAGCATCCACGCCTCCTTAGGACGCACCTACGCGTTCAAGGGTGAGAAAAAAAAGGCAATGGCGGAGCTGAAGGAAGCGGAGCGGCTCGACCCTGAAGGCTGGGAAAGCGCAAACGCAGAGCAAATGATTTCCCAAGCCTATGCGGTGCTGCGCGAGATACCCCTGGCTATACAGCACTACGAGAAATTCGTCATGTTGGCGCGTAAGCTCGGTGCGGACCCCGACTTCGTTCGCTCATTTGAGGAAGCGGCGCAGCGGCTGAAGGCAACGCTGACACCGAGGTTCATCAAGGCTTCCATGCCGAAGGTTTTCACCGAACAGACGCTGCAAGATGCGCTGCGGGAGAGGCTGACGAAAGATGAATTGGAAACGGTGATTAATCCCTTAGCCAGCACTCCACAGATGCGACGCTGGGCCCAGGAGTTGACCCAGGGGGCCGAGACCGACTTGGACAAGGGCAAGGCGATCTTCGACGGACTGATGCGGCGGATAGGACCCGGAGGCGGACGGGGCACTCGCACGGCGAGAGAGGTGTTCGCTGCCAGGAACGATCCCGAGGAGTCGTTCTCCTGTCAGGAATACGCCAAGTTGTACGTAGCGCTGGCGCGGGAGGTGGGCCTGAAAACCTTTTACGTCCATCTGGAAAAAGACTACAAGGAAAAAGTGGTCTATCACGATTGTGCTATTGTCTTTGCAGACGGCAAATCCTTGCTGGTAGACCTCGCTTATCGCTGGTTCGGTGCCCCGCACAAGGATGTGACCATTCTCAACGACCTGCAAGCCATCGCACACCATTTCTTTCAGTCTTCAGATACTGATAAGGATATACAGCGGTGTCGCATGGCCGCGAAGCTCCACCCTGACTTTGCCTGGGGACAATTACAATTGGTCCGAGCTTTAATCGGGGCCAACCAGTGGGTCGAAGCCCGCAAGGAATTGGATGTTGCCTTGAAGCTTGAACCTGATCGCTGGGAGGTGTATCTTCTCCAAGGGGTGCTGGCTGGCCATGACCACAATCTGGATGCAGCGACGAGCTACTTGCGCAAGGCTTTGGAATTAAACCCGGAGAGCCCGGGCGCACACTGGTTCCTTGCGATGGCTTTGCTGGGCCAGGGCGAACTCGAGGGGGCGCGCGAGGAATACCGCGCCTGTTTGCGACACGACCCGAAACCCAGCATGGCAGAGGACGCCCGCCGCAGCATTGCCCAAATCAATGAGAAGATAGCGACAAGGGAACGTTCTGCGCTTCCCGGCAGGCGTCACGGAACGGTTTCGCCTTCCTGTCCTCGCAGTTTTTTCTCGGTCTCTTCGTCAGAATCGGGCGTCTCTTTCTCAACAGAAGGCCGGCTTTCCTCGGGGGCGGGCTCGGCTTCTTCGGGCTTCTGCTCTTCAGGTTCGACAGAAGGCTCCATCAAGTCGAGAGACGAATCGGGTTCGGGAGGAGGCTCTGGTGAGGCGGGCTCAGGCGCCTCGGGTTCAGCCCTGAGCTCCTCCGAGGGAGGCTCCTCCGTCGCTGGCGGCTCGCTCGTGGCAGGCGGCTGTGGCGTCCCAGGAAGTTCAGGTTCGGTAGCAGGAGGCTGCTCGCAAACCGGTTCTTCCGCCTGCTCCTCCACGGCGGGAGCTTCCGGCGTGGTAGCAGGTTCCGGCTCACCAGTGGTTGGCTCCTCTGGGAGGGGCTCTGGCTCCTCTATCTGCTCACCCTCGGGGGGAGCTTCTGGCTCCTCAGCAGGTTCTGGCTCCGCAGCGGGGCGCAGTTCTGTGATCGGCTCCTCGGCTTCTGGCTGCTCACCCTCGCGCGGCGCCTCCGGCTCCTCAGCAGGTTCTGGCTCGGCAGCAGGAGGCTCTTCTGTGATCGGCTCCTCGGCTTCTGGCTGCTCACCCTCGCCCGGCGCCTCCGGCTCCTCAGCAGGTTCTGGCTCAGCAGCGGGGCGCAGTTCTGTGATCGGCTCCTCGGCTTCTGGCTGCTCACCCTCGCCCGGCGCCTCCGGCTCCTCAGCAGGTTCTGGCTCGGCAGCAGGAGGCTCTTCTGTGATCGGCTCCTCGGCTTCTGGCTGCTCACCCTCGGGGGGAGCTTCTGGCTCCTCAGCAGGTTCTGGCTCCGCAGCGGGGCGCAGTTCTGTGATCGGCTCCTCGGCTTCTGGCTGCTCACCCTCGGGGGGAGCTTCTGGCTCCTCAGCAGGTTCTGGCTCCGCAGCGGGGCGCAGTTCTGTGATCGGCTCCTCGGCTTCTGGCTGCTCACCCTCGCGCGGCGCCTCCGGCTCCTCAGCAGGTTCTGGCTCGGCAGCAGGAGGCTCTTCTGTGATCGGCTCCTCGGCTTCTGGCTGCTCACCCTCGGGGGGAGCTTCTGGCTCGGCAGGCGGTTCCGGCGCAGGGGCAGGAAGCTGTTCCGGAAGCGGCTCGGGTGGTTCCGGCTGCTCCTCCACGGCGGGGGCCTCCGGCTCCTCAGCGGCTTCTGGCTTGGCAGTCGGCGCCTGGCTTTCGGCAGGTTGCTCGATGACCTCCGGTGTTTCCTCAGCGATTTCTGCAACCTCAGCCGGCTGACCTGCCTCAGGCGACTCAGCCGGTTGGGTCGCGGGCGAGAGCTGCCTCACGGCTTGCTCGATGTGCTCCTTCATCCCCACGATGGACTCCTCGCCGAAGGAGATCGCCTTCGCCGCTTCCATGGCGGCCTTCTCTTCCGCGAGCCTCAGATCCCGCTGATACCCCTTGATGCTCAAGGCGATCTTTCGCCTCTGCCTGTCTATGCGGTCAATTTTGGCGAGAACCTTATCCCCTATGGAGACAATGTCCTCGATCTTCTGGAAGGGCTTCTCAGAAAGCTGCGAAATGTGGACAAGACACTCAATTCCGTTCTGGATTGTGGCGAAGACTCCGAAATCGGCGATCTTGGTGACCACGGCCTCGACGACCGAGCCAACCTGGATGAATTCGTCAATGGTCTCCCAGGGATTCGCCTCAAGCTGCTTGAGGCCCAGGGTGATCTTCTTTGCTTCCTGGTCAACGGCGAGGACCAGCGCTTCAGTGATCTCGCCCTTGTTCAACACTTCGGTGGGATGATTGATTTTTCTCGTCCAGGACATGTCGGAGATGTGGATGAGGCCGTCAATTCCCTCCTCCAACTCGACGAACGCGCCATAGCTGGTGATGTTGCGGACTCTTCCCCTGATATGAGTGCCCGCAGGATACTTCTCTTCAACAACGGACCACGGATTGAATTCCGTCTGCTTGATTCCCAGGGAGATTTTCGCTTCGTTCTTCCTGATGTTGAGGACCATGGCTTCGACCTCATCTCCCACGGAAAGAATTTCACCGGGATGGTTGATCCGTTTCGTCCAGGACATTTCAGAAATGTGGATAAGGCCCTCGATGCCCTTTTCTATTTCGATGAATGCACCGTAAGGCACGATATTGACGATCGTACCTTTCACTATCGAACCAACAGGATATTTCGTTTCGATATTTTCCCAGGGGTTAGCCGCTTTCTGCTTGAGCCCAAGAGCGATTCTTTGCCTCTCCCGGTCAAAGTCAAGGATCGTGACCTCCACCTTTTCACCGATAGAAAGCATCTCCGAGGGGTGGTTGATTCTTCCCCAGGTCATATCGGTAATGTGGAGAAGGCCATCCATGCCATAAAGGTCTATGAAGGCGCCGAAGTCGGTGATGTTCTTGACAACGCCCTCACGGATTTCGCCGACCTCAATCTCAGCGAGGAGTTTTTCGCGATTGCGCTCTCTTTCTTCCTCCAGGAGTTCCCGACGAGAGAGCACGACGTTCTTCCTCTCACTGTTAATCTTGATGATCTTGAAATCAAAACCCTTTCCGAGATAGTCATCCACGTTGCCGACGTGCCGGATGTCTATCTGAGAGGCCGGAAGGAAAGCATCCATGCCTATGTCAACAATTACCCCACCTCTGACTTTCCGCATGATCTTTCCATGGACCACGTCGCCTTCTTTGCTGAGGAGAATTGTTTCGTCCCACCTCTTCTGCTTCTCGGCTTTGATTCTGGAAAGGACGACCATGCCGTCGGGGTCCTCCTTGGACTCCAGGAGGACGTCAATTTCCTGGCCGGGCTTGACCTCGTCGAGATCGGCGAACTCCGAGAGATGCACAATCCCTTCGGACTTGTAGCCGATGTCTACGTAAACATCCTCCTTTTCTACTTTGACAATCTTTCCTTTGACGATTGCGCCCTCTCTGATGCCGACACATGACTCCTCGTAGAGCCTCCTGAGCTCTTCTCGGTCAATAGCGGCAGTGCCAGAGCTTCCATTTTGAGATTCCACAGGTTTTGCGGTTGTTTCTTGTTTGGTTTCTTCTGTCATTGACTTTCACACCCTCCTTTAACTTAGATACTGCAATATACGGCCGCCCAGACGCTAAGGAATCTCGCTTCTGGTGGAAACATACCCTTGGCACAAGGGCAGCGCATACCGCAGCTTACGACGATATTACGACGAGATGGCAAACGTGTCAAGAGGTTGTGTCGAAAAAGTTGGAGACACGCGGATCGTGTCCTGGATGGAAGGTCACCCCCAAAACCGCGATAGTCCCGATCTCAGGTTGCCGACGCTTCTGTTGGACGAGGAAGCGACAGGAGAGGAAAGCCAGATCGGCTCAGTTGTTCGATTTCAAGCGTCTGAGCTGTGTTAACGCCAGTTCGAAGTCCTGGGGGAGCGGAGCGGTGAATCTCATTCTTTCGGAGGAGTGGGGATGGTTCAGATGGAGTTTGTAAGCGTGGAGCATTTGCCTGGGAAAGGCAATGCCGAGATGGCGGAGAGATTTGCCGCGAGCGTATTGCCGGTCTCCGGCGACAGGATGGCCGATGTGGGATAGATGAACCCTGATCTGATGGGTTCTGCCGGTCAGGGGCTCGACGCTCAGGTACGATGCGTGAAAGAATGACTCTAAAACGCGATAGCGGGTGAGTGCGGCTCTTCCTTCCGCGGCTGTGGCTATCATCTTTTTGCGATCGCGCCTGCTCCGCGCGATGTGAGTTTCGATCACTCCGGTATCCTGGGGTGGAGTTCCAATGACGATTGCCCGGTATTCCTTGTGAACCTGGCGTGTCAGGAATTGTTTTGCGAGCCTGTCATGAGTGACATCGTCTTTTGCTGCGACAATGCAGCCGGAGGTGTCTTTGTCGAGTCTGTGGACAATGCCCGGACGCAGCGGGTGACCGCCGGTCGAGAGTTTTCGGCAGTGGGCTAACAGGGCGTTGACCAGGGTGTGCGACGGATTGCCTGCTGCGGGATGCACAACGAGACCGGCGGGCTTGTTGATCACAATGAGGTAATCGTCCTCGAAAACGATTTCGAGGGGGATGTCCTGAGCCTCAAGGGTGGATTCTTCCGGAGGGGCAAGAACAGCTTCGACGATGTCCCCGCTCCTGACGAGATGGTGAGCTTTGACCTGCTGTCCGTTGAGTGTCACGAGGCCTTTTGGGATGAGTTTCTGGATGTACGCTCTCGACTTGTCCGGAAGGCAAGCAGACAGATACTTGTCAAGCCTTGATCCGGTAGCGGCTTCAGGGACAACAAGTTTCAGGTGTTGAGATTCCGAAGGCAGTGTCATGGCAACTCGTGTCAGTTTGGGTGTCCGCAGGTGCGAACGAGCGTCTTGAGAACCGGGCTCTGTATGGCCTGATAGGATGATACCGTTCGACAACCACCTTGGCAAGGTACAACCAAGGGGAGTGTTTTCCAGCTTGACGGACAAGCGGAACGGGTTAAACTGACTGGAGAAAGATCACGTAGACATGGGAAACTCGTTATGACGGAGCGTCGGGATGCCAACCAGCCTCCTTTGAGCTCGTGGCCGTCGAACGGGAGGCAGCGGCCGGAAGGTCCGCGTCTATCCGGTGAAGCTCCAGAGGTTGAGGGCTACGAGATCAGTGGGCTTCTGGGCTACGGCGGGATGGGCACAGTCTGGAGTGCGACCCAATTGAGCACTCGCCGGGATGTGGCCCTGAAGCTTCTGGAGAGAGGAGCGCTGGGTTCGGAAAAGGCCCGGGGCCGCTTCGAGCGTGAGGTGGAGCTGACAGCTCGCTTACAGCATCCCAACATTGCGGTGATTTACGACAGCGGTGTGCACCAGGGGAGGTACTACTATGCCATGGAACTCATAGATGGCGTGCCCCTGGACAAGTACGTCGAGGATCACCACCTGACGCAGCGACAGACCCTGGAGTTGATGCGGACGGTGTGTGAGGCTCTCCAGCACGCACACCAGAGTGGGGTGATCCACCGCGACCTGAAGCCCTCGAATATCCTCGTGACCCCGGATGGGCAGCCGCACGTCCTCGATTTCGGACTGGCCAAGGCGTTCCTGGAGGGAGATTCGGACCTAAGTTTATCGGCCGATGGCGTGCCCGCCGGCACACCCGCATACATGTCGCCGGAGCAGGCGGCTGGACATCTGGAGCAGATTGATACGCGGACGGATGTGTATAGCCTCGGTGTGATCCTGTTTCGCCTGCTGACTGGGAAGCCGCCGCACGATTTGTCCGGCACCGCTTACGACGTTGTCCATCGAATCGTGGAAGAGGAAGTCCGACGCCCCCGCGAGATCACGAAGGAGGTGAACCGGGAACTGGAGGCGCTGCTCCTTAAAGCTCTGGCGCACGATCCGAAAGACCGTTACCCTTCCGCTGGTGATCTTGCCCGGGACATCAAAAACTATCTAACCGGCGAGCCGCTGACTGCGCGGCCGCCGACTACCGCTTACTTCCTCCGCAAACGAATCAGGAAATATCGCGTGCCTGTGGCCATCGCCTGTGCGGTTCTGGCTGCGTTCATCGGCATGGGCGTATTCGCCTACGTCCGCATCGTCCGGGCCCGCGACGAAGCTCAGAAGGAAGCGGATAAAGGGAATGCCGTTTACAGATTCGTGCGAAACATCCTCACTTCACAACATCGGTGGCAGACGACTTCAGATGAGGCGCTGCATGAGGCTGCCAGGGACGTAGGTTCTAAGTACGCCGGTCAGCCGGAGGTCGAAGCGGCCGTGCGAGACGTGATCGGCGCCGTTTATTTGGCTCGCGGTCAGCTTGATATTGCCGAGCCGCATCTTCGGCGGGCTGTGGAGCTACGCGGACGGGTCTTGGGGGAGGGACACCCGGAGACGCTGTCCTCAATGAACAATCTGGCGGTCATGCTCTTCAGAAAAGGCAAGCTGGACGAGGTGGAGGCGTTGGACAGGAGGATGCTGATGATCCGTCGCCGCGTCCTGGGGAAGAAGCACCGCGACACGCTCCAATCAATGGACAACCTGGGAAGGGTCCTCGAAATAAGAGGGAAGCTGGACGAGGCGGAGGCAATGTTCGGGCGGTGCGTCGAGATTCGGCAACGCGTTATAGGGGAGGCGGACCTGGATACGCTGTGGTCGTTGACAAGACTGTCCAATGTCCTCGAGAAAGCGGGCAAGCTGGAGGAAGCCGACGCCATGAATAGGCGGCACCTCGAGATTCGGCGGCGCGTCTTGGGGGAGGAGGACCCGGACACGCTCTGGGCGATGAACCGTCTGGCTGTCACGCTCTGGGATAGAGGCAAGCTCGATGAGGCGGAGGCGATGAACAGGCGGAACCTCGAGATTCGCCGACGGATTGGGGGAGATGAGGACCCGCATACGCTCTGGGCCATGGGCAACTTAGCCCTCGTCCTCGAGGAAGGAGGCAAGATCAACGAAGCGGAGGGGTTGCGCAGGGAAGAGCTCGAAATTCGAAAACGCCTTGTTAGCGAGAGGCACCGGACAACGCTGCCGCCACTGGCCGAGGGGCCAGCGGTTAAGAGCGAGGGCAGGGATGACACCGTCTCCGCAGCCCGAGGCGAGGTAGACGTGCTGGCGTACGATGACTTCGACGGCAAGTTAGGTCTCGACTGGAAGATATTACACCCTGATCCCTCTCATTTCTCGCTGACGAAAAACCCGGGCACGCTTACGATTACTACCCAGCACGGCAGCTTCTTCGCCTTGAACACGGATTATGAGAACCTGTTTCTTATAGACTGCCCGGCGGCCGCAGGGCAAGATTTCCAGGTCACCACATGTATATCATCTTTCAAACCTGTGGCGGATTATAATCAGGCCGGCCTGATCTTCTACAACAACAAGGACGATTACCTGAAGTTTGTCTGCGAGTACAGTAGCAGCCGTGGCGGGCTTGTGTTCAACGCTCTCATGGAAACCGAAGGAAGCTTTGGGTTCGGGACTGTCATTGCGCACCAGGAATCGGGGAGAGGCTGGCTTCGGATCACCAAGCGAGGGAATCGCTATACGTTCTCCACCAGCTCCGACGGCAGGACATTCCTTCCGATAAAGTATCCGGATTTAGATTATCCGGGACTTTTTCAACGCGGCGTGGTATGGGGAGATGGATCCGTTCGAGCGGTCGGTCTCCTTGCCAAGAATGGGAGTCTTTCCGGGTCTGACGTCATCATCAGGCTCGAATCACGGGCCCCTGAAGTTGACGCCTCGTTTGATTTCTTTGAGGTCAGGTCTGTCTCTGCCAAATATGAGCGGACAGCAAAGGCGGCTCGCACAAGCGGGGAAGAGACGAATGTCGAAAGCCGGTGATAGGACGACAGTGGACGGGTGGGACGGAGCCTTCCATACAACGCGTTGGACGGAGATTTTCGAGGCGAGGTCGGCGGATGAGTCCCGCCGTACGGCGGGACAGGCAGCCCTGGATGCTCTGGTCGGGAGGTACTGGAAGCCCGTCTACTATTATCTCAGGTGCAAGGGCTACGCCAGGGAGGGAGCGAAGGACCTAACCCAGGGCTTTTTCCATGAGGTCGTTCTGGGTCGTGGCCTCATTCAAAAGGCGGACCGTGCCAGGGGACGCTTCCGAACGTTTCTGTTGAAAGCTCTGGACCGATATGTGGCGAACGTTCAGCGCGACGAGAAAAGGAAGCGGCGGACGCCCGAAGGAGGGCTGGTCAGCCTTGAAGACGTTGATTGGCTGAGGGTGCCCGAACCGGTCCATTACGCTTCCCCCGTTGAAGCGTTTGATTACGCCTGGGCGTCGGCTCTGCTCGATCAGGTGCTCGCGGAGGTGGCGGGGAAATGTCGTGAGACGGGGACTGTCACTCATTGGGAGCTGTTTCGGGCGAGGGTGCTTGCGCCCATCATGGATAACGCCGAACCTCCTTCACTGGCCCACCTCTGCGAGAAGCATAGCATACCGAAAAGAGCGAAAGCCTCGCACATGATCCTGACCGTGAAACGCCGCTTCCAGTCCGTTCTCAGGCGACACGTGCGGCAGTTTGTGGAAACGGATGCCGAAGTTGACGAGGAGATTGACCACGTTCTAAAAATTTTTTCAAGGGGCGGAGCGAGATCGTGACCAAAACGGTGAATATATTAGTGGAAGTGGATAAAAGCCGAACTAAGGCAACGGCGATTTCGAGAAAGATGATGTGGAGACTCGCCCCGAAATGGGGTGAGGTTCCGGGCACTTTTTGGCGCTGGACACGTGAAAGAAAAAGAGGAAACGACATACGGACTCAGCCCGAAGCAACTCGCCCGCCTATTGGCAATGGGCAAGCGAGGCGCCCACGCTCAGAATGGGTCTGCCCCCAGCCCCACGCCCGCCGAACTGCTTCAGGACATTCTGTCCAGCGAGCTGCCTCTTGATCCCACCTCGCCTGATTCCCTGCCTGCTCTTCTCAACTGGCCCAGCCACAAGGTGCTTGCCGCCTCCGGTCAAACGGTGGGCAACCTTCTGTCGAACCCCAAGACTGATCTCGGGATTCTCATAGCGCTGAAGGACTATGGCAAGGCATTAGCCCGCCGCGGCGGACCAGAGGCCAAGCAGGTAGCAGCCACCGCGCTTTACTATGCCGCCATTGCCAGCGCCCTTGTGTTTCACGACCGCAGGATCACTCAGCTTTCATACGAGAAGCTACATAAAGCTTATGCCGAGTTCGAACAAAAGCCCTGGGGTTCTCCTGAACTGAAGCATCTGTTTCGAGAAGCTCGGGCCATTTGTCAAAAGCGCAGTCGCACAGCAGCGGGCGGAGTTCGGGAGGGAGGTGATGCGAGGAGACAAGGGTAAGCCCCATCCGGGCCAACAGTGTGACTCAACCAAACACAACCAAGTCAGAAAGGAGGGTTGATGATGATCAAGCAAAAGAAGACGGTGTTTCTGCCCGTTTTCGGGCTCGCACTGGCGTGTGGGATGGCCCTGCTGATCGCTTTAGGCTCAGCCTTGGCGGAGCCTGCCCGCGAGCCGGTGTCTATTAGTGGCGATGTGAACCTGGCCACATTTAGCGGTACCGCAACAGTAACCATCGGAGGTGAACAGTTGGTGGGCTCGGTCCAGGTCACCCCGCTCGCACCCCCGGAGCCAAAAGATGGGGGGCTCTACTTCCCCGTCGTTGAGCATGTATTCGACTTCGGAGGCGGAAGCACACTCACCACGATCGGACAAGAGCTTGCGATGCCCACGGATGAGAACCCGGCAGTTCACACTCTCCACGGCAATATGGAGATTACCGAGGGGACCGGCGTTTTCGAGGGAGCCTCCGGAGAGCTTCGCGTCAATGGCCAGATGGACTGGTCGGTTGGACAGGCCACTTTTGAGGCTCACGGCGCAATCTCCCGCTGAGATCGCTGGGAGCGAGGCGGCCCCCAGCGACCGCCACAGTTTTGAAAGGGGGTGATGCAATCACGCAACAATGAGCCGTAACCACGGCGATAGAGTCAGTTAACCAAACCCAAACCAAACACAAAGGAGAAACGATCATGAGTAGGACAAAGATTAAAGCTATGGCCGGCCTGGCGCTGCTTGCCGGTGTCATCCTGATCACGGCGATTGTTTGGGCCAAGGCCACAACGTACCCGGTCGACTGCACATTTGACTACGGAGGTACGTATATTGCCAAGCAGTGGATTGACGACGAGGGAGTCCTGCACCTTCGAGGTATAACTTATACGGGCAGCTCAAAGCCCGGTAGCGGCAATATGGAAATAGCCATAGCCGGTGTCTGCAACCACAACTACGACCTGGGTACCGGCGATGGCGACTTTTGGGGGAAAGATCATACGGTTGTGGTGACCTGGGAAGGCCTCACGGGTACTTTTCGAGGGAGCCACAGCGGCATCCGCACAAACCACACCGTCGGCCACTCGACCCACGTCTATCACGGCATCGGCGGGGAGTTCGTGGGGTGGAAGTTGAAGCTGAACGCGACTTGGGACTTCCCCAACAAACAGGGAGTTTTTGAAGGGATCCTCCACAACCCCCACGGCTAATGAAGGGATAGGGATGGAGGAGGCCGCGTGCCTCCTCCATTGCATTTTTACAGGTGTGACCGTCCTTACGCGGGTGGCCGGTGTTCGGCGCTCGACGAGCCCGGCCACTATCTTTTCGCTGCCTGGCTTGGATGAGGTGAGGCTTTGTAGACCACAGGGGCCTGTGGGGGCGGAAGAGGAAACAAGGTGCAGACTCTGCCTGAAGTGCCTTGCACCGCCTGTTAGCAATGGGCGGGCGACCCGGCGAGCCCCGAGGCAGCATTGCTCATAGCCTCACACTGACCGAAGTGCTTCAGGACATTCTGTCCAAAGGAATACCCCTTGATTTCGCGTTCAATAAAGCGATACCCCTTTTCTGTGTTTCTTGAGAAGCAAATGCCAAAGGAGTATCCTATTTGACACAGACAGAGGCTCTGACGCCACGGACTTATCTTGGAGACCCATTCCACCATGAGCATTAGGAGCATCCGGTCAAGACTTTCACGGTTGACGAAGGATTTGAGCAGGGTGGTGAGCCCTGTGTATTTGCTGGGGCATGTGGGGCAGCGGATGTATCGGACGGCGGTTCGACGAACGGGACTGATCGGCTTGGCGGCTCTGGCGGTAAGCATTCTCGGACGAGGGATCGGTTTCCTGCCCGAATTCACAATCAAGAGGGCAGCCATCTTCACGCTTGCTTTTGGATGCGTGACGTTGTTTGGGGGTCTTGGAATGAAGATCATCTCCAATATGCTGATGTCGGAGAGGATCAACATCGCGGAGGCGAACAACCTGAATCTTTTGCAGGACAAAAAGAAAAGCCGTCTCGATTTCTATCTGCGGCGGCTCTATGACTCCGTTTTTCGGTACGAGGCAGCGGTCAGGTATCCTGCCGAGGACATACGGGGCGAAGAGGAGGCGATACGTGGAAATGTCGAGGGAATTACCGAGAAGCTGATGTCGCACCTGTCCAAAGACAACCTGCGGTTTCTCGGTGTGAGCGACCTGGCAAGTATGGTGGATCACATGAACGCATGCAATCCTCTGAAGCCGCGGGAGCTTGAGAAGTCGTGGGAGGGCTTTCGGATCACGGCCCGGTACGCGTTGACCCATCCCCTTCCGGCAACTCTGGAGGCGGAGACCATCGGCTTCGACTTGACGATGGTGGAGGACTGGCTCGATGGGGCATGTTTTGATGCGAGCGATGTTAAGCTCGTCGAGCAGTACAAAGCCAACTCCACAGTGGTTCTGATCAAGCGGCATTTGGGCTACCGAGTTTTAGACAGGCTATGGCAAAAATGGCATGCGCTCGCCCACAGCTTCTGGTTTCACAACACGTTTCGGAGTCTGGCAATCAGCATCGGAACGCAAATAAAAAGGATGAACAAGAGGGTCGGCAGGGGGTATTTCAAGGCGGAGCATTTTCTGTGGATTCATCCGGAGCTGGACCGTTGGGTGGAGCGGCGATTTGGCGGGGAGGTTCTCGAAGAGCTCGTTCACAGCCGTAAGCGGTTGATATGGAAGATATTCTCAAAGGAATATGAAGGGGCGGTGGAGCTTCTCCGAAGGATTTACTGTCCGAAGATCGAGCTGGTCGTTGACCTGCGGAAGCGGTTCGACGTGGAATACTTCCTGGGGGAGCTCGATGGGGAGTCGTACATACGGGATTTGGAGCGGTTGGCTTTTCCACCACATTACATTGACAGAGAACGAGCCCGCGTTGAGGAGGCGAGGAAGAGGGATGCAGACCTCCTGAGGGACCTGGATGAAAAGCAGCCGCTCTCAGGTAATGGCATCACAGGTCTCCAGCGGAGGGCCTTGCGGGTCGGGGCACATATAAACCTGTTTGGGTTGCGCGAAGCCCTGGCGGGCTGCGATTCTTCGTCGCAGCCCAGCGAGAGGGGACAGGATAAACAGGATTCGGAAGAGGAGATTCGACGAATCGTCTCACAGACGATAGCGGATGGTGAGCGGTTGTCGCATTGGCTGGTGACGGTGCGGACGTTCTGGCTGCTAAACTGGCTGGAATTTGAGGAGTATTGCACGCACCTGAAAGAGATCGCCTATTCCGATGAGGACGGGGATCACGGTTTGCAAACCGAGCATGGGGTGTAGCCGAGTTTGAGGGCTTCTGCTCGCGAGATCGGGCGAGCGCCGGTCCGGACGAATCGGCAATCTTTCTTGTGAAGCTTGCGGCCGGTTCTCGTGACGTAGACGGTTGTTCCAGTGGAGTAGGGGAGGGGGCTGGTTTTTTCTGAAGTCGAGATGGACGCCTCTGTTTGAAGCTTCTTCGCCTCTCGCAGTTCCTTCACATATTCTGAGTACACCGTTTGGCTGCTGGTGTCCCATCGAATGGGTCCCTTTGCATCACAGTAGATGATGACATAACCGGCGTACTTCTCGCCTGAGCGTCGGAGGCGATTGCCCTTCACCAGCTTGTTCCATCTCAGGCGGTATTGGCAGGTGGCATGATCGGTAAAAACGATCTTCCTTTGACCCTTCTTCATCTGCGGGATCTTCAATTCGCCCCTCGCGGCGACGCTGTACGTGTTGTGGCTAAGGTCCCGCGAATAGACTCTGTACTGCACTCGGAGGTCATTGAGATCATTCGCCGACATGTTTGTCAGGGTCACGCGGAGGCCGACTTTCTGAGTATATCGGCGGTCTAAGGAGGTTAGATTCCCCCAGGCAGAGTAGCGGAACTTGCTTTCCTTGTCGCGCGAGCTGTCAACCTTGACCATCGTTTTCAGTGTGATTTGGCGGTACGGGTGCTGCTCGTGGACCTGCGCATCGGCAAAGGGAAGTTGGCCAGGGAAAGCAAGGAGCAGAAGAGCTATCAAGAGGGTTCTCATGTTGGCAAATCGAAGGCGATTGAAGACCGTCGCTTGCGGTGTGGCTAACCAAAAAGTCGCCCAGCTCGCAAACACTATTTCCTATCCTGTACCTGGATGGTATCACGTGTCGTGCGGAGCGGCAACAGAATAACAGGCGTTGTGCTCCTGGCGGGTGGCTCGAGGCGCGGTCAGGTGGAAAGAATCTTGTGGAGAATCCAGGTGGGGTTGGTGCGGGTGGCACGGTCGAGATAGATTTCGAAAACGGTGCCGTCCTCCACCTGGACATGGAAGTAGGTGCGGTGGCGGCGGCTCCGCCAGTCTTTCTGTGGCGCGGAGCGGGCAAACCCCCAATCATGCCAGGAATGTTTTACGGCCGTCACTCGATATTCCTTCTTCCGCCAAACGAAGGAGGCCGGTTCGGCGGGAACGCCCTCGCACTGCACAGCTATTCTCTCGCAGATGAAGGTTGGCATGTTTGTCAGGGCGCTGAACAACGCCGGTAGCAATGTCAATCCGCATTGCTCCTGCAATCGTTCATGCGGATGACTCTCGGTCCCGCTGCTTGAAATGAACTACTCCTTGATCTCCAGGATCTCCTCCAGGGAGCGCTTGGGCACGTGGAGGCGGCCGGATTCGTCTTTCCAGTATTTAATGGAGTCTTTCATTGCCTCCATGACAGGCTCTTCGTTTGGATAGCCGAGGGCGATGACTGACTCGATCTCAAATTGCTCGCTGACATCAAGGATTTCGCGGATTTTGTTTCTGTCAATGGCGCCGAGCCAGCAGGAGCCTATTCCCTCTTCCACCGCGGTCAGTATCAAGTTTTCGATGGCTGCGCCTGCGTCGAGTTGATAATCGCTGCGGGCGACGTCCTTGTTCACGAGAACGACGATATAAGCGGTGGGTTCTTCGCCGGGAGGAGGGTTTCCTTCCGGGGCGATATATCCAGCCCACATCAAGGTCGGGAAGACTTCTTTGCCAAGATCGGGATTGACGACGAGGATGTATCGGAGGGGCTGGAGGTTGGATGCAGATGGTGCAACGCGGGCCGCGTCCACAAGCTTTTTGTGGGTCTCAAGCGGGATGGCATCTTGCTTGAACCTTCTGATTGATCTTCTTTTCGTGATTGTCTCGAATACTTGCATTTTGCGTGCTCCTCAGGGAGAATTGTGACGTTCAAACAAACGGCTCTCCTGAGCATCATACACTATAAGACTGTTTATTGGAAAGGGGGGGCGGAAACGCTTTTCACGTTCTGTCGCAAGGTTGCTTTTTTTGGGAAGTTCTGGCATGGGAGATGATAGCTCGAGCCTCGATCTCAGGTTCAGATCGACCGAGCAGGGTATTCTGATCGAGAGGCTGAACAGGTTTCTGACGAGAGTGAAACTCGGGAGGCGGGGGGTTGACTGCTTCACAGCCAACCCCGGCAAGAGGGGAAGCTCTGTTTCGGCCCGGCGTACCCGTGATTGTCCGGAGATCGGAAAGGGGAAGGAGGAAGACAAGCTATAACCTTCTTGTGGTGCGGCAGAACGAAACGTGGGTTCTCGTGGACACGCATCTGGCCAGCCGGATTGTGTTTGGCTGGTTGAAGGAAAAGAAATTTCCTGAACTCGCTGAATACGATCAGGTGACAAAGGAAGTTCGCTGGGGAAAGTCGAGATTCGATTTTCATCTGTCCGGCCGCGGGGGAGAAGCTTATCTGGAAGTGAAGTCCGTTTCTCTGGCGGAGGGGGGCGTCGCGAGATTCCCGGATGGGGTGACGGAGAGGGGAAGGAGACACGTGGAAGAGCTGTCCAGAATGGTAGGGCGAGGGCTGAAAGCGTTCATTCTGTTTCTGGTGGAAAGGGATGACGTTTCGGAATTCACGGCGAATTTTGGGGTTGATCCTCAATTCTCGGCATCGCTTCTGCGAGCTATCGCGCGAGGAGTCGTGCCGCTGTGTTATCGCCTCGTTTTCCAGCCGGAGGGAGTGTGCCTTGGAGGCAAAGTTCCAATCTTCACGAGGCAAGGGAATTCACGGCTTAACGAGGGGTGCTACCAGTTGGTGATTGAAGTGCGCGAGGCGATTCGTCTTGCCCATCCGAGGTTCTCCGATGTGGACTTTCCAGCAGGCTTCTACATTTACACGGGGAGCGCAAAAAGAAACTTGCTGCACAGGGTAGCACGGCATCTGTCAGAAAAGCAGAAGAATCGGTGGCACATTGATTATCTCCTGTCGAGCCGCGAAGCGAGGATTCAGGACGTGATTTTTCTGCCGGGACGGGATCAACGGGAGTGCGCGGCCAATTTAGAGGTGGGAAGAATGAAGGGCGCGGCCGTCATATGGAAAGGCTTTGGATCGTCCGCTTGCCGTTGTGGATGTCCGGCGCATCTGTACTGGTTCGAGCGACTACCCCGGTATTTGATGAGAAGGCTGGCTGGTTGCAGGTGGAGTAGGGGAGTCTGATCGCTTATGTCCTGCTCTTCTTGGTGGCGACGTCTATGGCCACAGCACCAACAAGGGCGACTGCTTTTATTATGTACTGATAGGCGATGTCCACCGATCGTAAGCTGAGTCCGTTGTCGAGGCTGGCCATTATGAGTGCCCCGAGAATAGCGCCGGATATTTTTCCCCTCCCGCCCATTAGACTGCATCCGCCGATGACGCAGGCGGCGATGGCGTTCAGCTCCATGAGCTGACCAGTTCTGGAGGAGGAGCTGCCCAGTCGTGAGGTCATGATGACGCCTGCGACCGCGGAGAGAAAACCTATGATCATGAAAATGGCCAGGATATTTTTTCCGACATTGATTCCCGATAGGCGGGCTGCCTCGGCGTTTCCACCGATAGCGTAAACGTGCCTTCCGAAACGCGTTCGTCTGGATATGAGATGCAATGCGAGGGCGAGGGTAATCAAGATTAACACGGGATACGAGACGCCCTCATAGGTGTTCATGATGGTGACGAAGGCAACGATGACGAAGGACGCTGCCACCGCTTTGGGAAGAGTCAGATGACTCGGTGCGGCTTCCAGGCGAAGTTTCCGAATAACATGGCGATGTCTGAGAGCAGCGATCAGGATGCAACAAATCGCCGCTGTGGCCAGAACCCATGCCCAGCTCTGGGGCAGGTAGTCCTTGCCAATCCTTTCAAAAAAACCGGCGTTGAGGGGAATGTCTATGGACCTTGTGGCCGCCCACAGCACGCCGCGGAAAGCCATCAACCCTCCCAGGGTTACGATAAAGGCGGGAATGCGGCGATAGGCGATGATGGCGCCTTGCAAAGCTCCAGCCAGTACGCCCGTGGCCAAGGCGCCGGATATGGACAGGAGAGACCCCTGTCTGCCCCAACCGTTAATCATGGCTGCGATGCCGCCGGTAAGTCCCGCGAGCGACCCCACTGAAAGGTCAATGTTCCCCGACACGATGACGAAAACCATACCGATGGCGAGTATGCCGGTCTCGGACATGTCGCGGGCCAGGTTGGAAAGATTCCTCGCTCCGAGGAATGTGGGTTCAAGGAGAGAAAACACGACCCAGATTATGATAAGGGCCGCCACCATTGTATAGGTACGAACGTCAATCCTGACTTTCATTCTCGGCCTACCGTCCAGCAAATGTCCGAACACAACAGAGAAATAGCTCGGAAGAAACTACAGTGGATCACGAATGTCGCAACGCTTCGCAAATCCTACGCGGGGAAGCGAGTTCACGCAAGGAAATGTTGAGAGACGCAAGAACAGCTACTCGGTGACCACTTTATCCTGAGTACGCACCGGATGGGGTGGGGGAGCATCGCTCAAGGCATCACGCGGATGCAGTGGGGAGCGCGGGGGGGCATCATTGCCGCCGGACAGACTATTCCGAGGCGCCGGCGCGGTCGGGCCATTGATCTCGTGGGACATTCTCGTAGACGTCTTCGAGTTTGTGGTAGCCGTCCTTAATGACAGCATCATAAATGTTGTCTTCATCCACAGGAATAGGGGTCAGCAAGATCGCAGGGACGTCTGTCTTGCCGTTGTGGACTGTCCGTGTGGGAGCATCCAATTTCTGGCCCTTGGCCATCGCCACGGCGATTTCTGCGGCTTTATGAGCCAGCTTTTTGATCGGCTTATAGGCCGTCATGGTCTGTTTCCTCTCGACGATTCTCCGGCAGGCGGCCAGGTCGGCATCCTGTCCGGAAACAGCAACCTTGCCGGCGAGCTTTTGCGCGTCAAGCGCCTGGATTGCTCCTCCCGCGGTTCCGTCGTTGGAAGCGACCACGGCATCAATTTTGTTGTTCCAGCGGGTCAGGGCGTTTTCGGTGTGGCGGAGGGCTTCACGCGGCTGCCAGTCATCGCACCACTGATCTCCGACTATCTCTATGTCGCCTCGATCAATGTAAGGTTGAAGGATGTTCATCTGCCCTTTGCGGAGCTGTTTGGAGTTGTCGTCGGTGCGCGCGCCGCCGAGCAAAAAGTAATTTCCTTTGGGGACTTTCCGGACGAGGTATTCTGCCTGAAGCTCGCCGACCCTCTCGTTATCGAACGAGATGTACAGGTCGAGATCGCAGTTGCGGATCATTCTGTCGTAGCCGATGACCTTGACAGGGGTTTTTTGCCTATGGGCGGATTCGACGATGCGGGCGGACGTGTTAGCATTCTGAGCGACGACCACCAGGACGTCAACGCCTTTGGTGATCAAGTTCTCGGCCTGCTGATTTTGAAGGCGGGGATCGCCGTTAGCTGACTGAACCAGGACCTCTGCGCCGAGCTCTTCGGCTCTCTTCGTGAACATATCGGCATCCCTCTTCCATCGTTCCACAGCGAGAGTGTCCAGGGAAAGTCCGATGAGGATTTTCCCATCGTCCTTCTTTCGACACCCGGAGGTGACAAGACCAACGACGAGAACAATGAGCCAGCTCAAATAAAGATGAATTCTGTATCGGTCCATATCACATTGTCCTTTCCTTTTTGTGTTGCGATTATACAATAGCCTTCTTCAGATGAGAAGGGCAAACTGAGCGTTGTCGGGCAGCGCTGCAGGTTGAAGGGACGCTTGGGCAAGCCGCCTCTGTGAAGTTTGAAGATCGGCGGAGGAGAGGCTTCGCGCCGGCGCGGGCTTTCTTGGGAAACTGGTCATGCATGCGATTGATCAGATTATCATTCTCCTTTACGTGGGTGCGATGCTGGTGGTGGGGTTGTGTCTTCGCCGGCGCGCTGCCGGAAGCGAGGAAAGCTATTTTCTGGCAAACCGTCGCCTGCCGTGGTGGCTGTTGTCCATGTCCGGTGCGGTGTCCACCTACGACATTACGGGGACGATGTGGGTGATTTCACTTCTCTATCTGTACGGCGTTCGCAGCATGTGGGTGCACTGGCTGTGGGGATTTATGATGGGCGCCTTCCTCATGAGCTATACGGGCAAATGGGTCAGGCGCTCGAAGGTGATTACCGGTGCCCAATGGATGAGCACGCGGTTCGGGACCGGACGCGAAGGGGAAGCAGCCCGCGGGGTGATGACGTTCATGGCAGTCGTGTTTTCGGTGTCAGTCATCGCGTATGCCTTCACCGGAATCGGGAAGTTCGCGTCGCAGTTTCTGCCATGGTCAAAGAACACGTGTGGGGTTTTGATCATCGGGGTGACGACAATCTACGTCGTCCTGGGAGGCATGTACAGCGTCGCGATCACGGATGTGATTCAAACGGTGGTATTGACCGGCGCCGCAATAGGACTGGCGGTCTTCGCTTTCTTGAAAGCGGACCTGGCTATGATAATGGAAAAGGTCGGGGAAGGATGGCGTTCCGGTTGGCCGGCGAGCGTCGCCGAAAAAGCCACACAAGGTTGGGACTCGATTTGGCCGTCATGGGACATGCCTTTTCTGATGCAGAACGGGGTCTACATCGTCGGCCCGTTTCTGGTGGTGTGGATACTGAAAGGCACGCTGCTCAACGCAGGAGGGCCAGCACAGCTTTACGACTTCCAGAGATTTCTCTCAACGAGAAGTGCTCGCGACGCGTCGAAAGCGGGCGCGCTCTGGAGCTTCTTTCTTCTATCGCGCTGGGCGATGTGTATCGGCATTGTCGTCCTGGGCTTAACGATGCTCGAGCCCGTTTTCACCGTGGAGCATGCGGAGGAGGTTCTTCCGAAGGTTCTGCGGCGCATCTATCTTCCCATTGGGCTGCGAGGGGTGATTCTGGCGGGGTTTTTCGCGGCGTTCATGTCCACGTTTGACTCGACGGTGAACGTCTCCGCCTCGTACATCGTGGAGGATTTCTACAAGCGATTTGTCCGGCCTAACGCCGGAAGGCGGGAGTTGATCTATGCGGCATATGCGGCTTCGGTCCTGGTTGTGGCTATTGGGATTGTCATCGGGCTGCGGCAGAAGACCATTGCCGGCATCTGGCGGTGGATCATGATGGCGTACGGCGCGGTGGCTCTCATTCCGAATGTGCTGCGTTGGTACTGGTGGCGATTCAACGGATGGGGGTATACGTGGGGAACAGTTGGAGGCGTGGTCGTGCTGATCGTTTTGACCCTGTGTTTCCCCGGCTGGAAGGACACGAGAACGTTTCCCATCATCGCGTCCACATCGCTGGTCTGCTCGCTGTTGGGGACATTCTTGACACGACCAACGGACCGATCCGTTCTGGAACAGTTCTACAAAGAAGTTCAGCCCGGAGGGGGGTGGCGACCGGTGGCGCACTCGGTGAGGCAAAAATCACCGGGCTTCAAGAAGGATTGCACTTTTGGCATCGAGCTCCTGAATACGGCTCTCGGCATCGTCCTGATTACATCCCTCTACATGGCGACGGTGACAGTGGTCCTGCACAAGTTCTCAACGGTTGTGCCGCTCCTGGCGGTGAGCGTATTGACTGGCAGCATCCTATATTTCACCTGGTACAGGAGGTTGCCGAAAGACTGACTTGTGGACTGCCTTCAGTTCGCTGGCCTGGTGGAACCTGGAGACCTCACGGGGGGATTTGGAGGGCGGTCTCCCTGCACGAGAGTGAAACAGCAGCACACCTTCCGGGTCGCGGAAAGAAACATTGGCGAAATTCTCCAGGTAATACAGGGTTGGCTCAACAACATGTAGATTGTTCAGGAAAGGTTCGGTATAGCGTATAAGGCCGTATCTCTCCTTTCGTATATGATGCTGTGCTCCGACCCTGTTGTCCCAGTCCACCCCCTCTGTCAAGAATCCGGTTCGCCGGCACCGATGCTTGGCTATGGCGCGAAGGATGGTCAGGGCCTTATCGAGATAGGTCCTTCGGCGAGTATCCTCATAGGCTTCAAGATAAGCCTGGGCTGCTTCCGCATTCTCCCGCGTGTAGGCAGTGTTCCATCTCGCGAAAATGCCATAAGTCGGGTCTTCGGCGACGTGGAATTCATGCTTACTTGGAATCGGAATTTGTGCCATTTTTGTTAGCGGACCCTTTCTTTTGCAGGGACAATCAGTCTCAAGCGAGGGCCGATGTTGATAGGTGCAAGACTCTGGCCAAGTGCGAAATCTCGCGTATGGTAAGTGCGAGCAGGTCTGTTTTGAACATAAATCTGACGAACGGCAGTAATTTTTTCAGCCAGGCTGCACTGTAGGTCTTATAGAATCTCCGGCGATTATCTCAGCGGCTCATGCTGCCGAACCGGCGTCAATAGATGGAGTAGGGGAGAACGCAATTCACTGAGAGCAGCGGAGATATACTCTCAGACATGAGGACAATCCTTAGTCCTTTGTTTGACGTATGGTGCTGTTGGAAGGAGATTGTTTTTTGGTAGCCTTTTGGGATTGACAGGAGATAAACTGGAAGTTCAGGGTGAGAAACGGCCTTTCGCTAATAAGGGCTGGGCAACAAGAAGATAGGGAAGGAGGTTGGAAAAATGAGTCTTGCAGGGAAAAAGGTGATCATATTGGTGGAAAGGGACTACCAGGACCTGGAGGTGTGGTATCCGTTGCTGCGGTTGAGGGAAGAAGGGGCGGAGGTAATTCCCGTGGGCTCCGGATCAAGCAAGGAGTACACCGGGAAGTACGGTTATCCCATCGAGGCTGGCGCCGCGGCGGAAGAAATCAATGTGGACGATATTGATGCGGTTGTCATACCCGGGGGATGGGCGCCGGATTATCTGAGAAGGTACCCAGCAGTCGTAGCCCTCGTGAAGGAGGCGTTTGGGAAAGGAAAAGTTGTCGCATCAATCTGCCACGGTGGCTCGCTTCTGGTTTCGGCAGGAGTGGCGAAAGGGAAGCGGCTGACGTCTTTCATGGCGATCAGGGACGACCTTGTCACGGCAGGGGCCGATTTCGTGGATGAGGAGGTGGTTAGAGACGGGAACTTGATTACTTCCAGGAAGCCGGACGACCTGCCAGCGTTCTGCAAGCAGATCATAGCGTCTCTGTCGTAATATCTTTATTCTGAAAAGGTTGCTGCGGCTGACCTAATGTAGCACACGCTTCCTCTGTGTTGGAAGAACCACAGTCACTACCCTGTAGTTCGGCATTGTTAGACTCGCCTTACGAGGTGAAATCCGCGGAAACGCTTCGACTTCACACCAAGCCAACAATGCACAAGGCCAGGGGGACTATCATGAGAGAGCACAGAGCCTCCTGGAGTCTTCTTGATGGGGCCGAGGGCGACGGACAAAGGGCGGTTGCTCCACATTCGGAAGAACGCGGGCCATAGCGTTGAAATTCCGCTGCGCCAAGCCCAAGGCCAGGCGAAAAGGCGAGCGCACCTTTGACCTCCCGTAGCACGGGGTGTGTTGTGAGGGCCATGAAAAAGCAAGGTTGGGCTTGTTTGATGAGTGTGGAGGCGGTGAGAAAGCGGGGGCGTGCAAGAAAGTTCCGCGAACAGCAATACGAGCTGAAAAGAGACGAAATGTCGAACGTCTGATAATAATACTTATGTCAACTTGGGCAAGCAAACACATCTTTACTCCTGCCCAACCCCGAAACCCAGACCCCAGCGCTGCTAAAAATCATTTTCACTTCCGCCAGGATTCTGTATATTTAGGTGGACTGTGTCTCTTTCACTGAACACTGTATGAGCCAAACTCAGGGCACGGTCAGTTTTTGAAATGTTCGAGATAAGGAGAACCACTCAATGCAAGACGAGAGATCATTCTCTTTGGACTTGAAGATAGCGCTGGCGGTCTTCGTTGCGGTTTTTGTCGTCTATCTTCTGACCCTGTGCCCCGGGATTTATGCTGGGCCGAGCGCTAAAGCAGTATGCGACGTGGAAGGTGTTGGGCTGATACCGCCTATCTCGCATCCCGTCTGGCTTATCCTTGGGCGCTTCTTTTCCCTCTTTTCGTCAAACACAGCGTACATGTTGAACCTGATGTCCGCATTGTTCGGGGCCTTGACCATAGGCCTGCTGTACCTTCTCCTTTCTCAATTCACTCACAGCAGAACAGCGGAGGAAGAGGCGAGGTACCAAGTCCAGCCTTACCTACCCCGGGTGACGGCTCTTTCAGGAGCTTTGCTTGTGGCCTTCTCGCATCCCTTCTGGGAAGGCTCTGTTCTGGCGGGATCTGACACTTTGAACACCTTTTTCCTGGTGTTAGTCGTTTTCCTTGTATGGAGCTACGCCAAGACCTCGAAGGCGCGATACGCCATGCTGTTGGGACTGATTTACGGTATTGCGCTTGGCAACTACCCTACCCTACTCCTGTTGGCGCCGATTTTCGTCGTGTTCCTGCTGGTGCGAGGTCGGGGGCTGCTTGATGACCCGGTCGCCTTCGTGGCCACGTTTCTTCTCTTCCTTCTGGGGTTGCTGCCAGCGATATACGCGATGCCGCGGGCGTACTACCTTCAAGGAAAGGATTACGTTGCTCACGCTAATAGCTTCGGCCCAGCTATTTCAGTATTCTTCGATTCTTACTTTCGGTCCATGAAAGGTCTTTTCCTGCAAAAGGGCACGCTCCACGCCTGGATCTTCTGGCTTTTTGCTCCAACATTCGTTCCTATCCTCTTTTTCATGATGAAGCGGGGGGAGTATGAGAAAGGAAGCGACACGGCGACGCGGTTCACTTACCTCATACGATACGCCTTTGTGGCATTGTTTACGGTTGGTGCGTTAGGATACCTCTGGGGCTTTCTCATCGGGCCCGTGGGGATGGCGGAGCTGGATTTTCTCAGGTATTCGCGATATCTGGGCTCCTATGTGGTGGTCGGCGCATGGTTCTCTTATATCTTAGGTTACTGGATGATCGTGACATCGGGACGATTTGAGGCGACGGGAACGGAGCCGGTGCCGAAAATCAAGTATAGAAAAGTGATCTATATCGTGAGCGTCGTCCTGGCCCTTGGCTTACCGGTCGCCGGAATTGTCATGTGCTACGGCAAAAGCACGAAACGAGGGGCATATTACGTTGAGGATTTTGCCAAAGGCATCCTCCAGTCCAGCCCTGAGGAAGCGATCATCATTGTTCCGGTGGATCCATTCTTCGAGTCAATTGGCGCACCCCTGAGGTATATTCAATCTCAGCGAGAAGCCGCTGCCGCCGGAGGCGGGAAGACAATCATTGATTTGAATGCGGCGTACATTGACTTCGTTTACGAAAAGTACCGCCATCGAACGAAGCGGATCAAGACCGCGCAGTACCTGGCCGAAACGCTTCTGGGGCGGGAAGTAGTTCGTCCGAGGATCATGTTTCTGCCAGAGGATCCCTTTCCCGATGTCTATGATCGTATCGTGTGGTGGGAGACAGTCAGAGCACGTGATGCAGGGCAACGGCCTCGGCCCATCTGTGGTCTGGTTAATAACTTCTTTGTGTCGGACCTGCGAGGCGAAAATGATCTGATGAATATCGAGTTCACAGCGGAGCCTTCTGGTTTGGTTTACATATACAGGGACAAACGCGAGTACCGCGACAAGTCGGAAACCATAGATGACAACCAAAAGGTGTGGAGCAAGCTGAAGCTAAGGACTCGAGCTGACAAGGAGGCCAAACGCTCCGAGGTAGTAGAAGAATACGTACTCGGCGAGTACTCGAAGTCAGCCAATGATTTTGGACTTTTCTGCCAACTTGCGGGGCGGCTGGATCTCGCGGAGCACTATTACCGCCGTGCCTTAGAATGGTTGCCGGAGAACAGCTCGGCGCTCTGGAACCTCGCATCTGTGATGGACAGCAAAGGCGAGAAGAACGAGGCAAAAGAATTGAAGGAGAAGTCCACGTTGTTGATGAAGAAACAACAGGAGATGGTGGCAGATATCGTACGGAGGTATGGGTTCGCTCTGGACGTACAATGGTTGTCGGCCTTCAGTCAATACATGGCACAGAGCGAGGGAACACAACCGGACGCACGACGGCTGGGCATCCTTCGCGTGGTTTCACGGATGCAACCCGACAACCCCTTTATGAGAGAGCAGATAGGTGACTTTTTCTTCTCGTCGCAAACGATAGAAGAGACTTTCCTCTCCTACGAGCGTGGTTCGCCCCTGAGGCAAGCGTCCGCGGAATACCTGGCGGCGCTTGAGACAATCAGCCCGGAAAACCAGGAAGCAGCCAGATGGTTTCTGAGGAAACTGGGGCGGGTCTATGCGAAATGGGACCGAAACGCAAAGGCGGAGGAATTCTTCCGAAGGGCACTGGATGAGGAGAATCCGTCCAGCTTGATTGACTTGATGCGGCTCTACCTCACTACTGATCAAAAGCCGGACGAGGTCAAGGAGCTGGCCGGGAGAATCATCGAGAAAGTGCCCGCCGATGATCAGGAGAAGAAAAGGCTCGCCGGCGCGAAATGGATAGCAACGGCTATCCTGGTGAATGTCTTGCTTCAAGAAAATGAGACGGAAAGAGCGAAGGAGAGCGTGCGTGAATATCTGCGAGATTATCCCGAGGATGCTGACAAACTTGTCACGCTGGCCAGAGAGTTCCTGCTGGATGCCCGGTTCGACTCATTCACCATCTGGCTTTTCGACGAGTATGCAAATCTCGGGAAGGAGCTTCTCATGCCTCGCCTACTTCAACTGGCAGAGGTCTACTTCCGTCAAGAACAGTATGAGGATATTATTGCCATGGAACAGCCTGCTCAGGGCGGTCTGGGCATGCAACTGGCCCAGTTCCACCATTGGATGGCGATGGCCTATGAGGAGCTCGGAAGGAACGAAGAGGCAGAGAAGGCCTTCGAGCGAGCGAGGACATTCCTGCCGGAGGATTCCGGTGGATTTGGGACGGTCCTTTTGAACAATCTGGCCTGGCGCTACTTCAAGAATCGGAAACTGGGCGAGGCGCAGAAGCTTGCTGAAGACGCCTTGAGGCGAGACCCGGCCAATTCGCTGGTTTGGGACACCTGCGGGTGGGTCTCGTACAAGGCCGGGGAGGATCCGCAACGAGCGCTTGACCTAATTGAGCGATCACATCTGGCGAATCCGGAAAGTGGCATTATTGCCTATCATTACGGAAAGCTTTTGATGGAAGAAGGCCAAACAGAAAAAGGCATGTTCGTGTTAGGAATGGCCGTTAAGGTGGGAATCGAGGGCAAGGAAGAGCTTGAGGATGCTCAAGGGATTCTGAAGAGCCGAGAAGCAGGGGCTGGTGGCATAGAATCGAACAACCCATAGGAGAGAAAGGAGTTCACGGGCGTAGTCTTTGTACCTTACCATGGGTGACAGGTTGACGACAGGCCAGTGGACGTTTCACAGGACAGTCTCTTCCGAAAAGTAAAGCTTAGCATGCAAAACGGCAAGGAGGAGGTTCATGGCTGAGAAGCAAGGGAAGATCAAGGTAGTAACAATGAAGCACACCCAATTCATCGAAATGGGGAAGGACCTTTTCGATCAGAGGGTGACAGAGTTTATGCAGAGGGTCGGCGAGGACAACATCATAGCCACACACGCCATTTCTTATCAACACGTTGATATGGTGACCAGGGAGACGGTGATTGACTATGGGATAATTATCATCTATCGGGGGAAATGAAAATAGATGGCGTTCTCTCCCCTATTGCCCGGAACCGCGTGGATCTAGCCGTGCTGCTCATCAGCTCAAGCGAGGGAGGTTGTTTTCGTAAGGTTTGCGTTCAGCTCGCGCGCAAGCAATTTTAGATGCTGGAAAACGCGCCAGGGCATCCTTTCGTTTCTGACGGGGTAGATCGAGGGGTTGTGCAGAAGGGGATCGGTTGCGAGGGGGAGATCGCTGAAGGCGACGGCTCGTTGCCATTCTTCCGTCCCTGGAATGGGAGAATATGACACCAGCCTGATGGTGCAGCCTTCAGCGTTGATGAAACGGAGGGTTTCGCGCACCTCTTCTGCCAACTGTCCCGGTAAGCCCATCATGGCGTAAACTTCAATGTCCCTTCGGCAATAACCTACCTCTTCCAGACACGCCACGGCTTTGGCGAACTCCGAATTGGTGACTTTTGCTCCTGTCCGAAGCTGCGTGGTGGGCGACGTTGTTTCCAGTCCCAGGCGAATCGTCTTGAAGTTCGCCTCTCGCATGAGGGCGGCAACCTCGCGGTTAATGTATCGCGGATGAATGGCGTTAGGAGTGTGGAAGGCCGCTTTGATTTTTCTGGCAATGATCTCTTTCAGAATTGGCTTGAAATGTCTCTCCCTGGCGAAAAGTAGGGCGTCGTCGTAGAACGCGAAATGTCTTGTTCGATGTTCCTTCCAGAGAAACTCGATCTCATCCGCGACACGGCGCGGCTCTCGTTGGCGAAACTCTCCTGAGATTTTCCATGAAGCGCAATAGGTGCAGCGGAAAGGGCAGCCCCAGGAGGAGTAAACGACCATCGAGGAGGTGTTGCGCAGTAGATCGTATGCCGGCCTGTCGTCTTCCGAAGGGAAATGCAAATTGCCAGCCGGTGGCATTCGGCGTCCGGTGAGCTTTTCCAGGATCTGTCCAAGTTGGCTAATATCTTTTCCTTCGACGACGTAGTCTGCGCCGCTATGAACTCTGGCGTGGTCGGGCAATAGAGTGGGGTAAGTGCCTCCGAGGATAATCTTCGCCTCGGGAAAAACTCTCTTTGTCAGGGCAATGGTTTCCTGGACGCCCGGACACCAGTACGTCATCGAGGATGTCACGAGAACGGCGTTTGGTTCGGGAAGCGACGAGAGTTCTTCGAGAAGAATGTCGGGCGGGAGGCCGTATCTGCTGTACCGGCGGGGGACTTCCCGGAGGATCGGAGGCTTAGGAATCTCCTCTTTGTGGAACTCGCCTCTCCCATCCGCCTTTCCCTTGGGCGATGACCTCTTTTGCCCTTCAAGAAGGCGGGGATTGTATCGGTCCAGGCAATCCACAAACTGAACTTCAAAGCCCCACCGTCTCAGCCTGCCCCCCAGATACAGCAACCCCATCGGCCGCAGCCAGAAATCGTACGCGGCAAAATCATGAATCCAGGGGTTTACCAGCAGAACTCGTTCTCGACTCATGGGCAAGTTGGCTCTTCCCCTATGGCACAAGTGCCCCTATCATTGGACTTCCGATTCGTCCACCCAGTTCAAAATCACTTTTCCCGACTGGCCGGAGCGCATCACTTCAAAGGCCTCTTCGAACTCGGTGTAGTGAAACCGATGCGTGATCACTGGAAAGATGTCCAGGCCCGTCTGAATCATGGACTGCATCATGTACCAGGTCTCATACATCTCACGACCGTAGATGCCCTTGATCGTAATCATGTTGAAGATAACGGTGTTCCAGTCGATGGCGAGCTCCTGCGTCGGGATACCGAGCATAGCGATTTTTCCACCGTGACACATGTTGGCCAGCATGTCCTTGAAGGCCTCACCGCTCCCTGACATTTCGAGCCCTACATCGAAGCCCTCTTTCATGCCCAGTTCCCTCTGAACCTCTTTGAGCGGTCGCCCTTCCCGCAAGTCGAGCGTGACCGTAGCGCCCATCTTCTTCGCCAACTCCAGACGATAGGCATTCATGTCCGTAACGACGATGTAACGAGCACCGGCGTGCTTTACAACGGCCGTGGCCATGCAGCCGATGGGGCCGGCGCCGGTGATCAGGACGTCCTCGCCGAGCACTTTGAAGGACAGAGCGGTGTGCGTGGCGTTGCCGAAGGGATCGAAGATCGCCAGGATCTCCATGGGAATGTTGGGGTTGGCATGCCATACGTTTGTGACGGGGATGCTCAGGTATTCGGCATACGCACCGGGGCGATTGATTCCGACACCGCTCGTGCTCATGCAAAGGTGTCTTCGGCCGGCCAGGCAGTTGCGGCACCGTCCGCAGACAATATGGCCTTCCCCGGAAACAATGTCCTCGATCTCGAGGTCCGTCACATTGCTTCCCATAGCAGCGACGGTTCCCACGAACTCGTGACCGATTGTCATAGGCACGGGTATGGTCTTCTGGGACCAGGTGTCCCAGTTCCAGATATGCACGTCCGTGCCACAGATGGCCGTTTTGTGAATTCTGATAAGAACCTCATTGACGCCGATTTCAGGAACAGGCACTTCCTCCAGGCACAACCCTACCTCCCGTTTCCTCTTCACCAGCGCCCTCATGGTCTTCTTCATCTTGTGTCCTTCCGCTTTAGATGCCGAACTCATCTTTCACTTCTTTGAACATCTCGACAACGAAATCAATATCTTCCTGGGAGTGGGCTGCGGATATCTGAACCCGGATGCGGGCTGTGCCCTTGGGGACGACCGGATAGAAGAAGCCGATAACGTAGACTCCTTTCTCCAACATCCTCGCCGCCACCTTCTGTGCGAGGACGGCGTCGCCCAGCATGATGGGCACGATGGGATGGTCGCCCGGCTTGATCTCGAACCCGCATTCCGTCATTTTCTCCCGGAAGCGTCGCGTGTTCTCTCTGAGCCGACTCCTTAGATAATCCGAAGTCATCAAGATGTCGAGCCCTTTGAGGGACGCCGCCACGATCGCTGGTGCGACGGTATTGGAAAACAGATAGGGCCGCGAACGTTGGCGAAGCAGATCAACAATCTCTTTCCTGCCGCTGGTGTAGCCGCCGCTGGCGCCTCCCAGGGCTTTGCCCAGCGTGCCGGTAATGATGTCAACGCGCCCCATGACGCCGCAGTGTTCGTGCGTGCCGCGGCCGGACTCTCCCAGGACGCCTACACCGTGCGAGTCGTCCACCATGACCAGCGCATCGTACCTGTCGGCCAAATCACACATCTCGCTCAATTTCGCAATCGCTCCATCCATAGAAAACGCGCCATCCGTGGCGATCATGCGGAACCGTGAGTCTTGCGCTTCCTTGAGACACCGTTCCAGGTCACCCATGTCACAGGTCCGATAGCGCAGACGCTTTGCCTTGCACAACCGCATGCCATCAATGATGCTGGCGTGATTGAGCTGGTCGCTTATCACGCAGTCTTCCTGGGAAAGAAGAGTCTCAAACAAGCCGCCGTTGGCGTCGAAACACGAGGTGTAGAGGATGGTGTCGTCCGTCCCGAGAAACTCGGAGAGCTTCTGTTCGAGCCGCTTGTGAATCTGCTGAGTCCCACAGATGAACCGAACCGACGCCAAACCATAGCCCCACCGGTCCAGTCCATCTTTCGCCGCCTGGATCAGTTCGGGATGGTTCGCCAGCCCAAGATAGTTGTTCGCGCACATGTTCAGGACTTCCGCGGACTCCCTTTCGCTTTCAACGCTGATCCGCGCCCGCTGTGGGCTGGTGATGACCCGTTCAATCTTGAAAAGGCCGCCTTCTCTTATCTGAGACAGTTGTCCAGTCAGATCATCTTTCATTGATTGAAACATCACTCCCATCTCCTCCCTGAGCTCGATGTTCAAAATATCTTTGGAGTTCCAGACCAGCGGTCCGAACGTCTAACGTGACACTGTCTTCACGTAGGGACCACTCCCCACACTGACACTCGTCATCGTGCTGCTGTCCGCTTCCTGAGGAAAAAAGCTCTCGGTTTGTGCCAGCAGGACATCCGTTCTCGACTACCGAATCCGACATTGTCTTTGGATAGCTACGCGGCGCCAAGTGCAGCATCATGGTTTTTCCAATCTTCGCCCGTGGGCTTGTTGTTTGGGGCGGGGCATGTCCCGGAGGGTCGGAGGTTTAGGGATCGCTTCCTTATGGAACTTGCCTCTGCCGTCCAGTCTTCCTTTGGGCGATGACCTCTTTTGCCTTTCAAGAAGTCGAGGATCGTATCGGTCGAGGCAATCCGCGAAATGGACCTCAAATCCCCACTTCCTCAGCGTGCCCGCCAGATACAGCAATCCCATCGGCCGCAGCCAGAAGTCATACGCGGCAAAATCATGAATCCACGGGTTGATCAGGAGAAGTCGCTCTCGGCTCAACCACCCCGATATCCTGCGCGATTGACAGCTATTGCCGTTCGTAGACCTTTTGTCGTGCTGTCGCTGCCGGGACGCCGAGAAGTGCTCGTCTGCGGGAGGAAGACATCGGCCGGCCATATCCTGGCCGTGTTCTCTCACTTTATGTGCTCCTCCACTAAGTAGACGCCGGTACGTTTCTCGGCCAGGTAGTGGAGACTGTGCGGGGAGTCAAAAGTCAGCGTTTCGCCAGACGGCGTAACAATGCGGTCGTATTTGTTGCCGCGCGCCCGGTCCAGAACGACGAACCAATTGTCGCGCAGCGCAGCCGCATAGGCCAGCCGCTTGCTGTCGGGACTGAAGATCGGGCCCTGGGCTATGGCATCGAACCTACTGCCTCGTTTGCCGTCTGACACCACAAGCCATTTGTCGCCGAGAACGGCGGCGTAGGCCACCCGCTTGCTGTCCGGGCTGAAGACGGGGTCCCCTTCCCCGATGCCATCGTACTTCTTCTCCTGTTTCCCGTCCACAACGACCAGCTGTTTTCTGCCCGCTCCCGCCGCGTAGGCCAGCCGGTTCCCGTGGGGGCTGAACTTCAGGGTCCCTGCCAGGATATAACCGTATTTCCTCTCTTCCCTTCCGTCTGCCACGACAAACCATTCGTCGCCCAGGCGAGCGCGATAAGCCAACCGGCGGCTATCCGGGCTAAACATGAGGTCACCGTGACCGATCTCATCGTACTGCTGCTGTTCTTTTCCGTCCACGACAACGAAGCATGCCCGGCGCACCTGGGCGGCGTAAGCCAGCCGCTTGCTGTCCGGGCTAAACATGAGGTCACCGTGACCGATCTCATCGTAGTCTCTCCCCTCTTCTCCGTCGACAACTACAACCCACCTGTTGGCGGCGTACGCCCTGTAGGCCAGGTGCCTGCTGTCCGGGCTGAAGAGGGGGGTCCCTATTCCGATCCCATCGTATTCCTTTTGCTCTCTCCCGTCCACCACCACAAACCATCTGTGGCCCGTCTCAGCGATGTAAGCCACGCGGCTGCTATCGGCGCTGAAAATAGGGGTCCCGGCTCCGATGCGATCGTGTTCCTCCCCCTTCTTGCCATCTACAACCACAAACCACTTGTGGCCTACTTCGGCGCTGTACGCCAGCCGCTTGCTATCCGGGCTGAAAATGGGAGTCCCGCTTCCGATGTCATCGTGTTCCTCCCCCTTCTTGCCATCTACAACCACAAACCACTTATGGCCTACTTCGGCGCTGTATGCGACCCGCTTGCTATCCGGGCTGAAAACGGGGCCTCTCGCCTCGAGGCCATCGTACGAGCCCTCCTCCCTTCCATCTATGACCGCGGACAGTTTCCTGCCGAGCCTGGCGGTATAGGCCGCCCGCATGCCGTCGGGGCTGAAGATCGCGTCGCGCGACCACCAGAGGGCGTCATAGTGGTTCTGCTCCTCTCCCTCCACAACCAGCAGCCATTTATCGCCTGCCTGAGCCGCGTAAGCAACGCGCCTGCCGTCGGGGCTGAAGGTGGGGCCGCCCGCCCCGATGGCATCATATTGTTTCTCTGCCTTTCCCTCCACAATGACGAACTCCTTGTCGCCCGCAGCAGCGACGTAAACCACCCGTTTCCTGTCCGGGCTTACTACGTACTCGTCGTCCCTCAAGCGAAAAGAATCAATTCGACAAAGCAGTCTTTGGGATGCTGTTCTGCGCCAGGGCCTTGTTCGCCTCCACGCCGCGGCGAAGATGCGGACAAGAAAAGCCGCCAAACGTACGGATATACCTTTCTCGAACATCTCAACGCTCCTCCTTTCTCGGCCGACCGGTTGCGTATAGCCCACCCTGTGGACAACAGCTGTGTGTATATTTGTAAGGCCCGCTACGCTACTAGCTAAGGCGTCGCGAGTTATGAAATCGGTTCCGCGAACTGGAAGATCTGAAAGTGCGTTCTACGCGGGGGCCAAACCGCGTAACAAGGGTACAGCAAAAGCCAGCGCGCAGTCAATAGGGCACCCGAATTTCATCGGCGGAATTCTTTTTTCTTTCCAAGAGATCGTCTCCTTATTGTGCAGCACCTTGCTTCCTCAGCGTGGCACCTCGGGACTGCGTACCGGACCGCATTTGCGGCCGAAGGCACCATCATCTGTCTCGCAAGTCTCGTCCGTGAACTTGCTGTCTGAGGTGAGGGAGGGCGTTGTTAAGCTCCTGGTAGGCGGCTGGATTCTTGGTGGCGAGTCTCGGCAATTCGGCACAAGTTTGCGAGCCTTTCGATGAAGGACTGCCGAGATACGAAAATAGTTCTCGTCGTCTTTCGTCGCCAGCTCGTTGATTAGCTGGCGGATCTGCTGGGCGTCCTGGAATGAGACGGCTGGCTCCAGTGTGAGCGCAATGGAAACGAAGGCAAGGAAAACAAATGAAAGGAACGTCAACCCAGAACAGCCACGACGCGTCATTTCAGATCATCCCCAGCCGGCCTAAGGATCCTTCAGTGATGGGCGATGCTTCCATCCTTAATTGCGGTTTTCGCTTCGGCCCCCCTCCCCTACTCTACTGGAGGTTTATCGAAGCTGGCTGTTGGCTCTTCCGAAGTCAGTTGGAGAAAGATGTCCTCCAAACGGTCACCCCTTTCAACCATTTTGTTCAACTCGTCGAACGTGCCAACAGCGATCAAGCGGCCGCGATTCAGTATGGCGATCCGGTCAGCCAGTTCCTCTGCAACGGAAAGAGAGTGGGTGGACAGGAAAACCGTCGTGCCCTTATCCGCCTTTTCACGTAAAACGTCCTTGACCAAGCGGGCGCTCCTGGGGTCGAGACCGACCATAGGCTCATCTATAATGAGAACCTCCGGATCGTGGATTAAAGCCGCGCTAAAGACCAATCGTTGACGCATGCCATGAGAAAGGTCCTCAATAAGCACTCCCTTCAACTCCTGCAGATCGAACAGGGTAAGAAAGTGATTCATCTTCTCTGCCAGGCGAGAACCATTCATCCGGTAGAGGTGTCCGATGAAGGTGAGGAACTCTTCAAGGCTCAGCTTCTCGTAAAGATAGGGCAGGTCGGGCACGTAACCAATGATCTGTTTCGCCTGAAGGGGTTCTCTCTCGATGTCATGACCCTTCAGAGAGATTCGGCCGGAAGTGGGCTTGAGGAGGCCGGTCAGCATTTTGATAGTCGTGGTTTTCCCTGCGCCGTTCGGCCCCAGGTACGCGAACAACTCCCCTTTCGGAACGTGCAAGCAGAGATCACGAATGACCTCCTTGTCGCCAAACTTTTTCCAAACGTGTTCGATGGTAATCAAGGGTGATTCTTCTCCTGTGCGGTGATCGGTTCACGCACCAGGGAAAAGCCGAGAGGGCTTTCCATGCGATAGACCTTCCCGTCGCGTCCGATCCAGAAGACGGACTTCAGGTCTCCGACAGTCGTTTCCACCTCGTACCCTGGTATCGTTTCTTCCTGAAACACAATTCTCTTCCTGCGAAGGACCCGCACCTTTGCCAATTGCGGGCTTGTGGTGAACCGATTGAGAACCCTGATAGTGTATTCTTGTCCGGGGCGAAACTTCTCGCCGACCATCCACGGTGTGACTGGATCGTAGAGGCTAATTCCCCCCGGGGCGGATACCTCAAACGATCGCTCGAATGTACCCCACCTCAGCTTCAACCTGAGCTTGCCCCCTTTGAGGGCCCCCTCCAATCTGGCATCCTGCTCGTCTAACATCTTGAAATTATACTTAATGTAGTACTCGAATTTCTGGAGGAAAAGCTTTTCATCCGTGAAACATTCCCCGTTGATGTGCGCTTCACCGACCGGAGAGTAATTCAGGTGGATGCTGGACACCAGCCGGTATCCCTTCTCGACGCTATCCGTCCACGGGTAGGAACTGAAGCGAAACTCACCGATCCGCTTCTGGCCGTAATAGACGCCCATGCGATATTCCGGGTCGAGAAGGCCGGGGCCTTTTGTATCGCGGGTGCTTCTGTGAAAGAAATAGTTCGTCTTGATGAAGACGCCGGTCATCAATGCCCAAAAAGTGATGACCATCAGGATCAATAGTTTTCGTGTCATGGTTTCAAGCGTTTCGCCAGAGCTGCTTTACCATTAAGAATAATCCTCCGGGATAGACTCAATCGTGAACCTCTTTCGTCCCGGCGGCGACGGCCGTGCCTTCGTCGCCTTGCCAGACAGCAGTAAGCGTCCTTCCCTTATTCGCGAAAATGAACTTCGTAATGACGCCCTCGTCCCCGGGGCTATTGAGTTCAGCGGTAAGGACGTTGCCAACAAGCTGGGCCTTCCCTCTGGTCCTCAGCCTCGTTGTACCATCTATGGCGCAGACGTGCATCTCACCATCCTTTTCCGTGAAAGTCACGACGCCCGCGCTGTGCTCGTTCTCCACCCAGAAGTATTTTCCGAGAATATCATCTTTGGTTATCTCTTCACCGGCACCGGTGGCAGAAGCCTGTATGCCGGCGAGGAGCGCCTCTTCGGCCGTTCGGGCGCGCCTCTGGCTGATTATGAGAGCCACGACCAGGAAAGCCAGACACGCGGATAGCAGCCAGCCCACCGTGACCCAGTGCCGGTGCCAGGGCGGGTGCGTTTGGCTCATCGCGCCCTTGCCCCAGCCTTCCGTCTCCCGTGGGATCTCCAACCCTGTGCGGGAGTAAGCCGCGATCTGATCTCGCAGTTCCTGCCTCTCTTTCACAGCTTGGGCCAATTTCGCGTTCAGCGTTCTGACCCGTTCTGAAAGATTTCTCGTTTTCTCCCTTTCCTCGGCGAGCGACTGTTTTGCAGTTTGAAGCTCCTCCCGAAGCTTTTCGATAGCCTGCTCTTTCTCCGCCACGCTTTCAGGTTCCGTTGCCGTGGGGCCCTTTTCTTTCGCTGCCTCGGCGAGTCGTCTCCTCGCATCCGAGGCCCAGCGTTTGACCCACCCGACCTTCTCATCGCTCGTCGCGCTCTGCAAATACTTCTCATAAAAAGAAACCGCTTTGACAGGATCGCCTAAGAAATCGTCATAGATTGCCGCGATGTCGAGATAGATGTCCGCGTTTGATGGCTCGTACAGTAGGGCCTTCTCGAAGAGAGAGACCGCGGTCTGGTACTCCCCACGGCGATATGCTTCAACCGCCTCTTGGTGGTGCGGAGACCAGTCCTTGGCAGCCCGCCTTTTTCGGCAGCCCGAAAGTGAAACGATGCAAGCCAGCAGGGCGCAGAGGGGTAACGCGAGGGCCCTTGTTGCCGATCCGTTTCTGTACAACATGTTCTTCACCCTCAGGGATTGGCTCCTGGCAGGGCTCCGCTTCTGTTGTTTGCGTTTTTGCAACCTGATGCAGCAAGGGAAAATGCGCTTATGAGCGGACGCTTCGGCCGAAACGGACCTCCTGGGGAATTCATCATCAGCCTCCTGCCACTGTCAAGGATAACAGACTCAGCAAAAAGAATCAAGATTTTCGCTTGACATTCGCTGTCTTTTCGCCTAATATGCTACAGAAGATCGGTTGAAACACGTTCAGAAACTCATTCCGGAGGGCGCTGGCAGCAGACACGCTGGCGCGGAGAGCAGTTTCTCTGGTTGGAAAAAATCCTGACACAAAGACCAGCTCAGGGAGGTACGAACAATGCCTTTGACGAAGAGACAAAGGGAAATCTTGGACTTTTTAGAAGACTACATCACATCGCATCGTTACGCTCCGAGTATCGAAGAGATCCGACAGCATTTTCATCTTGGCTCCTTGGCTACGGTTCACAAGCATCTCAAATTCCTCGAAAAGAAGAAAGCCATCAAAAGGCAACCGCACCAGAGTCGGTCAATTGAGCTTTTGCCCACGGACGAGTTTAGTTTCACAAGGGTGGCGGAGGTACAACTGCTGGGCACGATTGCCGCCGGACAGCCGATCGAGGCAATCGAGGTTCCGGAAACTCTGTCCATCCCGGAGGAGATGCTGGGGCGAGGAACGACTTACGTTCTCAAAGTTCGGGGCGACTCGATGATTGATGAGCAAATCCGGGACGGGGACTTTGTTATCGTAGAAGAACGGTCGCATGCCGAGGACGGAGAGACCGTTGTGGCCTTGTTGCACGGCGAGGAGGCCACTCTGAAAAAGTTTTACTGGGAAGGCAGCAAGGTGCGGCTCCAACCGGCAAACCCCGACCTCCAGCCCATCGTCGTGGATGCCGAGGACGTCCGTATCCAGGGCATCGTCATCGGGCTCTTGAGGAAGTATTGAAGGGAAAGGGCGCCCTTCACAACCGCCGACCGCCCTCCGCGAAGTGTTGTGTATTCAGCACGGCCTCTGTGATCCCTCATCTACCAGCGCGCTCATCGGTAGGCCCACGAAAAAACCCATCACCTCCTCCTCCGCGTTCTGGGCGCCCTGCGGGGTTTTCCTTTAACAGCTCTGCGGGTGTGGCTACATTTGAGTGGGTGGTTTTGCCAGGTGTAACGCCGCCGTCCGCGGCCGCTCTCCCGAGGGCGTCCCGCCCTCGATAGGGGGGCAGGATGCCCCCCATACAGCCGGCAAGATGCCAGCGATACAACCACAACCCCCAATCCACAGGGACTCCATCGAGGCCATTTATCTCACCCCTGCGCATGGCATTTCACCGCAACTGTCGCGCCGGGCTTCAGCCGGCGTCCCCCCTTAGTACACCAATTCGCAAATACGGTAGCGTATCGAACTGTATGAGACGCTCCTTTTGACACGATAACAGGATACTCAGGATGCTGCACAGCAGCATCAGACAAATCTGGATAATCCTGTAAATCCTGTCGAAAAATACGTCACCGAATTTATGAATCAGAGCACTTAGACACGGGCTTCAGTCCGTGGCAGCATCGCCTTGCAGGTTTCTGTCTCAGCCGGCTTCAGCCGGGCTTCTCGACCAGAGACTTCAGTCAAATTCCACCACTCAAACGCAGCGGCGCCCCGCTCAGATTCCATGTTGACAAACGGCAGCTAATATGCTATGCTTCTGTCAAAAATTGAGGCCAATCGGGTAATGGATGTCACCCTGCAAAAGGAACGGGCATTCCAGTATCCCCTCTCGTCGAGAAAGTACTGGAAAATACTGCAAAATCAGCCCCTTTTCGGGGTTAAAAGAGAAGGAGGTTACCGCTTCCTTCGCAACAAGTTACGATGCAAAAATGACTACTTTCCACGCACAAAAAGCCCATAGCACGACCAAAATGCATTCATCTTGCCCCCGCCACCTCTCTGCGCTCTCCGCGATCCACGCGGTTCCTTTTCCATCTTTTCCCAACCCGGTTGGGATTTTTTCGTGCTCAAATCGCCCCAAAATCCCAACTTTTCGGGGGGCTCCCCCTTTTTTTAGCAGTCCCCACTTCCTGTTCCCTCCGCGCTCTCTGCGCCCTCTGCGGTTCCCTCTTCCGCTTCCCTGCCGGCCCACCTTGGGCGGCAGTCGCCGAACTCCGCCTGGCGTCTTAGCGCCTTGGCGCCTCTGCGTTTTACATTCTCTCTTCTTGAACGCAAAGGCGTGTTGGCGGTGGTTCCGGGGGATGGCGTCGGCAAGGGTTGCTTTGGAGTGCGGTAGCGGCGCTACCGCCTTCGAACGCTGGAGCAAGCTCCAGCTCTCCACGGCGATAGGTTGCGCCATTCGTTGGCATTGCCACCACGGGCGTCCAGCCCCGCGCGTCACCCCAATTCCACCCATAACTGAGCGATTACCGCTGCGAACAGTTTTACAAAGACTTTCGACATTGAATGCAGTAGAATCTGAGTGCTTTCTTTCTCTTGCATTTGGGGTACCTCAGATGGCTTCACTACGAGCAAAACAGATCTCGCAGATCACTTCTCAGGAGAGATGAGAAATGAACAAGACTTTGGGGACAATCGCTATTGGGTTCTGCCTTTCTGTCTGCCACCTCGCCCCCGCCGCCACGTGGCACGTGGACCAGTCGGTTTCCGAGCCCGGCGACGGCACAACGTGGGACAACGCTTTCAGCAAAATCCAGCAAGGAATAGACGCGGCGGTAGATGGCGACACAGTCATCGTTGCCCAGGGTACCTACGTGGAGAACATCCGCTTCAATGGCGAGAATATCATCCTCCGCAGCACCGATTCCCTGGACCCCGCCGTCGTCGCCACCACCATCATTGACGGAAACCAGGCCGGCTCCGTGGTCACCTTCTCCGGCGACGAGGACGAAACCTGCCTCCTTTCCGGCTTCACTATTTGCAACGGGAGCGCTGAGCAAGGAGCCGCAATTTACGGTGGGGGCTGGGATAATGCGACGCACGCGGCCCTCGAGGACAACGTGATCACCGCAAACTCGGCTACCGGCTTCTACGGTCGCGGGGGCGGGGTGGCTTACTGCGACGGCCCCATCCACAACAACATCATTTCCTACAACTCAGCCGGGAACGACGGCGGCGGGCTCAGCCGCTGCGGCGGCGCGATCCGGAAGAACATCATCAGGAGGAACTCGTCTGGCAACCACGGCGGCGGGCTGGCCGGCTGCCACGGGACGATCCAGGGCAACACCATCACTGGCAACTCCGCTGAGTACGGCGGGGGGGGGCTGTCTGTCTGCGACGCCAGCATCCAGAACAACCACATCAGCGGCAACGAGGCTGGACGGGGCGGGGGGCTGGACAGCTGCCACGGCACGATCCACAGCAACACGATTTCCGGTAACTCTGCGACTGACTACGATGGCGGGGGCGGGCTGTGTTGCTGCGCAGCCACCATCCAGAACAACACCATCACAGCAAACTCGGCCAACTACTACGGCGGGGGGCTTTCCTTCTGCAGAAGCACGATCCGCAACTGCATCATTTGGGGAAATACGGCGCCGGCTGACGCCCAACTTTATGAGTCCACCGAGCCCACCTGTTCGTGCATCCAGGACTGGACCGGAGGTGGCGAAGGGAACACTGCCAAGGATCCCCGATTCGTTGATCTGGCAGGCGGTGATTACCATCTCCGGGAGGGCTCGCCCTGCATAGATAGGGGTGTCAACTACTACTGGTTCACCTGGCCCCAGCGCGACCTTGACGGCAATTGCCGGCTGGTGGGCGAGCGGGTGGATATGGGATCCTACGAGTACGGTTCTTCCCCTGACTCCGATGGTGACCTCCTGTGCGACTCGGACGAGTCCGCAGCGGGAACGAACCCCAGCCGACAAGACTCGGATAAGGATCGTCTCCGCGACGGTCTGGAAGTCCTCCGTGGAAGCGACCCACTCGAAAGGACGCCCCCCGCAAAGATCCGGGTCCCCGCTGACATCCCGACAATCCAGAAGGCCCTCTGCCTCGCCGTGACTGGCGACGAGGTCGTCGTCGCTCCCGGAACGTACCCCGAAAACCTTCAGTTTTGTGGCCCCGACGTCATCCTGCACAGCTCCCACGCTCAGGACCCCGCTACGGTCGCCTCCACCATACTCCATGGGGGCGGCCATGGACCCGTGGTGCGCTTTAGCGGCAATGAGACCAAGGAATGCCTCCTCTCGGGCTTCAGCATAACAGGCGGCTTGGCAGAGTTCGGCGGCGGAATCTGGGGTGGCACGCGTTTCCGTCCCACCCACTCACACGCAACCATCCGCAACAACGTAGTCACCGGGAACTCAGCGCAAACTGGTGGCGGGCTGTGTGACTGCGAAGGCACGATCCAGAACAACGTGATCGCGGGAAACTCGGCCGCCGGCTGCGGCGGCGGGTTCTCCTGGTGCCCCGGCACCATCCGGAATAACACGATTACCGCCAACTCGGCTGCATACGGCGGGGGGCTGTATGATTGCGACGGCACGATCGGCAACTGCATCATTTGGGGAAATACGGCCACGGGCTCCGGCCCTCAGCTTTGGGACTCCAGCACACCCGGCCATTGCTGCACCGTCCAACACCCGCGATTCGTTGATCAGGACGGGCCCGATGACGATCCCGCAACCTACGGGGACAATAACTATCGCCTCTCGCCCGATTCCCCCTGCGTAGACGCGGGCATGAACGAAGAGTGGATGTGGGATGCGGTTGACCTGGACGGCAATCCGCGCATCTTCTGTGGCCGTTCATCCCTGACAGTGGATATGGGGGCCTACGAGTACAACCCCCGCGAGATGCTGAAGATTACAAGGAACAGCGTCGGCGAGATTGAACTCACCTGGATGAGCCGACCGGACGTGGTCCACATGGTCTGGTCATGCACTAACCTGCTCAGCGGGACATGGGAAAAAGAGGTCGCGGTGGCTTCCACCGGCGCAGCCACATCCTGGACGCTTCCCGCGCCTCTGGGGCGCATAAAATTCTATCGGGTTGAAATGAAGTAGTTGCAGGAAGAGGAAATGAGGTGAGCATGATGCACACAAAGCGGATGTGTCAGACGGCCGCCCTCCTCGGCCTTCTTTCGTTTTGGGGCTACGCGGCCGGCACAACATGGTATGTGGACGGCGGCGTTTCTTCCTCGGGCGATGGGACGACCTGGGAGTCAGCCTTCAAAAAGATTCAGGAAGGAATTGACGCCGCGGAAAGCGGCGACGAGGTCATTGTCGCTCAGGGCACTTACATCGAGAACATCCAGTTCCGCGGCAAGAACATCGTGCTTGGCAGCACTGATCCGCTTGACCCCAACATGGTGGCCAACACCATCATTGACGGAGACCAAGCCGGGTCGGTAGTCATTTTCTCCGGCACGGAAAACGAAACCTGCGTCCTGTCCGGGTTCACCATCCGTAATGGAATCGGAGAAGAACTCCCTTATGAGCGCGCGGGCGGCGGAATCTGTGGGGGGACGTGGGAGAACCGCACTCACGCGACGATCCAGAACAACGTCATCACCGGGAACTCGGCGGATGAGGGCGGCGGGCTGGCTTACTGCCACGGCACCGTCCAGCAGAACACGGTCACCGGAAATTCGGTCACTGGTAACGGCGGCGGGCTCCTCTATTGCGACGGCGTGATCCAGAACAACGTGATCACAGCAAACTCGATTATCCGGACGGGGCCTTTCCCCCCCGGCTACGGCTACGGCGGCGGCCTCAATCTCTGCTACGGCACGATCCAGAACAACGTCATCGCCGGAAACTCAGCCGGTGAGGTAGGGGGCGGGCTGGCTAACTGCGGCGTCCGGATTCTGAACAATACTGTCGTTGGGAACCGGGCTCGATACGGGGGCGGTCTGAATACTTCAGTTCGAGACGAGGTCATTCGCAACTGCATCATCTGGGGGAACACGGCAGAAGAAAAGGGGGACCAGATTTACGGATCAAACACTCCATCCTTCAGTTGCATCCAGGACTGGTCCGGAGGCGGTGAGAGGAACATTTCCGGAGACCCCCGATTCGTTGATCCGGGCGGGGGTATCTACCGTCTATCGCTGGACTCCCCATGTATTGATGCGGGCCAGAACGAGGCCTGGATGTCAGATGCCGTTGACCTTGACGGCAATCCGCGAATCTTCTATGGCCGCTCATCCCTCACGGTGGACATGGGGGCCTACGAGTACGGTTCCTTCCACTTCAAGATCGTGGGGGTTGTGCAGGCCGCCGACGGAGGGGTTGACCTAAGGTGGGGCAGCCGACCGGACGTGGTCTACATGGTCTGGTCTTGCCACGACCTCCTGACCGCGACGTGGGAAAAAGAGATCGCAATAGTCTCTTCCGAAACAACCGCCTCCTGGACAGACACCGCCGCCGTCGGACGCATGAAATTCTATCGGGTTGAAATGAAGCAGTGAGGGAGGTAGGATGTAGGGCGACGATCGTGCACCTGATGTGCTGAGCGCTGAACAGGCCGCATCCGGCGACATATTAACCGTAGGAGAAACAAGAATGGAGTGGATGCAGAGAGGCGAAGAGGAACGAAAAGAGGGAATCGAAGAGAAGCTCGTCGAAAGGCTGATGCGGAAAAGAGATGTGTTGATCTCGCGGCCCATAGACGAGGTAGCGGCAGAACGGGTCATCGCCAGCCTTATTCTCATGGAGGAGGAAGACCCGGTCAAGCCGATCACCGTTTACATCAACTCCCCGGGCGGAGGGGCCGATTCCGGGTTTGCGATTTACGATGTGCTGCGTTTTGTCCGGCCGCAGGTCAGGACGGTGTGTACGGGACTCTGCGCCAGTGCCGCCATTCTGGTATTTCTGGCTGGCGATGAGGGACAGAGATATTCGCTGCCCAACTCTCGTTTCTTGCTTCATCAGCCTTTCACGAGTGCGTGGGGGCAGGCGGCAGACCTCCAGATTACCGCAAAAGAAATTCTGAAACTGAAGGATCGGTTCAATAGGATTGTCGCCGAAGCGACCAGCAAGACGGTTGAGCAGATTTCAGAGGACGCCAATAGAGATTTCTGGCTGTCGGCGAAAGAAGCGCTGGACTATCATTTGATTGACAAGATCGTTGCGTCACGCACCGAGATTGAGTCTGGGTAAGAAATCAGGCGGGATGTTGCGCGAGCGGAATGTGCCTTTCGACCGATTGCCAGCGGTAGGATCAAATTTCTTCCACGTAGTCCTCTCTTATCCAGCCGAGTTTCCCGTCCCCTAAGGGGATCTGGCACCAGCCATCGCGCTGGCGCCTGATCTCGACAGTTGTCCCCTCCCGAAGAACCGCCGCTGTTATGCCGCTCTTATCTGGCTTCTTTCTCACCGGCGAGTCTTTACGCAACACCACCGCTTGCTTGAATGATTTTTGAGTGTAAGCCTTATAGACAGTGGCCCCCACTGACAGATAGAACAACGCTGCCAGTACGATGGATAGCCGGATGAGCCAGCGGCGCTTCCGGCCGAGAAAGATGGCGAGAACAACGGAAATGACCAGCGACCAGCGAAAAGTCAGCGAGGCGGCAACGCCCTCGAAAAGCGAAAATAGCTTCACGAGCCTTCTACCAAGGGATTGAGGGGCGGGGCTTGGTTCGGGACGAATGGTTACTTTGGCCTTTGCCTGGGCGATGCGGAGATTCGCTGCCACCTCCTTGTCTCGCGGGGCGAGCTTCTGAGCTTTCTTGTAGTACAGGATGGCCCTGCCGAGATCACCGGTCTGGTAGTAAGCGTTGGCCAGGTTGTAGAATAGGGTCATGCACTGGATGTTGTATCGGCTGGCGAGATTATGGTAGGCGATGATGCATCTCTTGTAGTCCCCTTTCTCGTACAGGGAATTGATAGCGGAGAGCTCTTTCTTAAATTCTCCGGGCCGCAACCTCCTGACGAAGAAGAAAGAGGCGAGATAACCACCCAATAGGCACGATAAGACAATGCCACAAACGGCGTTGTATGATAGCCTGCGCATTCGTTCTTGTGAGCGGGGTAGGTTAAAGGCTGAGAATATCCACTGCTTTCAGAGGCGACTCCAAGCTGCGACGAATGTTCTAATGTGAGGCCGGGTATCCTTCCGACAATGCAAGAATCGCGTAAGCCGTGACAAGAACTCTGTCGGCCTCGAACCAGCGGGAAGATGTATTCACCCAGAACCCCTGGGCATTCTGCTTTTTCAGGAGCGATGAAGCCAGCTCCGCGAACCAATCGTGCTTTTTCCCTGTGGCATCCAAAAAGGTCTCCTCACCATAGGCCGCCAGGGCTTTCGCCATGGTTTGGTAAGAGTAGTATAGACCTTGCTTGCCTATGGGAAAATTCTCTTCGAGACTGTAATGCTTTCGAAGCCATTCAACCGCCGCACGAACCCTGGGGTCATCCTTATCCACATCACAGTAGATGAAACTCAAAAGCCCAGCATAAGTCATGCTGAGGTAGGAGCGATAGTTTCCTTTTTCGTCAACGCCCGCCTTGCTTTCGCCTGGACGATAGATGAATCCCCCATCAACCTTGATGTTCTGACACCGCTCGACAAATTGAACAGCCTTTTCCCAGACGGCGTCATCCTTTGTCAGGCCGCTCTCCTTGAGGGCGGTCAGAGCGAACTGTAGATTGGAGAGGTCCGCTTCTCTTGAGCCGGCGGAGTAGCCCCAGCCACCGTAATTCAAGCTGGTGGGAACTACGCCGGCCTGTTCGTTGGCTTGCAGCGATTTGATGTATCGCTGTGCGGCGGCGATGATCGGTGCGTCCGCGGGATCCTTAACGGCAGCGAGGGCAGCAAGGCATACGGATGTCTGATAGGTTGTGGCAAACGTATCGCGGTAGATGCCGCCGTTCGGCTTGACATGTTTCTTGATATAGGCGATAGCCCGCATCATCATGTCCGTGTTACGCATCTCATCAGCGAGAGGGGTCCTGGCGATCCCATAAACGACGAGGGCCGTGAGAGCGGGCTGAATCCCCTGGCTGCCGATGCTGCCGTCGTCATTGACAATTGCGGTATCGGCGAAACTCCCGTCGCTCCGCTGCTGGGATTCCAACCAGCGGATGGCTCGGGACATAGCCGCTTTCACTTGCGTTCGGACCAAGGAGTCGCTGGGCTTTGCCTGATCTCCGATGGGGGACGCCGTCGCGGCGGACATTACAAGAGCCAGGATTGAGAGAATTGCGACGAGGAAAACAAACCGATTGCTGAACCTTCGTGTCACGATAATGACATCCCTTTTTTCATTTGCAGTTGATTGTCGTTACTTGAACGAAAGTGATTACGGCCGCGTTTCAGGCCGAGCGTGTACTATCCGGATGCTAAAAGCTGTGTGATCTCATGTACTTATAAGGCACAACCGCTCAAAAAGCAAGCGAATTCCCGCAAGGTTTTGCCAACGAGAAGTCAGGCCATTATTGTCTTGCATTAGAGTGCCGGCGCACAGACGGCTGGTGAGTTGCGAATTCACTCAAACGGACAAGGTTGAAAAGTTGATGTGCAAGAAAGGCTTTCGGTTTGGCTGGCCGGATGACTATGTTTGTTCTGTGCTGTCAGTCTCCGTGTCCCTTCGCTGTTCTCCGCTCTTCCGGTTCGAGGACGACCGTCCCTTTCCTTTCTCGCGTCGCTTTCCTTTCAAACCCGGTTGCGAGAAGATGGACAGGAAGAGCTCTTTTTTCTGAGTGCGAAGGTCATGCTTGATGCTTCTGACCTCGATGTAGGCCAGATACACCGCCCATGTCATCAGCAGGAAGCAAATCCCCCACCACACCAGCGAAGTGCCGGGGCTGACGCCGGCACTAAGGAAAATGCATCCGAGCACACCCAGAACGACAACAAGGACGAGAATTACTGTTCCAAGGGTCCGGCGGTGTCGCCTGGCGGCCATGGATGGAGAGAGGATAATTGTGAGTAACTCTATCAGGAAGTCGCGCATGATGATTTGCGAGTCGTTGTGCTCACTTTCTGTCGGGCACGTTGAGCAGTCAATCAAATTCTTACCATATCTCCTCATGGTGTGCACGGTGTTTTTTCAGAGAGGCTGGACGATAAAGCGCGTCGCGGGCCCCGCAGGACTGGCAACAGAGCGGGTGCTGCTGCAGTTGCGTGGCAGAATTTGGGTGAAGCCCTTTTGCGGAAGGGCGGCTGAAGCCGGCTCCAGAGAGGAACTAAGGCCCATTGGTGACCACGGACTGAAGCCCGTGTCTAAGGAAGGCGCCGGCTAAAGCCCGGCAGTGGTAAGGTGTTGGGCTTTTCCAATGCTCAAAGGCTGCCTATGGGGGCAGTGGAAGAAGGCCGTCTAACGTAGCACGGAACGCAGCCGCGACCGATAGAGCTTGACGTTCGGCAGAGTGAAAAGATAATGGTATGTATTGGGTGAGGCACGTTTGGGTTGGAGGACTTCAAGCCTGTTTTGCTCGTTGGCAGTTCCGACTACTCAGAAGAGTTGACTCTTTTCGGCTGCGGAGGTTCATGGATAATGAAAAGTGAAATCGAAAGGATCGGAGTTTTCACCAGCGGCGGTGATTCCCCTGGCATGAACGCGGCAGTCAGGGCTGCTGTACGAAGCGCCATCCGCAATGGCAAGGAAGTGTTCGGGATCAGGAGAGGTTATCGTGGAATGATCGAGGGGGAGATCGAAAAAATGTGTCCACGGTCAGTATCGAACATTATCCAGAGGGGAGGGACCATCCTGAAGACGGCGCGGTCAGAGTTGTTCTTTGATAAAGAGGGGCGGCAAAGGGCCTACGAGAGCGTTAAGGCTAAGGGAATTGAGGGCCTGGTTGCTATTGGGGGGGACGGGACGTTCCGAGGAGCGGAGGAATTCTTTGAGGAGTTCGGCATTCCCATGGTCGGTGTTCCAGGGACAATTGACAACGACCTGTACGGAACGGATTTCACTATCGGGTTCGATACGGCGGTGAATACCGCTCTGGAGGCTGTGGACAAGATAAGAGATACGGCGGAATCTCATGACCGGATTTTCCTGATCGAGGTCATGGGAAGGCAAGCGGGATTTATCGGCTTGGCCGTGGGTGTAGCCGGGGGAGCGGAGGAAATATTGATTCCCGAGACAAAGAGCGACCTTGATGGACTGTGTGAAAAGGCCCAGGGCTGGGCTCGCAAGCAAAAAGGCAGCCGCATCATTATCGTTTCGGAAGGGGATGAGCTTGGCGGAGCGGAGGAGATCGGGAGAAAGATCGCTGAGAGCACGGGAATTGATTACCGCGTCTGCATTCTGGGGCATACGCAAAGAGGAGGGGCGCCGACTGCAAGGGACAGGATACTGGCATCTGTCCTGGGGAGCGCGGCCGTGGAGGCGCTGCTCGATGGCGAGACGAATGCAATGGTCGGTGAAGTGAACGGCAAGGTGGTACGAACGCCCCTGCGGGATACGTGGCAAAAGAAGAAGCCGATAGACCAGCGACTGGCTCAGCTCTGCGAGATTCTTTCAAGTTGAGTTCCGCAAGTTCTTGCTGGGGGATAAGCTATTCTCAGTCCTGCACTGTGGTCTCGCAGCGGACGCCTTTGCGAGAGGTCTCCTGCGTCCCGTTTCTCTCGCTAAGACGCCAAGGCTTCATGGCGCATCGTCAAGCCCGTTAACTCTTCGGTCACATCGCGGTTGACATGGGGGAAGGGTTTGGCATAATGAATAGACGGGTAGAACAATGTAGCGATTTCCGGAGAAAGAGTCCAGGGTTCTGGGGGCTTAGTGCATGAATTCAGAATTAGGATGATGTGCCGGAGAGCAAGCGGGAGTTTCTGACAGGATCAACAGGATGGGCAGGATTTGATCGCCAGGTGGCGAAGACACGGCGAGTTCAGCCCAGACTGAATCACTTACACAACATCCCCTTATCGTGTTGTCCTGTCCAATGATACGTGACCGAACTTATGAATCAGAGCACTTGGGAATGGGTGAGCCGAGAGCGCCGTTGCCAATCGCTTTTCGAGATGAGAAACGGCTATCGTCCGCCCCGACACCCGACGCCCTCCCTTCTTCGCATCCGGTTCGCGAGAAACGGAAAATCCTCGATGTCCACAAGAATGTGGTTCATGCGGAGGAAAGAAGCCCACGGTGTACGCGGCACCGTCCAGGGGATCTGGGCCGTCCCACGAAAACCCTGTAATCCTTCATGGGCAAGGAGAAGATTGAGAGGAACCTGACGGCTATGACAGATACGACGACCTTCAAGTTCCTACCTCTGACGCTCAGCATAGAGACCCAGGGTGGTGTTTCCACGGCGTTGGTGCGTCGTGGCACACCCTTGCCCACTAAGCGCACAAAGCGTTTCTCGACGACTGTTGAGAATCAGCAGACGGTCGCTGTCCGCGTCCATCTGGGGGAGAGCCCGATCTCAGCCAACAACGCGCTCGTTGCACAGTGCGAGCTCACCGACATCCCCAAAGCTCGCCGCGGAGATCCCGAAATTGATGTAACATTTGAGGTGGATGAAGAGTGTGGCATCAAGATAACTGCCACGGAGAAGAAGTCTGGAAAGACAATTTCCTCGAAGGTCGAGAACGTGTCTGTTGATCTCGCACCCGAGAAAGTGAAAGGGATGATAGAGAAGGCGGACAGGTCTAGACGGCAAGACGAAGAACTAGCTCAACGCATTGAGGTCCGCAACAAGGCAAATCAGCTACTCCATCGTGCTGAGAAGTACTTGCAGGAGCAACAGGGATATGCGCTCGCAACTTCGACGGACGAGGAGATGGAGGAGGCCGTTGCCAGCCTGGGCCTCTCTTTGCAGGATGACGACGTAAGTGCAATGCGAGACAACACGGAGCGACTGGAGCGGCTGCTTCCGAAAACCAGCTTCGCAGACCTGGGGGATCTGTTTGGTGGCGGGATGTTCCATAGTATGTTCGGGCCATCGGCGGTTGGGCGGAGCCAGGCACAGAAGCGCTCCGCCGGCAAAGCGCCAGCGGGAAGCGCAAGTGGACCCGGCCGAGAGAAGGCAGAGCCTCCTAAGTCCGAGCAGATAGCTGAGTCCAAGAAGGGCCTATTCTTGGCGGGCCAGCACTTTGACGCGAAGCGCTTGGTATCGGATATTTTCGCTCAAGCAAAACGGGAGATCATTCTGATCGATGGATACGTTGGCGAAGATGTCCTCAACCTTCTGACGGGCAAACGCGTTGGCGTGCACGTCAAGCTCCTGACGGGCAAGGTGTCAGCGGCCCTTCTCACCCTCGCGCGTGACTTCAACCGGCAGTACAAAGGACTGGCGATACGCTCCTCCAACGCGTTCCATGACAGATTTGTCATGATCGATGCGAGAGGCTTCTATCACTTCGGGGCGTCTCTGGAACACTTGGGCAACAGGACATTTATGTTCTCCAAGATCGAGGAACCGGCGATGATCGAAGCCCTTCAGAGACAATGGCAGCAGGTTTGGGGACGGGCGAAGCAGGTACTCTGAAGGGATGTGACATGCGGAACAGCGGCGCGGGTCGGCTCGGAAGCCCGTGAACGCTGGACAACCCCTTGCCTGCGCGGCCAGGGAGAATGCGAAAGTTGAAACCGAAGAACCGAGGCGTGTCAGGCTGACAGGCGCGGGCTAAAGGTCCTATGAAGAAACTACATAAGGCGTAGTTATGGGCTCGGGGACAAGCGTAAGGAGTGGAACATGAACAGCGTTCAATACGAGGAGCTGTGCCGACACTTTCTCGCACAGACGGTGGGGTTACCTGTTGCGAGGGTGTCGTCGAAGCGGATCGCGAATCCCAAGCGCGGAGACCTGCCGCAGTACGGCCACCAGATCGACCTCTGGTGGGAAACGGGCGACGAAGTGTGCCGGTACATCAACATCGCCAATGCGAAGTGGCGTGCCGCTGGCAGAATCAAGCAGGGGGAGGTTCTCCTTCTGCAAAAGGTCAAAGAGGAAGTGTCTGCCCACAAGGCGGTGATGTTAACCAACAGGGGGTTCACGTCTGGGGCGCAAGCGGCTGCCAAAGACGGAGGGATAGCCTTGCACATTGTGCAGCCCACCCTTGACGTGTCCGTCCTGGACCCCAAAGATCGGACGTTAATCCAGTCGCAGCTCCAGGAATTGGCATCGTCTGGACCGCAAGCGGTGTTCCAACACCAGGTCGTTCATAAGGCTTTCGATCTTGCCGAGTCGGCATCCACGTGTGCGGTTCCGAGACAAGCTGTACAGCCGCCGTATTCCACGAAAGTGGTCACTCGGTCCGGCAACAAGTCGGTTGGCGGATACTCGCACAAGGGTGGGGCTCTCGGCGGCGGGCAGGTGGGTGGTTCCGGAGGTGGCCCTGTCACGAAGGGCGGTGGGGGCTATGGTACCAAGTGACATACGCAGCCCAGAACAACAGGCTCAGGGCCGGCCGGGTACTGCCGGGCGATTTCAGCGGAAGTTTGCCGCCGGCGCGTTAGCCCGCCCGTTAGGCCAAGCGCGTGGCTTCATATCCGAACGGACGGCGCAGTTCGCTGGTGAACCTTTTCTGGGAGCGGCTGGCTCTGCTCTGCGAGATTCTTTCAAGTTGAAAGGCAGTTGAGGATGCGAGTTCTCCCTGTTGCTCGCCCAGCGTGTACTCAGTGATCACTCCCAGTCGCGCCGGGCTAAGAGTCGAGAGCAACGAGGGTCATCGTTTGCTGGATACCGTCGAGCTCGAGCATCTCCTCGGTGACGAGGTCATCAAGTTGTTCGTTTTCAGGGACTCTGGTGAAGGCGACCAGATCGTACGGCCCGGCGACGGGATAGACCTCCGAAATGCCCTCCAACTCCATGAGCTTTTGAGCTGTTTGCTTAACCATGCCTTCGTTGGCGTGGATCAAGACAATCGCGGTGACCATTGTTGTGCCTCCTTCCAGCTTATTGTGCGGCAGCCTGGGCTGGAATTGTGTGCGGTAATCACCAATGCCTGGGCTAAAACGATTTCAGCAAGCCATCAGGCAAATTGCGCACACGCCCCGGTTCTCGTCGTACCATGCGCATTCCTCTTCTATGCATGTGTTCTTCTCATCATCAGAGATCTGGGGCGCCTCCTGGCAGCCCTTATGGGAGCTGGATAACCCAGACCTGGAAGGGGCTATTGAGCCTATAATCCACCGAATGGGACATTGCAATTCGCCCATTGTTCTCCCTCTTTCCTTCGCTTGTTCTTTCAATAACCCGCGCCGATTATTTGCTCAGCAGCGGAACCTGGGCCTGCCATAATCTACCGAGGTAGGCGATGAGCCAGTATTGGGCACGCACGGCTGAAGAAAACTGCTAACAAGGGGGTTGATAAAGCGATCAGGCCTAATCGAATGCGTGTTACCTGTTTCATTATCTGTCTTCTCTTCTCGTCGCCGTCACGGTAGGCCACAAATGTCTTCCTTCCGCTGAGGCGGTGACTTTAACTTCGATGACATACTGGGGCCTTGCTTCGCCGAGGACCTGCACGTGGATCCTAGCAACTCGCGTTTTGCCCTTGGGAAGGTCCCGGCCGGTGTTGAAGGCGGCGATGATGATTCTGCCTTTGCTGAGGGCTGCCGGGTCGTAATAGGGTGGCTCTTTGAAGGCGGGGTGCTCTCCCCCTTCAATGCCGACGATCGTAATCTCACCGGTTTCCGCCGCCAATTCGAATTGATAGGCGGCCAGGGGCACATCCCCGGAATCCACGTAAACGTCGACCGCCTCAAAGCGTACGGATGGCGGGGGCGTGGGCTGATGCGGCTTCGGCTCTTGAGCCAAGACCTTCGCCGTGAGTAACATCCACACCAAAATGATTGCCTGCAGCATCTTCACTGTTATGTTCCTCTCTTGAGACTCACCGCGGCCAAGGCGATGGTGTCCACATCCGTGCCGTCAACGATGCCATCGCCGTTCACGTCCCACTTCTCGTTAGCTTTTCGGCCCGATTCAATGTGACGGGCCAGAGCAAAAGCGTCGAGGATGTCCACTCGCCCGTTCCCATCGAAATCTTCTTTTCGGATCGTCTGCGCAGCGCTGGGGGGAGATTTCTTGTGTCGCTCCGGTCCACCCACAATCCACACGGCTAAAAGGATCGCGGCTGCAGCGGCCGCTGCAGCCGCCCATCCCCAGCGAGGCACAAGGCGAGGTCGCCGGGGCGGGGCGAGGCGCTGACGGGCCATGGCCATCACGGCGTCGTCCACCTCAGGCGGCAGGGGCACGTCTGCGTCGTAGAGAGCGGACAGGTCGTCCAGAAGCTCTTTCGGGGCATCGAGTTCAGGCTCTATATGACGATGTTCATCTGCACGGATCATGGTCTTATCTCCAAAAGGGTTAAGTGCGCGGAAGGGGCCAAAGGTTCATTCAGCTGCATTTTTTTCGCAGGTCAATCAGAGGCAGGCTTCCGCTGCCAGGGAGGCTTTTGGCTCACTTCAGGAAGTATGCTCTGGTCCTCTTGTCGGTCCTCAGCGTCTGCAAGGCGTTGTGGGGCCTCGATTTGACTGTCCCCAGGGGGATTCTCACTGCTTCGGCAATTTCTTGAAGGCTCATTCCATCCACAAATCGCATGAGCAAGACGTCCCGCTGTTTTTCTGGTAGCCCTGCCAGGACGGCAGCAAGCTCTTCCCTGGAAGGGCGATCCTCTTCTGGCGGCGCGGCTGCCTCGCGCATGATTTCATCGTCCGAGACGTATCGCCTCCTCTTACGCTGGATCGCAATAGAGAGGTGTTTCACTACGGGGTAAAGGAAGGTGGTCATCTTTGCAGAGAGGCGAAATCCCGGAAACTTCTTCAGGAGGTACGCGAACGTATCTTGAAGGACATCGAGGGCATCATGTTTGTTCCCTGTGAAACGGTAGGCCAGCCTAACCACCCAATCCCGGTAGCGATAGTAGATCACCTCGAAGGCCGAGACATCGCCCTCGTTTGCAGCTTCAACAAGTGCTTCATCTCTTCGCGGATCGGACTCTGGCAAGGATTCCATTGCAGACAAACGCCCATATTACCCTGCGGAGCATCGAAGATGGAGACTTGATGTTCCGCATAACTCGGAGAGTCTTAGCAAAAGACGGATAGAACGATCGAAGAGTAAGATCAGTGTCAAGGGAGATGGTGCGCTTTTCGTCGTGCGCCTCTCCCCTACTCCGGGAGGCCCTTTGCCACCTTCCCCAAAGCCTTTTTGGCGGCTCTCTGTTGGGCTTCCTTTTTGGTGGCGCCTTTGCCCCTGCCACAAGGAACGCCGTTGATGTAGACCTCCACTTGGAAGGTTTTTTCGTGGTGTGGGCCCTCGCGAGAGCACGGCAATGTGCCCGGTGGTCACCGGCGCGTTTGAATCGCCTTCAGGTACTCCCTGCGATGCGTTGATTTCATAAGGCGATGGAGTTCCAGGAGCGCTTCATCCGCGGGAGCTACAGAGGAACACCGCGGCTCAGGGCCCAGGATGCTGTCATGTCCGGTTAGATTGTTATTCCCTCGGATCTGGGCCTCTTTTGTGATGGTGCGATCCCGCAACGTGGTCTGGGTGAGTTTGGTGGCAAGTGAGCGAAGCTCATCGCCACCAGAATAATCTGTAAGAAGGGTGGCCTGGCCTGTGGCGGTGTTAATGTGGTAGAGGCCGGTGTCGTCGTCCGTCCCGTAGAGGTTTCCATCTTCGGAGAAATCGAGTTCCACGATGAATGCGGAATCGAGCGACCCGATTGTTTCAAGGATGGAGCCGTCGGTTGGATCAAGTATCATGAGGTCAAACTCAGCCCCATAGAGAGTGCCGTCGGGAGCAAATTCTATGGCCCATACGAAACCCTGGCGTGTTCCCAGGTATTCGAGGTTTCCGGTCGCTTTGTCAATTCGGTAGTAGCAATCCTCGCCTGGCGGATCAGTGTATGAATCGCCCAGGGCGTACATCTGCCCGTCGGGGGCGATGGTCATGCTTCGCATGGAGAGGGGCTCGCTGCCCTGGCAGGTAAGAGGTCCTATTTCGGTATAGGTGCCCGCAGCGATGTCGATGGTGTAAAGGACGTCTGACACCGCGTACAAGGTTGTGCCATCCGGGATGAAGTCGAGTCCCATCCAGTACCTGCCATCCACGACAAGTGTGGTCGCGCCGGTGGAAGGATCAATCTCCACTAAATCAAACGCATGAGGCCCTGCGGAGCCGGTTCCGCCATAGAAGCGCACCTGTGGCTCCACCGGTTCCTGTAGCTCAACACGGTAGAAGCGGCCCAGCGCTCCTGAAGGTGGGCCGAGGGAGTGGAGGCCGTCATCGGTCCAGGTGTTGACGCCGGTGCCCGAGGCCGAAAGGGGATCGCCGACAGATATCCACTCCAGAAGATCAGCCGAGACCCATACCTGATAGGTATTTCCGGCTACGCTATGCCACTCTATGACGAACGACTCAGCGGCGCGGGATATTCCGGTCATCCGGAAATCCCGTTGGAACTTCTGAATCCTGTGGTTGTCGCTATCGGCGACGTAGACGTTTCCGAAGGAATCCACGGCTACGCCGTCAGGGTAGTCGAACTGCCCATCACCGGTACCCGGGGAACCCCATTTTGCCAGGAACTTCCCTGAGGGATCGAGCTTCTGGATCCTGTCGTTCCCGGTGTCCGCGACGAGGAGGTTTCCCCATGAATCGACCGCTACGTCGCTTGGAGACTCCAACTGCCCATCGCCGGGGCCGAGGGAGCCCCACTTGGCCAGGAAGTTCCCTGAGGGATCGAACTTCTGAATCCTATGGTTCTCGCTATCGGCGACGTAGACGTTTCCGGACGAATCGGCAGCCATGCCTACGGGGAGGTAGAGCTGTCCGTCGCCGGGGCCTTGCGAGCCCCACTTGGTCAGGAAGTTGCCGGCGGAATCGAATTTCTGGATCCTGTTGTTGACGGTATCGGCGACGTAGACGTTTCCCGATGAATGCACCGCTATGCCCGTCGGGTAGGAGAGCTGCCCCTCCCCGGGGCCTTCTGAGCCCCACTTGGCCAGGAATTTCCCCGAAGAATCGAACTTTTGAATCCTGTTGTTGTTGGTGTCCGGTACGAAGACGTTTCCGAATAAATCCACCGCTATGCCGAAAGGCCCCCGGAACTGTCCGTCCTCATCACCTAATGAGCCCCACTTGGCCAGGAACTCCCCCGAAGAATCGAACTTCTGAATCCTGTTGTTGAAGGTATCGGCGACATAGACGTTTCCCGATGAGTCCACCGCTATGCCTCCGGGCCTGTCCAATTGTCCGTCGTCTGGGCCCTCGGAGCCCCATTTGCCGATGAAGGAGTACGAGTCAGCCGCATCGGCCCCGAAAAGAAACAAACAGACAACGCACCCGCACAAACAAGCACCAAATCTCAGAAGGGATCTCATTATCATCATATCCTCCATATGGGCAGAATGTCGAGCAGGTTCTCCAACGCACTTTCGGACTCAAACATACCGCAGCGGCGGCAGACTGCCAAGCAAATAAACACGACTGCCTTGGCTGCTGTAAGAACATGGCGTAGAGGGGCCGTCGAGGAACAAGCTGCGGTCAGCAAAAGCTTGACCTGGCCGAAGGTGCTGCAGTGGTCCTCACCGTGACCGGAGGGAACTGGCCCTGCCTTTGCTGGTCCCCTCCCCTACTGGGGGAAATCGTTTGCGACTCTCTCGAGGGCTTTTCTGGCGGCCTGCTGTTGGGCCTCCTTCTTGGTAGCACCTTTGCCCCCGCCACAAGGAACGCCTTTGATAGAGACCTCCACTTCAAAGACCTTCTCATGGTCCGGCCCCTCGGAAGAAACGAGCTTATATGAGGGCAAGACTCCGCCCTCTCTCTGGCAAATGGCCTGAAGCCGAGCTTTGAAGTTTTCATCGCCGCTCAAGTCATCCGGCATGCATTTCTTCAACATCTTGAGGACGAATCGCCTTGCCGCGCGCAATCCTCCATCAAAATAAAGGCTGGCAATCAAGGCCTCGAAAGTGTTTGCCAATATGGACCGCTTTACTCCTCCAGCAGCCTCTCTCTCTCCTTTGCCGACGAGGACGTACTCATCCAATTCAAGCTGTTTTGCCATAGCAGCGCAGCGTTTCCGGCCAACGATGGAAGATCGCATGATAGTCAGCGTCCCTTCAGCCTCACCCGGGTATTTTTTGTAGAGATATTCGCTGACGATAAATTCGAGCACCGCATCGCCCACGAACTCCAACCGCTCGTTATCCTCAAGCCCGTCAATCCCCGACTCGTTGACGTATGAGGCGTGGACAAGTGCGCTTCTCAGCAGGGAAGGATCGCGAAACTCGTAGCCGATTCTTTCCTGAAGCTGCTTGAATTTGTGGAGATGCTCCGGAGGAAACGTTTTTTGCCGTACAGAGCGTTTTGCCATGCGACTGAATTCCTATTGCTTTTCTCTTTTTGCCAAAGCCGCGAGAACTTCTCGGACTTCTCTGACCTTAAGAAAATGGCAGAAAACAAGGTAGGAAATCAACCCGCAACTCACAGGAAGAAAAAGTTGAACGATTCGTGCCGGCGCTCCCGTTCCTGGCGTGATTTCCATGGCGGCCTTGAGAGCGATGAGAACGACCGTTCCCATGGCCAGAGTTGCCAGGGCAATCTTGATTAGCGAGCGGGCAATCTGCCTGCCTCCAAGGGCGCCGATTTTCCCTCTCAGGATATAGAGCAGCAGGGCCGTCTGGGTGGCAGCGCACAATGACGTGGAGAGCGCTAATCCCCAGACCCGCTTCATGACAAAAACGGCGAAGCAGTTCAAGACGAAATTCATCGCCGTAACGCCCAGCCCGACCCTCATCGGAGTCTTCGCATCTTGCAGGGAAAGAAATGCCGGAACAATAATCTTGATAGTCGTGTAAGCGAAAAGCCCGAAGGCATAGCACATCAAGACAGGGGCGACGGCTTCGGCAGCGGCGTGGCCAAACGCTCGCCTCTGATAAATCACGCCAATGATCGGATGTCGCAGAAGGATCAGTCCCACGGATGCCGGAAGAGCTACTGCCAAAGACTGCCGGAGGGTGTACGCCAAAGTTGTTTTGAAGTCCTGCATCCTGCCGGAAGCCTTCAACCGGGACAAGGAAGGGAAGACCGCGACTCCAAGAGAAATGCCGAAAACGGCCAGCGGCAGCTCTACGATGAGGTTTCCGTAGAAGAGTTCCGAGGGAGCGCTGGCTTCGTGGCCTTTCACAAAAAAGGCGAGGAGTTTATCCATCACGGTGTTGATCTGTGTCACGGCCAGGCTGAACATTCCCGGTAGAAAAAGGCGAGAGACCTTCTTGAGACCCTCCGCACGAAGATGAGCCCCTGCTTTCAGGGAGTATTGTTTTTGTTTGAGGGGGAAATAGAGAATGCCAAGCTGGATGGCGCCTCCAACGAGGACACCGATTGCCAAGCCGTAAATCATCTTCTCTTTGTTCGGAGCACCCATGAGTGGACACAGGAAAAGGAGCGCGCCGATAAGGATGACGTTGTGTATTGCAGGAGAGATGGCTGGAACGAAAAAGTGGTTCAAGGAATTCAGGACAGCCATGCCGAAGCCGGCCAGAGCAATGAAGAACAGGTAGGGCAGCATGAGCTGTGTCAGCTTGACCACGAGGATTGTCTTTTGCGATGAGGAGAAGAGCAGACCGATACTCTGAAGGACAAGGGTCATGAGGAGGATCAATCCTATAAGCACCAAAGAAACGACTAAGCCGACGCTGTTCGCCAGACGCAGCCCCGCAAGCCTTCCGCGCTTCTCCATCTCTTCGGTGAAGACAGGAATGAAGGCACCTCCAAGCGCCCCCTCCCCTGAAAGCCTTCGGAGCATGTTGGGGATGGAATAGGCGAAGAAGAAGGCGGAGGCGGCAAGGCTTGTGCCAAAGGTTCCGGCTATCAGAGCCGTTCGCACGAGGCCGAGAATTCTGCTGAGAATTGTAGCCGAGCTGAAAACAGCGGCGTTGCGTGTTACTTGCCTGTCCTCTGTCATTCGCGCACCTCGACAAGGGTTTCTCCGGGGCTGGTCATGGGAGACGGAGGTGGCCTTGCTTCGAGGCGAAACAGTAGCAACATACCTGCCCGAAAGCAACACGCGCGCTTACCCCGCCACAATACGAGGGAGGTTTTCATGGGATAAAGTTCGCCGGTGTTGCGCATATCCTCCTCCCTGCTGCTGGTCCATTGCGATCCTTCAGGACCACATGAGGAAAGATTTGAACTTTCTCATGGATCGTTATATAAGAGTGATATCGGTGACGATGCTGAAGGCGTCGTGAAAGCTGAATGCAGGGAGAGATGCACTATCCACTTTTGGGGCAGATACGTTTGAAATAGAAAAGGTAAGACCGGACGGAGGTATGAAAAATGGCCGATGAAAAGAGAGCACTTCTGGAGAAACTACTTCAAGAACAGGACGGGATATTACCGTTAGAGCCAGCCTGGGTTTGCAGGAGCTTCCTGCCTGCCGGCCACAGACTGGGCCTGGCGACATACACCGTGGAAGACCCAGAGCGGGGAGAAATCTGTGAAAGATGGCTGGCGTCAACTACCAAGGCCGACAATGCGGTCGGGCCGGAGGACGAGGGTTTGAGCTACATCAAAACGGAGGCGGTAGGAGGTGAGAGGCTTCTGCTGAGAGACGCTGTGGTCGCCGCGCCGGATCTTATCGTCGGTGAAGAATACGCCAATGCGCATGAGGACATGGTGCAAAAGGGCAGCCTGGGGAGGTTGGCCAAGCTGTATGATTTCGCGGTTAGGCTTCCATATCACCTCCATCAGATGCAGAAGGATGCGACGAAGGTAGGAAGGAACTCAAAGGAGGAAGCCTATTATTTCCCTCCCGGCGTGCCCATGTTGGAAGATGACTCAACATTCTTCGGCATACGACCTGAACTGATAAGAGCGGGAGTGCACAAACAATTGCTGGCCCAGTACTTGAATGAATGGCAGGAAGGTAAAATCCAAACGTACGATCAAGACTGGATTCTGCACTATTCCATCGAACAGAAACTGGAACATGAGGTTGGATATTTGCTCCTTGCTGGCGGACTCCATGCACCGGGCTCAGCTCTGACCATCGAATTGCAGGAGGATTCCGACGTATTCGCGATGCTTCAGGCTGTCCTGTCGGACGGGACGCAAATCCCAAAGGAGGCGCTCTGGAAAGACGTTCACCCCGATGATAAGGCGAATGTTGGGGTGAACGCGGTGGTGGAACAGGTGGATTGGGAGCTTGCGGCTGAGGCAGAGTTCACCGAGAGATACAAATTGGTTCCCGCGCTGAGGCTCGAGCAAAATGCCGCTGGAAAGGAGGAGTGGATTTACTATGCCGGTGACGACGCGAAGTTCACCGGGACGAAGATCACTGTGGAGCCAGGGAAAACATTTGTGAGTCAGGACAATGGGCCATACAGTGTCTTGGTCTGGGACGGAGAGGGAACATTTGGTGGATTGCCGATCAGAGGTACCGCGGACAGAGTCGGTGATCACACGCAGGACGAGTTACTGGTGACACATGACAGGGCCGCGAAGCCGTTAGAGATAACAAATACGGGAAACAGTCCCCTGCTGCTGATTAAATTTTTCGGTCCCGGCATAAACCGAGAAGGTCTCCCGAAGGTCAAGGCATATCAAAGCTGAGATAGACGGATCGGATCATTTGCGTGTTTCGTCGGAAATACTCACTTGACAAGTAGCAGCAGTTTTGCAAGAAAAAGCTCTTGATTTCGCCGCTGGAGGTGAGGTATACTGAACCAAAATAATAGTCGGGACGTGGCGCAGTCTGGTAGCGCACTTGAATGGGGTTCAAGGGGTCGCTGGTTCAAATCCAGTCGTCCCGACCATTTCTTTCAATAGGTCGCTCGCGTGTAAAGCTGAGGAGTGTCTTTCAGCGGCGCGAGCTTTCTGTTCAAACAGAGATTTGCCATGAGGCACAATGTTATGGAGTGAGGGTGCCGTTGATGCGGCAGGGAGCCGACGAAGGCTTGTGGCTCTCACAACCTCAGCGGAATGGGGCGTGTTTAACTTTGCCTGAGACGGGAATAGTGTGAAATACGCGCTTTTAATTTGCGACGGGATGGCTGATTACCCCCTGGAGAAGCTTCAGGGAAGGACGCCTCTCCAGGCGGCAAAGACGCCGAACCTCGATCGCCTGGCCAGGGAAGGAGCCACGGGCCTCGCGGTGACGATTCCGGAGAACATGACGCCCGGAAGCGACGTTGCGTCTCTCTCCATCATGGGCTACGACCCCCGGCACTATTACAGGGGGAGAGGCCCTCTCGAGGCGGTCAGCCTCAATATTCAGCCTGCGGCAGATGAGGTCGTTTTCCGGTGTAATCTCGTTTCCGTTTCTGACGGGCTGATGCAGGACTATAGCGCGGGTCACATTTCATCCCGGGAGGCCAAACTCCTCATAGATGCCCTCAATGAGGAAATGAGGGTTGGCGGCGTAACATTTTACCCTGGCGTGAGTTACCGTCATGTAACAACAATCAAAGAGGGCCTTCTTCAGGAGGGGAAAGGGGAGTTGCACTGTGTTCCGCCCCATGCCATTACCGGACAACCCATCGAACCGAATCTCCCTACGGGGCGGGGTTCTTCGCTGCTGCGTGACCTAATGGGTAAATCTCTTGAGATTCTCAGTGTTCAACCTGTAAATCAGGTAAAGATTGACCTGGGAGAAAACCCCGCAAACATGATATGGCTCTGGGGCGGGGGCAAACTTGAGCGTCCGCCGTCTTTCAAGGAAAGGTTTGGTGTGGATGGCACAGTCATCGCCGCGGTGGACCTGATCAAGGGGATCGGCAAGCTGATAGGACTCAAAGCCGTGGAGGTCCCGGGTGCGACCGGCTACTACGACACCGATTACGATGCCAAAGCCTCTTACGCGATCGAGGCCCTCAAAGGAGACGACTTCGTGCTGGTCCATGTTGAAGCGGCTGACGAGGCCGGGCATAACGCCGACATTCTTCAAAAAATCACGGCGATCGAGAGGTTTGATGCCAAAATCGTTGGCAGAGTCATCGAAAAGCTCGAGCAGTCAGGAGACTACAGAGTTGTGGCGATGCCAGACCACTACACCCCCATTTCCGTCGGAGATCACACGTGTGAGGCAGTGCCTTTCCTGGTTTGCGGAAAGGATGTGCGGGCGGATAACGTTCAGGTCTTCGACGAGTTTTCGGTTAGAGAGGGCTCGCTAAAAACTGTAAAAGGCCATTCTCTGATGTCACTTTTAGTTGGTGGGAAAGCGAAGGCATGACACTGATTGTCCAGAAGTATGGTGGCACATCGGTAGCCAGTGCGGAGCGGCTCAAGAACGTGGCGAGAAGGATCTGCCGCACTAAGGATCAGGGTCACGACGTGGTAGTTGTGGCTTCTGCCGCGGCCGGCACCACAGATAAGCTAATCGCAATGGCGCACGAGATCAGCTCTGATCCCCACGGACGGGAGTATGACATGCTGGTATCCACCGGGGAGCAGATTTCGGTTGCACTGTTAGCCATGGCGATTGATGAACTGGGCAATAAGGCTGTGTCAATGACAGGCTACCAGGTTGGCATACTAACCGACAGCACGCACACAAAAGCCAGAATCATTGACATCAGCACGGACAGAATTCTCGAGCAACTCAAGAAAGCTCACATTGTCGTCATTGCCGGCTTCCAGGGCGTGGATATCAATGGAAACATTACGACGCTGGGCCGAGGCGGCTCCGACGCCTCTGCTGTCGCTGTGGCAGCGGCGCTGAAAGCGGACCTTTGCGAGATTTATACCGATGTGGACGGGGTGTACACGGCCGATCCTCGCATCGTGCCTTCCGCGAGAAAATTGGATAAAATAAGTGCCGATGATATGCTGGAACTGGCGGGCCTGGGCGCGAAGGTTCTGCAACTGCGCTCCGTGGAATTCGCCAGGAAGTACAACGTGCCCCTGGCAGTAAGGTCGAGTTTCACTGAAGCCCCGGGTACAGTGATCGTGCAGGAGAATGCAGAAATGGAAAAAGCGAGAATTACCGGCGTGGCTCTGAGCAAGGACCAGGCCAGAATTAGCATATTCAACGTCCCCAACAAGCCCGGAGTCGCTGCGAAAATCTTCGGCGCCATAGCTAAGGCGAATATTGACGTGGATATGATCGTCGAGGCGCAGAACCAGCAAGGGGGTTCGGATAAATCCTTCAGCGTCTCCCGTCAAGATCTAAAAAAAGCGGAGCAAGCAGTGGAGGAAGTTATTAAAGAACTGGGGGGCGGCAGTGTGGCAGTGGAGGAAGGATTCGCGAAGGTCTCGGCAGTAGGAATCGGCATGCGGGGCCATGCGGGAGTGGCGGCACAGGTTTTCGAGGCGCTGGCCTCGAAAAACGTCAACATTGAAATGATCAGCACCTCAGAGATTAGGATATCCTGCTTGGTCAAGGAAGAAGTGGCCGAAGAAGCTGTGCGCGCTATACATGACAGCTTCAAACTGGGGGAGGCTCCACAAACGGATCAAGGCAAATGAGGCCTGTCCTGCGCGGTCAGGCGACTCGGGGGGCGCGGCATCAGGCGCGCCGCACTCCAGGCGGTTCCTCGTGAGGGTGCATCGCTGGCATGGACATTCCAAAGCAATATTCCCCTCAAGAAACTGAAGACAGGATTTTTGAACTCTGGAGCGAGAAAGGACTCTTTCACGCTGATTCCAGCACCGGGGGAGAGCCCTACTGCATCTCTATCCCACCTCCCAACGTCACCGGCGTTCTCCACATGGGGCATGCCCTCAACAATACCATCCAGGACATCTTCATTCGCTGGAAGAGAATGTGCGGTTTCAACACGCTTTGGGTTTACGGGACAGACCACGCGGGAATAGCAACCCAAAACGCTGTGGAGAGAAGCCTCGCCAGGCAAAACATCTCCAGGAAGGACCTGGGCAGAGAGAAGTTCATCGAGAAGGTCTGGGAATGGAAAGAGCTGCATGGAAACACGATCAAAGAGCAACTCCAGAAGCTGGGGTGCTCCTGTGATTGGCAACGTGAGCGATTCACGATGGATGAGGGGTTGACCAGAGCAGTCCAGGAGGTCTTCCTTCGCCTGTACGAGAAGGGGCTGATCTATCGAGGCAATTACATCGTCAACTGGTGCCCCCGATGCCAGACCGCTCTCTCCGACGAGGAAGTGACCCGAATCGAACAGGAGGGCAAGCTCTATTACATCAAGTATCCGGTGAAAGACAGCGATGATTTCGTCATCGTGGCCACGACGCGTCCGGAGACCATGCTGGGCGATGTTGCCGTGGCGCTCAATCCAGAAGACAAAAGGCTCGGGGACCTGCGGGAAAAGGTGATTACCTTACCTATCTTAGAACGGGAGCTGGCTGTCATCGCCGATGACTATGTGGACCGAAAGTTCGGTACGGGCATCGTTAAAGTGACTCCTGCCCACGATCCTAATGACTTCCTCATGGGACGACGGCACGATTTGCCCAGCGTGAATGTGATGGATGAGAACGGGGTGATGAATGAGAACGCCGGGCCATACGTGGGGTTGGACAGGTTTCTGTGTCGCACGAAGCTTCTCGAAGATTTGGAGGAGCAGGGACTGCTGGAGAAGGTCGAGAAGCATACCTACGCCCTGGGCAGGTGCTACCGGTGCGATACCGTTGTGGAGCCTCGTCTTTCCTTACAGTGGTTTGTAAAAATGAAGCCGCTTGCGGAGCCGGCCCTGAAAGCGGTCCTGGACGGGAAAATCAAGTTCTATCCCAAGCGGTGGACGAAGGTATATATCAACTGGATGGAAAACATCCGCGATTGGTGTATTTCGCGGCAGATTTGGTGGGGGCATAGGCTGCCCATTTGGTATTGTCAGGACTGTGAAGAAGTGGTGGCTTCCATGGCCCGAGCAGAATGCTGCCCGAAATGTTCCGGCACAAACCTGAGGCAAGATGAGGACGTTTTAGATACGTGGTTCTCCTCCTGGCTCTGGCCATTTTCGACCCTGGGCTGGCCTGAGGATAATGATGACCTCAGGTTCTACTATCCGACCGATGCGTTGGTCACGGCCCAGGAGATTATTTTCTTCTGGGTGGCCAAGATGATCGTGGCGGGGCTGGAGTTCATGGGCGAGATTCCCTTCCGAGACGTTTACATTCATGGCACGGTCAGGGATGATACCGGCACCAAAATGAGCAAGTCTCTGGGGAACATTATTGATCCTCTGGAGATTATTAAGGAATTCGGCGCCGACGCCTTGCGGTTCAGCATCATGCTGATCACCGCCCAGGGACAGGATGTTTTTCTCGCGAGAGAGAAATTTGAGATCGGACGACACTTCGCCAATAAGATTTGGAACGCATCCCGGTTCGTCCTGCCAAACCTGGAGGGCTGCTCCCGAAGCAGCGATTTTGAACGTGACGCGCTTTCTTCCGATGATGTCTACATCCTCTCGAAGCTCAACGACACTATGACGGCAGTCTCCGCTGACCTCAGAAAATATCGCCTCAATGACGCGGCATCAACCGCTTACGATTTCTTCTGGCATCATTTCTGCGATCGGTACATCGAATACGCGAAACCGAAGCTTTTCGGCCAATCCCAGGAAGAGAAAGCCCGCACACAGAACGTCCTTTATTTCGTCCTGAGCAACTCGTTGAAGCTGCTCCATCCGTTTATGCCGTTCCTCACTGAGGCCATCTGGGGATTTCTGCCTCATGATGACGAGACACTGCTGATGGTTTCGACGTGGCCCACGCCGTTGAAGCTATCTCTCGATGAGGAAATCGCCGAAATTGTTATGCGGAAGTACGAGCTTGTCCGCTTGGGCCGAAACCTTCGCGCGGAATACAATGTACCACCTGGCAAGAAGATGAGATTTGGCATCAAACCCTCGAATGAAGAAGGAATGGATTTTCTTATTCAGGAGCGAGATAACGTCGCCGAGATGCTCCGCGCCTCCGAAGTGAAGGTGGAAATGAATTATACGCCTGCAAAGTTGGCTCCCTCAGCCATCACACCTTTGGGGACGATTTACCTCCGCCTCGAGGGCGAGATTGATGTAGAAGCGGAAGCCGCGCGATGGAGAAAGCAGCACGAGAAGATCAACAACGACCTTGAAAAAGTCAAGCGAAAATTGGAGAACCGTGATTTCCTGGAGAAAGCACCCGCCGAAGTCATTCAAAAAGAAAAGGAGCGCCTTTCGGCGTTAACGATCCAAGCTGAGAAGGTCAAGAAAAACCTCGAACTGTTCCAGTAGGTGTGCGTTCCCGGACAAATTGTGCAATACCAAGATTGAGCGCCGCCCCAGGGGGGTATGCCAGGGCTTTTCCGCAAGAGAAACGAGATCACTTCGTTCGCTTTCATTTGCCTTCATTAGTTAAAGGTTGGATCCAATGAACCAACTTGATCCGAACATTCTCAGTCGAATCGTCGCAGCAGCCATCGAAGAGGATGTGGGAGCCGGGGATATCACTACCAACTCCGTGGTTGACAAGGACCGCGAGGCAAAAGCAGAGATCGTTGTCGAGGAAGACTCCGTTGTCGCTGGGCTGCCGGTCGCGCAGTTGCTCTACGAGACCGTTGACGAGGAGCTTGATTTTCAGAAAGAGGTCGAGGACGGCAAGGAGGTGACGAAAGGGGCCGTGATTGTCCGATTGCACGGGTCTGCCCGGAGCATCTTAACCGGCGAACGCACGGCCCTCAATTTCCTTCAAAGGCTTTCGGGCATCGCGACGCTCACATCTCAATTCGTGGCCAGAACGGAGAAGTTCGGGACCAAAATCATGGATACGAGGAAAACGACACCCGGGCTGCGATACCTGGAAAAATATGCCGTGAGAGTGGGTGGGGGATCGAACCACCGAATGGGGCTCTATGATATGTTTCTCATCAAGGATAATCACCTCCGCGCTGTGGCTGCGAACAGGGCGGAGACTATTCGGACCGCTGTGGAACGCGCGAGAAAATTCAATCCTAACATGCAGATCGAGATCGAAGTGGAGAATCTCGATGAATTGAAGCAAGCACTCAAAGCTCAGCCGGATATGATCCTTCTGGACAACATGTCGGTGACGGGGATCGCTCAAGCCGTCAAGATGGCAGAGGGCGAGGTCGTTCTGGAGGCCTCTGGTGGAGTGACTCTGAAGAGCGTCGAGGAAATCGCCCGCACCGGCGTTGATTGCATCTCCATTGGCGCCTTGACCACTGCGGCGCGGGGGATCAACATGACAATGGAGCTGACCGAATGGGGCTAAATAAGAATCTGGTCAGCGTCTTCCACCAGAATCGGGGCAGGTTCCTTTCCGGGGAGGAGCTGGCGGAAAGGCTTGGAGTCTCGCGAACCACCATCTGGAACCATATTCACTCTCTTCAGGAGCTGGGGTATCAATTCACGGCCCAGACCCACCTTGGCTACAAACTGGATGTCATCCCCGACAAGATGCTTCGCCAGGAAATCGCGTTGCGGCTAACAACCCGCTTTCTGGGAAAAACCATCTACCACCACAAAGAAGTCGGGTCCACAAACGATGTGGCTCTCGAACTGGCCGCGAACGGTGCACCGGAAGGCACCATTGTCGTCGCAGAACACCAAACCAAGGGGCGCGGACGATTCGGGCGGAAATGGTTCTCTCCGCCCGGAAAGAACCTTATTCTGTCTTTGGTCCTTCGCCCATCTTTCGGTCCGGGCCGAGTCTCCCAACTGGGGATCACGGCGGCGGTTTCAGCCGCTGTATGTCTGCGGGAGCTCTTCGATCTTCCGGCTCTGATCAAATGGCCCAACGACGTTTACATCCATGGAAAAAAGGCGGGCGGTATCTTGACCGAGCTCAGCGCAGAGCTTGACGTTATTCACCATGTGGTGGTGGGCATAGGCGTCAACCTGAACGTTGAAAGGCACGAGATTCCTTCCGGACTGCGCCACAATTCCACCTCCGTGCGTATCGAGAGGGGTAAGAAGTGCGATAGAGTCGAAGTGGCGGTAACCTTGATGAAAGAACTCGAACGGCGGTATCGCTGCCTCATCAAGGAGGGGTTCTCACCGATCATTGACGAGTGGGTTGAGCTTTCGCTCACGCTCGGGCGACGAATCGAAGCGAGAAGCGAGGGGCGAACGCTTACCGGATATCCGACCGGTCTGGATGAAGATGGCAGCCTTCTCGTGAGGCTCGACAGCGGTATCACCAAGAAAGTTTCCGGCGGGGACATAAGAGTCCTCTCGGGCACAGAAGAGCATTGATGGATGGTTTTTCCCGTTGAGACGAGGTGATGCAAATCTGCGTCCGACGAGAATCTTCTTGCCCAGGAGCCCTATTTGCCCTATGCTCTTGGAACACCGCTCGGTGATTGGGATTGGATGGGGTCCACGAAAAAAAGATGGCTATGATGCTATTCTTGAAGAGACTATCGAAACTCCCTTACTACCTGCTAATTACGGTTGAGTTTATTTTCAAAAAGACTGTTTTTCGCTGCCATATGTGCGGGCAGTGCGTGTTGCAGTTCACGGGGTTTACCTGTCCCATGCGATGCCCCAAGCAGCTTCGGGATGGCCCGTGCGGTGGCACCAGGGAGAACTCTCATTGTGAGGTTTATCCTGAGCGAAAATGCATCTGGGCTATGATTTACGCCAGGTCCAGGCTTCTCGGTCGCACTCAAAAGCTGGAGGTGATACAGTTCACCATAGACTGGCAGCTTGAAAACACCTCTGCATGGATCAATTACTTTGGCGGCAGGGACGGCCAGCGGGAATTCAGGCGGAATCTGAAACGACAGGCCAGGGCGGCACTTGCAGAACAGAAGACATGAAGGCATCTTCCAATCTCGAAAAGGTTCTTTCCTCCGGCAGTTTCGCCGTTACCGGAGAGCTCGGTCCGCCAAAAAGTGTTGACGGTGAGCTAATCAGGAAGAAGGCGAGGCTGCTCAAGGGATTTGTTGACGCCGTGAATATCACCGATAACCAGACAGCCATCGTAAGAGTTTGCAGCATGGCGGCGGCAAAGATCGTTCTCGAAGAGGGGGTCGAGCCGGTGATGCAGATGACCTGCCGCGACAGGAATCGCATTGCTCTGCAAAGCGACATACTGGGGGCAGCCGCACTCGGCATCAAGAATATACTTTGTCTCTCGGGTGATCACCAGACGCTTGGCAACCAGCCCGATGCCAAGGGCGCCTACGACATAGACTCGATCCAGCTCGTTCGCGCAGCTGCGCATATGAGAGATCAGGGTAAGCTCCTATGTGGGGAGGAGCTGAAGAACTCAAAGAAGGCCGAGCTGCTTCCGCCCAAAATTTTCGTCGGAGCGGCAGCCAACCCGTTCGCCCCACCGCTCGACTTCCGCATCCTGCGCTTTGCTAAGAAAGTGTCCGCCGGCGCCGACTTCGTCCAGACCCAAACGATCTTCGACATTGACAAATTCAAGACATGGCTGTCGAGAATCGTGGATGCTGGCTTGCACGAGAAAGTTGCCATCCTGGGCGGAGTAATGCCCGTCAAGTCCCACAGGGCCCTCATTTATATGAAGGAGAGCGTGGCGGGGATGACCATTCCTGACGAATTGATAAAGAGGATGGAGCAAGCGGATGATCGGAAAGAGGAGGGGGTAAAGATTTGCGTGGAGCTCATCCAGCAACTTCGGGAACTTGAGGGGCTGCGCGGCGTACACATCTCCACCGTCGAATGGGAAAAGATCATTCCGGAAGCCATCGAACGCGCCAGGCTTCTTCCCCGTCCCTCGATTGCTGAAACAACTTCTTCAGAATCCCCGTCGCCGTAACTGGCCAACCATCATTTCCTGGCTCGGGCTGCCAAGCAGCCAGCTCCCTGCCGCCAGTCCGAGCATGAATGCAGTGAGAACGGTGCTGACCGCAAACACGGTGTTGCCGAAGACCACGCCAAACGATCTCGTCCAGGCCACTTCGTAAATCAGCCCTGTGGCTCCCAAGATAAGAAAGAGCAGCAGAACCGCCCTTCTCACTACGTAAATACGAGGTATGGCTTCTGCCCTGGTGGCCATTTTCATTCGCCTCTGAGAGGAGTCGCTACGTCGAAGCCGCTTTCTTCTTGCGCCGCAGGCGTACGAGAATGGCAAGAACAACTACGATCACCGCGATCCCTGCGAAAAGACCCAACCACTGGGGCCAGTACCATGTTGAAGGGTCGAGCAAGTAAACATACTGGGGGTAGATATATAAATCCTCGCTCCACTCGCGTATCTCCGAGGGCTTCAGACCCTGAACCTGAATGTTCGTCAGACAGAACCTATCGCGGGCATAATTCTTAAGAAAGAATCGCCGGGTCTTCCACATCGGGAGAACGTCGGCGACCCGCTTGTGTGACCACCTGGTGGTGCCCTCCTTAAGCCGGGCCTCGAATCCTTTGGTGAGCACTCCCTTCTCGTCGTAGTCAATATTGATGAAGGAGTCCGTGAAAACGTACAGGTTCACGTCGAGCGGAGATTTCTGAAAAACGGAGAGCTTGAGCGGGTAGACCATCTTGTCTCTTTCCCGGGTCTTGAACTTGAAACGAAGCGGGTGCAGGTCAACCGCGCCCCCCGGCGCGGCGGCGAGAGCTTCCCGGACTTTGATGGCAGCGAAAACCCAGCCCAGCTTTCGGTAGTACTCCAGTTCGCTTTCCGCCCCTTTCAGCTCGAGGTAGCCGTTGTCCAACAGCCACTGGCTCAAAGCGCCTTTTACGGTTTCTTTCACCGTCGTGGTCTCATAGCTTCCCACCGTCTTTCTGGCAATGACTTCGACCCCCACTTCCTCAGCCTCTTCGTCTTCCCCTTTGCCCCATTTGCGCGACCATCGGTAGCCCCTGGCAAGGGCATGCTCCACGTAAGCAAAAAGCTCCGCAAAAAGCTCCGCGTTTGCTCTGGAAATCTCGGGAACGGAAGGGAAGGGGATGAGCCAGGCGAATTCCTGCGGCGTTCCCTGATAGGTGACCTTCAGGATGAGGTCCTCAACGCCATCTTTGTGAACGATGATCGCTTCTTGCGCCTTCTGCTCGAGGCTGCCCTCATAAGCTCGTTCCTCGTACTTAGGTACAAATGTGCCATCGGCCCAAACGATTCCCAAAAAGCTCAGAACCGTTAAGCCCAGAAGCCCCCTTAACGCATTTTTCTTCATCTCCCCACTTTGCCTCCTTTTTTGCCCCGCCCGGGCGGGGCTGCCGCGCCCCGGGCGCGGGTGGCGAGAACAGAACCGTAACGGAAAATCTGATAAACAGAATCGAAACATCCTGCTAAGTATCCGGGCCTGACGTTGCGAGCTCACAACTCTCACATTCGACACACAAAGCTCGCCCGTGCATTCTATCGCGTTGCGCGACAAGAAGCAAGACCGTGCTTCGGAAGGGTCTGGCTGCGTTTGAGGGGTATCCGATTGCTGCAGGCGGGATTGATGGTTTTGTTGCCTGGACTTCGCTTCTGCCATCGGCAAAGAATGCCTTGGGCCCAGTTAGCCTCCCGCGTCGGCCTCACGAGACCCGTCGCACGGGGCAAACCCCAACCTTTGGAGTGCTGAAGCCTTGCTTCAGCCTTCGAAGGCGGGAGCGCTGCTCCCGCACTCCAAGGAGAACACTTCGAGCAGGATAACAGGATGGGCGGACGAGCCGAGAAACTTTCTTGCCCTTTCCAACTCCCGTGCTCTGGGGATGGGAGGAGACCGGAGGATACTGCAAAAGGGGGACCCGGCGCCCCGCCCGCCAACATTCAGGGGCAACACGTCCATGGTACTACAGGCCTTCATTGCCCTTCCGCTGCTCGGCCCACCCAGAAGCCCAACCCCACACGAACCCTACCACTCAAATACGGCCGCATCGCTTTGGAACCTTCGGGGTGTGGCTGTATTTCGGTGGCATGCCCGTGACGGGTGTGGTGTCTCGGGATGGCACTATTTCGCCCCTTCAGGGCTTCCTGGACTGGGTCGGTTTGCTGTCCCAGGGCGCTGCCCTGGGCTATTTTATTGTGCCCTTTCAGGGCGAAAAGGAGAGAGCCCCGTGACGTGGCGCCACGCCTTCGGCGTGGCCCGTGAACAGTCATGGGCAAAATGCCCATGCCACAAAACAAGTCGAGGATTTTCATGCAGCGCTGCTTGCATCCGAAAGGAAATAGGCGAGTCGAAGGCAAAGGACCCAGCCGCCACGGAAATACGGCGGCACCGCTTTGGAACCTTCGGCGAGCGTTGACAGTTCAGGGAGAACGTGATATAAATAATGTAGAGCGTGGACGTGTCTCGGTTCTCCCTTCACGGTCTCAGCCTCACGAGTCTGAGGGAGTTTTCCCTTCAAGGCTTCTTCATGAAAACTTCACGCCGCAATTGTCGTTTTGTCTCATCAGCCTCGAGAAGACTCGTCGCTGTCGCTGCCGTTTTGGCCGCCACTTTCCTTCTTCCCTCCGAGGTTCTTGCATCATCGGACAATCACACCGAAGAGAAGTTGATCCGTCTCAAGGTTCGGACCATTCGTCCAGCGAGAAAGAGGGCCGGGCCAACCCCCGCGCAATTTGCCAAGCCGCTCGCCGCAGAACAACAGTCCCGTTACTACATCGTCCAGCGGTCGCAGCGCATTAGCCGGGGATGGCGTCGAAAGCTTGCTGCTTTTTCGCAGCAAGTGGTTGGCTATCTCCCGGAGAACGCCTACCTGATCAAAGCGAGACCGAGCCAGGTATCCTATATCTCGAAACTGAAGGGAGCACGGTGGATCGGACGGTATCTTCCCGAGTACAAGATTTCACCTTCGCTTGGAAGTCTGGCAGAGCTGAGACATGCAGGAATTCTGTCTCCTTATGAAGCCAGCCGACTGCTGGTCAGCGTCTTTCCGGGGGGCGATCTGAGCGAGATCCGATCGGCTGTCAGGTCGCTCGGCTGCAGGGTTGAAGCCCCCTCCCTTCCATGCCGAACGCGGAGTTATCTCAAGATTGAGGCGTTGAAAAGCCAGATTCCTGCCATAGCTGAAATGGAGGATGTGGAATGGATCGAGCCATTTCGCCCGTTCGTGTTCGCGGGTGACAGTCGCAGTGAACCGCTTATCGCTGAGCCGGATATCCAGGTCCAGATCATTAAGGCCGCGGCGGTGTGGGAGAGAGGTTTGACAGGCGCGGGACAGATCGTGGCCATATGTGATACGGGGCTTGATGTGGGCGTGAACGGAACGCCCATGCACGATGATTTCGAGGGGCGAATCCACGCGGCTTATGCCCTGGGACGGCCCGGCTTGTGGAATGACCCGGATGGGCATGGAACTCACGTCGCGGGAACCGCAGTCGGAAATGGGTTTCTCTCGGACGGGAAATTCAGGGCAGCGGCGTATGAGTCGCACCTGGTGTTTCAATCGGGATACGTCTCGGATGACGATCCGCTGGGCGGCATCCCTGTGAACCTGTACGAGCTTTTCGAGCAGGTTTACCAAGAGACTCCTGCGAGGATCCATAGCGATAGCTGGGGTTCGCCGGATAAAAGCGCATACAGCCTTTTCTCGGTCCAAACAGACGAGTTCGTGTGGGATCACAAGGATTTTCTCATCGTCTTCGCGGCAGGGAACGATGGTATAGACGTTGATGGGGACGGGGTTGTTGATCCCGGTTCTCTGTATTCCCCGGCTACAGCCAAGAACTGTATTACAGTCGGAGCTTCGGAAAATGTGCGTCAGAGCGGAGGCTTGTCTTCATACACCTGGGGCTTTTTAGGCTCTTTGGAATCGAGATGGATGGCCGAGCCTATAGCCGATGACTATGTGTCCGACAATGAGGAAGGCATGGCCGCGTTCAGCAGTAGAGGCCCCTGCCTCGACGGAAGAATAAAGCCGGACCTCGTGGCGCCGGGCACGGACATCGTCTCCTGTCGCAGCCAGGACCCCGCGGGCAAGCAGTCAACCGCGAAGTTGTCCTGGGGGGTCTATGATGACTATTACGTGTACATGGGCGGGACGAGCATGGCGGCACCAGCAGTAGCCGGATGCGCTGCCGTTGTGCGCCAGTTTTACGCGGACGTCAGGGGTCTCGAAAATCCCAGCGCAGCGCTCATCAGGGCCACCCTCATAAACGGGGCCAGTGATATGAGTCCCGGTCAGTACGGGACCGGTCCGCAACAGGAGATACCCCCCGCTCCAAACAATGTCGAAGGATGGGGAAGAGTTGACCTGCAACAATCGGTTTATCCCGATGGCCCGGCGGGCCTGCAATTCGCAGATCAGCCAGTCGGCCTGGAGACGGGTGAGTCTGAGACATACGAGTTCGTTGTCGGTAGCTCCGAGGCGCCGTTCAGGGCGACAATGACTTATTCCGATTACCCCTCTTCACCTGCCGCCGCGATTAACCTGGTGAACGACATTGACATGCTGATCACAGTCCCCGGAGGAGATGTGGTTTATCCAAATGGAAGAGATTTACCGGACGACCTCAACAACGTGGAATCGGTAAATATCTCGACACCTTCTCCGGGAATCTACCGGGTAACGATTTCCGGAGGGAATGTCCCTCATGGCCCGCAGCCATACGCCCTCGTCGTAACTTGTGGAAAGGCGATTGGCCGCGCCGCCATCTCGCTCGACAAAGAAGCTTACGGACAAGCCGACGCCTCTTTAACAGTCACGCTTATTGACGCCGATTTGACGGCTTCATCCACGCCTTCTGTCACCGTGTCTTCCGATTCTGATCCGGTGGGCGTCGGGGTCGAACTTTTTCCCTCGCCGGTATCGCCCAACGTTTTTGAGGGATCGGTCGTTTTGAACGCGCCGGGCACGGCAGGCGCCGAGCCAAGCCTGGCAATCTCCCACGATGACACTATTTCAGCAAGCTACACTGATCCCGATTACGGTGGGGAGGGCAGCGGCGAAGTCGTGGCGACCGCGAGAGTGGACCTCGTCCCCCCACAGATCAGCGACGTAGCGGTGGGAGAAATAACAGATGATTCTGCGACGATCACCTGGTCCTGCTCAGAGTCTGCGACGGGTTCTGTGAGGTACGGCGATTATGCCCTTCTGGATTCCTCGGAGCAGGATCGAACTGCCGCGGAATCTCACTCGATCATCTTGCGTGGCCTCTCCGAGAACCGGCTCTATTGTTTTTCCGTTCAAGCGCGAGATGCGGCTGGAAACCGGGCGAACGATGATAACGCCGGACAGCTCTATGTCTTTCACACCGGGTACACGGTCTCTCCTTTTCGGGACGACATGGAAATGGGCGAGGGGAACTGGACACACTATGGCGATGTGGATCAGTGGGAGTATGGATCACCCACCTACGATGGCGGTCCCGCAAGCCCGCATTCCGGTGATTTCTGCTGGGGGACGCGTCTGGACGGATACCTGGAGCACGACGACTTCATACTGGGCGACTTCAGGGACGAATATCTCGTCTCCCCGGAAATAGGCGTCGGCTCGTCGTCGAAGCTTACCTTCTGGCACTGGTACGACCTCCTCGCTGACGCGATCTTCGGCATCTACGACTACGCTTACGTTGAAGTTTCCGCTGACGGCGGGAGCTGGCAGAACGTCACCCCCGATCCCAACGGTGCCTTCACCGGCGCATCGGCCGGGTGGGTCCAAGAGGAAATTGACCTTTCCCCATTCGCCGGACAGATCGTGCAGGTCAGATTCCACGTACGGGCCGATGCGTGGTTCGACCACCTCGGCCCGGACTATCAGTATGCCGGCTGGTACATTGACGATGTGGTTGTCTCTTCCACGAAAGCGTTTGGCGAACCCACGTTGACACTGAATAAGGTTTATGCCACCACCGCTGTTCCGCTTGAGGTCACGCTGATTGATGGAGATTTGAACACAAACCCGGACCAGGTGGATGCCGCAACTGTGTCCGGTCGGAGCAGCACGGAGGATCAACCAGAAACGCTCTTGCTTACTGAAACCGGCCCAAATACAGGAGTGTTTATCGGAACTGTCTTGCTGGATGACGGCCCGGTCAATCGCGGTGATGGCAAAATCCAGGTGAAAGAAGGCGACATCGTCACTATTTCTTATGAGGATGTCCAGAGCGGTGTGTTGTCGGCGGGCACTTTGACCGAGGTGAGTGCGGCTGTTGACTTGACGCCGCCGGCGATCTCAGGTCTCTCAGTTTCCGACATATCCACGGATGGCGCCATTGTTAGCTTCACAACCGAACCGACCGCTGTTGCCGAGATCACCTATTGGAGCCTGGACGGACCGGAGCAGTCGCAAATTTCGCGTGGTCGCTCGACATACCGAGAGTTCGGCGTGCCGGAACTGGCGGAGAATACGTTGTATCAATTCCGCATTTCGGTAACGGATCAGGCGGGCAACATTGCCACCTACTCTTCTCCTTTCGATGAGTTCTCCTTCGGTACCGAAGCGGAGATCGCTGTGGCTGCAAACGGATTTGACGGTGGCCGTTCGGCATGGCCCTTTTCGGCGGAGGAGGTCTGGGAACACGGCGCACCCACGTTCGGGCCGACCGCCGCTCACTCCCGACCCAATTGCTGGGGAACGGACCTGGATGGATTTTACCCTATCAATGTTGATGCGAGCTTGACCAGCGATTGGGTCACGCTGCCCGAAAACCCGCAGCTTCGTTTCTGGCATTGGTACAGCATAGATGAGCTCGGCTGGGAGGGCGCCTACGGTGCCGTGGAGATAACCACAGACGGCGATAGCTGGGCGAGCCTATCATCATACGCGGGAGCGAGCAGTGACTGGGTTTCGGAAACCGTTGATCTTTCCGGCTGGGCCGGTCAGACGATTAAAATAAGATTCCGCCTATGGTCGGAGAAGGCAGATATTGTCCTTTTCTACTACGCCGGATGGTACATTGACGATGTTGCGATTTCCGACGTTGTCTCTTACGGGCAAGGCACACTGGCTTTTGACCGCTCTGCCTATAGCCTCAGTGTGCCGGTGGCCGTCACTCTCATAGACGCTCACCTTAACGCCGATCCTCTATCGAGGGACATCGTGCTCATAACCCTTTCCAGCTCGCTGGAATCATTGACCGTTCAGCTCACCGAGACGGATGTCTCTTCAGGGCGGTTCACAGGAGAGGTCCGTCTGAAGCAAGGCCCACCCGCTGTTGCAGACGACTATCTCCAGGTGGCCATCGGCGATTCAATCGTTGCCGAGTATGACGACCAGGACAACGGCGCGGGGGTCCCAGCCACGGTAATCGCAGCAGCCCCGCTGGACACCTCTCCACCGCTGATCGGTAACGTCAGAGTGTCTGAGGTTACTGACACCTCAGCTTTGATCGAGTGGACTACCGATGTTGACGCCATCGGTTCGATGAGCTACGCGGAATCTTCGCTCGGGCCATTCGATCGCACTCTGAGCGAGGATTCCTATTCCCGTCAACATTCTGTCCGGATCACAGGTCTTTCGGAAAACGTCGCCTACTACTTCAAAGTTCTGTCCGCAGATGAGGCAGAGAATCTTGCAACGGATGATAACAGCGGCTTCTACTATGAGCTTCGGACGATGGTCCGATGGGAATTCTTCCGCGACAGTCTCGACAGAGAAGACCGGGGCTGGACTCATGAGGGACTGGGAGATGTCTGGCAATGGGGCGTGCCGCAGTACGGTGTGATGTCAGCGCACTCCGCCCCGGACTGTTGGGCAACGAATCTCAGCAGCACGTATCCCGGGCAAATTGACGCGAGCCTTGTCAGCCCGCCGCTCCAGTTGAAGGAGGGGACACAGCTATCTTTCTGGCACTGGTACAGCATCAACGAGTATTTCCTGGATGATGGAGAAGGAACAGTTGAGATAAAGGGAGGGGAGGGAGACTGGAAGCCCCTCGGGGCAGGTGCTTTCATCGGCGCAACCAGCACATGGGAAAAGCAGGAGTTCGGCCTTTCGTCCTACGGTGAACAAAACGTTAGTCTCCGGTTCCGGGTCCGGGCGGACCAGTGGATTGATTACTTCTACCCCGGCTGGTACATAGACGACGTAACGCTTTACTGCCTGCGCCCCTTCGGCTTCGGCGTCGTCCAACTTGACCAGCAGACTTATTCTGCTCCCGGTCCGGTCATCGTCACGGTGAAAGATGGGCATCTTAACCTCGACATCGCCGAAAAGGACATAGCCACGGTGACGGCGACCAGCACATCCGATCCCTCCGGCATAGTCCTTCCGCTTGAGGAGACCGGAGAGAACACGGCTGTGTTTTCGGGTGAGGTCTGGCTGACTCTCTCTCAGGGCGGAGCGGAAGGGCAGCTTCAGGTTCAGTACGGAGATACGATCACGGCTCACTATTTGGACTCCGAGAGCGCCCTCGGCGAGACGAATGTGGAGGCGACTATGTCGGCGAGAGTTTGGATGCCTCCCGAAGAACCAGTAGTTCCTACTATCTCGTACGGCACTGCTTCTGAGCCTGCGTCCGTGACAGTAGCTTGGCCTTATGAACAGGGTAGAGCGTACCGCGTTTATTATTGCGATGATCTTCTTGGCGATTCGCCGACGTGGCAGAGGGTACCCGGCGTGCCGGAGCCACAAGGGCCAGCTCTTCTCAGCCACACCGAACCCATTTCTCCACTGTTGACGAAGCGATTCTTCCGGGTCGAGGTCTGGTGAGGCTCGGACTTAATCGCTTCCTGTATTCTTTCAGGGACCTCCCTCTGCAATGGGTTGTTCACGCTGAGCCCGTACCTTGCCGGGTGCAATTCGGGTCTCGAGATGTCGCTTCCCATAGTGCGGCCGAGGCTTGCTGCGGACCCAGCTCTACTGTTTCTGCATGGGCGACGGCACACAATACAGGAACTCGGCCGTCGCCGCTACCGTTAAAGAAGCGGTCGCGTCCGGTGCTTCGGCAGGCAAATGCTGTAACTTGGAGCCAGATACTAAGGCCCCGCCGTATCCCGTGGCCCCGATCTACACACGGAATCGCCAGGCACGAAACGCCCCGAATTCCCGTATGGACAGTTTGACGAAGATGCGATAGACTTCTGCCCTTGTTGCCGAGTGCCTGTCGCTGAGAGATGGGCAATAAGGAGAAGAGAAGAGAGGGCATAGTCGCGCGCCATGCGCGGTTAATCGCCATATTCTCAGCGAAGCGAGACCGGCGCCCGGTGAGGCCTCGCCGTGTCAGTTCCTGGAAGAATATAAACACTCGACAAGACCCGGCGGAACCTCTGTGTCGCGCCGGACCGGAGACGTTTTGAAAACAGAAAAAGGGAAGGCAGGATGAGAGTCGGAGTATACATTTGCCACTGCGGTGGAAATATATCCGAAGTCGTTGACATCAAATCCGTCACCTCCTTCACGGAAGGCGAGGCCGACGTCGTCCTCGTGCGCGATCATGAGCACATATGCTCCGAGCCGGGGCAGAAGCTCATCGCTGACGACATAAAAGAACACAACCTGGATCGTGTTGTCGTAGGGGCGTGCTCTCCTAAGTTCCATGAAGACACCTTTCGGACGACGCTTGAGGAGGCCGGCTTGAACCCCTACGTATTGGAGATGGCGAACCTTCGTGAGCAGTGCTCCTGGCCTCACTTCGACTTCCCACGTCACGCCACACAAAAGGCCAGGGCGCTCCTTGCCATGGCCATCGCCAAAGTAAGATTGGATGAGCCTCTCGCCAAAAAAAGCATGCCCATAGGCAAAAACGTCTTAGTTGTGGGAGCGGGTATTGCGGGGATTCAAGCGGCTCTTGACCTGGGCGACGCGGGGTTTACGGTTTACCTGGTTGAGAAAGCACCCAGCATCGGCGGCAAAATGACACTCCTTCTCAGAACTTTTCCCACAGAGGATTGCGCCGCATGTATCCTGAGCCCCAAGATGGCGGCCGTGCCAGCGAACCCCAACATAAAGCTGCTCACCAACACGGAGGTAGAAAGCGTCAGTGGTTATCTTGGCAATTTTGAGGTTACCGTTGTCAAGAAGCCGCGATATGTGAACATGGAGGAATGCCTTACCTGCGGCATCTGCGAAGAGAAGTGCCCGGTCAAAGTGCCGAACGAATACGAGGAGGGTTTAACCACTCGAAAGGCGATATACATTCCCTTCAGTCTCGCCATTCCGTACAAAAACCTGATTGATGAATCGGCGTGCCTCCGTTTGAAGAAGGGCGGAAAGGTATGCGGGCTTTGTGAGGAGTTCTGTCCGCACGACGCGATTGAATTCGACCAGAAGCCGGAAACCGAAACATTCACCGTGGACACCATCATCGTTGCGACGGGCTATGACGTGTTTGATGCTGCGGAGAAGAAGGTATATGGTTTCAATGGTTCCGAGAATGTGGTTACAGGTCTCCAGATGGAGAGGCTGTTAGCGCATGAGATGGAAGGCGAACCGTTGAGAGACATCGGGAAGAGGATTGCCTTTATCCAGTGCGTTGGCTCCAGGGATGAACAGATCGGGAGGGAGTACTGCTCAAGAGTCTGCTGCATGTACGCAACGAAACTCTCTCAGTTACTCAAGCGGTCAGACCCCGGAAAGGACATCTATGTTTTCTACACTGACCTGAGAGCATACGGCAAGGGTTTCGAGGAGTACTACAAGAGAGCACAGGAGAGCGGCGTGAAATTCATCCGCGGCAGGGTCGCGGAGGCGATTGAAGACCCGGAGACCAATAAGGTAACCTTGAGGGCCGAGGACACACTCACCCGCCAAATCATCGAGTCAGAGTTTGATCTGGTCGTTCTGTCTGTTGGGATGGAACCCGGTGAGGGAACGATAAAGATCGCGGAGATCCTGAGGCTGGCGAGAGGCCCGGATGGTTTCATCCAGGAGGCCCATCCCAAGTTCAGACCGGTGGACACGCTCGCTGAAGGCATATTCATCTGCGGCTGCGCTCAGGGCCCGAAAGATATTCCTGACAGTGTGGCACAGGCAAGTGCGGCGTCGTCTCGGGCAATCAGGCTTATGAATCGAGGGGAATACGATCTTGACCCGGTGGTATCTTGTGTGGATGATGCCGCCTGTGATGGATGTGCCTACTGCATCGAGCCTTGTCCTTATGACGCTCTCACACTCATTGAATATATGAGGGATGGAAACATAAAAAAGACCGTGCAGGCAAACGAAGTCCTCTGCCAAGGGTGCGGCACGTGCATGGCAACTTGCCCCAAGAAGGGGATTTACGTGCATCACTTCAAGCTCGACATGATTTCCGCGATGGTGGATGCCGCCGTGCAACCCTCATAATGTCGTGGTGCTATGAATCATTCGAAGCGTTTCTCGTAAGATTAACCCAGGAGAGACACAAACATGATTCGGAAAACAGTGATCACCTCCGAAAACGTAGAGTTCCTGGCTAAGATCAACGAGTTGAGTGGCGAAACAGCAACCTTGTGCGAACAATGCGGCACCTGTTCGGGAAGTTGCCCCGTGGTTGCGGACATGGACATCACTCCTTCTCAGATGATGAGGATGGTCCAACTGGGCCAGGATGAAGTCTTGGAATCAAGGGCCATGTGGGTCTGTGCCTCGTGTTTCACGTGCACGGTTCGGTGCCCACGCGGTCTGGACCCGTCAAAGGTGGCAGAAGCCTTGAGACAGATAAAGCTGAGAAAACTCATAGATGAAATTGACCTGAAAGATATTCCAGAGGATGAACTGAAGAGGCTGCCGCAGATCGCGCTGGTGAGCAGTTTCCGCAAATTCACAGGGTAAGAGAATGAAGATCGCCTATTTCCCCGGATGCACTCTAAAATCTACCGCAAGAAACTTCGAGCAGTCCGCCATGGAATGCGCCAGGGTGTTGGGCGTAGAGATGGTCGAGCTTCCGAGATGGAACTGCTGCGGGGTGGTTTCTTCTCTCGCAAGCGATGATCTGTTTCATCACCTCGCACCGATAAGAAACCTCATCCGCGTTCAGGAGATGAGGGAAAGCGAAAACCGTCAACTTGGGTCTCGCGTCGTAACCCTGTGCTCCATGTGCTACAACGTGCTTAAAAGGTCGAACCTTTTGGTCAAGGAGAATCCCGCTGACCTCAAAACGATCAACGATTTCATGTACATGGAGAAGGATTATGACGGAAGCATTGAGGTCATCCACCTCCTGCAAGTGCTGAAAGACCTTGGCTTCGACAAGATCAAGGAAAAGGTGCAAAAGCCCTTGGAAAACCTGAAGGTCGCCCCCTATTACGGCTGTATGCTGCTGCGACCGAAGGAAGTGGGAATTGATGATCCCGAAGACGCGACGATTCAGGAGGAACTTCTCGCATCTCTCGGAGCGGAAACCGTCAGCAGTCGGTACAGGATGCGGTGCTGCGGCAGTTATCAAACGGTTCGGGACATAGAAATTGTCGCGGAGACAGCGTACGATATTCTGAGTCGCTTTCAGAAAGAAGGAGCGGAGGTGGTAGCTACGAGCTGTCCTCTCTGTGCCTTCAATCTCGACGAGAGACAGAAGGAGGTCCTCGAGAAGTATCCTGAATTCCAACAGATTCCGGTCCTGTACTTCACCCAGTTGATGGCCGTTGCTTTCGGGTTAGGCGAAGAGCACTGCGGATTTGACCTCAACTACGTTGACCCACGTCCGCTGCTCGAAGAAAAGAACCTTCTCAGGTAGCATAGTGCAAAGCGCTCATTTTGGGTGAGAGAGCCGACCCCACAAATCCAGGTCAAAGCAAGACGAGCCGCCTCTTGCGGGTTGAGAAGCCTTTTCCCTTTCCAGCTCCCTTTCCTTCACCACTGCTTGATGCTCGAGTTCACTTCCCGCGCCTTCTCTTCGCTATGCTCAGCCTGCCAACTGCGCCGGTGCGGCCCAGACCAAGACATCGTCAAAACACATCTCAGGGAAGGCGGCAACAAAATCCTCATGAAAATGGTCAACAACGGCGGTGGTTGGGCCGCCTGCCTTCGCATCACCGAGCCGGACGGTACGCTCTTGATGTTCCAGCAGCGAGAAGACTGAGAAAAAGCCACGCCACCCCACCGCGTCCTGTGCCCACGGTAGTCGAGCGGGTTCGATCCCTGGCCGGGCAAAGCCTCAACGCTGGCAAAATTCACTCCCCTACCCTACCGGCTATGCTTCGGACGACATAACACCGTAGCTCCGCCAAGCTTTCGGGAACGCGCCAAGCCTCAAACACCGTTGACATTGAAGGATAATCCTGGGATAGTAGCGGAGCCGTTCACAATAACTTTTGCCGAAGACATAAAGATGCCTACAACGAAGCTCGAAATTCAGATCGGTGGCATGCACTGCACAGCGTGCGCCAGGACAATTGAAAAAGTTCTGGACAAGACGCCGGGAGTGCATAGCGCCACGGTCAACTTCGCGGCCGAGACCTGCGCCGTCGAGTTCGATCCGGCGGTTGTCAGACAGGACGAGGTTCTGGAAGCTATTCGAGACCTGGGCTACACTCCCTTGGAGGGCGATGTCGAAAAAAAAAAGAGCTGACCGCCCGCCGAGAACTTCTCTGGCTCATCTACAGCGTCGCACTCGCGATACCCATCCTGATCATAACCTACGCTTCGCTCACTGACCCGATCAGCAGATACACCCGCATTCTTTTGGCAAGCATCCTTCAATTCACCGCTGGAGCGACCTTCTATTCCGGAGCCTATCGCTCTCTGAAAAACCGCTCGACAAATATGGACGTGCTGGTCTCCGTAGGCATATCCGCCGCCTATTTTTACAGCATGTTCGTGACCTTCTTTCCTTCCTTTTTTGACGGAGGCAAGCTCTTTTTTGAGACGCCAGCTCTTCTCATATCCTTCATTCGATGCGGTAAATGGCTCGAGGCGAAGGCAAGGCATTCCGCTAACAAGGCCCTCGAAAAGCTCCTGCACCTCCAGGCTCCTTCCGCAGTCGTGATCGAGGATGGAAAGGAAACAATCGTTCCCGTCCCGCAGGTGGAAGTTGGGCAGATCGTCATCGTTCGCCCTGGGGAGAAGATACCGGTTGACGGCGTGATCATCGAAGGCGATTCGGAGGTAGATGAATCGCTGGTCACGGGCGAGTCCGTTCCCGTTGAGAAAAAGTCAGGCGACGAGGTCGTCGGAGCGACCATCAACACTTCAGGCGCGCTTCGGATAAGGGCGACGAAAGTGGGAAGAGATGCTTTTCTTGCACAGATGGTCAAGATGGTCAAAGATGCTCAGGCGGACAAACCTCCCATTCAAAGATTTGCCGACCGAGTATCGAACTACTTCGTGCCAGTCGTTTTGCTCATCGCCGCTTCGACCTTTGTGGTCTGGCTGCTGACCGCCTCCGCCATTCCGCTTGTGAAGGCACTTTCCGCAGCCGTAGCTGTGGCTGTCATCGCCTGTCCATGCGCGCTTGGCCTGGCTACGCCCACGGCCATTGCTGTTGGCTCTGCCATCGGTCTGAGCCGCGGAATTCTATTCAAGAAAGCGACATCGCTGGAGATCATCTCTTTCGTTGATACAGTGCTCATGGACAAAACGGGTACGATAACCGCAGGAAAGCTTTCGGTAGCGGAAGTCGTCCCCGAGCCTCCCCACTCAGCGGCACAATTGCTGAGCCTGGCGGCGTCCGCGGAGCATTATTCGACACACCCTCTTGCCAACGCGATCGTGCGGTTTGCCATGAGCAAAGGGCTCGACGTTCAACCTGCTGAGCAGATCCATGAAGTGAAAGGTTTCGGCATAAAGGGCACGCGCGACTCCAAAAAGCTCGTCGTTGGCAGTAGGAAGTTCCTCGAATCGGAGAACGTCAGAGTCAGCGGTTCCCGGTACGACGATCTGCTATCGTTGGGAAAGTCCCTGGTCTACGTGGCATTCGATTCAAAACTGATCGGGGCGATTGCCCTCGCCGATCAGATCAAGAATTCCTCCGTCGAGGCCATCGCAAGGCTCAGGAAGCTCGGGCTAAACGTGGTCATGGTCACGGGAGACAACTCTGTCGTTGCCAAACGAGTCGCAGCCGAGGCGGGTATTTCAGATTACCGAGCAGAAATCCTGCCTCAAGATAAGATAAATCTTGTTAGAGAACTCTCGCAGGCCGGCCATAAGGTAGCTATGGTGGGTGACGGAATCAATGACGCTCCGGCCCTCGCCGCCGCTGACGTCGGTATTGCCATCGGCTCGGGAACGGACGTAGCTAAGGAAACCGGCGACGTAGTGTTAGTCAAAGATGATCTGCGCGACGTACCGCGCTCGATCCTTCTCGGCGGGAGAACGCTAAGGAAGGTCAAGCAGAACCTATTCTGGGCGCTGTTCTACAATTCCCTGGGCATTCCTCTTGCCGCTCTCGGCAAGATCCAGCCCGAGTGGGCAGGATTGGCAATGGCTCTCTCATCGATTTCCGTAGTCACCAACTCCCTGGTTCTCAGGAGATCAGCCAGAAACCTCGACTAACTCAGGTCTCCACTTTCTTCTTTTTCCTTCTATGGAACTGAACAAAGCGAAGTGGTAACATATGAGAGTCGAGGAAGAGCTGAGAACCCGCGAGCAACTCTAAGGGAAAGGTTTGGTCATTTCTCATCCCCGCGGGCAACTCGCATGATACTGCGGCGGATCAGTCAGGCAAAAGACTGAGCGTGCCAGCCGTTACCATATGGCTTTCAGTCACAGAAAAGAGGGAAGCAAAACCAGGATAGGAGGTGACCAATGACTTCGATGAGATCGAGACACGGTAGAGCCCAGGGCATCATCGCAATCATCGCAATCATTTGCATTACCGTGGCCGTTATCATCATTTTTAAGCGCTTAAAAAGCGAGTCCGACCAGCCCGAGGGCGACGCCTACTACTACTGTGAAGATTGCGAGTACGAGTTCACAGCCTCGTCCGATCTGGTTGCTCCCATCAAATGCCCGAAGACAGGACGCCTCACTGCGGTACGGGCTTACAAATTCAAAGGGCTGGATGATAAGGTCTTCACGGGCTATTACGAGAACTACGACCTGAGATCGAAAGGGCTCATCGAGGCAATGAAGCGCGGAGAGGAAGTGGACCAGGCCAAGATAAAAGAGCTCCTCATCCGCGCACCTGATGACGACCAATGGGTGGACAGCCTGAGTGACGACGGCATCATAATCCTCAGCTCCGTGATGTCCCCGACTGACGGGAGTACCGGCGAAGACCTGCAAAGGGTTGATCCGCAACCCAAAAGGAAATGAGCGGATTGCTAACCCCTTTGGGGAACCGGCCTGGCCCACGCGGAACTCAGAGCCCAACGCTGCATAGGAGTGACACGTTGCCAGAGACACCTCGCAGACGAACGAGAAAAGGCCTATAGCAGAAACCTACATTTTCGCGGAGGGGAACCCATGAAAAGAATCGCAAAGTATTTTTTCCAGGGATTATTGTTTCTCATCCCCCTGGCCGTGACCGTTTACGTGTTTTACAGCGTCTTCATGGCGATTGACAATCTTCTCGGCATCGAAATCCGCGGGAAGACCGTCCGGGGACTTGGATTCGTCATCGTCCTGATTGGAACGACCGTTATCGGATTTCTCGCTTCCAACTTTCTGACCAAACCAATTACGAGCTTAATAGAACGGCTGTTCGCCAGGTTGCCCCTGGTCAAGCTCGTGTACTCGTCGCTGAGAGACCTCATTGGGTCATTCGTAGGCGACAAGAAGGGCTTCGATAAGCCTGTTCTGGTGAGTCTCATTCCGGGCAGCAATGTCAGGGTAGCCGGCTTTGTGACAAACTCGAACCTGGAATCGTTTGGGATGCCTGATCGCGTGGCTGTCTACTTCCCACAATCTTACAACTTCGCCGGCAACCTGCTCCTTGTGCCAAAGGACCACATTCAGCCCCTCAATCTCGACGGTCCAACGGCAATGTCTTTCATAATCTCCGGAGGAATCGCCAAGGGCTCAACAACAGAGGAGAAGCCGAAAGAGTGAGCGAGGGGATTCTCCCGTAACGGAGTGTAACTGGCGGGAGAGCTACCGTGCGAGGCTGGGAATCTCTTTGGGCGAGGAGGTAAGAGGCGATAAATGGGACCGCAATCGCTCGACCGAATCCGGCAGGCTCAGCCTCCGGTTTTCATTGACTCGGTCTGCTCTCAAATCTTCCGACACCTCTTGTTCGATCACAAATTCGCTTGCCCTTTCGGTCGAAGTGATATAAGAGTATTAAACAGTTCTTCTTTCTTTCCAGTCATAGACTTCCCGTATCTCGGCAAAACTTCCTTCAGAGCCTCGTTGGGAAGTTGCTGCGTTATGATCTCGCCGATGGGGAAAGACGCAATGTGTTTCTCTGCGATCTCGCCTTGCGATGCAACCGGTTGGACGCTTTGCATGTAATTCATCGAGGAGAAGTATATCTGGCATCTTTCGTCCTCCAGCATCTGCTCAACTTTCTCTGCGGAGGTAAAGAAACAAAACCTGCCTTTGGCTATCCTCCACCTTTTAGCTATCGCTATCGCTGCCTCCCTGACACCTTCTCTTGCCGGAAGGTTGGGAACTAACCTGATGAAGTTTCCGAGGAACGTGCAGTTGTACTTGATGTCGTTGTCGGGCAGGGCAGTGCCTCTTTTGAACGGGTATTCCCTCCACACGATCTCGAAGTGCTTGATCCGAGGCACGAGAGAAAGGAGACCTTTCCCATCGCTTGTTGTTATGGCGGACAGGAAAGAGGTTGACCAGAGGTTTGTTGTGGGCAAAGCGTGGTGGATTACGGTTTTTTCATGGTTGGCGAAATCCTCTGGGGAAAGGACCTGGTCCAGGGGATATCTGTCAAGGTCACGATAGCCGGACAGCTTGACCTTTTTGTCCTTGCTCATCACATGTTATCGCACGAATTTAGGCCCCCTCGACATGAAGGTTGGAAAGCGGAGGTGAGGAGTGTAGACTGTACAGACTTTGAAAAAGCGGTTTGTAACTGCGTGCCTTGTGCAGTCATTCGGGAAATTCAGGCATTAAGGCCTGAATGGTTGGGCAGAATTCTGAGAAACCTCGGTACAGCAATATAGGGAGATAATAGCCATGGGAAAATATGCAGCTTTGAAATCAGTATTGTCAATCTGTGTCATTTTCTTATCCGTCCCTGCTTTTTGGCCCGACTGTGAAGCCGCACTTAAGGGAGGGTGTGCAAAGGTAAATATCACCCCTCCCCTGGGTATCCCTCTTACTGGCTCCCAAGGTAAACCGAGTGATGACATACTCGATGAACTTTACGCAAAAGCGCTGGTTCTCGACGACGGCCGCAATACGATAGCAATGGTTTCCGCCGATTTACTGTACGTGCCCTTAGAAGAGATCACCATTCCGGTGCGAGAGATTATCAGAGCAAAGATCGGTATCCCTGAAAAGAATGTTCTTATCTGTGCCACACATACTCACTCTGGACCTGAGATTTTTACGAAATCAAAGCTCGGCCCAAACAGCCGGATTCCAGCCTCTAAGATTGACAAATCCTATCTCCAAACTCTTACGAGAAAGATAGCAGGTGCAGTAGTTATTGCTCACAAGAATATGGAGGAAGTAAAGATAGGGGCAGCAACGGGTGAAGTTCCTGAAATAGTTTATAATCGAAGGCCAAAACGCGCGGATGGTTCCGTGAAGATGGCATTTACTCTTCCACCTGAAGTCATTGCGACCAGAACAATAGAGGCCGGCCCAGAAGGTTCAGTAAAGGTGACATTTACTCTTCCACCTGAAGAGCCGGAATTGATTTTTGGTCCCATTGATCCAGAGGTTCTGGTGCTCAGGGTTGAAAATATGGACGGCGAAATTGTGGGCTCCATTGTCAATTTTGCCTGTCACCCTGTCTCTGTTTACCCGTATTTGCGCTACTCCATATCGGCCGATTACCCGGCGTACACTACGCTCGTTGTTGAACAAATGGAGGGGGGAACCTGTCTGTTTGCTCTCGGGGCAGCCGGGGACATCGTTCCTATAGAAAGAGGGGAGGTGCCTCGTCAGCGGATTGGCAAGGCCTTGGGAGGAGAGGCCTTAAGAAGACTTCAGTTTGTTCCCACCTCCAGTGATCTCACTTTAACGGCGATGAAGAAAGCGATCAAGTTTCCCCTAAAGGGAACCCCTGCAACTGGTGAAACAGTGGAAGTTGACAAATCGCCGGAGTATTTAACCACAGAGATTCAGGTTCTAAAAATCGGGGATATCTATCTCTTGGGACTCCCAGGAGAAATCCTGGTTGACGTTGGTTTGGAGATAAAGAAAAGAGCGGCCCGGGAAAATCTTTTCATTATCACACTAAGCAATGATTCGATTGGTTATGTCTGCCACGGGGAAGCCTATGATGAGGGGGGATATGAGTCGGGGACAGGGACCAATCTGGCGAAAGGGGCCGGTGAGACCATGGTCAGGGAAGCATTAGACCTCATTGTCCAGATAAGAGCAAGCCGATAGTACTACTTTCAGCCTTCGCGCCCGTGCGACACGTATCCTCGGCCCAGTTTCTCTCGCCAAGACGCGAAGAGCGCAAAGGGGGATATGATGCTGCCGCTTTTTTCTTAGCGATCTTCGCGCCTTTGCGAGAGCCTTTCCTCCACGTGTTTTCCTGGCCAAGTCGCTAAGAGCGCAAAGGGGGCATAAGATTGCTTGACGTTGCTCCAGAGTTCGGCATAATCAGGAGCGGATAGAACGACGCGGCGATTTCGGAGGAAAGAGTCCGAGCTTCTGGGGGCATAACGATGGCCGAGCCGACAGCGCGATCCTTCGCTGGGGCGGATCACGCCGGAGTAGGACAACCTGATGATCCGTCAAATTGTGAGTGGAGAACACCGGATCGCGTATCGCGCTTGGCACGAGCAAAATCGGATTGATATCTTGCGCTTCTGGCATGGGGCGACAGGCTGTCTTCCGGACGACCGCTGGAGCTAACAAGAGCGTGGTGCAGCCGCGCGTTAGCGGGCAGCACAGGCTTGTCGTTAGGCTCACACACCGCAAGCACGGGAGAAAAAGCGATGCCACCAACAAACTCCCAAGACCTTGTGATTAAGCTGAAAGAATTGAAGCCTATGATAGCAGCACGCTACAAGGCGAAGGAAATTGGCCTCTTTGGCTCTTTTGTTCGAGGAGAGCAAAGCGCGACCAGTGATATTGACGTACTGGTGGAGTTTGAAGAAGAAGCAGACTTGTTTGACCTTATAGGGTTGTCCCTGCAGTTAGAGGAGGAGTTAGAGCGGAAGGTGGATGTTATTCCCAGGCGTGCGCTCAGAGAAGAACTTCGAGAGTCGGTGCTTCGAGACGTTGTGGCTTTATGAGAGACTACAAGCTCTACCTGAAAGATATTGTGGCTGCGATGCACAGCCTGCCTGCGCAAGCAATTGGAGCTATGGCCCGGTAACCGCGCTGTTGGGACATGCGGGGCGCCGTGCCCTCCAGCCTGCCCGCGGCGAGGGCGGCCAGGGGAGACCGCAGAGGAATGTCAGACGGCATTAACAGGATCCTTAGGATTATCCCGTCCATCCTGTTATCCTGTCCAACTCTTGGCTTCGTCTTTGCGCCCTTTGCGCCTCTGCGAGAGGCCTCCTTCCCTCCATTCCAACGTTGGGCATTAGATTGCTTGACATGGCTGCAGATTTCGGCATAATCAGGAGCGGATAGGACGATGTAGCGATTTCCGAGGAAAAAGAGTCCGAAGTTCTGGGGGCTTAGGAATGAGCGAGCCGACAGTACGATCCTTGGCTGCGGCGCATCACACCGGAATACGACAGCCCGATGATCCGAGAGACTGTAAGGGCAAGTACGGGATTGTACTTCAAATCCGACATGTTGTTCTACATACAGAGGAGCTGACAGTATGACTTCGGCAAAACAACAAATAACCAAGATTGTTCAGGAACAACCCGACGATAGCACCTATGATGCCATTCTTCGTGAGTTGGCTTTTGCTCGAATGATTGAGCGCGGCCTGGAAGACTCCGAGGCAAAGAGGACCATCAGCGACGATGAAATGAAACATAAGATTAAGACATGGCGGAAATAAGCTGGACGGCTGAAGCAGAACGATGGCTCAGGGATATCCACGACTACATAGCTGAAGATAACCCTGAATCAGCGGGTCGGGTAGTCGAAAGTATTTACGAGAAGGCTCAATTACTGCGCCGGTTTCCACAAATGGGTCACAGTACGATAGAATTCCAGATAGGCACGTTCGCATCTTGCTATACGGACATTACAGGATCGCATACCTCATCAAGCCCGATGGAAACATAGACATTTTGGGTGTGTTCCATGGAGCCCTTGATATAGATCGTTACCTGCGTTGAGAATAATGGAGTCGTACAGAAGGCATATAACACCCAGAGTAGGGCGAGCTGACAGGGTCATCGTGTTGCAAGCAGATGAAGAATGAAGGATTATCATATCAACATCTTCTACAGCGACGAAGATGAAGGATATATCGCGGACATTCCAGATCTGAAACATTGCTCCGCATTCGGAGAGACCCCAGAAGAGGCGCTGCGGCAGGTTCTTGTCGCTAAATCAGCGTGGTTAGAGGCAGCGCGCGCAACGGGAAAAGCCATTCCCGAGCCACAGTTCCGTCCTGCCATCTACCAAGTGGCCTGAGCTCGAGGCCTCACGCTTGCATCACGTCGGAAACCAGTTAGACATCGGCCAGCACTGGCTACCCCCAATGCTCGCCCCATTGAGAAGAATGCCCCGGGATGGTACAATTCGCTCATGCGATACGAAGTCGAACTGAAGCCGCGGGCCGTCAAGGATCTGCGTCGGATCTCCAAGCACGACGCGGCAAAGGTTGTTGATGCACTGGAGAAGCTGGAAGACAACCTCACTGGAGACGTGAAACGTCTGACGAACGTCACGCCAGAATAGAGGCTGAGGGTTGGAGACTACCGGATACTGTTTGAAATCGAGGAGACAAATCGCGTGGCGGTGTACAGGGTGCGCCACCGACGAGAAGCTTACAGAACTTGAGGAGCACGGGAATGGTTACGATTCATCCCAAGATACTCGAGCGCGATGGGAAGAAGGCTTTCGTAGTTCTTCCTTACGAGGAGTTCGTTATGATTGAGGAGGAACTTCAGGAGTACGAGGATCTCAAGGAGTTACGTGCAGCGAAAGCCGAGGAAGCGGATGCGCCCACTGTCCCGCTCCGTGATGCAAAAAAGGAACTGGGGCTGTAGGAACGAACAGGACGGCCAAGAACCGGCTCAACGCGACAACTCACAGCGCGCGGAACGCGCTGCCAGTTGCGCGTTAGCCGAGGCGTTGGGGTCTCGATACCTTTTCCACCACGACGCACGCGGCGTCGTACTGGGGGGGGGGAGCGGCGAAAAGACAACGGACAAAGGCAAGAAGGATAAGGAAAAGAGTCGGAAACAGAAGATAAGCAAACAGGACCAAAGGGCAAAAAGGAAGCTGGAGAAGCAAGCGAGAAGAACCCCTTGACAGAAAGCATGGTGAGGTGTCCGCCTCATCCATAGGGTCAACATCGTTATGTCCCTTGATGGACCGGCAATGGCGGCCGGCGCCGCCTCGGTGGGCTTTTCGGGGTCCCTTGGTGCCTTTGCGAGAAGTCTCTTTCCCCCCCTTCCAACGAGGGTATCAGGTCGCTTGACATCGCTCCAGATTTCGGCATAATGACAGGTGGATCGAACGATGTAGCGATTTCCGAGGAAAAAGAGTCCGAAGTTCTCGGGGCTTAGGAATGAGCGCCCAAATAGCGCCGCTACTAACCGCCTTTCGTGTTGCGAGAGGGTTACCACGCACACGAACAGCCCGCGCCTTCTCTTCTCACCATCCTATTCGCCAGAAAGCGAAACTCGTCGTTGTCCTGGACATGATCCTTCAACCGGCCGTGCAAGAAGCCGTCCGCAAGACGGGCCTCGTCAAGCATGTCGGTTGCCACACGTTCCGGCACCCATTCGCGACGCACTTGCTCGAAGCGGGATACGACATCCGGACCATCCAGGAACTCCTGGGACATAACGACGTCAGGACAACGATGATTTATACCCATGTCCTCAACCGTGGACCGGCTGCCATTCGCAGCCCGGTCGACGGGCTTTGAGGCCATCGCAGAGAGTTTTGTGCCGATCCGTATGAGACGCCACGATAAATCATTGCATGCGGCGCAAGTAACTGAGGCTGAAAAGATTATCGCAGTCCTGTCAGCTGTATGAACGGTGTGTTGTACGGGCAGAAAACTGAACTTCCGTATCTTATGCGGATCAATCTAAACATTGTTAGTCGGACACAGAGCAGAGCCAGCATGTTGACCGAGACGATCAATCCCATGTTCATTAGCCACGCGGCCGACATTCTGGGCGACACGTCGACCGGGCTCAGCGGCAGCAACATCATCGCAGCGACCACGGCTTATGCCGTTGAGCACGGAGTCAGTATCCCTCACAACCAGTATCCCTTCGAGGCAGCCAACAAGCGCACTGCGCTGCGCGAAAACCTGCAGGCGTTTCCTCCTGCGCTTCAGTTCGAGATCATTCGCGCGCTCTGCGAGCATCCTCAGGTTGCCGAGCGAAGCCCTGAGGCCGTACGCAAACTGAAGATCCAGCTCCTGACCCGATACGGTCATTTGTCACCTGCACCGATAGGTACCGAAATCAGCGAGAATCTGGTCGAAGAGACTCGCCATTGGTTGGACTCGTTCCCGGACGCCAGGGCGCTTTATGATCAAGCCCTTGAGAAGTATCGCGCCAAGGTATTCGAGCGAAACGTACTGGACGACCTCCGATTGGGCCTGGAAGTGCTGCTGCGTGCGATACTCAGCAACGAGAAGTCGCTGGAAAACCAGATATCGCCCTTGGGTGACTACGTAAAGGGCAAGGGGGGCTCACCGGAGTTCGGCAACATGTTCGTGAAGCTCGTCGAGTACTTCACGAAGTACCAGAATCGCTACGTCAAACACAACGACGCGGTGATCGAGGACGAGGTCGAATTCTTGATCGAGATTACATCGTCTTTCATGAAACACATAGTCCGGCTGTCGGGGCGATAGCCGTCTAACTACAGCTTGCAGCGGACGGCGCTCCGCGCCGCCTCTGAAGCTGGGCGTTACCCCATCTCTTCCTTCCGGTGATACCTCTGCGGAAATCCCTCGACGGACCGGCAGGCGGCCTGCCGGTCGCACGAGAAGAACACCGGGATGCCGAGGCCGACGACCTCTTCCTTCGACCGGGGGAGCCCGCTTTTGCTGCTTACGCCATTTTATCCCGGCTCTCGTAGATTTTCAGGATGGCGTCGGCGATGTCGTCCATATCCTTTTTGGTGGTGAGGAGCATGCTCTGGCTCAACCACACAGCTTCCTGGCAGAGCTGGTCATTACCGGGATAGTGAAGCTCGTCGCGGTATCTTCTGAGTCTCGCCTTTGAAAAGCTTCTCTTGAAGTTCTTGGAATTCAGAGCCACTTCGATCAAGCCATCTCTGTATTGCGGACCGTATCCTCCGGAACAAGGGACTCCTTCCGCCGACAAGGCGGACAGGAACCTACTCCTGGGAGCGTTGTTGAAGTGCTCTTTCTTATAGCGGAAGGGATACAGATGGTATGCGGCTCTCGTCACGCCGTCGTACAACTTGTGGGGGACGATCCCGGGGATGTCTTTTATCTTAGAGGTCAGATAGTTGGCGTTCTCAACACGCATTGCGGTGTCTTTTTCGAGTCGCTGTATCTGGGAGAGCAGGATGGCCGCCTGGTACTCCGTCATCCTGCGGTTGGTCCCGATGATGGGGTAACCGCTGGTCCTCTTCAGACTCCCATACGGTCTGCCGCAGTTGTGGTAGGAGAAACACCTATCCATGATTTCATCATCATTGCCGACGACGGCTCCCCCTTCACCGCAGGGCAGATGTTTCGACTCCTGGAAGCTGAAACAGCCGAGGTCACCGAGGGTGCCGCACTTTTTACCTCTCCATTCCGCTAACCATGCCTGGCAGGCGTCCTCGATTACTTTCAGATTGTGCTTTTTGGCAATGGCATTGATCCTGTCCATATTTGCCGGCAGGCCGAGAATATGAACTGGCAGGATCGCCGCTGTGTTTTCGTTGATTCTCTCTTCGATTTTGTCAGGATTGATCTGGAACGTTTCGGGGTCGGTATCGGCAAAAACCGGCAGGGCACACGAACCGATGACGACGTTGTAGGTGGCAATGAACGTGTAAGGGGAGACAATGACCTCATCGCCGACCCCGATGTCGAGTATGTGGAGAGCGGTGAGGAGCGCATTGGTACCATTTACCGTGCAGACACAGCGCTTGGCTCCCAGCAACGCGGCATACTTCTCTTCAAATTGCGAGACCGTATTCCCGCTGCCTCTGAACCAACGGCCACTTCGCAGTATGGACAGGACAGATTCCTCGGCCGACCGATCCCAGACTGGCCAGGACGGCCAACGTTTGGTTCTGACCGGCTGACCACCCTGGATGGCGAGTTTACTTGCTTCTTTGCTCGCCTGTGCATGGACAGGAATTGCCCTTGAGGCTGCGGCGGCGATCGTCCCGACGGATGCAGCAGTCAGGAATTGCCGCCTCGTCAAATTCTTCTTGCTCATCTCCAACCCCTCCCATTTTGTAGAAGGTTTACGACAGAAAACGAATCCACCTAACGGATGCGCTCGATAACCAAGTCGCGCACGGCTTTTGTCAGATTGAACTTAGCTTGTTTCTGTTCTCATACACCTTAATGATGGCATCGGCGATGTCGTCCATATCCTCTTTGGTCCCAAGCAGAGGACCTGAAGCCCAAAGCATGATCATCTCCTGACAGACTTTATCACAATTGGGACATTTATTCTCTTCGCGGTATTGTCCCAGTCTCTCCTTCGAGAACATTCTTTGATAAACCTTCAAACTCAATATGTGGTCCACCCATGGCTCCCTATGTAATCCTTGGGCTATGTACGGGCTAAGACCAATACCTTCGGCACGGAGGGCCTTGAGAAACTGGCTGCGGTCCGCGCCGTTGAAGTGTTCCTTGTGATAGGTCATGGGATAGAGGTAGAAGGACCCGCTCGTGGTACCTTCGTAGAGTTTTTGGGGGGAAATTCCCGGGACGTCTTTGAGCCTGGAGGTGAGGTAGGCAGCGTTCTCGTTGCGGCGGGCGAAGCGTTCTTTGACACCGGGCCACTGGCCCAGTAGAACGGCGGCTTCAAACTCATTCATCCGGTATTTCGGGCCCGCCACTTCGGTACGCCCCCGGCGAGATGTGCCGTGGTTATGAACGGTGTAACACTTATCCATGAGCTCTTCGTCGTTCCCGATGATTCCTCCGCCTTCTCCACAGGCAATTGTCTTGCTGGACTGAAAACTGAAGCACCCGAGATCGCCGATGGTTCCCAACTTCTTGCCCTGATATTCGGCCAGGTGCGCCTGCGCGGCATCCTCAATCACCTTCAGATTGTGCTTCCTGGCGATCGCCATCATTCTCTCCATGTTGCAAGGTTGCCCCATCATATGCACCGGCATAATGGCTTTGGTGTTTTCGGTGACTCTTCTTTCCACGTCGTCGGGGTCGAGCTGGTAGGATTCCCGGTCTAAGTCAGCCAGAACCGGCAGAGCCCTCGCAGATAGAATGGAAGCGATCGTGCCAGGATCGGTATAAGGTGAGGTGATGACCTCGTCCCCCGCACCAATGCCAAGTGCTTCGACCGACGTGTGCAGTGCTTGCGTTCCGGAGCCCGTGGCCACGCAGAACTTGGTCCCCATCAATTGGGCGAACTTCTTTTCAAATGTGGGGACCGTGCCTGACCTTGATTGAATCCTGCACCAGATTCGACTCTTGGTGGTCTTCACGATTGAGTTCACGACGTTCTCATCCCAGTACGGCCAGCGGGGCCAGCTCTTGTTGCTCCGGACAGGTTCACCGCCAAGGATTGCCAGTTTGCCCGCCTTCTTGCTGACGTTGCCATAAGCCAGGACGCTGCGTGAGGCGGCAACAGCACCGATAGTGCCAACTGATGCCGCAGTCAAAAATTGGCGTCTGGTCAGATTGTTCCTATTCATTTCCGTCTCCTTCCATCTGTTGAAAAAGTCCTCCGCAAAACAGATAATTCTGCGGAAAAACAATGGGATAGGATGGTTGTTTTACCGCCTTCTCCTCAATCTTTCTTACTACGCAATGGTTATTCCCATGAATAGTTGCCGCCAAAGCGGAAGATATTTCACCAGACGGCGTTTCGAGCTGTTTTATAGCACCATAGGAGCTGACATGCAAGTCAAATGTCCTGCGATGTTCAACGCCAACAGAAATAGAAGCCAGTGCCGTAAATGGTTGTTTAAACAGCGCCTGGGAAGAAAACCCAACGGTAGTCTCAAATCGGATTTGCCTGCTCACATCCGTTTTCCGTCCCACGTTTTTCACAGACGTAAGCACGCGGGGTCATGCCTATTAGCGTCCTGCGACACGGGGGGAAACATCCGCCTACTTGCTCGTAAACAGCCCGGGAATACTGATCAGGTCAGTTCGCGTGCGGCCGCTCTCCGTGATTCTCGACAGAGTGTAGACTGTCCCGTCTTTTCCCACAGCGATCGAATTCACGTAAGCCGGTCTTTGGCCGTTCTTGAAGAAGATGGGGCCGTGGTCGGTGTACTTTCCCGTCGGGATGTCGTAGGTGATCAAGTGGAGGTTCTCAATGCCTTTGGATTCGCCCATGGCTGTCTCCTTCTTGCCAACCACTCTCTTGCCGCCCACGTAGACCGGTCCGCCGGTAAGGTAGTGAAGGGTACGCCCATCAGGACCCAGAGCAAAACCGAGATACCCGTAGCTGAACTGGTCGAACATTCCACTTCGCTTGGAAGGTAGAGAGGTGATGCGTTCTAAGACTTCTACTCTCGGAATACGAGGATCGAAACGGAAGAGATAGCCGGAATTTCCATGCACCCCGTAGGTCACCCCTTCCGGCTCACACCAGATCGTTTGCCTCCAGTTATATCCCATGTGACCGGGCGAAGTCGGATCATAGAGTCCGAAGTAATCCTTCTTCATATCCTCGCCCTCCACGAGTTCGATGGAGTCCCGGTCATATCTTTAGCCAAGGATATCGCCGTCACCCGTAGTGAAATAGACGGAGCCGTCCTCTGGATTAACGACGAGGGAGCGGCAGAGTGTGCGGTAGTTTTCGCCTCTCCCGTCTTCTCCCTGTCTGGAGGCCGGTCCGAGATCCTTTAGCTTCTTGGTGGCCAGGTCATAGTGGATAAAGTGACCGGTCGGCCAGGTGATGGCGTAGAGGCGACCTCGCCGGGTGTCCATGGCCATGGATAGAATGCCCTCGCCCCGGGGAGCCGTCGCCAGATCCTGAAATTTCCCTGCGGTCATGTCGTAGGCCAGGAAATGCCCACCCGGATAAGGTTTGTAGCCCGCTGGCGGCACGCCGATCTTCTCCATTCCATCTATGATGGAGTAGTACCCGACGTGCGTTGCGAAGTAGAGCTTGCGGTCGCATTCAACGAAATTCACGTGAGACTTGCCCTGAACAATCGTTTTCAACCCCTTTTCACCGCACGCTTCTGTGAGGTCGCCCAGATGTTTCGAGGCACCTGAAGTATCCAGTAGATCACGACCTTGCCTGGGGCATGGTCAGAAACCATGAGGGACCTGCAAGCCACGCGAAACGCGTGGTGGAGAATTTCGCGGTTCCGCCGTCTAAGGCTACATTTGTACGTCAATTCCGACAGGCCTGAACTTCACGTGAAATGAAAACTCGATAACCTTAACCAGGAATAAACACCTTTCGAACAATCCCGTTTATCCTCTAATCTTGTCGAAGAAGAACACGTGACCGAACCTATGAATCGGAGCACTTAGCCGCCTCATCAAGTCGGCTGAGGTTGTCTGTCACCTCCTGAAGCTGGGGACCATTGTTGCCCCGTATTGTCGCACCAGCTCGCGCAATTTTCTTTCCATCTCGCGGCGGATGTTGAAATGGCGTGGGTCGTCAATGAGGTTTCGCATCTCGTGAGGGTCTTCCTTGAGATCGTACAGCTCGTTGAGGTCGAAGACGCCATGATACCAGCAGTACTTGTATCTCTCAGTTCGCACTCCCAGGACCGTTGGGGTTTGGACGAATGGCCGCTCCCAGAAGTATTCGTAGAGCATGGCGTCACGCCAGGAGATATTCTCTCCACGTGCGACGGGAAGGAAAGAGGCGCCTTGAACGCTTTCGGGGATTGGCAGACCAGCAGCATCGAGAATCGTGGGGGCGATGTCAATGTTCAGAACCACTCTCTGACTTCTGCGGCCGGCGGGGACGATTTGAGGACAATGGACGATCAAGGGAACTTTGATTGATTCCTCGTACATGCATCGCTTGTCAATAAGGCCATGCTCGCCGTGAAGAAATCCGTTGTCGCTCATGAAGATTACGAGAGTGGAATCGAGGAATCCGAGCTGGTCGAGGGTTTGCAACAGCACGCCGACGCTGTCATCCACGCCGAGCATGGTGCGGTGGTAATCAATGATGAATCGGTCGAAGTCCGTCCGGTCGTGGTACATATAATCCACGCCGTGCCAGCTATGGCGTTGCCTGCGAACCCAGAGCGGCTTGCCCTTGTAATTCTCGGGGGTATTGGCCATGGAAGGGGGATGGGGGACCTGCACGTCGGAGAAAGCGTCTTTGTGTCGTGAGGCGGGAACGAAGTCAGCGTGGACGGCCTTGTGAGACATGTAAAGAAAGAAGGGCTTGTCTTTTCTTTTCCTCAGCCAGTTGACACAGTAGTCGGTGATGAGGTCGGTGACGTACCCCTCGCGGCGGATGCGCTTGCCATCCACATTGAAAGTGGGATTCGTGTACGTCCCCTGCCCACGGAAGCTGACCCAATGATCAAACCCCGGTCGCGGTTTGTCAGTACTGCCGCCCATGTGCCACTTTCCCACAAAGGCGGTTTCGTATCCCGCTCTCTGAAGTTCAACCGGGAAGGTCTTTGTTCCCACGGGGAGGAGAGTGGCGTTGTCAAGGACCCCGTGTATGTGTGCATATTGACCCGTCAAGATGGACGCGCGGCTGGGCGAGCAGAGCGAGGTTGTCACGAAGGCGTTTTCAAACAGAATGCCGTTCTCGACCATGCGGTCGAGGTTCGGAGTCTTGAGAAAAGGATGCCCCATGCAGCTCATGGAATCGAACCGCATGTCGTCTATAAGAATGAATATGATGTTCCGCTTCTTCCCCGAAGCACCGGCCGCGAGGCTGGAAAGGCTGCGTGTCAACGGCAAAGCCAGGCCCGCCGCTCCCGCCGCCTTGAGGAAGTTTCGTCGGGTGAGATTCCTGCTTGATTTCTTACTCATCTATTCACCTCCGCATGAAGAAAGAGTCCTTCTTTAGAGATTTCCCACCAATTCCCATCGCCAGTTGGCGCGATTAATCTGCTGTCGCGTGGCGCCGAGCGCACGGAAAATCTCACGTGCCATGACACGATTTCCTCTGGGCTTCATGTGGACGCCGTCGGTGGTCAGGAGGTTCTTATCACCGCGTTTCATGGCATAAACTGACAGGAATGCCTTGTTCAAGTCGCAGAGAACCACCTTGTTCTCCTTGGCGAGCTGCCTGAGGAACTCGTTGTACGCGGCGAGCTTCCCATTCTCCTTACTGTTCGGGTTTTCATAGATTGGGGTTGCGGTGAGAAGGAGAACCTCGATGCCGGCCGCCAGACATCGGTCCGCGATCTGCGTCATGTTCCTTTTGTAATCGGGCAAAGGCACGCCCCGCTCTCCGTGCCACACGTCGTTGACCCCGCATGAGATGCTGACCCAGTCGGGTTTGCGGCCAATCACGTCTTTCTGAAGACGAGCGAGCATGTCGTTTGACTTATGGCCGCTGATGCCTGCATTGATGACCTTGACCTCGTGGCCCGTAACGTCGCAGGCCAGCTTGAACAACGTGATATAACCCTCAGTGCTTGTCCCGGCCTGCGTAATGCTGTCGCCCAGGAAAACGATTGTCTCCCCGTCCTTCAGCATGAATCCTCTCTCAACAGCGAAGCAGTTCAGTGTTCCGGCCAGCGTGAGAAGGGCGGCGAGGGAGAAGTAGGTTATCAGAAGGCTCTGACTCTTCATGGCGATGACCTCATCAGCTAGTGTTTGTGGGATATGCGATGACCATTGCCGGCTGTGTCTTCAATTGACGAAAAGCTCAGCGATTCTACAAGCGTCTGGGCTACGCGGCTGCGGTGCTTCAGAAAAGAAACGGACTTCTTGTCACCCTGCTCCGGATAGCGGCTCTCGCTTTCGGTGCCAGTCTCGCGCCGGGGTTGTGTTTAACCGAGGAGTAGGCCCCGAACGAAACCGGCATTGTAGGCGCCGCTTATCTTGCCGCCGAGAGGATTGGCGCCTTCGAGAATGATCCAGCCGTTATAGCCTATGTCCTGCACCGCGTCGCGGATGGCGGAATAGTTCACCTTCCCCTGTCCGAGGAGAGTGCGATCCTTGAAATGGAACTCACATATCCGGGCACCGAGCCAGCGGATTTCCCTCGGCACGTCGTAGCCCCCAAACGTCGAGTTCGCGACGTCGTAGTAGACCTGGACCGCGGGAGATTTGATCTTGTCGAGGATGCGGGCGTTGTCCTCGGCCGACAGGGTGTTTTCAATGCCGAGGATCACGCCGGCTTTTTCCGCTTTGGGGGCAAGACGCTTGAGAATCTCGGCGGCCTTGTCCTTTTGCTCCTGAGTTCTGAGCGTCCCGCGTCCGAAAAATGCGACCAGAATGACCTTTGCACCGAGGTTGGCAGCGGCTTCGATCGTGTGCGAAACCCAGGCCGGCGCCCGGGGATCGGAAACCAGAGGATAGCTGTTCAACAATCCCATACAGATCGAAGCCACAGCCACGCCGCTTTTTTCCATCATATTTTTGTACTGGCGTTGGGAGTGAGGATCGAACTCCTCAACGATTTGCTCAAAGAGTTCAGCGGCGACGCGGGGGGCATCAATCTGAACCCCCTCCAGTCCGATTTCCTTGGCGACGGCGAGAGCCTGAACATTACCTCCTTGACCGATAGTGCCATCCATCGCCCCTACCCGGAACTTTACCTTCGCCTTGACCTTGCTCATGGCGTGGGCATCTCCGGTTGTCGCCGCACCCAAGCCGCCGGCGAGAGCCGCGCCAACAATCCCTTTGCTGCTATAACCGAAGAATTCGCGCCTTGTGATAGCCATCTGCCCTTCCTTTCTCTTCTTGTGGATTTATCTTCTGTTATTCTTAAAGTCGGGTTCAGAACTCGAGCTATTTCAACGAGCGTCATGCACAGGCGAAGTCGCACGAACCGTTGCGACTGAAACAGGCCCCCAGTTTACCGCGCCCGACCCACGGGGCAAGATTTTATTCTCGGTCCGCCCATTCCTTGTTGTGGAAACGTGTGGCGCATGTTTCTGTGCGTTCTGTGCTTGACATGAACGTGGCGTTTCGCTAAAAAGGTGGGTGATTCACGGGGTAGTATTGCACGCGTAACCGAAGAACGGAGTTGCTCCGTCAAAGGAGGTGCATTATGAAAGCGGTCCTCACGTTTTCTTTTCTTCTCTTTCCCCTATTCTTCTCAGGCTTCGTTTCGGCACAGGATGGAGAAGCTGTAGCCCTACGGACGAGCAAAGCAATTACCCTTGATGGGACCATTGATCCCGATGAATGGAAAGGGGTGACGCCCATTCGGGTTGATCGGGACGACCCTGATACGATGGGAGGTGGGATCACGGGCGATGACGACCTGAGCTATGACCTGTATCTGGTCCATGACGGCACGACGCTGTATATCGCGTTCGACGTCAACGATGAGGCGAGGTACACGGACAGCGGAGACGCCACCTGGGACGACGATTGCGTTGAAATCTTCGCCAACGCGGACAATCAAGGTGCGGCTCAGGACGACAACAGAACAGGCTTTCAGTTGCTGGTCACTACGGATGGGCGGACGGCTGGTGGTGACCACGACGCAATCGGCCTGACTGGCGAGGACTGGTTTGCGACGCAGACGACTGACCCATACAGAGGTTTCAGCGTCGAGGTGGCGCTTCCCTTCACCAGTTTTGACACCACCGGCGGCCAGACACCGCTGGCTGTCGGTGACATCATCGGATTTAGCGTCAACGTTGACGACGACGACAACGGTGACGGCCGCGAACATCAACTGTGGCCCAATGGATTCGCTGTAGACGGGGACTCGTGGAATGATCAAAGTGAATGGGGAACGCTCGAAATCTCTGATGAGCCGGCCAGTCTGGTCAGTGCCGGTTCCGATCAGACCGTGGTGGCGGGCGATACAGTCACCCTCAGTGGGACCGGACCGGATGACGTAACCAGTTGGCATTGGGATCAGATCGGGGGAAAGGATATTTTCACGGCCACCCTGGAGCCCAACGCGGACTTGCAAGATGTGCATTTCGATACGCCACCCGATATCGAAATCGGATTCCTACTGACGTTTGAGCTGACCGTGGTCTCCACCGACGAGGGCACGGTCACAGATGACGTGAATATCAAGGTCATGGCCCCGAATCCCCCCAAACTCGCTCCAGCCAATTTCCGGGTATATCCGAAGGACTTTGGAAGCGAGGGTCTGGGGTTCCGACTGGAATGGGACCCGGTATTCGACGCGGAAAAATATCAGATCGGGCTGAAGATCGCGGAGAACCAATATCTGTGGCTCGAGACCATCGAGAGGACGAGTTACCGAAGCCCAGGGATGCTCGAGGGGGATACGCGGACCATCGCAGTGAGAGGCGAAAACCGGTTCAGCGTCCTCGGAAGTTCGGACCCCACCGATCATGGCGCGCAGTCGGAGGATGTGACCTATACGGCCATGCCGAATCTCGCTCGGCGGGCATCCCTGGATGGAAACTATCCACCGCTTGATCCTGTCGAGGGCGTGACCTACAAGGTTTCCCAATTCAACATCGGGGGGATGAACGATACAAACTATGACGATAGCAACGATAGCCGGGACGGGATATACAAAAAGGAGGACTTCTGGGGGTATCTGTGGCCTGACTCGCTCTTCTTCGACCACATCGTCTACTTCACTGGTAACATGTTCTCGGATGGCGGATGGTTCACGGACCTGAAAATCCAGTACACGGAGGATGGAACTACATGGAAGGACGCTCCCATCGTGGGTATTCGTCCAGACTACGATTTTACCGATGAACGCACAGGAAAGCAGGCTTTGACGCGGTATGACATGACCATACCGACCTTGAGGGGAACCGGAATTAGAATCTACGGGACGCCTGGTGGGACGGCGACCTTCACGTCCATTGCGGAACTGGAGGTCTTTGGCATTCAAGGCCAGGGCCCACTGATCGTTCAGGGTATAGACGCGGATGTCCCGGAAGGAAGTACTGCGCTCCTGGATGGGAGCCTAACCTTCTCCATAGTGGGGCCGATCACCAGCTACAACTGGACTGGTCCAGCAGGGGTTACCATCAATAACGCGACCAGCGCTGTTGCCTTCTTCGATGCTTCCCAGGTGGACAACGACGAGTTGTTCATTTTTAGCTTGGAGGCCAGCGACGGGACGAACACTGGCACAGACGACGATGTTCGCATTGTGGTGAAGAACCTGATCACCACGGCGGTGGCGGGTCAGGACCAGTCGGTCGAGGAAGGAGACGAGGTGACGCTGGATGGTTACGGCTCGCTGACCACCACGGGCAACATCACCTACCTCTGGACGCAAACCGAAGGGACAAACATGGGGGTGACCGGGGTGACCGCCACAACAGTGACCTTCACCGCGCCAATGATCTGGGATTACACGGAGGAGCTGACCTTTAAGCTTGACGTCGACGACCAAGACGCCGGCACCAGCAGCGATGAGGTGGTGGTTACGGTGAGGAACGCCATTGCCTGGCCTTCGTATCCCTTCGTCGG
>Ga0209979_1000029_pt1 | contig 291377 bp, 238 predicted proteins | sample AnhtaG_FD_183114 | JGI IMG/M metagenome (GOLD analysis project Ga0209979, IMG submission 183114) | Deep subsurface microbial communities from Anholt, Denmark to uncover new lineages of life (NeLLi) - Anholt_01485 metaG (SPAdes) (version 2) | ecosystem: Environmental > Aquatic > Marine >...
GTTGACCCAGGGATCATCGCACTGGTACTTCGGCTGCTCCTTAGCCACCAGGTGCAAAGTATAGTAGCTCCACTTATCGTACTTCCAGTTCTCCACAGTTTCCTTCAGCGTCGTTGGCAGACTCTCCCTGCCCACAAGATCGAAGAAGGTGGTGTGCGGGTCCAGGCTGGATATGACCACTTTACTGTTCAGCGTGCGCCCCTCCATCAGCTCTACCCCGGCGACGTTACCATTCTGCATGTTGATCCTGGTCACCTCGGAAGCCTCCAGAATCGTCCCCCCGGCCCTGACGATCTCCCGCGCCAGGGCACCGGCAAACTTGTGCGACCCTCCATAGCAATAACACTTGTTCATTCCCCGCTCCAGAAGCAGAGGCACAAACAAGCCTGTCCCCGTTTCCCGGGGATCCAACCCCCACATGCAAGCGGCATATAGCATTAAGGCCCTCACCCGATCGTTCTCGAAGTGGTCCGTCATAATCTGCAACGGGCTGCCCTCATTAAGCTCCAGCAACTCCCGGCCAACCTCGGTGCGCTGCAAAGCTACAATCCAGTCCAAAGAGGGTGTCGGTGGTAAATAGGTAGCTGGCCCTACTATCTCACTGACCATTCGCCTCCAGGTACGCATAAGCTTGCCAAAGGCAACAGCGTCTTTGTGCGAGTATTTGTGTATGGAATCAATGGTGTCCTCTATCATGCGGGTCAGGAGCAGGGAGCTGCCATCCTCAAACACCATGGCGGTCTGAAGGTTGGGCTTGATCCAGGTCAGGGCATGGCGGTCCAGGTTGAAGTCCTGGATTACCGGCATATAGTCCACCATCATGTGATAGACGGCATGCATGTTGGAGTAGTAGCAGGGGAAGAGGATCTCCTCCGTAGCCAGCCCTCCTCCCACCTCGTAGCGGCGCTCTACCACCACCACCTTTGCCCCGGCACTGGCCAGATAGGCTCCTGTCATCAGGCCGTTAGGCCCGGCACCTACGATAACTGCGTCCCAATCGCTTTCAGTGGGAAACTCGTCGAATACCTTGCCAATCAGCTCTTCCATAGTGTCCTCCCTCCTTTTCAGCGAGGTATCGCTGATATCTTTCCTTGCTGCGGAATGTACCACGGCGATGCGTACCACCAGTCGCCGGGCTCGGCAATGCCGTCCTCAATCAGGATGTGCATCAGGTTATAGGGAATGGCCATGAGACACAACGCTCCGGGGTGCCCAGACGTCTGGTGGCAAAGGTAGAGTCCGTCGATGGGGGTGCGGTAGCGGGAAAGCTCAGGCAGAGGACGCTGATTCCACATCTGGTCTTTGCAGTGACGAAGGCCACCATAGCCGCCACCAATGAGCGCCCTATGGCGAAACTCCTGATCATAAGGGGTGTTTGACCAGTGGTAAACGATGTTGTCCGAATCAAGGTTCTCAAACACCTGGCTCAGAGCCTGGAGTATATAAGCATTCATCTTATCCTTGTTCTTATTTATGGCGTCGGGGCTCTCCACATGATACTCCGGTGGCGGGAGGTAGAAGTAAAATGGACCCTCCACGTAGCGGTGGGGAATGGTGCATTGTGGGTCTTTGGGAGCCAGCCTCGGCGGTGAATACCAGACCCATTGCACCCTCTCCGGAGGGATGGTGGGATTACCTTTCCGGCCCTCTGCATCCGCTACAAGATCGTAATAGATCTCTCGCGAGTCGCAAGGATAGATTGCGCTTTCAATCTCTCCAAACTTGGGGCGCGGGCGGAGCCGCTCGTAAGTGAGAAAGTGGTTGACCCAGACGCTACTTCCCTTAACGCTAAGATCCTTTATTCGTTGCATGAAGCTGGCATCCAGATGTTGTGGCCCTATCAGCTTGAGGAAGGTTTGCTTGACATCAGTGGCGCTGATGACTGCCTTGTCTGCCCAGATCTTCTTTTCACCCAAGGCGGAATCGTCCCTCAGGCGCACCCCAATTGCCCTCCCATTGTTGATCAGAATCTCATCAACGGGGCAGCAGGTGTGGAACACCACCCCATGGGCTTGGGCAGCGCGAAAGATAGCGTGGTAGTAGTTATGGTGGCCACCCTGAGGAACAGCCAACTGGCTGGATAGAGTGACAGCTATGTTGTAGGCCAGGGCTGGAATGGCTACCCCCTCATAGTGACCGGCAGAGCCTGAGTACCAGCTTCCGACTGCCATCGTCACCTTAAAGGGCTCGGTCTCACAATACTCGTCCAGGAGGTCAAACAGGGTCATCTCGAGTAGCTCCCTGGTCCATACGTCAGGCTGCCGCTCCTTATATACTTGCATAAAGGGGGTATTTTCGGCTGCTACCTCCACCTCGGGAGGAGGCGGAGGGGTCCAAAAGGTAGCCCGCAGTAGCTCATTAATGAATGGGGGCTGAGCTAGCAAGCCGCTTAATTTGGCAAAGCCCATTGCGTCCTTTTCTGTAATTGGCACAGCTCCCTCTGTTGTCAGAAGACCTCTCTCCCACCTCTTCTGTAGGGTAAAGAGACCAGCACCGGGAGATATACGGAAGCCATACTTCCAAAGCTCCAGCTGCTTGAGTCCAGGGGATGCTGCTGCATAAAAGACCGTAGCGCAAGGACTGAGGCGCACTCCGGGTATGGGCTCTACATTCTCCTGCGCTCCACCACACTCCTGCCTCTCCTCTAACACACAGACGCTCAGTCCGCACTTAGCCAGATATGCCGCTGCTGTTGTGCCATTATGACCTGCACCCACGATAACAAAATCGTATCTTTCCTCAGTACCCATACTTATGTCCTCCATCAACCTATCTTGCCTGGCAAGAAGACAACCGTACTCGTAGAGAAGCTGGCCGTGCTTGCGTTACTATACTATACTCCCTTGCTGTATCAATGACTACCTGGGTACGGCCGATATCTTTCCTTGCTGCGGAATGTACCACGGTGACGGGTACCACCAGTCGCCGGGCTCAACCAGGCCATCCTCAATCATGATGTGCATCAGGTTATAGGGAATGGCCATCAGGAATAAACCTCCCGGATGGCAGGCTGTCTGGTTGCAGAGATAAAGCCCATCGATGGGGGTACGGTAGCGAGCCAGCTCGGGCATAGGACGATTCTCCGCCCACTGGTCACTGCAATGGCGGGTGCCGCACCAGGTGCCGCCAATGAGACCCGTGTTGCGAAACTCTGACTCATAGGGGCTGTTGGCCCATTGATAAACAATGTTGTCCGAATTCATATTCTCAACTACTTCACTCATCGATTTGCGCACGAATGCGTTCATCTCATCCTTCATCTTGTTTGCGGCATCGAGCCCTCCCACGTAATATTCTGGCGGAGGAACATAGTGATACACAGGCGAGATAAGATAACGGCCGGGGACGGTGCACTGCGGGTCTGTGGGATCAAACCTCTCGGCCGGGGTGATGATCCAGATCGTCCTCTCCGGTGGCATAGTGGGGAAACCTCTCTTCCCATCCACATCGGCTGCATGCTCATAATAAATCTCCCGCGAGTCCATGGGGTACGGCCCACCCATCATTTTCCCAAACTTTGCCTTGGGACGAAGGGGCTCACGAGTAAGGAAGTGAGATACATAGATGCTGCCTCCCTTGAGGCTGATGTCATTTACTCGCTGCAAGAATCCCGCATCCACATGCTGCGGGCCGATGAGTTTGTTAAAAGTCTGCCTGACATCAACGGCGCTGATCACTGCCTTGTTGGCCCAGATCTTCTTCTCTCCCCAGGTGGCATTATCTCTCAACCGCACCCCGACTGCCGTACCATCGTTCAGAATGATCTCATCAACGGGACAGCAGGTACGTACCACGGCCCCGTGGGCCAGGGCACAGCGCATAACGGCATGAAAATAGTCATGCATGCCGCCGCGAGGAATTTCCTGCCGGTTGTATACGACGCAGGCTATGTTGCAGCACCAGGCTGGGATAGCCACTCCGCCCCAGTGGCCTGCGGCCCCTGAGTACCAGGCTATGATCGCCTGCTGCACCTTGAAAGGCTCGCTCTCCAAATGTTCGTCCATGAGGTCGAACATGGTCATTTCCATCAGTTCCTCAGTCCACACGTCCGGCTGGTGCTGCTTGTAGACCTGCATATAGGGGATGTTCTCGGCAGTTACCTCCACCTCCGGAGGATGCGGCGGACACCAGAAGGTGGCCCGCAGCAGGTCTTTGATAAACGGAGGCTGACCCAGCAAACCGCTCAGCTTGGCATAGCCCATCTGGTCCTTTTCGGTGATTGGCGCCATTCCGTAAGTAGTGGCAACGCCTCTGTCTACGTCCGCTGAAAGGTCGCCCATCTGGCTGCGGCCAACGCGGAAGCCATACTTCCACAGCTCCAACTGGTCGAAGCCGGGGGCTGCTCCGCCATACATGATAATAGCATGGGGATTGATGTGCACCCCAGCTATAGGCTCCGTGTTCTCGACCGCTCCCCCAGCCTCTGGCCGCTCCTCCAGCACGCAGACGCTTAGTCCGCACTTGGCCAGGTACGCCGCTAGGGTCACACCGTTAGGTCCACCACCTACGATGACAAAATCGTATCTTTCCTCAGAACCCACATCTACCTCCTCTCTGTGTCAAAACATCTTGCCTGGCAAGAAGGCCAACCATGCTCTCAGAAACACTGGCGACGCTGGCGTTGTTACAGCACACCCCTTTTCCCACTAGCGCCTACCTCGGTATGGCCGATATCTTGCCCTTCTCTGGTATGTACCACGGTGACGGGTACCACCAGTCGCCCGGCTGGGCAATGCCATCCTCGATAAGGATATGCATCAGGTTATAGCCACAAGCCATCAGGCACAAACCTCCGGGGTGGGCAGATGACTGGTGGCAAAGGTAAAGCCCATCGATGGGAGTGCGGTAGCGAGCCAGCTCCGGCAGCGGGCGCTCGTTCCACCACTCGTCTCTGGAAGGACGGACTCCATACCATGAGCCACCAAGCAGTCCCGTATTGCGAAGCTCAGAGTCGTAAGGCGTGTTGGCGAAATGAGTGATAAGATTGTCCGAGGTGAGGTTCTCAGTTATCATGCTGAAGGCAGCGCGCATATAGGCATTCATCTCTTCCTTGATCCTGTTCAGGGCGTCGGGGCCCTGCGGATGGTACTCCGGTGTGGCGACCATCACATCCAAGGGACCACAGATATACTGGCCCGGTCTGGTACACTGCGGGTGAGTAGGATCATAGTTCAGGTTGCCCACAAGAAGAAAGAACGTCTTCTCCGGAGGTAAAATGGGGTTACCCTTCCGGCCGAGCACCTCTGCCACGTGCTCAAAGTACTCCTCCCGTGAGCCTGAGCCGCCAAGGAAGGCCCCGCCGGTGAAGTTTCCAGCCCCGGCCACCCCTGAAACGAACTTAGAACGATAGCGAAGCTGCTCACGGGTCAGAAAATGGTTCACGTAGAGGCTGCCACCTTTGAGGCTGAGGTCCTTAATCCGCTGTAGGAAGCCGGCGTCCAGATGGCCTGGCCCGATCAGTTCGACAAAGGTTTGCCTGATGTCCGTAGCACTGATCACGGCCTTTCTCGCCCAGATCTTCTTTTCCCCCTGGGTGGCGGTCTCTCTCAGGCGCACACCGACTGCCGTGCCGTCGTTCACCATGATCTCATCAACAGGACAGCAGGTGCGCACTGTGGCACCGTGGGCCAGGGCGCACCGCAGAAGAGCGTGATAATACCCATGTATGTTACCCCGGGGGCCGACGGGTCTAGGCATGAAGGGAGGAATAACGGTGGCGACACTGCAAAGGGCCGGGATGGCCTGCCCCTCAAAGTGTCCGTGGGCACCTGAGAGCAAGGCTGTGTACGCCATGTTGACCTTGAAGGGCTCACTCTCACAATACTCGTCCAGGAGATCAAACAACGTTATCTCCAGCAGCTCTGTGGTCCAGACATCCGGCTGGTGCCGCTTGTACACCTGCATAAAGGGAATGGTTTCGGGAGTCAACTCGACCTCAGGAGGATGGGGCGGGCACCAGAAAGCGGCCCGGAGCAGGTCCCTGATAAACGGGGGCTGCCCGAGCAGACCGGCCAGCTTAGCCCAGCCCATGGCGTCCTTTTCTGTTACCGGCACCAGACCATCGGCGGTCATGATTAGCGCCTGTGGCTCTGCGGGAGCCGGTGCCCGGGGATTCGTGTCCATGCGGAAGCCGTATTTCCACAGCTCCAATTGCTCCCAACCCGGGGCAGGCCCCCCATAATTGGCGATAGCGTGGGGAGAGATACGGGTGCCCGCTACTGGCTCCGTGTTCTCCTGAGCCCCTCCACACTCCGGCCTCTCCTCCAACAAGCAGACGCTCAATCCGCATTTGGCCAGGTATGCTGCCGCCGTCGTGCCGTTGTGGCCCGCACCTATAATCACCACATCGTACTTTTCATCAGCGCCCATATGCAGCTCCTTTCCGTGAAGACACGTAGCGGAACACTACTCTGACAATACGAGAACACTAGGGCAGCAGACGCAGACAGAGGAAGACCCTGAATTCATGTAACGAAGTCACTGCTTAAGCCCGCAGTCCTTAACAATGAGGACAGTGGTCACTCGTACTTCCCGGAAGAAAAAGGTTGAAGTCAGCCATAAGGGCTAGGGACTCTCACTTCTTGGAAGCCCACTATCCAGTTGCTAAGGTGCCCTTTTCACGTCTGACAGTATCACAAACCCGACACCGCTGTCAATGCCTTGTGAAGCGATGCTCAAAATGGTGGGATTTGAGGAAAGGAGCAGAATTAGGCGTGGCAGTTGGCAGTGCTCATTTCATCCCCCGCCAATGGCAAGGAGGATGAACACTTCATCGCCGTCCTTTAGGGGGTTCGTCAATTCATCGGCATATACCCTTTCACCATTGACGTAGAACTGCACCTGAGGCAAGAACTCTCCCTGCTTGTCATACAGCCAATCCCTTATGCCCGGGAATTGAGCCTCCACGTTATGAAGGCAGGCTATAGGATTATCCCCTGACACCTCCACCACCTCTTGCCAGTTGGTAAATTTGCGCAGCAACGAGGAGAGTCTTACATTGACACTCATTCATCACCCCCGACAGCAGGATCATAACTCGATTTACACTCTTCACAGTTGGGATCTCTCTTAAGCTTGACCTCACTGAATCTCAGGCTGAGCCCATCATAGATCAATAGCCTGTTAGCCAGTAAGTCCCCGATACCTACTATGTATTTTATCACCTCCGTGGCCTGTATACAGCCGATAACCGCTGGAGCGACTCCAACCACGGGAATTTTGCCAGGCAAAACCCCTTGATACAGGCATCTTAAGCACGGCGTCTTGCCTGGAATTATAGTGGTAGCTCTTCCTTCAAAGCCATAGACCGCGCCGTGAAACAGGGGAAGGTTTCTTCTAACAGCAACCCTGTTTAGCAGGTGTCTTGTGGCCAGGTTATCCAGAGCATCGACGATTGGACAATCATCTACTAGGGCAAAAACGTTCTCTTCGGTAATTACCTCCCCAACAGCCTCTACTCGGATATCTCCATTCAGCGATTCAAGTTTCCCTTTAGCCGAATCGACCTTCTCCCTTCCTACGTCCTTGTCCCAGTGCAGCGTTTGTCGATTCAGGTCACTAAGCTCAACTTTGTCGCCATCGACGATCCTTATCGTTCCCACCCCAGCAACAGCCAGATAGGTCAAGACGCCCGACCCAAGCCCCCCAGCACCAGCAACCACCACCTTTGCCTTCTTGAGCTTCTCCTGACCCGCCCTTCCCAACTCAGGAATCATTATCTGCCGGTCATACCTCATTAGTTCTTGCTCGCTGAGCATCTTTCTGGCTCCAGTGGCAAAGTCTCCACTCAGGCGTTGCTAAGAATTATACTTCATCCCTTGATTAATAGCAGTACCTCTCCCGTAAGGAGAGGTACTCATCATCGAAAAGCGAGGTTCTGAGGCGACGTCAATGAAGCTTAGCCGCCAGATCGGAGAGCCCCAGGCTATTCAGCTTCTCTTTTGATGGGCGACCGTTAGCATCGAGACCCCTCAACGGGTAGTACTCCTTCAACATAAGCTCCAGGTTGGGCACAGAGCCCGCAGCAGGACCGTCCGTGGTCGGCGTCAGGATTTGCTTTGGCAGTCGATCGTCTGCCGCTGTGATACCCATAAGGTTGCTGATACCCCTCTTCAGGTTCCAGATCCTCTCGCCGCACTCCATCACCTCCTTGAGATCATAATCAAAGCCGCTGGCTGCCCTCATCAAATCGACCAGGTCCTCCCCGTTGATGACGGACATGAGCATATAACACATTACCGCGGAGTTGGTAATCTGTCCCAGGTTCTGAGAAATCATGACCACCTCAGCCTGACCTTCGCTCGACTTTTGCTCATAGCCCCCGGTAATTCCGATTTCCGGCCAGACCAGGATGCCCTGTCCAATAGTAAAGGTCACATCATTCGTATGACACGCTCCACGAATCCCAGTAGCATAGCTCAGTCCCATACTATGAACTGCTCGAGGGTCATGCATGGGGACCTCAAGGCCCTTGACCTCAACCGAATAATCGGAGGCATTCTTGCCGATCCTCTCGGCGCCACGCTTGCTGCCATCAGCCAGCACGTCCCCAAACCCATCGCGACGGGCGATCTTGCCGATCATCTCTAGAACAGCTTCAGCATTGCCCCACTTCAAATCAATGCCATCAGTGTCCTTCAAGCCAATGATACCATTCTCAAAGCAGTCCATAGCCATGGCAATGGTACAGCCGCAGGAGATTACGTCCAGGCCATAATCGTTACAGGCCTCGTTCAGCTTGATCACCGCCGCCATGTCATCCACCAACAGCAAGGCTCCCAAGCTAGCAGCGCCTTCGTACTCGGGTCCCGGCCCTGCCATCCCTTTGTAGGGGCCTTCCTTGATACTGACTACCCTCTTACACCCAACAGGGCAGCCATGGCAGGACTCAGTTCCGGTCAGGTATTTTTCACTGTTCAGCATGGCACCGCCTATTTTTGAGGCAATATCCATCATGTCACCTTGAGTCCAGTTCTTGCCCGGCACGTCGCCTATGTACACGCCAAAATCCATACTGCCATTGGTGCCCCCGGATCCGAGCACCTGAGTTACTATGTGCTCCTTGGCCTTAGTAAGCAGCTGTTTGCGTCTGTTGGCAAACTGGGTAGGCGAAGCCATCTCTACTTTGCCGGTTCCTCGAACCACGATGGCCTTCAGTTTCTTGGAACCCATCACCGCTCCCATACCGCAGCGGCCAGCGAAATCCCTCTTCCCGTTGCAAACGGCTGCATACTTCACCAGGTTTTCTCCCGCCCGGCCAATCGCCACCACCTTTGCCTTCTTCTTTCCCCCGTGGCGTTCTTCAAGGAGATCGGTAACCTCAAAGTTGTCCTTGCCCCAAAGGTCAGAGGCGTCCTTGATCTCCACCTTGTCGTCCTCAATCACCATATAGACGGGTTTCCCAGAAGCGCCCTCTACAGCAATTCCGTCCCACCCAGCCGACCTCAGCTCAATAGCAAAGTTGCCCCCACAGCTACTCTCCCCCCACATATTAGTCAACGGTGATTTGGCACATACCGAAAAGCGCGATCCTCCCGGAATATTGGCGCCGCTTAAGGGGCCGGTCGTCACAAAGAGTATGTTCTCCCCAGATAGGGGGTCAACATCCGGGGAAACGCGATCAAAAAACAGCTTGGCGGCTAATCCAGTCCCCCCAATAAACTTGCGTAGCACGCCCTTGTCTACGGTGCTACTGCCGATAGTGCCAGTGTTCAGATTGACTTCCAGGATTTTCCCTTTGTAGGTTCCCATTTCTCCTCCTTTCTAATGTTGAGTTACTCGGTCGTTAGTATGCCCTTGTGGTACTTGTAATACCACCAAATCAAATCCCTTGTCAACCACGCAGAGCACCTTCAACCGCTCAGCGACACTTCTTTCTCACCATCATTGTGCCCCGAAAGCTACTTCCAGAAATTGCTTCAATATCCTGGCGGTAGCGCCCCAGATTACCTGATCACCACTGTGGTAGAAGTATTGGGCAACAAGCACGCCGTCGATGAGTTCCATCTCCTCCCTGAAGTTGTTTTTGTCCAGGAGTACCTCCAGAGGAACAGAGATTACTTCCTCGACTTCCTCTGGACTTGCCTCAAAGTGATAAGGGTAAGGGATGGTCCCCACAAAAGGCGAGATAACAAAGCTGCTAGTGTAGGTAGGCATATCGTCTAGCTCGCCCAGGATTTCCACATCCTTGGGATCGAGCCCTATTTCCTCCCAGCTCTCTCTGAGAGCGGTATCCCTGAGGGTTGGGTCCTCTACGTGCCGGGCGCCGCCGGGAAAAGAAATCTGACCCTTGTGATGATCCACCGTCTGCGTTCTTCTGGTCACGATAAGATAGCACTTTCCCGCCTTCTCGTATAAGGGCAGGAGAACGGCCGCCGGGGTGAAGCCCTTAGCTTCATAGACGTTCTTCTCTCTCTGAGAGAGGGCTTGCCTTATAGCTTCCTTTGTCGGTCCTGGCAGACGAAGCTGCTCCCAAAGCTCTTTTACCCTGGCTCTTAATTCGTCTAACGAGACGTCAGTATCGATCACTACATCAGCAAACTTTGTTCTCTCTTCTGAAGGAAGCTGGGAGGAGATGCGTGCTGCAGCCTGGGCTTCAGAGAGACCAGACCGCTCACGGGCCCGCCGTATTGCCGTTGCCTCGCTGGCTGTCACCACCCAAACCTGGTCTACCAGGTCCAGCCAGTTGGCCTCCACCAGCAATGGTGCTTCAAGTACTATCACCTCTGCACCCTGCTGCTTGAGCCTGTCGATTCTTTCTTCCGCCACACGGTGCATGGCAGGATGCATTATCTGATTCAGCCGCGCCAGAGCCTGGGCATCATTGAAGACAATCTCACCCAGCTTCTGGCGATCAATCTGGTCGCCGTCCTGGAGAATCCTCTGGCCAAAAGCATCTACCACCGTCTGCCAGGTCGCCGTGTGCGGTTGGAAAGCCTGGTGACCAATCTCGTCGGCACTCAGAGTCACCGCACCAAGCTCAGCCAGGAAATCGCAGACAGTGCTTTTGCCACTGCATATGCCTCCGGTAAGGCCTATAACTACCATTCCCGCTTGTCCTACTTATTTTCCCAGCAACGCCTGGAGATATCAAGTTGATGTTTCCCCCCGGTGCCAGTATTATTGGAAAGCAGGACTGCTGACCAGTCTCTCCAAGACAACAGGAGAAAGATTACCCGGCTATGACATACGTTTATACCCATCTAAACCAGAATGAGGACACTGGCCCTGAAGGCAGTCGATACAGCACCTATGAGGAAACACTGGAATATCAAGGTCGAAAGGTCCTCTATCACTATGTTGAGTCCTTCGGAGTCACCTTCTGTACCGGCAACTACGTTCCCCATATAGGCAGCGTTACCGTGAAGGGATACGTGGTGAGATGGAAGTACGGGACAAACGAGCAGGGCGAGGCCCTATCCGAGATTGAGCCCATTACGGATGGGGAGGAGCAGCAGGCCATAAGCCAGCTTCTGTGGCCGGGCGGCGGCATACCCCAGGTCAGGTTCTCGTAGCTAAGAACGACAGGTTTTGAGGCGTGAAGGAATCCGTTGCTTCACGCAGGTTAGCAGAGGGGAGGGATTCCCTCTGGCCTCAACAATCTGAAATACGGAGGCAGAAATGACAAAGAGAAAGCTATCAAAAGCAAGCTCGTCATTCTTGGCTCTTGCGCTGGTGTTGTCGGTGGTGATATTTGCCGTGCCTGTAGTCCCTGCCCGGGCAAGCCCAGAGGTGGTCACCTTCCCCGACGGCAATCTTGAGGCGGCGGTAAGGGAGGCCATAGAGAAGCCTGAAGGAGACATCTACCAATCCGAGCTAGAAGGGCTCACTGAGCTTCACGCTGACGAAAGGGGCATCACCGACCTCACCGGACTGGAGCACTGCACCAGCCTGACAGAGCTGTGGCTTTCCGATAACCAGATAAGCGACATCTCGCCTCTTTCAGGCCTCACCAGCCTGTCAGACCTGGTCCTCGCGGGTAACCAGATAAGCGACATCACCCCGCTTTCAGGCCTCACCAGCCTGACATGGCTGTATCTTGACTGGAACCAGATAAGCGATATCTCACCCCTTTCAGGCCTCACCAGCCTGACAGAGCTGAGTCTTTGGGATAACCAGATAAGCGACATCTCTGCCGTGTCAAACCTCACCAGCCTGACGTGGCTGTATCTTAGTGAGAACCAGATAAGCGACATAGAGCCCCTTTCAAACCTCACCGCTCTGACAAAGCTGAATCTTTGTCACAATCAGATAAGCGACATCTCCGCCCTTTCAGGCCTCACCAGCCTGACAGGGCTGTATCTTTCGTGGAACCAGATAAGCGATATCTCACCCCTTTCAGGCCTCACCAGCCTGTCATGGCTGGAGCTTTGGGGTAACCAGATAAGCGACATCTCACCCCTTTCAGGCCTCACCAGCCTGACAGAGCTAACTCTTTGGGATAACCAGATAAGCGACATCACTGCCGTGTCAAACCTCACCAGCCTGACGTGGCTGAATCTTAGTGAGAACCACATAAGCGACATAGAGCCTCTGGTCAATAACACCGGGCTTACGGAAGGAGATACCATAGATTTGACAGGTAATCCGCTGAGCACCACATCGGTGAATATCTACATCCCGCAACTTGAGGCAAGAGGCGTCGAGGTCTTATCGGATGTTGTAACCTTCCCGGACTCCAATCTTGAGGCGGCCATAAGGGAAGCAATAGAGAAGCCTGAAGGAGACATCTACCCATCCGATCTTGAGGAACTCACTGAGCTCGACGCTTCGGGTAGAGACATCACTCACGTCACCGGACTGGAGCACTGCACCAGCCTGACAGACCTGTGGCTTTGTGAGAACCAGATAACCGACGTCTCCCCTATCTCAAACCTCACCAGCTTGACAGAGCTGGACCTTGATGGGAACTACATAAGCGACATTACCCCGCTTTCAGACCTCACCGGCTTGACAGAACTCGACCTTCAGGGCAACCAGATAAGCGACGTCTCCCCGCTGGAAAACCTCACCAGTCTGGAAAGGCTGAGTCTTTGGGCTAACCAGATAAGCGACATCTCGCCGCTTTCAGGCCTCACCAGCCTGACAGACCTGAATCTTGGGCAGAACCAGGTAAGCAACATTACCCCGCTTTCAAACCTCACCAGCCTAACAGAGCTGCGGCTTTCGTCTAACCAGATAAGCGACATCTCACCACTCCAAAACCTCACCAGCCTGACAGAGCTGTGGCTTAGTCACAACCAGATAAGCGACATCACCCCCATCTCTAACCTGACCACCCTGACAGAGCTGGGGCTTGGGATTAACCAGATAAGCGACATCTCACCACTCCAAAACCTCACCACCCTAACATGGCTGTGGCTTGGGGCTAACCAGGTAAGCGACATCACCCCCCTCCAGGGCCTCACCAGCCTGACAGAGCTGCTTCTTTATGATAACCAGATAAGCGACATCTCACCACTCCAAAACCTCACCAGCCTGACATACCTGACTCTTTCGTGGAACCAGATAAGCAATATCTCACCACTCCAAAACCTCACCAGCCTGACAGGGCTGGATCTTGGGTCTAACCAGATAAGCGACATCTCACCACTCCAAAACCTCACCAGCCTGACATACCTGGATCTTGGGTCTAACCAGATAAGCGACATCTCACCACTCCAAAACCTCACCAGCCTGACAAGGCTGCAGCTTGGCGGTAACCAGATAAGCGACATCTCACCACTCCAAAACCTCACCAGCCTGACATACCTGGGGCTTTGGGCTAACCAGATAAGCGACATCTCACCACTCCAAAACCTGACGAATTTGGGTGCCGAGTGGTTGGGAATGGACCTAGACCTCAGTGGAAATCAGATAAGCGACATAGAGCCACTGGTCGACAACACCGGGCTTTCAGAAGGAGATACGATAGATTTGAGGGGCAATCCGTTAAGCACCACGTCGGTCAATGTCTACATCCCGCAACTTGAGGCAAGAGGGGTGGAGGTTTCATACAGTTCTGGCGAAGTGGTCACCTTCCCCGACGGCAATCTTGAGGCAGCCATAAGGGAGGCCATAGAGAAGCCTGAGGGAGACATCTACCCTTCTGACCTTGAGGAGCTCACTGAGCTTGATGCTTCGGAGACAGGTATCAGCGACCTCACCGGACTGGAGCACTGCACCAGCCTGACACGGCTGCATCTTAGCAGGAACCAGATAGATGACGTCTCCCCCATCTCAAACCTCACCAGCTTGACTGAGCTGGACCTTGATGGGAACTACATAAGCGACATCACCCCGCTTTCAAACCTCACCGGCTTGACAGAGCTGGACCTTCAGGGCAACCAGATAAGCGACGTCTCCCCGCTGGAAAACCTCACCAGTCTGACATGGATGCATCTTGGGGAGAACGAGGTAAGCGACATCTCTCCTCTTTCAAACCTCACCAGCCTGGGAGTGCTGTGGCTTCGTGATAACCAGATAACCGATATCAACCCACTTACAAATCTGACCAGCCTGACAGAGCTGCTGCTTGATGACAACCAGATAAGCGATATAGAGCCTCTGGTCAATAACGCCGGGCTTTCGGAAGGAGATACCATAGATTTGAGGGGCAATCCGTTAAGCACCACGTCGGTCAATGTCTACATCCCGCAACTTGAGGCAAGAGGGGTGGAGGTTTCATACAGTTCTGGCGAAGTGGTCACCTTCCCCGACGGCAATCTTGAGGCGGCGATAAGGGAGGCTATCAGCAAACCCGAGGGACCCATCTACACTTCGGACCTGGAGGGGCTCACCTCTCTTGATGCCTCAGGAAGGGGCATCACCGACCTCACCGGGCTGGAGTATTGCACCAGCCTGACATGGCTGGATCTTCATGAGAACCAGATAGGCAACATCACACCCCTTTCAAACCTCGCCAGCCTGACATGGCTGGGGCTCGGGGGTAACCAGATAAGCGACATCACCCTCCTCTCTAACCTCACCAGCCTGATAGTGCTGGGGCTCGGGGGTAACCAGATAAGCGACATCTCCCCACTTTCAAACCTCACCAGCCTGACACGGCTGTGGCTTTGGGATAACCAGATAAGCGACATCTCCCCACTTTCAAACCTCACCAGCCTGGAAGTGCTGGGGCTTTGGGATAACCAGATAAGCGACATTAGCCCCCTCGAAAACCTGACGAATTTGGGTGTCGAATGGGTTGAAATCGACCTCGACCTTAGCGGGAATGAGATAAGCGACATAAAGCCTCTGGTCAATAATACCGGGCTTTCCCAGGGAGATACCATAGATTTGACGGGCAATCCGCTCAGCAGCACATCGGTGAATGTCTACATCCCGCAACTTGTGGCAAGAGGTGTCGAGGTGTTATCGGATGTTGCGCCTGAAGCCCTGGCGGCTGACTTCAGCGCCAGCCCAACCTCTGGCACTGCCCCTCTCATGGTTCGGTTCACCGACCAATCCACAGGTGGCATCACGGATTGGGAGTGGGACTTCGATAGTGATGGAAGAGTGGACAGCACGGAGCAAAACCCCTCTCACACCTACGAATTCGCGGGAAACTACACCGTTTCTCTTAGGGTGACCGGACCCGGTGGCGAGGATATTCGGGTTAAGAGCGAAATTATCATGGTCAAAGAAAAGGCCGAGGACGGGGGCGGGTTTGACTGTGTCTGTAGCCGCGTGCAGGCGAAAACCTCACCGGGTGAATTACTTATTGGTTGGGCCACAGTTGGCTTGTGCTGGGGAGGTGGCTACTACCTGGTGACAAGGGTTAACCGGCGCAGAAGAAAATAGCTGCACCCGCTCAAGGTGGAGGAGCTCTGAGGTAATGCTGCTCCCACATTTCTGCCTAGTGTGGTGTCAGGCAATTATCAGCCAATTGGCTAGCCTCAGTGAGTGTCAGGTGCCCCGACCTGACCTGCGGACTGCGCGAAGCACCAGGCGTCGGGTCAGGGACCCGACAGCCACCATGAACCGTGAGGTACTTAACTGACGTGACACTGCAAACCGCCGCAACAGCTATTTCCTGCCACGTGCCGCGTGCCGGGCAGCAATATAGCCAAAAACCATGCTCCTGCCCTGAGCAACGCCGCTGTCGTAGCCGAAGCCGTGGGATAACAGGGCTGCCGTGTTGCTGGTGCAGTAAAAGCCTGGTATAACCTCCCCCTGAACGTCTATCACCTGGGCGCTGGCGTTGGTTACCACCCCTGCCAGATTACCCATGGCAGGTAGGTTTTTCACCCACGACCAATCCCGTCTGGTGCGCATCTTCCTGCCAGCCTATTCTCCTGAACTCAATCCAATCGAGCGGGCGCGCAGGATCACTCGCACGTAGCTTACCCACAACCGATATTTCGAGTCAACGGAACAGCTCAAAATGGTCTTGATCTCCGAGTTTACAAAATGGCAACCGCCAAACAGCATACTTGAGACACTATGCGCCAATATTTAAGACGCTTCATATAGTATTCACCCGCATGCGTGGCTCAGACGGCACCGTAGATTGGCTGATGGGTCGTCCCTATTCCCAGTGACAGTGTATCCTAGGCAATCTCATCCGTAGGCTTGCACACTGTGTAGTCCACCATCAACGAGAATCGTCATTCCAGTAACATAGTCCGAAGCGTCAGAGGCAAGATAGATCGCCGCAGCTGCGATATCCTCGGGCTTCCCAGGACGCTCCAAGGGAACCCTCTTCAAAGCATTACGGACGAAGGGAGCCTCCCGAAAGCCCAGAGGGCTATTATATGGGGTTTCGATCCAACCCGGAGCTATACAGTTCACCCGAATATGGTGAGAGGCCCATTCCACAGCTAGACTCTGAGTCATATTGATAACGCCAGCCTTAGCGGCGTCATAAGCAGTGAACCCAAGTACAGGAACCAGACCACCTAAAGAGCTGATATTGACAATGCTCCCCTTCCCTTGCTCTATCATGGCTTCCGCCACCGCCTTACTGCACAGGAAAGCGCCCTTCAGGTTCGCCTGCAGAAGGAAGTCCCAGTCGTCCTCGCTTACCTCCAGGGACGGCGTTTGGCGACCGAAAACGCCAACATTGTTGACCAAGATATCGATTCGATTGAACTCATCCAGCGTTCTCTTAGCCATATTAGCTACCTGCTCACCATTTCGCACATCTGTTGGCACAGCCAGGGACTTCCTACCCAAAGCACGGATTTCCGCTGCCGTGTTCTCGGCCTCTGCAGCCATCAGCTCAGCGACTACTACATCAGCCCCTGCCTGGGCGAGCCCCAAAGCTATACCTTTGCCTATCCCTCTGCCGGCCCCGGTCACAATCGCCACCTTATCTGCCAGGGAAAATACCGAACTCATTACTGCACCTCCTATTCCCACAGTTTGCTCTTTTCCACAACTGACAAAGTCCCGCCCCCTCGTTTTCCACGCCTGTGCCGACTGCGGGTGTCTTGAGCGGGGGAATCTTGCCCTGCCATTAATTGCGCTCTTGCAGCGGTGGAGAAAAGACAATGCTTCATTAACTGGTACGTCAGCCCCCAGTGCCCTTCACACTAAGATCCTGGATAACGGACTCCAGGCCTAGCCTCTTCAGAGTCTCGGGAAGAGGCTTACCTTCCTTGTCCCACCCCATAGCTTCATAATAGCAATCAACGGTCTTCTCCCAATCAGAGGCTACACTCATCCCTTCAGCCGGCCCATCTCGCGGTGCCTCCTTTATCCGGGGAGAAACCGAATCGTGATCCCGGCTATATCCATGCTTGAGGTTGAAGGCCCGCTGCAAATTCAGGCTCCTCTCGCCCACCTCGGCACCCTCCCTCCAGGAAAAGTCCCAGCCTGTGACTGCGCTCACGGCGTCGCACATGGTCTCTAACCTTACCCAGGAACTGGTGAACATGCATACCCCCAGGCTGTCCGTGAGAACGCCCCTCCGGGAGACTATGGCCTTACCCTTGGCTGCTGCCTCCGCACTGATTGCCCTGGGGGGGTCGAAAAGAGATGCGCGGACTTTGGGCAAATACTCTCCCACGTCTCCTATACCGGCAGGAATGCTGCCAGAATCGGAGAGCCCCACAGCAGCCACCGACGCCAGATTCGTTCTAATGTCTACGACGTGCGGGGCATTGCCCTTATGGGTATAGACGGCAAACCTGGGTGCATCGCCGCCGATCCTCTGAGCAGCCCTCACTACCCCTTCGGCGAGTATATCCCCAAATCCGTGGCGTGTGGCGGTCTTGTGTAGCATGGTCTCTACTGCCTGGGCGTTCCCCCAGGTCAGTTCAACCCCGTCGGTATCCTCTTTGGTGATGAGCCCCTTCTCATAGCACTCCATGGCCAGGCCCAGCAAAGCGGCTTGCTCTTTGGCATCCATCCCCAGGCGGTCGTTGAGGTGTACCAGCCACAAGGCGGCATCGACATCGGTGTTGGCAATCATGCTGCTGAAAGCAGCTAGGGCCTCGTATTCCGGCTCCTCGAAAACCTCACCTTTGTGGGGCCCGGACGCGAACTCCATATCATGGAGATGGTTTAACCTGCAAGCGTAACACGGCGTGCGTTTCAACAGCTTGTAGTTCGCCCGAAGGGATTCTCCGCTGAACTTGGGATGATCGGGGAAGATGTTGGTTTGATAATTCTTCACTGGCAACATACCCACACCGGCCTGAAGGGAGTACTGGCCGCAGGTACCGCCCTTGTCAAGAAGTACGCCCCACAGCGATTCATGAGCTTGCTTCCACCAGTCTTCGACAAGAGCCTTGAACGTGGGCGTATCGTTTATGGGGACAGGGGATTTCCCACAGGCCGCTATTGCCTTTAGCTTCTTGGAGCCCATCACCGCGCCAGGCCCGTTGCTGGAGCAGACGTGCCCCCTATCGCAAAAGATAGCGGCGTGTTTCACCAGGTTCTCGCCCGCAGGGCCGATGCAGGAGACACTGAGCTGGGGCTCTCCGATCTCCTTCGAAAGCATTTCATCAGTTTCCCAGGTGTCTTTGCCCACGAGATGAGCAGCGTCACGGAGTTCAGCAACACCGCCGTGCACATAGAGATAGACCCACCTCTTGGCCGCTCCCTGAATGACGATAGCGTCGTATCCCGCAAATTTCAGCCTGGGGCCAAAGAATCCGTTGGCCTGGCTGCACGAGAGGAAATTGGTCAGAGGACCCTTGGTTGCCACTGTGAAGTTGGAAGATCCTGGTGCTCCGGTGCCGGTAAGCACCCCCGTCGCAAAGACTAGGCGATTCCCAGGATCAGACCATTCTATACCCCCAGGAACCTCGTCATAAAGGATTTTTACCCCTAAGGCGGTCCCTCCTATATACTTCCTTAAGGTGGCCTCATCCATCCTCTCATCTGTAAGCCGCTCATTGGTGAGGTCCACCCTGAGGATCTTGCCTGCGTAACCACCCGGCTTAGCCACCATTTACACCTCCGTCATATCTCAACTTAAACTCCGAATGAGCGCAGCCTTCCTATGATTAATCTCTGCTGGCAAGGACGGCGCCCCAAAACTGCCAACCATCCCAGGTCTGGAATCCGGCGTGCCGACTGACTGGTCCCACTCCATTGGCATAAGCATCAGTGCTACCTCTCCACCCCGTTGTTGCTATGAAGACGCCCCACCACGTTACTGCCAGGGCAACAGACCTTCCATACCATAGAATTGTGGCATTGCGATCACGACTATTTCCCGCCACGTGCCGCGTGTCGGGCAGCAATGTAGCCAAAAATCATACTCTTGCCATGGGCGGAACCGCTGTCGTAGTGGTGGCCCAAGGGTAACATAGCCTGTGTGTTGCTGGTGCAATACAGCCCCGGAATAACTTCTCCGCGGACATCTATGACCTGCGCGTTGGCATTGGTCACCAATCCTCCCAGGTTGCCATATGTACCCAGGTGGAGTTGCAGCCCATAAAAGGGTGGCTTCTCCAAGGGGCCCAGGAGGGGACTGGACTCATGGCCCGGAATGAGGAAGGAGAAACGACTGGCCCAGTGCTGATCATGGGAGCCCTCCCCGCGGTGAAAGTCGGGGTCACGCCCTTCCCGGGCGAAGGTATTGAACCGCTCCACCGTCTCCACCAGGTTATTGGCTGGGATGCCCAATTGCTCAGCTAGCTCCGACAGGGTTTCAGCTCGATGGAGCCAGTCGGCCGTATCGGTGCCCCGGCGAACGTTGCCAACGCCCATGCGGTCTTTGAAGTATTGGTCGCATATCCAAAAAATGGGCGCATTGGCCAGTTCGGGGCCAACCGTATCATAATTGACCCATGCATTCCTTATCTCCGTCCAGAATGAGTCATTACAGCAACGCTTGCCATGACGGTTTACCAGGATGGTACCCGGGTAGCCATAGGTGAGACCACGAAAGAACGGCTTGCCATCGACCTCCTCACCAGGGATGCGCATAACGGGTTGAAATATGCCATGATCCATGAGAGCAACGCCTGCACCCACCTCCATCCCCATTATGTGACCATCTCCCTCATTGGTGTGCGGCGTCGTGCCACCTGCGAAGGGGACGTTAATGAATCTCTTCCACATCTCCTCGTTCCAGTCGTAGCCTCCGGTAGCCAACAGAGTCCCCTTTTTGCCTCTGACGAAGAAGTCCCGCTCCTCGTGCTCAGCGCGCAGACCTATGACTCTGCCGTCCTGGACTATCAATTGCCTGGCCCGAGTATTGGTAAGTATGTCAATGCCCCGGCCCAGACAGGCCAGGACAAGGGGACCGATAAGGCCCCTTCCCTCAGCCCAGAAATCACGTTTACCCAGAAAGTATGGGATGGGATCAGGCCGCACCTTGCTCAGCAAAGGATGCGTCTTTTGCGCCTCTGCCATCATATGTGGCACGAGCTCCGGATCCGGTTTCAACTTCCGAGACCTGAAGTCCTTCACGCCCTTTCCGCCGGGGTGATCCGCGTAGTAGTCAGGATATTCGTCAACCACCAACCTCAAGGCAGTGTGTTCCTCCAAATATCGGATCATCTCTGGGCCATTGTCCAGATAAGTGGCTAAGTTCCCCTCATCATGGCGCCCCAGGCTGAGACTGCGCACATACGTAAGAGCTTCCTCTCGAGAATCCACCAGGCCCATCTCCAGCATATGATGGTTGAACGGTATCCAGATGACGCCTCCCGAAATGGCGGTAGCTCCGCCTAGTACATCCGCCTTCTCTAGAACCACGGTACTCAGGCCCAGATCGTGGCCTACGATGGCGGCGGTGAGTCCGCCACTGCTTGAACCGGCGCATACCAGATCAACCTCCATGTCCCACTTCTCAGGTATAGCAGCTTGCTTGGCCATGGCTTACACCTCCATCAGGCATATCTGGCTCTGAAAGACGGTGGCGTTCCCCGTATCAACCTCTGCTGGCCAGTAGGGCCGCCCCAGCCGACCATCTTTGTGGTCTGTAGGTTTCTTTTATACCGAGTCCCTTCAATCCTGTCAAGACCTCTGTTCGTTGACGCTGCGAAATGGCGCATGCTACCATACTCTCTGAAAGGCGCTTGAGCCTGGGGGTCATGTTGTTTTTGGTCATTCGGATTTAGCCCTTGTTTGGATTACGCCCAACTATTTAAGAGTCTACATATAGCTGGAAAGGCGGGTGTGTCATGGACGTCTCGGGTTACCAGTTACCAGAGGAATTGAAGATGCTTCAGATAGCGGTGAGAAAGTTTATCGCAGAGGAGATTGTGCCTCTGGAACGGCAACTAGACCCTGAGGCCATCGAGTTGCCGCAAGAGGACTACGATAGACTTTCCAAGAAGGCGAAGGAAGCAGGGATGTGGTGCCTGGGGGAGCCTGCGGAGTACGGCGGCGGCGGATTGGGTTGCTTTGCCATGACTGTGGTAGGCGAGGAGATGTCGCAACACCGGAACGGGCTCTATGGACCCGGGTATAACGTCTTTGGGCCTTCCATTCCGCCCATTCCTCCTATCATATATCAGGGGACCAAGGAACAGATTGAGAAATATGCCATACCCACGATTCGGGAAGGAAGCATAACCTTCTTTGCCCTGACCGAGCCCAGCGGTGGTTCCGATCCCGCTCGGGCTGTCCAAACAAGAGCCGTAAGAGATGGCGATGACTGGGTTATCAATGGCTCGAAAATCTTCATCACCGGGGCAAACACAGCAGCCTGGGGTGTGGTTTTTGCCCGCACCGCCCCACCTGAAAAGGGGAAAGCTGGCCTAACCTGCTTCATTGTAGAGAAGGGAATGCCTGGTTTCAGCACCAGGCTCGTCCCGGTAATAAGGCCCTGGTATCCCTGTGAGATAACCTTTGAGGATTGCAGGGTACCGTCAAGCAATCTGCTGGGCCAGGTAGGTGAGGGCTTTGAACTGGCAGCGAGATTCCTGGGCAAGGGCAGGCTCACCTATTCGGCAGCCAATTTGGGCGTCGCGGTAGCCGCACAACGAATGGCAATAGAGTACGCCAAGCAGAGGGTGGTCTTTGGCGAAACCCTCAGCCGCAAGCAGGCCATTCAGTGGATGCTGGCTGATTCCGACGTCGAGATGCGGGCCACCCGATGGCTTATCTGGGATGGAGCTTGGAAGGTGGACCGTGGGGAGGAGTACCGTCACGAAGCCTCGGTAGCAAAGCTCTATTCCAGCGAGGTGCTGGGCTCTGTAGTGGACAGAGCCGTTCAGATTCACGGCGGATATGGAGTGTCAAAGGAACTTCCCCTGGAGCGGTGGTATCGTGAGGCCAGAATCAGAAGAATCGGCGAAGGCCCTTCAGAAGTACACCGGCTCGTCATTGCCAGGGACTTGCTGAGAGGCTAGAAAAGTGATATGACTCTGCCCATTTGGCACTTGAGGACTACGAAAGGAGGCGCCTGCTATGCACAGCATGTATTTTGAGGATTTTGAGGTCGGAGGTAAGTTTGTCACCAAGGGAAGAACAGTGACGGAAGCTGATGTGGCCAGCTATCTCGGTTTGACGGGGATTTATCTGCCTCTTTTCGTTGACGAGGAGTTTGCCAAGGAAACCGTTTTCGGCTTCAGGGTTGTTCCTGGGCCGCTGACTTTCATAATCTCACTCGGGCTCTGGATACAGCTCGGCCTGTGGGATAAGACGGGGATGGCCTTTTTGGGGATGGATGAGCTACGCACCCACGCGCCGGTGCGCCACGGGGATACGCTCCACTGTGAGATAGAGGTGATAGGAAAGCGGGAGACAAAAAAGCCGGATAGAGGTGTAATCAATACCAGGCATACTACCTTGAACCAGAAGGGTGAGAAGGTAATGAGCTGGCTGTGGACCAATATGGTTCAACGTCGGCCTCAGGGTGAGTAGGCTGGTCCAACAAAGGGAGCGTTCTAGAGATGAAATGACAAGGGGAGCGTAGGGAGCTAGTGCCTAGTTGCAGAAATAGACGCCATATCCCTGCTGTTTGCCCAGCGTCTTTCGCCGGGCTCCGCCACATCGCCAAACAGCCGAGTATTCACCAAGTTGTCATTCCTGCAAAAGCAGGAATCCACGCTGGGTGACGTACACACGTCTCTAGATTCCCGCCTTCGCGGGAATGACACAAAATCTTACGCGAACTTATGCAACTGGGCACTAGTGCTTCTCTCCAACGTTGCCAAAGTAATCAAGCCCAGGACGACCCTCCAGCGTCTCCTGTGTCCATTCGACCATGACCCGAATGAATTCTGGTGCAAATGGGCACTGGCTATGGGCAACGACTATACGTAGGTTGATGGCAGGCTGTCCTACCGTAACCGCTTACTTCGGCTCTATCTGGCCTATTACCAGCCCAACACCATAGGTGTCGGCGGGATTTAGCATGTATTCCTTATACTTCTTGAACCTGCCCTGGAGATACTCGTCAATCTGGCCCTGGTCATAGTCCGCAATCAAGGCTAGGACACCGATACCCATCTTCTCCGCCGTCTCACGTGTCTCGTCAACATCATCAACTGCGAAGACTACCCCCATCAGACCTTCCCCATGTTCATCTATGAAAGCTGTTGCATAGCTGTCCCGCCCTGGCAGCGGAGCAACCAGCTCTATCCCCGCATCCCAGCTAATAGCACACCTCAGGCCGAAGGGCTCTGCCGGTACGCTCTGATCATGAAAAGTAGCCCCGAGAAGCTTGGAGTAGAGTTCTATCCCCTTCTCAAGGTCTTTTACCCCTATGGTCACTCTATTGACACCCAGTGGTCTCATAGTTCCCCCTTTCAATCACTGAATCCCTAGCTCAACTTCCGGTGGACCGGGCACCCCACTCATCAACCCCCGGCTCACAGTAATCGCCTGGTGATCCCGCGGTCGTGATAGTCCATGTACCTGCTTATGGCCCGCGCCGCTCTGTAGAGGGAGGGGTAGAAAGCTATCTTATGCTCCTGGCACATTTCCCGTATGGCATCAAGCTCCTCCAGGCCAGGGCGAGTTTCTACTGCATGTACGGCCACGGCTTTCGGCTTCTTAAGGCCCTTAAACACTTCCAGCATATTGCCCCTCATCTCAACCACGAACTGGCGGAAGGCGCTTTCCCTGAAGGGCTCCATCTCTGGGCATACCTGCCACAGGAGCATGTCGGCTTCCTCCCAGTTATCAAGGGCTCTCAGCAGCGCTATCCAGACAGCCTCGCCATGGGCTTCCGCCAGCACGTCGACAGGGTTTCTCAACATGCTTCCCGCCAGAGGGATGAAGCGCTTGAGTTCCACCCTCAAGTCCTCAGGAATCGGGGGAAGTTCCAGCCCACCTGCCTCACATTCGTCAGAGGCTCGAACACTGGCGCCTCCCCCAGCGCCCACCACCACCACCCTTCTCCCCCGAGGAAGAGGCATGAAAAGGAAGGTCACCATCACATCGACCATCTCCTCGACATCTTCCACCCTGATAGCGCCAGCCTGCTTAAGTGCCACGTCCCATACCCTATCGTTACCAACCAAACTTCCGGTATGGGACCTCGCCCCCCTGCTGCCGGCTTCGGTACCACCCTTCTTGATGACGATCACCGGCTTTCTGGCAGCAGCTTCGGTGAGAACTCTGAGCAGTCGCTGACCATCCCTGGTACCCTCGATGTACGCCCCAATGATATCGGTACCCGGATCACCTGCCAGGTAGTCCAGCAGGTCGATTTCGTCGATATCGCTGGCATTCCCATAACCCACCACCTTGCTAAAGCGCACCCCGCGGGATGCTCCCATCCGAACAGCGAGGTAAGTATAGCCTCCACTCTGGGCGATAAAGGCCACCCTGCCCGTTTCCCTTGGAAAATCAGGGGCATAGCCAATACCGGACTCAGGACAGTATATGCCGACGCAATTAGGGCCAATGATGCGAACGCCCCCACTGCGGGCAATGCTGACCAGCTCCTCCTGGAGTCGTTTCCCCTCCTCCTCCCCCGTCTCAGCAAAGCCAGCGGTAAAGAGCTGTACAGTCTTCACCCCCTTGGCCACGCATTCCCTGAGCAGTTGGGGGGTGGCCGCGGCCGGGATGAGGGAGGTCACCTGGTCCACCGGTCCGGGGACATCCTGTATACTCGGATAGGCCTTCAGACCTGATACCTGATCGGATTTGGGGTTTATAGGGTAGATCTTGCCCTTATACCCAAACTGGATCAGGGTATCCAGAAACATCTGGGTATGAACAGGGAATGACCCGGCGCTAGCACCAACTACCGCTATTGAGCGGGGATGGAAGATATCGTGCAATGCCATGTTATGTTGCAGGCCCATTGTATCCAATCACTACCGCCGATGGCAAGGAATAAGCAGCTTGCCAGGACCAGCAACTGAAACCCTCTAAAGGTCACTACCCCACAAAAAGCCTGCCAATCTGATAAATAAGCGTGGCTACTAACCAGCCCAAGACCAGACTGTAGCCTATGGCAAAGCCGGTCCATTTCCAGGACTTGGTTTCCCTCCTGATCATGGCCACGGTAGCGGCGCAGGGAACGTAGACCAGAGAAAAGGCCATAAAGGCGTAGGCGACAAGGGGCGTCCAGCCAAGCTGGGCACCGATGACTGTTCCCAGCCCCTCCTCTTCTGCCGCAAAGAGAACACCGAAGGTGCCTACCACTGCTTCTTTGGCAAGGAAGCCGAAAATCAGGGCAGTGGCAGCTTGCCAATCGCCAAAGCCGCAGGGCTCGAATATCGGTGCGAAAACGCCCCCGATGTGGCCAATCCAGCTTTCTTCGCTACCGTACTCCACCCCCCAGGGCATGCTCCCTAAGAACCAGATGAGCACCACGGCACCAAAGATGATAGTTCCTGCCCTGATGAGGAACTCTCTCCCCCGCTCCCACATATGGATTATTGTCCCTTTGAGAGTGGGCAAGCGATAAGAGGGAAGCTCCATCACAAAGTGGGCGCTTGGTCCAGACAAAACCGACTTCCTCAATAGGAAGGCCACGGCAAGGGCAAGGACCATGCCTATAAGGTAGAAGGAAAAGACTACTATACCTTCATGGGCGGCGAAAAAGGCAGCCGCGAAGAGAGCGTAGATTGGCAGGCGCCCGCCACAGGACATTAGTGGGTTTATCAAGATGGTGGCAAGCCTGTCTCGTGTATTGTCTATGGTTCTGGTTGCCATAATAGCCGGGACATTGCAGCCGAAGCCAAGGACCATGGGAATGAAGGACCTGCCATGAAGTCCAATGCTGTGCATCACCCGGTCGGCCACGAAAGCGGCCCGCGCCATATAGCCGCTGTCCTCCAGCACAGCTATGGCCATGAAGAGGAGAAAAATAGGAGGGATGAAGGTGAGCACCGTGCCTACTCCGGTGATAACGCCGTCGCCGAGAAGCGAGCCAAGCCACTGTGGCGAAATGCCTATGGCCTGATCAGCCAGCCAGTCGAAGCCGGCATCGATCCGGTCCATAAGCGGTTCAGACAAGGTGAAAACGAACTGAAAAATGCCGTACAGGATGACCAGAAATATGGGGATGCCCACTATCCTGTTGAGAAGCACCCTATCAACTCTGTCCGAAAGGGTGACCTCCTCTACAGCGGGTTTCTTCAGGGTTTCTTTTATCAGGGAGCTGATGAAGCCATACCTTCCATCAGCGATTACTGTTTCTGCCTCGTCGCCATAAATGGTCCTCAGGTGGGAGAGGCTCTTGTCCTTAGCCTGAAGGACTTCTCGCTTGCCCAAGCTTCATTCCTTGAATTTTCTAGCTATATCCTCGTCCTCCTCCAGTAGCTTCACCGCCAGCCACCTGGGTGAATACCTTTGGGAAAGCTCGGTTTGGGAGACCAGCTTCTCCAAATTGGCGATCTCCCCCTCCACCTCCCGACCATATTCAATCTTTAATGGCTTTGCCTGAGTCTTTTTCTCCGCCACATTGACTATCTCCCTCAGCAGCTCGGCAGTGCCACGATTGCGATTGGCTGACATAGGCACCATCGGAACCCCCAGCAGATGTGACAGACGTGGGGTGTCGATGCTATGCCCCCTCAGGTCTGCTTGATCCATCATATTGAGCGCTACTATTACTCGAGCACCCATTTCCAGTAGCTGAACGGTGAGATAGAGATTTCGCTCCAGGCTTGAGGCATCGACAATGTCAACTACAACGTCCGGTTTCCCCTCTACCACGAAATTCCTGGCGATGACTTCATCTAAAGAATAGGCAGTGAGGCTGTAAACACCGGGGAGATCGACCACCCTGATGTGGTACCCCTGGTAGTCCAGGCTGCCCTCTTTCTTCTCCACCGTTACCCCGGGCCAGTTTCCCACATGCTGGCGAGCCCCGGTGAGGTTATTGAATACTGTGGTCTTGCCTGAATTGGGGTTTCCTATCAGGGCAATGGTTATTTCCCTTGCCATTTCCTACCTGGTTACCAGGATTTTGTGGGCCATTCCATGCCCCAGGGCCAGCCTGGTTCCCTTCACTTCTACAACAACGGGGCCGCGCATCTGGCTATTTATGATCCTGATAACGGTTCCCGGAAGCAATCCCATATCGGCCAGCCTTCTGGTTAGTCCCCTTCCGGCTCTGACATCGGCTATCCGCACCACCTCACCCGGGCTAGCCATAGCCAGCGGCATGGGATAACCCGCCATCTAGCCTGCCTCCACCTGGATACCGGCTGCTTCTTCCCTACGCAACGCCAGGTGGTATCCCTTTATCCTGACCTCAATGGGATCCCCCAGGGGAGCCACTCGCTCTACCTCAATCTCGCTCCCCTTGACCAGTCCCATGTCGCGGAGCCGCCGGTTAACGCCCTTGCCTCCGCCAACCCTTATAATCCTGCCCTTCTCCCCGGGCCTCAACTCACCTAAAGACTTAGTCGACATACCCTACTCCTTCGCTTCATGGGAAAAACTAGTTCCAGACGTTACAAGTCTTGCCCCACCTGACTCCTTGAGCACCCTTATTTCTCCTCTATTGAAGCCTTTGCCGGACAACCATCAGGCGGGATCTCCCCATGCTCCAGGTAATAGCTATAATTCCTCATCCAGGAAGGCTCACCTTGGGGACAGGCCGCGGCGAACTCCATAAACTTCGCCAGCCTTTCCAGGCTGACCGAGCTTATGAAATGCTCCATGCGGCAGGCATCTTCCTGGGCTATCTCGGGGGCGATATTCAGTACGTCAGTCAGAAAGTGGCGCAGCACCTCATGGCGATGAAACACCTCTTTAGCAGTCTTATCGCCTTTGGGGGTCAACCTCACATACCCATACTTTTCATGCTCTACAAGGCCCTCCTCAGAAAGCTTCCTCAGGGCAACGGTAACGCTGGGCATTTTCACTCCCAGCGCCAGGCTGATTTGCTTTACCCTCACTGCCTTCCCCCTGCCACGGAGCATAGCTACCGCTTCCAGATAGTCTTCCATGCTAGCAGTGTGCCCTCTCTCCATATCCCCTCCAATTGTTAGACGTCTCTAACTTAGACATGTCTAACATTTTATCAACCAACCGACCACATGTCAAGTAGGCCAAAATCAGGGTAATCCGTGGATTAGATCGGGGGTGGGCCGAAGAAGTGGCAGGGGATGTCAGTCGTGTGGGCTCTGGGGGAGGCATTCTCGTGGGTGTCAGTCGCCTGAGGCGACTGACCCGGTTTTCCCAACAGCCAGGACCGTCACAGAAACCGCCCATGCTCATTTGCCTCTTTTGTCCGTCCTAGCGCCCGACGACAGACACCCAATCGGCCTCCGACGGCCCCGTCAGGTCAGGGGACCTGACAGGCACCCAAAGACCTATGTGAAAACCGGGGTGGGTTGGAGCATCTGCTCCAACCAAGGCGGGGGCTGGCCTCGGCAAGTCGCTTATGGCAACGCTGTACGAGGAGGTTTCTAATCCGCCTTCAGGGCTTAAGGGACAATGCCTCAACCACCTCTTGCAGCGCCTTCTGCCATTTGTTGCCCAGAATTGACATGTCCAGGCGCAACTGAGAGGTCCCCACCTTGAGTCCTTGCCGGGACTGCCCTAACCGCTCCCTGTCAAGTCCGATCCCCTCCCTGAACCTGACTACTATCTGCCTTCCTTCTCTGGAGATAGATTGTATCCCAGCTTGGGCTGCCAGGGCTCTGAGTTTCACTGCATAGAGTAGATTCTCCCCCTGTGGTGGTAAGCTTCCAAACCTGTCCCTGAACTCTCCGCCTATCTGCCCCACCTCCTCCGCTGACCTCGTCTTTGCCAGTCGCTGATAGAGGTCCAGCCTGATGGTGATGTCAGCTACATAGTCTTCAGGAATGTAGGCAGAGAGCGGCAGGTCTATAGAGGGCAATGGCTCAAGAGCGATATCCACTGCGGCTGTGTCCTCGCTTGATTGTCCGGCTTTCAGCTCCTTTACTGCCTCCGCCAGCAACTGGCAGTAGAGGTCAAAGCCAACCGCGGCGATGTGACCGCTCTGCTCCGGGCCAAGCAGATTACCCGCCCCGCGAATCTCCAGGTCCTTCAGAGCGATACGAAAGCCGTAGCCCAGTTCGGTAGCCTCAAAGATAGTCTCCAGCCTTTTGCCCGCCGCCGGAGTCAAGCGCTTGCCCTTAGAATACACGAAATAGGCGTAAGCGCGATTGTTACCCCGACCAACCCTGCCGCGCAGTTGATATAGCTGCGCCAGCCCCAGCTTGTCAGCGTCGTTGACTATGAGGGTATTCACATTGGGTATGTCAAGCCCCGATTCAATAATCGTGGTGCATACCAGGACATCGAATTTGCCATGGGTGAAATCGACCATGGTCGTCTCCAGTTTCTCCTCCGCCATCTGGCCGTGGGCAATGGCTATCAGCGCTTCGGGTACAAGCTCCCCCAATCTGCGGGCGGCCCAGCCGATGCTGTGAACCCGATTGTGAACAAAGAAGACCTGGCCGTTGCGCTCCAGCTCACGAATTATGGCCTCCCGGATCAGAGTCTCATTGTACTCGGACACATAGGTGTTGATGGGCAATCGCTCCTCAGGTGGAGTTTCCATACTGCTCATATCGCGCACCCCCACCAGAGACATGTGAAGGGTGCGGGGAATGGGCGTAGCGCTCAAGGTGAGCACATCTACCTCTTTCCGCATCTGCTTAAGACGTTCCTTGTGAGTTACGCCAAACCGCTGCTCCTCATCGATAATCACCAGGCCCAAATCCTTGAAAGCCACATCATGCTGCAGCAACCGATGTGTGCCGATGCAGATATCCACACTACCGCTTTCTAGACCCTCGAGGATAGCCTGCTGCTCCCTCTCAGAGCGAAACCGACTCAACATCTCCACCCTTATGGGAAAGGCGGCCAGCCTCTCATTGAAGGTATTGAAGTGCTGCTGGGCCAGTACCGTGGTAGGCACCAGCATAGCCGCCTGTTTCCCATCCATCACCGTCTTGAAGGTTGCTCTGAGGGCCACTTCAGTCTTACCGTAGCCCACATCGCCGCAGACCAACCGGTCCATGGGCTTAGGCTTTTCCATGTCTTCCTTCACCTGCCTCACCACCTCCATCTGGTCCGGGGTCTCTACGTAGGGAAAGGAAGCCTCTAGCTCCTGCTGCCATGTTGTGTCAGCCGAGTAAGCGAAACCAGGGGTAACCTCCCTGGCTGCATAGAGGCTGAGCAACTCCTGGGCCATTTCCCGGGCTGATTCCCTAACTCTCTGCTTAACTCGCTCCCATTCGTGGGTGCCCAGACGGGTGAGGGTAGGCGGCTCTCCGGCTGAACCAATATAGCGGCTGACGCGGTCTGCCTGGTCAACGGGGACGTAAAGCTTGTCGCCGGCAGCATACTCCAGGGACAGATACTCTCTTTCCACGCCATCAGGCCGGAGCCTGGTCATGCCGGCAAAGCGGGCGATGCCATGTTCAACATGCACTGCGTAGTCACCGGGTGACAGCTCCGGAAGGAGGCCTCTATGATGCACTGGTCGTGGCTTCGTCAGCCGCGGTTGCTTGGCGAAGCCAAAGATTTCGGCATCCGTAAATAGGATCAGATCCCTCCCCATTTGCCAGCCTTCGGGCAGAGACCCTTGAACCAAAGCCAGAGAGCCCGCGGCAGGAGGTTGCTCCAGATAAGAAAGTGGAGAGACGAAAACATCCTCCTCCTGGAGCAACTCACCGAGTCTGGCGGCCTGCTGGGAGACAATGATCACCCGGCGTCTTTTCCAGAGCAACTCTTTAGTTTCTGCCAGGAAAAGCTCCAGTTGACCTCCGTACCCTGGAGCGGAAGCAAAGGCCAGATGATAGGGTGACCCCTCCTCCGTGGGCCACCTGGTTAAAGTCAGGCATTGCTTTATTCTTTGCAGCCTGGCTTCCAGCTCAGGGTAGGTAAGATAGGGCACTGGGGCCTCCTCGGCCAGTTCACCCTTCTCAATCTGCGACTCACGCATCTCGCTGGCCTCGGCATCCAGTTCACCGATGGAAGCGGCCACATCCCCGGGCTCAACCAGAACAACCAGGCAATCTGACGGCAAGTAGTCAACAAGGGCATCAGCGTCCGGACAGGCGTCCTCTCGAGCCGGCACCAGTTCCACTGCCATCACCATCTGCAATGAGCGCTGGGTACGAGGGTCAAAGAGGCGCAGGGTGTCCACCTGGTTGCCCAGGAATTCGATCCTCGTTGGCATCTCGCAGTTCGGGGGATAGACGTCGAGGATACCGCCCCGCCGGCTCATGGTGCCCGGCACCTCAACCACACCGGCTCTGCGGTACCCCATCTCGTCCCATCTCCTCAGGAGTTCAGCGGGATCAACCCGCATTCCCTGCTCCACTACATGAGAAGCAGCTACAAACCTGCTGTGGGAGATAGTCTTTCTGGCCGCCGCCGCGGCCGAAGCTACAATCAACGGCGGGTGTGTTCGGGGATGGCGTTCTTTCCCCGCCTTCACCAGGCTGGCCAGGGCCTGCAATCTCTGCTGCTCAATGAAAGAGTCGGGAGCAAGGCGTTCATAGGGCAAAGCGTCGGGCTCGGGGAAAAGCATCGCTTCCCACTGGTTATCACTCCACACAGGAAGCTGACTGCAGAACCTGTGAGCTTCCTCAGGAGTCGGCACCACCACCAGCACTGGCCTTGACAGCTCCTGATGCAAGGCCGCCACCAGGTAGGGCTGGGCGGCACTGGACACCACCACCCTATGCCTGCCTATCGCCTGCGCCAGCCCGCGGACCAGGTGCCGGTAAGCCGGCATCCCGCCAATGAGAGGCACAAGACGGGACAAGTTCACCGATTCCTCCCACACGCGCCTTTAGGGCTAGCTCGAAAAAGAGACTAGCCCCCGTGAAAACCGTATTTCTATACAAATAATTGTAGCCTGGTAGTGGCTGCTAGGCAACCGCCAGGGAGCAGACCTCAATCCGTGAATTCAAGCCCTCCTTTCCTCGTCGGTCATTGTTACGAAAGTGTCCCATTTCGATGCTCGGTGGCGCTAGTGTCAGCCCCGGCGCTGGGTGGTTGGATGTGAGCGCCGCCAAGTATTCCGACCATGTAGGGACAATTCATGAATTGCCCCTACGCGGCACGTGGCACCAGACGTTAGCCTCTGGTTGAATACGTCAACATCCACACCACCCCTGTCACCAAAACGGGCCACTTTCATGCTCGGTGGTGCCGGTGTGAATCAGCATGATGGATTGCGAGGAGCGTACTGAGCCGAAGCTCGCCACGGCGAGCCGCTCGACAGAGTCGCCTCAGGAGACCTACGGAGACCCTGAGCGGAGCGAAGGGGACGAAGCAACCCCCAGACCCCCCACATGTCATTGCGAAGAGCCCTTCCCTCCCTGTCATTCTGAGGTCGGTCGACAGAGTCGCCTCTGGCGACCTGGGGCGACCGAAGAATCTCAGGCCGCTCAGGACAGGCTCGGCGACCAAGCAATCCGGGGGAGGTGAAGGCGATTGCTTCGGTCGCACTGACGAAAGAGCACTCGAGAAGACGACTGGAGTTGATCGAGGGGAGCCAGATAATGAGTCGACTTGAGACAACGGAGGGAGTGAGTAAATCTATAGGTTAGCCCGTCGAAGTGCCTATTTCTTCAGGACGCCTGACTGAAATCAATCGCTCTTGCCCAATCCCCATCAGGTTTCGCCAGATAATAGCCCCTTCTCCACGAAGCTCAGGTAGCCATCCTTACCGACAACAATGTGGTCTATAACACGAATGTCGACTGTGGCCGCTGCCTGAGTGATAGCCTGGGTAATGTGCTTGTCTTCCTCGGAAGGCTCGGTATGTCCGCTGGGGTGATTGTGCACCAGCAACAGCCCGGCAGCATGATGGGATAGGGCTGCTTCTATAATGCGCCGCGGGTAGACCACTGCCCGATCAACTGTCCCTTCATGAATGATTTCATAGTCAATAACTTCGTTCTTGGTATTCAAATAGATGACCAGGAATGTCTCATGTGGAGAGCCCGCCAGTTTCAACCGGGCAAAGTCTACCACAGCTTGCGGGGAAATCAACAGGTCCCGGTGTCCCATCCTTTCAGCGAGATATGCTGCGCCCACCTCCTTCACCAGGCGTACTAGTGTAGCCGTCGATGAACCCAAACCATAAACACCCTCCAGTTCTTCGAAGCTGGCATCCAGGACACCGGCCAGGCTATTGAACCGACCGATAAGGTCCTTGGCCAGGGGCTTAGCGTCTCTTCGTGGCAAGGCATAGGTCAGAAGTAGCTCGAGAAGCTCATAGTCCTGCAGACCTTCGCCTCCCGCCTTCTGAAAACGTTTTCGCAAACGCTCTCTGTGGCCCAAATAATGAGGCCTTTCCACAATTTTTCGTTTATTGCCTGCGCTCCTGGATTCTTTCCTCGGGTCCATCGTCTTCATTATCTGGAGGCATCAATATCCAGTATTGGCCACGCTGCTCCCTGCCCCATTACCCCCTTTGACAGCATCAGCAGATTTGAGGTGTGCCGCCAACCGCTGCACCATTTCCTATCATCTTCGCTGTGACAATTCTAATGGCCGCGGCGCCTGCTGTCTAGCCTGTGGCAGCACCCTAAGTCAGCAATTGCTATCCTTTTCATAGGCGGGTGCTCTGCCACCCGACTAAATCCTAAATCCGAAGCACCAAATCAAAGAGTTCAAAATTCAAACTGCAAAGTTCAAAATTATCTTTGAATTCTCCTTTTTGCGTTTTGAATTTTCATCTTCGGTCATTTGAACTTGTTTAGAGTTTAGAGATTAGTATTTAGAATTTGTCCATGTTCTTTCCTATGCTCAAGAATTCATGGCGTCACACATGAACCCTTTTCAAACCACGCAACTTGCGTTATGATTAACCATCGCTGACGAGACCGTACCTGACGAAGAAGGAGTGAAAGGGTAATGAAGAGCCATGTCGTAACGCAAGGGATTGAGCGGGCCCCACACCGCGCCTTGCTGCGAGCTGTGGGGTTGACTGAGAAAGAGCTGGGGCAGCCTTTGATCGGTATTGTGAATAGCTTCAGCGAGGTCGTCCCGGGCCATGTTCACCTGCGCACCGTTGCCGAGGCGGCGAAGAACGGGGTACGTGAAGCCGGGGGCACCCCCTTGGAGATGAACACCATCGCTGTCTGCGATGGCATCGCTATGAACCACCTGGGCATGAGGTTCAGCCTGCCCAGCCGTGAGCTTATTGCTGATTCGGCAGAGATTCTGGCCCAGGCCCACGCTTTCGATGCCCTGGTATTCATCCCCAATTGCGACAAGACCATTCCTGGAATGCTCATGGCAGCAGCCAGGCTCAACGTCCCCGCCATCTTCGTCAGTGGTGGGCCCATGCTGGCCGGGAGGCTAGGGCAAGAGGCTGTCGACCTTAGCTCAGTGTTTATGGCAGTAGGCAAGGTAGCCCAGGGAGAGATGAGCCAGGCAGAACTGAGGGAACTGGAAATGGTTGCTTGCCCCGGCTGCGGCAGTTGCGCCGGCATGTTTACGGCTAATACCATGAACTGCCTCACCGAGGCTTTAGGAATGGCCCTGGTAGGTAATGGCACTATCCCTGCCGTAGCTTCAGGGCGGGTTGCCCTGGCCAGGGAAACAGGCAGAGCGGTTATGGGGCTGCTCCAGAAAGATATGCGGCCGCGCCACATCATTACCGAGGATTCCATCTACAATGCCTTTGTAGTGGATACGGCGCTGGGCGGGAGCACGAACTCTATCCTGCACCTCATGGCTATTGCCAATGAGGCAGGTGTTGAGTTCCCTCTATCATTGCTCAACGACATAAGCGCCAAGACTCCTCATCTTTGCAAGCTCAGCCCGGCAGGCAACTACCATATCGAGGACCTCGACCATGCTGGTGGCGTAGCGGCACTGATGAGGGAATTAGGCGATCTCTTGAATCTCGAGGTGAAGACAGCCTCAGGTGGATCTCTGGCCGAAGCCATCGCGGCAGCCGAGAACACGGATGAGGACGTCATCCGCCCCCTATCCAATCCCTACTCCGCCAGGGGAGGGCTGTCCGTCGTCTTCGGCAATCTGGCCCCCGAGGGTGCAGTGGTGAAAAGTGCTGCAGTAGCTCCAGAGATGCTTTCCCATCGCGGTCCGGCCAGGGTATTCGACTCCGAAGAGGAAGCCACGGCGGCTATTATGGGGCGGACTATTAAGACAGGAGATGTAGTAGTCATCCGCTACGAAGGACCGAGGGGCGGTCCAGGAATGCCGGAGATGTTGACACCCACTTCGATCCTCAGTGGTATGGGCATGGATAAAGAGGTGGCGCTTATTACCGACGGGCGCTTCTCCGGGGCAACCCGGGGATCGGCTATTGGACATGTCTCACCAGAGGCAGCGGCCCGAGGGCCTATTGCTGCCCTCCAGGATGGTGATATAATAAGCATCGATATCCCCGAATATAGGCTGAATGTAGAGCTGCCTGAAACTGAAATAGAAGGTCGACTGGCAAGCTTGCCTCCCTTTGAACCCAAGATAACCACCGGTTATCTGAAGCGATACGCGGAGAAGGTGAGCTCAGCCAGCACGGGGGCAATCTTTACCTCGTAGGGGGAAGAGAGCATGAACTTGACGGGCGCCCAAATTGTCTGTGAGAGTCTGGTGAAAGAAGGTGTGGAGGTTATTTTTGGCTTCCCTGGCGGATCACTTTTACCCCTCTATGATACATTTGCCCAGTATCCACAGCTTAGACATATACTCGTCCGCCACGAGCAGGGCGCGGCTCACGCTGCCGATGGCTATGCCAGGGCTACCGGGCGGGTAGGAGTTTGCCTGGCCACCTCAGGGCCGGGCGCTACCAACCTGGTGACCGGGCTTGCCAATGCCTATTTGGATTCTTCCCCGGTTATAGCCTTGACGGGCCAGGTAGCCAGACCCTTTATCGGCAAGGACGCCTTCCAGGAGATCGACATTACCGGCATCACCCTGCCCATCACCAAGCACAACTACATTGTCCTCAGCGCTGCTGACATGGCCAGGGTTTTCAAAGAAGCCTTCCATATCGCCACCACGGGGCGGCTGGGAACAGTGCTCATCGATTTACCGCGAGATGTCCTCACCGAGGAGGCCGAGTTCCAGTATCCCACCAAGGTCAACCTTCCCGGATACAAGCCAGTCCTCCGTGGGCACCCTACCCAGATAAAAAAGGCGGTCCAACTCATAGGCCAGGCCGAACGGCCGGTCATTATTTCAGGTAGGGGTGTAATCATATCCAGGGCCTATGACGAGCTCAAGGAACTGGCAGAGAAAGCGCAGATACCGGTGGTTACCACTCTACTGGGTATCAGCTCCTTCCCTGAGAACCATGTGCTCAGCCTGGGTATGCTGGGAATGCACGGCATGGCTTATGCCAATATGGCCATAAGTAACGCTGACCTTATCATTTCTATCGGCATGAGGTTCGATGACCGGGCTACCGCGGTGGTAAGCGGCTTTGCCCCACTGGCCAGTGTAATCCACATTGACATCGACCCGGCTGAGATCGGCAAAAACGTAAGAGTGGATGTCCCCATCGTGGGAGACGTTAGAAATGTGCTCCGAGAGATCAACAAGCAGGCAACCGCTCAGACCCATATCGACTGGGTTCGCCAGTTGGACCAGTGGCGCCAGGAGCATCCCTCAACGGATATTAGAGGAGGGGAAGACCTGCTGCCGCAGTATGTCATCCGCAGCATCTGTGAAGTTACTGACAGCGATGCCATAATTGTCACCGGAGTGGGACAGCACCAGATGTGGTCAGCACAACACTTCTGCTACAAGAAACCCAACAGTCTCATTTCCTCTGGCGGCCTGGGAACCATGGGCTTTGAGCTCCCGGCGGCCATGGGAGCCAAGGTAGGCTGCCCTGACGAAACGGTGTGGTGCATAGCTGGCGATGGTGGCTTCCAGATGACGATGCAGGAATTGGGCACCATAGCCCAGGAAAGGACCGCCGTCAAGATAGCCATCATGAATAACGGCTATCTGGGCATGGTGAGACAGTGGCAAGACCTCTTCTACGGGCGACGCTATGTGGCTACACCGCTATCGGGCCCCGACTTTCTGAAGATTGCTGAAGCCTACGGTATTCCTGGGTTGAGAGTCAAGAACAGGAGGGAGGTAATCCCTGCCATCGAGCGGGCCATGGAACATGACGGGCCCTTCCTCATTGATTTCCTAATTGAGCCTGAGGAGAATGTCTATCCCATGGTGCCGCCGGGAGCAGCTTTGGTTGACATCATCGAGGAGCCAAAGAGAGAGACAGTAGCATCTGATCCAACCTCTATTGTGAGCAATCTCTAGGCTATTGCCTCTCCAGCCCGCAGAGGAATCAGGAGGTGAGCGTTAATGACCGAAATGAAACATACTCTAGTTGCCCTGGTAGCTGACCGACCTGGAGTGCTCAATCGCGTAGCCAGCCTTTTCCGGCGACGCGGCTTCAACATTGACAGCATTGCTGTGGGCCACACTGAGCAAAAAGGGGTATCCCGGATGACCATTGTGGTCACTGGTGATATGGCTATGGTGGAGCAGGTAAGGAAGCAGCTAGATAAGGTTATCGATGTCATCAAGCTGTCCAATATCACCGACGAGAGCACAGTCGACCGAGAACTGGCATTGATCAAGGTGAAGAGTACTCCCGAAACCCGCAGTGAGATCATGCAGATTGTGGACATCTTCAGAGCTAACATTGTGGACGTCGCCCCCGAATCCCTGACTGTTGAGGTCACCGGGGACGAAGAAAAAGTAAACTCCCTGTTCAACCTCCTTCGCGACTTCGGTATCAAGGAGATGGCCTGCACCGGACGCCTGGCAATGACCCGGGGTACCCCCTCACCCTAGAGGGCAGTCGTAGCACCTCCCCTCAACGCAGAACACCTCATAGAGGTGAATGAGCCCCTGTTGCTGGCAGACTGAAGTCACCTTGGCTTGGTGTTCACCAAAGATTTGTCTCTCCATATACCTGGTTACTGAGTTTTCCCCCAGCCGCGGATGGTCTCGGTAGAGCTGCATAGCCCGGTCCTTAAGCCAGGTCTGGGATAGCTTTTCCCCCCAGGCAAAGAGAAAAGGAAGGACGGCGTTCACCACGATCTCCCTGGCTCGACCCCGCCCAATGAGACTCGGGTTCCACCCGGCTTCAATTCCAAAATCATAATGAGACGCCCAGTAGCCCCCAACCTGGACCATAAGGCTTTGCTCCAGCTCCCTTTGAACCCGGCCGACAGAGGCCTGGCCTACCGTGGCCAACATATCTCCCAGCAAGCCTCCCCCATGCCTGGAAAGCAGGTAGCTGGCAGCAACAATACGGCGAGGCGGGAAGTTCTCCGGCCTGACCCTGAAGAAACGCCAATCGAAGGCGCTCATCGTCTCCCCGACGTCGAAGGCCCTCCATGCCTGCTGCAACCTTTTCACCTCCGGTTCATTACAGCCAGACAGGTGGTCACTCCCATAGTTCCCAAGGCGCTGTGCCGGAAGCAATCCGGCTATGCCCAACATCAGGGCCTGCATTTCCACAGTATCCCCTCGGGTGGCAAATTGCTTCAACGCACTTAGTGGCAGTAGTCGAGCTAGCTCCTCAAAAGGGCCCTTGTTCTTGGCATAGCCCAGACCTCTCATAATGCCTCCATAGAGCACCTCATCCGGCTCGTTGGCAGCTGCTTTGGCTCGGAATCTTGCTGATTTGGAACGGAAACGCTCCTCTCCAGCTTTATCTAACAACTCACCTACCGCGGCTCCATCATGGCAGTGCAGCACCTGATGGCCGGCTCCCTTAGGCACCAGAGACAGATGCACTGCCTGCTGCAGTTCCTCCAGTGAGCCACTAAGATAGGGAGACAGGGCCAAAATTGGCACCTTTTCCCCACTCTGGAGCACGCTGACTTCCCTGCCGTCATTCCACATGACTACGTGCAGGATGACCCCATTATAGTTGGGATCCCTGTGATGCCCGTGGGCCTGCCACTCACGGGAGCGCACATGAAGCTCAACATCCCCGTGGAGTCGCTTTCCCCCGTCAATGGTGATGGTGGCATGGCAGAAATCGGGCCCCCTATCACTATTCTGGCTACCCGGGAAGAATACCCGCACTCCTTTGCCGTCAGCAGTCATCAAAGCCTCTCTGCTTATCAGTTGCTGCTTCCAGATCTGTGCCAGAAGACTCTCCCTAATCATCGATGACCACCTCTTTGGCCTTTCTTAAGATGCGGATGAGTCTACACTATAACGTGTAGCCATGGCCAAAAAAAGACTGCTTCCACACCGACAGAATTCAAAACCCAGTGGTGTCCGTGTTTCAGTTGATAATTCCAGGCCTATCTTCGTTTGGCCCTGCTGTCATTCGTTATTCGTGGTTCGGTTGTGCTGCTCGTTTCGTCTTTCGTCGCTCGGATGCGTCGCCCCTTAGCCTGACTAGATTTCGTTCAGGCGACCAATAAGTTGCAATACGGCCTTTCTGACTTCGTCCATACCCGCTCTACGAATCCCCATACGAGCGGGGCAACCAGCTTCGCTTCTCGTCGATAACATGTATCACCCGCCAGCCTCGCCTCTCCAGTTCAGCCCCGATAAAACGCCGGTGACAGCGCCAGGGGAGTCTCTCAGCACAGACGATGGCTGTCTTCCTTTCCCGGGCTACCTCCTCCACCTTCCCCACCCCCTCCTGGAATTCCTCACTGGCCAGGAAAGCCTGGTATCCCCCTCTTCTATATCCTCCCAGCTTGTCGCCTAGATGGTAGTACTTGATATCCTCCCGTGGTAACGACCTCGCCAGTTCTTCCCCCTTGAAGTGTTCAAAGCGGCTGCTGGGGAAGCGGCGCACATCAAGCACCGCCTCAACCCCAAGGTGCTTCAGCAGGGCTACAAACTCCGCTAGGCTACGTGTGCTTGTCCCCAGGGTATACACCAACCTGTTCATCGACCATAACCCTGCCCCATTATACACGGTTACGTGTATTTGTCAAGGTCTGCGACAGAAGGATGCTTGATTGTCATCCTGACACAGGCCAAGATAGCTACGAAGACGGACGATGGTCAACGCGTGTTATGTGCCACGTCTCAAATATATGTGAACAATGTAAACAAGAATCAAACCCAGAACCCGAGCCAAGTTCTAAGCAATATGTAAACCCAGGGAACCAGAGAATTGAGGGGGTTGTAAAGCGGTTACCTACCCCTCTTCTTGGGTGCGGCCGGACCCGTACTCAAAGCCAGCGCTCTCAGCGATAATGCTCAGCAGGGTCGAGGAGGCGCCGCGAGGCTTGTACATCCCTGTCTCCCATTCGCTGACAGTCTGCTGACGTGTTCCCAGCTCGTCAGCCAGCTCCTGCTGGGTTAGACCCAGGTGCTGCCGCAGAGCACGGATGCGCTGCTTGTCCCAGTCCTGCCTCTTCCTTCGCTTCATCTCGCTTATGCTACACGATATAGTGTATTTCTGTCAACAGGAATCTCTCTGCCTGTCAGCGATGGCACTTCCTTTCACAGGTGGGCGCTCTGTCACCCGCCTGCCTCTAGCAAGCGGCTTGGTGGTTTTCACACCGTGGAAACCGCTGACAACGCATATACAACTTCCCATGGTATAATCCTTGGCAAGGCCCCCCCAGAGCTTCACCAGAGGAAACTGGCTGCAGCGGTCCCGAGCAGGCTTTACCGTTGTGGGTGCCGTAGGCATATCATCGATGCCAAGGCCGAAGAGCGATGAGCACCGTGGCACTGCCAGTTAAAATGGCTGATCACGGCTTCCTTGATCAGTGTGGCCCTTGCCAGGCATGAGCGTGCCGGACCGAGGGCCTGGATATGAGAGGAGCGGCAGATAGACGCCACATCACCCGCCACGGAGGCAACTGAACGGACCTCTCGATTGCTATTGCTGTGCGGGGCAATTGCACCGCCGGTGCTGGTTGTTTTCCTCATCAGTGCCGCGCTGGTGACGCCTGGCTACAGCCACCTGTCGGAAACGGTTAGCCAGTTGGGAGTGCAGGGCAGGCCCCACCCGGAGGTGATTAATGCTGGCTTCATCGTCTATGGCCTCCTGATCAACGGCTTCGCTTACGGCCTGTATCGACGGCTGGGACGCCACAGGGGTGCCAAGACTGTCTGGCTTTTGTTGGCGATTTCCGGGGTCGGCATCCTGCTCTCAGGCATCGTCCACGCTGACTCGGAGGCACTCGATGCACCGACCACACTGGAAGGCACCGTGCACAGCGTCTTCGCCCAGGTGGCCTTCTTCGCCTTTGCGATCCAAATCATAGTTTTTGCCAGGATCGTGTACCGCAAGCCAGTCTGGCGCGGCTTCACACAGCTCTCCGTGGCCATCGTGGTGGTCGACCTGGTGCTGTCCCTGATGTTTCTGATGGAAGTGTCCAGGTCGGTCGAAGGGGCGCTACAACGCTCTTTCCTGGGACTATCGCTGGTTTGGGTGGAGGCGGTCTCCCTGCGGTCTCTTCGGCTGCCCAGCGGCGCCGACTCGCCAGAATCACCTCGCCTGTAGTGCTGCCCTACAGGATTTTCTAGATTTGTCCGCAGGGGACAGTTTTGGGTAGAATTGGCTCAAGCTAAGCGCCGCAATACGAGGTAGTTTTCTCAGGCTGATTCCAAAAATGGGCATAATTCATCGGCAATCGAGCGCCAGAGCGGCCCCCACATGCCAGCATTGTGGCAGGGACTCGCCCCTCGTCTCCCAGGCCCTGGGGTTAGGGCTGGATTGCATTCGAAGAGACTTCGCCCAGGTTCTCCCCCTTATTGAGAAAGCTCACAGTGTGGCAAGAAGACCTTTCAACCTCCCTGAGCGGCCTCCCAGGGCTGAGGGAGGACTCGAATGCCAGCTTTGTGCCAATGAGTGCCGTATTCCCCGGGATGGCAGGGGCTACTGCGGACTGCGCACCAACAGAGAAAATAGTCTTTTCGGTGCCACCGCCAGGAAAGGCAATGTCAGCTGGTACTATGATGCCCTGCCCACCAACTGCGTGGCCGATTGGGTTTGTCCCGGTGGAACCGGGGCCGGTTATCCTCAGTTTGCCTACTCTCAAGGACCTGAATATGGCTACAAGAACCTGGCTGTCTTCTATCAGGGTTGCTCCTTTGATTGCCTGTTCTGTCAGAACTGGCACTATCGCTACTCGTCAACGGGGGAGAGCAAGGTTGATGCCTCGGAGCTGGCTGAGGCAGTGGATGACCGCACTGCCTGCGTCTGCTACTTTGGTGGTGACCCATCACCTCAACTGCCGCATGCCCTTCGAGCCTCCCGGTTGGCTCTGGAAAGCAGCGAAGGCAGGATCCTGCGCATCTGCTGGGAGACCAACGGCTCGATGCACCCGGGATTGTTAAAACAGGCGGCGGACTTTTCTCTCAACTCCGGCGGTTGTATTAAGTTTGACCTCAAGGCCCGGAGCGAGGAACTGCACCTTGCCCTCTGTGGCGTGAGCAATAAAAGGACCCTGGAAAACTTCACGCTGCTGTCTGAATACGTCGAGAAAAGGCCCTCGCCTCCCTTCCTAGTAGCCAGCACCTTGCTCATCCCGGGATATATAGACAAGGAGGAAATATCCGGAATTGCCGCCTTTATTTCCTCCCTCAGCCCTGACATTCCTTATGCTCTCCTTGCCTTCCACCCCCAATTCTTGATGAACGATTTGCCGCCTACCTCCAGACGACACGCCCAGGAATGCCTGGCAGAGGCAAAGGCACAGGGACTAAGAAATGTCAGGTTGGGCAATATCCATCTGCTGGGTGATCGCTACTAAACCCAAGCAGGCTTGGGACGGGCGGTGAATATCAACCGAAGCAATTATGGGGATGTTTCCTCAGTAGCCAGTCTCTTTGTTGATCGCCTATGAGGTTTACTTGCCACCCCTGACTCTCCAGCCCCAGCGCGACAAAAGCACGGTAGACTTATCCCTAAGGCAAAGGGCAGTGACAAAGCATCCTACTAAGGAGCCTTTAGGGAGGGCAGCAGGTCTTCCAAAGACAACGTATTCAGTATGTGCCCCGCCTCACACCAGCCACGGCGGGCCACGCCGACACCAAAGCGCATGAGGGCCAGGTGCTCCGTGGCATGAGCATCAGTGCCTATGAGAAGCTTCACCCCCAGTTCCCTGGCACGAAAGACGTGGATATCCTTCAGATCGAGGCGGTCTGGCATGGCATTGATCTCCAGGGCGGTGCCGGTCTCAGCCGCAGAGCGAAAGACTGCCTCCAGGTTCAGGGCAACCGGCTCCCTCTCACCCAGCAGCCGGCAGGTGGGATGGGCCAATATGTCCACATGGGGATTCTCTATGGCACGCAGGACCCTGTGGGTCATCTTCGGCTCCTCCTGTCCCATAGCCGAGTGCACCGCAGCTATCACCACATCAAGCTCCTTCAGGATATCGTCAGGAAGGTCAAGGCTTCCATCAGCACGGATGTCTACCTCGATACCGGTAAGAAGCCGAAGGTCTCCCAGTCCTTCATTCAGCCTGGTGATTTCTGCCACCTGCTGTCGCAGCCGCTCTTCATCCAGACCATGGGCAATTCCCCTGCCCTGGGAATGCTCGGTAATGGCCAGGTACTGATAGCCCATGGCACGAGCTGCCACAGCCATGGCTTCAAGGGAGTCATGGCCGTCGCTCCAGTTGGTGTGGACGTGAAGGTCCCCCTTGATATCCGAAATCTTTACCAGCTCAGGGATGCTGCCCTGCTCCGCCCTGTCCACCTCCTGTTGGCCCTCTCGCAACTCCGGCGGAATCGGCTGGAGGCCGAGGCGGTGATAGAAGTCCTCCTCATGGGCAAACTTCTCCAGTTCGCCACTTCGCAGGTCGGTGATGCCATATTCACTCAACTTCAATCCCTGTCGCTGGCCCCTTTCCCGGAGAGCGATGTTGTGCTGCTTGCTGCCGGTAAAATACTGGAGCAGCGAGCCGAAGGCATCGTCTTCCACCACACGGAGGTCCACCTGAAGGTCGCGGTGAGTGACTATGCTGGCCTTGGTCCCCCCTTTAACCAGCACCTCCTTCGCCTGGGACATGGTGGTGAAGGCCTCGATGACCGCCTCCGCATCCCCGGAGGTACACATCAGGTCAATATCTCCTATTGTCTCTCTGAAGCGGCGCAGGCTTCCTGCCGGGGTGAGATTGTGCAGGTCAACACCCTGTTCAAGGGACATCATGATGTATTCTGCCAGCGGCAAGGCAACGCCAAGGGGAATGCGACGTTCCTTGGTGCGCGTCGAATGAATGTGACGCAGGATGTTTTCCGCCGTCTTGTCGCCCAGGCGGAACAGGCTGGCCACCTTTCCTTCAACGATAGCCGCCTCCAGCTCCTCCACCGATCTTATCCCCAGTTCGGTAGAGAGCCGCAGGGCGATCTTGGGGCCGATGCCAGGTATATCCAGGAGGGCGATAATCCCCTCAGGAAACTCAGCCCGAAGCCTCTCGTAGTATTCCAGGCGGCCGGTAGTCAGCAGCTCGGTGATTTTTTTGGCTATGGCGTCGCCTATGCCGGGGACCTCTTTCAGTCTGCCCTCCTTCATTAGCTGCTCCAGCCCAACAGGCACCTGCTCTATGGAGCGAACAGCCTTCTGATAAGCCCTCACCTTGAAGGGTATCTCCCCTTTGAGCTCCAGGAAGTCGGCGATATCCTGGAATACCTTGGCAATCTCGCTGTTCTTCATCGGCCGGATGCTTTCCAAGTCCTGAGATTATGCCTGGGATACTAGCTGACCTGTCCTAAACAGACAATGGGGACGCACGTTTCGATACCGCGGACAGCAAGACCGTAGCCCCTTGCCATCGACTCACCACAGGTTTCACAGCCGCCGGCGGAACGACCTGAAGGTCGTTCCCTACCTGGTAGGAAGCATCCCTGGATTGCTTCGAGCCACATATCAATTGGCAGCGGATTGGCTTGGTCTGACCGACGGAACAGCCACAATGTAGGGATGAACCTTCAGGTTCATCCGAAGCGAGGGCCCACGCGCCGGGCGACTGACAAGAGGATGGAGGCAATTCTGTTTTCATACCAGATCACACCCATCTTTTTATAAGACCACCAGCCTTAGTCCATTTTTAATACTTCCAGCCCCGTTTTCTCAGCTATTAGATCAAAGTGCCGGTCGCAGTGGAGAAGAGGGATATTGTTTTCGATAGATAGCAAAGCGATATATGTCTCTGTCATGGGAACGGCGACTCCTTCCCTGAAGAGATCGAAGGAGAATCTGGATAGTCTCCTCCAGAAACCCTCTTCTACAGGGAGGTAGATTAGCCCCTCCAATAACTCGGTTAGCCTTTCATATTCTTCCTCTGATCTTGTGCCTCGCAATATCTCCACCTTTATGATGCCAGGGAGAAGTATGTTCCCTTCAATTATTAGCTGCCTGACTATTTCCTTTAGCCTGCTGCTGCCCTTGGGGCGGAAAGACTGTACCCAGGCAGAGGTATCAACTATCACCTTACTCATCGGCTCTCATTTTCTCCAAATCTTCCCAGGTGTAGCCAAAATCGTAATTGCCGATCAGCGAAACAAGCTTCTCCCTTCTTCTCAGATCCAGGTATGTTTTTATGGCCGTGATTATGGCCTCTTTCTTTGTCTTAGCCTGGGTCTCTTTTAACAGGCCACTCATTAGGTCATCCTGTATATCTATGAGCGTCCGCATATAAGCACCCCTCCATATATCCATTGACTGAAGAATAGTATATCATAATTGATGAGGATTGGCAATGGGTCTGGGCTAAAGCGTGGCCTCTCTCATCGACTGCTCTAACTCTACGGGCAGCCCTATTCGGATCGAGCTGAAGTCTCCGAAGGTCGCCTGAGGTCGCCTGAGGCGACTCTGTTGACCGACTCTGTAGAGCGACTCGCCGTGGCGAGCTCGATCCCTACGTTCCTCTATACATCGCTCCCGGCTTAGGAGATTCCATCCCAAGTAGGGAACGACCTGAAGGTCGTTCCGCCAGTCCAGGGTGGGTTGGACCCCTGGCCTAAGCGAGTTTTCACCGGCTCTCTCGGACAGCCTCCTTAGATTCGATTAACCGTACGTTTGACGGCAGACGGCATCCTGATGTGACCCCACCATATTGGCAACCCGAAGCCCACAATTCGCCTCACCTCCCGCAGCACTTCTTGTATTTCTTGCCGCTGCCGCAGGGGCAGGGGTCGTTGCGTCCCACTTTCTTATCTCCCCCCACCGCCCCCCCTCTGCCCGCCACCCCCTGCGCTGCTGTATCCCTCTTTACAATATTGACATGATAGATGGTGTGCGCCACATCATGCTGTATGCTAGCTTTCATGCTCTGGTAAAAGGCAAACCCCACCTTCTTATAGGCATCCAGCGGGTTAATGTTTCCCACCGCCTGAAGCCCAATCCCCTGGCGCTCGTGCTCCATCATGGTCAGGTGCTCCATCCAGAGACGATCCAGGGTGCGCAGCATCACCAAGCCCTCCAGTTTCCGCATAGCCTCTGGCCCGATCTCCTCTTCCTTCTTCTCGTAGAGGTATTCAGCGTACTCAACCAGCATCGATTCGATCTCCTCCGGGCTTTTCTCGGAAAGAGCCCGAGGATTCAGTTCCGATGGTGGAGGCATGATGCGGCTCACCTCCTCCAGCAGTCCCTCTATGTCCGGCTGATCGCCATCAACACGGGCTGCCACCAATCCCAGCAGCTCGTCTGCAATCATGGACTGGATATTGGCTTTGAGGTCAACGTCTCCATTGAGAATCCTCTTTCTCTCAGCGTAGATCTCCTCACGGTGTTTGTTCACCACATCATCGTAGTCCACCAGGTGTTTGCGTATCTCAAAGTGATAGCCCTCGACCTTGACCTGGGCATTTGCAATGGCCCTGCTTACCAGACGGTTCTCAAGAGGCGCATTATCATCACCGATACCCGCCCACTCCATAAAGCCTTTCACCCTTTCACCACCAAAACGACGCACTACATCATCCTCAAGGGAGACATAGAAACGGGAGCCTCCCGGATCTCCTTGACGCCCCGAGCGACCACGGAGCTGGTTATCAATACGTCGGGCCTCATGCCGCTCAGTGCCAATGATCTGGAGCCCGCCAACCTCCACTACCTTGTTATGGTCTGCCAGCCACTCGTCTTCACTGCGGCCTTCAGGATTTCCCCCCAGGATTATGTCAACCCCACGCCCGGCCATATTGGTAGCCACTGTCACCCCCCCAGGCTTCCCCGCCTGCGCAATTATGTAAGCCTCCTTCTCGTGGTTCTTGGCATTCAATACCTCGTGAGGTATTCCCTGCCTCATCAGTAGCTCACTCAGGTGTTCCGACTTCTCAATGGATGTGGTGCCTACCAGTACCGGGCACTGCTCCTTATGGAGCCTTTCTATCTCATTAGCTACGGCCTGAAATTTGACCTCTTCGGTCCTGTATATCTGGTCTGTATGGTCGACTCGAATCATTGGCTTATCGGTGGGAATGACTGCAACATCCAGCTTGTATATCTTGTGGAACTCCTCAGCCTCGGTAACCGCTGTCCCCGTCATCCCGGCCAGTTTCTGGTAAAGGCGGAAATAGTTCTGGAAGGTGATAGTTGCCAGGGTGATGCTCTCTCGCTGGATGTTTACCCTCTCTTTGGCTTCGATTGCCTGGTGCAGGCCCTCTGAGTATCTTCGACCGAACATCAGCCGGCCGGTGAACTCGTCGACAATGACAACCTGACCATCCTTTACTACGTAGTCCCTATCCTTCTTGTAGAGGACCTGGGCTTTGAGAGCGGTATCCAGGTAGCGGGTAAGGGCGTAGTTGCTTGGATCATAGAGGTCGGGGGACTTGAGCAAGCCCTCTTTTCTGAGCATCTTCTCCATCTTATCAACACCGGCGTCAGTAAGGTTAGCAGCTCTGTCCTTGTCGTCTATGAAGTAGTCTTCCTCAGCGACCAGCCGAGGGGCAAGTCTGGCAAAGGTGTAATACATCTTCCCTGCTTCTTCAGCGGGGCCACTGATGATAAGAGGAGTACGGGCTTCATCAATAAGAATATTGTCTACCTCATCCACGATGGCGTAGTTCAACGGGCGCTGTCCGCACTGACGGAGGTCAACCACCATATTGTCGCGCAGGTAGTCAAAGCCAAACTCATTGTTAGTACCGTAGGTTATGTCAGCCTCGTAGGCTTGGCGGCGAGACACGGGGCGCATGGCCGGCCACCTGGGGTCTTCAGACTCGTAGGCCGGGTCGTAGACATAGGAAGCCTCATGCTGGATACTGCCTACGCTTACTCCCAGAGCATAGTAAATGGGCCCCATCCAGTGGGGATCACGCTTTGACAGATAGTCGTTAACCGTGACCAGATGGCACCCCTGCCCGGTGATGGAGTTGAGATACAGGGGGAGGGTTGCCACCAGGGTCTTGCCTTCACCGGTCTTCATCTCGGCTATTTTGCCCTGGTGAAGGACTATCCCCCCCATCAGTTGAACATCGAAGTGGCGCTGACCAATGGTGCGCTTGGCCGCCTCACGGACGGCGGCGAAGGCTTCCGGCAGGAGTTCATCGACCCCGGCGCCATCTCGATAGCGATCCTTGAACTGGTCAGTCTTGGCTCGCAGTTCAGCATCGCTAAGTCCTTCGAATTCAGGCTCCAGGGCATTTATCCTGGCTACCAGCGGGTGCAGCCGCCTTAGCTCTCTCTCATTGGAATCACCCAGATTGCCCAGCCACTTGAACATCTTTCCTGTTACTCAGATTCAAACATTGCTCCCATAGACAGGCCGGTGTGGATGCGGTGAATGGCCTCTCCCAGAAGAGGTGCCATAGAAAGAACGGTAATCTTGTCCAGCTTTTTGTCCTGTGCAATAGGGATGGTATCAGTCACCACTACCTCCTTCACCGGCAAGGAAGCTATCCTTTCCATGGCAGGCCCGGAGAAAACGGGATGAGTGCAGCAGGAGTACACTTCTTTTGCCCCTCGCTCCAAAACAGCGGTCACTGCGCCGACAAGGGAGCCAGCGGTGTCAATCTCGTCATCTATGGTAAGGGCACGTTTCCCCTCCACGTCGCCGATGACGTTTAGTGTTTCCGCCCTGTCCACGTTGCCCACCCGCCTCTTCTCAATAATGGCCAGAGGGGCGTTCAACTTCTCTGCTAGGTCTCTTGCTTGCTTTGAGATCCCGATATCAGTAGCCACTACCACCAGGTCATCGATGGCCTTTTCCCTAAAATAGCCACTCAAAAGGTAGAAAGCGGTTAGCTCATCCACCGGAATGTGGAAGAAACCCTGGATCTGGCCAGCATGCAGGTCTACAGAAAGCACACGATTTGCCCCAGCCGCGGTGAGAAGATCGGCAATGAGCCTGGCTGTTATGGGTACTCGGGGCTGGTCCTTCTTATCGGTGCGTCCATAGCCATAATAGGGGATCACTGCGGTGACTCTCCCCGCCGAGGCACGCTTTACGGTGTCCAGCATGATGAAAAGCTCCATCAAGCTCTTGTTTACCGGGGCGCAAGTCGGCTGGACGACGAAGACATCCCTCTCCCTTACATGCTCCAGGAGGCGCACGAAGATATTCCCATTACTGAATTCAGTGACCTCGGCTTTGCCCAGAGGTATGTGTAGGTAGTCACATATGCCCTGGGTTAAAGCGGGATGAGCATTACCAGTAAACACCTTCAACTCGTCAATCATCGCCCCTCCTCAAAGCCGTTGTTTTGCTACCTCAGTATAGCACAGCGATATTTAGCCATCCAATCAAGCCAGCATAGCAGCAGTAGTAGCACTGCTCAGCAGATGAGGCCCTTTGAACAATCCTACTTGTCATTCTGAGCTAGCCTCGGGTCGCCAGAGGTCTCCACAGGTCTCCTGAGGCGACTCTGTCGACCGACTCTACCGAGCGACTCTGTCGACCGACCGAAGAACCTAGAAATCCTTCGCTGTCCCCTGAGGTGGCTATCAAACTGCCTGCGCCACCGACTTGACAGCTCTTTCTTTCAGGGATATAATGCAACCAGTTGCAATTAGTGCCAGTCCCGCGAGCAAGGGCTTGCAATAACCATCGAAGCAGCAAGGTGATAACTAGAATGATGCCAAAGGTGCTGTCGTTGCTTATCACCGCCCCGAAGCGCACTTGCCACCACTCGCCACACTCCAGGAGAGAAGGATGCATATTCCCGACGGTTTCCTGAACATCGCCACAGTAGCAACAACTGCTGCTGTCTCCACAGGCGTGGTGAGCTACGCCGTCAGGACAGCAAACAAGAAGCTAGACGAAAAGCAGATTCCCTTATTCGGCGTAACGGCTGCTTTCATCTTCGCCGCCCAAATGCTGAACTTCCCTGTATTTGGAGGCACCTCGGGTCACCTTGTTGGAGCAACTCTGGCAGCTATTCTCCTGGGACCCTGGGCTGCGGTGCTGATAATGACCTGTGTCCTTGCGGTACAATGTTTGGTTTTCCAGGATGGGGGTCTTCTGGCACTGGGGGCCAACGTACTTAATATGAGCATCATTGCTAGCTTTGTCGGATATTACTTGTATCAAGGCATTGCCTATCTCGGCGGAGGAGACAGAAAAGGGAAACTGGTTGGCAGCTTCGTCGGTGCTTGGGGTGCAGTGTTCGTTGCTTCCGCTGCCTGTGCCGTCGAACTGGGGGTTTCAGGTACCTCACCCCTTTCACTCGCCCTTCCAGCAATGGCAGGCTGGCATGCCCTTATCGGCATCGGTGAAGGGCTAATCACCACGACAGTGCTCAGCTTGGTGCTGGCAACAAGAAAGGACTTGCTACAGCTGCAGAAGATATAAAGGAGTGGACGTGAAGCTGAAGTGGTGGCACATTGCTCTAATTGTTTCCTTGCTAGTGGCACTTCTGTCGCCCCTTGCCTCCGGCTCTCCTGACGGCCTGGAGAAAGTGGGTGAAGATAAGGGGTTCATCGAAGAAGCCGCAGAGCCACCTTATGAGCTTATTGCCGATTACCTTTTCCCCAGTGTGGAAAATGAAGCCGCAGCAACGATCCTGGCTGGGATAATCGGCACTGTGGCAATCTTTGGGCTGACCTACTGCGCCGCCCGACTGCTGAGAGGAAGGGCAAAGAACAATCGAAGCAGAGGCTTGGTGAAAAAGATCAATCCTCCTTCACAGACTGACTAGGGAGAATCGTATGGAGCACAACTTCCTTGACCGGTACAGCGATCTGGATAGCTTGATACACAAACTCGATCCACGCACCAAGCTCATCACCACCATAGCCTTTATCTTCGCCGTGGTTCTCACGCCGGCCACTGAGTGGCAAGCCTTTGCCTGCTATTTTGCACTGGTCGCCAGTTTGGTTCTACTCTCTAAGTTGCCGCTCCTCTACGTGCTGAAAAGGGCTCTGGTCATCATACCCTTCGTCCTGTTGGTTGGTATCTTTAACCTCTTCAGATCGGGAGAGGCCGTAGCCAGCCTCCATATCTGGCATTGGCAGGTCTCCATTACGCAGGAGGGTCTGCTAGTCTTCTGGAATGTGTTTGTCAAGGCGTCTCTCTCCATGCTGAGCCTGATCCTGTTATCGTCGACGACAAAGTTCTCCAATCTCCTGAAGGGGTTACAGCAGTTGAGAATGCCCAGAGTAATGGTAATGATCCTTTCCTTTGCCTACCGTTACATCTTTGTTCTAGTTGACGAAGCAATGCGAATGCGCCGTGCCAGAGATAGTCGCAACTTTGGCGGCAAACGGGTCTCACAGATAAGGACAATCGGCAACATGATTGGCATCCTCTTCCTGCGCAGTTATGAAAGGGGTGAGAGAGTTTATGCAGCCATGGTTTCGCGTGGCTATGATGGACAGATCAGGGAAACCAGTCCTGTGATTTTCAGCCACAGGGATGCCTATTTTGGCATCGCTACTCTGCTGCTGCTTGTCTCCATCAGCCTTGTGACCCTATTCTGGTAAACTGCGTGAAGGATATGCCTTTGGATATACCCAGAGAGAGAGTAATGACAGAGACCCTAAGAATTGATCGCCTTTCCTTCAATTATTCTGATGGACACCAGGCACTGCGGGACATAAGCCTGGTGATAAGCTCAGGTGAGACAGTGGGGCTAGTCGGACCCAACGGGGCAGGTAAATCGACCTTGCTGCTCCACTTTAATGGCATCCTCCATAGCAATGGTTCGGTGCAAGCTTTTGGGATGTCTGCTACAGGCAAGAATCTCAAGATTATCAGAAAGAAGATAGGCCTAGTTTTCGAGGATCCCAACGACCAACTCTTTTCACCGACTGTGTTTGATGATGTTGCCTTCGGACCCATAAACATGGGTCTCTCTGAAGAGGAGGTACAGCAGCGGGTGAGTCGCGCTCTGAGCTGGGTGGGAATGTCTGGCTATGAGCCACGTTCTCCCCATCATCTCAGTATGGGTGAGAAGAAGCGCATTGCCATTGCTACCGTCCTCTCCATGGAACCAGAAGCCCTGGTGTTTGATGAACCGACCAGCAATCTCGATCCCAGAAGCAAGTGGGCTCTTACTGAGCTGCTAATGCAGCTGCCGATAACAAAGATTATCGCCACTCATGACCTGGACACAGTAAGGCGTCTCTGCCAGCGCACTATCCTTCTTGACGAAGGAAGGATAATAGCCGACGGGCCTACCGCAACTATCCTGTCCAACCTCCCCTTGCTCCAGGCACATGGACTGGCACCCCCGCGAAAGGCTTATTAGGTACTAAGTCCTCGTATCAATTGACACACCAAGAAACGATCCGGCTCACATCTCGAGGCTGATGTCAAGCGCCCTTGCAGAGTGAGTAAGAGCACCGACGGAGATGAAGTCAACCCCCGCCTCAGCTACCCGACGCACGTTGTCCAGGGTAATGCCTCCAGAGGCCTCCAGCAAGGCCCGACCTTTGACCAACTCCACTGCATACCGCATTTCTTCGGGGCTCATGTTATCCAACATGACTATGTCTGCGCCAGCCTCGACAGCTTCCAGGGCTTCGTCGCTGGAGCCTACCTCCACCTCCACCTTTAGAGCCGAAGGGGCTTTTTGTCTCGCCGTGGCAACGATGTCCTTCAGGCTCATTCCCTGAGAGCGAAGCGAGGCGAGGTGATTATCCTTAATGAGAACGCCATCACCAAGGTGGAAACGGTGGTTATGGCCCCCACCCACCCTGACAGCGTGCTTTTCCAAAAGCCTCATCCCTGGAGTGGTCTTCCGCGTGTCCATGACGCAGGCGTTTAGGCCCCTGATCGCCTCCACGTAACGACGGGTCTCCGTGGCAATGCCGCTGAGCCGCTGCAAGAAGTTAAGTGCCACCCGCTCCCCGGCGAGAATGCTGGCTACCCTTCCTTCGAGCTTGGCTATCACATCGCCTGGCCGTACCTCTTTTCCTTCGGCGCTGGTTATGTCAAATCGAACAGAAGAGTCAACCCGATGAAAGACAATACCAGCTACTTCTATCCCTGCCAATACCCCATTAGCCTTAGCCACTATAGAGGCTTTCCCTGTCAACTCGTAGGGGATAATGGCCTGAGTCGTGACGTCGTCCCAGACTGAGTCCTCAGCCAGAGCGCGATCGACTATCTCCTCTACCTGTTGCCAACTTATTTCCAGTGCCTTACTCTCTCTTAAACACAATATGCCTCAGCCAGTCCGGTGACGGCTCAGGATAATCAGTACGAAAGTGTGCGCCACGGCTCTCCTTCCTTATCAGAGCCGCCTCTGCCATTAGTCGAGCTGTCAGCACCAGGTTGCTCAACTGGAGGGAATCATGATCGGAAGCTTCTTCCAGGCTCCTCTCCCACCCAGCGAGGACGCCCGCTGCTCCCTCCAGAGGCTCACCAGAACGAATAATCCCTACCTTTTCCCACATCAATGTCTGAAGGCCTGAAAGACTCGGGGGCGGGGCCGACACAGGAACCTGCCGTTGCGGAAGGGAATAGCAATCCTGTTCACTCCCTGTCATGGCCTGTCTCGTACTTCCCTCCCCCCTTCTCTGCATTGCCCGCTTGCTGAAGACCAAGACCTCCAGTAGCGAATTGCTGGCCAACCTGTTGGCTCCGTGTACCCTGGTGCAAGCTACCTCACCAACGGCAAAGAGTCCATCAACGTTGGTTTCACCCCAGGTGTTCGTCCTTACCCCTCCCATCATATAGTGGGCAGCCGGGGCCACCGGAATGAGCCCTTTGGTAATATCCAGACCATGTTCAAGACAGAAACGGTAAATGTGGGGAAAGCGCGTCGTAATCAGACGAGGTGGTAGGTGTGTTACGTCAAGAAAGACCCTATCACTTCGCGTTTTCTTCATTTCATACAGGATGCTACGAGTTGCCACATCCCGAGGCGCTAGCTCTGCCTCAGGGGTATAGTCAGGCATGAAGCGGTAACCCTCCACATTGCGTAGTATGCCCCCCTCTCCTCTAACCGCCTCCGAGATAAGAAAGGGGTGTACCCCTGGTAGACGAACTGCCGTGGGATGAAACTGGAAGAACTCCATATCGACAATCTCGGCCCCTGCTCTAAAGGCGAGGGCAACGCCATCGCCAGTGGCCACCTCTGAGTTTGTAGTGTACTTGAATAGACGCCCAGCCCCGCCAGAAGCCAGAATGAGGCTGTGGCAAGCAAATTCCTCAATGGAGCTGGTACGGCAATCAAGAGCCTTTACCCCAGCGACCTTTCCAGCTTCGACTATGATCTCTGTGGCCAGGCAGTGCTCCAGGACCTCAATGCCACAGGCACGGACCTGACGACTGAGAGTGAGTTCTATATGCTCACCGGTAGCATCACCACCAGCATGTAGCACGCGGGGAACTGTATGGGCTGCCTCTCTGGTCAGGGCAATCTCTCCGTTGATCGTATCAAAAGGAACACCAAAATCGATCAGGTCAGCGATGCGATCAGCAGCCTCTTCTACCAGAAGGTGCACCGCTTCGGGATCAGACAATCCCGCCCCTGCCTCCGTGGTATCCTGAAGGTGAATTTCAGGCGAGTCACCTTTCCCTATTGCCGCAGCAATCCCTCCTTGGGCATATTTGGTGTTGCAATCATCAATGCTTCCCTTGGTCAGGATCAAGACACTGCCCTGCTTTTGAGCCAGCAAGGCGGTGTACAGCCCGGCAATGCCACTGCCGACAACAACATAGTCATAGCTGGCCATCTAGTGCATCTCCCACCTGAGTATTTTACCCGCTGAGGCGCTCACCCACATTCTAAACGCATACCGGTCTGAGGGAAAAAGGAACTGAGCCACTATGGTGCCTGAACGCACTTCGAGTTTACCTTCTAGATAGTATGAGGGCACACCGTCTTCCGTGACTAATCTCACCTGGCTAAAGTCAACTTTGGCACCACGATATCGTTCCATTAGAAACGTCCTGCATACTTCCTTCGCCTCTTCTTCCGTCAACTCTTTGTGCCAACTCATTCAGCTACCCCTGCATTAGTGCTTAGAGAGTATCATATTTGGCCTTTCCCCATCAACAACGTCTGTAGGAGAAAGGGCCGCAGGTAGCAGGCAGGATGGAAACAGTCAGGCCGTCGTAGCGGACTCCATGATAGTAGGCGCTGGACGGGTACCTTAAGCCTCCAGCATCTGAGCTAACGTCTCCCGGTGAGAGTCGGCGTCACCGAAGGCCACTTCTGCCGCCTTGGCACGCCTGGAATAGAGTTGCATATCGTGATCCAGGGTAAAGCCTATTGCCCCATGGACTTGATGTCCCAGGGAGGCCACCTGTCTGGAGGCATCGCTGGTCCACGCTTTGGCCGCAGCCACTTCCATATCACAGGGTAACCCTTCAGTCAGCTTCCAGGCTGCCTGGTAAGCCAGATATCGGGCGCTGTCGACAGCTATGGCCATATTAGCGCAGTGGTGCTGAACAGCCTGGAAACTACCGATAGGGCGGTCAAATTGCACCCTTTCCTTGGCATAATCAACCGTCATCTCCAGGACCTGCTGCGCTGCACCTACCATTTCAATACTCTTGGCTACTGCCGCCCGCTGCAAAAGCTTGCGCACCACATCCCAGCCACCGTCAGGCTGACCCAGTATGTTTTTCGCAGCCACCTCAACACCGTTGAACACCACCTCGCACTGCCTATCCTTAGCCAGAGACGAAAGCAACTCACAGGTCATCCCCTGGCTGTCGCGGTTAACCAGAAACAAGCTAATGCCCTCTTCGGGATTGCTTCCTTTTCCTGTTCTGGCAACACATATTATCCAGTCAGCAACGTGCGCATCAGGCACAAACAGCTTTGTACCGCTGATAACGTACTGCTCTTTGTCTGGAACTGCTTCAACAGTGATGCTGGCGGCGTCATAAGTGCCACCAGGCTCAGTCAACGCCAGAGTCATAATCACCTTGCCGTCGGCTATTTGAGGCAAAAACTCTTTCCTCTGTTCCTCGCTCCCGGCATCCAGAATAGTCAAGCCACCCAAGACTACTGTAGAGAAGAAAGGGCCAGGCAAACAGGCGCGACCCGTCTCTTCCAGAAGTACAGCTAGGTCGAGAAAGTCGCCTCCGGTACCGCCGTATTCCTCAGGAAAAGGTAAACCCATCCAGCCCAGCTCGGCCATGTTTTGCCAAAGCTGTGGAGGATAGCCCCTCTCATCCTCCTCCATCTCTCTGACCAGGCTCTTGGGACACTCGGTGGCCAGAAAGTCTCTGGCTATTTTCCTCAGCATTTCCTGCGGTTCAGAAAGCCCTAAATCCATGACAATCGCTACCTCTTTCTACTTCTGCAACTATTATCGAGCACTAACCGAGCCATAATCTAACAGGAGCTGATGGTGGCTGTCAAGCAAGTAGGGTGGGCTGTGCCCACCAGAAGCTGACATTGACAATAGCTGTGAAACGTGGTAATTAAGAGAGTGTGTTATTGGGAAGCAGCACACGCTGGCCAGTATTCCAGAAGCGGGAGGCATAGGAAATGACACTTAAGAAAAGGATCTCCACTCTTGAACCACCAGCCAGAACCTTGTCACACCGGGTGATTTCTTTTCAGGTCAAATTGATAGATAAATACGTACCCGACAAGGTATTGCTCCATACCATCAACACTTTGGATAAACACATCGCGCCAAAGGTAATGCCCTCGGTTGTTGACGGCGTGTACGAATACGTTCCCAATAAAGTTCGCTCTACCGTTATCGCTGCTGCCGATGAGTATGTCCCAGACACGGTAGCGAACTCACGGAAAGTCTGCGCTGTCCTGGCCGGAGTTGGAAAGTACATTCCAGACAAGATAATCCCTTCGGAGTCCTCCCAAAGGTGGGATAACGTTAAGCTGAAATTCCATATCCCTACGTTGGTAACAGGAAAGCAAGAGCAAAGGGCAGCTAAGGATTGAGGCAGCTACTATCGCCACAGCTTTCCAGCCTGTTCGTGAAGCAGGTAATGCCAATAGATTGTCTGCGGAGAGGACAGGGCACCATGTACATCCCTAATATCAGGGGTGTGGCGCGCCGGGCGACAAAGATAGAGATATAGAGGACTTGGTCAGTGCGATACGAAAAGGTGTGCATCGAAGCTCTGGGTTACGAACTTCCAGATAATGTTGTCACGTCGCTGGCCATGGAGGAGAGGCTGCTCCCTGTATACGAGAAACTGAATCGCTCTTTCGGACGCCTTCAAATGATGACAGGGATCCGGGAACGGCGCCTGTGGAACGAAGGAACCCAACCAAGCCAGCCCAGTACAAGAGCGGCAGAGAAGACCATCGCCAAGTCTGGTATCGACAAGAAAGACATTGAATGTTTGCTTCATACTTCCGTAAGTCGTGACTTTCTTGAGCCGGCGACGGCTACCGTAGTGCATGATTCCCTGGGGCTTCCTCCTACAGCCGTTATCTTTGATATCTCCAATGCCTGCCTCGGTTTCGCCAATGGCATGGTAACCCTGGCAAATATGATCGAACTGGGGCAGGTAAAAGCAGGCATCATAGTGGGTACCGAGAACCCCAGGCCACTTATTGATGCCACAATTAATGAGCTCTTGCAAGATGAAAACGTCACCAGAGCCAAGCTCAACCTCGGTTTAGCTTCTCTAACCATGGGCTCCGGAACAGCATCGGCGGTGCTAACTCATTCTTCAATCTCAAGAACCGGCCACAGACTTGTAGGCGGGGTGGTACGCACCGCCTCACATCACAACGACCTCTGTCGTGTCCAAGGTGACGCCTGCCTCTCCGACCCGGATAACTGCAACAGTATGTACGCCAATACCCACGGAATTCTGACCAATGGCGTACAACTGATATGCGAAACCTGGCCTGCCTTAATGGAGGAACTGGGTTGGAGGGACCTGGACGTTGACAGGATTTTTGGCCACCAGGTTAGTACTGTCCATAACCGACTGGTCTTTGATGCCCTGGGGTTGGATAAATCAAAGGGATTCTACACGGTGGAGTACCTTGGAAACGTCGGCTCAGTGTCCCTCCCCATTACCCTGGCCATAGGAGTCGAGGAGGGTCGCCTGAAGGCTGGCGATAAGGCTGTCATGATAGGAGCCGGCAGCGGCTTATGCTCTATCCTGCTGGGGCTAGAGTGGTAGCCCTGTTTGACAAACACACTAGCAAGAAGGCAATGAGAGCCGAGTAGACCAGTGACACTTTTCCCCGTGATTTTGCCCGTCATCGAAGACCTAGATAAGCTCCCCGGAAAGGACAAGGTAGCCCTCCTAAGCAGAGTTGCCAGGCAGGCCTTGAAATTGAGCGCCGAAAGAAGCGGCGTGATACTGGGAGAGCTTTCCAAAGACGAAGACGATGCTCCACTCCCCTCTGGCAACCATTACTGGTCTGTTTCCCACAAACCGAAATACGTGGCCGCAGTCATCAGCAACGGTAGAATTGGGATCGATATCGAGGAGATAAAGCCCCGAACCGAATCCCTCTTCAGTTACCTTGCCAGCAGTGAGGAATGGGAACTCAGCAAGGAGAAGTCCTGGGAGACTTTCTTTCGCTACTGGACTGCCAAAGAGGCGGTGTTGAAGGCTGACGGGATCGGCCTTGGCGGACTAAAGACCTGTCGAATAATCTCAGTACTTGATGAGGCTCACATTATCCTGGACTATCAGGATCGCCTTTACCGGGTGGAGCAGTTACGCTACAACAACCACATCATCTCTGTCCTCAAAGATGACCGCGAAGTGGAATGGATAACCCCAGTAGCCCTTAGATCTTCACGCTATGCAGTGCCTCTCATGATATAGCTTTGCCTGGTGCATGAACGCCTCAATCCTGGTTTGCTCGTTGGTCGGTTTCAGCCCCTCATAGATAATGGTCAGCACCGGAATACGATCGTGTTCCCTCTGTACCTTCTTGTAGATGGCAGTATTCAGGGTCCCGTAGAGGCAATTCAGGACAATCAGGTTAGCTATGCCGCTGCAACCACTCGAAGCATAGTTCTCCGCCTTAGACACGTTTACGGTTACCACCGGGTCTATGGCATCAGTCACATAAGGAGCAGCAGCCTCTATCCTCTCTGCCACCTTGGGCGCCCTACAATCATCGTAAATCTCCTCTCCCAGCATCCGCTCAATTTTTCTCCTCCATCCCATGAACCAAAACCTTCTGAGGTAATAATAGAGCGAGGCAAGACGTTCTCCCCTGGAGAAGTGAATGCCAGGGTACACTTCGTTGAAATATACCAGGTAATCGGTGGTGCTCGGTCCGTACCGCACCTCAGCTCCCAGCGACTCCAGCTCCTTGATTATGTCGTTATTCGCCCAGGAGTTCATGCAGCTATAAAACTCCCCTACGATTCCTATGATCGGTCTGTTCTCCCTCTTGACCGGGACCGCCTCCATGGCAGCCATCGACTTTTCCAAAGCATCAGAAAAGTCGCCCTTGACGATTCCAGAAGCTATTTCCTCTATTGCCTTCTGGTAAACTCCCTCACTTTCACCCTCATTTATCTCGTAGGGCCGGATATGAAGCAACTTCTTCAACAGAACATCCGTGGCCAGCCAGCCCTTCCAGACGTCCATGGCCCACTTCAAGCCAAACAGTCGAGTAGCCTCGTCGTGGCGGATAGAGGTGATGGGAGCAATTATTGGCACGTGACCCAAACCCAGTCTCTTAAGGACCAGCTTCTGGGATAAGGCGTACTGACTCAAACGGCAGGAGCCATCGAAGTTGAGCATTACAAAGGCCGACCTGTCGGGATCGAAATCTTCGGACCACACCTTCTTGACCATATCCCCGGTCGTGATCAGATAGGGATGGCACTCCTTGGAGGAAACATATTTTCTACCCAGTTCTTCCGACAGTTCGTCAGGTTCCGGCAATACCCGGGCATCTATGCCTGCTGCTTGAAAGGCAGCAGCCCAGATATCGGAGTGTCCAGAAACGTAGGACATGTGCAGGGTCTTCTCCAACTCCCTAATTCTCCTCGACGGCTTGAAAATACTTATCCCCCCGAAAGGTCTAACTACATTGAGGTCTTCTCGCCTTCTCTGTTGTGCGTCTACTTTGGGTCTATCAAGAGTATCGAGAAAAGCCTCAAGCCTGGTTACCATCCCGGCATCACCACTGTGTTCATCCACCTCTATAACCAGATAGGGGTCTTCCTCCATAGTATCCTCAAGATACTTGGCAAAAAAGGCATCGGGGCCGCAGCCATAATTGGTGATCATTATGGGATTAAGCCTCTTGTTATCCTTGGCGATCATCGCCGCTCTCAGAAGGTTCTGCTCGTTCTTCCACACCAGGTTGGAATATTGGGAAGGTAACCCGGCACTATCTAGAGGCAGCATATCAAAAGGTATGGCTATCATTCCCAACTTTCGCAATTTCTTGGAAACATTTAGATTTAACCCTGTGTCGTGAACGTTATAGGGTTTGCCTATTACCGCCACCGCCTCATTATCCTCTCTAAGGCCCTCCAGTATCTCTTTACCTCTTCTCAGGCGCATCCTGTCGAACTCTTCTTGGGCCTCAAGCGCAGCAGCTATAGCTGAGGCAATATCCTTCTTTTCTTTCCCAAACTCCCTGCCTATCTCCATCATCTGCGCCTCGAGGTTTCTCTGCTCCTTTGCCATGAATATGGTGGGACTTATGATTTTGGCTCTGGTCTCAAAGGCAGCTCTGAGTACAAAGGGGATAGCCTGAATATAGGGGCAATTATAGCTCCTGTTTACATCGTCTGTGTCCTTCTCCAGATCAATTACGCAGGGCAAGAATATGCTGTCGACGCCTTTTTCTATTAGATTCACCATATGACCATAGGCAACCTTTACCGGGTAACAGGTTTCGGCCAGTACCTCTTGCAGCCCCCGATGAATGAGTTTGCTGTTACTCTTGTCGGAGAGCACCACCCTGAGCCGCAGTTTCCCAAAGAAAGCTGCCCAGAGCGGGAATTGCTCGAAGAACATGAGTATTCGAGGGATTCCAATCACCGGCGAATTCAAATCAAATTCACCCTCCCTGTAGTAGCGCATAAGCATCTCTTCCCTCTCCCTGAAAAGGTCGGGAAGGTCTCCGGCAAGGGAGCCCCGATGGTATTGTGGTCCTGGCTCAGTAGCATCACTGCGGAGTTCGCCCCCTGTGTTTTCGTACCTGTCACAAATACCGCCGTAGAAGGACCTGAATTTGCCTCCGATTGATATCTTTCTTATCTCACACCGGTTAGGGCAATGATGGCATTGAAAGGACTCGACCTCATATTCTCTATCCTTGACATCGAAGCCAGCGAAATTGCTTCTCCCCGGTGCATCTTTATTTCTCTCCGTTGCGATCAGGGCAGCCCCTATAGCACCGGTTACGTTGTAATTGTCAGGTACGGTTACGCTCCTCCCCAGGATGTTTTCAAAAGCAGCTACCACGCTTCTATTCCCCGCCACACCACCCTGGAAATATATCTTCTGGCCAATCTTCTTGTTTCCTACTACCTTCTCAATGTAATTATTGGCTATGGAATAAGAAAGACCGGCAAGCAAGTCTTCCTTCGGGGCACCTACCTGTTGATGGTGTATCAAGTCCGATTCCATAAAGACAGTGCATCTGGTCCCCAGGTCTACAGGGGATTTGGAGGTGAAGGCGGCCTGGCTGAATTCCTCCTCGATCCTTACATTCAGCCTGTCAGCTTGTTCCTGAAGGAAAGAGCCCGTTCCCGCAGCACAGACCTTGTTCATTTCGAAATCGACCACCGCCCCATTCCTCAGGCAGATGTATTTTGAGTCCTGGCCCCCTATTTCCAATATGGTATCTACCGCCCCGTCAATATCCAGGGTCGCCCTGGCTTGAGATGTAATCTCATTGATCACCAAATCAGCGCCAACAAAATCTCCTACAAAATGGCGAGCGCTGCCAGTCACCCCCACACCCCCGATTTCCACAAAGTCCTTTATCTCCTCACCTATGTCTTCAAGTGCCTTCTTGACCCCCTCGATTGGCTCGCCCTCCTTCAGGAGATACCTCTTGGCCAACAGGTTTTTGTGTTCATCCAGGGCGACAACGTTTACACTTGAGGCGCCAACATCGATGCCCAGATACGCCTTCTTCTTTTGTCCCTGCGGCGAAGAAGAATTCTCTCCGAGGCGACCGTCCCCGTCTCCCCTGTCAATCAACGTCTTCAAGTGAGACGTCTTCACCACCTTCGCTTTTTCAGCCAGGTACCGTCTCAGATCCTCTGTTGCCTTTTGAAGGCTGAGCGGCGTGCTACCGCCTCTTTCCAGGGCCATAATTGCCGCGCCTATAGCGCCCGTGATTTTGAAATGTTGGGGAATAATCAATTCCCCTGGCTCAAGTCCGAGCAGGTCTTCAAAAGCCTTTACCACACCCCTGTTGGCAGCAACAGCCCCCTGGAAAGCTATGGGCTTTTCGAACCTCTTTCCTTTGCCCAGATTACTGATATAGTTTCTGGCCAGGGCATAGCAGAGTCCAGCCAATATGTCCTCTGTTGGTGCTCCCTCCTGTTGCAAATGGATCATGTCAGACTTAGCAAAAACGCTGCACCGTCCAGCGATAGTAGTCGGCCTCTTGGACCTCAGAACAAGCTCACTGAATTCTTCCTCGATGGAAACCCCCAGACGATACGCCTGCTGGTCAAGGAACGAGCCAGTCCCGGCAGCGCATATCTCATTCAGGGCGTGGTCCACAATGACTGGCTGGCCACTCCTTTCATCCCCCTCCAGGAAAATCAGCTTTGAGTCCTGCCCGCCGATCTCAATCACCGTCCTGACTTCGGGATGGAAATAGGCGGCCGCCCTTGCTTGAGTTACGATTTCATTCTCTCGGTCTATCTCCAAGATATCCGCTATAAGGTTGCGAGCACTACCCGTGCTTGCAGCCCCGTTCAACTGGGGAAAGTCCTTCTTGAGTCTATCGAGGACATCGATCAAAACCGGAATAGGTTGCCCCTTCGTCCTCTCGTAGACGCTTTCGAGGAGTCGAACTTCATCATCGAGGATAGCTATGTTCAAGCTAACTGAGCCTACATCTATCCCCATGTAGACGTTACTTTGGCTTGCTATTTCAATCTCTCCCGGTTTTCTGTGATACTCGCGGCCGGAGCAACACTATAGTATATAACATAGGTATTGCAGACAGAAAGTCAGCCAGGGGTTGCTCCTTGAATTCGAGTCTTCCCCAATCCATGTGTAGGAGAGCCTCTCCAGGCTCGATAGTGGTCCAAGGAAGGTGGGGCAGGTGAAGGAAGCGATTCCGCCACGCTTCAGCAAAGCGTCAACGTCTTTCGCCACTGACCGTAAGCCTAGTACTTGGTTGCATGAGTTCGCGCAACTAGCCATGTCATTCCCGCGCAGGCTCGTAGACTCGGTCAACAGAGTCGCCTCTGGCGACCTAGGGAGAGGGGAATCCAGGGACGTGTGTAGGCTACCCGGCATGGATTCCTGTCTCCTGAGGCGACTCTGAGAGCTTCCGCAGGAATGACAACCTGGTGAATACTAATCCCTTTGGCGATTTGGCGGAGCGCCTCGAAAGACGCTCGGCAGGCACGGAGCATATAGCGCCTATTTGTGCAACGAAGCACTAGAGCATCCGCTCCACGCAGGGTTGGAGCCGATGCTCCAACCCACCCTTGTTTTTTGGACAGGCGCTACCCCACCCGTTTGGGGGCGACACGGAGTTCGCCCCCTACAGTCGCCTTTGCTGGCTTGTCTTGTCTGGTCACCTTTCGCCACACATCCACAATAGGGTGACAAAGCAAACAGCCCCAGGATATAATACTGACGTTGCCTAGCACGAAAGAGAGTTATTATATATCCCGTGAACCAGATGGAGGAATCGCTCCTTAGCCCTTACAGAGCTCTCGACCTGACCGACGAGAAGGGTTCTCTCTGTGGCAGGATACTAGGCGATTTCGGCGTCGATGTAGTCAAGGTAGAGCCCCCCGGTGGTGACCCCAGCCGAAAGATAGGCCCTTTTTACCACGATATCCCTCATCCCGAAAAAAGCCTTCACTGGTTTGCCTATAACGCCAACAAGAGGGGCATAACTCTTGACATTGAAAGCGCCGATGGCCGGGAGCTGTTCAAGAGACTGGTCAAAAGTGCCGATTTCATCATCGAGTCCTTCTCACCAGGATATATGGACAAGATTGGCCTGGGCTATGCTGCTCTCAGTGAAGTCAACCCGCAAATTATCCTGACCTCTATCACTCCGTTCGGACAAACCGGGCCATGGAGGGACTACCGGGGCTCTGATATCGCCCTGTGGGCGCTGAGCAGCTACATGTATGTGGAGGGAGATGCAGACCGGGCTCCAGTGCAGTTCGGCTCCCCTCAGTCGTACCTTCACGCCGGTCTGGAAGCAGCAGTGGGAACGTTGGCTGCCTTCCACTACCGCCGATTGTCTGGAGAAGGACAGTGGATTGATGTCTCTGCCCAGCAAGCCTTGATCGTTGCCAACCTTCAGAATCAGCAGTACTGGGACCTGACCAGGTTTAGTCCCGTGAGGGCAGGGCCATGTGTGCACCGCTCAGGAGTAAAATGGGCTTATCAACGCAGGGTCTGGCAGTGCCAGGACGGCTTCGTTTGTTTCATCTTGATGGCAGGAGCCACCGGGGCGCCGGGCAACGAGGCGCTCACTGAGTGGATGGACAGCGAGGGACTAACACCGGAATGCATGAGGCAAATGGACTGGACTGCCTATGACATACGGGCAGATGGAATAACTGTGGAAGACTATGAAGAGATAGTAAAGGCTTTGACCACCTTCTTCAGCAGACACACAAAAGCCGAGCTTTACCAGGAAGCCATAAGAAGGCGTATTCCCCTCTATCCCTGCTCCACGGTGGAGGACTTGAGGAATGACCCCCATCTCGAGGAGAGGAGTTATTGGGCTCAGGTGGAGCATCCTGAGCTGGGTGAGACCCTCAGCTACCCCCGCCCTTGCATGTTGCTCTCAGAAACCCCCTGCAAGATATGGCGACGGGCACCTCTTATCGGCGAGCATAACCAGGAGATATACGGAGAGGAACTGGGGCTGTCCACAGCAGAGATGGTCCTTCTGAAGCAAGGGGGAGTCATCTGATATGACGAGGGCGCTTGAAGATGTAAAGGTTGCCGATTTCACCTGGGTTGTTGCCGGCCCCCTTTGTGTAAGGATTCTAGCCGACTTTGGGGCACAGGTAATCCACGTGGAAACGGGAACGCGCCTGGACCCCATTAGATACACCCCGCCCTATAAGGACAACATCCCAGGAACAAACCGGAGCGGGTACTTTCATAACTATAACAGCAACAAATATGGTATAACCCTCAACCTGAAGCATCCAAAAGCAACAGAGATAGTCAGAAGGTTGATACAGTGGGCCGACATCGTGGCCGAAAACTTCAACCCGGGAGTAATGCAGCGGGTGGGTCTGAGCTACGAGGAAGTAAGGGAGATAAAGCCGGATATCATCATGATCAGCTTAGGCTCTAAGGGGCAGACTGGCCCCCAGGCGCACCTCCCTGCTTTTGGCGCTCACCTGGCAGCCTTGTCCGGCTTCACTGCCACCACTGGGTGGCCGGACAGAGACCCACCAGTGATCTTTGGGGCCTATACCGACAGCATTGCTGGTCGCTTTGGGGCAGCTACTCTGCTGGCCGCCCTGGATTACCGCCGCAGGACAGGCAAGGGACAGTACATTGACCTTTCACAGTCTGAAGCCGGCATTGAGTTTCTGGCTCCTCCTCTGCTCGACTATGACGCCAACCGGAGAATACTGGAGAGACATGGCAACCGCCATCCCTCCACTGCTCCCCACGGCGCCTATCGCTGCCAGGGAGAGGATAGGTGGTGCGCCGTGGCCGTCTTCACCGACGAGGAGTGGAAATCAATGTGTAAGGTCATGGGCAATCCATCGTGGGCAGAGGAGGACAGATTTGCTACTTTTCTGGGCAGGAAGCAGAATGAAGAGGAGTTGGACCACCTGATAGAACAGTGGACGATGAACTATTCCGCCGAGGAGGTAATGACCCTCCTTCAGGAAGCCGGTGTCTCAGCAGGAGTGGTAGAAACTGCCGAGGACTTGCATAGCGACCCTCAACTGAAACATCGCCACCATTTCTGGGTCCTGGAGCATCAGGAAATCGGCCACTCAACCTACGACAGCACGGGCTCCCACCTGTCAAAAACCCCCGCTGAACTTCACAAGGCAGCCCACACACTGGGGGAGGATAACTATTATGCCTATACTCAGATTCTGGGGCTTTCCGACGAGGAGTTCGTTGACCTCCTGGAACAAGGGGTGTTCGACTAGAAGCCGTGGCAGGCTTTGGACCCAGCAAGACATTAATCCGTAACGACATTTTGAGTTTGGCTATGCCCCCGCGCCCGGCTGTTGCTGCTTTTAGCCCACACACGATTCACAAATACTGATATACTAACCTGGGAGGAGCAATACGACAATGAGAGCCGCTATGATCTATGGCCCCCGTGATATAAGACTGGAAACGGTGGAGGACCCTGGCCTCCGAAAAGATGAGATCCTGGTGAAGGTGAAGGCCTGCGGAATATGCGGCACCGATATCCACGTATACAAGACAGGCGGTGCCTCCGCGTCCAAGAAACCCATCATACTGGGCCACGAGTTTAGTGGCGAGATAGTCGAAGTGGGAGCAGCGGTCGAGGGCTTGAGAGTGGGGGACAAGGTGGTGGGGACCGGCTATCGCAACTGCGGAGAGTGCTATTGGTGCCAGCAAGGCCAAACGGACTGGTGTCCTAACCCAGCACTACCCGGAGAAGGACTGGATGGTGCCTTTGCCGAATACGTTGTAGTCCCCAATCCGGCGCTGGGGAAAATGCTATTTCACATACCGGAAGCCCTGAGCTGGGAGGAGGCCGCCACCATTGAACCTGTGTCAGTCGCCTGCTATGCTGTGAGGCGGGCCCGCATCCAGCCCAATGAGACCGTGGTCGTCCTGGGAGCCGGTATGATTGGCCAGGGCATCGCCCAGGCCTGCCGGGCCATGGGAGCAGCCAAAGTCATTATCAGCGAGCCCTCCGCTAAGCGTCTGGCTATGGCCCGGAAGCTGGGGGCTGATACAGCCATAAACCCCAGGGAGACAGACCCGGTTGAGGCTGTCACCGAAGCTACCTCAGGTGAGATGGCAAGCGTAGTCTTTGAATGCTCCGGATCACCTGTTGCCTTCCGTCAAGCACCCCATATGCTGCGGGCCTTTGGAAGGATAATGCAGGTGGGTATGTTTGAACAGGACCTTGAGCTGAGTCCAGACCTGATGAGCCTGATGTGTCAGTTCAGGAACATAACCCTGCGGGGCTGCGGCGGGCAGAGGTGGGACATGGCGCTGGAACTCCTCCAGACAGGCCAGGTGAAGACCAGAGACCTGATAACCCACGAATTCCCTCTCGATAGCGCCAGGGAGGCTTTCGACACCCAGCTCAACTCCGATGAGGCCATAAAGGTGCTGCTGAAACCGTAGGTGCCACCGGTGAATTCGACGAAATGCCATCTCCAGGTAGGTTGACCGACGTCGGTCAACCTACCCGCCCTTTGCCTAATGTGGGTGGCAGGTGCCTCACCTGCACCCACGGATTGGGCACCACTCTTTCGATTGACCTATTCTCTCGCCAATGCTAAAATCCAGAAAGCAGGTTTTGCTGAGAAAGTTCTCAAGCAATTCTCACCTCTTTTTGGCTGTCACGGGGCTGTAGCTCAATTGGGAGAGCGCCTCCCTTGCACGGAGGAGGTCAGGGGTTCGAATCCCCTCAGCTCCACTGCTTACAAAAGTATAACAAGAATTACCTAGCAAAACGATAGAGTGCTGGTGAACCGTCAGCTTACTCTGGCCCAGTTTGCAACTGAAGCGCTGCGATTAGATGTATTCCGAAGTAGAAATGACTTACGATAACTTACAGCAAGTAACCAGCGTCTTTGAGGGAAAGGCCCGGCCAATCGGCGGAGACCGAGCCTGGATATTCAGAGCCAAGACAAGCCAGCGCAATGAATATGAATCGCTTCTGACCAAGTTGGACAGAATAGTAGGTGGTATGCCAGATATTGAAAGAGACAAGCTTACCACAAGGTTCAGTGATATAATCCCAGTTAACGCCCAACAGTTCAGGGAAGAATATGACAATCAGTTCCTCGACGCTTTGGTGGAAGTTCTCGGATGGGGCTGGTTGCACGGCAAATACCCATCATGCAAGGTTCAGTTCTCAGAACCGCCCGACTTAATAGTCCAAGACGACGCGGGTAACGCTATCGCAGGGATGGCGTGCAAGAAGATTCGGATTTCGGATGAAGACAGGACCTACTTCGAGAAGCATCAAGGCAAGACCAGGCCCGTGAAAGATAGCATCACGTCTCCAGATTGCACGGAGAATCCCTTCCTAGGGAAGGTCATGGATACGTTAGGCAAAGCGGAGGAGCAACTAGGTAAAGTTGAAACCTCTGATAAATTCATCTTCATAGACTTCTCATGGGATATGTCAGCTCTCATACAGAAGCCACAGGTAGAAGATCTGACCAAGAGGCTAGCAGCAGGATTGCAGGAGCGATCTATCAAACTAATAGCGTTCAAAAACTATCAAGTGGATAAACCTCTTACGGATCCTTGATTACCGTGTGACCTTGTATAATATTGGAAGGTTAGCCTCAAACTTCTTTGGATCGTCCACTCAGGTGCGTTTCACTAGTTTCTGCTATAATTTCAATTGCACTTGTGAAACTGCTACAGTTGTGGGGAGGAGGTTTATGAAGTTTGCTATTACTCTTGAGCAAGCGTTGTTCGGCTTTTATCCTCGTAAGCCATCATTTCGGAGGCCGTAAGATGGGCGATCAGTATCCTCATAAGTTCACCGTGATTTTAGAGCCTGAAGAAGACGGGGGTTACTCAGTTCATTGCCCCGCTTTACCTGGCTGCTCCAGCCAGGGCGACAGTGTTGAGGAAGCTCTGGATAACATTAAAGAGGCTATCCGCGGTGTGCTAAAGGTGCGTCAGGAACAGGCGGTGCCCCTACCTAAAGAAACCCCTGAAATAGTAACTGAGGAGATTCGGCAGATATTGGCGGATCGCGCTGAAGACGGATTGCCACTTACCCTAGAGACCCGCGAAGTAGAACTACCCGCAGAGGTAGCTGTGTGATGCCTCGGCTGCCTGTTATCTCAGGCAGGGAGGCAGTTCGTGCCTTTGAGCGAGCAGGCTGGAAAGTATCACGCATCGAGGGAAGTCACATTATTTTGACAAAAGCCGGAACGGCTGTCACCCTTTCGGTTCCTGACCATCGGGAAGTTCGTCGGGGTACTTTGAGAAGCCTCATCCGTAAGGCAGGGCTCACTATTGAAGAATTTATGCCGTTACTCAGAAGCTGAGTGCCAGTTCAAAAGTTCTTTGTATCGTCCACTGAGGCCCACCACCGTGGATAAAAGGTAAAACCAGAACCTTCCGCTTGACCTTTAGCCTCAGTATATAGCGCCTCACCGAGCCCAGTTGAAGCAACAACACTCTCAGGAATTCATCTCTGTTTGCACATTGACAGCCAGGAAGCAGGGGTTTAACCTAGACATAATGGTTGGTGTAGGAAATCCCGGTTAGAAAGAGCATGCTATGAAAGCGATTGTGTATACAAAATACGGACCACCTGATGTTCTTGAACTGAAAGAGGTAGAAAAACCTGCTATCAAGGACAATGAAGTACTGATAAAGGTATGTGCTACGACAGTAACTCCAATGGACTGGAGATTCCGAAATGGCAAAAACATTATTGCCCGAATAATGTCAGGTCTCATAAGACCAAAAATAAATATATTAGGAGTTGAGCTAGCCGGGGAAATTGAATCGGTAGGAAAAAACGTAAAACTATTCAAAAAGGGTGATCAGGTTTATGGAGGGGGACGGCGTGGTGGTGCTCATGCAGAGTACATATGTCTTTCTGAAAAAGATGTGGTAATAAAACCTGCCAATATGACCTATGAGGAAGCTGCAGCAGTTCCTTTTGGGGCAGTTGCAGCATTGCAGTTCCTCAGAGATAAAGGAGATATTCAGAGTGGACAAAAAGTGCTTATTAATGGAGCTTCTGGAGGCACGGGTACTTTTGCGGTACAACTTGCCAAATACTTTGGGGCGGAAGTTACTGGAGTATGCAGTACAACGAATTTAGAATTGGTGCAATCTCTTGGAGCAGATGAAGTGATAGATTACACCAAAGAGGATTTTACCAAAACTGGTCAGACTTATGACATTATTTTTGATGCGGTAGGCAAAAACTCTTTCTCAAATTGCAGGGGCTCACTAAATCGAAAAGGGGTCTATATTTCGACTGTACTTACGCTTCCATTGCTTCTTCAAATGCTATGGACTTCAATGATAGGCAGTAAAAAAGCCATATTCATGATAGCAAAACCTAGAACTGAAGATCTGATTTTCCTAAAAGACCTCATTGAGGCGGGAAAGATAAGAACAGTCATTGATAAGTGTTATCCATTGAGTCAAACTGCCGAGGCTCATAGGTATGCCGAAAAAGGACACGCAAAAGGAAAAGTAGTAATAACTTTGTAAGCCCTACCAAAGATGCGGAAATCTGAAACTCTTCGCCAACTTCGACTCCGCAATACGGTGAGTGTCAGGTCCCCCGACCTGACCTGGTCGATCCGTCCCTATATTGCCGGGCCTTCCACTGGATGTGAGGCAGCCAGAGGAATACCAAGCTGGCCACATTCCTGGGGCTAAGCTTGTTCCTCTTGGTGAACGGGAGGAGAGACAGGGGGAACTGGAGAAAGGTAGGAAGGTTGTCGCCTACTGCCGTTCTGGCAGGAGGAGCCCAGGGGCAGGCGTTCTATTGTGCGCACTGGGGTTCAGTGAGGTGTACAACTTGGGGGGAGGTATGCTGGACTGGCGTTACGAGGTGGTCACGGGCCCCGCTGAGGAGGGAACGGAGCTTCTGGGCGGGGTAGTTGAGGCGAGAAACGCCTTGCTTCTGGCCTTGAGACTGGAAAAGGGTCCCCTGGACTTCTGCTCAGGGGTTGCTGAAGAGCTGAGAGGGAAGACTCAGGCCCTGCCTAAGCTTTTGAGCATGGAAGAGGAGCACACGAATTGGATTTACGCGGACCTGGCGGGCTACGAGGTGACGGTCTAGCCGCAAGGAAATGTGACGTATGTCATAGTGGGAAGCATTGGTCATGCTTTATCATGGTAACAGTCTGAGAGGGAGAAAATGAGGAAGGTTTATCTCGACAATGCGGCCACCACTCCAATATTGCCGGAAGTGTTGGAGGCTATGCTGCCTTATCTCAAGGACGCTTATGGCAATCCCCAATCCTTGCACCACTGGGGAGATGACGCCAGGGAAGCCATAGAGGGTGCCCGAACCAGCGTGGCAGACCTCATCGGTGCTAAGCCGGAGGAGATCATCTTCACCTCCAGCGGTACCGAGTCGAATAACTTCGCCATCAAAGGGTTGGCGATGGCCCAGCAATCCAAAGGTAAACATATAGTCGTTTCGGCCATAGAGCACTTCTCGGTCCTGCACTCTGCCAGAACCCTGGAGAAGTGGGGCTTTGAGGTAACCCAGGTTCCGGTGGACAAAGACGGACTGGTCGATCCGGGCGAGGTGGCTCAAAGCCTCAGGGGCGACACGGTGCTTGTCTCCATCATGCACGCCAACGGCGAGGTGGGAACCATCGAGCCCATCAAGGAGATAGCAGCGCTGGTAAAGGAGGCTGGGGCTATCTTCCACACCGACGCTGTGGCTACTGCTGGCACTATTCCGGTGGATGTCAGGGAGCTTGGGGTGGACGCACTCAGCTTGGCTGGTAACCAGTTTTGCGGTCCGAAAGGAGTTGCTGCTCTCTGGATCAAGAAGGGAGTGCGCATCATCCCCTTCCTCGATGGTGGTGTGCAGGAGGGTGGGCGGAGAGCCGGGACAGAGAATGTGCCCGGGATAGTCGGTATGGGAAAGGCGGCTGAATCGGCCAAAGCGGAAATGAAGTCTAGGGTGGACCACCTCGCAGGCCTGCGCCACAGATTGATCGAAGGCCTGCTGTCCCGGGTTGATCACCTCGTCCTTACCGGACATCCCAGCCAGCGCCTTCCTGGCAATGCCAGCTTTTGTGTCGAGTTCATTGAAGGGGAGGCTATGCTCATGCTACTAAGTCACCAGGGAATAGCGGCATCCAGCGGCTCAGCCTGTACCTCAAGGGCACTTAAGGCTTCCCATGTCCTCACCGCCATGGGAATTCCTGCTGAGCTAGCCCAGGGATCCCTTCTCTTCAGTTTTGGCCGGGGAAACACTGCTGAGGATGTGGACCACGTATTGGAGGTGCTACCGCCCATTGTGGACAGACTACGAGACATGTCGCCACTGTATGCCAAATTCTTAAAGGGGCAGAAGGGAGGGAAATAGCATGCCTGTTTACAGCGAGAAAGTGATGGACCATTTTATGAATCCCCGCAATGTGGGCGAGATAGAGGATGCTGACGGTGTTGGCGAGGAAGGTAATCCCGTCTGTGGGGATATGATGACCTTCTACATCAAGGTAAAAGACAATCGTCTGAGTGATGTTAAGTTCAAGACCTTCGGCTGTGGGGCTGCCATTGCTGTTTCCAGCATTGTGAGCGAGATGGCTATGGGAAAGACGCTGGAGGAGGCGAGGGCGATCACACCGGCAGTGGTGGCCGGGGAGTTGGGGGGCCTACCTAAGAACAAGTATCACTGCTCCAATCTCGGCGCCCAAGCCCTGAATAAGGCCATCGATGATTACCTTAAGAAGCAGGGCAAAGCAGTGAAGACCAAGAGGAGGAGGAAGGATGAAAAGAAGTGAAAAGCCAAACGAGAAGGTGAAGAAGCACCTCTGTCCGTATTGTGAGAAGGAAATTCTCACCGCCGGGTTTCCCTTCTGCCAGCCTTGTGGTGTGAGCTTGCGCTACTGCGTCAGGTGTCAGATACCGGTAGTGAGGGAAGCGACCGTCTGTCCCCAGTGCGGGGGCGAGCTAGAGTGGAAATAGGGAGGGTTGTCATGCCGGAAAAGGTTACCCTGGTGGTATTCAGTGGTGAGATGGACAAGGCCCTGGCTGCGTTCAACATAGCTATTGGGGCTGCTTCCATGGGGATGGAGGTGAGCATGTTCTTCACCTTCTGGGGGCTAAACATTATCAAGAAAAATGAGGGCCCGATCAAAAGCAAGGGGATAATGAAGAAGATGCTCAATTTTATGAATCGGGGCGGCTCCAAGAGACTGCCGTTATCCAAATTACATATGTTTGGCCTGGGCAAGTGGATGATGGGGAAGTTGATGAAGGGTGCCAGGTTTCCCTCTCTTGAGGAAATGATAGCTCTGGCCAATGAAGCAGGGGTCAAGTTCATAGCCTGCACCACGTCCATGGGAATGATGGGAATCTCCAAAGAGGCATTCATTCCTCAGGTGGAGAGCTTTGCCGGGGTAGCAACCTATCTGGGTGAGGCTAAAGAGGGAAAGGTCAATCTGTTTATTTGAGGAGGCAGACCTATGAAGGCAGATGCCACTCTGGACTGCATCGGGTTGTACTGTCCCATGCCCATTTACCATACCGCTACCAAGCTCAAAGAGCTGGAGGCAGGGCAGGTTCTGGAGGTCTTGGCCGACGATGATGGGATAAAGCTGGATGCGCCTGCCTGGTGTCGCGCCACTGGAAATGAACTGCTGGGGATTGAGGAGGAAGAGGGGGCATATAAGGTCTACATCAAGAAATCCAAGTAGAAAAGGACAGCCGAGCGGAACCAACGGAGAACAGGACTCAGAAGAGGTTGGGGGTTGCCTTTGCTGCAGACTTGAAAGTCCGACATGGGGAGGATATGAAATGAACACCAAAGCTCTTCGCATGATAACCTATGGCCTATATGTCATTGGCTCCAGAAAAGGAGATAGCCTTAACGCTCAGATTGCCAACACAGTCATTCAGGTCACGTCCCAGCCGCCGGCTATCTCCGTCTGCATAAATAGGGAGAACCTCACGCACGAGTACATTAGGAGTAGCGGAGCCTTTTCGGTTTCAGTCCTGTCTCAAGATACTCCCCTGAGTTACATTGGCCGCTTTGGCTTCAAATCGGGTAGAGACATAGACAAATTGGAAGGGGTCAATTACAAAATAGGCCAGACCCAATCGCCAGTAATTCTGGACCATGCTCTGGCCTATATGGAAGTCAAGGTGACTAATGAGGTTGATGCTGGTACCCATACTGACTTCATAGGTGAGCTCGTTGATGCCGAGGTTCTTAAAGAAGGCGAGCCGATGACTTATGCGTACTACCATCAAGTCAAGCGAGGCGCCACTCCGAAGACAGCTCCCTCATATGTTGAGGAGAGAAAGGACGAAGTTGCCAAAATGGGGAAATACGCGTGCAACGTTTGTGGTTACGTGTATGACCCTGAGATAGGTGACCCGGAGAGCGGCATCTCGCCGGGGACTCGTTTTGAGGAGCTGCCTGAGGACTGGGTATGCCCGGTCTGCGGCGCCAGCAAGGATGAGTTCGAAAAGGTGGAATGAATGCTTGGTGGCAAGCCGCTGTTTCCTGTGCCAAATCCGATCGCCAGGGGGTGGTGTTCCTGACCACCGCCGCTGCCCCAACCGAAGAGATACGAACTAACCTCGCACCTTGTGGTACAATAGTCGAGTCAGCTACGCTGACTCTTCAAAAGGAGGATTACCAACATGGAATGGGGAATGGCAAACCGTATGGCACAGCTAATTCAATCGGACGGACATGCTCTATTCTTGCCGGTAGACCACGGATACTTTCAAGGCCCCACCAGGAAATTGGAGGAACCGCGCAAGACTATTGAGCCACTTCTGCCTTATGCCGATGCAATCTTTATTACCAGGGGCGTGCTGCGCTCGTCGGTAGACCCCGACGATGCTAAACCAATCATTCTTAGAGTATCTGGCGGCACCAGCGTGGTGGGGAAAGACCTGGCCGACGAAGGACTCACTACCTCTATGGAGGAGGCCATCCGGCTTAACGCCTCTGCGGTAGGCATCTCCATCTTTGTCGGCAGTGACTACGAGCGCGAATCACTGCTCAATCTGGCCAAGCTGGTTGACGAAGGCGAGAAATATGGCATCCCGGTAATGGCAGTTACCGCTGTAGGCAAAGAGCTGGAAAAACGAGAGGCCCGCTATCTGGCTCTGGCCTGTCGTATTGCTGCTGAGTTGGGCGCCAGGGTAGTGAAGACCTACTACTGTGAAGAGGACTTTGACAAAGTGGTCAGGGGCTGCCCCGTTCCGGTAGTTATGGCCGGTGGGCCCAAAGTGGACACTGAGCTTGAGGTATTTGAGTTTGTCTATGATGGCATGCAAAAAGGTGCCATAGGTGTGAACCTGGGAAGGAACGTCTGGCAGACCGATTTCCCTGTAGCAATGATTAAAGCCATACGCGCCATTATTCACCAAAACGCCACCCCCAAAGAGGCCCAAGATTTGTGTGATAGCGAGAAAGCGAAAGAACACAAGAATTCATGACCCCTGCGGGAACGAATACCATGCGCGTGGCCATGTGGTATAGCAACCGAGATGTGCGGGTGGAGGAGATGCCGGTCCCGCAAATCGGTCCTGGTGAGCTGCTGGTGCGGGTGGAGGCTTGCGGCATCTGCGGCAGCGACGTGATGGAGTGGTATCGCCTTGACCGGGCTCCCCTGGTACTGGGGCATGAAATCGGCGGCCAGATCGTGGCGGTGGGGGATGGAGTGGAGCACTACAAAGAGGGTGATCGGGTATCAGCGGCACATCATGTCCCTTGCAACACGTGTCATTACTGCCTCAGTGGTCATCACACTGTTTGCGATACCCTCCGCCAGACTAATTTTGACCCCGGTGGCTTTGCCGAATATGTTCGGCTGCCGGCGATCAATGTAGACCGTGGGGTATTCCTGCTGCCCGACGAAGTATCCTACGAAGAGGCAACATTTATTGAGCCACTGGCCTGTGTCCTGCGCGGCCAAAGGCTAGCGCACATGGAGCCAGGCAACAGCGTGCTTGTCATCGGCAGTGGCATTGCCGGGCTGCTCCATATCCAGCTAGCCCGGACCCTGGGGACAGCTCAGATAGTAGCCACAGACATCATTGACTACCGTCTAGAGGCAGCTCGCCGCTTCGGTGCTGATGCTGTGCTCCGGGCTGATGGGGATTTGCCCGCCCGGCTGCGCCAGGTCAACCATGGTCGACTGGCTAACCGGGTGATAGTATGCACCGGCGCGACGTCAGCCATCGCCCAAGCTCTGCAATGCGTGGAACGTGGGGGCACCATCCTCTTCTTTGCACCCACAGACCCTGGCGTTACCGTTCCGATTTCAATAAATGAGCTTTTCTGGCGCAACGAGATAACGCTGACCACCTCCTACGCTGGCAGCCCTGCTGACTATGCCGCGGCGCTGGAACTGGTCCAGTCTCACAGTGTGCCCCTCCGCCAGATGATTACCCATCGCCTGCCTCTGGCGGAGACAGGCCTGGGCTTCCAGCTCGTCGCTGATGCCCGGAATTCCCTCAAGGTGATTATCGAGCCCCAGAGGTAGCCAACACCCTACCGGCCTGCTGGGAACCATAAGAGATAACGCCAGACCGAGACAAGGTCCTGTTCCAATAACGGAAGGGATTCACAGACGCCCGAAAACAGCGATTGACTTTAGAGAACCTGTATTCTCCGATGTCATTGCGAGGTCGCCCGAGGCGACCGAAGCAATCTACCATGCGGATTCTCATCCGCACCACCGAGGATGAAAATGGTCTATTTTCATGGCATTAACACTAGGTGAAGTAGGGGCGACCGGGTCAGTCGCCTCAGGCGACTGACACCCACAAGAAAGGGCGTATTTTCGTAACAATGACATGGAGATGTAGCAAAGGGCATTTCGATCCCAATCGCTGATTTAAGGCTGACGCCAGCGGTTGGACAATCAGCGGTGCGTCAGCTATAATCCGCCCCAGTGAAAACCAACACCAATTAAGGAGGTATCAATAATGTTATTTGAAGACAAGGTGGCTCTGGTAACGGGTGGCAGCTCGGGAATTGGCCGCAGTACTGCGCTGGCTTTTGCCAAAGAGGGAGCCAAGGTTGTCGTCGCCGATGTCCTGGTCGCCGAAGGCGAGGAGACAGTGCAGATGATCAAACAGACAGGCGGCCAGGCTATCTTCGTCAAGACCGACGTTACTCGAGAAGACGAGGTCGAGAAATTGATTCAGAAAGCAGTTGAGACCTATGGCCAACTCGACTGTGCCTTCAACAATGCTGGTATTGACGGAGACATTGGCCCCTTGACCGCCTGCACTGAAGAAAACTGGGACCGTGTGACAAGCATAAACCTGAAAGGCGTGTGGCTCTGCATGAAGTACGAGATCCCCCAAATGACCAAGCAAGGTGGTGGAGCTATCGTCAATACAGCGTCGATTGCCGGACTGACTGGCCAGGGAACCATCGCTTATACCGCCAGTAAACACGGCGTTGTGGGCATGACAAGAACAGCGGCACTGCAATGTGCCCAGACTGGCATCCGTGTAAACTGTGTCTGTCCGGCTACCATCAACACACCAATGGTACAGCGCCTCATTGCCGATCACCCAGAACTGGAGTCATATGTTACCAACATGCAACCCATGGGACGGATAGGTCAACCAGAGGAGGTTGCCCAGGCAGTCATATGGCTGTGCTCCGACGCGGCCTCGTTTGTTACCGGACACCCGCTATCCGTGGACGGTGGCCTGGTGGCACGATAGTTACCGCAATTATCAATCGGGGGCATCACTGGCTCCCGGCATTCCTCAGGCTGATTCACCAATTCGTTCCAGGTACTGAAGAAAGTCCTTCATCACATCTTCACCCAGGTAATTCAAGCTGACGCCGCTGGCACCGGAGACAACCAGAAGTCGACACAGGAATTCTAGAGTTTCAGTCTTGAGGAACGCTTCATCAAGTGACTGGCCCCAGCAGACCACGCCATGATTCTCGAGTAGCAATACCTGGCTAGTACGCGCCCTGGCTGCTGTTGCCTCAGCCAGCTCGTGGCTCCCAGCATGATGATATGGCACCCGCGCCACTTTCCCCAGATAGGCCATCGTCTCTGGCAGGAGATCAGGGCGGACAACCGTATCACAGCAAGCGACCAAGCTGGAAAAGAAAGGCTGAGAATGAATTATTGCCACCGCATTTTCACAAGCCTGGTATATGCCGCGGTGCAACCCTACCTCAATAGATGGAGGAGCGGTTCCCTCCCATACATCTTTCTTAATTCGACAATTGACGATATCTTCATCGCGCAGCAATCCCAGATCCGATCCCGAAGCGGAAATCAAAAACGTGTCTGGCTCGACTTTGGCACTAATGTTGCCACTGCGCCCCCAGACCAACCCCTTTTGGGACAGGGTATGTCCACACTTTCTCAAATCTTCTCGCAACTGCACCTTTCAGCCCTCCCTTCTCCGCCTTGTGTAATCTGTTCCCTGGCCACCGTGGTAGGAAGTGCCTCGGCCAGTGGGATCGTTGCCTCAAGAAAGTGTTACTCAAAGGGGGCAGCGATGACGGGAGAGAGCACAAGAGAATACACGGAGGTGGTGCGAGGACAATCCCTGCGGGCATCGAAGAAGGAGAGGAGCAGGATTTTGGACGAATTCAAAAAAACAACCCTTCCATTCCCACAATACCACCTCTCTGGCTATTCGAAGACAACCAGGCCGCTTTTTCCGCCACTTTTCCTGACCAGGCGTACGCCACCAATTTGCATTCCCGCATCCACCCCCTTGCACATGTCATAGATAGTCAGGGCGCTGATGGCTACAGCCGTAAGGGCTTCCATTTCTACCCCGGTCTTCCCCGTGCTTCTGACCCTGGCCATGATCTCCACCTTATCGCCCCCCTGTTCATCCAGAAGAAACTCCACTTTGACGTCAGCCAGCAGCAAAGGATGACAAAGAGGTATAAGCTGAGGCACTTTTTTGGCTGCCATAACACCCGCCACCTGGGCCGCAGCCAGAACATCTCCTTTGGGCAAACCGCCTTCACGAAGCAACTCCAAGGTCGAAGGCTGCATCTTTACCCATCCCTTTGCTATTGCCTCTCGCTCAGTGTCAGCTTTTTCACTTATGTCAACCATATGGACTCTGTCTTCCATCTTCCCAGTTCACCCTCCCACCTGAGTCATCAACCTTCTTTGCGGGACCACTCCCAGTGCTACCCGATGACCTTCGGGCTTAGAGGCTATGGCCTCCAGTATCAGGCGCCTTATCTCCTCAGCAAAAGCTCCGGTTCGCAGAGTGTGTTTCAGGTCTACTTCTTGGTCTGACAGGAGACAGGGGAGCAGTTTACCGTCGGCAGTAAGCCGAAGCCGGTTACACCTGAAGCAAAAATGCTCACTAACAGGGGTGATGAAACCAATGGTGCCCTCTGCTCCAGGTAGTTGATAGTACTTCGCTGGGCCCACGCCTATCGGGGCTGAGCAAGGCTCAAGGTCGCCTAAGGAAGCAAGGCTGTTACACATTTCCTCACCAGATACAAATTCTGGCGCTGTTCCACCCCCGTTTACAAAAGGCATGAGCTCAATAAAGCGTACATGCCAACCTTGTTTGCTAAGCAAAGCAAAGTCGAGAACTTCATCATCATTTACGCCCCGCATAACCACCATATTTATCTTAACCGGCTCAAGTTTCACCTTTCGGGCCTGCTCAATGCCTTGCAAAACCTCAGTCAGCTTATCATAGCCGGTAATCCTCTCAAACCTTTGCCTGTTGAGGCTATCCAGACTTACGTTTACCCGACTCAGACCCGACTCTTTCAGCTCAGCAGCCTGATCTCTCAACCATACCCCATTAGTGGTCAGGGAGATATCATCGATCGCGTGGATTTGAGCCAGCATCCTTATCAAATTGACCAATCCCAGCCTCACCAGGGGTTCGCCGCCGCTGATCCGCACCTTGCTGATACCCATCTCCGCTGCCGCACGGACCACCAAAATGATCTCCTCATAAGTGAGAAGCTCCGAATGGGGCACCAGGCGAACGCCCTCAGCAGGCATGCAGTAGATGCAGCGCAGGTTGCAGCGATCGGTAACCGAGATGCGCAAGTAATTGATAGGACGTTGAAAGGAATCCGATACACCACTCATCAGTTAATCTCCCGCGACGTACTTTCCCACAAACTGAAGGGCTTTTCGTGCCGCTTTACCTCTATGACTCACCCGATTCTTCTCTTCCATTGACAGTTCCGCCATGGTCTTTCCTAGCTCTGGCAAATAGAAGACAGGATCATAGCCAAAACCTTGACTACCGACCGGCTCAAAGGTGATAACTCCCTCACATTGGCCCTCGCACAGTCCTACTACCTTTGAAGTCGCCCCAATAGCGATGACGCACTTGAAGCGAGCAGAGCGTTTCTCCCAGGGCACTCCTTCGAGGCGAGATAGCAGAAGGGTGATTCTACCCTTGTCGGAAGCATCCGCACCGGCGTAGCGCGCAGATAGGGGGCCAGGTTCACCCCCCAAAGCATCCACCTCAAGCCCTGAGTCATCAGCCAGCACCAGAAATCGACTATCAACGGCATATCCAGCGGCTTTCAGCTTAGCATTCTCTTCCAGAGTACTCCCTGTTTCGCTCACCTCCACGCTTATGTCCTCCTCAGCTAAACTGGTTAACTGCAAAGGAGCACCCTGGAGAAGCAAGGAATATTCCTGCACCTTGGCTGGATTTCTGGTGGCTAGGAGGAGCTTGAGTCTCACAGGTCCACAAATCTTTTCTCTAGCTTCCTCATCACCTCGGGCATGGTAGTGTATTCCATCTCTTCCAGGGGAAGACGATGCGGCTCAAAGGGACCGTGTCGCCGCAAGTACTCAGCAGCGTGATTTGCCCACCGACGCGTCTCGTCAAAAGCCGGATCATCAAACATGTCCCGAGGCCCCACCAGCATACCGCCTGAAAGCTGGAAGCCATAACAAATCACCCTCGGGGGACCGTCAAAGCGGGACGGATTGGCCTGAGGCTGAGCGGTGGGCATGAGGGGGCCGTGATGCGAGCCGCGCATCCACCCCTCTACCATCTGAGGCATGGTGAAAGGTTCAAGGATCTCCCCTACCGCTGGGAAATTCCCTTGAGACCTGACAACACATACGGGATCATCCTTGCCCACGTATCTGCCGGCAATGAGAGCCAGCTTTTGCGTAGAGGAAACAGCCGCTATCTCCCCGCTTTCGCGATGATAAACCGCCTTGACTGGGTAGCGGCTCGGGGCCCCCATAAACACCAACATATCATATATTTCATCAGGAGCGTTGAAGGTAATTTTCTTGCTCTCCTTCACATCGTGCACTTCGAAAGCAAAACCCGAGTGCATGTTTGAGGCAATAACCAGCCCAATGGTATTGAAGGGGTCGGCGAACATCTTATAAAGAGGCATGTTCCACGCCCCTGATGAGGTCTTATCCGCCATAAATATTAATACGGTTTCAGCCTGGCGCTCCTCAATTTCCATTTCAGCCACTCCAGGGCCCATCCCTTTTACATTACCGGAGAAGGAATCAGAAAGCAGGTCCTGCCCCACCCCGTGTAGTTTCAGCTTCCTGGCAATCTCGGTACCTTCTATAAAGGTATCCCAGGCTAACTTGTGAACGCGTTCGTTATCCTCCCCATGCTGGTGAGTCATAATTAGCTCCAAATCATCACCACAATTGGTGACGTGGAAATCGACAAGAAAACCATCCCTCTTGGCAGCCTGGAGGCACTGCCGCGCCTTATCTAGAATTTCGGGATGAGAACTGGAGTGACCTACCCAGCCACCGACGTCTGCCTTAATGACACTCAAGGTGACCCTCATCTGCCCTCCTTAAGGTGAAGTTTCCGAACCATTGCTAAGAATGGCGTAAGAAGTATACCCGATGCCAAAGGCCAAAGCAAACCTACCTTCTTCCCATGCTAAGCGATCGGCTAAGGTAGTAAACTTGGCGCACTCCAAGAGCTCTCTAGACTATTATCGGCTCTTTGTATTCTCCGAAAACATGGCGCAGGACGCCACATATCTCGCCCAGAGTGGCATAGGCGCGCACTGCCTCCAAGAGATAAGGCATTAGGTTCGTATCTCCTTTGGCTGCACCATGTAGCTCGTCTAGCCTTTGGCGGACTGCCCGGTTGTCCCTCTGGTGTCTTACTTCGTTCAACCTCGCTATGTGCCGCTCTCTCCCCTCCTCAATCATACTCAATATAGGTATTTCAGGCAGCTCATCCAGCACGTAATCATTTACCCCTACCACAATCCTTCCCTTGCCTTCGATCTCTTGCTGATAGCGATAGGCAGATTGAGCTATCTCTCTCTGCAAGAAACCCTGCTCTATCGCCGGAATGACACCTCCAAGAGAATCGATTTTCCCAAAGTAGTCATAAGCTGCCTGCTCCATCTGATTGGTAAGTGACTCTACCATGAAGCTGCCACCAAGGGGGTCAACTGTATTGGCTACCCCGCTTTCATGGGCTATAATCTGCTGGGTGCGCAAGGCAATACGCACAGCCTTCTCAGAAGGCAAGGCCAGAGCTTCATCCATGGAATTGGTATGCAATGATTGTGTTCCTCCCAGCACTGCTGCCAGAGCTTGAATTGTGGTGCGAATGATGTTGTTCTCCGGCTGCTGTTCTGTGAGTGTGCAGCCTGCTGTTTGAGTATGAAACCTCAACCAGCAACTTCGCTCCTCTTTTGCTCCAAATCGCCGCCGCATCTCCTTGGCCCAGATGCGTCGTGCTGCCCGAAACTTGCTTATCTCCTCAAAGAAATCATTATGGCAATTAAAAAAGAAGCTGAGCCTGGGGGCAAATTCATCTACGCTCAAACCACGCTCAATCCCCGTCTGGACATAGGTGAACCCATTGGCTAGCGTAAAAGACAGCTCCTGCTGAGCCGTTGCTCCAGCCTCTCGGATATGATAGCCACTGATGCTAATTGTGTTCCACAGAGGCAGATACTCTGAGCCAAACTCAAAGGTATCTGCAATGAGCCTCAGGGAAGGCCGAGGGGGAAAGATATAAGAAGCCTGAGAGATGTATTCCTTAAGGATATCATTCTGGATAGTCCCGCCCAGCCTCGACATGGGGATGCCCCTCTTCTCTGCGGCGACGATATACATGGCCCATATCACTGCCGCCGGACCATTAATGGTCATGGAAGTAGTCACTTTATCCAGGGGTATGCCATCGAACAGCATCTCCATGTCTCGCAAAGAGGATACTGCTACACCGCACTTGCCAAATTCCCCTCTGGCTTCAGGGGCATCAGTGTCATAACCTATCAGCGTTGGGTAATCGAAGGCAACGCTCAACCCTGTTTCCCCATGCTCCAAGAGATACTTAAAACGTGCGTTAGTCTCCTCGGCTGTCCCATATCCTGCAAACATGCGCATAGTCCATAGTCGTCCTCTGTAGCCCGTAGGATGAACACTCCTGGTAAAGGGATATTGGCCAGGGAGACCCAGGTCTTCAAGATATTGCAGCTTGCCTATGTGGAGTGGGGTATAGACACGCTCTACAGGCATGCCTGATGCGGTGGCAAACCCTGGGCACCTTTCTGCGGAAAGCGTAGGGTCTTTCTCCCATTCCGCCACCTTTCGCTCAAGCCCTCTTAGCCCCTCTTGTTCAAATAAGAAATCCCTTTCCACTCTCTATTCCCTCGCTTTCGCCAAGTGCCGATTAAAGTCTTCCACAAGTCCGGTTGAAGTACAGTAACAACTTACCAGGCATGCGCTCAGCCGTCAAATTACATGTAGCGTCTCAAATAGTTGCGCATGAGGCAAAAAGGATTAAATCCTAAACAATACCTGAATCCAAAGGACACAAAACGTATTTTACCTTTTGTACTGTAGAACTGAAGATTTTCCCAAGCTCAGTAGCTTCGTGGATCAATGATTGCCTTCTATTGTTTTGGGGAAAACACTTATGAACCCTATAGCACCTGGGACGTTTCACACGAATCATACTGTTTTGAGTTCTTAACTTCGGTCCATCGGGTTCGTTCATAGTCCAGAAATTGGTATCAACGATTTGCCCGTATCCTTCACTGTGTGCAGGTACGCCCGTGGTCACACATAAAATAGAGGGCCACTGGATACGCTCCAGTGGCCCTCTATCTGCCTCACCACTCTAGGGTCTAAAGTCTTCTGGACATTCGGCGCATGTTGACAGGGCGACGCATAAAGGCGGGTGCCTCTAGCTTGCTCTCATCCGATTCCAACTCTCTGATCAAATTGCGAAACTCCTCGTCTTTCCGCGCCTCTGTTACCACTCTGGTAGGAGTAAAACCGGTAGCCACAAGGGTAATCCTCACGTCATTATCCAGTTTAGGCTCCAGTGTTACACCAAAGATAACCATAGCTTCCTCGTCCACCGCCGCCTCGACGACACTCGCCGCCTGACCGACTTCGGAAAGGGTGAGATTAGACGGTCCGGAAACGACATACAGCACGCCCGTTGCTCCCTCAATGGGCACCTCCAACAATTCACTGGAAATAGCCGCCCGAGTCGCCTCCACAACCCTGTTCTGTCCCGTGCCGTGACCAATAGAGAGCCAGCAGGGGCCAGCGTTCTGCATAACAGCCATTACATCGGCAAAATCAAGGTTTATCATTCCGGGCATAGTGATAACTTCGCTAATAGCGCGAACGCCGACCATCAGTATATCGTCTGCCGTTTTGAAGGCACTGTCTACTGTCACTTTGTCCCCGGTAATACTCAGTAGACGCTCATTGGGGATCACTATCATGGCGTCAACTTCATCTGTAAGCTCACTGAGACCCTCTTCAGCTATCTGCATTCGACGCGCCATTTCAAAGCTGAAGGGCTTAGTGACAATAGCAATGGTAAGAGCCCCACTCTCCCGGGCCAGCCTGGCGATCACTGGAGAAGCACCGGTGCCTGTACCTCCTCCCATACCCACAGCCAGAAAGACCATATCAGCACCGCTAACCGCCAGGCGCAGATCTTCCAGACTCTCTTCTGCCGCCTGTCGCCCCTTCACCGGATCGCCACCGGAACCCAGTCCCCGAGAACCCTGCTCCCCAATTTGAACCCAGGTTGGAGCCTGGTTCGTCATTAAAGCTTGGACATCTGTGTTTACGGCAATAAACTCTACCCCGTAGATGCCCGCCATTACCATGCGGTTAACAGCATTGCAGCCTCCTCCCCCAACGCCTACCGCCTTAATCCTCACCACTGTCGGTGTAAAACTGGTCTTCGCCATGCCGCCTCCTCATTTGTCAGCAATTTGTGTACTAAGACGCCCCTGGTAGCAAAACTAGCTTTCTGCTGGGGGCCTACCATAGATAACACCAGACGCCCGAGACAGTATACCCTGCCACAGGCGGCCCAACGGAAAGGGGAAACGTAGTAGTCTCTCACCCCTACGAGCACGGGCCCGGCCAACCTGCTCGCTTTCCGCTCCCCAAAGCAGAAGCCCCACGGCAGCGGCATAGGCAGGGTCGGCCAAATCATCAGCACCTTCAGGTAAATTCCCGGGTACTCCAACTCGTGCTTGCAGGCCAAGCTCATCTTCAACAAACTGCTTCATGCCGGGCAATTTGGCCGTACCACCGGTTAGAACCAGCAACTTCGGTAGTTGCGGCAGTTGCGGTGGCTTAGACAGAACCATCCTCAGGATTTCCTCCACCCTGGCTCTGATCATATAGCTCATCACCTCAGGAGTAGTCCTGTACTTCTGGATTAGCGCCACCTTGCCAGCATCGTCTCTCTCTGGATACAGCCCGCCGCCTGTTACCTTCAGCTCCTCAGCAGCACTGAAAGGAATGCTCAGACCCACAGCCAGGTCAGTGGTCACCTGTCTGCCTCCCACAGGTAAGCCACTGGTATACCAGACACGTCCTTCTCTATACACGGCGATACCAGTGGTACCTCCACCAATATCAGCCAAAATGACTCCTCTATCCATCTCGTCCTGCTCCAGTACAGCCTTAGCAGAAGCCAGGGGGTTAGGCACAACATCAATCGGTTCCAGATCGACCGCCCGTACACAGTCGCGTAGGTTGTCCATGTAACTCCGCTCAGCCGTAACAAGATGAGCTTCCAGTTTCAAAACGTAGCCGTGCATTCCCACTGGATTGTGTACACCCGCCACGTCGTCGATTTTGTACTGCCTCTCTATAATTTTGACCCGTTCCCGCTCAGGACGGAACTGGACTTTCGCCACCTCTTTACGCACGTCTTCAATGACCCTCTCGTCCACCACGTTGTCTTTCGCCCTTGTGCGTACATCGAACCAATTGTTACTTGACTCGACATGCCTGCCGCCAAACCCCACCAAAGCATCCGGTTCCTTTGGCGCGTTGCTCTGTGCCTCTTTCACTGATGCCGCAATCGCTTGAATAGCATACTCGCGATCAACAATAATGCCCTTTTGTACCCCGTGAGAGGCCACCTCACCTTTTCCAAGGATGCGGTCTATGCTCCCATCACTGACATCGGCGATTATGGTACAAATCTTGCTAGTGCCTATATCGATACAAGTAATCGCCATTTCCCCTCCTTTTACTGGATGTTATCCTATCTTTCCGCCCCAAATCTACCTATCATGATTGTAAGCAGATTCCCACGTTGGCACAGATTATACATAACGCCCAAATTCCCTGTCAAGACCTCAAGATCGCCTACAACTCTGTACCAGCCCGGACAACCCACTTAGCGCCACTTCTCCCGACATAAATCGAGGATGTCTCTCAAGTGAAAGTAGCGTACAGACTTCCTCTCAGTCCCTCTTTCTCTATATCCAACCTGGCCCTTTGTTATAAGACGCTCTAATACCCTGACGACTTGATTATAACTGAGCTTTACACCGTTGGCAATCTCAGTTGTGGTACTCTCGAAATGACCTACCAAAGCCTCTCGTCTCAAGAAATCCAGGATAGTCTGTTCCTCATCATGTACCATAGCACGCAACCTATAACGCAGCTTACACTCTAACTTGTGGCACACCATAGCACAAACAATATCGCTTGTCAACCCGCCACCCTGCCAAACCTTAGACGAAGGGGGAAAGGGAGACTTTTTGTGGCCAGGAACAAAAAGTGTAATAATTCAATTAGCACTCGGATGACAAGGCTCAATCAAGAGACGCTTCTGCACTCTGGGGCAAAGGCCCTGCCGAGACCGGGAAATGCTAGTGAGAAGCCAGAGCCAAGAGATATTCCCTAAGACCCCGAGCAGAGGGGACTTGCATTATACATATACGTGACAGGGAAACTAAGGTCATCGGGGCCTTATACCAGGCACTGATTTGCCTGAAAGCGTTCTGTTACAGGAAGGAGGAGATATGTCAACCTTTGGGTATGCGGGGAAGATCTTAAGGCTTGACTTGTCTTCAGGAAGCGTCACCACAGTACCCACTGTTGAATATGCCAGCAACTTTCTTGGTGGCAGAGGTATGGCTGCAAAAGTGTACTGGGACGAGGTACCACCCCAGGCCAGAGCCTTCGATGCCGAGAATATGCTGGTATTTGTCAACGGCCCTTTTGGCGGGCTGCCTGTGTTAGGCGGCTCACGTTGGCAGGTTTGCGGCAAATCTCCTGCCACCACTCCCGAAGAATTCTCTTATGGTAATTTCGGTGGCACCTGGGGAGCTGAGCTCAAGTTTGCCGGTTACGATGCCTTGGCGATACGGGGCAAATCGGAAGGGCCCGTCTACCTCTTTCTTCATGACGACAGGGCTGAATTGAGAGATGCTTCAGCGCTTTGGGGCAAGGGCGCTGCCGAGACAAGGGGAATCCTGAAGGGTGACTTGGGAAACTCTGTCAAAGTGGTAGCTATTGGTCCCGCGGGTGAGAACCTGGCTATCATGGCTAATCTCCTTGCCGAAAACGACGCCACTGGCTCAAGAGGCTTGGGAGCCGTTATGGGCTCCAAGAAGCTTAAGGCTGTCGTTGTGAAGGGCAGCAGCAAGGGGATAAGGGTGGCCCAGCCAGAAAGACTGAGGGAGCTAATCAGGTACTTCCGCGAACTGGACAGGAGGCTCGACGGAGTGCTGGACGGAGTGGATTTCAAGGTAGCCGGTCCCAATGTCAAGAAAGACCCTTGCTATGGCTGCCACGGCAACTGCCTGAGGGTAGTCTATCAAGCCAAAGACGGCAAGAAGGGGAAATACATGTGTCAGGGGGCGGCTCTCTATCAGTCCTATGCGCGGAGCTACTACGGTGGAGAGACCGAGATTCCTTTTCACGTCAATAGGTTGTGCGATGATTATGGCCTCGACTCAATGCCTTTTGATACAACGATATACTGGCTGCTGAAGTGCTACAGGGCTGGCATCTTAACCGATGCAAACACAGGTATTCCGCTGTCAAAACTGGGCAGTCTGGAGTTCGCAGATACCCTGGCGAGAAAGATATCACTTCGGGATGGCTTCGGAGATATTCTGGCGCAGGGACTGGTCAAGGCCGCAGGTTCGATAGGAGCTGAGGCCGAAGAGTTGCTCCCCAGCAACCTCTTCAAAGGTGATCAACTCGAACTCTACGGCCCCAGGCTATACGTGACCCATGCACTTCTATATGCCACAGAGCCAAGAATGCCCGTCCAGGAGATTCACGAAGTAAGTCAACTCGTCGGCAAATGGCTTAACTGGCTCAGGAAACTTGAAGGCGCCTATGTTTCCGGCAATGTGCTGCGTGCCATTGCCAGGCGATTCTGGGGAAGCGAGATAGCCGCCGATCTATCCACTTACGAGGGGAAAGCCATGGCGGCCAAGAGAATCCAGGACCGGCAGTATGCCAAGGAATGCCTCGGTCTTTGTGACTTTCTATGGCCTATCATGGACATTGAGCACTCTGAGGATCATGTAGGAGACCCCACCCTGGAAAGCAATATCCTCTCCACTGTTACCGGGGATGAAATAGACGAGGAGGGACTGAACACAGTAGGAGAGAGGGTCTTCAACCTGCAAAGAGCCATACTCGTCAGGGAGGGCCACCGCGGAAGGGAGGACGATGTCCTTCCCGATAAGTGGTATACTGTCCCGCTGAAAATGGACATACCCAACCCTGAATGCCTGGTACCAGGAAAAGGAGATCAGGTAATATCTCGAAAGGGGGCGGTAGTGGATAGAGAAGAATTCGAAAAGATGAAGGATGAATACTACGAGCTCCGGCAATGGGATGTAGCCAGCGGCCTTCAAGCCAGGGCAAAGCTTGAAGAGTTGGGGCTAGGAGATATCGCCCAGGATCTTGAGCACAGGGGACTTGCACTATAGCTAACCGTGGAGGGATAGACAAGGCCATTGAGGCCGGCTATGCGAGCCAACGGCTGAGGTCACAGAGCTCTGGTACAAGGAGGAGACATGTCAACATTTGGGTATGCTGGGAAGATCCTGCGGCTTGACCTCTCCTCAGGGAGCGTCACCACAGTCCCCACAACCGACTACGGCAGCAGTTTCCTTGGTGGGAGAGGCATTGCTGCCAAAGTGTACTGGGACGAGGTACCCCCCGAGGTCAGCCCCTTCGATGCAGAGAACAGGCTCATATTTGCTACCGGGCCCCTGGCGGGATTGCCCGTGTTGGGCGGCTCGCGATGGCAAGTATGTGGTAAATCCCCAGCTACTGTTCCTCAACAGTTCTGCTACTGCAATCTGGGGGGCAGATGGGGCGCTAGTCTTAAGTTTGCCGGCTATGACGCCATCATAGTCCGAGGTAAATCAGAGAAGCCGGTCTACCTCTCACTTCATGACAATGTAGCTGAGTTAAAGGACGCCTCCGCTCTGTGGGGCAAGGGGGCTATTGACACCAGGGAAATCCTGAAGAGTGAGATGGGGAGCTCAACCAGAGTAGTCGCCATCGGTCCCGCCGGCGAGAACTTGGCAAGAATGGCTACTCTTCTGGCGGACAACGACGCCAGCGGCTCAGGGGGGTTGGGAGCCGTTATGGGTTCCAAGAAGCTCAAGGCTATCGTAGTCGAGGCTGCCCACAAAGGAGTGGAGGTTGCCCAACCGGAAAAACTGCGGGAGCTAATCCAATATTACCGCGGACTGAGGAGGATCACCCTCAGATCATCATCCTACCGGTTCTCTACCGAACTAGTGCCTAGCCTGAGCCGCACCAAGTTGAAGAGAATGGATCCCTGCTACGGCTGCAGGGGATGCTCCAGGCGACTCTATGAAGCGGACGATGGAAGGAAGGGCAAGTTCTTCTGCGCTTCGTGCCTGTTCTATCAACCCTGGTCAGTATCCTACCATGGCCAATGGAATGACGTTCCTTTCTATGCCACCAAGCTCGTTGATGATTACGGGCTGGATTCCAAGACCATCGACCGAACGATTGGCTGGCTCCACGGATGCTATGAGGCCGACATTCTAACCGACGAGAATACGGGCATCCCCATTTCAAAAATAGGGAGCCTGGAGTTCATAGAGACGCTGGTGAGGAAGCTTTCGTTTCGCCAAGGCTTTGGAGACATTCTGGCCAAAGGAGTAGATGAAGCCGCCGAATCCATAGGCCCGCAAGCCAAAGAACAGCTCAGGAGGGTGGGACACGTAGCCATGCCCGGGTACACCCAGATCTACAGCCCGAGACTGTACATCACCAATGCGCTTTTCTATGCTATGGAGCCCCGGCTGTCGATGCCACAGCTTCACGAAGTGAGCACGATCATAGGGAAATGGGTATCATGGGCCAAGAAGGAGCCAGGCGCCAGTGCCTCATCGGAGGTGGTCCGCGCCATAGCCAAGCGGTTCTGGGGAAGCGAATTGGCCGGGGACTTCTCTACCTACGAGGGCAAGGCCCTAGCAGCAAAGATGATACAGGAACGAGAAACTGCCAAGGAATGTCTCATTCTCTGTGATTATCTATGGCCCATCATTGACCTTGAGTACACTGAAGACCATGTCGGCGACCCCACCCTTGAGAGCAGACTCCTCTCCGCCGTTACCGGGCAAGACGTCGATGAGGAAGGGCTTTACAGGATAGGTGAGCGTGTCTTCAACCTGCAGAGAGCCATACTGGTGAGAGAGGGCCATCGGGGAAGGGATTTCGATGACCTTCCTGATAGCTGCTTTGACCAGCCCCTCGGGTCCGACTTCATCAACCCCGACTGCCTGGTGCCCGGCAAAGACGGGGAAGTGACATCCCGAAAGGGTGCTGTCATTGACAGACACGAATTCGAGAGGATGAAAGACGAATACTATCAGCTCAGGCGATGGGATGTACCCACCGGCCTTCAAACCCGGGCAGCACTGGAGGAGCTAGGGCTAAAAGATGTTGCCGAGGACCTGGAGCAGAGAGACCTTATCAGCAAAGGTAGCTAACAGACAAGCTCTGTAAGCGTTGTCAGAATTCGTGTTCCGCCACCACGGTTTCGCCCGTCCTGTCATTCCCGCGCAAGCTCGTAGACTCGCCTAGGGAGAGGGGAATCCAGAAGTAACTACAGTAATTTGCGGTAAGACGACGGTAACCGAATGAGCGGTAGTCATCGGCAGCGGCTATCTGCCGCAGGGAGAAGTATCTAGCTATGACTACCACATAGTGAATCCGCCGCTGACGCTGATCGTCTGTCCGGTGAGAAAACTAGCCCTATCAGAGGCGAGAAAAAGGACCGTGTCAGCTATGTCCTCTGGTCTACCCAGGCGCCGTATGGGCCAATACCTCATCGCCCTTTGAAGCATCTCGGGGGTATAAACATCGTAGCCCCATTGCTTCCAGAAGCTCCTCTGCCCCACATGCTCCGCGCTTTCGGGCACAATCCAGCCAGGGCAAACGGTATTGACGTTTATCCCGTGACGGCCCAGCTCCCAGGCTAAAGCCCTTGAAAGGGCGATGACCCCACCTTTGGCTCCGCCATATACAGCCAGATCGATTGCCCCCACCCCTGATTGACCTGAAGCAGAACTAATACTGACAATCTTCCCACACCCCCGCTCGATCATGTGGTCAACCACTGCCCTGACGCAGTTGATAACACTCCAAAGGTTCAGCTTTATCTCCTTATCCCACTCCTCCCTGGGTTTCTCCACAAAGGGCCGGTTGCGTGGCGTACCGCCAGCGTTGTTGACCAGCACGTCTATCTGGCCGAACCTCTCCAACGTCGTCTTCACCATCGCCTGCACCGAATCCCAATCAGTTACATCTGTCTTGATCAATACAGCCTTGCCACCTAGACTATTGGCCTCATCTACTACCTTCTGTCCCTGCTCCTCATCTATCTCAGCATTTACGATGTTTGAACCTTCGCTGGCAAAAGCCAGGACAATACCCCGACCAATATTGGAGCCTCCGCCGGTAACGATGACTGTCTTCCCTTCTAGACTCAAGTCCACTCTGGACCCCCTTTCAAGACTGCAATCATAGCCGTAATCCGTGAGGGCAACCATTGGTTACTGCGAGCAAAGGGGCGGGGGAAAATCTCCTGCACCCCGACCCTGAGGTCGCTTCGCGCAGCCTGCCCTGAGCGCCGCGAGATTCTTCGGTCGCCTAAGGCGACCTCAGAATGACAGGAAGCAAAGGCCTCGCAATGACGGCTAAATGGTTGAGAGCGTGCTTCGTCGTTCCGCTCGTCGCCACGACACGCGAACTCACGGGTTCATCATTGAAGCCTACCCCACAAGCTTACGTCTCGATTTTGAACTCCCACTGACAGGCAACTTCATCCGGGCTTTTCCTGGGGGCCAGCTTCAGCGGCTTTACTTGGATTGCCGGATTAACCGCCGCGGTGTATGCTTTCATACCCTCGAGTTCCAGGACGTGACACGTCTGGACTATCCTTTCTGGGTTCCTTTTCTCCAACGCGGTCAGCGCGGGACACTCGTGGACAGTGAGAATACCATGGTTATTGTTCTTCAGGTCAAAATCATACTTGTACAAGTCCTGAGCGAACGATCCAATAAGCTGGCAAGCTTTGGCGTATGCCTCAACATCCTTCCCGGTGATGTTAGCCGCCTCCATCGCCCATCCCATCTCATACTTGCCCACTCTTGTCCAGTTATCCAGAAGGCACTCGAAGACCACCTCATCTCCCAGTCTCTTACGGACTTGTTCCTGCCAATAGGCATCCAGCACCAGCATTTCCTTGCAATATGCCTTCAGCAACTTCGCCAGGACCTCCTTAGACAAATCCTCATACCTAAGGTTTGGCACAAACTTGCCACTATAGTCTTTCAACTCTTCCATTTTACTCCCTCCTGCAGCTTATTCCTCGATCATAAACTCCCACTGGCAGGCAATTTCCTCCTGGCTCTTGCGCGGAGGCAACTTCAAAGGAGTTATCTTTATCTTGGGATTGATTAGATAATGCCTGATGGTAGCTTCTTCCAGTTCATGGCAAACCGGTTTTATCATTTCTGGAGCTTCTCTCTCATAGTATACGAGCGAGCGGCATTGGCTTATCGTCATGATGACGTGATTGGGATTTATGATCTCATACTCAACCGGATACAGCGGCCCGATGTTGTTATCCAGAGGCAGCTGAAGACACTTGAGGGAATCGAGAACAGTGTTTAGCTGTATGTTGGCTATCTTGGGATACCTGGGATTAACCTGCTTGGCCACCCTCTCCCAGGCTTCCAGATTGCATTCGTTGGCAATGTCAAAACCGCATTTCTCCTTGACCAAATCATACCAGGCCCCTGCCATGCGAATCCAGGCGAACTGCCACACAGTCATCAGCTTCAGCAAGAATTCCTTGGAGAAATCATCAAAGGTAAGATCTGGCTTAAATGAACCACTGTAGTCATCTAGCTCCGGCATGTTAGGCCTCCTTCAGTTACTTTTTTGGTTACGCGTTGAGACATTGCCCCCGCCAGTCCTCCGTTGTCCCTCTATTCCTCCAGCTTAAACTCCCACTGGCAGGCAATTTCCTCCCGGCTCTTGCGCGGAGGCAGCTTTAGAGCCCTTACCTTTATCTTGGGATTGAATAGCTGAGCGGCCTGCTCAAACCCCTCCAAATCCAGAACCTCGCAGGCATGCTTCTGCATCTCTGTCTCTCCGTGTCGCTCGTAGTACTCCAGCCCGAGGCAGCGTTTGATGGTGAGTACGCCATGATTCTTGTCCTTCAGCTCACACTCAAACTCGGGGAATATGCCCCCAGCCCCTATGTCAACCTGAACAAACTTGAGGACACTCTCCACATCTTCTCCCCAGATGTTCATCGCCTCCCTGTGTCGGCGCACCTCCAGGGGGGCTTCCCTTCTCCATAGCTCGGCATCGAGCTCGCGGGCCACGTCCTCACCGTATCTCTCCCTGATAAGTGAGTACCATAGGCCATCAAGCCCTACGTACAGCTTCCCCGCCGCCTGCCACATCCTCACCAGGGCCTCTTTTGAGAAGTCCTCCATCTTCAGATTCGGCCTGAGCTCTCCGCTGTAGTCTCTTAACTCTTCCATAGTCGCCCTCCTTCCTTTGCCTCAGGTTGGCCTCTCCGTCTTCTGGCTGACAAGCTCATACCGCGATTCGCCTACCACAGGCAAAAGCCCGCTTTTTCAGACTATTTGACAGCATTGACTCCCTTACTGTTCAATCTTCAACTCCCACTGGCAAGCAATCTCATCCGGGCTTTTGCGCGGCGGCAGCTTCAGAGCGGTTACCTTTATTTTGGGATTAAGAAGATAGTTCTCGATGCCCTTCTTCTCGAAAACATGACAAATGGGTTCTATTAGCTCCGGTTCGTGCTTCTCATAATACAGCAGAGAGCGGCACTGAGTTACGGTCATTATGACGTGATTGGGATTCTTGATGTCCCACTCCACCGGATACAGAGGTCCGATGTTGTTGTCCAAAGGCAACTGGAGACATTTCAGCGAATCGAGGACAGTATTAAGCTGGATATTTGCAATCTTGGGATACCTTGGGTTCACCGTCTGAGCTACCTTCGTCCAGGCTTTCTCGTTGATTTCGTTGGCTACTTCAAAGCCATCCCTCTCCCTGATCAAATCGTAGTATGCTTGAGACAAACGAATCCAGGCGAATTGCCACACATTCATTAACTTGAGCAGGAATTCCTTGGAGAAATCCTCCATCTTCAGGTCCGGCCTGAACGGACCACTCAAATCGTTTAGCTCTTCTGGCACTTTGAACCTCCTTCCTACTTTTGACTAATCGGTTCCTTACCTACCCCAATATGCAAAACTCCATCCCGCTGCCAACGATTGATACACAAAAGAGGGCTACCACACACTGCCAGTGGTAGCCCAGCCGTCATAGCCTAACGACCCCAGACCTGGAGCTTTGCACCCCCTGATTTGCCAGGGTTTGCTTTACCACTCCCTCCTATTCAATTGGCCAACCTCTTGCGGTTGTTATAAGCCTCCATGCCGCGAAAGTCAAGTTGTGCCCTTCTCTCTTCTCTGCACTGCTTTCCCCCGAGGGCTCCAATACCATCATTAGTGCTGCCAGGCAGAATAAATGTATAATAGCCTGTGAAGGGCAGCCGTAGGCTGCTCTGGAAGCCTGTGCAAGGAGGAAAGATGGCACCATTCGGGTATGCCGGAGGAATCTTACGAACAGATTTATCTTCCAGAAGCACCACTGTGGTTTCCACTACCGACTACGCCAGCTTTCTTGGCGGAAGGGGTATCGCCGCCAAGATCTACTGGGATGAGGTCTCCCCTGAGACCAATGCCTTGGATGCGGGGAACAGGCTGATATTTGCCATCGGTCCGTTGGCCGGGCTGCATGCCCTGGGCACCTCGAGATGGACCGTCTGTGGCAAATCACCCCTCTCTACCCCGGAACACTTCTGTTACTCCAACCTGGGGGGCAGATGGGGAGCCGAGCTGAAATTTGCTGGCTATGACGCCATCGTTGTCCAGGGTAAATCGGACAAGCCGGTCTATCTCTATATTCACGATGGCGTTGCCGAACTGAAGGACGCCTCTGCCTTGTGGGGCAAGGGCACCGTTGAGACCAGGGAGATTCTGAAGGGCGAACTCGGCAGCTCCGTCAAAGTGGTAGCCATCGGGCCCGCCGGTGAGAATATGGTCACCACGGCTAGCCTCCTGGCCGATAATGATGCCAGTGGTTCAGGAGGGCTGGGGGCGGTCATGGGTTCCAAGAGGTTGAAGGCTGTGGTGGTAAAGGGCACGCGGAAGGGAGTGAAGATCGCCCAACCAGAAAGGCTGCGGGAGCTGACTAGGTATTTCCGTGGACTGGGGAAAGGCGTTTTCATAGCCTGGGGGACAGACTTCATGGTGACGGGAGCTAAGGCAAAGAAAGACCCCTGCTATGGCTGCCTGGGCAACTGCCTTAGAGTAATGTATAGGGGTGAGGATGGCAGGAGGGGTAAGTTCATGTGCCAGTCAGCCGCCTTCTATCAGCTATGGGCATACAGATACTACGGCGAGCAGAACGATGTCCCCTTCTACGCCAACAGGCTATGTGATGACTATGGGCTTGACACCTGGGCTCTTGAAGCAATGCTGGCCTGGCTCTACAGGTGCTACAGAGCTGGCCTTATCAGTGAGGAGAATATTGGTCTCCCCATGTCAAAGCTGGGCAGCCTGGAGTTCATCGAGACCTTGGTGAGAATGATATCCCTCCGGGAGGGCTTCGGCGACATTCTGGCTCAGGGGCTGGACAAGGCTGTCAATGCAACGGGAAGTGAAGCAGCATCGCAAGTCAGGCACATTGACCCCTACGAACCCAGACTATATATTACCACGGCACTCCTATGGGCTATGGAGCCAAGAGAGCCCATACAGGAACTTCACGAGGTGGGTCTACCTCTGGCCCAATGGGTAAGCTGGGCCAAGGGGATTGAAGGCGCCTACGTTTCCAGCGATGTAGTTCGAGCCATCGCCAAGAGGTTCTGGGGAAATGAAGCGGCGGCTGATTTATCCACATGCGAGGGCAAAGCTGTGGCCGGAAAAAGGATCCAGGACCGCCAGTACGCCAAGGAGTGCCTTATTCTCTGCGACTGGGTGTTCCCTGTTATGGACAGCAAGAATACCGAAGACCACGTTGGTGATCCCAGTCTGGAAAGCAAGATACTCTCCGCCGTCACAGGAGATGAGGTGGACGAACAGTCACTTTACAGGATAGGCGAGAGGGTCTTCAACCTGCAAAGAGCCATACTAGTCAGAGAAGGTCACAGAGCCAGGGAAGATGACAAGCTTCCGGATGAATGGCATACCATGCCTCTGAAAAAGGGTGTTTTGGACCCGGAATGCCTGGTGCCTGGTAAACACGGCGAGGTAACATCTCGAATAGGCGCTGTCGTTGACAGGCAAGAATTTGAGAAGCTGAAAGACGAATACTATCAACTCAGGAGATGGGATATAGTCACTGGCCTTCAAAGCCGAGGCATTCTCGAGGAGTTGGGGCTGAAAGATATCGCTGAAGACCTGGAGCCGAGAGGACTAATAGCCAAGCCAAGGAAGTAGAGATGCAACTCGAGACGTATCCCAAAATCGGGGTAGGTTGGAGCACCCGCTCAAACATGCCTAGAGCAGATGCTCCAGGCTACCCTATTTTACCGGGTGTCAGTCGCCTGAGGCGACTGACACCCACGGAAATGCAATGAAATAGTGAAGCCCGAGCGCCATTCCGCCAAACCGCTGTAAGCAGGCTCCTGGTGCGGCGCGCTCACCCATTCTCTACTGCCTAGGAAAAGAGCATTTTCTCTTTGGAAGCCACAAGAAATTATGGGGTGGTTTTCTGACTTCCACCCCACAATTATGTGACACAAATTCCTGAACCTAAAGCCTATGCCGCGGCCCGGGTGCGGCGAACCAGTATCACTACACCAGCTATTACCAGGACCACAAACAAGCCACCCAGAACAGCATTGATCGTAGGCCCGCTAGTTTTAATTATGAATTCGCCATCTAGTTCGCCCACTTCAATAGTATATTCCCCAGACTTTTCTTGGATGAGCTCAAAGACTACACTCTCTGAGGCGCCTTCCTTCAGGGTCACAACCTGACTATCTATTTCTGTGCCGTCGAGTTTCAATACCACCTTGTCGGTCCACGCACCTATGCCGGTATTGGTAACGCCAACACTAATGGTCACCGCTTCCCCTTCCTCAGGCTCCTTAGGGAAGACGACAAGGCCACTTGCCTCAAAAGGAGATACTGCCACCCTGTAGGTCGCGGGCTGTTCTTGGGTTACCGTGAGGCTTACGGTCTGTGAGGCTCCAGCCTCCACGAAGACATCCGCACGCTGGACATCTGAGCGGCTGACTTTCACCAAGCTGGAGGGAGCAAAGTACCAATCAATCAGCCCCTCATACCATGGCCCTACACCCTCTACTTGCACTACCACATCGTAGGTCCCCGGGACTATGCTGGTATTGGTTACTTCAACACTAACGGTGAAATCATGCTCATCCTTTGTCCACGTCCTGATTTCATCAGGGCTGACAAAAGGGCTGTCGGTAGGTTCACTTATTTCGAAAGTTGCATGAATAACCGTCAACTCGTGAACCCCTGCGGTTAGCTGCTCAGCGGTTGCCTGGCCCTCGCTATCCGCGGCGGCGAGGAGCTCTCCGCCTTCCACGATACCCGCATTGCGGTGCAAACCCTTCAGTGTGACATCAACGGTGCTGTTGGTGGTAACCGTGATGGTGCTCTCCTCGCCGGTGGCGATTCCGGCCCGCACCAAGTCGAAGGCCACGGTGCCGACGTTGGTCAGCGTGGCATTGAGGACGTTGGAAGTCGGCTGCAGTTCCCCGGGCACCAGCTCGAGTCCCTGAAGGGTCCATTCGATCCCCTGGTACTCTTCGGGGAGGACATTCCCGCACATATCTGTCGTCCCATCGCCTGTGTCCTCGAGTTCGGTGGCAATCCGCTCGCGGTCAGCAATCGCCAGGCTGGTGACGTCTACCGTGGCGTAGCCGTTGCTGGAGGTGATGCCCGACACCCAGTAGGCCGAGTCGTACTGCAGATCCAGGCCGGTGGACTCATCAACCTGGAAAGTGGCGGGGTCCACCGAATAGACCACCCGGGCCGGGTTGACCGTGCGGCGGGATGTGTTACAAAGATTCGCGTAGAGGCACTCCGAGACCGCCGGGGCCCCATAGTGCCCCTTATCCAGCATGATATAGCTGCGGTAGTCGTAGCCGAGGTCGTCGAGCAGGTCCGCGTCGAGCAGGGCACCCACGGCGAGGTCGTCAAGCTCCCCATTGATCATGAGCACAGGTAGGTTGAGCAGGTTCTCGCGCAGGATCCGCTCCGGATCATCATCGGCCTGGCGACCGGTACCTAGTGAGGGAGCTATCATCGCCCACCGGTCCGGGTACCGTGTGCCAATGCCCATGGTGCCAAAGCCACCCATGGACCCCCCAGAGAGGATCACCCGATTAGGATCCACGCCGAGGCGCGCCATCGCATCGTCGACGGCATCGAGTACGTCCTGCTCGGCGATACCAGTGTAGAAGGAACGCTCCCCGCGGCCCAGCGGTGAGACCACCACCGCCGGGGGCATCATGCGGCCAGGGCCATAATAGGGATCAAAGAAGGCGGGGCGCGGCCGGGTCCGCCCGGCGTCCTCGCCAAACCAATCGAGCGCGAAGCAATGGTTAAAGTCCGCCCCGTGCATGAAGACTAACATCGGCGGAGGGTCGTCCAGCGCTATGTCCTCGGGGGGTATCCACACCAGGTACGGCTGGTAGGGACCCAGGTAGAGGTTGTTGGCAAACCAAGGCCCCAGCGGGGATGCCTCCTCGATTATGCCCTCACCCAGGTCAAGGCGCGAGTGGTAGAGATATGTGTGGAATCCGGGGCTCGTTCCGTCAGCGAGTTCGGTCTCGCCGGCGCTGACCTTAGCGAAGTCAATCACCGCGGCCGCTTGGGAGGCGCCAGTTGGCCACACCTGTTCATATTCACCTGGTGCATAACGTGTACCCGCCAAGATGGCCGACTGTTTCTGGTCCTGCCAGTTCTCCGGGATCTCGCCACCGACGAAGGCCAGATCGTAGATCTCTTCGCTGCCGTCCAACCACGACCCGCCATCGGCATTGCGAATGCCCAGCACGCCGAACGCCCGCCAGGTCTCCTCCCGCGGATCCAACAGATCCTTGGGCACAACCGTCTCCATGACGTTCGAATCGGGATCGACCGTGGCGTCAAACGTGTCGATGATTGACCACGTTTCGAGCCACCACCACGGCCAACCGCCGGTGTAGCCCCACAGCTCGCCAACATTCTCGACATCATAACGGACAACACGGCCGTCATCATCCTTGACCTCGATAACATGCGTCGACACCACCACAAGGCGCTCCACCCCCAGAAGACCATCGGCTGGCCACTGGCCACCCGGCAGCCGAGTAGCACCGGTCGTCGGGTTGGCGTCCGTGTCGAACGCAACTCCAAGGACCGGGATTCTAGTGATGACGTCACGCATTTCCTCGCCATTGCCGTTCGGTACTTCGACCGGGAGGGTGAAGGTGACGTTGGTGAGTGTCTGGAGTACCGCTCGCAGGTGCAAACCGTCGTACTGCAGGCCGATCTGAAGCTGGATGAGGTCTGCCGCGTTACCTGGGGCAGCCCACTCCGGGTATTCGGCGTCCCCATTCGGCAGACTGAATTCGAATGGGAGCGCTTTTGGTACCACGTTCGCGCCATGGTCGTCGTAGGCGTAGTCAGTCCACACGAAAGTCCCATCCACATAAGAGGACGTTCCACAAATCAGGGAACCCAGCTCTGCAGTGGTGACTAAGAAGCCTTCCGGTGGGTTAAAGCTAGCTGTCCCCACATTCCCCGCCCCGTCACTGGCCCTCACCTCAAGCTGGTGCCATCCCTCCGAAAGGGCTGAGGTCGTGAAGGTATACTTCTCAGTAAGAGAATCGAAGGCCCCATCAACGGGCTGGGCTGGTATCCACACCCCACCGTCAATCTGGTACTCCACCGAGGCAATCGGAGATGCCGCATCCGTGGCCGTACCCGTGAAGGTCTGAGTAAACAACAGGCTAGCAGGATGAAAAAGGGGTAAATCATCGATGATTACCCAAGGTTCCCCAACATCAGCGGTGTCGTCCTGGGCAAGAACATCTCCGCCGCCCGGCGCCGCGGGAACCGCGGCAGCCGCTAAGAACATCACCAACGCAGCAACGAGAGCAATTCTAAGATTACGCATTCTTACGCCCTTTCATTGAAAAGTGTCTAAGTGGCATACAGTACAACAGAGGGGTGTAGACCTGGTGACTGTGGTCCGGGATAACTGCATCTTGTCGGTAAGTTAGCATGAAACGATACTTTTGTCAATTGTCTGTACGCGTGGGCTACGTTGGCAATACCCTTCCTTCATTCTCTCTAAACTGCTGACGGCGCCAAATCCTGGGCTTCCATCCACCCACATAGTTTCCAAAAGCAAAGGCGTCTCGCTTTCCGGTTTCATGTTCAACAGACTGGAGAGACTTCTATTGCCAGACTCCGGGGCTTTTGGCCACCCGGCTATTTCTCTTCCTTAGGTAGAGACGGATTAACGTAGCCCATCAGCAACGTAGGCATACAGCTGGCCACCTCCTCCCAGGTCCACCTGCCGTCTTTCACCCAATTTCGGGCAAAGATGACTTTTTCCGCCTCGGGTGACCAGGAGGCCAGCGCGTGCCCGCCAGCGCTGATTATACAGCCATTTATGTGACTGGCTTCGTCGCTGCAAAGGAAGGCTGCAATCATACCTATCATTTCTGGAGGAGGCCCGTGCTTTGCGAACTCCAAATACTCTTTGGGCCAGAACCCAGCTTCGACCTTCTTCTGAAAGCCGGCCAACACCTCCGGGTCGTCTACAAACCTTGTTCGCGCTGCCGGAGAAATAGCATTACAGGTCACCCCATACGTGCCCATCTCCCAGGCAGTGGCATAGGTCAAGCTGGCAATCCCCCCTTTGGCAGCACAATAGTGTGGAGCTCCCCAAGTCCCTAGTCGCTCAGTGGAGGTACAATTCAATATCCTCCCATATCTCTGCTGCCTCATCAGGGGACAAGCATGCCTGGAGAGGTTCCAGGTCCCTTTAAGATGGACGGATAACGTCCTGTCCCATTCCTCTTCCGGCATATCCCACATCATTCCAGGCTTACCACTGCCAGCGATATTACATAGGATGTCTATTCTGCCGAAGTTATCTACGCACGTCCTGATCATATCCTCAGCCGCCTTGAAATCAGCCACGTCGCCGTAATGAGGGACCGCCTTTACGCCCAACTCCTTGCACTCCGCGACTACTGAATCAGCAGGCGCCCTGTCAGCCCCCGTCCCATCGGTAGCCCCTCCCAGGTCGCAGACAACGATATTGGCCCCCTCCTCAGCCATTGCCAAGGCTATTGCTCTACCAATTCCTCTACCACCACCGGTTACCACCGCATTTCTACCCCTTAATCGGTCACCCATGTCAGTCCTCCTTTCTATATGAAAATAGGATTGCCTCCACCCTTTTGTCAATCGCCTGGCCTACTTGTCCTCGTTTCGGATGGACCTGAAGGTCCATCCCTACATTGTCGGCGTGCCGTCGATGACGCCAAGGCAACGCGCTGCTAAGTGATAAAGTCACTTGAAACAGTCGTGGGGTGCTTCCCACCATGTAGTTCCGCACGCGGGACGGAAGCATGATTGCTATTACACTCTTCCATCTACGGTTCATGTTTGGCATCCCTTCGCAGCCGCAACGGGCTGTCTTACTGTCAATGTATCACGGGTTGCCAGTCACTCACAGCTGGCAGACCCGCCAGGGCTCGTGTGCGACTAGCCGTTGCCATCATATGCACATAATCACTGGGTGTCAACACAGTGGGCTCGTGGGACAAACGGTACCACAGGGAAATGGAAGGGATGCCAAAGGGAGAGGAAATGTTTGACGCAGCGCCTGGTACCAACTAAACTAGGCCAGGAGAAATGAAACGCTGTCCCCTTATCGAGGAGCTTTCTGCCCCGTTGAGTGCCAACGAAGCCTTTACACTCTTGCACCAACAACCCTTCAGTTTCTTCCTCGACAGCGGTATGGATCCGGAGAATCTGGGGCGTTACTCCTTTATTGGCAGCGATCCCTTCCTGATACTGAAAAGCCGCGGTGATAACCTAACTCTCCTTGGCCCAAAGGGAAGAGAGAACAGGAAGGGCAATCCCTTTGAGGCCTTGGATGAATTGTTTCAAGAGTACAGTATAGAACCATCTCATTCTCCCACCCCCCTCATCGGAGGAGCAGTGGGATATTTCAGCTATGACCTGTGTCACTTTATCGAGTGCCTTCCGTGTACTGCTGTCGACGACCTCCAGCTTCCGGAGTGCTGCCTGGCCCTTTATGACCTGACCATCACTTTTGACCACCTGGAAGGCAAAACTTATATCGCCTCCAGCGGATTTCCAGAGCAACAGGAAGAGAAGAGGTTAAAGAGAGCTGCCAGGCGCATCCAGGAAATGAAGGCAAGGTTGCTCACGCAGCGCCCCAAGTCGAGTCTTCAACCTACACCCTTTGTCAAAGACTCTATCTACCAGGAGAGCAGCGGTGCCTCTGGCATAACCTTGCGGTCGAACTTTACTCACCAGGAATACCTCAAGGCGGTAGAAACCGCCAGAGAATACATCGCTGCCGGCGACATTTTCCAGGTTAACCTATCTCAGAGGTTCGAAGCAGACTTACCCATCACCCCTTGCGAGCTCTACGAACACCTGCGCCATATTAATCCTGCCCCCTTCGCTGCCTACCTCAACTTTGATGAGGTAACGGTGGTAAGCGCCTCACCGGAGCGATTCCTCAAGCTCAGGGGCGATCGGGTAGAAACACGACCGATGAAAGGCACCCGCCCGCGTGGAAGTTGTGGCGCGGAGGACGAAGCTCTAGCCGGGGAACTGCGAAATAGTATTAAGGACAGGGCTGAGAATGTTATGATTGTTGACCTGGAAAGAAATGATCTGGGTAGGGTATGCCGCTTTGGCACAGTAAAAGTAAAGGGATTGTGGACTCTGGAGAAATATGCTACTGTATTCCAGCTCACCTCTACAGTCGAAGGGAGGCTGAGCCAGGACAAGAATAGAATCGACTTGCTAAAAGCTTGCTTCCCGGGTGGCTCGATTACCGGTGCTCCCAAGGTGAGGGCTATGGAAATCATTGATGAACTGGAGCCCACCAAGAGGAATATCTACACCGGCTCCATCGGATACTTAAGCTTCAGCGGTGAAATGGATCTCAACATTGCCATCCGCACCATCCTGGTCAAGGATGGAAGGGCGTACTTTCAGGTAGGAGGAGGCATTACCTACGACTCCGACCCAGAGGCAGAGTATCAGGAGACTCTGGACAAAGCCAAAGCACTGTTTCAGTCTCTAAGCCTATCACCCACATTGGCAGTAGCAGCATGATTCTGATCATCGATAACTACGATTCCTTCGTTTATAATCTGGCCCAGTACGTTGGCGAGCTAGGGTGGGAACCTCTAGTCCGCCGCAATGACTCCATTACTCTAGCCGAGATCGAGGAATTGGCGCCTAGTCACATTATCATCTCACCAGGGCCAGGCACTCCTCTCGACGCAGGCATCTCCAACGAGGTTGTTCAACACTTCGGAGGCAGGATTCCAATTCTGGGTGTTTGCCTGGGGCACCAATGTATTGGCCACGTCTACGGTGGAGTCGTCGCCCGCCACACCCCTACCCACGGCAAGGCCTCCGTTATTTATCACGATGGCAAGACCATTTTCTCCGGTCTTCCCAACCCCATCGAAGCGGGACGCTATCACTCGCTGGCTATCAAGGCCGAAACTGTACCCTCCTGCCTCGAAGTTTCGGCCCAGACGGAAACGGGAGAGGTTATGGGCGTTCGCCATAAAGACTACATAGTAGAAGGGGTCCAGTTCCATCCCGAATCTGTTCTAACTAGCACCGGTCACCAAATACTGACCAACTTCCTACGGTTTTCCTCACCTCTGCGGAATCCAAGTCCGGGGGGTTAGGGGGCAAACCATTGGAGGAAATCGTCTATCTCAATGGCTCCCTGGTGCCCCTGTCTCAAGCCAGGTTTTCTCCCCTGGACTATGGCTTCCTCTACGGTTACGGACTGTTCGAAACCATGCGTGCCTACTCCAGGCGCATCTTCCGCCTGGAAAAGCATCTTGACCGCCTGCACCGCTCAGCGAAGTTCTTGGGCATAGATTTAGACAGCGTCCCTGACCTGGAGAAAGCTGTCTATGACACCCTCCAGGCTAACAACCTGTCTGATGCTCGTATCAGGCTCACTATTTCCGGCGGTGAAGGAAACACAATCCCAGACCTCCTTGCCCGCCAGGCTCCCACGGTGCTCATCGTAGCCAGCAGCTATAGCCCTTCCTCCAGCCAGGTTTACCAGCAAGGATTTAAGGCAATAGTCTCCCACATTCGGCGGAATTCTCAGTCGCCCGTTTCAGCCATCAAGTCCCTGAACTATCTCGATAGTCTGCTGGCCCGACGCGAGGCCAAACTGGCCGGTGCCGACGAGGCTATCCTGCTCAATGAACAAGGCTTCCTGGCTGAAGCTAGCACCAGCAACATTTTCCTGGTATCGGGCGATACCCTACTCACCCCCAGTGACGACAGTGGGATACTGCCCGGCATCACACGGGAGGCAGTCCTGGAAATAGCCTGCTCCTCGGGGGTGAAAACGATGGTACGAAAGATAGCCTTAGAGGAGCTCCACCAAGCCGATGAAGCCTTCCTTACCAACTCTGTTATCGAGATAATGCCCCTCACCCAGGTCAGCGCCCAGGTGATAGGCCCGGGAAGAGCAGGCAAAATAACTCAACAGCTAATGGGGGGTTACAAGGCGCTGGTAGAACAGACAGGTTAACAGGTGATTGGCCTGGCCTGACCACGATGTATAGAGGTTGACTTTCTCGTCCTTTCTACCCAGACCTGCCTTGGTTGCATCAGGGGAACTGCCATGGAGAGACGAACCGTTGAAATATCTTTCCCTTATGCTAGTTTAGCGCTACGGCGAGTTCCTGCCCCGGTACGCTAGTCTCCTTCAGCGTCACCAGCAGTCTTGTTTTGGGGATGGTCCTTGACCGCAACAGAGTCCTGAATTTCCCCACAAGGCTGGGAAGGACTCCAGTCGGCAGTTCCTCTACTTTCTCTAGATCGGGCATGCTCCAGAGTCGGTCCAGTACGCCGGCAAGCCGAGTATGCTCTAGCAAGACCGTGATGGCAGCGCCCCAGTGCCAGGAGCCAACCGTTTCCACAATGCTAGCCTGAAGCGTTGCCTCCACCTGGCCAGCGAATCTACGTAACTGGGCAGCGTCAGCGGGCTGAGGTATGAGCAGTTCAACCTGTTCAACAAAGCCATCGCCGTCTGTCGGCAAGTGCTCACGCTCATACACCTCTCTGATGGCCTGGCCAAGTTCCTGGCGACTCATGTCTTTTGGAAGATAGCCTGCTGCCCCAGCGTCCAGAGCATTAACCAAGTAATCTGTACACTCCGCCAGTATGATGACGTCAGCCTCACAATTCAGCCCGTTTCTTTTCAAACAGCGTGTAGCCTCAATTCCATCCATACCTGGCATATCCATGTCCATAAGAATGACGTCTGGAGAGAGCGTTCCTGCCTGAGATAAGGCTTCATCCGCGCTAGTGCAATCGCCCACCACATCCACGTCCTCCTCTGCCTCCAGCATAACCCGCAATCCGCTTCGAACGACCTCACTATCGTCAACCAAGAGTATTTTGATGCCCTTCTTCATCTTATCCTCCCTTCCCTCGCTTCTCGCGGACACTTTATTTGACCTCGAATCAGCCCGAGTAACCATATCATATCGCCCACGCCACCCATTACGTAAGGCTAATTCGGCTCATGCAGTCGAATAAGAAGGATCAATCTGATGAGCCTGATCAGTCATGAATGCAACAGCTATATGCGAGCGGGGAGTGGGTGCCGCCAAAACCTATGCCCGCAGCACCCACTGCTTGGTATACCACTAACCCAGATATTTATACGTTAGCATCTTCACACTGCTGTCCCAGTATCATCTCTGCAATCGTACACATTCCCAGGGTTGCAATCACCTTTACGAGTTTGGTTGCGCAACTGACTCCAGCCGTCACGCGCCAACCGCTTGGTCTTTGGGCCTGCCTAGTCTGCCTGATGCCAGGATATTATGTTGACTTCGGTACTGCTCACGGAGGCTGCAGCCTGGACTGTTACGCGGCCAGCCTGTGAGGTGATCTCATAGATGGCCACAGCAATAGGAGCTGTGGGACCGGTGGGCACCTTCCCCACGCTAGCCGGGTCATACACAGTCCAGGCTTCATCATAATAAATGCCAGGCGGTGGAGTGACACTTGCCTCGAAGGTTTGGACCCGGGTTTCACCTGAGGCCAGCTTGGGCTTATCTCCTGTGAAGTACCACGTCAGCACGTGCCGGTTGTTGTCCCAGGTAATTGTAGGATCGTCAGTAGTAATGCCGCTGCTCGAGCCATTAACATAGGTAAAGGACATAGGAATGATGTCCCCGATTTCATCAATATGCATGGCGTTGGTGCCATAGTTGTACAATTCTATAGTGTAGGTTATGGTATTGACGGTCGAGGGCTGAATCCAATTCTTGTTTGCTATCTTCCTCAAATTAAGATGCTGCCCTGTCTGCTTTTCTGGGAGAGGCTCAGGTTCCGGAACCTGAGGTACCTCTACCGTTATGAAGACCTCAATGCCATTCACCGTGATGGAATAGCTAATAAGAGGATTGTCCGGAGTTACTGAGTCGGTGAAGCCATCCTTATTGACCTTCAGCCGCCATATTGCATCCTCTATTCCAGCGTCAGCGGCGTAGCGTTCAGCGTTAAGTCTATCCGAACGGCGCGCCGCATTAAGCCCGGCGTGAGCATGCTGGAGAAAGGGCACAATGAACAATGTGCCCACAGTCAACACTATCAAAGCTAGTGGCAGGACGTATCCCTTTTGTTCCTTCAATGTTCCACCATCATGGAGAAGACTTAAGCACTCTGTGCTGGTCGGAGGGCAACCTTCCAAATCCTTTGCACGCTTCCTTGGGAGTCCCCCCTGGGCGCTGAGGTTAGCTTCACCGTAAGCACAGGACCTTCTACAGAAAACTGAACATCGGAGATATACCTGGCTACCGTACTCACATTGCCGTCGCAGTTGCGCTGCAGGTCATCGCCTGACAGAGAGTAACTGCTCAAATGATCCACAGTCTCATAGTCGTGCCATTGACTCCAGGTCAGGGTCACGCTGCTTACAGATGGGTCTCCATCTACCAGATCGGTAGCTTGGGCTCGCTGCCCATCCTGAATGATCCAGCGAACGGCGTTCTGTATATCCTGTGTGGCGGTGAGGGATGTGTTACCATCGATGGTACCGGACACCATCTGAAAAAGGGCTGGGGTCAAGGTAGTCATCAGGATTCCAGCAATGGCAGTAGCTGCCAGGATTTCAACCAAAGAAAGTCCTCTCTGATTCCTGCTCATCATCCCTAGCATCTTGCCGAATATCCTTGTCATCATGCCTATCTCCAATCCGCCTTTATAGTCACCGGTTGACCTTGTAATCTTCCATTACCAGCAACACCCGGTCTTGCTGCCGGACAGTGATCTTTATGTTTTGGATATTGTCATCACCACCAAGCAGAGGCGCGGCTTCTATGGATACTGAATAGCCACTTGGCGGAGTAACGGTAGTGGGATATGTGGCAGGAGCCACAAGATAGTCAGCGTTCTTAGTCTCCTCCAGTTGCGCTTGCGCCACTATCTGTGCGGTGGTCTTCTGCTCGACGAGCCGTGTCCCCGTCATGCCTGTCGTCACAGAGCTCATGAAAGCAACTCCAATTGCCCCCAGTATCGCCATCCCGACAAGGGCCTCGAGCAAAGTGGTTCCTTTTCGTTCCCGGATCAGATTAATCAATTTTCTTCTCAAACGGTTCGTGGCCATTCACTTTCAACCTTTTTGAGTCATACACGTTACATCCAGGGATACCCATCGTACTGCTTTGGTCATACCGTACACAACGCTAATTAAGCTCACATAATCCGACAAACAGAGTCGGTTTTGATTATCCACCAAGCTCACCAAATTGCGCCTTTTCTCCGCTTACATGACACTGACTACTCTTGCGCAGTGCCCTCAAACAGAAATAACATAGCTTACAGGCCGGAATTGTCGATTAAGCAGAACAAGAGGATAGGAGGTACGCTAATCATGGAATCATGGGTGCCAAACGTATTGGAAATGGAGAATAGGCAAGACACAGGAATGTTGATGCAGGCCCTGAGCGATGGCAACTGGCTCATACGTTGCGATGCCGCCCAGGCATTAGGCAGGATCGGTGATAGCCAAAGCGTTGAGCGGCTGACACAGGCACTCAACGATGTCAGCAACCTTGTACGTGCCCAAGCAGCCCAAGCACTGGGGAGGATTGGTAATAGCCAGGCTATTCAGCCTCTCGTCACGGCTCTAGCCGATAGTGACGCTTTTGTGCGGGCCCAAGCAGCGCAAGCACTGGGCAGAATTGGTGACAAACGGGCTGTTGAGCCCCTGGTCAGGGCACTCACCGACATTGATGACCTGGCGCGCGGCCGTGCAACTCAAGCATTAGGAAAAATTGGTGATAGTGGCGCTGTTGCGCCGCTGATTGGTCTCCTGTCAGACAAACAAATGCGTATCCACGCTATCCATGCGCTAGGTAAGATTGGACAACCTGCCATCCAGCCGCTGCTCAAGGCAGTTGCCGGCAGCCACAGCCTGTGCCTCCCTGCTGCCGAGGCGCTACGGAGAATTGGTGAACCTGCTGTTGAACCGCTCATGGAAGCACTTGGTGACGCCGATGCCTACGTACGTATGTGCGCTGCCAAAGCACTGGGCCAACTGGGTGACGAACCAGCTATCAGACCCTTGATTGAAGCAGCTGCTGGCAACTTTGCTGTTTGGTTCCACGCTACCGAAGCACTGAAGGAAATTGGCAAACCTGCTCTTGAGCCGCTCGTGGAAGCACTTAGCGATGGTAATATGTACATGCAACTGTGTGCCGCCGAAACGCTAGGAATGATTGGTGATAATCACGTCATCGGCGCATTAATCGAATCGCTGGCTGACAGCAATTCCAACGTGCGTGCCTCAGCGGCTGAAGCACTAGGGCACATTGGCGATAACCGGGCCGTTGCGCCGCTGATTGAAGCAACAAGGGATGTAGATGTAAGGGTGGCTGAGAATGCCGCTATAGCCCTGGGTAGAATAAGTGCTCCCCCTGGCAAGCTACCAGGAAAGGAAGTGGCCGACATTCATGTGCACTGGAGGGCTGAGTGCGCCCATTTGACAGCCAGCTTAGAGAAGCAGGGTTAGCTCTCTATTAACAGGCGGTCAGGCAGCATTGGGCCCGATGACAGGAAGTCCCTACCGTAGTTCTTGGTTGTATACCACAGGCGACAGGCCATCATACCCGTGGTCAAACGCGGCCCCGTTGGGAACATCACTTCGCCGTTTGCGGAGCAAGAACATGTGGCAAAAGCAGGATGAGCCAGGCAATGTACATCGTGGTTTGTGCTTTGGCGGGAGCAGAGGTTAAGTTTACCGCAACGATATTCCGGCTACGAGTACCAGGGGCGATGATCAAATTCTCTAGATCAGTTTTCTTTTGTAGGCTTCCGCTATCGCTTCAGACCGATTACGGACATCTAGCTTCTCGAAGATGTGCTGCACGTCCCTCTTGACCGTAGCCTCACTCAAGAAAAGCTGCGACCCGATTTCCTTGGTAGTAGCCCCACCAGAAATCAGTCGCAGTACCTCCAATTCACGTTCAGACAAATGAGACCGGTCAGCACCCTTGATCAGATTGGAAAACTCCGTTAACAACTCCCGACTGAGAGGGCTGAGAGGTGCTCTGCCCTGCTGAACCGCTCGAATAGCTTGAACCAACTCCTCCCGCTTGATGTCCTTCAATAGGTAGCCCGTAGCGCCAGCTTCGATGGCTTCAGTGACATACTCCTCATACAAGGTCAGCATAATGATATGGCAATCTGGTCGTTTTTCCTTCAGTCTTCGGACCGCCTCAATGCCATCCGCTCCCGGCATCTTGATATCCATGAGGACAACATCAGGGGAATGCAACTCTGCCTGTTGTAGTGCTTCTTCCACATTAGCCGCTTCGCCTATTACCCGTATGTCGTCCTGCAACCCCAGCATGTGTCGCAGCCCATCGCGGACGACCTGGTGATCATCAACCAAAAGTACTCGGACGCTTTCCTTGCTTTCCATCGTCTCTTGCTACCGATTTCGGACAGTGGGTTTCCTGACCATATCTTATTACATTCCGTGGTATATTAGCAAGACCTCAAAAGGTCACTCGGTGAGCCATATGGCGTCATCGGCTGCTCCCGTTTGGTTCTTTTTGCCTGAAATGAAAGGAGGAGATCACCAGCCCGAAACTAGCTAGTTCTCGTTAAGCTGGAGAGAGGGACTACATCAGCTTTTTCCTGTAGGCCTCCGACACAGCCATGGAGCGACTGCTTACCTCCAGCTTAGCAAAAAGGCTGTGCATTTCTCTTTTGACCGTAGTCTCACTGAGGAAAAGCTGACCAGCGATTTTCTTGTTCGTTGCGCCAGCAGCAACTAAACGAAGCATGTCTAGTTGCCTCTCGGATAAACCACGCTCCTGCTCAGCTCTGTCCCTGGCCCGGTCATTAAACTCGGTAACGAGTTTTCGAGCCAGCGAGGCATTGAGCGGCGACTGCCCCTGGTAAGCTACTCTAATAGCCTGGCTCAACTCCTCACGCTTGATATCCTTGAGAAGGTATCCCGCAGCACCAGCTTTAATGGCCTCAGCAATGTATTCTTCATACAGGGTTAACATGATGATATTGCAAGCTGGTTGCTTCTCCTTCAATCTTCGGGTGGCCTCAACACCGTCCACACCAGGCATCTTGATATCCATGAGGACAACGTCAGGGGAATGCAACTCTGCCAGCTTGAGGGCTTCTTCCATGCTAGTAGCTTCACCCACTACATGTATGTCATCCTCCAAACCGAGCATCCGGCGTAGTCCCTCACGTACGACCTGATGATCATCAACCAGAAGCACTCTAATAGCTGACATGGCGTTATCCCCAAACTTCGCTAGTGTTCTTCAAACGTTACGGGGGCTATGCTTACCGGCATCAACGTTATCTGCTACCTCAGGCATACTCACAGGAAGTGTCAAGAATATGGTGGTTCCCGATCCTTGTCTCGTCTTTATCTTCAGGGTACCTCCCAGCATCGTTGTCCTTTCCTCCATACCTACCAAGCCCATATGCCCCACTGAAACAGCACCTTTCCTGGTTCTGGAATAATTGAACCCTGAACCGTTATCATGAATCTCAACAGAGACGTTTTCCGCTTCAAACCGTAATCGCAACACGACGGCACTCGCTCCAGAGTGCTTCCGAATATTGTTAAGAGACTCCTGAACCACACGATATATGGCTAGTTCGGCGCTTGGGGTCAGGCGCACCGGCTCACCGATGGGTTCGAAATGGTAGGCGATGCTGTCAGGCTTCAAGCCTTCAAGGAGCTGGCGCAGGGCATGAACAAGTCCCAACTCCTCCAGGGCCGGCGGGTGGAGACCAGCCATCATCCGACGGATCTCTTTCAGGCTTCTATCAATGGTATCCTCAATCTCAGCAATCTCGCTCTGAACCTGGTCATTGTCGCTACCTGACAGAAGGCCCTTACAGGCCTGCATTCGATATGAAGCACCCACCAGCCACTGCGCCACGCTGTCATGGAGCTCAACGGAAATCCTCTTTCGCTCGTCTTCCTGAGCCAGAACCGTTTTGGCTAGAAGTTGCTCGACGCGTTGTTGCTGTTCCTTAAGGTTATCAAGCATCATGGCATTTTCTATGGCAATGGCTACCTCAGTAGCCATGGTGGCAAGCAGGTCCACATCTTCACTGGAGTAGAGCGTACTGCCGTGTTTCCTGCTCAGCCCCAGGATGCCAATGAGACTGCCTTTCCTGGTGATAGGACAGAATAGCGCCAGTTCCAGAGCATCGATGTCATCACCTTCTGTCTCCCACAGGCTCTTAAACTCCGTGGCAATGTCTATGGTCTCTCGGTAGAGAACTTTTCCTTCCCTGCTAAGCCAAGTCACGACGGGATTATCCCTCCCTAGCCTCATGGTGCCATCTGATCCCTTCGTTGTTGCTGGCTGAACAAAACGGGCAACAAAGTCACCACCCTCACCCTCAGGCAGAAAGAGGTATGCCCGCTTGGCATAAAGGGCCTTAGTGATGGGATACAGTATGTTCTCTGCCAGTTCACCCAGGTTGAGGACATTGCTCATACGCTGACTAAAGGTAAGCAAGGTCTGGCGGTAGTCATAAGTCCTCCTGTAGAAGAGCCTGTCCACCCCCCGCTGGATGGCATTCCTCAGTGGTTGGAACACTATGGCAAACAGCAGAGCCAACCCCGCAGCCACTGCTACAGAACGATAGCTTGGCCAATGGAAAACCGATCTCTGGATAACAAATAGCAGGAGCAGGTATGCAGTGGTCAGACCAACGGTCACTACCGAATAAGACAGCCCTCTTCGTATCACAATCCTGAAGTCAAGCAGTCGATATTTCAAGATAGCGTAACTGATGATGATAGCATTCGCCAAATTCGCAACGTGGTCTAAAGGATAAATGCCCAGCGAGGAACTCAGGTTGGTCAGGATGCCTGCTGCCACAACGCCGAGTCCGATAAGCAGGTAGACCACTCGATTCCGATCCAAAGAATCGGACAGGCGTCTGAATCGCTGTACTAGAAAGAATGCCGCTGCTCCAGCAAGAGGGATAAGGAAGGCAGGGAGTAGGTAAAAATATGGTCCGTAATCAATATGCAAGGCTCCACCCTTAACCTCAGCACTCTTTGGGAAATCCACAAACACCACTAGAACAGCCAGGATCGCCAGAAAAACATACCCCAACAGTACACCGAACCCATTGGGCTTATTGAGGAAAGCACGTACGAAGTGGTAGTAGGTTACTGCCATCCACACAAGAGTCAGAATTATGAATTTGATCCATACATGCGTGTGTCCCTGGTACAAGTCGACGTGCCCCATGAAGGAGCAAAAGCTCCAGATCGTGGCTGCAAGAAGATAGAGGATGAAAACGTTTTGTACCCTTGCCAGGGGACGCCGAAAGGCGATAAGGAATATCAGGGGAAAGTAGGCAATGAAGCTAACAAACGGAATTATGGCGTAAATGCTCACGAAGAACCTTGCCCTCTCATCTTACTCATTAATCTCACCAGTGCCTAATGTAGCAGGCAACCAATTATGCACACAAGATTAAGACTTGTCAATAGGCCACAGGCGTCGTGGCGACTGGCCTCAACGCCAAAGGCCAGGAGATTTCTAAGTTGTCATAGGGCGGGTGCTCCGTCACCCGCCCCGGTTGGCAGGGGACAGAGCCCTCGCCAGAGGCGAGTCGGCCGCCAGGGTCGCCTCCGGAGACCTATGGAGACCTACCCTATGCTTAGAAGTTTCAATCGCTATTTTGGGGGTGCAAATCGGGCTCAACGCCAAAGGCCGGGAGGTTTCCAAGAAGAAGCGGGGTCTGAGGAAATGCAGGTTTTGATGTATTGGGCGGCAAGGATGCTTTTTGCCCAAACTGATATGTTGCTGCTGGCCCGCCAGTCTAATACCAGGGAAACCGTTGTTCAGGGAACTGGCCAAGAGGCTTGTGTACCTGGAGCACGTAGCCCGAGCCTTGCTATCTGGATTGCTGGCGAAAGATGAGCACGGAGTTGTGACCACCAAAGCCAAATGAGTTCGACATGGCGGTTCTCACCGGAATGCTACGTCCCTGGTGAGGAACATAATCTAGATCACACTCAGGGTCCGGGTGATCAAGGTTTACGGTCGGCGGTACAATGCCATGGTCTATTGCCAGAACGCATACCATGGCCTCCATAGCGCCTGCTGCTCCCAGAAGGTGCCCGGTCATAGACTTGGTAGCTGAGATTGGAATGCGGTATGCGTCCTCGCCGAATACACTTTTGATGGCACAAGTCTCTGCTTTGTCGTTAAGCACTGTAGCACTACCATGTGCGTTGATATAGTCAATTTCGGCAGGACCAAGGCCAGCTCTCTTCAGTGCTAACTCCATTGTCCTTGCCGCACCGCTGCCATTGGGCAGAGGCTGAAGTATGTGAAAAGCATCACTGGTGGCACTGTAACCTATAATTTCAGCCAAGATATTGGCTCCCCGTTTGCGAGCATGGGCCAGGTCTTCAAGAACCATGACAGCAGCGCCTTCACCCAATACAAAACCATCCCGTTCAGCGTCAAAGGGACGGCATGCCCTCTGTGGCTCATGGTTCCTGGTTGATAGAGCACGACAGGCATTGAACGCAGCCACAGGAATAGGAAATATTGGTGCTTCGGTCCCGCCGGCAAGCATCACTGTTGCCCCTCCATGCCTGATGAGCTCAGAGGCATGACCTATAGCATCGGCACCGCTGGAGCATGCCGAGGATACGGAATAGTTCGGGCCGTGAATCCCCAATACTAGAGAGACCTGTACCGAGGCAGCATCGCCTGTCATGGTCGGGGCGAGAATGGGGCTTATCCTTCCCGGGCCTGCTTCCTTCATCACATCTATTTGTTGGCAAATTCCGAGCAGACCGCAGACGCTGTTGCCCAGGATAACGCCAGTCTCCTCGGCATTACCTGAGTCAATCTTTAGCCCGGCGTCTTCCACCGCTTCCAGACTGGCAGCTACAGCAAACTGAGCGAATCTATCCATACGGCGAGCCGTCTTCCTATCAACATATGCACTCGCCTCAAACTCCTTGACTTCACCAGCGAACTTAGTATCAAAAGACGTAGTATCAAAGTGGGTTATATAATCAATCCCTGACCGCCCTGAGATAAGGGACTGCCACGTATCGGCAACTGTAAGTCCTACAGGACTAATGGCGCCCACACCAGTAACTGCCACCCGCCTACCGTTATGAACCATTTTCACTGTCCCCCAATTTCAGCATTGCTCAACAAACATTCAATGTCATGCTACTGTGAGCTAGCGCAACTCAACAGGGCATCAACTACGCCGTCTGACGGATTGACATGGGGTGGCTTCAAGTGGGCTAAGTCAGCACCGGCTGCCCGCTGCCTCAAAGCATACTCCTGGAACGCCCCATCAGGAAGCAGGGTGACCTCCAGTGGTTGTAAGCCTACCATGCTCTCCAGGTCAGCATACGAGCTATCCAGCTCTCGAAGTTGGTGGTGTATAGCGGCCGCCACCTCCTTGGCACCCTTGTCCCCATTCCGCTTGAGCTCAAGATATAAATGCAATACGGGCTTATCTCTTGCTTCCTTGCGTGCTGTCCACTCTTCATACGCCAGTCCCGAATTCTCTATTGCCTGCCAAATCGTCTTCTCGGTTAGTCGGGTAAAGCCAGCGAGATCAATAAGGCCATCGACCCTGGACTCAAATCTCATCTGAGGAGTATCTATACCCAGGCTTTCATTGCGTAGCGAGGTTATCCTGATCATATCGCCAACTCGGTACCTAACAAAAGGGCCACCACGAAAGTTGGTAATTACTATCTCATAATTCTCTCCTGCTTCAACCTCATCCAGCAAAAGGGTTCTTGGCCAGTAGCCAGGGTTCAGACTCAACCTGAGGGACTCCTCTTCGGGAATAAACTCCAGGAAATTGATAAAGGGGATAAAAGTCATGTCTTGATAATCCCAGGTCTGCATAGCCATAATGACACCCTCTGTGGAGCCATACAGATCCAGCGGATACCTTCCCCACATCTCCTTGATCTTATTCTTGTAAATTGAGGCGTCGGTACCTACCACAGCTATCCCCTTCAGCGGCCACAGGTCTTTAGGCAGCATTGGACGCCGCTCCAGCTTGCTCTTGAGCAACGCTTTCCCCAAACGAAAGGCAAGCCGTGGCTTGGACAGCATAGATACGACATCCTTGGCCCCCATACTCTGACTGAGCCTCTCGCCCACGGCGACCAGCACACTGGGCAGCCCGAAGAACACGTCCAGCCCTTCAGACAGGGCTAGTTGAAAGCCTCGTTGTATTCTATCCTCAAAGGGCATGGGTTCCGCCTCATCCAGAGGGGGCAGAAAATCCAAAGGAAGCTCTTGCTCCGCTAGACGCCCCCATGATCCTGTAGCATAAGGTGGAGGAGCCAGGGCATAGAGCATCTTCTCATGCTCGCCAAAATTAATGTCTCCTCTTCCCCTGCAAGTGGCAAAGATCAAAAGGGCAAATAGCAATGCACCTAACTCTTGGTGTAACCTGGCAGTGACCGGAACCCACTTGAAACCGAACTCGCTGGAGTTGCCCGAGGTATGCTGCCACAAGAGAGGCTTTTCAGGCAGCACGTCCTCCCTACGTTCCAGAAGATAGCAAGCATAGTCGGCATAGGTGGTGAGTGGCACTTGCTGACGAAATTCCTCTACACTGCTGGGTCTTGCCCCCTGCATCACCTTGTTCCCCAGCTCACATCCTTTCATTAGCTCTAACTGCTCCATCAGCAACCGCCGCTGCATAGCCATAAACTGCTCCATACTGAGGTCAATGAACCCACAACACATCTGCCACAGCTCTTCATTCCTGCCCTGTCTGAGAAGCTCCATTCCGTTGGGCATCCTTATCCCCTCCTTCCTTGAACCTCACCTTGAGCTCTTGCCAGCCTTAAAGTCCTAAAACAGGCGTCCATACTCTTTTTAGTGGGGATCAACATAGGCGTTTCCTGCCTATAGTCCTCGTAACCGACAAACATCTTGCCAAACAACAACCTGTCTTGGATGAACACATACACGATATCCATGAAGAACCATACTGGCGAAGCGATCAGTAGCAGCTTCGCCTTAGAAACTAAGATGAGGGAGACTAGCAACAGGGCATACCAGAGCACCCCAGGATGACGCACCATGGCATAGGTTCCAGTCCTTATCAGCGTGTCTCCCACACCAGGCGCCACATAAGTCCTGCGCCAAGGAAGATTGACGAATAAGGAATAGGTGATGAGAAGAAGAGATATGAGTAGAAGCCCCCACCCCAACCACGTCACCCCTACAGGCAACCCTAGTCGGTCGGACCTGACGCACACCATCAAGGTGGCATAGACGATCAGCCCAGCAGCTACAAGACCAACAGCCGGCTTCGCCCCGGGAATCCTCTTCAACGAAACTACGTCAAAAAGGCATGCTGCCAGGAAACCCAGCACACCAATAGCTATGTATCCCACCATGACTAATTTGTCACATCTGATCCAGTTTGGGAAGTGACATTGTTCTAGAACAATGTTCTATCGGCACGCGACGCCATGCACCGCTAAGAGGTAATGGAAGAGCTTCCGCATCTCAGATCGCCACAGACCACTACGGGGTTAGAGGAAAAAGGGCAGAAGGAGACTGTCTAGCGAAGAGATGAAGGGCTGACCATTGACTACGGGTCAAGGCAAGAAGCGCAAAAGAAAAGCCCCCTTTTCAGGGAGCCAATTTCAAACTGGGCTGGAAGCCTCCAGCCAGCGGTACCTCCGCTCGCTTTTAGATGTCTACTCCTTTTCTAAAGCACCAAAGGGCTTCTGCATCCCACCTAGCCTTTGACTCAATTCCTCCACGTCGCCCTTTGCCGGATGCTTACCCAGCTCCAGCCCATAGCTGATAACGAACTCCAGGAAGCTTCTCAGCAGGTCCTTAATGCCACCTTCGAACTCATGAAGTGCGTCCTTTGTTACATAGCCGTCATCCTGGGAGACTTGCTTGAGTTGGTTATCAATCAGGAAGCTGATGAATTCTGCTTGGCCCATATCGCCACGATTCTCATCGATCTTCCTCACCAGATCGCCAGGTACAATCAGCATCCTCTTATCAGTCATCTGGGACACACTCCTTCAATCAAGTATTTAGCTACAAAGCTTCTTAAAGCTAATCTTCACCTCCCAAACCCAGCATCTCCAGCAGGTTGTCTATACTCTTCAGCAATCTGAGCCCCCTTCTGTTAACTTTGTATGTAGTGACTGGGTTTCCCACCTTAATTATCTCTAAGAATCCTCGCTGGGTGAGAAACTCGAGGTATCGCTGCAACTGGCGGTAACTCATGTTTGCGCTGTACATAATCTCGGTCTTGCCCGCCTGGCCTAGCTTCAGAATGTCAGCCATCACTTCAATATTTGATCGCCTGTTAGTCATCCTTTTACCCTTAGCCCTCTACCAGGGCCCCTTCCTCACACTTACTATCGCCGAGCCACCTGCTGTGCCTCGTGCGCTATTTTCCAGATCTCCTTTACTCTCGTCTGCAACCCCAGCATGCTATCGTACCAGACTCGAGCCAAAAGTGCCACTTCAGTGACCCATACGGCTAATTATTAGCAACGAACAGTATATCACTGGAAATGCAATTGTCAATACCCCCCAAAGGCCTTCAATCCATCCGTACTATCAGGACACCCTCAAAAGGTCGTAGCTTAGGCTCTCTATGCCAGGCCGTCATAAGCTACCGGAGGACAATCCCAAAAGCGGAAAAACAGCCTACCCAAGAGCACGCCACGGAAACAAGATGGTCATACAAGAACCAAGGCCAAAGGAGCTGGCGCTTGGCAAACCAAGACCTAAAGACAGGCTAAAACATTCATGTTGCCCAAGGAAACATGCTCCACCGTGGCCAAAAAAGGAGGGCCTTATTGCGTCAGGCTAAAGGTACAGATTCAAATATCATCGCCGACAGAGGTAGAACTAATATGACCGGCTAAGCAGTACCATCACACGGGGCACCCCGAAGGCGCCGAACCTGTGTGTCTTTTGCCTTTGAGCATGGTTGGGAACGACAAAGAGGCAATCTGATACCTTTCTGACAATAGCGAAAACGCAAGCAGGATAGAGGGATACGCTTCCCACATGCTTCAGGCTAGCTCGTTACTAACGCCAATGGTTGCTCTGCCACACCAGCCTGTTTCAGAGTTACCATGATGCTTGTGCTGCGTTGGCCTCTTAACCGCTGCAGGGCTTTGAATTTCCTGAGAAATCCCCATGTGCCGTTTGCCAGCGCCTCATCCTCGACGTTCTCCACATCAGGCATGCTCCGCAGTCTTTCCAAGATACTCTGCACTGGAGTGCGTTTCACCAGGATTGTAATGGCAGCACCCCACTCCCAGGAGCCAATCGTCTGCATAATGGTAGCCCCCAATGCCTCTTCCAATCGGCCAGCAAATCTCAGCAGCTGGGCAGAATCGACTGGCAAAGGTATGAACAACTCAACCTCTTCAACCAACCCTTCACGCTTTCTTGGCAGGTGCTCATTCCCATAAACCTGTCTGATGGCCTGAGCAAGCTCCTCGTGCTTTATGTCCTTAAGAAGGTAGCCAACTGCCCCGGCTTCCATAGCCCTAACCAGACGATCCATACTCTCGGCTAACATAATGACCTCAGCGCGGCAAGAAAACCCATTTGTCTTCAGTCTCCGGATGGCCTCAATCCCGTCTGTTCCCGGCATGTCGACGTCCATAAGAATAACTGCGGGCGACAGCGTATCCACCAGGGAGAAAGCTTCCTCGGCAGTAGCACAGTCGCCCACCACATCCATGTCGTCTTCCAGTTGCAGCATATGCCGCAACCCCTTACGGACAATCTCACAATCATCAACTAATAGTATCTTGATTTCTTTCATGATAATCGCCTTCCTGTTCCCGGTGATCTCTCACTGACTGTTGAGAACTCCACTCTCTTCGCCATCGCACGATTCACCTACGACTCCAAGATCATTCATCAATTTGTTCGCCTCAAGTGTACAGGAGCAAGTTCACATTGCCGTCTCAACACACACTGCCCGTCTTACAAATTGCTTTCCGTCAAAACCAGAAAGGTCACAAAAGAGTTACATGTGGTCAAACAATCGCTATCACAAATGAATACACACAGAGCCCTGTACCTCACAGGTGAGGCCCGAAACTGCCAAGCTCTACTTCGCCAAACCGTACTCAGAAACAGGCTCTGCTGGAAAGGTTCTATTGCTCAGGTGACTGGCGTCTGATATCATTTGGTCGAATAGGAGCATCATGAAAGTAGGACTGGTCTATGATCCCATATATCTAGAGCACAACACCGATCCGCACCCGGAGTGCGCCCGCAGACTACAAGAAACCATGGAGTTGCTAGAGAAGAGCCGAGTTAAGCAGCAACTGATAGAGATCCACCCCGAGCGGGCTTCCCTGGAGGAACTATCGCTGGTGCACTCGGCAGACCACATATCCCGAATTGAGAGTGTGGCTCGATCTGGCGGTGGATGGCTCGATGCCGATACAGTAATGTCACCAGCTTCCTACGACGTAGCCCTTTATGCTGCTGGCGGCCTCCTCAAAGCCACAAAGGCAGTCATGAAAGGGGAAATGGACAGTGCCTTCGCCCTGGTCAGGCCGCCAGGTCACCACGCCACGGAAACAAGAGCCATGGGGTTCTGCCTGTTCAACAACATTGCTATCGCGGCAAGGCAAGCCATGAAAGAACATAATCTCGACCGCGTCCTCATCGCCGACTTCGACGTACATCACGGCAACGGAACCCAGGATACTTTTTATAGGGACCCTACGGTGCTCTATTTCTCCACTCACCAGTATCCTTTCTACCCTGGGACAGGGAGCATTAAGGAGGTAGGAGCGGGTGAAGGACAGGGCGCTACAGTTAACGTGCCGCTGCCGGCTTGGTGCGGCGATGAAGAGTATCTACAGGTATTCCAGCAAATTCTTGTCCCTACAGCTCGCCGTTTTCAACCCCAGGTTATCCTGGTATCAGCGGGGTATGATACCCACTGGGCAGACGATATCTCTTCAATGCAAGTGAGCATCACCGGCCTGGCGCAAATGGTACAGACACTAAAGGGATTGGCCTCGGAGTTATGTCAAGGAAGGCTGGTATTCACCCTGGAGGGAGGTTACCACATCCCAGCGCTGGCTCACTCAATAAAAGCAACACTGGAGGTGCTCCTGGGGGCAAAGGACATTGATGACCCGCTAGGCAAGCCAACCTACAGCCGGAAGGCAGCCGGGGTTGAGATGATCATTCAACAGGTAAAGAGCGCACATAACCTGGACTAGCGCCAGTTGCCTATCGCGATATCCTTTCCGATCATTGCCCGACTCCTCACTTCCCACCAGAATAGTCGCCACTGACGAAATTGCCCTTCCATGACTCAACTGTATGACGACATCAACCATTGCGCAATGTATTGCTCGTCGTGCCTTCGCATCTGCTTTTGCGCCACAATATCTAACGAGCCGCTGGTAGTGGGTCATTTTGAAATAGGCGTCTGATCGTAGCTCGCTATTAGATGTGAGGAGTTTATGATGACGCGGGCCGTTTTGAGAGCTATTTATGAGGATTGACCAATTATACTAAAGGGGCTAGATATGGTAAAAGCAATCGACCCGCATCAAAGACGCCGGCTAGAGCCTACTTATCCACACGAGTAGTTACGGTGCCGGTCAGTTGAGAGTTCGGGGGTACAACTCAGAGAGATGCAGCTTTAGTCATAGGTCTACCTTTTGTTTCCTACATGTGATGACACAAACGGTCACGTATGAAGCAGGGATACAAACAATACCAGGCAATTCTAGACACCCATTCCCGAATCCTAAACAAATTCAAAGTAACGAAATCAGAAACCCCAAATCAACGGTAGTGGGCATAATCCAGTAGCCCGTAGTCGTTCGTCATTGGCAAGCAAGGCCAGTATAAGAACTGGTCTAGGTTTTGAGTATCTGGATTTACGTATTGTTTAACATTTACATATTCTATTTTTGATCTTTGAATTCTGAATTCTGTCGGTACATGCGCCACTATTTAGTGCGCCCGATATAAGGAACCATGTCCTACCGAGATCGATAAGGGAGAAGGTCACCAAACTATTACCTGAAGGAGGGAAGAAAATGAGAAGGTTGAACCGAGTATTAGCGATTGGGCTTGTAGTGATCGTAGTGCTTTTGCTCAGTGCCCCACTTGCGGCGCTGGCAAACATGATATCATCGGACACACTTGGCACCGTAGACCGGTCAACTCGCCAAGGGTCTAGCTCCAATGTAGCCAGGGAACTCTATGCTGGGAGCAGTAACCCTGGGGTAGTATACCATTATGTTGGTGGCACTGAGTGGGAAGCGATATCTCCCACCGGGGCACTACCACTTGAAGAAGTGACTTCAGAATCCCCAAATCTTGTGGACCCTGAAGGTGCTTATCCAACCAATGAGAGCCCTCATCCTTATACCAATAACTTCGACAACACCTGGGCACAAACCTGCACCGGTGCGGCATCCATAAGGGTCCACTTCACCTATATCCGCACCGAAAGCTCCTATGACCATCTTTATGTAAAGGATGGTGCCGGGGTTGTGGTTAATGATTATACCGGGAATTACACTGATGTGTGGAGCAGTTGGGTACCGGGCGATACGATTCAGATACGGCTCAGCTCAGACTACAGCATAGTGAGTGATGGGTTTGTAGTAGATAGATTGGAGTGGAGTACAGACGAGCCCCGTGTTCCCCTGGGGTATGCCGTGCTCGACCTTGTTGAGTATAACGGCAGCCTTTATGCTGCAACCATGTCCACCTCTAACCCTCGTAGTGGTGTAGGCCAGGTATGGAGGTACGATGGACTTGACCCTGATACTGGTGAGCATACCTGGACCCTGGTGGGCAACAACATGGATGACCAGGTATGCGACCTGGTTGTCTATAATGGGCATTTATATGCCGGCACCGCCTGGAATGGAGGGAAAATCTACAGGTATGATGATGTCCTTGACTGGACACCAATAACTACCAGTGGGTGGAGCGGCGTGAGAGCGGCTTATGTCTGGAATGATACGCTCTACCTGGGAGACATCGGCTATGATAAATTCGGGCACTACACTGAGGCGATGGGCACCAGCTTTACCTACGACCAAAATGCCGGCGGGAGCTGTATCTATGATTTCGAGTACTACGACGGCTACCTGTATGGCAGTGCCTGGCAGGGTAGGTTACACCGCTCCCCCAACGGAACCAGTTGGAGTTGCGCTATAGGCTACAACGATGGAAACCTTTGGGAACTGGAGGTGTTCCAGGACTACCTCTACATGGGGGACGACTCAGGTAGATTGATGAAATATGACGGGGCAACACAATCCACCGAGTGGACAGCCCCGGATGGCATAATTTCGATGACCCCCTATGGTGATAACCTCTACTTTGGGATCGGCGGTGAGGCGGGAGCCTATTATGGCAGCTCTACCAGTGGAACGGGTAAGGTCTATAGCTATGATGGAACTGGTGACCCACAGCTTATTTCCGGCAATATGGGGACAGGCATCCAGGTACTATACTGGGGCCCCTCACTGGTAACAAATGTTCTCTACGCTGGTACCAGCAACCCTGGAAAGGTTAATAAGTATGCTGGCGATACCACCTGGGAAGTTATCTCCCCAGAGCTGGGTTATGCAGTGCTTTCCTTGGTTGAGTATGGCGGTCAGCTTTATGCGGGAACTATGTCCACCTCCAATCCTCTTAGTGGCATAGGCAAGGTATGGAGATGCGATGGATACAACCCCTCTACCGGTGAGTATACCTGGACCCTGGTAGGCAACAATATGGAGGACCAGGTATGTGACCTGGTTGTCTATAATGATAAGCTATATGCCGGCACAGCCTGGAACGGAGGAAGGCTCTACAAATACACCCCCGGCACTACTGTCGGCCCCGTTACTGATTGGACACTAATAACCACCAGTGGGTGGAACGGCGTGAGGGCGGCTTATGTTTGGGGTGATACGCTCTACTTGGGAGACATCCAGTATGATAAGTTCGGGCATTACACTGAGGCGATGGGGACAAGCTTTACCTATGACCAAAGCCTAAGTGGAAGCTGCATCTACGATTTTGAGTACTATAACGGCTACCTGTATGCCAGTGCCTGGAATGGTAGGCTGCATCGCTCCACCGATGGAACCAGCTGGAGTGTAGCCATAGGCTATAACGATGGTAACCTGTGGGAGCTGGAGAGGTTTGGTAATTACCTCTATATGGGACAAGATTCAGGTCAATTGAAGAGATACGATGGAACAAACGCCACCACTGAGTGGACAGCGCCAGACGGCATAATTTCGATGACCACTGATAGAGCCCACCCCCTGTTCTTCGGGATTGGCGGGGAGGCTGGAGCCTACTACGGCACCAGTGGAACGGGCAAGGTCTATAGTTATAATGGAACTGGCACGCCAGAGCTTATCTCTGCCACCATGGGAACCGGAGTCCAGGTATTGTACCTTGGTGCAGAAATACCCCCGGTCCCCGAGTGGACCTTCATGGTCTACCTCGATGCCGATAATGACCTGGAGGCTTATGGTATCGATAATTTCCTGCAGATGTCATCCGTTGGGTCTTCTAGTGATGTAAATATCGTGGTGCAATTTGACCGGATCGCGGGGGACGATAATAGGTATGACGATTGGGATACTTGCAAGCGATTTCTGGTAACAGCGGGCATGGAACCTACAGCAGGGAATGCCCTACAAGACATCGGCGAGGTCAACATGGGCAACCCTGATACACTAGCGGACTTCGCCACCTGGGCAATAGATAACTATCCGGCACAGCATTACGCTCTGGTACTATGGAATCACGGTGATGCCTGGAGGACGGGGCTTTGCTTGGATGAGACCAGCTCTGATGATTACCTGACTACTCCAGAGCTCAAGCAAGCCCTGCAAGCGACCAATACCAATACAGGCGTTACCTTTGATATCCTCGGCTTCGATGCCTGCCTGATGGCCACAGCCGAGGTGGATTATCAGATAAGGGATTACGCCAATATAAGGGTTGGCTCAGAAGAGCTAGAGCCCGTGGAGGGCTGGCCTTACGACGATATTCTGGGAGCCCTGATCGCCAATTCAGCCATGACACCGGAAGGGCTAGCCACTGAGATAGTCAATGACTATATTGCTTCTTATGGCACTGCGGGAGATGAGACCCAGTCGGCAGTAGACCTGACCTGTAGCGGAAGCTTGGCCGCCTATACGAGCAGTTTCGCCCAGGCATTGATTGACGCAGGGGACTGGAGCGTTGTGGATACTGCCAGGACTAGCGTAGAGAAATTTGGTTCCGCCCCACGGCTCGATGTTGACCTCTATCACTTTGCCGCCTTGGTAGAAGCTGGCAGCGACGATGCCACGGTTGATGCTGCGGCTCAAGACCTGATGAATGCCATCACCCCCATGGTGATTGCCGAAGGTCATGGCTCGCTGCATGCCGATGTGCATGGGGTATCGATATACTTCCCGGCAGATGAGAGTAACTACGATGCCGCTTACGCCACTGACGTGGACTTCACCGCTGATACGCAGTGGGATGAGTTCTTGCTGGCGTATTATGCTGAGGGACCTGCAGTAACCCTTACGCCGCTTACACCCGACCCCACCAACGATAATACCCCCACCTTTGTGGGGACTGCCACTGACGAGGACACTGTATGGTGGGTGGAGTATCGGGTTGATGGTGGGAGCTGGACAGCAGCCACAGCCTCCGATGAACCCTTCGACTCGGCCAGCGAGAATTATACCTTCACCACTGCACTCCTAGCTGATGGTCCCCACACTGTCGAGGTCAGAGCCGAAGATTTGGGCGGCAAGTGGACAGCGCTGGCCAACTACGCCACCGATACCTTCACAGTGGACACCACCGCCCCTGCTGTGACCATCACGCCGCTCACCCCCGACCCCACCAGTGATAACACCCCCGCCTTCAGCGGGACAGCTACCGATGCCGCCAGCCCGATAACCTCCGTGGAATATAGGGTTGACGGCGGAAGCTGGGCAGCAGCTACTTTCACACCTGATCCCAGCGATCCTACAACTGGGACTTACACCTTCACCACCTCTTCCCTTGCCGATGGCTTGCACAGTGTCGAGGCCAGAGCCACAGATGATTTGAACAATGTGACCCTGGCGCTCGACTACGCCAGCGATGCCTTCACAGTGGATACCACAGGTCCGGTGATAACCCTCACCTTCGATCGCTACACCGACGACACCACCCCCACCTTCAGTGGAACAGCTACCAATGCCCAGAACATAGCCTCGGTAGAGCATAGCGTTGATGGTGGGAGCTGGAACTCAATTTCTGCCCCCGATGACGAAACCTATGATGAGCCCAGTGAAGAGTTCACCTTCACCATTTCCGCTGTCGCTGAGGGAGATCATGTCATCCAGGTTAGATCTGAAGATGCTGGAGGTGCTCAGACCACTGTAGAGTACGTGTTTACTGTAGATACAACCGCGCCCTCAGTAACCCTCACCCCGCTCGCCCCCGACCCCACTGGCGATTCCACCCCTACCCTGCATGGCACAGCCACCGATGCAGGCAGCAGCCCAATAGCCTCGGTAGAATACAGGGTTTGGGCTGATGCCAACAGTAACGGTGTCCTGGATAGCGGGGAACTTGAACTTGACTGGACTTTGGCAGACTCGGCTGATGTAGTCTTCGATGAGCTTGAGGAGGATTATTTCTTCTCCACCTCGCCTATCGCTGATGGCGAGCACCAGGTCGATGTCAGAGCTACAGACGCTGCCGGGAATGTGACCACCGCTACCGGAGGCACTTATGCCAGTGATACCTTTGTTGTGAACACTGTGCCACCGGTGGTAGACCTTACCCTAGTGCCCACTGATCCCACCTATGACACCACCCCCACCTTTAATGGCACAGCTACAGACACTACTATCCCCATAATGGCGGTGGAATACAGAGTTGATGGCAGAGCCTGGGTAGCAGCAGAGGCTTCCGATGAAGAATTCGATTCGCTCACCGAGGATTTCACCTTTACCACCTCAGAGCTTGCCGATGGGCAACATACCGTCGAGGTCAGAGCTATTGACAGAGATGGTAATGCCACTGCCGAAGCCAACTTTGCGACTTATACCTTCACTGTGGACACTGTGCCACCAGCGTTAATCCTCGTGCCGCTAGAGCCCGACCCCAACGGTGATAATACCCCCACCTTCGAGGGCGGAGCTTCCGATGCCACCAGTCCAATAGTCTCGGTGGAGTACAGCATCTGGACTGATTTGGATGGTGACGGGATTCTGGATACCGAAGATGCCAACCGCAACGGAGTCCTGGATCCCGGGGAAGATGTGAATGGCAATGGCGTCCTGGATGCTGGCGAGTTGGAAATTATCTGGACAGAGGCAGAGGCTGTTGATGGAGCCTTCGACTCGACTAATGAAGTTTATAACTTCACCAGCTCACTCCTTGCCGATGGGTCACATATTGTGGATGTCAGGGCTACTGATTCTCTAGGGAACGTCACTGTCCCAGATGGCACCTATGCCGCTGATACCTTCACCATAGATGCCACTGGACCAGCACTGACCTTGACCTCGGCTCCCGGTGAGTATATCAGTGACCCAACCCCCGACTTCGCCGGAACAGCCACAGATGCCCATGAGATCACCTCAGTGGAGTATAGGGTTTGGACTGATCTGGATGGAGATGGCATCCTGGATCTGGATGAGGATGTGAATGCTAACGGTATCTTAGATGCCGGTGAAGATGTGAACCTCAACGGTATCCTGGATACTGAACTGGAGATTGCCTGGACAGCGGCCATAGCATCTGACGGAGCCTTGGACTCCAGCAGCGAGAGTTTTGACTTCACCACCGATGCTCTTGATGATAGCACACATACGGTAGATGTCAGAGGTTGGGATGTTCTGGGGAACGCGACCGCCGAGGAGGACTATGCCACTTATACCTTCACTGTGGATACCACACCTCCCGTGGATAAGTCTGTAAGCCACGATGAAATCTGGCAGGCGGGTATGGGCACACCAGATGAGACCACTGTTACCTTGACCGTCGAGGGTCCAGGGGCAACCCTAGTGGTGACTGATGTTTTGCCCGGCTACATAGTTCCGGTTGCCGGTAGCTACAGTGTAACACCTACCAGCATCACCACTGACCCGGTGAGTGGCGAAACCACGTTAATGTGGGATCATAACAATATAGCCGAGCTAGCCAGCCTAGCCCCAGGGGAATCCTGGCAGGTGTCCTTTAAGATTAAGAGCAACGAGGTTGGACTGGATAAGAATGTGGATGTGGTAGCAGATTCCAAGATTACCTACACTGACCACGCCGGGGTAGAAGGTGAGAAGACTTTCCCAGAAGCGCTTGTCTCAGTTTACGCTCCCCTGACGGCAGAGAAATCGGTAGATATTGCCGAGGTCTGGCAGAAGGGTGTAGGCACTCCCTACAAGACCATGGTCACCCTCACACTAACTGGTCCAGGTGAAGACATTGTAGTAACTGAGGTCTTGCCAGACTATGTCAACCTAGAAGGTGGCTTCACGGTGACGCCAGATAATGGCTATCCGGTTACCAACCCCGATGGCACAAGGACAATACAATGGACTGTGGGGACGCTATATATTGAGGATGTCTGGGCAGTATCCTTTGATGTGAGCTTCAACATAGGAGGCACAAAGGTTGAGGTGGATGTGGTGGACACAGGTGCAGCAGATTATGCCAAGGCGACATACAAAGATTGGACAGAAGCTACGCCAACGGTAGTATTCCCTCAGGCGTATGTAGCCGTTAAGGCACCGCTGACGGTTGAAGTTAATATTGCCCCAGTATACTTCGCTGGTCTGACTGCTGAGGCCTATATATTGACTACCATTGGCGGCGCGGCGCTTGATGCCGACATTGAGAGCGTTAGAATCTACTTCAACGATGGTACCGAGTGGGTGGATTTGACAGACGTGGTTGAGCTGGTTCCAGACGCGGAAGGGCTTTACAGGGTGGAATACAAGATACCCGGTGGTGCTCCCATGGGCGGCTACAAGATGATAGTCAAGGCCTCCGCAGTGGGACTCTATGGAACCTCCTCGGGTGTTTTCCAGGTGCTGTCCATTCCCATGGAGGTCTACGGGCAACCTGTATGGATTTTCGCTGTTGCTGGTGTGGTTGCTTTCTTTATCCTCCTCATGATAGCGGTTCGTATAGCTACGTGGCGACGATAAGAAAGGCTAGGTTCTGAGGCTGTCACGGGCGGCAGATCTGCCGCCCGTGAACTATCTTGGCCCAGGCTTCAGCCATCGAATTCACGACAAAATGTGCTTATCAATATACGTGCTTCGGTGCCCGTTACATTTTCTCCGGTGCACTCATACCCATAAGGTGGAGAGTTCGGGCAAAGACAATCCTGGCTGCCTCAACCAGCTTGAGTCGAGCTGCCGTTAAGGCTTGGTCATTGGAAATCACACGACACTGCTTGTAGAAACCATGAAAGACGGTCGCCAAGTCCTGGGCATAATATGGAAGATGATGAGTTTCAAGACTATCAGCGACTATCTCTATCACCTCCGGTAGTTGAAGCATTCTTCGGATCAGGGCTAGCTCCGGTTCGGTGACAAGCAAAGCTACGTCCCCCTGGCTGTAGTCTATGCCTCTCTCCTGTGCCAGGCGAAGAATGCTAGCAATGCGGGCGTGAGCATATTGAACATAATATACAGGGTTATCTGCTGACTGTCTCTTGGCAAGCTCCAGGTCAAAATCCATCTGACTATCAACCGAGCGGGAGAGAAAGAAAAAGCGACAAGCGTCCGCGCCCACCTCCTCCACCAGGTCTCGAAGGGTGATGATATCCCCACTGCGCTTGGACACCCGGAGTTCAACATCCCCCCGCTTCAGGGTAACCATCTGGGTGATGATGACTTGCAACCTGCCGGGGTCGATGCCCAAGGCCTTTATCACCGCTTTCATTCGAGGCACGTGCCCCTGGTGATCAGCCCCCCAAATATTGATCACCCTATCGAATTTGCGCTCCAGGAATTTGTTGTAATGGTAGGCAATGTCGGAGGCAAAGTAAGTCGGTTCACCACTGGTGCGCTCCAGCACGTTGTCCTTATCCTCACCCATCTCAGAGGAGGCAAACCACACTGCCCCCTCTTTCTCAGTTATATGACCCCCTTGTCGCAATAAGGACATAGCCTTTTCATACTGCCCCCCATCATAAAGGCTTCTTTCGTTGAACCAAACATCAAAGCGCACCCCCAACAGATCAAGGTCAGCTTTGATCGAATCCAGTTGTCTCGTCAATCCCATCTTTCCTATCTCAGCAACCGCTTGTTCATAAGGCAGACCGAGAAGGCCGTCCCCCTTTTCACCGATAATTTCCTCACTCAATTCGATTACATAGCTACCATGGTAGCCATCGGCAGGGATTTCCGCGGGGAGATCGAAAGCCTGCTGATAGCGGGTATAAAGGGAGCGGTAAAAAGCATCCATCTGGCTACCAGCGTCATTAACATAGTACTCCTTCTCCACGGAGTAACCAGCAACACCGAGCACATTGGCTAAGGCATCTCCCAGGATGGCTCCCCTTCCATGACCAACGTGCAGGGGACCAGTGGGATTAACACTCACGAATTCCAACTGCACTTTGGCGCCTTTACCCAAGTCAATGTTGCCATAATCTCCGCCGACTCCAAGGATGACTTCAACCTGTTGTGCCAGCCAATCGCTGCTCAGGGTGAAATTGATGAAGCCCGGTGGTGCTATCTCAACCTTCTTCACCTCCGGAATGGAGACAATGAGCTTGGCCACACTCTCAGCTATGTCTAAGGGATTGGACCTGGCGGTTCGAGCCAGTTTCAGAGGAAAACTACAGGCGTAGTCGCCATGGGCGGCGCTTTGAGGATGTTCCACTGCTATCTCGGGCAAGCCAACCTGGGGCAGTAAGCCCCTCTGCTGTGCCTCGACAGCAGCCTGTTCCACCAGGCCAGCAATCTTGTGTTTAAGCATAGACTCTAACTTCATTTGCACGGGGACAAGTGAAGTGGCTAACGGGAAGCCCGTAAGGAGGGCAAGGAAAACCTTTTGCCTCTTCTCTTCTCCTGAACAGCTTTGTCTGGACGTCTCTTGCCCTCTCTGACAGCTACTACCAAGGCGCCTGGACCAGCGTGCACCCCCAACGCCGGGCCAATCCTGGCAATAAGAGACTGCTTCCCCGGAACAAGGGCCTTTATCCGGCTGGCCAAACCCTCTGCCTCTTCTGGTGCTGTGCTGTGCGCTATAGCTATGTCTTCAACAGGGAGGCGTTTCTTCACAAACTCACATAGGCGCTCTATAGCTCTGGTACGGGTACGCACAAGACCCGCCCGCACGATCTCTCCATCTCGAGCAGTAATCAGAGGCTTCACTTTGATCATAGCTCCCAGAATACGGAATGCCTTAGTCAGGCGTCCCCCTCTCAATGCATATTTAAGAGTGTCAAGCATAGCAAGAATATCGGTGGTCAGAATAGCCTGATGCACTGCTTCCAGCACCTCATCAACAGTGCCACCACGCTGAGCTTTTTCGGCGGCAGCTATGGTGATAAGCCCTAAACCCACACTTGTTGACTGAGAATCAATCACCTCGATACGGCACTTCCCTTCCAACCCCTCTCTACCCAACACCGCCGAGTTGTACATGGCACTCATCTTAGCGGTGACCGTAATGGAGACAATTTCGTCGCTCTCCTGAGCCAGCTTGCTATAGGCCTGGGCAAAATCCCCTGGCGAACACGCCGAGGTGGTGGGATGCACTGGTCCCGCTACCAGCCTCTGGTATAGTTCGTCCTCGCTTATGTCAAGTCTATCCCGGTAGGTCTTATCGCCAAAGTGAACATAGGCCGGTACGATGGTAATCCCTAAAGCCTCTGCTACTTCAGAGGGAAGATCCGAGGTGCTATCAGTAAGTACCTTTACTGCCATCAGCTTTCCAACGCCGCGACACCAATCACATGAGGACCAACGTGTACTCCCACCGCAGGAGCAACTCTGGAAATATAGATATGTTCCCTGGGGAATACGGCATCCAGGCGCTGCGCCAGTGCCTCGGCTTCGTCGGGAGTAGTAGCATGCTCCACTGCCAATTCCCTTATACTAGGAAGGCTCTTGGCAAACTCGTATAGCCGATCAATCGCCTTAGCCCGACTGCGCTCCCTGCCAAAGGGTTGTACCTCACCATCTTTTGTCCCAACAATAGGGTTTACTTTTAGCACCGACCCTATTAGCGCCTGGGCTCTGCCGATGCGTCCCCCCTTCCTCAGATATTCCAGGGTATCGAAGCACATGCGGACATGCGCCTTGGGTACCGCCTTCCTGGTCATATCAGCAACCTCATCCAGCTTTGCCCCCATCCGAGCCGCCTTGGCAGCAGCGATGACTGTAAGCCCCTCCCCCATACCACCCGATAGAGAATCAACCACCTCCACCCGGCATTTATTCTTCATCTGTTCCTTGCCTTGCAAGGCCACTTCACAGACGGCACTCATTCTTGAAGAAACGTGGATGGAAAGGATTGCATCGGTCTCTCCAGCCAGCTTGTCATAGATATCAGACATCTCTCCCGGAGACGGCGCGCTAGTGACAGGAAGTGTTCCGCTAGTGACTAGCTTGCGGTAGAATTCTTCCGTGCTCAGTTCTACCCCGTCGCGATAAACCTCACTGCCAAAACGCACGTACAACGGTACTATGGTAATCCCTAGCTCCTGGGCCACCTGCGGCGGGATATCAGCAACGCTATCGGTTACTATTCTCACCATGGCCATCTGTACACCCTATTCAACAGAGGTGATATAATGATAGTGCGGTTGCCCTCCATGAAACAGCTCTACCTCCAGATCAGGGTATTGCTGGCGAATTCTGTCCGCCATTCCCTCGGCTTCAGAGCGTCTCGTATCCCTGCCATAATAAATGGTGATTACCTCGCTCCCCTTCACGTCTAGACCCAGCAACACCTGCCACAGGACTTCATCAGGACTTTCGCCAACGGAAGTTAGCTCCCCATCAACGAATCCAATCGCCTGTTTTTGCCTTATGTTGAATTTGCTGGTGCTGGTGGAGCGCACCGCCCTGGTTACCTCCACCGTTCTTACTGCTGAACTTGCCTCTTTCATCAGAGAGGCGTTAGCTCTCAAATCAGCATCGTAGTTGAAGGAGAGAAGGGCAGCTACCCCTTGAGGAATGGTCTCTGTGGGCACGACCCTTACCTTCTTGCTGGTCAACCCTGGAACCTGCTTGGCAGCCGGAATAATGTTCTTATTATTGGGCAGGATAATCACCTTGTCCTGTGGAACCGACTCTACCGCTTCCAGTAACTGACGAGTACTGGGATTCATAGTCTGTCCCCCGGGAACAACGGCAGTGACTCCCAGGCTTTGGAAGACCTGCACCAGGCCATCACCTGAAACCACGGCTACAGTAGCAATGTCAACTGGCGGCGACTGGGCCCTGGTCATCTCACTAAACTCCCTGCGCTGGTCATCCATGTTTTTTACCTTTATCTCATGGAGAACACCCAGGGAAGTAGCATACTGGATAACCCTACCGGGCTCAAAGGTATGGATATGGATGTGAACCATGCTCTCATCACCTACCACGATGAGGCATTGACCCTTATCGCTTAACCTCTTCATGATCTTATCCCGATTCAATGCCCTGTGGCCTTCCACCACAAACTCAGTACAGTATCCGTAGGGGTCCTCCTTTGCCATAGCCAGTTGTGGAAGGTTGCATACCAGAGGCACGCTGCTGGCAACTACTTGAGGCCGGCGATACTGCATCTCCTCTGTCTCCCCCCTCAGGTACTTCAAGACGCCTTCCAATACCACATACAGTCCTTGCCCACCAGCATCTACTACCCCTGCCTGCCGTAGAACAGGGAGTAAGTTAGGAGTATCAGCAACAGAGTCCCTGGCCGCTCTCACCGTGGCCTCCATAACGGGCAGCAAGTTGGCAGTCCCGGCACAAGCTGTCTGACCAGCGAAGGAAGCTTCCCTGGCCACCGTAAGTATCGTTCCCTCAACGGGATGGCTCAGTGCTTTATAAGCCATGGTCGCTCCCTCAGCCAAGGCATCGGCAAAGTCACTGCCGGTGAAGGATTCTCTCTCTTCCAATCCCTGTGCCAAACCACGAAAGATCTGGGACAGGATTACCCCACTATTCCCCCGAGCCCCCATCAAAGCACCATGTGCCATAGCCCGGGCCACTCCAGAAACGTTGCTGTCCGGAGCCCGATACGCCTCTTCAAGAATAGAGCGCATGGTCAACAGCATGTTGGTGCCACAATCACCATCAGGCACAGGGAAAACGTTTAGAGCGTTGATATCCGGAGCGCTCTTCTCCAGCCAGGACATGGCTGCGGCGAACATCTCCCTCAACTGTCGGCCACTGTACAACTCCACCTCGTTCGGCCCGCCCCCCTGACGCTGTTGCATGTTTTCAGCTCTCCCTGTATTATTGTTGTGGTAATCTTACAGTAAGAACACTCTTTATCAACATAGTAGCACAAATCTATGGCAAAATGTGAGCTTTGTGGAAAGGCAGTCCAATTTGGACACAACGTAAGCCACTCCAAGCGTCATACCAAACGACAGTGGTTGCCCAATACTCGTAGCGCCAAAGTGTCTATAGGTGGCAAGGAGAGACGGCTCAATATCTGTACCAGGTGCTTGCGCACCCAGCACAAACTTGCCCATTAACCCTCCTCCAAACCGGCTGCGGCAGCCCCGGCCATGCCTTCACCACGACGGCTGAAACCAGCGGTGAAAACGGGAGGGGCAAGCTCAACCCTCATCTCCGCCCCGGACAATGTCCCTTGCCCTGGCCAGTTGGGCCTCCACCTGACGAGGACCAGTAGCACCCAGGCCATTCCGTGCCGCAATGGAGGAGTCTATGGTAACAGCATAGACATCCTCCTCAAATAGAGGAGAAAAACGTCTATATTGGCTGAGATCAAGCTGATTTAGGCTCTTGCCCTGATCAATAGCATAACTCACCAGTTTGCCTACCACACTATACGCCTCTCGAAAGGGAACCCCCTTCTTCACCAGATAATCAGCAATGTCAGTGGCTAGAACATAGCTCTCTTCAGCAGCCTGGTGAGTGCGCGCAGAATTGACCTTGACTGTCCTCACCATCCCGGCAAATACTTCCAGGGTCGACAGCAGTGTATCTACACTATCAAACAAACCCTCCTTGTCCTCCTGCAAATCCCTGTTATACGACAACGGCAGGGCTTTCATGACAGTCAGAATGCCCAAGAGATTGCCATAAACTCGCCCTGTCTTGCCCCGCGCCAGTTCGGCCACATCCGGGTTCTTTTTCTGGGGCATGATACTTGAGCCGGTGGCATAGGCGTCATCAATTTCGATGAAACCAAACTCGCTGGAAGACCACAGAGCAAACTCTTCAGCCAGGCGTGACAGGTGCATCATGGCTATGCTGGCTGCCGCCTGGTACTCGATTACAAAGTCCCTGTCGGAGACAGCATCAATACTGTTTTGACTCACCTGGCTGAAGCCCAGTTCCTGGGCAACGAAGGCGCGATCAATAGGGTAGGGCACACCAGCCAGTGCTCCGCTACCCAGGGGCAGGACATCGGTCCGCCCAAGACAGTCCCCGAACCTGGATATGTCCCGCTCCAGCATCTCGAAATAGGCCAGGAGGTGATGAGCCAAAAGGACTGGCTGGGCTCGCTGCAGGTGGGTATAGCCCGGCATGACAACGGTTTTGTTGGCCTGCGCCACATCCAGAAGAGCCCGCTGAAGTTCTTTCAGCCTGTGGACCGTTTCGCCGATAGCTTCTTTAGTGAACAGGCGCAAATCCAGGGCAACCTGGTCATTCCTGGAGCGGGCGGTATGAAGCTTCCCTGCGACCTCGCCTATCTTCTCAGCCAGGCGGGCCTCGATATTCATATGAATATCCTCCAGCTCAGGCTTGAACTGAAATTCCCCCTGTTCAATCTCCTCCCTGATGGAGGTCAGCCCCATCACGATCAGCTCCGTCTCCTTATCTGAGATAATGCCCTGCTTGGCCAGCATCCTGGCATGGGCAATGCTGCCAGCAATGTCCTGCCGATAAAGGCGCTGGTCAAAAGGAACAGAGGCGGTATATTGTTCCACCAGCTTATCGGTGTCTTTCTGGAAGCGGCTGCGTAACGGCTTCATATCTTCTTTGTGCCCCTATATCCTAATATTCCCATATATCCACCTCGCTTCGCAATCCTGCCTCTTATTGTTACAACCCACACCCACCAAAATGATACAGTATTTGCCATTCTGAGGGGAGCGGTATTCTCCACCCCGCCCGGAGATTGCTTCGTCGCGGAGCCTGCCCTGAGCAGGGCGACATTCTTCGCTCGCCTAAGGTCGCCAGAGGGTCGCCTGAGGCCACACCGACCTCAGAATGACGGGGAGCGAAGGGCTCCTCGCAATGACATCTCTTAAGGAGTGAGGAGGTCCTCCCCCTCAGTTTCCTCGTGAAGGAAGGCATTCCTTCACGCCTCATGACTAGAAGAGAGGAATGGTGAGTTGCTGCTCCTTGTGCTCCCTTATCCTCCTCTCAGCTAATCGTACATACTTCTCATCTATGTCATAGCCTATGTAGTGCCTGCCGCTCTTGATTGCTGCGATGCACGCTGAGCCGCTGCCGCAGAAGGGGTCCAAGACAACCTCACCCTCAAAGGTATATAGCTGGACTAGCCTGTAAGGAAGCTCAACAGGAAAGGGCGCCGGGTGTCCCACCTTGCGAGCCGACTCAGCAGGGAAGGTCCAAACACTTCTGGTAAACTCCAGGAAATCGTCCCTGGTCACACTACTAATCTTTTCTTCGGCGTTTTTCCTATTGAAGGCTTCCTTGGAGAAGACCAGGATGTATTCGTGGACGTCTCGAAGTATGGGGTTGGCGGCAGACAACCAGGTGCCCCAGGCAGTAGAAGGGCTGGCGCTGGAGGCTTTGTTCCAGATTATCTCCCCCCTCATCAGAAAACCAATTTCCAGCATATCTTGAATGATATAGCTGTGTAAAGGGATATACGGCTTCCTTCCCAGATTGGCCAGATTTACACAGGCTCTGCCGCCGGTAACCAGCTTCTTATACGTTTCGGCAAACACCCTCTTCAAGAGTCCCCGGTACTCGTCCAGCGTCAAGTCTTCGTCATACTCTTTGGTGACATTGTAAGGCGGTGAAGTGACCATCAAGTGGACGCTGTAATCCGGAATCTCATCCATGTTTTCGCTGCTCTTGCAGAAGACTCTGTCCAAGACCGAGGGATCAACCTTATTCTCCACGTACTGGGCAGGCTTTTCTGCCCTCTGCCCTTCGTACAGCCTGCTCCTGTAGAATTTCGTCGAATCATGCCCAACTCGGCCCGGCGTGCCAAAGGCACTTGTTTCCGTTCCTTTTCTCCTACGAGATCGAGATCCTTTATTATCGCCCACCGCTTTCCTACTCCCTAATTAGGGCCAGAAACTTGTCGGCCTTATTGTGATAAGTATCCTGGTGATTCGCAACTTCAACTATTTCCCCAAGTTCACGCTTTGTCCTCATACTGGAGAAGAACTCCCGTTCTTCCTGAAGCAACTCGTGTAGTCTAGCTATCAGCTCATCGTAGGTATCAAAGCGGCGGAATCCTAGCCCTGCCGTACTCTTGACACTCTCTCTATTGCTATCCAAGGGATTGGAGTTTACTGACCAAAATCCCTGGATAACTCCACTCCTCGCAAGATGGTCAACCTTTTCATAGTAGTTCTCGGTGATAGGCGTATTCCCTAGAACGATTATGGGGATTTTTGAAGCCTTACTGCTCGAAACCCTTACATTTATGCTCTTACCAATAGCTTTCAACATCGAATCAGACCTCAGAAGCCCAGGGGTGCCTTGATGTTTTGTATAGTCCCCAATGCATATTAACTCTTCTTCATTGTTGCTGATTTGCAATTCCCAGTTCCATACGATGGACATCTTCACTTCAACGATTAAGAGGATATCCTCCGGCCTTTGATTAACATATGCAGTTTTGCACACCGCAACGTCAGCATTAGACTGTCTGGGCAAGCCTATCTCATCACACACTGCTCCTTTGACAACGTAGTGACCCATATCTTCAGCGAAGTCGTGAAGCAAATCCGCACTCCACCTCTCGGTAAAAGTCCCTATTAAGGCATTCCTTGATTGTAAGGTGGTTTTGACCCCTCTATAGCCTTTGGGCCAATACGCGTAATAGCTGCCGTCGTCAGCAAGATAGAACAAGTCCTCAGGCATAGCATATTCCAGGGCTTCGGTGAAAAACTTGAACTCTTGTTCCTTATGCCATAACCGTTTCACATTACTAACCCCAGTAACGTGTGTCCTACACGTGCCCCCTCTTATTTACCATACACAGTTACACCTAATCTTCTCGTAATCCATCCCCATGCTGTTCCACATTTGCATGGTTTCCTTGCACAAGGCAACTTTGGCAAAGTCATATCTTGCCTGCAAGTGCCCCATTACCGGGGAATACATATTGTAGCGAGTTTTGAAATCGACCTTTCTGCCCCAATTGGAGGATTCTTTCAGATACTGAACCCAGGTTCTGTCGGTGCATCCGTTGATGGTACTTTGAAGTCCTCTTAAAGAACCTAAGGTAATCCTCTCTGGCACGAGATTTTCAAAGATAATATCAATTAGGCGTAAATAATGTTCCTGCCATCCCTCTATGGGCACCATTGGGTCTATCCTGATTCTAACTTCATAACCAGCTTGGTAGACCTTCCTCGCTGCTTCAATCCTCTTCAAAACAGGGGGGGCTTTCTCCCATCTTTCCGCCACAGGAATAGCATTAAGGCTGAAACTCATTATTGCTTGATCATGTGGTTCAATTTCCAACAGATTGTCTACATTCGGCGATTTGGATAAGAACAGAACCTTATGCACCTTCTGGGATGAGAAGATTGGAACAATGAAACTGGAAAATGGCGACCCACCAGATTCAAACATCAATGAGTCTGCGATTTCTCCAGTGTTAAGTATCTCAGGGGCTTTCGCTGTTTCCAGGAAAGTTTTGGTGTGCATTTCTATTTTCTCGTAGTCCTTAATAACAGGTTGCTTAAACACATCGGGACGGAATCTAAAAGTGCCCTTAAGATAGCACCAACTGCAATCAAAGGGACACCCATAAGCCCACTTCAGCTCAAGAAAATGGGGGCACACTACGTCCGTCGGTTTTCGAGGTAGAGGGGTCTTATCAAACCTCTGGATAATTGAACCATCATTTACCTTCTGCACGAGCGTGTCCCTTTTGCCATCGAGCTGTTGATACTCCTTGTAGTAGACTTTAGGTTCAACGATTGTTTCTGGGATGGAGAAAAGAGGAATCGATACTGTGGGATTGCTCCGAGGGAAAGCTATCCTATCATCTCCATCCAGTCCCCTTGCAGTTTTCGACGTGATCCTATATATTTCGACTTTCTTGTCTTTCTCAAGTTCCTTCAAAGCCTGCCTGTAATGTCGGTCAATGTACGGGGGCTCAGAATACCAAGGCAGACAAACTTCCTCTTGAAGTTTGTCATAGCTTACGGTTATGCCCTTGAATCGCTCGAATAAATACCTCTTCAAGTTATGGATGTCATTAATATCAAATAACGTCATTTGAGACCGGGCCCCAACATCTTGTGGGCCCAAATAGGCAAAGCCGCCTCGTGCGCTTTGATTGAACATAATTGTTTTCATTACGGAGTGACCTTTGTAGTTATTAGTAACGTGAAGGAGATAGTATAGCGTTTGCACCTTTTCGGGTGTGCATACCCTGAAAGGCCAGCTATATTTTACCCGGGCTGCTTCATGCAACTGTTCTCTATAAAGGTCTATCAAGGCAATTTCTGGTTTCTGCGAAGAGGCTAGTATGCCTTTCCATTTTTCTGTCCCAAATAAGGTGTTGAAGGTATCTTCTAATTCAGGTAGCCCGATAAACCGCGCAATATCTCGTACCATAAAAGTAAAGAACACCTCTGTCCTCGGATTAGATAGAATCCTCACTATGGTGCTAAAGGGTATCCCACTGAATCCGAAAGGGTCTACAAAGAAAAATGAGGGAACAATGATACCCTTCTCCTTTTCCAGGTAGTCAAAGATTTCGTCGGCAACGTTAGCAAATTCATCGTTTTCTTTTCTAACTTCTATCTTTTGCCAATTCTCGATATTGGGTTTCTCACGCTCTAAGACCTCTTCAAGGTTGTCAAAATTGTCTTTGTCTTTTTCGACGAAGTAGCATATCAACTTATCGAAGTATCCGCCGCGTCTATCAGCTACTTTCAAAGCGATAATGGGTGATCCTGTTTGAATGACTTTGTGCGTTTTTTCATCAACATATTCACCACGACCAGCGAACCCATCAAAATAGCAGATGCGGGGGTTATATTTGCCTAGGATTGATATCCAAGCGTCGAGATACTTCTCCAGCAAGATATGTTTCACCCTGGTATGTTCCCTATATTCCCACTTTCCCAATGCAGAATCTTTTGGCATCTTCCTCTCAGCAACCCTATTTATCTACTTCGCCTCGTCGGTTAGGCTGAATGATTCCGGTTTGCCAACCTACCTTCCCACCTCGCACAGGTTCTGATACAGCCACGCCCAGTCAGGGGCAAGCTTGATCGCTTTGTTTAACTGCCTCTCAGCCAGACGGTATTTGCCCTGGTCTCGATATGCCACCGCTCGCTCAAGATGCTCTCTCGCCTCTTCAGGCTGTGGCTCTTTGCTGATGCCCTCCTCCACTTGGTCACTCTCTACCTCCGCATGCACGTGTAGCCTCCGGCTACAGTCTAGATCGAGTACCGCTTCGAAAGCCTGCAATGCCTTTTCCTTTTCACCCAGATACATATAGGCTTCCCCCAAGACCAGGAAAGCCTCAGCATAGTTGGGCTTGAGTCTAAGCGCCTCCTTCAGCTCGGCTATGGCCAGCTCCACTGATTCGCTGAGTTTAAAGCCAGCACTGACTCCCCGAGTGACGGCCAGCAGGGGGGCAGCCACATAAGCCCGCCCTAACTGACAGTGTATTGCGGGGTTGTCGCGCTGATACTTGATAGCCTGCTTGAAATGCCAGATAGACAGCTTGAGATCAAATTCCTTCTTCTTACGGTTACGGTAGCGCAACCCTTCCCGGTAGTGCATCTCCACTTCGGTAACGGGCTGTCGTTTGAAAAACTTCACCGGCTACTTCCCCAGATTATGAACTTCGTCATTCCGTTGCTTCCCGGGGTGGCTGCACCTGCGCCTGTACCTTCGCCGACAGGCCCCAGATATGGATGAAACCGGGAGAGGCGCTCTGGTCGAAAGCATCGCCCTCCTCATAGGTAGCCAGTTCACGACGGTAAAGCGAGTAAGGCGACTTTCGGCCTACGACCCTGCAGCTACCCTTGTGCAGCTTCAAACGCACCGTGCCAGTTACGTAGCGTTGCGAGCTCTGCACATAGGCAGCCAGGTCCTGGTGTAAGGAGCTAAACCATAACCCATCATAGATAAGAGCCGCATACTCACCGGCCACCTTTTGCTTAAACCTCAACTGCTCCTTGGACAAGGTCATCCCCTGCAGGGCCTGGTGGGCAATGAGCAACGCAGTAGCTGCCGGCGCCTCATATATCTCCCTCGACTTTATACCCACCAACCTGTCCTCAATGTGATCAACCCTTCCCACTCCGTGCGTCCCGGCCAACTCGTTCAACTGTTGAATGAGGCTGACTCCATCCAGTTGTCGTCCGTCGAGACTAGTGGGGATACCCCTTTCAAAGCCCAGTTCAACATAGCAGGGCTCGTCAGGAGCACCCTCAGGAGACCTTGTCCAAACAAACACATCTTCAGGAGGCTCTACCCAGGGATCCTCCAAAATACCACACTCAACGCTCCTGCCCCAGAGGTTCTCGTCAATCGAATAAGGGCTAGCCGAAGTTACGGGTATGGGGATGTCGTGCTTCTGCGCATAGGCAATGGTCTCTTCCCGTGTCATGCCCCACTCCCGAGCCGGGGCAATAACCCTGAGGTGAGGAGCCAAGGCAGCTACGCCTACGTCAAATCTGACCTGGTCATTACCCTTCCCGGTGCAGCCGTGACCGACAGCAGAGGCCCCTTCTTCCAGGGCAACGTCTACCAGAACCTTCGCCATCAACGGGCGAGACAAAGCTGTAGCCAGGGGATAGGAACCTTGATAGACAGCATCACCCTGAAGAGCCGGAAAGAGAAAGTGATTGACAAAAGTTTCCTTAGCATCCACCACCAGTGCCTTCACTGCCCCTACCTTGAGCGCCTTTTGCTGCGTGGCTGCAAGATCCCGGTCGCCGGCTACATCAACGGTAAGGGCGATAACCTCCAGGCCATACTTTTCCCTGATCCACCTGATAGCTACCGAGGTATCAAGGCCACCACTATAAGCAAGCACCACCTTGTCAGACATGTCTCACCCCTAAATTGAGATTCCTTTACTGTTTATGGCCGAAGTTCTGTTCCAAGAAGGCCAGAATTCGAGTTCGAACCGCGGGATGGTCCCAGGTATAGGTATGACCAGGCGCCTTCAAGTACCAGTTCACGGCTTGAAACGAGCCCTCGTCAGGCGGGGAGGCGGAAAGAAAATGGCCAAGATTAGCCTTGAAAAGAGTCCAGAGGAAATGCAAAACACCCCTGCTGTTCAGGATATCGGGCATTACGCCATTATCTTCTATCACTAAGCTTCTTTCCCCACCAGGATCAGTATACCAGAAAGGGCGACCCGCTTGAATGCTATATAGCTGCGGATTTCCAGCCGCAAGCTCCATTACCTCATTACTTATAACCGCCCCAAAACACCTGCCAGTCAAAACCACTTTGAGTTCAGGATTATACCTGGTCAGGAAAGCTACCTTGGCAGCTAGTTCGGGAGCTTTGACAGGGTAGTCGCGTTTCATGTCCTCCAGCTCGTCAAGAAACTCGATTAATCCCTCTTTGCCACGCTGGTGCTCGATTATCATCGACTCATAGCCTGAGGTAGCTAGCTCCGCTTTAATGCCTTCCAAGACGCCCGGCCACTCAGGGTCACCGGCCATGGTACCTCCCCCAAAACCACCAGTGTTATAGACCAGCAGGAAGTCCACATTCTGGGCATCGAAATGTATTTTCACAACTTCGTCAGCAAACCTGCTACATTCAGCAGGGTCAGAGAAAACAACCCTACCCAGTTCGTAAGCGCGTTCCCACATGGAAGCAGGCCCACCAGGTTCTTGATCCAAAGAGTCAAGGCGGCTTCGGATATCATCCGCTGACACATCCTCTCCAAAGGGAAGAACCAGCACCAACACAAGTGACAGGATGACAAAGAATATGAGCGATAGAACTAGAGCGTAGCGACCTCGTCTGTGACTCATGGTACATCAGAGCGCACCCCAAACGAACCGGATCCAGAATCGTCTCTTTGAGGTTCACTAGGGCACTTATTCCTCGGGAGTTTGCTGATATTGGCTCCTCTTGACAAGGCCGACACCCTACCGACCTCAATCATTACGCTGGAGGAAGATAACTGTTCTGTAACCAAGCCAGGATCGTACCATAAGGCGCTCGTCTACCGAAAACCAGCAAGCACTTGCTCTAATATGCCCTTCGCCTGATCAACCTCTGGCTCACCTATGATAAGAGGAGGCATAAAGCGCAAGGCATTGGGCTTTACCCGGTTAACTAGCAAGCCTTTCTCCAGACAAGCCATCACCAGGCTGTCAGCGATCTCGTTGTTGAATTCCATGGCCTTCAAAAGCCCTCGACCTCGCACCTCAACGATGAAGTCGAACTTCGCCTTTAACTCTTCAAGCCTATTGGTGAGATATTGACCTACCTGTTGAGCCTTCCCCGATATATCATTGTCGATGATAAACTTCAAGGTAGCATAAGCAGCAGCAGAGGCCAGAGCGTTACCTCCAAAGGTAGAGCCGTGGTCTCCGGGCTCGAAAACGGCTGACTCATTCTTGGCCAAGATGGCGCCTATAGGCACCCCACTGCCCAATCCTTTGGCCAACGTCATGATATCCGGCTCAACATCGAACTGCTCATAGGCAAAAAGAGTGCCCGTTCGTCCTATACCCGTCTGAACCTCATCGAGTATAAGAAGCAGCCCCTTCCGGTCACACCAGGCCCGCACCTTCTTGAGGTAATCTTGAGAGGGAACGTTGACTCCTCCCTCCCCCTGTATGGCTTCTATCATCACAGCACAGGTCTGGCTGGTGGTAGCCTTCTCTATCGCCTCGATACTGTCGTATTCCACATTGACGAAACCGCCGGGGATGGGAATATAAGGTTGCTGAAACTTCTGCTGGCCTGTAGCAGCCACCATAGCCAGAGTCCGACCGTGGAAGGAGTCTACGGTAGTGATAACCTCGAAGGCGCCCTTCAGGTAGAGCTTGCCATATTTGCGGGCCAGCTTTACCGCCCCTTCATTTGCCTCCGTACCGCTGTTGCACAAGAACACCTTGTCGAGGCAGCTATGTTGCACCAGCAGTTCCGCCAGGCGTATCTGGGGAACAGTGTAGAACTGGTTCGAGGTGTGGATCAAGGTGCTCGCCTGCTCAGCCAGGGCCCGGGTTACCACCGGGTGGCAGTGCCCCAAGCTATTCACTGCCCAACCAGCCATAAAGTCAAGGTACTCTTTGCCGGTATCATCCCACACCTTTGCCCCCTGCCCACGCACCAGGGTCACCGGCAAACGCTTCACCGTTTGCAAGTAATACTTCTGTTCCAGCTCCGGCCAGTCACTCATGACTATCTCCCCAGACAATCAGGCGATAGTGGTCCCGTCGCCTGCCCCCTCTATGTCGCTGAGTAATGCATGGGGTAATCTGCCATCGACAATTCGAGTTATGGGAACAGTGGAAAGAGCGCGGAGACAAGCTTCTACCTTGGGTATCATCCCGCCCGAGGCCACTCCAGAGACGAGCAAGGCTTTTGCCTCCTCTGGAGAAAGGCGTCGGATCAGTTCCCCTGACCCATCGCAGATGCCAGCCACGTCAGTAAGGAAGATCAATTTCTCGGCAGCCAGGGCAGCAGCAATCTCACCGGCAACTGTATCCCCATTAAGATTGAGGACAAATGCGTTCTCCTCCGACCCCGGAGGCGATTGAAGGCCGAGCGGAGCAATTACGGGCATGAAACCCGCCTCAAGCACAGCTTCGAGGGGTGCTGGGTTGACCTTGACTATTTCACCAACGTAGCCCATTTCAGCATCCTTGATCTTGGCTTCAAAAAGTCCGCCATCGATGCCTGTCAAGCCTATGGCTCGCCCGCCCAAAGACTCCACGGCGGCGACTAGCTCTTTATTCACCAACCCTGCCAGAATAGCAATTACTACCTTCAGGGTCTTGGCATCCGTCACCCTCAGGCCCCGTACAAAACTGACGGGAATGCCAAGACGGCCAAGCCAGTCGGTGACTACATTGGCACCGCCGTGAACAACCACAGGACGCTCTCCCCTTTGCTGGAGTGCCACCAAATCCGCCAGGGTGGTATCGTGGTTACCCAGCGTGCTGCCACCGATCTTGATGACAATGACCTTTTTCATGGCCTTACCGGAATCTACTTCACTACCTGTCAATCGAGGTAAGCATAGCAGAAGAGTAGCCCGATATCAACGAGATAGGCACGAGGCAGTCTGATAATGCCGACTGCCATTCTGAGGTCGGTGTCGCCTTAGGCGACCCTCTGGCGACCCAGGGCGACAATTAATCAGCGCCACCCTTTAGAGGTTGTCCACAAACAACTGCAGGGGACGAACTCCGTGTCGTCCCTAGGGGTGGGTGGACAGAGACGTCCACCCCTACGGGAACCTTTATATCGCGCCTGAAAAGGCGCTCCTACAGACGAGGTGGCAATGTAGGAGACCCCTTCAGGGGTCGATTGTGGGGCGCGGCACCAACTCCACCCTGGTAAGCCCATTATGGTATAATTGCTGCTGGCTCAACCATGACTGAGCAAGCTGATGATAGAATCCTGAGGTTACGTCCCCACCACATCTTCTGTTTACCATTTCTCAGCTTTGACGGCGCCAATCTGGACAAAAAATTCTTTCAGGTGCTAACGAAGGTCAAGCAAGAACTAACGTCAGAGCTTGGTCTGGCGGTGACCGCCGTCGAAGGCGTAGACGATGTATGTAAGGCATGTCCGTCCCGAATCGGAGATCGGTGCGAGAGCACACTCATAAAGGAAGAGATGGTTAGAAGACTGGACGCTTTTCTGTTAAAGGAATTAGGAAGGTCCTACGGAGACACACTTGAAGTGGCCCAGTGGCAATCCGTTATCAGCGAGAAATGGCCTTATGGACTCTGCCGAATGTGTCGATGGAGAGCATACTGCGGTGTTCAGGTTGCATAATCACTATTAATGGTAACATATTCCTCTGACAGGTCGCAGCCCCAGGCGATGGCCGACTCCTTGCCCAGGTTAAGGCATACCCTGATAGACACCTCAGTATTGCTCAGCCTCTCCCTTGCCTCCGCTTGCTCGAAAGCTACGGGGCACCCGGCCTTCAGAAGACAAAGCTCCTTCAAGTAGAGGTCCGTTTTTGGCAGGTCTATTTCTGCCCCACTCCGCCCCACAGCAGCAAGTATCCTCCCCCAATTGGGATCACTGCCATGCAAAGCGGCTTTTACCAGGGAGGAACTGGCTACGGTACGGGCAGCAAGTCGGGCCTCCTTCAGAGTAAGTGCACCTTCAACTCTAACCTCGATAAGCTTGGTCGCCCCTTCCCCATCCCGAGCAAGGCACTTGGCCAAATAAATGCAGACCTCACGAAGAGCATCCTGAAATACCTCCGCTTCAGCCGAGCCAGCTTGCAGCAGCTTGTTGCCAGCAAGACCACTGGCAAGCAGCAGCACCGTATCATTGGTGCTGGTATCGCTATCAATGGCAATCATATTAAAGGACTCGTCTACTGCCTTTCGCAGGGCCGTTTGAGCCAGGCTGGCATCCAGCACAGCATCAGTGGTAAGAAAACAGAGCAACGTGGCCATGTCAGGGTAAATCATCCCCACCCCCTTGGCAATACCACCAATGGTAACCCGCTTCTCGCCAAGCCTGACGCTTACGGCTATTTCCTTGGGCAAGGTATCAGTGGTCATGATTGCCCTTGCCAGTTGATGACCTCCCTCACCAGAGAGAACAATCTCCTCAATGCCATTTCGGATACGCTCCATAGGCAAAGGTACACCAATCACACCTGTGCTGGCCACCAGGATCTCCTCCGATGGCACCCCCAGCTTCCTGGCGGTCAACTCCGCCATGGTATTGGAATCCGCTATCCCTTGCTCCCCAGTGCAAGCATTGGCGCAACCTGAATTGACCACTATGGCCCGGGCCGTTCCCCCGGCCAACCTCTCTCGACACAGAACCACCGGAGCGGCTTTGACCTTGTTGGTGGTAAAGACGCCCGCCGCAACACAGGGAACCTCTGAGCACAGCAGACCTAAATCCAGCACGCCGTCGCCCCTGGTCTTTATCCCTGCATAGCTGGCACCGGCAAGGAAGCCCTGTGGTGAGGTAACCGTACCGTTCGGTATGAGACTCGACTCTGTGTCCATCAGCGACGGGACTATTATAGGGCGCTTACACTCCTCTGTCTAACCCAACCCAAGCCGTAGTTGCCCGATTTATCGGGCTGCGCCCTGGCTCATGAATCAGGTAGCTATACGCCCTGCGGGCCCCAACTGACGACACGGCAATGAGCACGGCCCGTCGCCACGCGCTGCCTGCAGCCCCGTAGCTTCTCCCACTTTGCCACAAGCTTGCATAGCTTGTGTTAGCAATGATATAATTCAACATGGTCTGAGGAAAAGACGCAGTGCACGTAGTCTTTAGGCGCGCTACTAGTTGCTGTCCTGGCTTTCCTATTTGCATTTTCTGCCTCCTTTCCGCCCATCGATTGATTCACTCTTTCTCGGTTAGCCATACCCTGAGCACCGTGGACAATAACCGGCCTTCGTCCCGCGAGCATGCATGAGGGAAGGCCGTTGTTTTTTTTGCGCCACAAAACAGAAACGGAGCGCTGCTGGTTATTTGCAAAGCAAGTTCTAAATTCTTATCTCGGCAAAAACATCGAAGGAGGTGATACAAGATGGCGGCAGAGATAATAAGTGGTACCAAAGTTGCCGAAGAGATCCGTGCCGAGTTAAAGCAACAGGTAGCAGAACTCAAGGCAAAGACGGGGATAACCCCCGGGCTGGTCATAGTGCGAGTCGGGGAGGATCCGGCCTCGGTGTCCTATGTGTCCGGCAAGACCAAAGCCAGTGAGGAACTGGGAATCTATTCAGAGACAATAGTGTACCCCGAGGATGCTACAGAGGAACAGCTCCTGGCCAAAATAGAAGAGCTGAACAAGGACCCCAAGTTCCACGGCATCCTGGTGCAGCTTCCCCTCCCCAAGCATATCAATTCAGACAAGGTGCTGAATGCCATTGATCCACAGAAGGACGTGGATGGCTTCCATCCGGTAAACGTAGGGAAACTGCTCATTGGTGAGCCTTATTTCATCCCCTGCACCCCGCACGGCGTTCAGGAATTGCTGATTCGCAGCGGCAATAGCCCTGAAGGAAAGCATGTGGTTATCTGCGGGCGAAGCAATATCGTGGGCAAGCCCGTGATGGCCATTCTGATGCAGAAACAGAAGGGCGCTAACGCCACAGTTACGGTGGTCCATACAGGGACAAAAGACATGGCATCCATAGTCAGACAGGGAGATATTGTGGTGGCTGCCATGGGCGCTCCCAAGGCAATAACAGCAGATATGATCAAGGACGGCGCCGTGGTTATCGACGTGGGCGTAAACCGAATTCCAGACGCTACCAAGAAGAGCGGATTCAGACTGGTGGGAGATACTGATTTCGACGCCATCGTAGAAAAGGCAAAGGCCATTACGCCGGTGCCGGGAGGCGTCGGCCCTATGACGGTAACCATGCTCATGGTGAACACCGTCAGGGCCGCGGAGCAGCAGGGGAAGTAGGACTGGACCACGGAGGTCTATCTCAAGGGAGACCCTCAGAACTGCCGGTGTCTCATCCTGTGTGATGATGCAAGAACAAAAAAACTAATTAAGGAGGTCTATTCTATATGGCATACGACGCTACCAAAATGAAGGACTGGGAGATTTCAGAAGCAGCTGAAGCGAACATGCCGAAGCCCTACGACTGGGTGGACATACTCGGCCTGGAAAAGGACGAGATCATCCCCATGGGGCGACTGTGCAAGCTCGACTTCATGAAGATCATTAATCGGCTGAAGGACAAACCAGACGGGAAGTACATTGAGGTGACTGCCATCACCCCCACTCCCCTGGGCGAGGGGAAAAGCACCACCTCGTGCGGTCTCATGGAGGGGATGGGCAAGCGGAAGTTGAGTGTGGGTGGCTGTCTGCGTCAGCCTTCGGGCGGCCCCACCATGAATATCAAGGGAACCGCCGCTGGCGGCGGCAACGCCCTCCTCATCCCCATGACCGAGTTTTCCATGGGCCTTACCGGCGACATCAACGACATCATGAACGCCCACAACCTGGCCATGGTGGCGCTTACCTCCAGGATGATGCACGAGCGCAATTACAATGACGAGCAGCTAGCCCGGCTCACCAGGATGCGCCGCCTGGACGCCGACCCCACCAGGGTAGAAATGGGCTGGATAATGGATTTCTGCGCCCAAGGTCTGCGCAACATCGTAATGGGCCTTGGCGGCCGCATGGATGGTTTCGTCATGCAGTCCAAGTTCGGCATCGCGGTGGGCTCCGAGCTCATGGCCATGCTCTCCATTGCCAGAGATCTAAAGGACCTGCGTGAACGGATGGACCAGATCACCCTGGCCTTTGACAAGAAGGGCAACCCCGTTACTACCGGCGACCTGGAAGTGGGTGGTGCTATGACAGCCTGGATGCGCAACACTATCAACCCCACTATGTGCTGCACGGTGGAGTATCAGCCCTTGATGGTGCACGCTGGGCCCTTCGCCAATATCGCCGTGGGCCAGTCCTCCATCATTGCCGACCGCATCGGCCTCAAGATGTTTGACTACCACGTCACCGAGAGCGGCTTTGCGGCAGACATCGGCTTCGAGAAGTTCTGGAACGTCAAGTGCCGCTTTAGCGGTCTCAAGCCGCACGTATCGGTACTCACCTCTACCATCCGGGCGCTGAAGATGCACGGCGGCGGACCGAAGGTGGTGGCCGGTCTGCCCTTGCCTGATGCCTACACTAAAGAGGACCTCGGGTTGCTGGAGAAGGGCTTGCCCAACATGATACATCACATCAACGTTATCAAGAGATCCGGCATCAACCCCGTGGTATGCATCAATGGCTTCCACACCGACACTAAGGAGGAGATCGCCATGGTGCGAAAGGCGGCCGAGGCAGCCGGTGCCCGCTGTGCCTTCTCCACCCACTGGGCCAATGGCGGTGACGGGGCCCTGGAGCTGGCTGATGCAGTCGTCGAGGCCACCAAAGAAGAGAACCAGTTCGATTTCCTCTATCCGATGGAGATGAAGCTGCGGGACAGGGCAGACCTGATCGCCAGGGTGGTCTACGGGGCAGACGGCGTGTCCTGGACTCCTGACGCCGAGGCCAAGGCCAAGATGCTGGAGAGCGATTCCAAATATGACGACTACGCCACCATGATGGTGAAGACGCACCTGAGCCTGACCCATGATCCTGCCATCAAGGGCGTTCCCAAGGGCTGGACCCTGCCCGTCAGGGATATACTGATCTACTCCGGCGCCAAGTTCCTGTGCCCCATGGCCGGTACCATCAGCCTGATGCCCGGAACCAGTTCTGATCCAGCTTTCAGGAGAGTTGACGTAGACGTGGAGACAGGCAAGGTGCAGGGACTGTTCTAGTCGCCTCTGCCCAAGGGCCTGTCACATAGACAGCATTGCTGCGATCGCCGGGGGTAGTCTTTCAGACTACCCCCGGCAGGTTTACAGCACCAGGCCCCCGTAGGGGCAATTCATGAATCGCCCCTACGCGCGCGGAGACATGTCCCGCAAGGGCACTGTTCTGGTCTTGAGTAACAGCCGCGTTCTTCCTTCTACCTGCCTACATCTACCTTGAGACCGAGGGATTCAACCAGTTTTTTGAATTCCCTCATCCGTTCCTCGCTGACCGAGGGAACCCCCTCCCAGGGATACGCCTTGCCCGTAGCGGCGTATTTCGGCTTCCCAAACCTGTGGTAGGGGAGCAGGGAGACTTTCTCCACTGAAGGCCCCAGAGTGAGGATAAGCTTGCACAGCTCCTCCAGTTCCTCCTCAGAGTCATTGAACCGGGGTATCACTGGACGCCGGATCCACACCTTGGTCTTGGGTTTGCCCACCATCTTTCGCAGATTATCCAGGATCCGCTCATTGGGCACTCCGGTGACTTCCTCATGTCTTGCCGAGTCCAGGTGCTTAATGTCGTAGAGCACCAGGTCAGTATAGTCCAGCACCTCATCGAGCACTTCCCAGTCAGCATAGCCAGAGGTGTCCAGGGCAGTATGAAACCCTCTTCGCTTGGCTTCTTGCAGCAATTCCAAGGCAAACTTCCACTGCGATAAAGGTTCGCCGCCAGAGAGGGTCATCCCTCCGTTGCTGCGCCGATAATAGCTGGCGTCCCTCCGCACTGTATCTATGACCTCGGCCACTGTCATGTATTTCCCGGCAGGCTCTATGGCTCCAGAGGGACACACCTCAGCACATCTCATACACTGGTTGCACTTCCCCCAGTCAATAGTCCTGGTGCCGTCCACAATGGCGATTGCCTGCTGCGGGCATGCTGCGGCACACCGGCCGCACCCAATGCACTTAACATCCCGGGTAATTATCTCCGGGGATAGCCTTATCGACTCCGGGTTGCTACACCATCCACAGCGAAGGGGACATCCCTTCAAGAACGTCGTAGTCCTTATCCCGGGCCCATCGTGAATGGAAAAGCGCTGGATGTTGAATACCACGCCCTTGGCTTCTGCTCTCTCATCCGGCACGGTCTTATCTCACTGTAGAACTTCCCAAAATTATAGCGTGGCGCTCCTTGAGGGCCCCACGCTATAATCGCCGTTTCAGGCTTGGTTTCTGGGAAGGCACTAGGCAAGGCACTGCTCTGTTCTAGCAATGATGCTGTCCTGAGTCTCCTTGCTCAGGTCAACCCAGAAGGCACTGTACCCGGCGACCCTCACTTGCAGATCAGTGTACTTTTCGGGGTGCCCTTGAGCCTTCCGCAGAACCTCAGCGTCCACCACATTGAACTGGATGTGCGGGATAGTCCCCTTCTCATACCACTCCCTGAGGTATTCAGCAAACAGCTTCTTATTCTCCCCCTCAAGAAACACTGGCATAAACCTCTGGTTGAAGAGATCAGTGTGTTGAAAGGGTATCTTGCCTACCGAGTTGAGGGTTGCTGTAGGACCATTCTTATCGACTCCAGCCATAGGGGACCGGGAGCCATCGGCCAGAGGGGCGCTGGCGTACCGGCCGTCAGGGCTGGCCAGACAGGGAAGACCCGCTCCCTGGTAACCTGCTGCCGTGCTTCCATCGAAGGTAAGGGGATAACCCCAGGCATCTTTGACCTGCTCAACGGTGTCATGTACCCTCACCGCCACTTTCACCGCCCACTCATCAGCAAAGTCATCATCGTTGCCATACTTGGGGGCGTGGAGGAAATCCTGCCGCATCTCCTCGCATCCCTGCCAGTTCGCCTTCAGGGCATTCACCAGTCCCTCCAGAGTGTATTTCTTCTCATCGAAAACCAGCTTCTGAATCGCCGCCAGAGAGTCAGCCAGGTTAATCAGGCCATACAGGATCATATTCGGCCAGGTATCGTGTTCTTTATGTAGCTTGGTCAGGTCGATTCCCCTTTCCAGAGGTTCATCCGCCAGGAAGGAGTTGCACGGGTCTGGGTTGTACTCCATGATCACCTGGTGACCTATATTCCAGGAATTTACGCCTACTTTGGTATAGAACAACAGCCTGTCACAGCAGCCATCGAGCAGATCATCAGCAGACTCCATTTGCCTGGGGTCTTTCGTCCCAGGTCGCCCGGGCACAGCGGGGCCCTCGCTTAACCCCAAAACCTCCTCCAGGAGCTTGACAGCAAATACAGCCCCAACCTCGCCCAAGCCAGTGGCACCTATGAACCTGCCCATGATGCGGTTGGCAACACAGGCACCCACTTCAGTTTTCCTAGCATCCTCACGAGAGTAGCCCCTCATAAGACCCCACTTCTCCAGAAGGTCCTCATTGAAGAAGGAAGGATGCCCCTGGCCAGTCCGCAGAAGGTCAATCGCCCTGTCTATCACCTGGGGCGAGATATTACGGTGGTAACGGAGCATGATAGGTGGTTGAGTCAGGTGACAATTAGCCAGAGCTTCCATGACGATGCAGCTTAAATCATTAGACGCATCATGACCAGCAGCATCTGAACCGCAAATGTTGGGGGTAAAGGCTATGTCAAAGCCAGAGGTGGCCCCAAAGACCACCGGCCACTCCGGCGGAGAGCCCAGGTCCTGGATATTAAGGAACAGACATTCCACCAGCTCCAATGCTTTCTCCCTGGTAATCCGGTCTGCCCTCATATCGGCTTCGTAGTAGGGCCACCACACCTGGTCAACCCTGACGCCACAACCATTGCCAAATACTGTCAAGAAATGCCCCACTACCTCGACCATCCAGAAGAACTGAAGGGCTTCGTGGAAGGTCCGTGGCGGATTGGCCGGAACCCAATCTAAGATGGCAGCTATCTCCTCTAGCTCCCTCTTGCGGGCCTCGTCCCTCTCCGCCCTGGCTTGCTGTCTGGCCAGCTCAGCATGTCTCTCCGCATAGCGGAGTATAGCCCTGCCGCATATCGCCATGGCTTCCCAGTTATTCTTCTTCTCCAGGTATTCAGCAGGGTCCATCTCCCCTATTCTGTTCCTCAGCTCCTCCAGCTTAGCCTCTGCCCTGTCAATCCTTGCCTCGAGCCCTTCCTTGAAGAGCGACTCATAGTCATAGACGGTGAGAGTTCGCCCCTCTTCCCACACGCCGAAGTTAACGCTAGTGCTGCCCAACCCCGTCTCTACCAGTGGCCGCCATTCTTCAGGCAGAGAAGCCGATATTCGATCCCGCACGCACCTGTCCTTCCAGTACTGGCAGATGTCCTCGACTATCTCCTTCCTCTCAGCGTCGGTTACCATCTCAGAGTAGCCACCGCTGGTAACCGCATCAGGCATCCACCACACACTAACCTCCGGGTACCATCTTATCTCGTCAGGTGCGCTGTTGGGGTCACCCACTATAAGCTCATCGGGCTTGATGAAGATGGGCATCTCCTGGCACAGTTTCTGCACCGCCTTTGCCCTTCGGATCGCCCACGGCTGCCCCTCTGTCTCCTTATAGGATTTGGTTAATAGCCTGGCCCTATCCAAATCCATCTTGATATGCTGCCCCTGGCGATAGGTACACTTACCCAGCCCAAGGGCGGTGTCGAGCCACTCCTTTGTTACCGCTGCCTTCCATTTCAACCCTTCCCTCAACCTGGCAACGCGGGGTGTAGAACCAAAACCCCACTCAAAGGGCACAGTCTTAGTCGCCCTGTCCTCAAAGGAAATAGTGCCTGCCTTCTGCAACGTTACCATGGGCTCCACCTCCATTCCCTGGTTTGAGGCTGTTTAGCCCCATTCAAACCCTGTCAATAAACAATTGAAACACGGCGCTGACTTTCTGTCAATCCCCCCATGTTTCATGTGTCACCTATCTATCTGAACCAGATCAGGTTTGGACTGGTCGACAACGGCAGCGCCCTTTTCATGTCATTGCTACCAAAGCGTGCCATTTCGATGCTCGGTGGCGCTAGTGTCAGCCCCGGCGCTGGGTGCTTGGACCTGAGCGCCGGCAAGTAGGGGCAATTCATGAATTGCCCCTACGCGGGACGTGGCACCTGACGGCAGCCTCTGGTGGAATACGTCGACATCCACACACCGCCCCTGTCACAAAAAGGGACCACTTTCATTCTCGGTGGTGCTGGTGTGAATCAGCATGATTGATTGTGAGGAGCGCAGCGAGCCGAAGCTCGCCACAGCAAGTCGCTCGACAGAGTCGGTCAACAGAGTCGCCTCTGGCGACCTCAGGAGACCTGCGGAGACCCTGAGCGAAGCGAAGGGGACGTGGCAATGCCTACCCCTTTTCATGTCATTGCGAGGAGCCCTTCGCTCCCTGTCATTCTGAGGTCGCCTCAGGCGACTGAAGAATCTCGCGCCGCTCAGGACAAGCTCCGCGACGTGGCAATCTCAGGGTGGGGGGCCACCATCGCTTCGCCAAGCCTGTCCTCAGCGCCGTGAGATTCTCCGGTCGCTGTTGCCTGAGGTCGCCAGAGGCGACTCTGGAGACCTAAGGCAACCCCAGAATTACACGAAGCCAGGGGCTTGCAATACCACAAGAATATGTTTAATCTTCTTATCGAGCCCGGAAAGGACCTCCCATAACAGAGAGACTAATGTGGGAAGCCCCTTCGGGGGTTGATTGGGAGCAGCAGGGGCTTCGGATCATCAAAATCAGAATTGATTACACTGTAGCAGTCCCGAAATGAAGACCAGCGATTTCGATTACCACCTCCCGCCTGAACTCATAGCCCAGACCCCGATGGAGCCGCGTGACCATTCCCGCCTCATGGTCCTCCACCGCGACAAGAGCTCTATAGAGCACCGCCGCTTCTTTGAAATCGTCGATCTCCTCAATCCGGGCGATGTACTGGTGCTGAATGAGAGCCGGGTGATCCCCGCCCGCCTCATCGGGCAGAGAGGGAGCGGGGGAAAAGTGGAGGTTCTCCTCCTTCGCCGTCTGGAACCCTGCCTTTGGGAAGCCCTGGTGCGCCCATCCAAGCGCATTGGCGCCGGCGAGAAGATAAAGCTTACCGGCAAAGAGCAGAAACCTGCGTCCAGCACCACTTCAGTGGGTATAGAGGTATTGGAGAGGGGAGAGCAGGGGCTGAGGACTATCCGTTTTGCCGACGAGGCAGTGCTGGAAGAGCTGGGAGAGACCCCCTTGCCGCCCTATATTCATTCTTCCCTGGGTGACCCTGAGCGCTACCAGACGGTTTATGCCAGGGCAAACGGGAGTGTAGCTGCGCCTACTGCCGGCTTACACTTCACGCCGCACCTCCTCCAGCGGCTCAAGGTGAAAGGGGTGCGACTTGTCTTTGTCACCCTGCACGTGGGACTGGACTCCTTCCGTCCCATTCGGGTGGAAGACCTGACGCAGCACCGCATGCACAGCGAATACGGAGAGCTGGGCGATGAAGCAGCGGCGGAGCTCGCCTCAGCCAGAGCCAGAGGCAACCGCGTTATCTGCGTGGGGACTACCGCCGTCAGGCTGCTGGAACAGGCCGCTGTGGCCAGCGGCGAGGCTGAAGCAGTGGAGCCTTTTCAGGGGGCAACGAGCCTTTTCATCCTGCCGGGACACCGGTTTCGCCTGGCGGACGGCCTGATCACCAACTTCCATCTTCCCCGCTCCACGCTACTGATGCTGATCTCCGCCTTCGCCGGGAAGGAGCTTATAGACCGTGCCTATCAAGAAGCCATCAGGCTGAGATACCGCTTCTATAGCTTCGGCGATGCAATGTTGGTGTTATAACACGAAAATGCGTTACCTTCAGACTCTAACCCCGCCAAGTTTACCGCGCAGGTTATCCCTATGGCATCCAGGTTTTCCGAGGGATAAACCTTCACATCAAGGATATTGAGAATCCTTACTCTGTCCTCAAAGGTAGCATCGCGGACATTCTCCATATGAACTCTCGTCAGCACCACCTTTATCCGCTCCATGGATTCGGAATCCCTCACAATTCTTTCCAAAGAGCTTTCTAGCTCCTCTTTCCTGTGAGTAGCCTTCAGGATTTTGTCCCGATATTCAGCTATCCGCCTTGCTGCCTCCTCAGGAGTATACAGCAGGCTACTATTCTCGTATGCCTGCGGAATTCTGCCAATCTGAGACTTCGCTTGGGCTATCTGATAGTCCAGTAGCTTTATATTGCGCCTCAGCAATCATTCCAAACTTATTTGTACCGTTCTTATGTCACCGACCAGACGAAACGTAAAACACTTCGGCTCCGAATCTTCAGGAATTTCAAAGGCTTTCACTAGCTTAGTCTGTTCACCAGGTTGTAGCTCAAACGCATAGTTGACTAGTATCGGGTATTTCTCCTTATCCTCTTCCGAAGCTTCACCCGCCCATCTTTCACTTCCAAAACCTAGTGAAGCTATAGAAGCTATGTCTTGATACGTGTTGCCTTTATCTGTTTCTACTCTAAATTCTCCATCTCCACCATATATCGGAGGCTGTTTACGTTCTGTGCCCCTATTGGTTACGTCCACCTCCAGGTAAGCAAACTTGTATCCCGCCTTTGGTTCTGATAAATAGTAAACTCCACCAGCATACGCACCCGTAACTATTAGTTCAGAAGCACCCATTGATAAGGGACGAAACTCGAATTGGTCTACCTTCAAAGATTGTCCTAAGTCTATTAACACCATTGTTGGCGGAAGAATCAATTCCTTTAATTCAAAGACGACTATGGGCTGGTCATCACTCTCACTTTCATATTTCCACAACTCTAAAGGTTTCTCATCCTCACGGATATTGAATGCGTAATTGTGTGTTTGATGGACCTCTTGTGGGTCAAATCGAAAGTAGCAACTCTCACCCCCAATATACTTTGGGTCATACAAGTTTCCACCTGATGTTTTAAGTTTCAAGCGTCCAACCGTAGCATCGGCTTTCACTGTTTGCTTTGAAATATTCTCATAGCTTATCAAAACCTTATATTGTTCCTCATTTTCACCAATCCATCCTTCCTTAGAGTCTCGGTCTGCTTTGAAAACACCGTAAATGGTGATTTTAATGTCATTATCTATCCAAGAGTATGGAAAGTTGGCTTTTTCTGGCAGGATCGTCTCTGATTCGGGTTGTTGAGTTTCCTGAGAGGGTGGTTCAGGCGTAACTCCAGTGTCATCTGTTGCAGAGGGACCACAACCACTCAGAACAACAGCTAGAGTTAGCAATGCGAAAATAAGTATCCTCATCTCCAAGCTACGACCAAAGAAACGTGGCTTCGGGTTTATTGTACATCATCATTATCATTATGTGAATTTATACGAGCGTGGCTGCTTAACGATGAGACACCCGGCATTACCGAGGAAGAGGAAGTTGAGCTCGCCTTCCAGCTAGTGATGAACGACCCACGGTACAAGTCGGTGAGCAGGCTCAGCGGCCCTCTCACTACCGAGGTGAAGAGGTTTGTTAATCGCCCACGAATACTTATTCGTCTTGAGGAAAATCAGCTGAACTTGGATAGCAAATGGGGATCAACCTTTCCCCACCCACGCTTATTCTTGCTCCACCCATAGGTATTGCATGCCCCGATCCCCTTCGAAGTCATCATACTTTTCATGTCATAACGGCAGTATCGGCGACGCGATGTTGATTATATGAGGGGAAAGACTAGTAGCGTAGAACTCCCCTTGTTGCACCTCCGCCTCAAGAGAACGTTGCCCGCAGCTTGTGATTATGTTATAAAGGCCATTGCCCCAAGCCTATGATTATGTTATATTGAGGCAGAAAAATGCCAGAGATCGCTTTACTGGACCAGGTTCCCTTTTTTGCTTCGCTGAAGCCCGTTCAGTTTGCTGATCTTGCCAGCAAGCTGAGCACCCGGCATTACCGCCAGGGAGAGACCATCTTCTACAAGGATGACCCCGGCTCAGTGCTCTACATTATCAAAGACGGCCAGGTAAAGATCACTACCTCCTCCCCCGAGGGTGAAGAGGTAATCCTGGCCATTTTCACCAATGGCGACTTCTTTGGTGAGCTCTCCCTCCTGGATGAGAACCCTCGCTCCGCCAGCGCCGTGGCTCTGGCGCCCACCGAAGTCCTCACCTTAAACCGGAGCGACTTCCTGGACTTCATTCGTAGATACCCCGACCTGGTCAGCGACATACTGGCTACTCTGAGTCGCCGCTTGCGGCGCACCGACACCCTGGTGGAGGATGCTGCTTTCCTCGATCTGCCGGCGCGCCTGGCCAAGCGTCTCCTGCAACTGGGTGACAGCCACGGCATCAAAACCGATAAGGGTATAGAGATAGACCTGCACTTGACACAACAGGACGTGGCAAACCTGGTAGGGGCCAGCCGGGTGGCGGTCAACAAACAACTGGGGTTGTATCAAGCCAGCGGCCTAATACACATTGGCAAGCCGCATATCACCATCCTTCGCCCCGACGAGCTAAGAAAGCGCATATATTGAGTTGGCTTCCCTGTTGTAGGATCGCCCTTCCACGCTGGACCAAAGAACCTCTATTTTTCTCGCCCCACTTTGAGGGTCCCGTATCTGCCTCGGATTTGCCAAAGCTGATGTAGAGTAAACGCGTCTTCCACGAGTGCGAGAGAAGCGAAGTAATGTGCTCCACCCCACCCCGAGATTGCCACGTCGCGGAGCCTGGCCTGAGCAGCGCAAGATTCACACCGGCACCACCGAGAATGAAAGTGGCCCGTTTTGGTGACAGGGGTGGTGTGGATGCCCACGTATTCCACCAGAGGCTGCCGTCAGGTCCCCAGACCTGACCTAGTTCCCCCGCCTGACGTAGAGTAAACGCGCTATTTGCTCATTGCGACCGAAGAGAGGCGGCTTTCTGCGCCCCACCCTGAGATTGCCATGTCGCGGAGCCTGTCCCGAGCGGTGCCAGATTCTTCGGTCGCCTAAGGCGACCTCAGAATGACAGGGTGCGAAGGGCTCCTCGCAATGACATTTCGAGGCGCCACGGCGACGTCGGTCGACAGTGTCGCTCGGTAGAGTCGGTCAACAGAGTCGCCTCTGGCGACCTCAGGAGACCTGTGGAGACCTCTGGAGACCTTCGGAGACCGTGCTCTCATACATCCTCTCACCCCTCACCAGATGTAACCGAGTTTACAGTTCATGTGTAATCTAGTTTACAGCACTGTGTGGCAGGCTCTGATAAAGTTGTTTGTAACTCGGTGAGGAAAGGAGGATGACCTGTAATCCTGGAAGGAGTTTATGTCATGCCAAGGAAACAGGAAACCATCTCCGCACAAACCGTATCACTACAGCGGTGCTGCCACCACTGGCTAATTGAGACTGCGACGCGTTCAATCGGCATAGGTGTGTGCCGGTTGTGTGGCGAAAAGCGGGAGTTTAGGAACGACCTGTTTGCTTTGCCGCAGACTCACAGTGAGAAGCACCAGCACAGCCGCAGGCCGGATCCACTGAAAGGTCGGCGGAATGGGGACAAGAAAGGCGCAAAGGGATCGCACGGTACATTTACCATAGAGGACTTTAGAAGATGGGGCAAGATGGGAGGCAGAGGGAACAAGAAAAACAAGGAAGCATAAGATCTGAAGATAGCCTTTGACTTTATCAGTCAAAGGTAGTCTAAGGAAGAACTGCTGAGAAGTGATTGGCCTCTTGGCTCAACATAGGATTAGCCTTCGAATATCATGGCCATGACGGCATACCTGAGCGAGCGCCTAGCGATTCCTCATTCCCTTAGCCCTACTTGCGCACCTGGCCACGCCAAGTCGCCGTCGCCTTAGGTCACCAGAGGTCTCCACAGGCGACTCTACCGAGCGACTCTGTCGACCGACCCCTGGAAACCTACGGAGACCCCTCCCGTCAAGGGAAAGGGTGCCTCTATAGCCCTATTCATCAGCCAAGCTTGGAAATCACGTCTTCGAGCTGGAGCAGCAGGGTCATGTCACCGTCGATCGTGAGCTTGCCGAGCGTCCAGGCATTCATGCGACTGATCTCTCCCCTCTGGATAGCCGCCCAGTCTTCGGCCGATACGGTGAGCGTACAGTCGGGGTCTGGCACGATGCCCTCATGGCGGGTCGCTTCACCTCGCTCAGACACCACGTACCAGTCGCCGCCGCCAGGCCCGGTGAGGTGGAACTGGACTGTCACCGTCACTTCCTCGAGCCTCGTTGTCTGCCTCTGTGGTGCGCCCGGAGCAGGCAAACCCAAAAGACTAGCCAGCCTCTGGGTGCAGGCGTTATTGATCTCCATGTCCTCACCGCCCAGGGGGACACCGAGTGCCTTCAGATTCTTCTGTACCTTAAGAGTGACTATCCCCACTCTCAGAACCGCCAGGACCTCCTGGTAGAAGAGGTTCTGCACCGTCCAACCCGTCAGTTCCTGGTAGCGCTGAACAGTCTCTTTCCTTCCCGGAGAGCCCTCCAGGCGCGGGACGCCATAGGCCTCACTCGTCATCCAGTCAGAAAAGAGGAACAAAGCCAGGTCACCTTCGGGGTCACCCAGGAAGGTTATGTCCCAGTCCAGTGCCCCCACTACCTGACCATCCGGGCCGTACATCATATTGCCCATCCGGCAGTCGCCCCAGCACAAGGTCACACGTGGCAGGGTATAACGGTTCTCCCTGAGCCAGTCCAGGGCTACCCTCAGGATCGGTTGTCGTTGAGGGTCTTCCTCGACCCAGTCGAGATATCTTTCCTGGTAGCCCAACTGCTGGTCGAGAGGACTGGCGCCGCGTCCAGGGTCGCCCAGAATGGAGATTCCCCGCCTCTTCCAGTCCACTTTGTGGACTTTGGCCATGGTCTCCAGGGATGACCACCACATCCTGGCCCGCCGGTCGGGAGTGGCATCATAGTAAGGGCCGAAGGAGTGATAAGGGGGGAAATCAGGAGGGATAACTCCCTCTAGCTTGTCCATCAGGAAAAAAGGAGCGCCAAGTAAGTTCTCGTCCTCCTCGTACCAGTAGACCCTGGGCGAGGGGACATCTGTCCCCTGCAGGCGGTCCAAAACGTGGAACTGGTTTCTCAGATCGAACTCGGCATAGATCGGGTATGATATGGGCGCACAGCGCACCACCCTTCCCTCCGTCCTTTGTTGCCCGCCTTCCTCCCAGCTCAGGTCAAAGACAAAAATATCGTTGGAGAGCCCCGTCCCGGGCCTTTCCATGTTTGATATAGACAGGTTCCGGGCCTGGGGCATCTTCTCCTGCAGCCAGCCCAATATCTTTGACTGCACACCGACTTGGTCTGGTTGTCGCGAGATCATCCTCTATGTCCTCCCTCCAGATTTCTTGCCAGGCTAGGCAACAAGATCCAATAATGGTGGCGCCAAAGCAGCCCAGGGGCCTTCGGCATCCAAGATGTCGTTCCCCGTGATGTAGCCAGCCTTGCTGGCCTTATCTCCTAGTAGCCTTCATAGCCGAACCTGGGATACTTGCCGAGGCAGACCACCTCGATTATCCCGTGGCCAACTTCGCTGCCGCAGCGGAACTCACACATCTGGTCCACGAGCAAGGAAGCCTGGTCAACCTCTTGAAGCACCTTCGGGTCGGTAAGGTCCAGCGTGTGGCCCTCAATAAAGTACTGGCCCATCCATTGACCATGGCAGAATCCCCTAAAAGGGCCATAACCGCCAAGCGCCAGGTAGCACATTGTGACAGGGCGGATAGAGACCTCCGTTTTCGAGCCATCGATACCCAGTAGGGTGGCTTTGCCCGACTTCACCCGCCGCGGCGCGCCCGTTTGGAACACGCTCCTTTCTTGGTGATACCTCTGAACGGCTGACACCGAATGGAACTCGAAATCGTTCTCCACCCTGACCAGCTTGAGCGGCTCTCTCTCGTTCCCATAGGGATAATAGACCGCCCCACCCATAATGTGGGGCGGGTTAGGCCAGGCCTCTCTTATATGATAGCAGGCCCCCCACTTCTCAAACTGCATGATAGCGAACGAGAACAAGTACCCCTCGTGTACCTGCGGCGGCTCCACCCCTAGTTCCCCCACGTCTCCGCCACCAGCACCACGCCTGATACCCCACGAGTGATCCCTGACCGCCTGCCATGTGTCTGGGCTCACATCATAGGTCTTCCCCTCAGCTTTGATCCACCCGCTCATCCTGACCATCTGCATGTAGCGCTGAACGTTCTCCGTCACCCTGCCCTTGTACCGGGAAAACTGCGACGGCTCTTCATGACAAGGCCCGATCCCGTCACACTCTATGTCGAAGCTGAGCCCGTGCTCGTTCTCACCCAGGACAAACCGCATCTTCTTCAGTGGCTCGAGCACCTCGTAAGACAAGGGACCCACCTCAGCCCGGTCTGCTGCGGGATACAGCTCCCGGGAGCCCCTGACATTGTACTGTGTTTTGCCCTCGATATTGAGGATGCCGTAGGCATCCACGACATTCCGGTTGGGATAGCGGCCCAAGCCGGCACTCCAGTGAAATTTTCCCGAACGGTCGTAGCCGCTGAACCACACCCTCTCCGTCCATTCCCGGGCGCTGGTCTCAACGTGGTCAAAGGTGGACACGATCTGGTGACAGAGTAACTCGTCATACTTGGTAAGCATTTTGACCTCCTTTTAAAGAATTACGCCCCAAATCCGAAGCACCACATCCTACACAACATGACAGTATGCAAAGGGGAGGAACAACCAATCAGGAACGAGGAACAACAAAAGGGAGAAGTGTCATCCGTTCCGTGTTCCAAGTTCCTCTGATCTGCCTGCAGATGCTGACTTCCGAGCTGCCAAGTCAGGACCTTCAGGTCTACGCCACTCTCTCCTTGCTTCTCAATTCCTCCAAGTCTAGCGGTTCGCCCTTGGAAGGCTCTCTTCGGAGACTGATCACTCCTTCCGGACATGCACCCTCGCAGGCACCGCAGCCCATACACTTTACCAGGTCGATAACAGGCTTTTGCGCTTCGTCGTCAAAGGTGATAGCCTCGAAATTGCACATATCGACACAGGCTGCACACCCGTTGCAATCATCGCCTACTTCGGCAACATACCCCGAGGGAGCCAGAAAACAAAGGTTCTGCTGAGCGGCTCCCCCCAAAAGATTCCACATTTTGACACCCATGCAGCAGCACCGGCAGCAATTGCAAATGGCGAAGAAACGGTTGCCAACCTCTCTTTTGAAATAGGCACAATGAACCTCGCCCCGTTTGTGGGAGTCCTCCAGTACTCTTACCGCCTCATCCTGAGAGATCTTGCGAAACTTGGGATTCAGGTTGGCTATGAAGTCGGCGGCAGGATCACCTACTATAAGGCAGACCTCCATTGGATAGGGCAAGCAGGGTTTATCTGAATTCAAACGGCAGCCACACGGGCCCACTGCAATGGAACCAGGAGTCTGCAGTATAACATCCCTGGCGATCTTCCACGGCACCACCTTTTCAGATAAAGACAAATTCAAATCCTTCTTCTGCATCACCAGCTTTATGGCATCCAACAGTTTTACCACTTTGGCATGGTAAATGTCTGTTTCGGCACCGCCTGCTGATGCTTCGGAAATCTCCTGTGTGTAGACTTCCAGCATTTCAGCAATACCCTCGTCCAGCTTGCCCAGGTCCTCGTGGGGAATCTCCTTGTAAGGAAGGCCAATGTTCTTACAAGCGATAGAGGCAAATCGATTTATGTATTTCAAATAAAGGTAGCCGCCATAGAAATCGTTTTTGTCCCCTGCAGAAAACATCTCGTAGAACGCCTTTGTTGAATGATGCATCGTCAACTCCTTTCTCGAATCCTACACATCTCTCCCCCCGAGTCTTGTTGGCGGAGGAAAGAAACCAGGGCCATAAGGCCCCGGAGGGCAAACAGTCACCCAAAGACACCCCAAGCACACTGAGTAACACGGCCGCTTCGCCGTAGCCACAAGAATATCGACACTTCCTCGTACCTCAAAAGCTGGCTCAGTCAACCAGGCGTTTGCGTCCCTCCCCTCTCAGTAAGGTCACTGCAAGTTCAATACCCCTGGTACCCGTACCCGGGATACTTGCCGACAACCATCAGCTCGGTGGTCCCATAGCCGACCTCGTCGCCGCAACGGAACTCGGACCCATAGTCAACATAGCCCCAGATTTCCCGCATCACCTCCGCATCGGTCACGTCCAGCTTATAGCCATCTATCCAGAAAGGCCCCATCCACAGACCATGGATAAACCCCTTGTAATAGCCGCCATAGCCGCCAGGTGCCTGATAGCAGATTGTGAGGGGACGTATGGAGACCTCTCTGGTGGTGCCGTCGATAGCATTGAGGATCACCCTGCCCCCGGCGAAGCGCCGCTGTTGCTCGGGCCTGTCGTCATTGAACTCATGATGATGCTCCACGCTCACCAGCTCGACTTCCTCCTTGCCAGTTCCGTACGGATAGAATAGTCCGCCACCGAAATGCCAGGTTCGCACGGCACCCAGTTTGTCATCCCAGATCTCTCTTATATGGAAGCCAGCACCCCATGTCTTGAACTGCATGAGGACGAAGTTAAATAGCTGCCCATCGTATATCTCAGGAGGCTGGACACCAGACTCTGCAAAGTCTGCGCCAGCCAGCCTGACGCCCCATGAACGATCTCTCAGCCCAACCCATGATTCCTTGTCGATCTGGAAGGTCTCCCTCTCGGCTTTTATCCAGCCGCTGGGCCTTCCGCTCTGCACCATGCGCTTTATGTGCTCCTTCACCCTGCCCCGGCTGATCTGGAGCTGGGCAGGCTCCTCCTCATGGAGAGGGCTGACCCCCTCGATCTCTATGTCGTAGCTCAGGCCGTACTCGTTCTCGTCCAGCCTAAACCGTACCTTCTTCAGTGGCTCAACCACTTCGTATGAGAAGGGGCCCACCTTAAACACATCGATATCGGGACGCAGTTCACGCGAGGCCCGCACGATGTAGTGCGTCTTATCCCGAACGGTGAAGCATACAAAGGCGTCCATGATATTCCGGTTTGGGTAGTAGCCGAAGCCCGCAGCGAGGTGTCCGCCCCCCGCAATGGCATAGATAGTAATCCATGCCCTTTCCGTCCATTCCCGGGCGCTCGTCCCGGGACGGTCAAAAGTAGATACCGCCTGATGGCAGAACATCTCGTCATACTTGGTGATCATGATTGGTCCTCCTTCTGTTCTCAGAGATAAACGGTGTACATTGGTTCAAGCCTGGTGGAGGCGAGCCAGAAGCCCTCTCCGCTCCAGGTCCTGGGACACCTCCCCCAGCTCCAGCTCCTCGAGGTTGGCACTGGTTTGAAGGCCACTGGCCACATCCCATCGCCTAAGCCGGTAGTATTCGTCTTTCGCTTTCTCGAATTCTTGCCTATCGACTACTGTCCCCTTTCGGGACATGACCTCACCATCTTTCCCCGGCGCCAGACATTCAGGGTTGGCGTGGTCGTACTCTATGGGCAGATTATGACAGGCATCAGGGAGCCTATCGAAATCCCTCCCCCGGTGACCTTCCCTGACAAGTATGGCCCTCTGTAGATTAAAGACCCTTTCACCTATTCTGTATAGCCCCTCCTCATCAACCTCCCTTCCGGTAACAGCGGAGAGGAACTTGCTTTCCAGGGTGGGGTCACCCACATGGTCCTCAGTGTGTTCCAGGTCTGTAAGAGGCCATAGCAAGTCACAAAGAATAAGGCATTCCTTGGCATACTGCCGGTCCTGAATCATTTTTGCTGCCAGGGCTTTCCCCTCAAGGGTGGAGAAATCGGCTGCCAGATCGCTTCCCCAGAATCTCCTGGCGATGGCACGAAACACATCGCTGGTAATATAACTACCCGGAAGGTTGTAGGTCGTAGCTGCCCATTTAGCCAGAAGGAAGCTTACTTCATGAACCTGCTGCATAGGTAGCCTCGGCTCCATGGCATATGGAAATGCGTTAGTAACATACAGTTTCGGCCCATACCAGGGGTATAATCCAGGCTCGGATTGGTAGCCAACAGTCTCAATTTGCTCTTTTGCCCCAGGTCCCAGTGAATCTGCGGCTTTCCACATGCCTTGAGCCAGAAGGTCCCCGAAACCATCACGGAGAGAGATCTTTCTCACCAGAGTCTCAATGAACTCCAGGCTTCCCATTTTTGATATGGGGATGCCCGTATTTCCATCGGTCAGGATGCCAGCCTTATAGCACCCCTGGAGCCAGCTAAGCATCAAGTCTATAGCAAATATGTCAATTCCATAGTTATCACAGAGCTTGGTGGCGTAAAAAGGGACATCGCTGGGGACTTCGTTCCAGTCCCCGTAGTAACCGTCTGACCAGGGTTGGTAGTACATGGCCGCGCCGCAGAAGAACTTCCCCTTCCGGCCATCGGCTGCCTCATAGATTTTCCTGGGGCACCGGCCAAGGCAGCCATAGCAGGGGTCTTTCTTCATTTCAGGACCGGGCACCAGTTTGAATTCATGGAAAGGATCTCTTATCCACCGGCTCATATACTCCCACTGGCCTCTCCCTACTTCACGATAGTAAGCCCTGAGTTCTTTGAATTTCTCCGGTTGAGCTACTTCCACTTTCTTGCCAGCACCAGTCACCACAACGGCCTTCAGTTTCTTGGAACCCATGGTTGCCCCCAGGCCCCCTGCACCGCTGGAATCGTTGTCGGCAGTGAGGCTGGCCATGGTAACCATATTCTCACCGGCGGGGCCAATGGCTACCACCCTGGCTGAGCTTCCCAGTTCCTCCTTCAGGGTTTCCCTGGTCTCCATGGAGCCCTTACCCCACAGAGCAGAGGCGTCTTTCAATTCAGCCGTCCCATGGTGCAGGAAAAGGTAAACGGGCTTCTCCGATTTGCCTTGCACCACAATGCCATCATAGCCAGCAAACTTCAGCTCAGCTCCCCATCTGCCCCCCAAATTGCAGTAGGAGAACTGTTCCGGGGTAGTGAAAGCTTTGCCGCAAACCTGCCACCGCGAGCCACTCACCGTAGGAAGCCCGCCCAGGGGGCCGGTGACGAATATCAGCCTGTTCTCTGCATCGAAGGCACCGACATCAGGTGGGACCTCGTCCCAATATATCTTGGCAGCGATGCCTCTTCCCCCAAGAAACCTATCGGCATATTCCTGGGTAGAAACCTCAGTTATGCTTCCGGAAGACAAATCCACTCGCAAGATCTTCCCAGCATATCCAAATGTTGACATTATCCTCCCTTAACAGTCAGGTAGGTTGACCCAAGGTATGCGCCAGTTGGCTGAGTTTCGGAATTCTACCCCATATTATAGCCGCTGGCAAGCCTCTGTGCTTGTCCCGAAAATCGCCGCCCAAATCCTCCAGGCGTCTGCCTGCCATCATGTGAAGACGTCGGATGCTTCAAAGCCCTGGGTTCTTGGCCCAGCCCTCGTCGTAAGGAGTCCTGTAAGTCCAGTCGACCTTTATGGAGTCGATCTTCCATTCCCCGTTTTCCCTCACATATTCCTCGTGATACGTCCCTGCTAGCCACTCAGCCCTATCGTTTTCTAACCTATTGTTGGTGGGTGCCTCGAAATACCACCTGCCTGTCGCTCTATCGCCCTTTACGTCAATAATGGGATTGTGCACCATATGCATGCAAAAGGACACCCCCATCGGCACCATCTCACCAAAGAAGGTCTTAAGCCCTTCTGTGCCCTGAAACTGGGAAGGAGGCCCCATGCCAAAGTCCAGCCGGGCATTTTGGGTGAAATGCGAGACCAGCTCATCCCGGTTTCGGGGATCGTCCAGTCCGGCGTCGCACAAGTAGCAGTAGGTGGCCTTCAGCTTCTTGATGGACTCAATGTCGTCCAACTCCTTGATTTTGGCTTCCAGCTCCTCCAGATTCATGATTGATCCTCCTTTCCAATTGTCTAGAAGCATGTCAAAGATTTGACATTTCCCTTAGACCTCGGCGTGATTTGAGACACGGGGGTTGACAATCGCCCACAAACCATCGCATCCCAAGCACGTTGCCAGTATGGCGTGTGGGCGCGGGGGCAACCTCGCTATCAGAGACGCTCTGCAGGGACAATACCGATGGCAGGCCAGAACCGGAGATAGAGGGCACAAAGAGATACAAGAACGACCTAATAGCCAAGGCTTCACCCCTGCCACATAACCCGGTGTGCCGCAGCTACATGGATACTAACTGGCACAAGAAGTCCTATCGGGTGTGCGTGCTTCGGGAAGTGGCTAACCAAGCTTATATCAGAAGGGTTCTCGCTTGTCAAGGCCTGGCCCTGTGGCCAACAACGTCGTACTTGACAGGTGGCGAAGTGACCTGATACGCTGTCGCACATACCACATTCTGTTGCCAGTCCACTCCCGTAACGGAGGAGCCAACCCTGGAGATGAATCCAGCCGATGCCCAATCCAGAGGTATTCAAGATGGAGACCTGGTTCGTGTCTTCAACGACAGGGGTGAGGTTAAGCTCAAAGCCAAATTGCACCAGGGGATCAGGCCAGGGATGGTCAACGTCTTCCAGGGATGGTCCCCGGCGGACTATGTTGACGGCACCCACCAGGCATTGACCCACGAGACTATTAACCCGGCCCAGCAAGCTATCTATGAGCCGAACGCAGCCTATTGCGATGCGCTGGCCGAGGTGGAACGAGCTAAGGAGGTATAAACAAGTGGCCAAGAAATACGGACTGGTTATCGATCTTGAAAGATGCACCGGCTGCCAGACCTGTACTATAGCCTGCAAGGTGGAGAGCAGCATGGAGATAGGCTCGGGCATGAGAGTGGAGACGGTTGGGGGCCCCCACCGGGATACCCCGGCAGGCAGATACCCTGACCTCAGCATGTATTATCTACCCATAGCCTGCATGCACTGCGACCAACCGCTATGCCGCGATGCCTGCCCTACCGAAGCCATATACCAGCGCTCCGATGGCATAGTGCTCATAGATGAGGAAAAGTGCAATGGCTGTCAGGAGTGCTTACCGGCCTGCCCGTACCAGGCGCTGGTCTATGACCCAGAGAGGGACGTGGTTCGCAAGTGTAGCCTTTGCTTCGAGCGGTTAGACCAGGGCTTTGAGCCCTTCTGCGCCCTGTGCTGTGGAGACCAGGCCATATTTGGGGGAGATGTGGCAGATCCGGAGAGCCAGGTTTCACAACTCATAGCCCAGAGAAACGCCTACATCCTTAAGCCGGAACTGGCCACAGGGCCTGCAATTCATTACTGCCCGCCAAAGCCTCGGAGGCGAGCCTAAAGCTCTCGGAGGCGGGGCGTGAAGAATAAGCATTAAGGGAGGAGCCAATGTCGTTTCAAAGGCCAGTGAAAGAAGAGCCCGGGGAAAAGGTATTCCGCACCACCTCTCCTTTTACCTGTGGCCCCGGTTGTGGCATCTTGGCCCATGTCAAGGATGGCGTCGTAGTCAAGGTTGAGCCTGGCGATTTTCCGGGTACCAGCCACGTCTGCGCCAGAGGCTTGTCTTATGTCAAGTTAGCTTACCACCCTGACCGTCTGAAGTATCCCATGAAGCGTTCGGGTGACAGGGGTGAGGGCAAGTGGCAGCGCATATCCTGGGAGGAAGCCGAGGACACGATTGCCCTCAGGCTGAGAGAGATCGGCGACAGGTATGGTACCAGCTCCCTGGCCTGGATGATCGGTGGAGGAGTACTGGGGACCCTCGCTACCAGCGCCATTATGGGATTTGCGGGTGCCTGTCAAGGGACCTTTATCCTGCCGTTGGGCATTGGTGATTCCGCTGGCCCCTCTGGTGACCGGGTGTCCTATGGGACCTCCCTGGCTTACGGGGAACGCTACACCGTGAACTTCGACAAGCCTGCCTTGATTCTAGTCTGGGGAAATAATCCTATCGAAACCGACTCTTTCAAATGGCGCCGGCTCAGGGATGGCAAGGAGAGGGGTGCCAGGGTAGTGGTTATTGATCCCTTGTTCTGTACCACGGCATCTAAGGCAGACGAGTATTTACAGATCAGGCCGGGTACCGATGGCGCCCTGGCCCTGGGGATGATGAATGTCATCCTGGACCGCGGGCTTCAGGACACGTCCTTCATGACGGATTACACCGTGGGGCCTTTTTTGGTGCGCAGTGACAACGGCCTGTTCTTGAGGGAGAAAGACATCAGCCCTGGCGAGTCCGAAAAGTACATCGTCTGGGACGCCGGAACAAGTGCACCTCAGGCCTATGACATGCCGAAAGTAGCCCCGGCCCTGACCGGGGTCTACACGGTCAAGGGAGTTGACTGCAAGCCAGCTTTTCAGCTCCTGGTGGAGCTGGTGGAACAGTACCCACCGCAGAGGGCCTCCGAGATAACCGGTATCCCGGCCGACACCATCACCAGGCTGGCGATTGAGTATGCCACCAACAAGCCAGCCTCTTCCTTTAGAGGCATGGGCTGCCAGAGGACCTTCCACGGAGATCTCAGCTTCCGCGCCATAACTACCCTGGCCGCCCTTACCGGCAACATCACCTTTGAAGGTTACAACGGCTTCGAACCGAACTTCGGCGCATTCATGACGCGTGGCATTCCCAACCTTTTGCCCATACTAAATATGTACGAGGCTATCCTCACCGACAAGCCGCATCCCATCAAGGCGCTCTGGCTAGCCAGAAATAATCTGGTCAACCAGGACCCCAACTTCAACAAGGTCACCAGGGAGCTTATCCCGCGCCTGGAGCTTATAGTCGTCGCCGACATATTTATGAGCATCACTGCCCGATATGCCGACATCGTTCTTCCCGCGTGCAGCTTTTTCGAATGCAGCGATGTGGTTACAGGAGCTGGCGCCGGTACGCAAGACTATATGCAGTTGCAGCAAAAGGTGATAGAGCCCCTGTATGAGTCCAGGTCAGACTTCGATATCTTCGCCTCTCTAGCGAAGAGAATGGGTATGGAGGGATACATGGAAGAGAGCGCCGAGGAAGCAGTTGAGCTGGTGCTTGCCTCGGGCCATCCTACCATGAAGGGGATAACCTTGGAAAAGCTGAAGGAGGGCCCTGTACTCCCCAGCCGATACAGCATGCCTGCTTTCACCACCCCCTCGGAGAGGCTTGAGTTCTACTCGGAGACGCTCAGGGAGTATGGCCAGGAACTGCCCATCTACCTCGAGCCCCTGGAGAGCGGGCGCACACCGCTGGCCCAGAAGTACCCGCTATCCTTTTCTACAGCGCACACCAAGTACCGGATTCACTCCCAGTTCGCCAATGTCCCCTGGACCCGCGAGCTGGATCCAGAGCCGGCCCTGGACATCAACCCCGCCGATGCCCAACCGAGAGGTATTCAGGACGGAGACCTGATCCGCGTCTATAACGATCGGGGAGAGGTTAAACTCAAAGCCAGACTGCACCAGGGGGTCAGGCCAGGGCTGGTCAACATCTTCCAGGGATGGTCTCCCTGGGACTACGCTGAGGGCACTCACCAGGCACTGAGTCACGACATTATCAACCCGGCCCAGCAAGCTGTGTATGAGCCGAACTCGGCCTTTTACGATATCCTGGTCGAGGTCGAACGGGTTGAGTGAGAACGCTGCTTCTGCCCAGCTTCTCTGGCGCAACCGGCGTGAAGTACAACTCTCGAGGTGAAAATCAGAAAAGGGCGAGCATCGCCCTTTTCTGATTACGATCCATGGCTAGCCCTCTCTTCAATCTGTTACTATGGGTAGCCAGTCGTCAAGGATTCCATCTTTGCCAACGTCCCCGCTAACCGTCACTATATCCTGGTGCTCAGCACTAAACTCCTGTATCAAGGCGTGATCCACCACGTACCGTTTAGTCTCGGTGAAACCCCATGTTTCTGGATAGTAGCCTTCAAACAGAGGGCCTCCTATCCTGTACTTCACGGCGGCGTCATAAAAGGCTTGACCGTCAAAGTTCTCCGCCCCCACCTCTGCTATTGCGTTCTTCAGAATGTCAAAGTAGTAAATCGTATTGTGAACTGCGCCGCAATAAGCCAGACCGGCATAGATTACCTCCTCCTTTTGCCCGGGGCGATATCTGTCCAGAAGCTCTTTGGCCAGACTAACGATCGGGGTATCGTCACTCCAGAAGGGTGCCGAATTCGAGGTCAAGGTCCCGTCAAGTATGCCTTCATAGCCTAACATGTCCACCAGGAAACCCCGGTAAGAAGCCGCGCCAGAACTCGGGTCGATAAACGTGGCACTATATCCCCTCTCTTCAAACGCCTTCATAAAGCCACCCATTGGAAAGCCCATTACACATATATAATCGCAGTCTTGCAGCGCGTCTAATTCATGAGCCCACGTCACTGTGCCAAAGGGAACAATATAGCTAGCGACGAAATCAATCAGATCCGGGTTATCCTCGCTCCATTCCTCGGCAGCCTTCCTCATTGATATAATCTGGGGCTCGCTCCAAGCGGCAATCCCAAACTTGAAAGCCCCCTCGCCATGCCAGTGTTCATCGCTGATCCATTGGAAGAGAGTCTTTACGTGCGCAGCCGCATCATTAGACAAGTTGAATACCCACCCCGGAGGCTCGAACGTGTCGGGGTGCGTGCTATAGGAAACTATTGGAATTTTGTCTCTGTCGGCGAAAGTTTTCAACACCGGGCCACTTGTGGGGATAACAACCGCAATTATGTCTGCCCCGTGCTCTTTAACATACTCGTAGCCAGGTATTTCCCGGGCAGGATCGTACTTGTTATCCCAGGTAACTATGTCCAGCTTCACCCCAGGGATAAGGCCCTCTTCGTTGTAGTATCTGACCATATCCTCCAGGCAGTAATGAAGGGTGATAACCGCCGGTGAGCCTGGTCCCGTAAGATCGGTGATTTCGCCTATTCTGATAGTCACCACCCCTTCTTCATCGCCCTCATCACCGCAGCTCATGCCTAGCACAGCTATAAGGACCAAAACCAGAAACGACGCCAATACCTTTCTCCAACTGTGGTTCATCTTCCCTCCCTTCTACTCCCAAAATGGAGCTTCGTCTCCTTATTTTACCACGGACAGCCAATGGCTAATCCTTGCCAAAATCAGAAAAGGGCGAGCATCGCCCTTTTCTGATTACAGTTCACCTCTAGCAGTCCCTTTAATCCAATATCAGAGGCAGCCAGCCGTCGCTCACCGTCACTATGTCCTCGGCCTCGGCATTGAACTCCTGTACCAACAAGTGATCTACCATGTACCGTTTGGTCTCAGTGAAACCCCATTCTGGATAGTAGCCTTCAAACAGAGGACCTCCTAACGTGTACTCTACCGCCGCATCATAGAAGGCTTGACCGTCAAAGTTCTCCGCCCCCACCTCTTCTATGGCATTCTTCAAAATCTCGAAGGTGTAAATCAAATTGTGGACTCCACCGCAATAAGCCAGACCGGCCCAGATTACCTCCTCCTTTTGCCCGGGGCGGTATGTGTCAAGGAGCTCTCTGGCCAGATCAATCACTGGGGTGTCATCAGACCAGAAGGGGGCCGAATTCGAGGTCAGGGTGCCGTCCAGGGCTTCCCAGCCTATCAAATCCACAAAGAAACCTCGATAGGAAGCTGCGCCGGCACTCGGGTCGATAAACGTTGCGTCATGCCCCCGGAGTTGAAACGCCTCAATAAATTTAGCCATGGGAAAGCCGATGGCACCTATGTAGTCACAGTCTTTCAACCTCTCTACCTCGCCACCCCAGGTCTGTGAGCCAAAGGGAACAACCACCGTATCGACGTAATCAACCTCGTCCGGATGGTCCTGGCTATATTCCTCCATGGCGTCCTCTATGGCTCGAATCATGTTCTCGTCCCAACCTGCAAGGCCGAACTTGGGACGTGTGCCGGGATCCTCCCAGTGGTTTTCGACGATCCATTTCATCAGGGTCTTCACGTGCATATCTGCAGAATTGGACATGTTGAATACCCATCCCGGAGGGTCGAATGTGTCCCTGTGCGCGCTCAAAGAAGCTATGGGAATCTTGTCTCTGTCGGCGGAAGGTTTCAGTACCGGTCCACTTGAAGGGATAACAACAATAATTATGTCTGCCCCCTTCCCTTTAACCCACTCATAGCCAGGTATTTCCCGGGAGGGATCGTACTTGTTATCCCAGGAAATTATGTCCAGTTTCACCCCAGGGATAAGACCGTTTTCGTTGTAGTACTTGACCATATCCTCCAGTGCGTAATGAAGGGTGATAACCGCCGGCGAGCCCGGTCCGGTAAGGTCGGTGATTTCGCCCAGTCTGATAGTCACCACCCCTTCTTCTTCGTCATCGCCGCAACTCATGCCTAGCACAGCTATCAGGACCAAAACCAGAAACGAGGCCAATACCTTTCTCCAACTGTGGTTCACCTTTCCTCCCTTCTACTCGCAAAACAGAGCTTCGTCTCCTTATTTTACCACGGACAGCCAATGGCTAATCCTTACCAGATCCTCTGCCTGGCCACTAGGTCTAAAGGCCTGATACTTCCCGAGAAGCACCACGACCCCAGGGAAGCGGTACTCGTTGGATACTATATCAACCCCTGCCCCATTATGTCAACGTATCGCCGGTTGAAGATAAGAAGGTGAGACCCCACCCCATGTGGGAAACTGGGTCTGGCCGTGCTGCGCCCAGCCTACCAGTTTCTGTGCTGAGTTTTCTGTGCTATAGTATTGCCAGGGAGGGGCTCCGTCAAGCGCAGGGAAGTGGACTTGGACAAATTGGAGCAGGGTTTTGACTAGGGATTGGGACGGGAATCTGGTGAGGAGACAGAAGAGCAGTATCCCGAAATAACCGAAATAGGCGAAGGAGGGCGCCAAATGTACGACTGGGATCTTGGTGATCCTGTTTTCAACGCCTGGGTGCGGCTACGTCAGGCCTGGGAAGCTGTGGCACAAAGTTTGGAAATCGAGCTTGATATGTACCACACCACGCTGCCTCAGATCGACATTCTAATAATTCTGAGTGCGAGCAAAGCGCCTCTCACCCCCAGCGAGATAGCTTCCTACATATTTCGGGAACTACATAGTGTCTCCGGACTGCTGACGCGAATGGAAAAGGCTGGGTATGTAAGAAAGGTCAGGACCAGAAAGGACCAGAGGGTGGTGAAGGTGCGGATGCAACCAAAGGGGGAAGAGCTGGTGAAGAAAGCTGTAGGGTCCGGCTTTCCGCATGCCCGTCGGATAATGAGATCCTCGCTGTCTGAAGAGGAGATCAAGCAACTGGACCAGCTCCTCAAGAAGCTACGTAACGGGGCCCTGCAGGAATTAGGACTGAAGACAAGACCCCTTCCAGCCACCATCAATGCCCCGACGATGTTGAGTAGACAGGCCTGAGCATATCCTTTGTCTCCCCATAGTCTCGGCTATGACGACGGAAAGGCGACCGCTGCTGAGGTGGGATGGGTATGATGGGTGAGAATTGATACAAGTGCGATGATAGGCTGGCGGGCTAGCTTTACATCATAACTAACCCGCCATCGACGCTGATGGTCTGTCCAGTGATATAGGAAGCGCAGTCGGAGGCCAGGAAAACAACCATGTTGGCTATGTCCCGTGGGCTGCCCAACCGGCGTATAGCACACCCGGCTACCTGCTTCTGCAGGTATTCAGGGCTGTAAGAATCGAGGACTCGTTTATGCCAGAAGCTGCCCTCCCCGGCGTCCTCCTCCTTTTCCGGAACGATCCAGCCAGGACAGACGGTATTGATGTTTATCCCGTGGCGACCCAGCTCCCTGGCTAAAGCCTTGGAGAGAGCGATCACCGCGCCCTTGGTCCCTGAGTAGGTAACCCCCCCGGGTACGCCTACCCGCCCGGCATCAGAACTGATGTTGACAATCTTGCCATACTTCTGTTCCACCATGTGATCGGCTACAGCCCGGGTACAGTTTATGACACTCCAATAGTTTAGACTTATCTCCTTTTCAATTTCGTCGTCCGGTTTTCCCACAAAAGGAACCTGATTTGACCAGCCAACGTTGTTGACCAGCACGTCTATGCCACCAAAGGTGTCCAATGTCTTCTTCACCATTGCCTGCACTGAGTCCCAATCGGTCACGTCTGTCTTGACCGGTACAGCATGACCCCCCAATGCCTTGGCGTCGTCCACCGTTTTCTGTGCCTGCTTTTCGTCCAGGTCGGCATTTACTATGTTCGCCCCCTCCCCGGCAAAAGCCAGGACAATACCTCGACCAATATTCGAGCCTCCTCCTGTAACGATCACCGTCTTCCCCGCTAAACCCAGATCCATGTTTTGAACCTCCTTTTCAAGGGTCTCTGCCCTGGAAATCAAAATTCAAAAATCGACCTTTTTGGGGCACGGCACGCCGTGCCCCTTCGTGGCAATGACACAGGAATACACAGCCATCACCTCCCCTGCGGCGGAGCCGGATTGACATAGCCCTTCAGCAAGGTAGGCAAACACTTTTCCACCTCCTCCCAGGTCCACCTACCCTCTTTGTCCCAATCCCTGGCAAAGGTGACCGTCTCTACGGGAGGTGACCAGTAAGACAGTTTGTGTCCGGCAGCGCCAAATATGCAGCCGTTTATGTGACTGGCCGCGTCGCTGCAAAGGAAGGCCACTATTGTCCCCATGTATTCCGCAGGCGCCAAGTGGACTGCCTCGTCGTACTGCTCCTGGGTCCACAGCCCAGCTTCCACCCTCTTCCTAAAACCGGCCATCAACTCCGGGTCCAGGAGGAAGCGTGTTCGGGCCGCCGGGGCGATGGCGTTACAGGTTACGCTGTACCTGCCCATCTCCCAGGCAGTGGCAAAGGTCAAGCTGGCAATGGCTCCTTTGGCAGCACTGTAATTCACCTGCCCTGTGGCTCCTACCCGCTCGTCAGAGGTGCAATTCAGGATCCTGCCATACCTCTGCTGCCTCATCAGCACACAAGCATGCCTGGAGAGGTTGAAGGTACCCTTGAGATGGACAGCCATTACCCTATCCCAGTCATCCTCTGACATATTAAAGATCATCCTGCCTATGCCGATGCCAGCTATATTGCACAGTATATCTATCCTGCCAAAGGTATCAACGCAGGTCTTGACCATGTCCTCACCAACCTGGAAATCAGCTACATCACCATAATGGGCAACTGCTTTGACACCCAGTTTACGGCACTCCTCCACCACTTCATCCGCAGGCGTCTTATCGGCGCCCGTCCCATCTTTAGCTCCTCCCAGGTCGCAAACAACAATATTGGCCCCCTCCTCGGCCAGCGCCAGGGCTACCGCCCTGCCGATTCCTCTACCCGCACCGGTCACCACTGCGTTTCTACCCTCTAACCTTCCAGCCATTTCTATCCTCCTCGCCCCTGCTTTTCCCATTGTAACCCGTTTGGGGCCTTCCCACCATACCTGTGCCAATGTACCGCCTATAGAGTCCTAAGTGATCGCTTCGTTTCCGAATTGACCTAGCTTACAGGCGTCGTTACACTAAATTAGAGTATCAACTGAGACGGCTAGCGATCGCCGAAAACAAGGCAAGGTCTTCTTTAACGACTACGGCGAGGGGGAAAGATGTTCGTAGCTGGTATAGACATAGGCTCACGCGGTGCCAAGGGTGTGATCATGGAGGACGGCAACATACTGTCCTATTCCCTTTGTGACACCGGCCCGGAAAGCGTCAAGACAGCCCATCTGACTATGGAGGAAGCGCTTAAGGGGACTGGGCTGTCCCTCAAGGATTTCAGCTATATCGTGGCTACTGGCTATGGAAGGGTCCTGGTGCCCTTCGCCAATACCAACATCTCCGAGATCTCCTGTCATGCCCGGGGGGCTCATTGGTACTTTCCCTCGGTGAGGACCATCCTGGACATGGGAGGGCAGGACTGCAAAGCAATTAACTGCGACGAGAACGGGCGGGTAACCAACTTCATCATGAATGATAAGTGCGCCGGGGGTACCGGCAGGTTTCTGGAGGTGATTGCTGACGTATTGCAGCTCCCTCTGGAGGAAATCGGCAGCCTGTCCCTGGAGTCAACGCAAGACTTCCCCTTCAGCACGGTGTGCGCTGTCTTCGCCAAATCTGAAGCCCTGGCTTTGCTGAAGAAAGGGGTAGCCAAGAGTGATATCCTGGCCGGGCTGCACGATGCCATAGCAGTCCGCTCCCACAACCTGATGAAGAGGATATCAATAGACAAAGACTTCACCATCACCGGTGGCATCTCCAAGAATATCGGGATGGTGGAGAAGATCAAAGAGAAAGTAGGCCTGGAGCCTGTTCTGGCTCCCGACCCTCAAATCATCGGCGCCGTGGGGGCAGCCCTTTTTGCCCGGGAGAAGGCCCAGACACAAGGAGAGTGAAGTGAGAGCTAATTACGGGTATACCGACGGCACCGGAGATTATTTCATTGTCATCGATACTGATAAGTGTGACGGCTGCGGCGAATGTGCAACTGCATGTCCGGAGAATATCTTTGAGCTGGCTGAAGATGACTATGGCAAAGTGGTAGCCGTGGTCAGGGACGAGCTGAGGAAAAAACTGGGGTTTCTATGCCCCGGCTTCGACCTCGTGTGCAGCAAAAAGGAAGTGAACTGCCATACCGCCTGCAAGAATGAGGCTATCGGCCACACCTGGTAGATTCGTGGGCTACATGAGGATGTTTGAAATCTGAGCTACGCTACAAGGAGCCAAGCGAAGGGGCACTGAGACAATACCCCCACTCCCCCCGAGATTGCCTCGTCGCTACGCTCCTCGCAATGACATGGAAATGCCATCGACGCCAGAAGGAGGAAGCATGGCGGATACTCTAGAGACCTTGGGGGAGATAAGGGAGATAAACGCCTCTTTCCCGTATACTGCTCCCATCAGGGCGTGGAAGGAACAGGGGAAAAAGGTCATTGGCTTTCAGTGTGCCTATACGCCCGAGGAGATCATCTACGCCGCGGGTGCACTGCCGACAAGGCTCACCGGTGATACGCGCGAGCTCGAACTCGAAGACGCCAATGCCTACATGTATGTGAATACCTGCTCCTTTATCCGAACATGCCTCGAGCAGGTGCTGGACAGGCAATACGACTTCCTGGATGGCTTCGTCTCGGGTGCTACGTGCGACTGCTCCCGCCGCCTGGCCGATGTCTGGCTACATTATGAGTTCACCCCTTTCGTCCACGTACTCACTGTGCCTCGCAAAAGGATCGACCGGGGTTATGAACTTTACGAGGCAGAAATTCGCCACTTTCAGCGCAGTTTAGAGGAGTTCTTCGGAGTGGAGATCACCGATGAGGGGTTGTGGCATGCCATAAAGGTTTACAACAGACGCCGGGAGCTTCTCAGGAAGCTGAACGAGCTGAGGAAGCTGGATGCCCCGCCAATTACCGGCGCCGAGATGATGGAGGTGCTCAACGCCAGCTCCCGGATGCCCCCAGACCAATTCAATCAGGTGTTGGAGAGGTTGGTGGAGGAGGCCAGCAGCAGGAAGCGGGCTGTGAAGGGAAAGTTCAGGCTTATGGTCAACGGCAGTGCGCTGAACAATCCTGATTTTATCAAAGCCATAGAGGAGCTAGGGGGATTGGTGGTGATAGATGAGCTATGTACCGGCATCAGGTACTGGTGGGAGGGTGTCGATCCTGACCCCGACCCAATCAAAGCTCTATGCCGGCGCTACCTGCACAATTTCCCCTGCCCCCGCATGGAGCCTACTGAGGACCGGGCTCAGCGGATATTAAAGATATCGAGAGACTACCGCATAGATGGCGTAGTCACCCAGATGGTCCGCTATTGCGTCCCGTGGACCATGGAGCAGCCGCTGCAGCGGATGACATTGGAAGAAGTGGGCATTCCTACCTTGGAACTGGATTTAGAATACGGGACTCCCGGAACAGGCCCGATAAGGACCAGGGTCCAGGCTTTTCTCGAAATGCTGGAAGCGAGGGCAGTGAAATGAAGATAGACACCATAGATACTACAAAGCTAGACAAAGTGGCAGAAGTGATGGGTGGGGTGGCAGAACGCCGCAGGGCCCAGGGTGAGGCCATGTATTACGACTTGTTGGCCAACTGCTTCCGCAAAGTGCAGAGGGTTAAGGAGGAAGGTAAATACCTGGTTGCTCATACAATATTTATCCCCACCGAGTTTCTTTTTGCTATGGATATCGTTCCGTTTTACCTGGAAGGCATGTGCGAGATCATGGCCCGCGTCCACGGGCTTGAAGAGTCCTTCAGCGCTGCTAAGTCAAAGGGGTTTGCCAGCGAGCTCTGCTCTGGCCACCGTCTGGTAGACGCCATGGCCATCCAGGGCTGGATGCCTCGCCCCGATGCCTTCGTCTGGAGCAACCTGGTATGTGATCTTACCACCAAGACTGGTGACTTCCTGGAAAAGCTCTATGATCGCCCCGGGTTCTACCTGGACCGACCCTACAAGAATACCGAGGAAGGGATGCAGTACTACATTCGGGAGCTGGAGGAACTGGTCCACTTCCTGGAAAACCTGACGGGACGAAAAATGGACTGGGACCGGCTGAGTGAGGTCATGGAGGACACCCGCCGATCAACCGAGGTGTTCCGGGAGATCTGCGAGTTGAGAAAAGCTGTCCCGTCGCCGATGCGCAACCAGCACATGATAGAAATGATCATGACCCAAATACTGATGTCGGGATCCCCGGAACTGGTCACCTTCTATGAGGCGATACGAGACCAGGTTAAGGAAGCAGTGGAAAAGGGAGAGGGGATAGTGCCAGAGGAGAGGTACCGCCTGTTGACTCTGTTCTACTACCCGGCATACTTGTGGAAATTGCTCAATGCGATGCAAACCGAATACGGGGCGGTCATTGTGGCTGAGCCCCACCTGTCCGTCTGGGCCGAGGGTGAGATTGATCCGGCAAAGCCCCTGGAGAGCCTGGCCAGAAAGGCCTTCGCCCTCTACGATACCGGACCTCTACAGCCCTTCGTTGATAGAGTGCTTAGACAGGCTGAGGAATACAAGGCGGACGGGACAATATACTGGGCTCACATAGGCTGCAGGCAGACTTGCGCTACGATTAGAATCATCAAGGAAGTCTTGATGGAAAAAGTGGGGATTCCTACCCTGGTCATCGACTGTGATCTCGGTGATCCTACTTATGCCTCGGGAGAGAGTATGAAGGATAAGCTGGAGGAGTTCTTCGAACTGCTGGATGAGCGCAAGTAGGGGCGATTCATGAATCGCCCCTATCGGGAGGTTTAGCCATGCTGGTTGCCGGTCTGGATATGGGAAGTCTGACCACCAAGGTGGTTATTCTGGAGGATAACCAGGTCCTGTCCTGGAGGGTAAAGACCGCCGCAGACGAGGGGGAAGTCCAGGCCAGAAGAGCTATAGAGGACGCACTCAAAGATACCGGTTTCGCTCTGCAGGACATCGGCTACATTGTGGCCACCGGGGCGGGGAGGAAGTCCGTTTCCTTCGCTCACAAGCAGAGGGCCATTGGTTCCTGCCTGGCCAAAGGCGTCAACCGGCTCTTTCCTTCAGTGAGGACCGTCATCGACGTCGGGGCCGAGACATGCAACGTAGTCAGGGTCAACGACAAGGGAGCCCTCGATGATTCCATGGGCAACGAGAGATGCGCCTCGGGGACGGGTGTCTTCCTTGAAGCCATGGCCACACGACTGCTGCACATGTCGCTGGAAGAAATGGCACAAAGGTCCCTTCTGGCGGAGGGTGTAGCTGAGATCAGCAATATGTGCGCCATCTTCGCCGAACAGGAGGTTATCTCCCACGTGCACCGGGAACCTCCCACTCCCATGAACGATATCATCGCCGGTATCCACGCCTCCATGGCTACGCGGGTCGGGGGTCTGGCCAAGAGGGTAGGCATCAAGGAAGACGTGGCTTTTACCGGAGGCGTAGCCAAGAACGTCGGGTTTGCGCGCACCCTGAAGGAGAGCCTGGGAGTCGAGCTAACCATACCGGAGGAGCCCCAGTTGATCGCCGCCTTGGGAGCAGCCTGCGTAGCTCGGGACGAGAGCGCTAAGAAATCCTGAGAGCCATCTAGATCCCTCCACGCACAGGGTAGGTCTCCTGAGGTCGCCAGAGGTCTCCACAGGCGACTCTACCGAGCGACTCTGTTGACCGACCCTGGCGGCCGACTCGCCAGAGGCGAGTCCCCTACCAAGCTATGGCAAGGTTGGCAATCGCTGATTTGAGAAACCAGACCTCACTCGACTTTGCACTACTCACACGATATGTATAAAATGAACAAATATCCTCACAGGGACTACCAAGACGATAAGTAATACCTGGAGAATGGATGGCAAACAATGACAACGAAGTACAGTAACCTGGCCGAGTATTTTGACTACAGGGGAAGGCGATTCGCGGAGAAATGTACCAACTGCGGAGACTGCCTGGAGGCCTGCCCCCTGTTCCCACTGACAAAGTCGGCCGATAGAGGGCCACAAGCTGTAATTGAGAAGATTACGGATCTACTCAAAGGGGGTGAGGTCTCCGAGGAAGCCTATGAGATGGTCTTTAGCTGCAGTGGAGCGTGCGGACTGTGTGCCAAAGCATGTCCGGAGGGGCTAATCCCTTATTCAGCCTTCATGTCAGCGATTGCCAAGCTATTCAGGGCAGGAAAGGAACCTCCCCCTCTGAGCTATCAGATGATGCCCGGACATCGCTACAACTTTGCCAACGTCTTCTCTGCTCTCCAGACCAAGCCATCAGAGGAGCGGTGGATAAGGAAGGTTCCGGACAGTCCTGAGCCGGTGGATGTGGTTTTCTTTACCGGCTGCGCTCCGGCAGGCATACCCCATACCCTGCTGGAAACTGTAGACATCCTGGACAGGATGGGGATAAAGTTCGTCGCCCTGGCAGGTGGTGAGCTTTGCTGTGGGACAGGTGCCATGCTGTGGGGCGACGCGGAAGCATCACAGAGCATGGGCCAGGATTTCATCTCCTCTATCGCCGCCTTCCGCCCCAAGAAAGCTGTGTTCTTTTGCACCGGCTGCCATATAACATGCCTGGTGACGCTGCCACGTTTCATGTCCGTTCCCTTCCAGTCTTACGAGTTGACCCAGTTCCTGGTGGAAAACCTGAACAGAATTCCCTTCGCGAATCCAATAAACAAGGTGATTGCCGTACATGATAGCTGCAGCGTGGCTCGTCTCGGCACGTTTGAGTTAACGCGTAAACTGCTCCAGGCTATCCCTGGCATCACCCTTGTGGAGATGGAACATAACAGGGACAATGCCCTCTGCTGCGGGGGAACTGCGAACGCTATGCGTCCCGAGATAACCGAAACCATGCGCCGGGCCCCGCTGGAGGAGGCTAAAGCTACCGGCGCCGACATTCTGGCTACCATTTGCACCGGTTGCCAGGAGAGTTTTGCTCCCCTGGAGCACCAGTATCCCTTTGAAGTCCGAAGCTACGTCAGCCTTGTGGCTGAAGCCGTCGGAGTGCAGCATGAGGATAGATTCAAGCCATTGGTGAATGGCGATGATGCAACTCAGGTGCTAGCCAGGGTTCGGGATTATGTCAACACCAGCGATTTCAGCCCGGAGGAGATGGAACGCATCTTGCCTGAGTACCTCAACAGGTTCTGTCCAAAGCACGGCCGGTCGTTCCCTTGAGAAAAGAAGGTGGGTTTCGCCCAGCGAAACCCACCTTCTTTTGCGAACGCACTCGCCGTGACCAGCCCCGTCTCAGCCACCCGCCCTGCGTCTGCTGTGTTTCTTTGCGGGTAGGGGTGCCCGACGTCGGGCGCCCCTACCCGGAATGGTGGCAGGCTGCTTCACCTGACTACAACACTGGCGACGCAACGCCGCTACCGTGACGCTGCTCTAGCTTCTACTGGCCTCACCAAAGGAAGCGGGGAAGCACTTTCCTGCGTATACACTCCTTATCCCGGTCACAAGCTCTGCGCCAGCAGCCCTCTTGGGAATAAACCCCCAAGCCCCCGATTGCCTGGCAACGAGTTGATTCTCTTCCTCATCATACTGCGTCAATATCAGCACCTTCGTCTGGGGGCATTCCCTACTTATCCGTTTTGCCGCTTCCAGTCCGCTCATCACCGGCATAACTATATCCATCAACGCCACATTGGGCATGAGCCGCAGCGCCTTCTCAACGGCATCCTTCCCGTCGACAGCCTCGCCGACCACATCTATGTCCTTTTGCAACGCCAGAACCGCACTTATCCCATCCCTGACCATGGTATGGTCGTCCGCTACCAGCACTCTTATCATCCTGGCCGCCTGCTCCAGCAAGCTCTGGATGCGGGGAACCAGTGAAGATGGCTCAATCGGCTTGGCTACATAGTCATCGGACTCCAGTTGCATCCCCTCAAACTTTCTCCACCCCTTGATAGATCGCTGCTCATAAGGGGCATCGACCACCATGAGGGGTAGGTCCTTGTGACGGCGATGCTGCTTCAGCCACTGATGCAGGGCAAAGGCCTGCCCCGCTGGAGTCAGCGTACCCAGAACAATCATGTCAGGAGCTGATTTCATCAGTTCCTGAGCCTGCGCCTTGTTAGAAGCAGTTATGACTTCATAGGCTTTAGCTTCCAAAGTCCTCCGGAAAGCTTCCACAAAATCAGGCTCGTCATCTACGATCAGGATTCTTTCATTGTCTGCCATTTTCCTTCCCTCCCTCAACTAGATTTGGTCGGCCCGGTCCGCCGACATTTCAGGCACGAACGCGAGTCAGTTCGGCCGCTTCCAGGATATCAGGCACAATCCTTTCATTGCCTACCGCCATAATGTGGACACCATGACATAGCTTCTCCTCCTTTATCGTCTTTATCAACCTGGCAGCCATCTCAATCCCCTTCTCAAGCCCCTTGCCCTTCTCCGCCGTGGCCAGCTCATCGATAGTCGGCTGGGGCACAATTATTCCAGGAACGTTAGCGTTCATGTACTTGGCCATTCTCGCCGAGGCCATCACGATGATGCCAGCCAGAATCTTGACGTCAAACTGGGAGGCATACTGCATGAACCGTCTAAGGCTGGCCAGGTCAAATATGCCCTGGGTCTGGAAAAACTGGGCCCCAGCAGCAACCTTCTTATCGAACTTGATAAGCTGCGGCTCAATGAAATCTGCCTCCGGATGAACCGTGGTACCAAGGCAGAACTTTGGGGCACCCTTGAGTTCATTGCCACCCATATCCGTTCCCGATTCCATGATCCTGGCCATCTTCAGCAACTGTACAGAATCCAGGTCAAAGACAGGCTTTGCCTCCTTGTGGTCCCCCACATCAATGGAATCTCCGGTGAGGCAAAGCACATTGCAGATACCCCGCGAGTACGCCAGGAGAAGCTCTGCCTGAATTGCCAGGCGGTTGCGGTCACGACATGTCACCTGAAGGACAGGCTCACCGCCATGTTCCTTTATCAGTAGGCACCCCCTATCGAGGGGAACCGCATTACCCGAGCTCTGGTGATCGGTGACGTTGATGGCGTCAACCATGTCCTTGAGCAAGCCTATGTCGTGGACCATTTCCGAGATATCCGCCCCCTTGGGCGGTCCGATCTCTGTGGTCACCAGGAATTCACCGGAGTTTAGTTTTTCTTCAAATAGAGAGCTGCTCATTGTCGCCTCCTGCATAAACCTCAGCTTTGCCCACAATCCTTTTCGGCGCCCGGAAGTCCCTTGGAGGGTAATACCGGCGCATGTTCTCCAGTAGCTGCAGATTCCCCAGGCGCTGATAAATCAGGATCCAGCCACAATCCATATCTTTGTTCGCTTCGCATTTGCCATTCTTGGGACCGGCACAGGGACCATTGAGTATCCCCTTGGTGCATCTGGTAATGGGGCAAATGCCGCCAGTCTCGTCCAATCTGCAATCGCCACAGGCAGCACACCGCTCATCCCAAATCCCCCATTCCTTCGCCATACCCATGAAGGAGGTATTAACGCCGGGCAACACACGGAGGTTAGGAAAACGCTCGGCCACAGCCTGAACTCCGATACCACAGCCCAGCGACAGAATGGCATCCACATCCTCCACCCTATCCTGGAGGGCGTCCAGGAACTCAGGGTCACACTGCCTCTTCAGAGTATACTCAGAAAAGGCGTGGGCCCCGTTCCCTCCTCTTGCCTCTGCAACCCGCAACGCGCTGTGGAGTAGGGAGACCTCACGCTCGCCTCCGGCGCCACAAACTGTTACACAGGTGCCACAACCGAGGATCAACACCCTCCCATAGGCGTCAATCATTCGCCCGATTTCCTCCAGGCTTTTTTGCTCTGCAACTATCAACTTCGCACCTCCTGCATTATTATCGAAGCCAGATAAAGAGTGCCTATTCGATCAGCAAACTTGTCCAACTGCGTGGCGGGATCACCGCCGTCACCACCGTTGGAGACGAAAGTCTGCAGGCGCTCCGGGTCAATGCCTATCTGGGACAACATTTTTCTAACCTTTTCAATCCGCTGTCGAACCCAAAAGTCGGTGTTTTCCCTGGCACACTGCTCGCCACAACCGGCGATGAAAACTCCCTCGGCGCCCATTTCGAAGGCACGCAACATGTGCTCAGGCTCCACCTTGGCCGTACAAAGGACGGGCACTATCCAGATGCCTGCCTTAGCTCCCCTCCAAAGGCCTGCCAGAGCACCGGTGCCAAAAAGGCCGTACTGACAGCAAAACCCAACAATGAGGGGGCTGGTCTTCGATTGGGCCGCGGATTTGAGCACGTGGTCCAGCTCCTCGGCTATGTGTCGACGGTCATAGGGTTTGCGCAAAACTATCGCCCTGGCCGGACATTCGCCAACGCACACACCACAAGCCTGACACTGGTCAACCGGTATTTGGACTGTGCCACCAGCATCCACATACGGCACATGATACGGGCAGACCCTCAGGCAGGTAAGGCAGGAGGCACACTTATCTTGAAAAAGGATTTCAGCGCCCACGCCACACCGAAGACACCTTCTCGCCTCGTCGACGGCAGCTTCCCAGCTATAGACAAGCTCAATGGGCTTGAAACCCTTCGTCCTTGCCTCAGGAGAAAGGGTCGCCGGTTCAAGTCGGCCGATTTTCCTTATCATTTCCACTGTCTCAGGAAGCAGGTCGCCTTCCAGACTCTCCCTGGCCTCTCTGTCAGCGAGCGGATATCTGTGCTGGAGATAATCATCGATACGCGATGCTGCCAGTCTGCCAGCCGCCAGTGCCTGAACTACAGTGGCCGGTCCAGTGACAGCATCACCTCCGGCAAAGACCCCCATCCGGTTGGTAGTAAGCGTAACCGGGTCAACCTCAACGGTACTGCCCCTCCCGGTTTGAACGCCAAAACCACCCGGCATATCAGGAGCTTGCCCAATGGCCGCTATCAAGGTATCGAATTTACTGTCGAATTCGCTGCCCTCAATGGGCACAGGCTGACGTCTACCTCTGGCATCCGGTTCGCCCAGCTCCATCCTGACACAGGTTACGACCAAGCGCCCATTCTTCCTCTTTATCCTGGTCGGCGCCACCAGAAACAGTATGTCTACCCCTTCCTCCAGGGCTTGCTCCACTTCCGTTTCATCCGCCGGCATTTCCGCCCGGCTGCGGCGATAGAGTATCTTCACCTGGGGCACGCCCAATCGAAGCGCAGTGCGCGCCGCATCGATAGCTACGTTCCCTCCCCCCACCACAGCAATACTTTCCCCCAGAGATGGCTTAAGCCCGAGGTTCACTTCCCGGAGAAAAGTGGCCCCATCTATCACCCCTGGGCTCTCCTCTCCCTCTATCCCCATCCTGAGCCCCTGATGAGCACCAATGGTCACAAAGACAGCTTTGTAGCCCATATCAAATAGCAGATCCAGGGATACCACCCGCGTATTCGTCCTGATCTCAACTCCCATTTGCGTCAGCCTCTGAACTTCGGTGTCAAGTATGTCCCGAGGAAGGCGATACAGAGGAATACCCACTCGGAGCATACCCCCCACCTCTGAATGAGCCTCGAAGATAGTCACCGGGTAGCCCAGCTTCCTGAGATAGTAGGCAGAAGCCAACCCTGCTGGACCGGAGCCCACGATGGCAACCCTTTCTTCACGCGTTGTCTCGGCTTCGGATTGGATCATCCTATCACCGCCAAACTCCACGGCGAATCTCTTCAAAGCCCGTATAGCAACAGGCTTATCCACCTGGCCGCGCCGGCAGGCATCCTCGCAGGGATGAGTACAAACATGGGCACAGATTGAGGGGAAGGGGTTGCCATCTCGTATGACCTGCAGCGCCTCCATAATCCTTCCCTGAGCAGTTAAATCAACATATTCCCTGATATCCATTTGTAAAGGACAGGCAGCCTGGCAGGGCGGCAGGAAACTGCGGTCGGGAGAGGACTTCTTCATTTGACCGTTTCGATGCTTCCGAATGTTATCAACGACGGATGAATACATCAGACCCCCTTCGTTTTGAAGCAGCCAAAGTAGGAATCAGACTTCTACCCATATAATACCTGGGTATTGTGATATATCAATGGGGAATACCCTGGAACATGCCAGTCTGTATGACGGAATCTCCATTAGGAAAACCCCTGATTGTGGGCTAGGGAAAAGCCTATAAGGGAAGGTGTCCAAAAAGGACCGCAGGGGACGAACTCTGTGTCGCCCCGAGAGGCGATGGACATAGACGTCCACCCTAGTAGGGGCAATTCATGAATTGCCCCTACTACGAGAGGCCACCTCGAAGATGACGCTTCTGAACGTGTACCCCCGGATCAAGGGAAGGAGAGAATACTTCTCGATCATGGTATACTATTGGCTTGGTGGCAAAGGTGTAGCTTCACCAGAATTCATATGAAAGAAAGGTCGCTTCTTTCGAGATGAGTCAAACCCGGAGAATATTGAAGGAAATCGCTTCAACTGGAGAGTATGAAGCCCTTGTAGCTGCGGTTGAGCAGGCTGACTACGAAGCTATGTTTGGCAATTATGTGCGCATCTCGGAGCGGCTCAGGAGAGGGAAAAGAGTAATAGAGGAGAGTATTGAAAACCTGCCCCTTCAAAACAAAGAGGAACGCCGGGACAAGTTTTTCCGCGCCTTTGAACTGGCAACACAAAGGATACTGCCTGTTTGGCATCAGCTACACCAGCAATTGCACTCGGGGCTCGCAGAGAGGAAGATAATGGAAGGTGAGGTGTTTGGCTTTGGGAGAAAAGGGGACCCCCTGGTCAAGACGCCCGAGGGAGTGATCGTCGTCTTAAACGGTTTGAAGGCGGAGGAAGGGGAGCGAGTAACATTCAGAGTGGTGCAGGAGACAGAAAAACTCAGCTTCGGTAGAGTCTTTGAACTCAATCCGCAGTCCTTCTACCTGCTTATGACGCAGGAGGCTCGCCAGAAAATCGAGGACTCTCTTGCCGTTATCGGAGATCGTCTGGAGACTTCTCCAGAGCCGTTGAACGAAGTTTCACTTTCCGAATTGGGGGAGCTTTTGCACAGGCTGGAGGACATCGGGAAACTCTCATCCCCGTTTCGGGCTGGGGAAAGGGAAAGAATCGCCGCTCAAGTCCTGAGGTACAGAAAGGGGCTGCTGTACGGCGCAGGTATAAGGATAATGTTTGAATTCATCTCCCGGCAGGAAGAAAAAGACATTGATAATTTCTACCAGGATGGCTATGAGGAAAAGGCCACAGCCTTGTTGGCGGTGGGCCTCTTCCGCCGCCATACCTATGAGGCAGCAAAAGGGCTTCTCCTCAGTGACAAACCTGAAGGATATGAAGAGGTTATGAGTGAGATGGAGGATAGAATTGATTCCATGGATTCAGCCATGAAACTCCTGGAATTCAGGTCAGCAGTAGATGACGTTTACCCCCGGGCAAAGAGATACCTTGGGAAAATGGGCGGCCTGTTCGAGAGGCTTGCGGAAAGGGCAAAGCGAGTTACTGAGGCTCTATCACAAAAAGGAGTAGCTGACCCCGAAGAAATGGAACTGGCCATCAAGAAGGCTTTCTCAGAAGAGACTCTCTTTGTTGAGCTTCGCAAAGCTTTTGGAAGCTCAAAGGAATTTCTGTCTTTAAGAGGCGCTTTGGCGGAACTGAACCGAAAGCTGGGAAACCAGGAAAGCACCTCAGCCGAGGCTGCCTTCAGGCCCTACCTGCGTCACAAAATCCTTCAGGCTTTCGGCCCCGAAGCGTAGAGGTCAACTTCTTTAGATATATCTACCGATCGACTTGGCAACCGACTTTAGCTCTCTCATCAATCTGGCGAAGTCCGACGGAGTGAGGGATTGAAGCCCATCTACCAGGGCCTCCTTAGGATTGGGATGAACTTCGATGAGAAGTCCGTCGGCACCCGCAGCCACAGCCGCCTTGGCTAACGCCGGCACCAGAGAGTAGTGTCCGGCAGCGTGGCTGGGATCAACGAGCACAGGCAAGTGGCTGAATTTCTTAATCACGGGTATAGAGCAGACATCCAGCGAAAAGCGAGCGCTGTCCTCAAAAGTCCTGATTCCCCTCTCGCACAGGATAACCTGGTTATTCCCCTCCGCCAAAAGGTAGTCAGCCGCGGTGAGCCACTCGGTAATGGTACAAGAAAATGCCCGCTTTAGAATAACGGGGCGCTTGCTCTTACCAATCTTGGTGAGCAGGACATAGTTTTGCATGTTACGAGCCCCAACCTGAAGGATATCGGCATACTTCGATACCAGGCTGACATCATGGGGATCGACCACCTCGGTGGCTACAGGTATACCGCTCTGCTGCCTCACCCGCGCCAGCAATTCCAGGCCAGCCTTCTCCAGCCCCTGAAAGCTGAAGGGAGAGGTTCTCGGCTTGAAGGCGCCAGCGCGAAAAATGCAGGCTCCTGACTGCTTAATGGCCTTGACAGCCTTCACCAGTTGTGCCTCGCTCTCGACGGCGCAAGGCCCTGCCACAACTACAACACGCTTACCCCCGATCTCAATCCCATTAATAGAAACGACGCTGTCCTCCGCCTTGAACTCGCGTGAAGCAAGTTTGTAGGGTTTCATGATGCGGGCCACGTTCTCCACCCCAGGGAGCACACCAAAGATGTCCAGGGACAATTGTCCCGTATTGCTTCCCAGCAAGGCCACCACTGTTTTGTCACTGCCCAAGTTCAACTGCACCCCCAGTCCCAGTGACTCGGCCCGTTGTACCACACCATCTACTTCTTCTGTAGTGGCGCCTCTTCTCATCTCAACTATCACGGTGTCCTACCCCATTTCGTGTAAATTACCCGATGCCCAAGTTTCCCTGCCAGCGCCCACCTTCACTCCCGCTAGTCATGAGTGAGCAGAATAGTATCATCCTTGAACTCCTCTCCAGCGGCTCGCTCAAAGGCAGTCACCAGGTCACTGATGGCAAGCATCTTCTTATCCGCCTCACCCATATCCACTACAATCCTGCCCTTATGCATCATAATCAGCCTGTTTCCATAGCGCAAGGCGATCTCCATATTATGGGTAACCATAATGGCAGTCATCTTTTCACGGAGCACAACCAGGTCAGTTAATTGGAGCACTGTTTCAGCTGTCTTTGGGTCCAGAGTGGCTACGTGCTCGTCGAGCAGCAGAATGGCTGGCTTGCTTATAGTAGCCATAACCAGCGCCAGGGCCTGCCTTTGTCCTCCGGAAAGGGTACCCACCGAGGTCCTGAGTCTATCCTCCAGGCCAAGCTCGAGCATGGCTAATGTTTCACAAAACAACTGTCTTCGCTGTTTGCTGACAGCCCCTTTTAGTCCCCTCGATTGCCCACGCCGCAGAGCTAAGGAAAGGTTCTCCTCAATGGTTAGCTTAGGTGCTGTTCCTACTTCAGGTTCTTGCCACACTCTACCAACATAGGCAGCGCGCTTATATTCTCCGAGGTTAGTAACATCATCACCATTAATGACGACTTTACCCCCTCTTTCTGGGGGGAAGACACTGGCGATAATATTGAGTAATGTAGATTTCCCAGCCCCGTTACTGCCGATAATAGTAACGAAGTCCTGGTCATAGATGTCGAGATTGACGCCATCTAGAGCCGTAACTTCATCTATAGTGCCCCGGGCAAATATTTTAGTTACGTCTCTTAGTTGAAGTATGCTCCGATTTCCAGTTGTGCTCATCCCAGCATGTCCTCTTACCACCGCGTCGCCGGTGGCATCCATTCATGCCTCAACTTCTTCCGTACGAATGGGACTGCTAGAGCTATGATCACCAGCGCCGCGGTAATCAACTTCAAATCGCCCGGTTCAAACGGGGGCATGCCCCATCTGAGGACGGCGGATAGGAATAAGCGATAGACAAAAGCACCGCCTACTGCTGCCAGCAGAAGCCTAGCCACACCCCTGGGTCGAAATAGTGCCTCACCAATTATTACTGAGGCTAACCCCATTACAATCATTCCTATCCCCATACCCACATCAGCAAACCCCTGACCCTGGGCTACCACAGCACCGGCGAGCCCAACCAGACCATTGGAAATAGCACAACCCATCAATATATTCTTATCGGTATCTACCCCCAGACTACGCACCATCTGCTCATTATCACCGGTTGCCCTCAATGCCAGACCAATCTCAGTGCGCAGAAACCAGTTTAAGATGAGAAAGACAATAACCGCAATCACAAAAGCAACAATGATTGATACCTCAATAATGCCAGTCCTAAGCCCCAAAAAATCTGCCACTTTATCAAAGGCAGTTACCTCACGAAGGAGTGAAACATTAGCTCCATCCATAACCCTCAGATTTATAGAGTACAGCCCCACCATCATAAGGATGCCAGCCAGCAAAGCTGGTAGCCTGAGCTTGGTATTGAGTAACCCGGTCACCAAACCAGCACACAGACCTACGCCAACGGCAGCCAGGGTGGCCACGAAGGGGTGCACCCCATCTACAATTAACACCGCTGCGGTTCCCCCACCAAGAGTGTAGCTTCCATCCACGGTAAGATCGGGGAAAGAAAGCACCCGCAGTGTAAGGTACACGCCAATGGCAACCAACCCGAATACCAGCCCCTCATAGAAGGAAAAGGACAATACATTACTTATTGCATCCAGCACAACCCTTTTCTCCTATTTAGAACCTGGATGGGTACCTTTTTATCTATTCAATTGACGGCGGTTATTGTTCCCGCAAATGCCTATTCTTCTACTACTATGTCGGCCGCATCTATCACTGCTTGAGGAATGGTTATCCCCATTCTCTCCGCCGCTGCCGGGTATACTACGGTTGACAATACGCTCTTCATCGGGGGGATATCGGCTATGCTTTCACCGCGCAGTATCCTGGCCGCCATATATCCTGCCTGCTGGCCTATCCAGTAGTAATCAACGCTACAACCGCCAACCAGGCCCGTTTCAATCATGCCCTTTGCGGAGCCAAAGATTGGTAGTTGCTCACTCTCACCAACCTGAATTATAGATTCGATTCCCACGCCGCCTACTGTATTGCAGGTAGGAATCCATACCGCATCACACCTACCAACCAGTGACACCCCGGCAGCATAAACATCGGCAGTTGACGCCGCCGTTGCCTCAACAACGGTAAGCCCATAATCTGGGGCAACGTCTTTAAGAATGTCCGCCTGCACCTGCGCGTTCACCTCGGCAGGGTTGTAAGCAGTGCCCAGTGTCTCGATGTCAGGGAGAACTTCCAGAATCAATTCTACCTGAGGCTCCATATCAAACCAGTCGGTGACCCCGGTTACCTGGGGGTCCGCTTCTTCCCAACTAGGCACTAGACCAGCCGTTACCGGGTCAGTAACCGAGCTGAAGATTATGGGTATATCCGTGCCCTCAGCAGCAGCCACTACCGTCTGTGCGGATGGGGTAGTTATGGCGTGGATTAAGTCCGGCTTCTCGGAGACAAAGAGGTCAGCGATTGATGCCGCTACCGTCATATCACCTTCAGCATTTCTTACGATAAACTCAACATTTTCTCCCTCAATAAAGCCCTCTTCAGCCATAGCATCAATGATACCCTGGCGGTTGCTGTCTAGGTCAGGGTGAGTAGCTATCTGAGTTATGCAGACCGTGTATACCTTTTCCTCCTCCTCGCAACCTGCCATGAGAGGTAGCGCTGTTAATACTAAAGCTAGGCATAACAATACTAAAAAGCCTTTCTTTTTCACTTGGAAACCTCCTCCGAAATTTTGTTCTGCCAAGATCTCATCTAAATACCTACCAGCTATCACCCCCCTTTTCTATTAGATTCTAGCGTCTTCTCAAAATCCTTCTTGTAGAATTTCAGCCAATTCCTCTTTGCTCAGGTCTGCTATTCCTAGCTCTTCGAGCAACCTTCCCTCCTTATAATAATCTGTCTGGTTTATCACCGAAGCGAATTTGATTGTAGCATCAATGATCGGGATGGCAACATTGAATTTGCGTGCCAATTGTGCTGCAGGGACTAGCCCATAGGGGACATCCTCAGTTACGTACCTCCCTTTCATTGATGAAGGTCCGGCAATATTGGCAATAGTGCCCTCTCTATCAAAGGGAGCCTTAAAGTAAACCGACATGATTGTGCTCTTTGACCAGAATGATTCCTCAGGATACTCAAGCAGTTTTATGCCAATAGCTTCCCCTATTCTGGCTACCTCTTCATAGATTGCTTTTATCGTCCTGGCCACGGATAGGGTTGTGCCGTGCTTATAAAAGTGAAAGTCCTTGCCTAGAGTGTCAATCCAGCCTGCATTTAGAATTGCCCCAACGGGGTGCACAATTGGATTTAGATTGTTTAGTGAAGTAGCCAGAGTATTCTCGCCAGGAACCACCGGGTAGATATCCTTTAAGTCATTTATAACCCTACCTGTATTCTTTGCTGGAAATGCAGCTACTAGTAGCTTCCAAGCGTCAACGAATATCCTTATTCTGCCCGGGGCTTCCAGTCTACACCCCCAGGGAAGGGTGTGTCCCTCCGCTATGGTGATGTCTCTCTTTATCCCCTTTTCTCTCAGCATATTAGCGAATAATAGTGCAGAGTAGTTTCCTGGCCACGCAACTATGGTCTGACCATCTTTCAGGCAAGGCATTACGGAGGTAAAAAAGTGCTTGTGCCCAATGGCTGGGATAGCTATCATAATATAATCGACACCCTTTATTGCTTGCTCAAAATCCATTGTGACCATACCCAGCTTCACAGTCCTCTCCTCACCCCAAGCATCAATCAGGCATATCTCCTGCCGCTCAAGGGTTGTGCTGAAGCTTTCCCTAAATTCAGGCGCTTCACACATATTTACCTCAAGCCCTTTCAGCGTTAAGTCAGCCGCCATGGCATGAGCACCATTACCACCGCCCAGGACTGCTATTTTCCTAAGCATCAGTTCTTCTTTTCCTCCTGACCCGAGACAAGGATATAGTCTCCAGCCTTTATCGCCGACGAAAAGGGTGACTTAGACGCATTAAGTACATTGATAACCTGCTAATCATAACAAAAACACTCCTTCCTGTTCAAACAGTAGGCCCAATCGCGTGTATGGCAAACTCATTGTGGCCCATGATTTCAGCTCTGGTCAATTTGCCTGATGCTACGTCAACAATCTCTTTGAATATTTGCTCACCGACACTCTGAATTGATTCCTCGCCATCCAGTATCGCCCCGGCATTAACATCTATGTTGTCCCTCATGCGGTGATAAACGGTGCTGTTCGACGATATCTTGATTACCGGTGCGATAGGTGAGCCGATAGGTGTTCCTCGCCCGGTAGTAAACGCAATAACCTGAGCCCCAGCGGCTATCATACCTGTGTCAGAGACGACATCGTGAGCTGGCCCATCCATTATCACCAGCCCTTTTTGCGATGGCCTCTCGGCATACTTGACCACCTGCATAATAGCCGAAGTGCCACCCTTACGAATTGAACCCAGCGATTTCTCCTCCAGGGTGGTTAGCCCACCATCTATGTTGCCTGGCGAGGGCTCGGTGCCACGAATATCAACACCCATCGATTTGAAATTGGCCTCGCTAGTTGAAGTTATCTCCTGGATACGATTTCTAACCTCATCACTGATGGCTCTCCTGGCTAGAATGTGCTCCGCCCCCAGCATCTCGGCCGTTTCTGAGATGATTGCCGTACCACCTGCGTTCACTAATAAATCACAGGCAACCCCCAGCGCCGGATTTGCAGTAAGGCCCGACAGGGTATCTGAACCACCGCAATGAGTACCAACGATAAGCTCAGAGGCATCGGCTAGTTCGCGTTCGGCACCGGCTGCTTCTACAAGAAGCCTCTCAGCTAGTTCCTTTCCCCTGGCTACAGCCTCATTTGTGCCCCCCAGTGTCTGTATGCTGACAGTCTCTACCCTCTGACTGGTTCGGTGCAGCTCTACAGCTATCGTTTCGGGGGTAATTAGTTCACAGCCAAGCCCTACCAATAAAACACCAGCTACATTAGGGCTGCCACAAAAGCCGGACATGACCCGAATCATATGCCCCTTCTCTTCGCCAAGATGACCGCAGCCATGAGGATGGGTAACACAAACGGTGCCAGGCACCTCTCTACTTATCATCTGGGCTGCGGTAGAAGCACAAATAACCGTAGGGAATACCAGCACATGATTGCGTACACCGATACCGCCGTTGGTTCTGCGGTATCCCCAAAACTTCATTGCCTATCTCCCCTCCCCCTCAGACCCTCAACATTGTGGACATGAGTATGCTCACCCTTTATGATCCTTTTTGTAGCTAAGCCTATTACCTCACCATATTTGATTATCGGCTCTCCCACAGCAACATCCTTCAGGGCAAACTTGTGCCCAAGGGGAATAGTCTGGGATAGGACAACATCAACGGTATGATCCTCCGTCTCAACCCGGACAGAGCTCCCCGGCTCAAGCTGGCGCAGTGCCGTGGCAACATTGTCCTTCTTGTCCACTATGATCGCAATCTGTGGCAGCAGTTGTCGCTCCTTGCTAACTGTAGCTCATGTTTCTGCAGCTTCAGTTTATGCTGGGACTATAATAACTGAGCCGTGAGGATTAGGCAACGGCCAGGATGGCCATGCTTCAGAGCGGTTTGCCTGTCGAGAGCGTTGTGATCACGGTCCCTAGATCCTCGGCTTCGCTCAGAGGGACAAGTAAGGATTGCCAAGCGCCCTCCCAGACTTGGGCTTGACCTCTCGTTTGCTGGAAGATTATGATAGAACCAGATCGGAGGGGCAGAAGAAGGTGGCCATAAGCAAGGATTACTATGAGGTGCTTGGCGTATCTCGCCATGCTAGCACGGAGGAGATTAAGAAAGCCTTCAGACGGCTAGCCTTCGAGTGTCATCCTGACCGTAATCGTCAAGAGGGGTCAGCAGAGAAGTTCAAAGAGGTAAACGAAGCCTATCAGGTGTTGAGCGACGCCGAGAAGCGGGCACGGTACGATCAGAGGGATCATTTGGGTTATGGACGGGGCTTCGAGGGTTTTGACGAGTTTGTGACCGGGATGGGAGACATCTTTGAAGCCTTTTTTGCTGGCACCACCACAGCAAGTGCGAGAGCACGCGTACCCCAGCAAGGAGCCGACCTAAGCTACAAGACCACCATCTCTTTCGAACAGGCAGCCTTTGGCTGTGAGAAAGGGATAGAGGTGGTGCGTGCTGAGAATTGCTCCCTCTGTTACGGTGTGGGCGCTGAGCCAGGGAGCCAGCCGATAGGATGTCCCAATTGCAACGGTGTAGGAGAGGTGCGCCGTGTACAACAAACTTTCTTCGGGCGTTTCGTTAATAGGGTTGTCTGTGAGCGCTGTCATGGGGAGGGCACTATTATTGACCAGCCTTGTAGCCAGTGTCGGGGTATCGGAAGGGAACGCAAACATTGTAGACTGACAGTGAAGATCCCTGCTGGTGTAGAGGACGGCTCTCAGATACGCCTGAAGGGAGAAGGAGAAGCGGGGATGTGGGGGGGACCCCCAGGGGATCTCTACCTTACCGTCTCGGCAAAGCAGCATGAAATCTTTGAGCGTGATGGTAACAACGTCTTGTATGAGCTGCCAGTGAACTTTGCTCAGGCAGCTTTGGGGGATGAGATAGATGTCCCCACCCTGGATGGTACCGTCACTCTCAAGATCAGTCCGGGAACGCAGACAGGTGAGGTCTTCCGGCTGAAACGAAGAGGCATACCCTATCTTCATCGTCAAGGCAGAGGTGATCAACTGGTCAAGGTGAGAGTAGTCACCCCAGAGAGGTTGAACCAGGAGCAGCGCAGGATATTCCTGGCACTATCCGCAAGCTTGAGCAAAGCGAAAGCGTCTGAACAAGGGGGCAGGGGGTTCTTTGGCCGGATAAGGAAGGGTTCACATGAGGGCTGAAAAGGCAGACTTTGGTACTGCCATTATTGGATTATATCTTCGGCCCCGGTCAGCCAGCTTGGTGGCCGCTGCCACCTGGTGCGGACGTAATCCAGCATAAAGCGAAGCAACTTGGTAATTTCCAGCGATTTGCCATTTACAGGATACTCTACCAACTCGGAGGCTGCTTCCCTTACATCACGTCCCTCGTAAATCACTCTGTAGACCTGTTCTATAATAGGTAAGCTCAAGCCTGCTTTCTGTCCCAGTTGCCGGGCGGCGAAAACAGTGGTAACTCCTTCAGCCACATGAGGCATTGAGTCTTGTATCTCTTTTAAGGTACGTCCCCTGGCAAGCTGTTCCCCCACATGGAAATTACGGCTTTGAGGGCTGAAGCAGGTAACCACCAAATCCCCCAGGCCGCTCAATCCGATAAACGTAAGAGGGTTAGCCCCGAATGTAGTCCCCAAAACGATTATTTCGCTCAGCCCCCGAATGATCAAAGCGGCTTTAGCGTTATTGCCGTTGCCCAAACCATCTATCATGCCAACACCCAAAGTGACAACATTTTTCAGTGCTCCACCCAGCTCTGTTCCTATCACATCGGTGCTGGTAAAGACATAGAAATTGTCTGAATTTATCAACTGCTGTGTCCTCTCTGCCACTGCTACATCGCGGGCAGCAACTACCGTGACTGAGAGTAGACCCTGGGCAGCCTCTTTTGCCATATTGGGCCCAGAGATGACACAGAGGTTAGGATGAAGGCGAGGATCGATCTCTTCAGCGATAACCTGAGACATACGTTTACCACTGCCTACCTCCAGTCCCTTGGTAGCGCTGGCAACAAGGATCGTATCGCTCAGGTAGTCCTTTACCTGTCTTACATTGCGGCGCATAGTATCGGACGGTACCGCAAAGATGATCAGGTCCGCCTTGTCCGTTGCCTCTTGTAAAGAAGGCGTGGCAGTAAGATGAGGAGGGAACTGGAATCCAGGTAGATACTTGGCATTCTCTCTTGCCTGGTTGAGCCTTCCTGCTGTTTCTTCGTCCCTCGCCCACAGCTTCACATCAGTCCCCTTGCGGGCCAAGATTATTGCCAAGGCTGTACCCCAGCTACCACTGCCAACAATAGCCGCTTTTGGCATTCTTACTCCTTCATGCTACGGGCAAATGAGGGCTCCCTACTGTCTGCCCCCTGGCCAATTTTGCGCTCTGTGCCAGTAACAAGTCGTTGTATATTATCACGATGCTGAAATAAAATCAACCCCCCACCCACACCAGTATAGATCAGGTATTGTGCCGGCTGCGTGTCCAAGAGAAATAGAAGCAGCATTATTGCCAAGGAGCTAAATACAAGCAATATCGCACCCAAGGACATATAACGGGTTAGAGCAGCAGTACCCAACCCCACTCCCAGACTGCACGCCAGTGCAACAGGCCAATACATGGCCGCCATACCTCCGACATAAGTGGCCACCCCCCGGCCCCCCCGGAACCTAACATACACCGGCCAGTTATGTCCTGCAATAGCTGCCAAAGCAGCAACAACTTGGGCAGCAGGACTGTCGAGCAAGAGCCAAGCAACCGCCACTGGCACAGCACCCTTCCCCACGTCAAGCAATAACGTAAAAACGCCCGCCTTGGCGCCAGCAATGCGCAATACGTTGGTAGCTCCCGTCTTGCCGCTACCGTATCCCCTAACGTCGACTCCCCTGACACGCCTGGTCACCAACATACCAAAGGGAATAGCGCCAAGGAGATAACCCAGAAGGATAACAGCAACATATTTGAGCGCTATCATGCTCTGTTCCTGCCAGCCCTAAGAGGTATGGTCGGTGGAGCCCACAAACTTGGGTCTCAAAAGCCCTCTACGTTTTCTTGTCACCCTTTTCACCTTTACTTCTAAATATGAGGCGGAGAGGGGTGCCTTGGAAGCCGAAGGATTCACGTAACTTATTCTCCAGGTAGCGACGATAGGAGAAATGGACTAATTTGGCATCGTTAACGGAGAAGACGAAAGTGGGCGGATTAACCTCTGTTTGCACAGCCTTGAGAATCTTCAGCTTCCTGTCACCTTTCTTCGGCGGAAGATGTGTTGCCACTGCTTCTCTGATCACCGCATTCAGCGAAGAGGTGGGAGGACGCTTAAGTCTCTCCTCGTATACTCTCTTTGCTGCGGGTATGACCTTTTCTACGCCGTGCCCCGTCTTGGCAGAGATAAACAGAACCTCTATGTAGGGCATAAACCTGGCCCTCTCCCTCACTACCTCTGTCCATAGGGTTTCGTCCTTCACCTCGACCAGGTCCCACTTGTTCACTGCTAATATGGCGCCCTTAAAAGACTGTTGAATATAGCCCAGGACATGGAGGTCTTGGGCGGTAATGCCCTCCACCGCGTCAATGAGCAATACGGCAACGTCAGCTCGCTCAATGGCGCGCTCGGTGCGCATCAGACTATGCCGTTCCACGCCAGGCTCAATCCGACCACGGCGCCTTATGCCCGCTGTATCAATAAGGACTATACTCTCGCCGTCATAGTGGAAAACGGTATCCACTGCATCACGTGTTGTTCCGGGAACATCATGAACCACCAGCCGTTCCTCTCCCAGGAGGGTGTTTACCAGCAGTGACTTTCCCACGTTGGGTCGCCCTACGATGGCGATTTTCACTGCCTCCGGCTCAGCAGGGGTGGGGGTAGTAACGGGTGGCAGATAGGTGGTGGCTTCCTCCAACAAGTCATCAATTCCTCTGCCGTGATAAGCGCTGACAGGTATAGGTTCGCCTATACCCAGCTCATAGAACTGGAGTATGTCGCTTTGCTGTCTGGAGTTATCTATCTTGTTTGCCGCCAGCACTATTGGTTTCTGTGAGCGACGCAGTATCCCAGCTATGTCCTCATCCACTGGTATTATCCCTTCTCGGGCATCCACTAAGAAAAGTATCACATCGGCCTCAGCAATAGCTATCTCCACCTGGTCTCTAACCTTCTGTCTTATGGTGGACTCTGGCCTTGGCTCCAATCCACCAGAATCTACCAGAGTAAATTCATATCCCTCCCAGGAGACATCAGCATGAATTCTGTCGCGAGTTGTTCCCGGCAGATCCTCAACAATAGCCCTTCTCTCACCGAGCAGTCGATTGAACAAGGTGGATTTGCCTACGTTGGGCCTACCTACAATGGCCACGATGGGTCTGCTCATGGTATTCCCTCATATCCGTTTGCCAGGCCTAGTCACCAAGCACTCTTAACAGAATCGCTTTCTGAATGTGAAGTCGGTTCTCTGCCTGATCGAAGACTACAGACTGAGGGTGATCCAGAAGCCCCTCAGCGATCTCTTCCCCATGATGGGCTGGTAGGGGATGCATGAACAGGGCATCTTTTTGGGCCAACGACAAGAGTTGGGCGTCCACCTGATACGAGGCAAAGGCAAGGCGGCGAGCTGCTGCCTCAGCGTCCTGCCCCATACTAGTCCATACGTCGGTATAGACCACATCAGCACCCTTTACCGCAAGGCGAGGATCTGAAGTGAGAGATATAGCGGCATTGGCTTTCCAGGCGAGCTCCTTGGCCTGTTCCACAATTGTTCCCTGAAGCATATAGGCTGGCGGGGAAGCGATAGAGAAATTCATGCCTACAAGGGAGCTGGCCAAAAGCAAACTTCTGGCCACATTGTTGCCATCGCCAACAAAGGCCAGATTGAGGCCCTGAAGTCTCCCCTTTTTCTCAAACACGGTAAGCAGGTCGCCGAGCGCCTGGCACGGGTGTTCGCGGTCGGAAAGAGCGTTGATCACCGGCACCTCAGCATGTTGAGCCAGCATTTCGAGAGTCTGGTGCGAGAAGGTCCGAGCCACAATACCGCTCACATAGCGGCTAAGTGTCCGCGCTGCATCCGGCACTCTTTCTCGCTCTCCCAAGCCTACCTCATCAGGAGAAAGATAAATAGTATGCCCCCCTAGCTGCCACATGGCTACATCAAAGCTCACCCGTGTGCGAAGGGAAGGCTTCTCAAAAAGGAGAGCGATAACCTTGTTCTTGAGACGTAGCTTTGCTGCCTCTTGCTTTAGGCTGCTTGCCTTTTCAATAAGGCCCCAGATATCATTGCCGCTGAGGTCGGCTACTGAGAGTAGAGTTCTTGGAGTTGCCAAGACTTGCCTTCTGTTGTTATTGCTGGCGCGATTACCATTTCAACTTGATGCATTTCGGCAATGGTGGCAGCGCCACAAACACCCATAGCAGTTCGCAGTGCGCCAACCAGGTTTTGAGTTCCGTCACTAACTGTTGAAGGGCCAAAGAGTATTTTCTCCAGGGGAGCACAAGTGTTAACCTTAATTCGTTTACCTCGAGGTAATGCCGGATGAGGGGTTGACATGCCCCAATGATAGCCGCCAGCCGGTGCTTCTTCGGCCTGGGCAAGAATAGCACCTAGCATCACAGCATCAGCGCCAGCGGCAAATGCCTTACACAGGTCGCTTCCGGAATGGATGCCGCCATCGGTAATTACAGCTACATATTGCCCTGTTTCCTGGAAATGCTGGTCTCTGGCAGCAGCACAATCAATGGTGGCGGTCACCTGGGGGACCCCTATTCCAAGAACCTGTCTGGTGGTGCAGGTTGCCCCCGGGCCGACGCCGACGAGAATGCCAGCAATACCGGTCCTCATTAGTTCTATAGCGGCAGTGTAGCTAACGCAGTTTCCCACCACAATAGGTATAGTGAGCGATTGGCCTAACTCTGAGAAGATCAGCCCCCTGGGACTCTTAGAAATGTGCCGAGCAGTAGTCACTGTGGATTGAATAACCAGCACATCCGCTCCTGCTTCGGCAATAAGGGGAGCGAAACTCTTAGTATTGGCTGGAGTAACCGAAACGGCGCAAACTCCGCCCTTTTGTTTAATCGACTGAATACGCTCACCAATAAGCTGCTCCTTTATCGGCTGGGAGTAAGCCTGCTGCAATAAGGAGGTAACGGCATGGGCAGGAGTCTGGATGATCTCAGTTATGATCTCCTGTGGATTATCATAACGAGTTTGTATGCCCTCAATGTTCAGCACTGCCAGCCCGCCGATCTTGCCGAACAGGACAGCAAAATTGGGGTCAACTACAGCATCCATGGCTGCGGCCAGGATAGGCACAGAGAAGGTTAGATTCCCCAATTTGAGATCGGTATTTGTCTGTTCAGGATTAATGCTGCTATCCCCAGGTACTATAGCTACCTCGTCAAAACCGTAGGAACGTCGCATCTCCCTAAATTTGTGAACGGGCATGCTGTCTCTCTCTAAGCCAGTGGACTAATTTGTCCCAAACTATATCAAAGGGGATTTGGAAAGTCAATAAACCTAAGCAGGCCAGAAAGCAGCTATTGAAATCCCCCGGGTATAGGGCAGGTCAGCAATACCAGCTTACCGGCCTTTTGAAAGATGGGCTCTTTCTACGAAAATGGGATTTTCCGATGAGAAACTAGTATACTAAGCGGCGGAGAATAAGGGGCTATGGCCATCCTGTATATTGTGGCTACTCCTATTGGGAACCTGGAGGACGTCACCCTTCGTGCTCTCCGTATCCTCAAGGAAGTAGGGCTTATAGCCGCCGAGGATACTCGTAAGACGAAGCGGCTACTGGCTGCTTATGGAATCAAGACCGCTATGACAAGCTACCACGAGCATAGCAGCAAGGCTAAACTGGGCTATCTTCTTGACTACTTGCAAGACAAAGATGTGGCCCTGGTATCTGAAGCGGGCATGCCAGGACTGAGTGATCCAGGATACGAGCTTATTGTAGCTGCCGCCCAACGCGGCATCCCGGTGGTGCCTATCCCCGGTCCTTCAGTGGTGGTTACCGCCTTGGTAGTGTCGGCACTACCCACCCACCAATTCACCTATCTTGGGTTCCTGCCTCGAAAGAAAGGGGACAGGCTTCGTTTGCTGAAGTCCGTTGCATCTGAACCACGAACCCTAGTAGCGCTTGAGGCACCTCACCGTCTCCTGTCCACGTTGAATGACTTGGCTGACGTTTTGGGAAACAGGAACATAGCTGTTGGTCGGGAGCTGACGAAGGTATACGAGGAGGTGTTTCGCGGCACAATAAGCCAGGCAATAGACCACTTCCAGCAACCAAGGGGAGAATTCACCCTGGTCATTGAAGGAGAGACAGGAGCAAAGAAGCCTGTCTCAACTTCGGAGGTGGAGCCAGAGCTTCGCCACCTGTATGATCAGGGTGTTACTGCCAAAGAGGCAATATCTCGACTGTCGCTCACGACAGGCTTATCAAAAAAGGAACTCTACCGGGCCTGGCTAAAAGTCAAGGGCTCTGAATGAGAATGAGCTCAATATGATGTGGATGCTATAGCCCACAGAATGGCAGAACCGAGGTCCCACACCTAGGTTTGGGACCGATTCTATTTGGCAATGAGTTATGCTAAAATGTCTCCAAACGCTGAGTTTTGATGGAGAGGATCTTTATTGGTGTAGCCTGGCCTTATGCTAACGGCTCTTTGCACCTGGGGCATATTGCCGGCGCGTATCTGCCGGCAGATATTTTTGCCCGCTATCACCGTGCCAAGGGCAATCAGGTGTTGATGGTTTCCGGCAGTGATCAGCACGGCACACCAATAACCATTCGCGCTGAGCAGGTAGGCAAGACTCCCGACGAGATAGTCAACAGATATCATCAGGAATTCCGCGATTCCTGGCAGAAGCTAGGCATAGAGTTTGACCTGTTCACCAGTACTGGCACGCCAAACCATGCCCAGGTAGTACAGGATTTCTTCCTCAGACTACTGGACAAGGGCTATATTTACCGCGATAGCATGCCTTTACCTTACTGTACCCGCTGCCAGCGCTACTTGCCTGACCGCTATGTAGAGGGCACCTGTCCCTACTGCCATTTCAAGGACGCTAGGGGGGACCAGTGTGATAAATGTGGTAAGCCTCTCGGCTATGCTGAGTTGGCTGATCCTCGTTGCCGGTTATGTGGTACCAGCCCCCAGACCAGAGATTCGGAGCACTTTTTCTTGCGTTTGAGCTCTTTCAGAGACGAACTCCTCAACTGGGTGAGGCAGCAAAACCACTGGAGACAAAACGTGCTCAATTTCACCCTGCGCTATCTTGAGGAAGGACTAAAAGATCGGGCTATTACCCGGGACATCGACTGGGGGGTGGCGGTACCGCAGCCTGGCTTTGAGAGCAAGCGAATCTATGTTTGGTTCGAGGCTGTGATTGGCTATCTCTCAGCCAGCAAAGAGTGGGCCAAGCTTAATGATGAAGATGAGAAATGGAGGGATTTTTGGCAGCAAGAGACCAGGAGTTATTACTTTATTGGCAAGGACAACATTCCCTTCCATACCATGATCTGGCCGGCAATGTTGATGGGATATGGAGGACTCAACCTCCCCTATGACGTTCCGGCAAACGAGTTCCTAACACTGGAGGGAAAGCAGCTTTCCACCAGTCGCAACTGGGCTGTCTGGCTGCCAGACTATTTAGAGCGCTATGATCCTGATCCACTGCGTTACCTGCTGGCAGCGAACATGCCGGAGACAGGCGATACCAATTTCTCCTGGCGAGAGTTTGTTCGACGCAATAATGATGAGCTGCTGGCTACGTATGGGAATCTTGTGCATCGCGTTCTCAGCTTGACCTATCGCCACTTCGACGGCTGCGTGCCTATCCCTGCCGAGCTTGATGAAGCGAGCCAGGCACTCTTGCATCGAGCAAAGTCTAGCCTAGATTCGGCAGACAATCTGCTTTACCACTGTCGTTTTAGAGAGGGGATGAGGGCAGCCATGTCTTTAGCCCAAGAGACGAATCGCTATCTGGAAGCGAAGTCGCCGTGGAGGACAATCAAGGAAGATAGGCAGAGTAGCGCCACTACCCTCTTCGTAGCCCTCTCGGTTATCTCCTGCCTCAAGACCATAATGTATCCCTTCCTACCTTTTAGCTCCCAGAAACTGCATCATCTCCTTGGTTTTGAGGGGCTGGTAAAGGAGGAGGGATGGGGTTTTCATGCCGTGTCTCCAGGGCAGAAGTTGGCCCGTCCTGAACCCCTGTTCACCAAGTTGGAGGAGCGAGTAGTATCGGAGGAAACCGTCCGACTGGGCCATGCCCCTAATTGATGGGGTGCTCCCGGAGGTTTATATGGGCGCCATGAATACTTGCGTACAGTAAAGGATGCAAGCAAATTCTAAACACTAATTTCTAAATCCTGAACAAATTCAAATGACCGAAGATGAAAATTCAAAACCCAAAAAGGAGAGTCCAAAGATAATTTTGAACTTTGCAGTTTGAATTTTGAATTCTTTGATTTCGTGCTTCGGATTTAGGATTCAGTGCTCGTTTGGATTATGCGCAACTGTTTAAGACAGTACGAATAGAGAGAGGAGAACGTTGACCGTCGCTTCAATCTACGAACCCATTCAAGTCCAGTTGTCCCAGGTGGAGGAGAAACTGGACCAGGTGATACGGACTGCTCCCCTTCAGATGAGAGAGCAATTAACCCAAGCTTTAAGGAGTGGGGGTAAGCGGATTCGCCCCGCGCTTACTTTGCTGGCAGGCAAATTCCACCATTACAATTTAGACGTGCTCATTCCCATGGCAGCTTCGATGGAGCTGCTGCACATCGCCACCTTGATTCACGATGACACTGTTGATGATTCCCACCTTCGCCACGGTAAAACGAGCATAAACCGGGCCTGGGGTAATTCTAGCGCCGTGCTTTTGGGGGACTACGTTTTTGCTGCTTCAGCCGACATGACGGCAGAGACCGGGAATATCCGAGTGATCAAAGTCGTTGCCCAGACCCTCATGACTATATGCAGCGGGGAAATTGGACAATCTCTTAAGCCTTTCAACGAAAGCAGAGAGTACTATTTCCAAATGATTGGCAACAAGACAGCTTCCCTCTTCGCCACCTGTACAGAATCAGGGGCAGTGCTAAGTGAAGCTCCCGAGGAGGTGGTGCAGTGCCTGAGAGACTACGGCTACAACCTGGGGATGGCTTTCCAGATTGTAGATGACATTCTCGATTTCACCAGTCGAGAAGAGATCATGGGCAAGCCTGTAGCCAGTGACCTATCCCGAGGCGTCTTCACGCTGCCGACGATACTTTTCCTGGAACGCTCCCAAATCAATCGGGTAAAGGAAATCCTTGAAGGAGACAAGGAGAAAGGTGCCGAGACACTTGTGGAGACGATCCGTAATTCCTCTGTAATCGAGGAGTGCTACCAGGTTGTGCAGAGCTTTTGCACTCGAGCCTGCTCCGCCTTAGAGCAACTCCCCCGCAATTCTGTCTATAATTCTCTGACCGGCCTGGCAGCTTATGTATCAGAACGCAAGAGCTGACCAAACCGGTACTAGTCGCCTTCTAAGATTTCCTTTTCCCACCTGGGTACCACTTGCTTGAAGCGGTCAACAGCGTACTGACAAGCCTCGAAAGCCTCCTGGCGATGCGGAGCAGCTACAGCAACAACCAGGGTGACCTCTCCCACTCTCAGTCTCCCCATTCGGTGACATATAGCTACATCCTCTAACTGCCACCTGGCCCGAATTTCATCGGCTATTCGCTGCAGTTCCCTTTGGGCCAGTTCCATTGAGGAGACATCGTTTTCCAAGAAGAGGGCCTTCTTACCGCCGGAAGATAAATCTCGAACCGACCCTACGAAGGTAACAACAGCGCCATAGGAGCGCTTGCGGACCTTGTTGATGGATAATTCAGGATGAATGGGACCTTGGGTTATCTCAATCAATTTTGTCTTGCTCAGACTCTGGCTTCTCTTCTGAAGACGAGGGAACCTTCTCCTGCTCTGACTCTGCCTTCTCTTCCGAAGATGAGGCAACTTTCTCTTGCTCTGATTGTGGCTTCTGTTCTGAAGGGGGCGGAACAGGGTCAGTAAACAGCCTCTCCAGCACCTCGCCTTCAAGGCCCTCCTGGGCAATTAACATCTGGGCAATCCATGCCAGTCTATCTTTTTCTTCAGTCAGGATCTGAATAGCCGTCTCGTGGGCACGCTCGATGATAGTTCGAACCTCTTTATCGATCTCAGTAGCTACCCCTTCACTGTAATTCCTTTGCTCTGAAATCTCCTTGCCCAAGAATACCAGCTCTTCTTTGCGCCCAAACGTGCGCGGCTCTAGATTATCGCTCATGCCGTACTCGGTTACCATGGCGCGAGCGATCCTGGTGACGTTCTCGATGTCATCGTGCGGCCCGGTGGTCCTCTCGTGGAACACTATATCCTCGGCCACATGACCACCGAGCAGTACAGACAGTTGCTCCATAAGCTGGGAGCGGGTCAATATATAGCGATCCTGTGGCAACAACATAGTGCGGCCTAGTGCCTTCCCACGGGAAATGATGGAGATCTTATGGACGGGATCAACGTTAGGGAGTCTCTTTGCCACCAGAGCATGTCCTGCCTCATGGTAGGCGATCATCTCCTTCTCTTTCTGACTTAATACGCGACTCTTCTTCTCTGGGCCAGCAACGACGCGGTCAACAGCTTCCTCGAGTTCAGTCAAACCGATGGTCTCCTTAGAGCGCCTGGCGGCTAGAATGGCCGCTTCATTTACCACATTAGCCAGGTCGGCACCACTGAACCCCGCTGTTTGCTTGGCAATGGTGTCCAAGTCGACTGAGTCTTCCAGTGGCTTGCCTTTGGCGTGGACCTCCAGTATTCCCCTCCTGCCATTAATGTCAGGACGGTCCAAGATTACCTGCCGGTCGAACCGGCCGGGACGGAGCAAAGCAGGGTCCAGTATATCGGGGCGATTTGTAGCCGCAAGGACAATAATGTTGGTAGAGCTATCAAAGCCGTCCATCTCCACCAGAATCTGGTTCAGGGTTTGCTCCCTTTCATCGTGTCCTCCCCCCAATCCGGCTCCCCGATGACGACCTACAGCATCGATTTCGTCCACAAAGATTATGCAGGGGGCATTCCTTTTGGCCTGGTCGAAAAGGTCTCTCGCTCTGGAAGCGCCAACACCGACAAACATCTCTACGAACTCGCTGCCGCTGATAGAGAAAAAGGGTACCTCAGCCTCTCCAGCAATAGCGCGGGCCAGCAAAGTCTTCCCCGTGCCTGGCGGACCTACCAGCAACACCCCCCGGGGAATACGCGCTCCCAGGGAGAGGAATTTATCAGGAGACTTGAGGAATTCCACTATCTCCTCAAGCTCTGTTTTTGCTTCCTCCACACCAGCTACATCTGCGAAGGTGACTGTAGGTCTGATTCCGGTGAACAAGCGGGCTCGACTGCGGCTAAAATTAAAGGCCTGGTTACTTGCCCCTCGAGCGCCGCGCAAAATGAACCAGAAAAGGCCGATAATAAGGGCAAAGGGCAAGAGAGTAAGAAACAACGTTCCCCAGTTGAAGCCGCCACTATACGTTGGGTCAAAACTAACCTCTTTTTCCTTAAGGAGCCCAACGAAATCACCCCCGTAATCAGCGAGCAGGGTGGACGTAAACTCGTCGCCCGCAGTGGTGGTAACCAAGAGATCTTGGTCATTTCTTATCTCAACATGTTCTACCTCACCCTTCTCAATCATGGTGATAATTTCAGAGAGGTCTTTCTTTGGCGTCCCTTCGCCCCTAGGCAAGAAGGCGACTACCAGCACTACTATTGCTGCTAGTATCAGCAGATAGAGAAGAGCGCGATGCCGTTTCGTTTTCATCCTCCACTCCAAAAATACTTACCATAAGTCATTATACCAGAGAACATGTCAAGAATGAAGCCGCGAGTCAAATCGGTGAATGGGACTTCCCAACAGGCAGGTGCTCTGCCACCAGCACCCTTCCTAATATAGATGTAGCTTTCACGCTGTGTTCAGGGATCTCAATGCCCATTTCCAGGTTCCAAGATATAATTGCATCTGCTAGCCTGGATAGTGTAGAATAGCTTGGCTAAGAGGGATTTTTCACTCATGAGCCTCGGCCTATGCACCATAAAGCTCCGCTTGCCTGAGAACCACTCTCTCAAGGACAAGAGGAAGGTGCTGAAGTCCATTACCACCAGGGTGAGGAATAGGTACAATGTGGCCATTGCTGAGATGGATGACCAGGATCTGTGGCAAGTAGCCACGTTGGGAATAGCTTGCCTCAGCAATGATGCTCAACAAGTGGACAAGGTATTGTCGAAGGTGGTTGACTTTATTGTCCAGAGCAGATTCGATGTAGAAATTCTGGACTACCACATTGAGATCACGCCGTTCGGCTGAGATAAACCGCTGAAAACTCTCTGGAAGTGGGAGCAAAGGTGGAGGGGGTGCTTGGTTTGTCACCTGGGTCAGGTCGGGCCTCCATAGGCGACTCGCCGTGGCGAGGACCTGACAGCCGCAAAAGGGTCTTTTGACCCCCTGCCCGGCAAATCGGAACTGGAATTGCGGCACTGACGGGCAGGGCTACTGGACAGTCTCACAAAGATGGAAGTTGCATCCTTTATTGACCACGTCAAGAGTTTGACCAGCTACAAGAGCCAGATTGTCCACAGTGAACGTCTGCTACCTCAACAGGCAAGGTATCAACAGCTGGATAAACCCCTACATCCGGCGTTGGACATGGCGCTGCACCAGGCAGGGCTGTTGCCGCTCTACACTCATCAGGCAGCGGCGGTAAACATGGCTGGTTCGGGAAAGAACGTTATGGTAGTCACCCCTGCTGCCAGTGGCAAGACCCTGTGCTACAACATACCAGTGCTACAGGCGATCTTGAGCGAAAAGAGGAGCCGGGCACTTTATCTTTATCCGGCCAAAGCTCTAGCCCAGGACCAACTGCGAAGCCTAACCGAGCTGATTTCGTTGCTGCCTTCTCCGGTACGGTTGGCCACTTTCGATGGTGATACCCCACCGGAGGAGCGTTCGCAAGTAAAGAGGTCAGCCCAGATCGTGCTTACTAATCCAGACATGCTCCACCTGGGTATCATCCCCAATCATCAATCATGGTCGAGGTTTTTTCGCCGACTAAAGTACGTGGTGATTGATGAAGCGCATATCTATCGCGGGGTATTTGGCTCACACGTGGGCAATGTATTGCGGAGGTTACGGCGTATTCTGACTTTCTATGAGGCGGCACCGCAGTTTATCTGCTGCTCAGCCACCATCGGCAATCCAGGAGAGCACGTAGAGAAACTGGTGGGTTTACCTTTTGAAATAGTTGACCAAGACGGCTCTCCTCACGGGAGAAAGGATTTCGTCTTGTGGAACCCGCCTATCCTTGATCAGGCCAAGACATCGCGTCGTAGCGCCAATAGTGAAGCTGCTTTCCTTCTGGCCGAGCTGGTGCGTCACGGCATTCGTACCCTAACCTTTGCCAGAACCCGCAAGCTGACTGAACTGATCTATAACTATGCTAAACAGCAATTAGTCGAACCGGGCCTGGCACAGCAGATTAGCCCTTACCGGGGAGGCTATCTCCCGGAAGATAGGCGCGAGATAGAGCAGAAGCTGTTTCAAGGTCAGCTTCTGGGAGTGGTGGCTACTACGGCACTGGAGCTCGGGATAGACATCGGTGATCTGGAGGCCACCGTACTGACTGGCTACCCGGGAAGTATTGCGGCTACCTGGCAGCAAGCAGGTCGCAGCGGCAGGAGAGCCGCAGGCTCTCTAAGCTTTCTCATCGGGTTGGATAACCCCCTCGACCAGTATTTTATGCGCCACCCTGAGGCCCTTTTTCACCGGAATGTCGAAAATGTCCTGACTGACCCAGAAAACCCCTATGTGTTAAGGTCGCATTCCCTATGCGCAGCGTGGGAACTTCCCTTAACTGTAGCTGACGAGGAATATTGGGGGGCAAGCTTCGCCAAGGTCAGAGAGGAGTTACAACAGGAGGGTATGCTTAAAGCTCGGGAGGGAAAATGGTATCCTACCCCCACTGTTGCCTACCCTGCTGAGCAAGTGAATATACGCTCCACTTCCGGTCTTTACTACACCATTCTAGATGTTTCGCAGGACAACAGACAGCTGGAGACAGTAGAGGCCAGCGTGGCTTTATCCCAGATTCACCCCGGCGCCGTTTATCTGCATCAAGGCAAGTCCTACTTTGTCACTCAGCTCGACTTGGTTGCCCGCACTGCCTATGTGATTCCCACTGATGTTCCTTACTACACTCAGTCCAAGGAACTCACTGACCTCCAGGTACTGAAGATAACCAAGGAGAAAGACACTCCACGAGCAAAGAGCTATCTCGGTGAGGTTGAGGTAACCAGCACTGTGGTTGGCTTTAGGAAGAAGATGCAGTTTACTGAGGAGGTTGTCGGTGATGAGCCCCTCGACCTGCCGCGTCAATGTTTTCAAACCGTTGCGCTGTGGTTCGATATACCTCCCCGAGCAGTAGATAGAATTGCTGAAGCACAACTTGACTTTGCCGGTGGCCTGCATGCGGCAGAGCACGCTTCTATTGCCATATTGCCCTTGTTTGCCCTGTGTGACCGCAACGATATGGGCGGAGTTTCCACGCTCTTCCATCCAGATACAGGCCAGGCGCAGATATTCATCTATGATGCCCATCCTGGCGGAACGGGAATCGTGGAAAAGGGTTTTGACTTGCTTCAGAGTTTATGGCTGGAGACACTAAAGGTGGTCGTGGAGTGCCCCTGTGAGGAGGGTTGTCCCAGTTGCATCCAGTCACCCAAGTGTGGGAACAATAACCAGCCCTTAGACAAAGAGGCTGCCCGGATAATACTGGCGGAACTGACTAGATAGCCTAACGGCTGGGATGCGAGATTTCAAAAGCTTGAACGTGTGGCAAAAAGCAGCTAGTATTGAAGCGAAGACTAGAATCAAACGGTGTCAAAGGTATCGGGAGGTGTGCTAAAGTTGCCAGAAAAAGGTTCTCCTTTGAACAAAGATATCGAACAGGTATTGAAGACCGAGGGAACGCCAGCACTCGTAGTGGATAGGAGGCTGATAAGGCAAAAATACCAGGAGTTCTGTAGTGAGTTCAGCAAAGCCAAGATTTACTATGCTCTGAAAGCTAATCCACACCCGGGTATCATAGAGTTGTGTCAGGAAGTTGGCTGTGACTTCGAGATTTCATCCCAAGGGGAACTTGAGCTCCTCATGCGACTGGGAGTTCCTGCCCAGAAGGTCATATCGAGTAACCCGGTTAAGGGTCCCGCTTTCATCAGGTCGGCATACGCCAGTGGGATAGACTTGTTCGTTTTTGATTCTTATGACGAGGTGGAGAAGCTCTCCAGGTTTGCATCCGGCAGCAAGGTCTGCGTACGCCTTTCTGTATCCAATGAAGGTAGCGAGTGGCCTTTGAGTAAGAAATTCGGTGTGCAAGTGGAACAGGCTGTTGAGCTACTGGTGCTAGCCCAAAAGCAAGGTCTAAAAGCCCGTGGTATCGCCTTTCACGTTGGCTCACAGTGCACCATGCCTACCACGTGGGCAAAGGCGATCGAGAAGACCAAGGCGGCGTGGGAACTGGCGGCAGAAAAAGGGATAGAGTTACATACACTCAACATCGGTGGTGGCTTCCCCATCAAGTACACCAGACCGGTGCCGTCCATTGCGGAAATCTCCCGGGTAATCGAAGAGTCAATAGCCAAAGCTTTTCCAGGCGGCATAGAGGTAATAGCGGTACCAGGAAGAGCGCTTGTCGGAGAGGCAGGCACGCTGGCAGCTACAGTTGTCGCCAAAGCTGCTCGAGATAGGGAGAGATGGCTCTATCTAGATATTGGCGTGTTCAACGGGTTGATGGAAACCGTTGGCGGTATCAAGTATCCCATGATGACCAAGAGGAGCACACAGACCAGCAAGTGGGTGTTGGCCGGGCCTTCCTGTGATGACTTTGATGTGATATCTACTGAAGCAGAGCTTCCGGAGTTGGAGACTGGAGATAGAGTCTATATCATGTCTGCCGGTGCCTATACCACTGCCTATGCTTCTGAATTCGATGGCTTCCCTATCCCGAAAACGCACTTCGTAGATTAGAGGTCGGCTATGTCACACTTAGTCTTCCGTGAAGAGGACCCCTTTGCACCTATCAGGTACAGCTACGACGTAGAAGAGGTGATTTGCAAACGCAGAACCAAGCACCAGGATTTGCTGATATTCAAGAATGCTTATTGGGGTAAGGTGCTGGTTCTCGATGGCGTTGTCCAGCTCACTGAACGGGACGAGCATTTTTACCACGAAATGCTGGCCCAAATTGCACTGCATGCCCACCCTTCCCCAACCGATGTTCTAATCATCGGTGGTGGCGATGGTGGCACCCTGCGGGAAGTACTCAAGCATGAGGTAGTGAAAAGAGTCCTGGTTGTCGAACTGGATACCGGCGTCATAGAAGCGTCCCAAGAGTTTCTCCCTAACCTGTCATCGGGTTTCGCTGATCCAAGAACACAGGTTCTGGAGTCGGATGGAGCAGACTTCCTCTCCCAAACAGAAGAGAGTTTTGATCTCATTATGGTTGACTCAACAGATCCTGTTGGTCCGGCAGAAGCTCTTTTCACCAGCCAGTGCTTCGCCGATGCCTTTTCAGCTCTAAGGACAGACGGCATGTTTGTAGCTCAAACCGAGTCGCTGCACTTTCACCGCGGTTTTATTCGCCAGGTGCAGCACAGACTAGCCCAGGTATTCAACCTGGTGGACCTATATACGGTTTCCTTAAGTACCTACGCCGGCAATTGGTGGACCTTCTCTGTTGCCTCGAAGGTACATGATCCAAGACAGGTGCTCAGGAAATGCCAGGTGTTCACCAGATATTATGCAGAGGATGTTCACCGCCACGCTTTCTTGCCAAAAAGCCTGTACGAAAAGCTAATGGCCGAAGATTAAATGCCAACCCGCTGGCCGATTTGCCTCCCGGCAATTGAACTCTCCTCAGCAGGGATGAATAACCAAATTGACATCCTATCTACCCTCATGTAGAGTGGACACACAGAGAAGATGAAAAGCTCGCTTCGTTTGGGCAAGATCCTGGGCATTACGATCCAACTGCATTTCTCCTGGTTCATAATCTTTGCTTTATTGACCTATAGCTTTGCCGACAGCTTCCTTGAAGACCACTCCCTGTGGGTAAGGGTAGCGGCCGGGTTGTTTACCAGCCTTCTCCTTTTTGGCTCTGTGCTGGCTCACGAGTTGGCCCATAGTCTTGTGGCCATCAGAAATGGCATCCAAGTAAAAAGCATTACCCTTTTCCTCCTCGGTGGGGTTGCCCAGATAACCCGCGAAGCAGCACGCCCCAAGACTGAGCTGCTGATAGCACTTGCCGGGCCGCTGTGCAGCTTACTGCTGGCAGGCATTTTCGGCCTAATATGGTTCCTCGTATGGGGTAGCAGCCAGCAAGAGATCACCTTCGATAGCACCCTTGATAACCCGGTTTTCTGGTTAGCCTGGATCAACCTGATACTGGCCTTATTCAACCTCATACCCGGCTTGCCTTTGGATGGAGGGCGTGTGCTCCGTGCCATTGTTTGGCAAAGCACGGGGAATTACAGGAGGGCCTCCCGTATAGCTTCGCTGGCGGGACGGGGGGTGGCCTACCTGTTCATTGGCGCCGGGATCACAATGGTGGTTGTTAATATGTTTGATGGAGATCAGAACCCCTTTGGCGGTATTTGGCTTGCCTTCATCGGCCTTTTCTTGCACTATACCGCAACTGCCAGTTATCGCCAGGTGGAGTTGCGCGAAGCCGTGCGAGGCTTAACGGCCCGGTCGGTGATGGACACTCACTACGTTGCCGTTCCTCCCAGCCTTAATCTCAGGGCTCTAGTGCAGAGCTACGTCGCTCTCACCGGCCGCCGAGACTTTGTAGTAGCTGAGGAGCGGAGGTTGCAAGGAATGTTAACCTTTGACAGCATCGAGTCAGTGCCTCAGTCTCGCTGGGATACTACTAGAGTGGGCGACGTGATGGTCCCGGCAGATAAGGTGATAAGCGCTGACCCCGAGGAGGAAGCCCTCAGTGTACTGGAACGGATGGATGAGCATAGCATAAACGAAATGCCGGTGGTAAAGGATAGAGTGGTCCTGGGCATAATTGTTCGGCAAAAGTTGCTCCAGTTCATGCGACTGCGCTCCGGGCTGCGGGGGTAGCTGTGGAAAAAAGAAGAGTCTCTTTTGTAGTTGAGGGAATCGACATTGCCGGGGAGCTATACCTTCCACAGGATAGCGGGCGGGCTTTGCCCTCTCTTTGTATTTGTCACGGTATTCCCTCCGGGAAGCCAGCAGACCCCAATGATGGGGGGTATCCTCTACTGGCTGAGAAGTTCTGCGCTGCTGGCTTTATCGCTCTGATTTTTGGCTTCAGGGGAACCGGGGTAAGCGGGGGTAACTTTGACATCATGGGTTGGGTGAGAGACCTTGAGGCGGCTATCGATTACTTATGTTCCCGCCCGGAAGTAGATAAGACTAACCTCTGCCTGATGGGTTTTAGTGGGGGAGCTGCTGTCTCGGCTTACGTGGCTGCCCGCGACCCCAGAGTGAGCAAGGTCATTCTTTGCGCCTGCCCGGCCGAGTTTCGCCTAGTCGCCGACAACCAGGGTTGGCAGCCTTCGGTCGATCACTTTCGCCGCATTGGCATAATCAGAGACAAGGATTTTCCCCCCTCCATGGAGGACTGGCTGGAGGGCTTCAGGCATGTTGCTCCCCTTCAATGGATAGACAAGATTGCTCCCAGACCCCTACTGCTGTTGCAGGGTACAGAAGATGATCTGGTGGAGGCAAGTCAGACCTGGCGCCTTTTTGACAAAGCAAAGGAACCTAAAGAAGTTGCTTTCATCGAGGGAGGGGAGCACAAGCTGCGACTGAGCGAAAAGGCTATGGATACTGCCTTGAAGTGGTTGAAGCAGCAGTCAAGTTAAATTGACCCAGGGATCGCACAGGGTATAGAATTCTCATGTAAGGTTGTTGCACGGATAAGGGAATATAAAAGGGTGAGCTTGCACGAGTCCTGCGGCATTTTTGGGATCTACGATCCACACGAGGACGTGGCGAGGCTCACCTTTTTTGCTCTGTTTGCCCTTCAGCATCGAGGGCAGGAGAGCAGTGGCATCGCTACCACTGATGGTGACAGTATTTGGGTACACGCGGGGATGGGGCTCGTATCTCATGTTTTTGATGAGGCCAGCTTAAGTCGACTAACGGGTAACATTGCAATTGGGCACAATCGCTATTCCACCATGGGGTCAAGCCGCCCGGCCAATACCCAACCTATACTGGTGGAAGGCGCTCCTGGGAAGATAGCCGTAGCCCACAATGGAAACATCATCAACGCTGAGGTTCTGCGCCAGGAGCTGACTGAAAAACGTTGTCGGTTTTCCACCACCGCCGATTCCGAAGTCATCGCCTACCTTCTCACTGCCTCACCGGGGCGAACCTGGGAGGAGAGGATCAGCCATGCCATGCACCGACTACAGGGGGCATATTCACTGGTGATCCTCACCCATGATTCCTTGATAGGTGTTCGTGATCCCCTAGGGGTGCGCCCCCTTTGCCTGGGTAGGCTCGACAGTGGTGGTTGGGTGCTGGCTTCGGAAAGTTGTGCTTTGGATCACATTGGTGCCAGGTTCGTTCGTGAGGTTGCCCCTGGAGAGATAGTGACGATTGATTCCAGTGGCAGCACTAGCTTCCAGGCGGTTGAGCCAGAGAGAAACGCCTTATGTGTTTTCGAGTATATCTACTTTGCCCGCCCCGACAGCACAATAGGCGGCCGGCCCCTCTACTGGGCACGGGAAGCCATGGGCAGAGGCCTAGCCCAGGAGTATCCCGTAGGTGCTGACGTGGTCATTGGTGTTCCCGACTCGGCAACCGTAGCCGCCATCAGCTACGCCCGGGAGTCAGGCACACCTTTCACGGAAGGCCTTCTGAAGAATCGTTATGTCGGGCGCACTTTCATCGAACCTGACCAAAGGATAAGAGAGCTGGGAGTCGCAATTAAATTCAACCCCTTGCGGGAGATATTAGAGGGAAAGCGCGTGGTGGTAGTCGATGATAGCATCGTGCGGGGCACCACTACTCCGCGCATAATCGCTTTACTTCGAAAGGCAGGAGCGAAGGAAGTTCACATGCGCGTCTGCGCTCCCCCTATCTGCTACCCATGCTTCTTCGGAGTGGACATGGCGACGCGGTGGGAGCTTCTCGCCGCTCGCAAGAGCGTCCCCGAGATCCAAGAATTCATCGGGGCGGATTCTTTGGGCTATCTCAGCTTGGAAGGTTTGATACAGGCAGTGGGATTGCCCGAGGGGAGCCTCTGCCTTGCCTGCCTTACCGGTGATTACCCCATCCCGGTGCAGTTGGAGATGGACAAGCTGGCACTGGAAGCGCTACCACCAGAAGAAGGCCTGGGTTCATAGCACCAGGAAGGGGTCACGCCAGCAAAGCTAGCCTATTCACGACTGTACTACTTGCGTATAATGAAGGGTACAGGCAAACTCTGAATAAATTCAAATGACCGAAGATGAAAATCCAAAACGCAAAAAGGAGTATTCAAAGATAACTTTGAACTTTGCAGTTTGAATTTTGGATTCTTTGATTTGGTGCTTCGGATTTGTTTAACCCTTGTTTGGATTATGCCCAACCACTTAGGATCCCAGACGCAAAAAATGGATAAGGCAGAACGGAAATATGCTGCTGCTGGGGTAGACATTGAGGCAGCGGATAGAGCCAAGGAGCTCATCAAAAAGCATGCCCGTGCCACCTTACGCCCTGAGGTGCTGACCGACATCGGCTTCTTTGGCGGATTGTTTGAACTTAAGGGTTACCGTGAACCAGTCCTCGTTTCCAGCACTGATGGGGTGGGGACAAAGCTGAAGATCGCCTCTGCCCTGGGGAAGCACAATACCATTGGCATTGATCTGGTGAACCACTGTGTCAATGATATTTTTACCTGCGGGGCTGCCCCCCTTTTCTTCCTCGATTATGTTGCTACGGGCAGGCTGGTGCCGGAAACGGTGGAGAGTATTGTGGAAGGGATAGCCGCTGCTTGCCAGGCAGTGAACTGTGCCCTTATCGGCGGTGAGACGGCCGAGATGCCGGGCATTTATGGAGAAGAGGACTACGAATTGGCGGGGTTTATTGTCGGGGTAGTGGAAAAGAGCGAACGGATTGATTACAGCCGGATCAAAGCTGGAGATGTTATGCTGGGGTTGCCCTCCAGCGGGCTCCATACCAACGGCTATTCCCTGGTGCGAAAGGTTTTCGGAGTTGCGCCTTCAGACCTGAACGCTTTCTATCCGGAACTGGGAAGAACGCTGGGGGAGGAGTTGCTCGAACCTCATCGCTGCTACTACCCCCAGCTCAAGTCGGCGCCAAGATTGGTTAAGGGTATGGCCCACATCACGGGAGGGGGACTGGTGGGCAATGTACCTCGCGTGTTACCGCCAGGTCTAGCTGCTCGTTTCGATAAGGGCTCGTGGACTGTTCCTCCCATCTTCTCTCTGATCCAACAGCGGGGTGATGTTGCCATTTCAGAAATGTACCAGGTATTTAACATGGGGGTAGGAATGGTCATCTTCTGCTCCCCCCAGAGCGTCGGTGAACTTGGCCAGTTGGTGCCCGAGGCAAAGGCTATAGGTGAAGTAATAGAGCAGAAGGGCGAGGAGAAGATAATCATAGCCTAGTTTGAAAGGAGTAACAGGATGCGAGCCATTCTGAGCGTTTCCGATAAGAAAGGATTGGTGGATTTTGCTCGGGGATTAGCGGAATTGGGGGTGGAGGTTTTCAGCACCGGCGGTACCAAAAGTACGTTAGTAGGGGCAGGAGTAGCAGTTAGCAGCATCTCTGACATAACCGGCTTTCCCGAAATCCTCGATGGCCGGGTAAAGACGTTGCATCCAGCAGTCCACGGCGGAATCCTGGCCAGGCGGAATATAGCCGACCACATGTCTCAACTTGCTGATAAAGGTATGCATCCCATCGATCTGGTAGCGGTCAACCTCTATCCTTTCATGCAAACCATAGCCAAGGAAGGCGTTACCCTCGAGGAAGCCCTGGAGAACATTGACATTGGTGGCCCTACCATGATTCGAGCTGCTGCCAAGAACTTTCCTGACGTCATCGTTGTGGTTGACCCGGCCGATTATGACCTTGTCCTGGATCAACTGCGCCAGGGCGGTCTTGGAATAGAGGCGCGGCGAAAACTGGCCCAAAAGGCTTTCCAGCACGTGGCCTACTATGACACTGCTATTGCTCAATATCTGAGGGGTGAGGAGGAAAGCTTTCCTGAGGAGATGACCATCGCCTTGAGGAAGCGGTCTGACCTAAGCTACGGGGAAAATCCGCACCAGCAAGCTGCTTTCTATGCTGAAGAAAGGCCGCGCAGTCCGGGTGCCAGCATAGTTTCATCCACCCAGCTAGGAGGCAAAGCCCTTTCCTATAACAATATCCTGGACCTGGATGGGGCGCTGAGGGCAGTCATCGATTTCCCCGGTCCCACAATTGCAATTATTAAACACAATAACGCCTGCGGGTTGGCCAGCCACGAGGAGCTGGCTGAAGCCTATCGACGAGCACTCACCGGAGACCCCGTATCTGCCTTCGGAGGAATAGTGTCCTCCAATAGAATCATCGATCTGGCCACCGCACAGGAAATTGACAAGACCCACTTTGATGCTATTATTGCCCCCCGCTATGAGGAAGAGGCTCTGGCTCTGCTGAAGCGCAAGAAGGACTTCAGGATTATTTCTCTGGATACCGATAGTCTGGCACCGATAGGAGAGCCGCCTTCCCTCGATATCCGCCGCTCCGGGGGTGGCATTCTGGTACAAAGCCCTGACGTCATCCTGGATAAAGAGTGGAGCCCGCGGACGGTGACCAAACGGGAGCCGACACCCGATGAAATGCAGGAACTGTTCTTCGCCTGGCGGGTAGTGAGGAACATTAAGTCTAACGCCATTGTCATTACCAAGGACAAGACTCTGCTGGGGATGGGGGCGGGGCAACCCAATCGAGTGGTCAGCGTGGAGCTGGCGCTGAAGAGGGCGGGGGAGAATGCCCGGGGTGGCGTCGTTGGCTCTGACGCCTTCTTCCCCTTTGCCGATGGTGTGGAACTGGCAGCCAGTGGCGGGGTTACCGCCATAATTCAGCCCGGTGGCTCATTGAGAGACGAAGAGGCGATTGAGGCAGCCGACAAGCATAATATGGCCATGGTCTTCACCGGTGTAAGGCACTTCAGGCACTAGCGCTTTGTTGCATAAGTTGGCGTAACCATTCATGTCATTCCCGCTTGCGCGGGAATGACAACCTGGCGAACACTGGGCCCTTTGTCGATTTGGCAGAGCGCTTCGAACCAGGCTCGCCAGGCATGAAGGATATGACGCTTATTTGTGGGTGTCAGTCGCCTGAGGCGACTGACCCGGTTTTCCCAACAGCCAGGACTGCCAGAGAAACCGCCCATGCTCATTTGCCTCTTTTGTCCGTCCTAGCGCCCGATGAGAGACACACCCAGTCGGCCTCCGACGGGCCCCGTCAGGTCAGGTCTCCATAGGCGACTCGCCGTGGCGAGGACCTGACAGGCACCTAAAGACATCTCCCTATGCCTGGGGGGATTTCAATCGTTGATCTTGGGCTGAACCTGTGAATGGACATTCCAAGCGAGTTTGGGTAATCTATTACCATGGTTGTGGAACATTGTCTATGATCCCCTTACACTTCAGGTTCAAGAGAGGATAGAATGTTTGTGATCACCAAGGAGAAGATCGAGGCGCTGAAAGAGAGGCTGGGTGACCCTGGTGAAGCCAGCCAGTGCCTGGAAGACATAAGGAAAATGCTGGAAATCAAACAGGCGCTGCTCTGGCGGGCGGACGTGGGCACGTGCTGTGCCGGCCCTGGTTTGCCGGCTCGCCTGTTTGGGGAGGTTCAGCTCCTGGAGTCAACATTGCAGGCTCTGGAGGCAGGGGATAACACCAGGGCAGCTCTGCTGTTCGAAGACTTCGCCTCCCAGGCAAAGGATACCTAAACCCATTCTGAAGAGGTGGCTGAAATGCCCAACGCGATTATAGTGGCAGATATGGTGAGGGGCTTCCTCGAGGAGGGCAATCCTCTCTACTGTGGTGAAGCCGCCCGCCGCATCATCCCCGGTATCCAGCGGATGCTGGAACAGGAAATAGCCCGGGGTTCAAAGGTCTTCTACCTCAATGACCATCACGAGCCAGATGACCAGGAGTTCAAAATGTTTCCTCCCCACTGTGTAGCCGGCACGTCAGAAACAGAGCTCGTCCCTGAGGTTGCCCAGTACCCAGGGGAGATAATACCCAAGACCCGCTACAGTGCTTTCTTTGACACCCCTCTGGAAGAGAAGCTGCAACTCCTTCGTCCTGAGAAACTGATTGTGTGTGGCGTGTGCACCGACATCTGCGTGTTGCATACTGTGTCTGACGCCCGTAATCGAGACTATGAAGTAGAAGTGCCTGTCGATTGCGTTGCCTCTTTCGACCTGTCTGCCCATAACTCTGCCCTGAAGCACATGGAGAACGTCCTGGGAGCAAGGTTGACCAGAGTCTCAGAGCCAGAGATACCTACCCCCAAATTTGAGACACCTGCTTCCGTCTTATCTGGAGAGACCGCTGATATATACTTTGTCAGAGCGGTAGATATCCTGAAGCGTGAAGGCATCAATCCAGTGGCCACCATGGAGGTCTTTCCCAGCAGGCCCGGAATCCTCTGTGGCATGCAGGAGGTTCTTGCTCTGCTGGATAGGGTGTTGCCGAAGGATAACAGGGAGGTTTGGGCCCTTTCTGAAGGGGATTCCATTGAGAGAAAGGAGGTAGTCTTGAGGATAACCGCTCCCTACCAGAGCTACGGGGCGTACGAGACTGCCTATCTGGGTATGCTGGCACAGTGTACTGGTTGGGCAACAGCAACACGGCAATGTGTTGAAGCAGCCCAAGGGATCCCAATCATCAGCTTTGGCGTTCGCCATATACACCCTGTAATGGCTGGGGTGCTGGACTATGCCACTATCGTAGGTGGCTGTGCCGGCTGTTCCAGCATTGCCGGAGCCAAGCTCGCTGGCATTGCTCCTACCGGTACCATACCCCACGCGTTGATTATAGTTATGGGCGATACGGCGGCTGCCACTCTCGCCTTTGACAGACACATGCCTGCGGAAGTAACTCGTGTTGCCCTGGTAGATACCTTTAAGGACGAACCGGAAGAGAGCGTCATCGTAGCCAAGGCAATGCAGGGTCGGCTTCAGGCGGTAAGGTTGGATACCCCGTCTGAGCGGGGGGGAGTTACGGCTGACCTGGTCAAGGAGACCAGGGCCAGACTTGACCTGGCTGGTTTTCAAGAGGTAAAAATATTTGTCAGCGGTGGAATTGACCCCGAGCGCATAAGGTACTTTATCGAGAACCGAGCCCCTGTTGATGCCTTCGGGGTGGGAAGCTACATCAGCGGAGTCAAACCCATTGACTTCACTGCTGATCTCCATGAGGTAGAGGGCAGGCCTGTTGCCAAGCGGGGCAGAATCCCCGGAATCACGCCCAACCCTCGCCTGAAGCAAGTCATGTGACGAGGTATCATAATGTGGCGTCAAAGGCGAGGCTTCTGCAATAGCTGTTCCTTCGGACCCCCTCTACATTTGACTTCATTCTCTCCAATGGTTCTCCGGAGGAGAGCTACATAATATGAAAGCTGAGAGAGCAAAAAGAAGACCTGGAACCGGGATTGAGGCAAGCGCCAAGGGAGCCCAGGGAGCTGGACCGGGGGTAAAGGCGCCTCCAGAGGCAGTGGAATTAGCCAAGAAAATTGCAGAGGCAGCCGCAGACAAGCAGGCCTCCGATGTGGTGCTGCTGGATACCAGGGGTATCTGCTCCTTTGCTGACTACTTCGTTATTTGCAGCGGCGAGAGTGATCGCCAGATGGAGGCCATTCGCCAGGCTATTGCTGAGGTGCTGAAAAAAGAGGCCGTTGTCCCCCATCATCTTGAGGGGGATGCCCGCTCAGGATGGATGCTGCTCGACTTGGGGGCTATTGTCATCCATATGTTCGCTCCCTTCGAGAGAGAATACTACCAGCTGGAAAAGCTGTGGAATAAGGCCCCCATTGTGGTCAAAATTATGTAAACCTTCCAGGTGAAATGGCTGAAGAATTACTCCAGGCAATGCTTCGTGAGGAACTCCCCGGGTCTCGGGTGCGCTGCCATGTTTGCCAATGGCGGTGTGTTATTGGGCCTGACAAACTCGGGCTGTGTAAGATGCGTCAAAACAGGGACGGGAAACTTTACGTCCTGAACTATGCCCAGGTATCCTCAGCAGGTGCCGATCCCATCGAGAAAAAGCCCCTGTTTCACTTCTACCCTGGGAGTCGGGTTTTCTCCCTGGGCGGTTGGGGGTGTAATTTCCACTGCCAGCACTGCCAAAACTGGCAGATTTCCTGTACTGGGCTGCCTTCTGGTTCGGGCACTCAACAGATCCCTCCCCGGACTGCCATCGAGTTGACCAGGGGCTACAATTGTGGTGGCATCGCCTGGACTTATAATGAGCCGGCTATCTGGTTTGAGTATACCCTGGATTCAGCTAAGCTGGCTAAGGAAAACAACCTGTATACTGTTTATGTAACCAACGGCTATCTTACCCCGGAGGCGCTGGACATCATCGGCCCTTTCCTTGATGCCTGGAGGGTGGATATCAAAGGCTTCTCCGACGACTTCTATCGTCGCTTAGCCAAGGTATCCCGATGGCGGGGTATCCTCGAGGTTGCCAAGCGGGCCAAAGAGAAGTGGGATATGCACGTGGAGGTGGTTACCAATATCATCCCTACGATGAATGACGATGAACAGCAGTTGAGGGGAATAGCCACCTGGATCAGGGATGAGCTGGGGAACTTGACGCCGTGGCACGTCACCCGCTTTTATCCCCAATACCGGATGGACCATTTGCCACCCACTCCTGTAGCCAGCCTGGAACGGGCCCTGGCTATTGGACAGGAGGAAGGGTTACGTTTCGTCTATGCAGGCAATGTCCCCGGCCACAGAGGGGAGAACACCCTCTGCTACTCCTGTGGCAAGCTAGTCATAAAGCGGCTGGGCTATGAGACCGAGTTGTTAGGTCTGGATGGTTCCAGATGCAGGTTTTGCGGTGCTGAGCTCAATGTAAGGAGCAATACAGTTCAAGGGAGGGCATAAATGGGACCCGCTGATGACGGAGAGAAAGAGAAAATGCATCCCTTGGTTCGTCTGGCCAGGGAGACGGTGGAAAGCTATGTCAGGCAAAGGAAGACCCCCGAACCCAAAGAACTCACTCCGGAGATGAAGGAGCGGGCCGGTGTTTTTGTGTCTATTAAGAAGTTGGGGATGCTCAGGGGCTGCATTGGTACCTTTGAGCCCACCAGGCCAAATGTGGCTGACGAGACTATTTCCAATGCTATAAGCTCAGCCACTAGCGACCCTCGCTTTCCCCCGGTGGATGCCACTGAGCTTGACCAGCTCAGCTACAGCGTGGACGTTCTCACCAAGCCCGAACCGGTAGAAGATGTGAGCCAGCTCGACCCTAGCAGGTATGGGGTTATTGTAGAGAGTGGAGGGCGAAGAGGACTTCTCCTGCCTGACCTGGAAGGGGTAAACACGGTGGAGGAGCAAATCGCCATTTGTCGTCAGAAGGCAGGCATTCTACCGCATGAGCCTATCAAACTGCACCGCTTCGAGGCCAGGAGATATTCCTCATCGGAAAAGTAAAGGCACCCTTGAGGCATGAAGGAAGGGATTCCTTCATGCCTTGTGCAGAGGAGGGCAGGTCAGGTCGGGGACCTGACACCCGCCCATAGGTATTCCCAAGGATAGGGCATGGTAAATAGGAGGCCATCCTAAGGGCAGGAAGAGGTGTCCGGTTCCGTCTTGCGCCAGGTCCAGAGCGTATTCATAGAGAACCTCCAGGCAAGGGCAAGGGCAATGCCAGCTAGGTTGGAAATGAGATGGTGGATCCCAGCAAATTCGGTCAAAGCCGCCAGTACCCCCATGTTAATAAGAAGGCCACTTATGCTCACCAGGTGAAACTTCCAAATCCGGGTCAACATTGACCCTCCCCTTCTATCCCTGAATGTCCACAGTTCGTGCCAGGTGAAGTTGTTCACTATCGAGGCTTCGATGGCAATGGCAGAAGAGGGGTAAAGCAAGATGCCAGCAACATCATGCAGTAACCAAAGCAGGCCTTCGTTTATAATGACGCCACTCGCCCCCACAATACAGAACTTTATGAGCCTCCTTGTCTCTCTTCCCCGCATTACCAGGGACGGAAAACGCTTCAAGTACCCTACCTGATCCTCAAACTTGACACTCGTTTCGCCCCAGGCTCCCTCTTCCCCGGTATAAGGCACCTCGCATATCACATTAGCCCTTCCCCTTGTCAGGACCTCCGGAAGGATCTTGTGGCTGGTAGAATTAAGCTCAATACCATCTATTACTTCTCGCCTGATCATAAACAGGCCTGATGTGGGATCTTTTACCTTCCTGATAGAGGGCAGGAGCAAAAGGGCTAGCATTCTAATGCCCCTGGATATGACCCTCCGCTTCCTGCTCCAATCTTCAATGCCGCCACCCGGGATATACCGGCTGGCAATAGCTATGTCAGCTCCATCTTCCAGGGCTTTTAGAAGCTGGGGGATTTTATCTGCTGAATGCTGCAGGTCCGCCTCTATGACGCCAATAACTTCTCCCCTGGCCTGATTTAGCCCGGCTACCAAGGCCGAGCCCCCTTTGCCATCGCAGCAGACTACTTTGATGGGGTACTTGTGGGAAAGGCTTTCGGCGATCTTCGCTGCCCCGTCAGTACCATCTTCAGCCACCAGGATTAGCTCGTAGTCATAGCCTTCCAAAGCTCTATCGAGCTGCTCTGCCAGGCTGGAGATGTCTTCGCTTCGGTTATGAGCAGTAGCCACCAGGGAAATCATAGGTGAAGACAAATTTCCTGTCCCCTTCAACGCCTAAGAATAGTCTTGGACAATGAACAATGTCAACAGAAGGAGTGTGTCCTTAATCCGTGGATTAGGTCGGGGGTGGGCCGAAGAAGTGGCAGGGGATGTGGGCTCTGGGGGAGGCATTCTCGTGGGTGTCAGGTCCCTGAGGTGGCCTGGACACAATATACACCAACTGATCCCCTTTGCCATAGCCATCTAGATGTCCAAGAGGTTGCTCTCACCGGCTGACGCGGGTTGAGCCAAGCAAACTCATCGGGTCTGCCTTATGTTGTTGAGAGATGGTGGGCTAGGGGAACAACCCAGTGCCGGGGGCAATCGCTCTCTTGAACAAATTGACTCGGCACCCCAGAGGCAATTATAATCCTAAAGAGTCTTATAGTTAACGCTAAATCGAAGGGGGTACAGCTTTGCCGCTAGAAACGATAGAGGTGCCTTTAGCCGGAAAGATAATAGACGTAAAGGTCAGTGTCGGAGATCGCGTTCAGGAAGGGGATGTCATCTGTATACTGGAATCAATGAAGATGGAGAACCCCATATTGTCTCCAGTATCGGGTGTAGTTAAGGAAATTCAAGTTTCTCCGGATCAAGTGGTCAAGGCGGGGGGAGTAATAGCTGTTATCGAGTATTGAAGATCATCTGCTTTACCTGTTCTATGCTAAGTACCCTGCGATACATAAACCAGCAGGAAGCAGGGTACTTATTTTATCGCCTTGCCGAGTGAAGACAGGGGGATTCCGCATTTGTTGTTGCTGCTATGATCGAGATGATATAATTCCCCCGTTGAACTCTGGCCGGGCCGAGTTGGCTCTATGGTAACCGAAGATAGATGATAGTTGCAGTTGTCGGAGGTGGTCGGTGCTCTGCCGAGGAGGCAAAGCTTGCCGAGGCAGTGGGGCAGGGATTGGCCAGGCGCGGAGTCATCCTGGTATGTGGTGGTCTGGGTGGGGTTATGGAGGCAGCCTGCAAAGGGGCTAAATCAGCAGGAGGGACGACCATAGGCATTTTGCCTGGCGACAGCCGTCACGCGGCTAATCCCCACGTAGATATACCTATAGTCACCAGCTTGGGTTATGCGCGCAACGTCATCGTGGTTAAGTCGGCCCAGGCAGTGATTGCCGTTGGTGGCAGCTATGGCACCCTGTCTGAGATTGCGTACGCCCTTCAGAACGATATTCCGGTGATAGGGTTGAACACCTGGTCTTTATCTCAAAATGAGCAACCGGATAGCTCCATAATCCCGGTGCGACACGCCGAGGAAGCCGTCGATAAGGCTATTGCTGCAGCCAAATCAAGACAAGAAAAGGCCTAAAACTGTGGACTCAAAATCGGCAACCATCGAGAATATTAAGGGGCGAGAAATCCTTGATTCCAGAGGGAATCCCACCGTGGAGGTTGAGGTAGTCTTGTCTGATGGCACTGTAGGACTAGCCTCCGTACCCTCTGGGGCAAGTACGGGCAGCCACGAAGCGGTGGAGCTTCGTGACGGAGACAAAAGGAGATTCAATGGCCTGGGTGTGCTTCAAGCAGTAGGAAATGTACGTGAGCATATCGGCCCGGCCATAATTGGAATGTCTGCCCTGGAGCAGGGTGCTATAGACGAGAGAATGATACAGCTCGATGGTACTCCTAATAAGTCTAGATTAGGAGCCAATGCCATTCTAGGGACATCACTAGCTGCTGCTCATGCTGCGGCCAATTTCTCGGGTGTTCCTCTGTACTGCTATCTGGGTGGCGTCGGGGCCTGCACCTTGCCGGTGCCGATGATGAATATCCTTAACGGCGGGAAGCATGCCCTGGATTCTACTGATCTCCAGGAGTTTATGGTGGTCCCCTCTGGTGCAGAGAGTTTTGCACATGCCTACCGGGCGGGTAGCGAGATTTACCATGCGCTGCGGTCGGTGCTGCGAGAAAAGGGATTGAACACCAATGTGGGAGACGAGGGGGGATTTGCCCCTTCCTTGAAGTCGAATGAGGAGGCAGTGGAGCTGATTTTGGCTGCCATAGAAAAGGCTGACTATGCACCTGGGAGGGATTGTTTCATAGCCCTCGATCCTGCGGCGAGCACATTCTACCAAGATGGTAAATACGTTCTGGCTAGAGAGGGAGCCGCCCTCAGTAGCCAGGAGATGGTCGATTATTATGCCGAATGGGTGTCAAATTATCCCATTATAAGCATTGAGGATGGCATGGAAGAAGATGATTGGGAGGGTTGGCAAATCCTGCGAGAGAGGCTGGGCGAGGGAGTTCAGCTTGTGGGGGATGACCTCTATGCTACCAACATTCAACGCCTGGAGCGTGGTATTGCTGCCGGAACTTCCAATTCCATTCTCATTAAGCCCAACCAGGCAGGCACGTTGACAGAGACCATCGAGGTTGTCAACAGGGCGCTAAAGGCAGGTTGGACAGCGGTGGTCAGCCATCGCTCCGGTGAGACTGAAGACACCACTATCGCTGATCTTGCTGTGGCCATGAATACCGGGCAAATCAAGACGGGGGCTCCATGCCGCTCAGAGCGGAATTGCAAGTACAACCGCCTTCTGAGGATAGAGGAGGAATTGGGGTCAAGGGCTCACTATGCCGGAGAAAAAGCGTTCTATAGTCGGGGAAATCTGTAATGGAGATTGTGCCCGGTATACATCAACTGAAGTTACCTGTCCCTGTCCCCAGCGCTCAACTAGCAGACGTCAATGCCTACCTCATAGAGGGGGAAAAAGGCTGGCTTTTGGTTGACACCGGCTGGAACACCAGGCAGACCTTTGCTGCCCTGGAGAAGCAGTTGGCAGAAATCGGCGTCGGTTTTGAGGATATCAGCCACATAATAATCACCCATTTCCATCCTGACCATTATGGCCTGGCAGGCAAGCTGAAAGAACTGTCTGGGGCAAAGATCGCTCTTCACCAGGTAGAGCGAGACTTCATCCGTTCCAGATACATAAGCATGGATAGCCTATTGGCTGAAACAGCCGATTTGCTTCGTTTTCACGGAGTTCCTGATGAGGAACTGCCCCATCTTCAGAAAGCTTCCCTGGAGGTAGTCAAATATGTCTCGCCTATCTCACCTGAGATAACCCTCCACGGAGGCGAGAGGATTCCCCATGGCGCTTTCAATTTTGAAGTTGTCTGGACACCGGGACATTCCCCAGGGCATGTTTGCCTTTACGAGCCAAAGCAGAAGGTCTTGCTCTCTGGAGACCACTTACTGCCTACGATATTCCCCAATGTCGGTTTGCATCCGCAGTCAGGGGAGAACCCTCTCGGCGATTATCTTCATTCTCTACAGGTTGTGGAACAACTAGAGGTTGACCTTGTGCTGCCAGCACATGAGCACGTGTTTACCGGCCTGAAGCAAAGGATCAAGGAATTGTACCGCCACCATGAGGATAGGAAAGCAGCCATTATCAATGTTCTGAGAGAAGGGGCCAGGACAGCCTACGAGGTATCTTTCAAAATCCCCTGGATAATAAATGGTGTCACTATGTCTTTTGAAGAGCTGCCTGCTCTCGACAAGCGACTGGCCGTAATGTCAGCCCTGGCCCACCTGAAACCACTATGTGATGAAGGCGAGGCGGAGAGATCTAGCCGGGACGGCACCGTAGTCTACAGTGTACCGGGGAGTCGATGAAACCCATTGGCATCAGCGATACGTTTCCTATAGGGATGCTGCTAGCAGCAGGATGCAGTCCTGTTTACCCGAGCAGAGTCCCCGCCAACAGTCTTGATGCTTCTCAGCATGCGGATGGGGCGATTTATTACGTTCAGGCCTTTTGTCATCCGGGCATTGGTGATATGATACTGCGGGAGGCCATCCGTTTCCCAATCGTGTCCTTAGCAGGGAAGGCTGACTCGGTGTTAACCCCGCAGGTGGGGACAAGAAATGTGGGAGCCCCCTTCTGGGGGCGATTGGCATGTTCGATATGTTAAGATGCAGTCGGGGACGGCTAAATAAGGCAGGTGATTGTATGAAAGGCAACTCTTATGGGCTCTGTGCGTAAGTGGCGGCAGAAGAAGATGGCTAAACACAAGCACAAGAAGCTGCTTAAGAAGACCCGTTGGCAAAGGCTACACAAGTAAACTTCTGCTAACGAAAGCGACGCATACGCTCAGGGCTGCGATGGGGAGCCCAAAGTGCGGTGTCACTGTCATATTCAGTGAACAGAAAGGGAGGGATGCAAATGGCTACTAAAATCGGCATCAATGGCTTTGGACGGATCGGCAGGCTTGCCCTGAGGGCAATCACCCAGAACTATCCTCGAAAGATGGCGGTGGCAGTTGTCAATGACCTCACCGATACCAAGACTAATGCCCACCTCCTCAAATACGATAGCACCTACGGCGCCTATCCAGGCAAGGTAGAAGCGAGAGAGGACTCACTCATTGTTGACGGGAAGGCGGTAAAGGTCCTGGCAGAGCGCGACCCTGGCAAAATTGCCTGGAGCGACTATGGGGTGGAGATTGTGATCGAGTCTACCGGGCTATTCACTGAAGGTGCTAAAGCAGCAGCCCATCTTCAAGGTGGCGCCAAGAAGGTAATCATCTCCGCACCCGCCAAGGGCGAGGATATTACCATCGTCCTGGGTGTCAACGAAGAAAAATATGATCCTGCCAAGCACCGCGTCCTTTCCAACGCCTCCTGTACCACCAATTGTATTGCTCCAGTGGTCAAGGTGCTGCACCAGAAGTTCGGGTTGAGTAAAGGGCTGATGTCCACCATCCATGCCTATACCAATGACCAGAGAACACTTGACATGTTTCATAGCGACCTGCGCCGGGCGCGAGCAGCAGCGCTGAATATCGTCCCCACCACCACTGGCGCGGCCAGGGCGGTAACCCAGGTTATGCCCGAGCTTCAAGGCAGGCTTCATGGGCTTGCCTATAGAGTCCCTGTTCCCACTGTATCGCTTTGCGATCTTGTGGCCGATCTGGACAGAGAAGTCACCGTTGAAGAAGTAAACCAGGCCTTCCGAGCGGCTGCTAAGAAAGAGCTTGAGGGAATACTGGAGTATTGTGAGGAACCGCTGGTGAGCACCGACTTCAGGGGCAATCCTGCCAGTTCCATAGTGGATGCCCTCAGCACTATGGTGATTGCCGGCAACATGGTGAAGGTACTCGCCTGGTATGACAACGAGTGGGGCTATAGCTGCCGCCTGGCTGACCTCATCAGTTATATTGTCGACAGGGGCCTGTAACCAGAGGTAGACCGCTTTCAGGTGCCTGTCAGGTCCTCGCCACGGGCGAGTCGGCCACCAGGGTCGGTGTCGCCTTAGGCGACCCTCAGGAGACCTATGGAGACCTGACCTGACAGGGCCGTCGCAGGCCGATCAGGTGTGTGTGTTTTCGGGCCTGGTCTATCTCTTCAAAGCTGGACGTATCTAAGACTCCAACTTCTTCAGCACCGATTCGATCTTACCTTGCGAGGTCAACTCCTTGTCCCGCCGGTCATCGATCTTAATCGTGGTCACTACCCTCAGGATCCCCTCGCCGAAAGTGGCCTGGTGCATTTTCTTTACCGCTCGCAGGATGCTATCCAAATCGCCCTCGATGATTGTCCCCATTGAGGTCAGCTCATGCTTTACGCCCTTCTCCTGTTGCAAGGCACTAATTGCCCGGGCCACGTGTGTGCTAATCGAAGGGCTCCCCGTCCCCAGGGGGACAACACTCACCTCTGCTATTGCCATCCTCATCACCCCCTCACAGGCTGTTCAGCCTGGATATTAGCTCCTCCTTGCTTTGAAGGGTTCAACCTTTGTGCCACGGCTGATTCCGGGCCACAACCAACGATCTTGCCTACAGGGCAATACTCGTGCCCGTATTGTTAAAGAAGAAGTTCTCGCCAAACTCCTGCGCCAGCCTGGACCCAGACAGCATGCCGGTACAATGAGACACCCCCAGTCGCTGGACTCCAAAACCCCTGAGTTCAGCAATCGTTGACTCAAATTGCACCTCGGAAGCACGGAAGAGATGTGTCCCTCCTATCACTGTATGGATGAGCTCCATACCAGTGACTTTCTGGGCATGGCGCAGGGTGTTGATAACCCCACGGTGCGCACAACCTAGAATGACTATCAACCCCTGCTCTGTCTTAATGAACAATGCCTGATCGTCCTTGAGTGGGTCAGGCAGGAACTCACCGCCCTCCTTGAGGCATAGACCAGGATCAATGGCCTCATAGTCGGTGGTCATAGGAATCTCGCCGCTTGTCACGACGTTATCAGACAGCCATGTCGGTTCGTTTGTCAGTTTGAACACGGCTCCCAAAGTCTCCAGTTTCTCTCTCTGGAACGGTATGCCGATGTAGGCAGAGTAATTGGCATCAGGGAAGTAAGCATACTTGGCAGCCCAGGCATCAGGGTGAGCGATTACTTCCACCTGCTTCTTCATCCGGCTCAATACCCGTCGCAAGCCTCCGGTATGGTCGTAATGACCGTGGCTCAGGACGATGTTGTCGATGTTTGACCACTCTACCCCTAAGATATCGCCATTATTGGCGGCGGAAACACGTTGTCCCGTATCCAATAGAACTTTGAGATTGTCCACCTCCGCCAGGACACTCAAGCCCCACTCCCCCAGCAACCCACGAGGCATTGCCGAGGCCGTATTCTCACTCAGTGTAGTTATTCGAAGCTCCACCGGGTTCCCCCCTGTTATTATCGCCATCTTTGGGTACTAAGGCGCCCACTGGACAGACCTCAACACACTCCATACAAGAACTGCAGATCGAGTCTGCCATCGGCATATTGTCAAAGGTGCTGACCGTGGTATCAATGCCCCGACGGGCGAAATCGATATCTCCTTCACCCCTCTCATTGCACACCCAAACACACTTGCCACACAGGACACACTTGTTGGGGTCGTAAATAAAGAGCGGGTGGGTTGAGTCTATCGGCAGTGACCTGGGTATGCTTCTGAATCTCTGCAGCTTCAGTTTGAATCCCAGACGGGAGGCAATCCTCTGCAATTCACAGTTCCGATTCTTAGCGCAGTTGCGGCAATCAATAGCGTGATGCGAAAGGAGGAGTTCAAAGGCTGTGCGGCGAAGTCGATTCACTTTGGGGGTATTGGTGTGTACTACCATTCCCGGTTCAACCACCTGACTACAGGCGGTAACCGGGGACTTCCTCCCTTCAATCTCGACGAAGCAGAGCCGGCAGCCGCCAAAGGGCACATCGGCTTCCCGGATAGCACACAGGTTGGGTATATAGATGTCGTTGTCCAGAGCTGCCCATAGAATCTTCTCCCCTTCGGGAGCCTTGATCTCTATATCATCAATGGTCAAAGTAACCATATCCACTTCGATGAGGATCGGGCGTTATCTAACGACCGCCCACAATACCCCGATAGGGTATGACAGCCCAGACACGACCCAAGTCACCTTATTGTAGCACTAGCTGGACGATAAGTCAGGCGAGAAGAGTTCTACGTCAAAATAAGCGATTGAAATTCCGAAGCATAGGGCGGGTGCTCTGTCCCCTGCCAACGGGGGGCGGGTGATCGAAGATTCGCCCCTGGCGAGCAGAGCACCCGCCCTATGGCTACTGGTTTATTCCATCACGTATTGGCCTGTACGTCAGGTCGGAAGATGACAGGGCGTTATTGAAAAACCCCCGGTGACACAGTAGAATGTTTAGCAGCCTGAGGATCCGTATCAGCAGCTTTTGCACGAAGCAGGGCCACTTCCTTGCATTCACCGGTTGGCACGGAAGTCCATCCCCAAGTCCTATCAGAGGAAGATGAGCAAATGGGAGGAGAGAAGTACCATGACAATTGAGATCAATGATAAGAACTTTGAACAGGAGGTGCTTAAGTCCGAGCTGCCTGTGGTGGTAGACTTCTGGGCTCCCTGGTGCGGCCCCTGTCGGATGGTCGGTCCCATAGTGGACAAGCTCTCAGAAGAATACAAGGGCAGATTGAAGTTCTGTAAGCTGAATGTGGATGAGAACCGTGACGTGGCTACGAAATATCAAGTTATGAGTATACCTATGCTGCTGTTCTTCAAGGGCGGGGAAGTGGTTGACCAGAGCCTTGGTGCTGTTCCTGAGCAGGCGCTTCGCCCCAAGGTGGAGGAGCTTCTCTAGGCTATCCTGGCTGCGGAGAGCTTGCCCCAAAAGCTATTTGTTTCGAGCCCTGTTTCTGCGCCTCTAGGTAACAGACTATCTGCCAATGGTAGCTTTTAGTCCCAGGTCTTCGATGATTCTCTGGCATTTCTCGATGAATTCATCAGATGGAAGCGAAGTCTGCTCCACGAGATATCCCTTCCCCAGCCTGGCGTATTTTGCCTTCCCCCATATGTGGTAGGGCAGCAGGGAAACCTTTTCCACCCCGATTTCTAAACCGAGTTTGGCTGTTTCCTTGAGATTTTCCTCCGAGGCATTATAGCCAGGAATCAAGGGCACTCTCAGCCATGTCCTTACCTTTGCTGCCGTCCTTCGAGCGTTATCAAGGATGAGCTTATTGCTCTTCCCGGTCCCCTTGCGGTGCTGCTCTGGGTCCATGTGCTTAATATCGTAGAGAGCCAGATCGGTGTAATCCAGAACCCTCTGTAGCACCTGCCAGGGAGCATATCCGCAAGTATCGAGGGCGGTATGGAAGCCTTTTGCCTTGCATCCCTTCAGCAATTCAAGTGCAAACTCCCATTGCAGCAGCGGCTCGCCCCCGGAAAGGGTTACTCCACCCCCGGAGTTCTGATAGAAAAGCCTGTCGCTTTCGACCTCCTTTATTACCTGCTCTAGAGTCATGTAGCTGCCACTAATACCTATAGCCCCCATAGGACAGACCTCGGCACATTTCAGGCACGAATCGCACCTTGATCGGTTGATCCTCCTGCCCCTTTGGTCCATAACAACGGCCTCTACTGGGCACGCCTGCTGACACTTGCCGCACCTGGTACACTTGACATCATTGGTGACGATTTCAAGGTAATCGTTCCACGACTCCGGATTGGAGCACCAGCGGCAACGTAAGGGGCAACCTTTGAAGAATACGGTAGTCCTGATTCCAGGGCCGTCATGGATGCTGAATCTCTGGATATTGAATATCAGCCCCAAGTGGGGCGAATGCTTCTTCTCTCCTGGTGAGGATTCGATGTCAGAGCTCCTTCTCCATGTAATAGAATAAACCAAGCATGAGAAAGGTTCAACTCACTCCGCCCACCTATAGGGCCGCAGCCTGATGATGATAGGAAACTGTCGGGGGATATTACCCGGGCCGGGAGCTCGATTGCCTTCACGGTCTCCTCTTCAAGCTTGGCGCTGCCGACTTGGAAATACAGGTGGCTTTGGCACTTGCAATCGCTACAGCCGAAACCAGGGATGGAAGGGAACTCCTTGGAGAGAGCCTGAGCAAGGATGCACTCAAGCCTTTCCTCGGTTTCATAGAGGACTATTCTCTTGATTGAGGCTTTCTCTAGAAGGTAGTCAATATGCCAGCGGGGGTTTTTGTTTTTCCTCAGGTGATAACCTATCCTGGGCTCAATTCCATTCAGGGCTGAACCGACATAGGCATAGAAACCCCTGGGGAAAGCGATAGTGCCCAGCCTGCCCACTGAGATCTCTTTTGATTCAGGAAGCTCGATGAACAGGGCATAGCTACCTTTCATTTCAGTCAATTGCCCGCAGTGACTACGACCTGGCTGAAGGCCCGGGCAACACTCGCTGTCCTGTGAATTTTGAACATTCGTTCATAATTGTACTACCCTAACCTCAGGTTGTGAATATTACGGACATACGTTCATAATGGCTCCCGCGCCGGTGGATTGAGAAGTAAACCGGATGTTCAACCGGAAAGTATAGCCAAATCGTTGCCACGAGGTGGAAAATGTCCTCGAAGACCATATTGACACTGGGGGATACCGACTCTATAATCTGGCAAAAGCCATGAAGAAAAGAAGGATAGGTATTCTCACTGGCGGTGGGGACTGTGCTGGGTTGAACCCGGCTATGAAATGGGTGGTGAAAACCGCACTGGATGAGCGACTTCAGTGGGAAAGAGGCGTCCAGTACGAGATCCTGGGAATCCGGGATGGCTGGAAGGGACTGATACAGGCTGAGCCCATGGCACCGGACATTTCAGGATATATTGTGCCCCTGAATCAGGAGATGGTTAGGACATGGGACAGGTACGGCGGCACCTTTTTAGGTACTTCACGGACAAATCCCTATAATCCCCAGGATGACCAGTCCAAAAGGGTACTGGATAACATAGAGAAGCTCGGTTTGGAGGCGCTAGTGGCTATCGGTGGGGATGATACCTTGGGGGTGGCCTGTAGACTATGGCAAGAAGGAGTTAACGTTGTCGGTATCCCCAAGACAATTGACAAGGACCTCTCCGGGACTGATTACACGCTGGGGTTCGAGACAGCGTTGAACGTTATTACGGAGGAGGTCGACAGGCTGAGAACCACAGCAGGTTCTCACAAGAGAATATTCGTGGTGGAAACAATGGGGAGACATGCCGGGTGGCTGGCTTTGGAAGGTGGCGAAGCCAGCGGAGCGTTTATCATCCTGATCCCGGAGTATGGTTTTTCCATTGAGAAGGTGAATGAGCTAGTACAGGAGGGAAGAAGGGAAGGGGCCAGATATGAGATCCTGGTGGTGGCTGAGGGAGCAAAGGCATCCGGGGGTAACGAGTTTGTGCAGCGAGAAGGTGTGGACGCCTTTGGTCACAAAGCGCTTGGCGGGATTGGTGAGTTTCTGGCAGCCGAAATCCAAAAAGCTACCAAGCTGGACTCAAGAAGTGTAGTCCTGAGCCATCTGCAACGTGGCGGCGCTCCCTGTGCTTATGATCGAAGGATGGGGAGGTACTTTGGCATTGCCGCCGTTGATCTGGTGGTAAGGAGAGATTTCGGAAAGATGGTAAGCTACAAGAATGGCAGAATCACTGCTGTCCCATTCAAAGAGGTTATAGGTAAGCCCAGTTTAGTGGATGTTGATAAGCAATACGACGTTGAGCGATATAATGGACGCCGCAGTATTATTGGCACGTGGCAAAAGCGAACGAGACTTAAGAAGCGAGAGTGACATATTTGGCGACCTGCTGAACTGCCAGAGAACCAGGAGTGAAAGGAGCGCGTCTCCATGTCTATGACAGCTAACGAAATTGATGCCCTGGTAAGGGATGCTGTTTTTGACCCCGACAATCAGGTGAGGGAAAGGTGCCAGCGTGCGGTCAGGGAATCAGCTTCTGACGCTGGGATCGCTCCTGCCAGCATTCAGGGTCTGTATGAAGCGGCAGGCAAAGGGCTGTACAGTGGCGTAACAGTCCCGGCCATAAATATCCGCGGCATCACTTACCAGGCGGCCCGGGCTGTCTTCAGGGCGGCTCTGAAGAATAGGGTTGGCGCCTTTATCTTCGAGATTGCCCGCTCCGAGATAGTCTATACCAAACAGAGTCCAGGTGAGTACGCCACCTGCATTCTAGCCGCTGCCATCAGGGAGGGGTTCAAGGGCCCCGTTTTTCTTCAGGGAGACCACTTCCAGGCTAACCGGGGCAAATACAACTCAGACCCGGAAAAGGAAGTGAACGCACTCAAAGACTTAATCCGGGACTCGATAAACGCCGGATTCTTTAACATTGACATAGATGCCTCTACCCTTGTGGATTTGGAGAGGGAGACCCTCGACGAGCAGCAGGAGAAGAACTGCTGGGTTACCGCGGAGATGACCAGGTTCATGCGCAGCCTTGAGCCTGAAGGGACAACTATCTCTGTGGGTGGAGAGATTGGGGAGGTAGGCAAGAGAAACAGTACGGTCGAGGACCTCAGGGTCTTTATGGCAGGATATCTCGGCCTGTTGGATGCAGGTGTCAAGGGGATTTCGAAAATCAGCGTGCAAACCGGGACGACACACGGGGGAGTGGTCTTGCCGGACGGTTCAATTGCGAACGTCAAACTTGATTTCGAAACCCTGGGGCAACTGTCAAGGGTGGCGCGAGAGGAATATGGAATGGGTGGCGCCGTGCAGCATGGGGCCTCGACCCTCCCCGACGAGGCCTTCGACAAGTTTCCACAGGTTGGTACCGTGGAGATACATCTGGCTACAGGCTTCCAAAACATTATCTACAATAGCCCCTATTTCCCCAAAGAACTGCTGAACGGAATATATGCACACATCCTGGATAGCTACAGCGATGAGAGAAAAGAAGAGGATTCGGAGGAGCAATTCCTATACAAGACTCGGAAGAAGGCCTTTGGCGATTTCAAGAAAGAAATGTGGGATCTCCCTGAAGAAAACCTCATGCGGATAAGGGAGACGCTTGAAGGTCGCTTTTCCTTGCTGTTTCACAAGCTCAATGTGATCGATACAGTGGACCTAGTTGACAGGTTTATGGTGGGCTGGCACTAATTCCACTTGCTGACATTAGTCCGGATGTAAGATAATAGACGTGTAGCAATTGGCTGCTTTGGTACCTCCAGGTGAGTTCTCTCTACCGTATTGATGCCTCCAAGGCAAAGCGTTGGTACTATGAACTGGGGCCGATCAGGCCACCCAGTGAAGGGCGCGACCACTCGCTGCTCATAAGGGCAACCCGAAACTGCCCCTGGAACAGGTGCCACTTCTGCCCTGTGTACAAGGGACAGAAATTCGAGTACCGCAACGTAGCTGAGATTAAAGAGGACATTGACGTAGCCCGGACGCTGGCCGGCGAGTTGAAAGCCGCCTCGTGGCGGCTGGGCGGGGGTGGAAGGTTGGATAACGCCGTCCTCAGCGCAATTGTCAATGGCAGCCCCGAGCTCTATAGCAGGGACTCACCTGACCCCGAGGGGCTGGAGCTAAGGCTGCACAGCCTGGTCAATGTGGCCAACTGGCTGGCCTCTGGCGGGCGCACCGCTTTCCTCCAGGATGCCAATACACTCATCATGCGCACTCCTGAACTTGTGCAGGTGCTTAGCTATCTTAAGGATAGCCTTCCCAGCATAGAGCGAGTGACCTCCTATGCCCGGGCCAAGACGACGGCCAGGAAATCACTGGATGAACTGAAAGAGCTACGCCGTGTTGGTCTCTCTCGCCTGCACGTCGGCCTGGAATCGGGAGCTGATGAGGTATTGCAGTACATGGAGAAGGGTGTAACTGCCGAAGAGCACATCAATGGAGGACGCAAGGTAGTGGAGGCAGGAATATCGCTCTCAGAGTATGTCATGCCCGGGCTGGGCGGAAGACGGTGGTCAACAAAACATGCCGTGGAATCAGCACGGGTGCTGAATGAGATAGACCCTGATTTCATCAGGTTGAGGAGTCTTATTGTTCGCCGCGCCTCTGGGCTCCATGAACGCGTGGAGAGCGGGGACTTCCAGACCCTGGACGAAGATGAGGTAGTGGCTGAGATTGGCCTCTTCATCGAGAACCTGAATTGCAACGCCTATGTGACCAGCGACCAAATGGCGAACCTGCTGTGGGAGGTGGAGGGGCAGTTACCCCAGGACAAGCAGGCTATGCTGGATACCATCGCCTCCTACCAGTCAAAGAATCCCTACGAACGGCTGAGGTTCTGCCTGGAACGGAGGCGAAGGTCCTTCGCCAGCGTTTACGGGGGGCTTCCCGCAGAAGTTCAAGAGGAAGTGCAGCGGGCCGTCAATGCTATCGAATCCGAGGCGCCGGATGCTGCCGAAAAGGTCAGAGCGGCGATTACCGTCCTCAAGCAGTCGTTCATTTAGCTGAGGTAGGCTGTTTTCATCGTAGAGTCAATCCTTGTCTCGCACCAGTGCCAAGAGCTCTCCGTTCCTCTTGGCTGAGAGTCTCAGCCGGATCACTTTCTCTCTTGCGATCGCCGCCACTGGACGTACAGCTTGCAGCCTTCCTCCATGGAGACCTTTGGCTCCCATCCCAGCTCCATCCTGGCCTTGGAGCCGTCCACAAACTGTCCGTCATTGACGAATCGGACGGAGGAGCGGGTCAGATAGGGTGCCTCCTTCGCCCGCCGCAATCTTGCCCATGCCTCCATAAGGGCGCAGCAGATGTAGGCCAGGCTGCAAGGCATGGTCACCTTGAGTCGTCGCCCGCCTTGGGCTCGGATCATGGCATCGCAGTACTCTTGAAACCATATCTCCCCTGGAGGGGCGACGTTGTAAACCTGCCCTATAGCCTTATCGCTGGTGGCCGCCAGTACGGCCAACTCAGCAACGTCAGAGGCGTAGACCGGGGCACACCTTGGATTCGACTTTCCCGGCCACACAATGATACGCCTTGCCAGATGACGGTAGACCCGGTCAGTATTCATTCTGTCTCTAGGCCCGAAGGTCATGGCTGGCCTGATTACCGTGACTTTGATTCTGCCCTGATTATGGTAATCGAAAACCGCTTCCTCGGCCTTCAGTTTGGCGTAGTCATAATAGGTGTCGCGAGTGAAAGCTACCTCACAGGGTGCAGATTCGTCGACGGGAGTATCGCTGCAGGAGAGCTTGCCATAGACGCTGTGGCTGCTAAGGTAGAGAAACCGAGAGACCCCTGCCTCAGCACTAGCCCTGACGAGATTCTCAGTGCCCTTGACAATAGAACTCTCGAACTCCTGCCACTTCCCCCAGCCCGGTGTAACTCTGCCCGCGGCGTGGAATGCAGTTTCCACTCCTTTGACCGCCGGAGGCAAAGTGTCACAGTCCTCAATGTCGCCGTAGACGAGCTCGGCGCCGGTGGTCTCGAGGTGGCTCGTGTCGGATGTGGTGCGAGCCAGGGCGCGCACTTCATGGCCCTGCGCCAGCAGAGTCTCTACAAGGTGGCTCCCCAAAAAACCTGTGCCTCCGGTGACCAGTGTTTTCATCATGTCCTCCTCAGCAAACCGCGTAACTATATCTGGGTCTTCTTCGGAGTTGAAATAACACAAAGCCTTGTGCTTTGTCAAACAGGCAAATGCTAATGAGATACTTTTGTCCGATTCGCACCGCTTTGGCTATCGTTTACCCTGCCAGTGGGGCTTGCCAAGGCTGAGTTCCTGATTTCAGGGTTTTCTGCCGGGTTGCCATGCAGCGTGGGCATGGTTATAATGGGATTGTATTCCCAGTGAGCTTCTGTGCCAGTAGCAAGCTTTGGCGGACAGCAGTTTAACAAGTCGGGGTGAGAGGATTCGAACCTCCGGCCTCAGCGTCCCGAACACTGCGCGCTAACCAACTGCGCTACACCCCGCCAGAAGCATTATATGACCTCTGTTGACAGAAGACAAGAAGCAATGAAATACGCTGTACTCGTGGGAGATGGAATGGCAGATTACCCGCTGAAGGAACTCGATGGTCGTACACCATTAGAGGCGGCCAAGACTGCCAACATGGATGAGGTTGCCAGACTGGGGCAAGTGGGCTTTGCCAGGATGATCCCGGCAGGCTTTGCTCCAGGTTCAGATGTGGCCATGCTGTCTATCCTCGGTTATGACCCCAGACGGTACTACACCGGACGCGCCCCGCTGGAGGCAGCTAAATTGGGAATTGAGCTGGGCACCGAGCTGGTAGCCTTTCGCTGTAATCTGATAACTGTTGACAACAGGCGTATTACTGATTACAGTGGTGGCCATATCAGCGATGGCGAGGCGGAGGAGTTGATCAGATTTCTGGATCAGCAACTGGGAGGAGATTATGTCAAGTTCTACCCCGGGGTGAGCTACCGCCATATTTGTGTTATTAAAGACATCAATCTCATCCGGCTTGGCTGCACTCCGCCCCATGACGTGATTGGCGAGCCTGTAGAGGAAAACCTGCCCCGCGGCGAGGGTGCTCAGCAAGTGGTAAGTCTCATGGAAGACTCCTACGAGTTGCTGCGTGACCATGACATCAATAAGGCCCGCATTGATAGGGGACAGAACCCAGCTAACATGATTTGGCTTTGGGGACAGGGCCAGTCTTCGAGCCTGCCCCTGTTCAAAGAACGGTTTGGAATTGGGGGTGGAGTCATTTCAGCGGTAGACCTGGTCAAGGGGATGACCAAGTTGATCGGACTTGATCCCATTGAGGTACCCGGGGCCACAGGCTACTACGATACCGATTACGAAGCGAAGGCAAATTATGCTCTCAAGTGTCTGGAGGAAGAACCTTTCGTACTTGTTCACGTGGAAGCTCCGGATGAAGCCAGCCACAACGGTGACCTGGACCAGAAGATCAAGGCTATTGAGGATTTTGATCAGCTTATTGTGGGTACCATTAAGGACAGCCTTTGCCAAGAGCCGGCCTTTCGGTTGCTGGTTCTGCCAGATCATGCCACCCCTATCCAGTTACGTACCCACACCAGTGACCCGGTGCCTTTTGCCTGGTGTGGTCATAGTATCATGAGTGATGAGGTCGATGTCTTCAGTGAGCGAGATGCTGCCAGAAGTCCCTTGCAGTTGACTGATGGCTGCGAACTGATGGGACAATTCATCAACCACTAGCGGTAAGGAAGCAAACAGAAATGGCCCTGATCATACAAAAGTATGGTGGCAGTTCAGCAGCCGACGCTGACAAGATCAAGGACATTGCCCGGCGTGCCATCGCAGCCAAGGAAGAGGGGAACCGGGTAGTCGTGGTAATCTCAGCCATGGGGGATACCACTGACGAACTGCTCGCCCTTGCCCACAGGTTCACCAATCAACCTGATGAAAGGGAGCTAGACGTTCTGCTGTCTACTGGTGAGATCGTCTCCAGTACCTTGCTGGCTATTGCAGTGAAATCCATGGGGCACAAAGCAATTAGCCTCAACGGTTGGCAGGCGGGAATTCAGACGGACGCCTCTTACAGCCGGGCTCGTATCCAGGCTGTTGTTCCGCAGCGTATCTTAGATGAGCTGGAGAAGGATAATATCGTCGTTGTAGCCGGTTTCCAGGGAATAACCGAGGAAATGGACATTACTACGTTGGGTCGCGGCGGCTCTGACACTACAGCAGTAGCGCTGGCAGTGAGCCTGGGAGCCGAGGCGTGCCATCTTTACACTGATGTCGAGGGTGTTTACACCGCCGACCCCCGCCTTGTTCCGCAGGCGCGTAAACTGGAGGAGATTGACTACGATGAGATGATGGAGCTGGCTACCTATGGGGCTAAGGTAATACATTCCCGAGCTGTGGAGATAGCAGAGTTGCACAGTATGCCGATACTGGTGGCGTCCAGCTTTACTAATAGCCCCGGGACACTTATTCATGGAGGCGTTGCTATGGAGTTGCGAAACAAGGTTCGAGGCATTGCTCACGATCTCAATATAGCCAAGGTTACTGTCCTCGGTGTTCCTGACAGACCTGGTATAGCCGCTGCCCTCTTTCAGCCTTTGGCTGACGCCGGTATAAGCGTGGATACTATCGTGCAGAACACCAGTGTCGACGGCATTACTGACCTGACCTTTACCGTGGCTCGCAGTGATCTTGACAAGGCCGGTCAGATAGTGAAGCCGATTGCCGAGTCAGTTGGAGCCAAAGGATGTGCCACCGCCCCCGGGTTGGGCAAGGTTAGTATCGTCGGTACAGGAATGCAAAACACACCGGGATTTGCCGGGCGGATGTTCACCGCTCTGTCCGGTGCCGGTATCAACATCGAGCTGATTACCACGTCGGAAATAAGGATCACCTGTATCGTCAATGAGGATAAGGTAGCCGATGCTGTCCGCGCCCTGCATAAAGCGTTTGAACTGGAAGAATAGAGGTTAAAGCTGAAGGCCTGTTGAAGGCAATGCCTTTAACCTGGAAGGCTTGAGAAGCGCCGTAAGAAAAGAAAGTCAGGGGCACGCTGGACCGTAGCCGTCCGGCCCCCTTCAAAAGTGCTCAAGCGAGAAGAAAAGGGAGAACAAAAGACCCTTCTGTCAGGTGGTCTATGGTGAGACGTGTTGCCATCATCGGTCTCGGTCTAATTGGAGGCTCAATAGGCCTGGCTTTGAAGCGAACCGGGCCAAGGGAAACTGAGCTAGTAGGCTATGTGAGAAGTCCAGAGGCGGCGGATAAGGCCCTACGACTGGCAGTTGTGGACAGGGTGGAGGATGACTTGCGTGTCGCTGTTGACAAAGCAGATATTGTTATCCTGGCCACCCCAGTAATGGCTATCAAGGAAATCCTGGCACAAATTGGGCCACACTTACCTTCTGGCTGTGTGGTTACTGATACAGCCAGCACCAAGGCAAAAGTTATGCAGTGGGCAGAGGAGTATTTGCCGCCCACAGTAGATTTTATTGGTGGGCATCCTATGGCGGGGAAGGAATTCAGTGGGATTGAGGCGGCTGAGGCCGACCTCTTCGAGGGCTGTATTTACTGTCTGGTTCCAGGGCAAAATTCGTCATCTGCTTCTATTCAGCGCATAGTCGACCTGGTGTGCGAGCTGGGAGCTAACCATCTGCTTATCACTGCATCAGAGCACGACAATTCTGTGGCTGGGATCAGCCACCTTCCTCTCATCCTTTCCTCTGCTTTAGTAACGACAACGACCGACAGTCCTTCCTGGTCAAAAGTCTCCAAACTGGCGGCTACGGGATACCGGGACCTGACACGTCTGGCTTCCCAGCATCCCCGAATGAATCGTGATATCTGTACCACCAATCGAGAGAATATCATCGCTTGGATCGATGAATTCATTAAAGAACTGAGTCGATTTCGCCAGCTAATAGCTGATGACAGCGAGGAAGAAATAGAGCAAGCCTTTATTCAGGCAAGACAGGCACGACAGCGCTGGGTTGATGAGCATGCTAAAACAGATTAGCCTTTGTCCAAGCTTAAGAGGTGAGATTACCCCTCCAGGGGACAAGTCGATTTCTCATCGAGCTGTTCTCTTGAACAGCATAGCTCGAGGGAGAGCCAGAGTGACCAATCTGTCGCCTGCGGCTGATTGTGGGTCCACCTTGACCTGCCTGCAAGCCCTGGGCGTGAATATAGGGCGGGTCTCATCTGTTGCTGATGCCATTGACATTCATGGTCTGGGAAAGGAAGGCTTGAGGGAAGCTGATGACGTACTCTATGCCGGGAATAGCGCTACTACAATGCGCCTGTTGAGTGGGCTACTCGCTGCCCAACCTTTCTTTTCCATCATTACCGGAGATAATTCGCTTCGGTCGCGTCCTATGGATCGGCTTATCTCCCCGCTTCGATTAATGGGCGCCGACATCTGGGGAAGGGGAGGGGGGTCGTTAGCACCGCTGGCTATCAAAGGTGGGCAACTGCACGGTGTAGAGTACGTTCTTCCTGTTCCGAGTGCCCAGATTAAGTCGGCCATATTGATGGCTGCCCTTTTTGCTGACGGTGAGACAATCATCCACGAGCCGACGAAGTCCCGTGATCACACTGAGCGGATGCTTCAAGCTATGGGAGTGAGTCTAAGAGTGGACGAGTGCCGCATTTGCATTACCCCTCCAGATGTCCCTCCGAATTCCATCGACTTTCACATCCCGGGCGACATAAGCTGCGCTGCTTACTGGCTGATTGCGGGAGCAATCCATCCCGACGCCAGGATCAGGATCAAGGATACCGGTATGAATCCCACCAGGACGGGTATTGTCGACGTTTTGCTAAAAATGGGCGCAACGCTTAGAATAGAGAACCAGCATCTTACGACTGCTGAGCCACTGACCGATCTCTTGATTGAATCAAGCCAGCTAACCGGGACTGAAATAGGCGGCGATCTTATCCCCCGGCTAATTGATGAGATCCCGGTGATTGCGGTAGCGGCTTGCGTTGCTAAGGGTGTTACCGTTATCAAAGACGCCGCGGAATTAAGAGTAAAGGAAACAGACAGAATCAGAGACCTGGTGAATGAGCTCTCTAAATTTGGGGCCACCATTGAGGAGATGCCGGATGGCATGACTATCTATGGAGGAGCAAAGTTGCGTGGCGCAAGGTGCTCAAGTCACTATGACCATCGTTTGGCCATGGCTCTCGGAATAGCAGGTTTAGTGGCTGAAGGTGAAACTGTAATTGAAGATGCTGAGGTAGTAGAAGTATCCTACCCCACTTTCTGGCAGGATATGAGAGGGATTACAGCAAATTAACCATACAGAGGGAGGCCAAAATGTTTACAGAGTTGATCCATCTCGGTTTCAGTAACATGGTGGCAATAAACAAGACTGTAGCCGTGATTGCCCCCAACTCTGCACCTGCCAAGCGCCTTATTCAGGAGGGGAGAAATCGGGGCCTGGCTATCGATGTAACCAACGGGCGCAGGACAAAGGCCATCCTCATCATGGATGATGGACACATTATTCTGGCTGCTATAACCCCGGAAACCATTGCCAGCAGAGTGCTGGCAGCCCGCAAGTTCGATCCGAGGGAACAGAGTGGGGAGAAGGAGCCAGCGGAGTAAGGCGACGGGGTTGTTTGTTGTTCTCTCCGGCTCCTCTGGTGTCGGAAAAGATGCTGTGCTCAATCGGATGAAGGAGCTGCGTTTTCCCGGCCACTATGTAGTAACAGTGACCACCCGCCCTCGACGACCCGGAGAAAGCCATGGCGTAGATTACTATTTCACCTCGGAAGCAGAGTTCCGTGAGATGGTGCAGCGGGGGGAGTTGCTGGAATGGGCAGAAGTCTACGGGAACTGGTATGGGGTTCCCAAGCAGGAGATCAGGCAGGCATTGGAGGCAGGTAAGGATGCCATAGTGAGGGTAGATGTTCAGGGAGCAGCTACCATCAAGAAGCTCTTGCCCGGGGCGGTGCTCATCTTTCTGGCGTCTTCCTCGACGGAGGAGTACGAGGAGCGCCTGAGGCAACGCAAAACCGAGTCCGACGCTGACCTGAAATTGCGAATAGAAAGCATTGAGGAAGAGATAAACAGCTTGCCCCTCTTCGATTACGTCGTCGTGAACCGGCAGGGCGAACTGGACTCAGCCGTATCTGAGATCACGGCTATTGTCACCGCAGAGAAGTGCCGGGGAAATCGTCGCGTGATCGAACTGAAGTGAACAAGGGGGTGGCATGATGGAACTCCTCAGGGCGGCCGGCTGAGCGTGGCCTCATTACAGTGGATTGCGTCCATAACGTAGGCAAATCAGCCCGCCTAAAAAGAGCTACGTAGTCACGGGGTCTCCTTTGGTGCACAGTTCGCCATAATATGCAACTGCAAAGCTCCACTGGCGGACGGATCCCAACCCATCAAGCAACTGCTCGAAAACGGGGAACGCGATGCTGAGGCAGCGTTGCAACTGAGAAGCCCGGGTGCTCGACAAGGACTTGCTGTTAGCGATCTATTTTGATATGATTGGGACGCCAAAGACCCTAGGGGAAGACAAGATTACCAAAGTATAGGGAGCCAAAACCCGCACAGCAAAGCTACAGAACTCATTGAGGAGGGATTTCTATGGAAGCAGGTGAGCGCAAAGAAGGTTGTCCTGAGGTCAAAGCGGAGAGATCATTCCTGCAAATCGTCGAAGACTTTACGGATCCAAGGGAAGTACTCCGAGAGGCCATTAGCAACGCGCTCGACTGGGGAGCCTCTACCATCAATATCACGGCATATTTGGATGCAACTCGGGCCGACCGAGAGCTTGTCATGAAGATATGGGATGACGGATTAGGACTAACGAGACAGCGATTCCTCGCATTCTGGAACTTGGGGGACTCCCCTGGGTTGGAGATAGACGAATTCGGAAGAAAAGTTGGTGATAGGGTGGGAGAAAAGGGTCATGGAACAAAGACCTTCTGGAAGTGCCGGAGGATTGAACTTGAGAGTGTTGCCAGCGAAGAGGATGGAAGTGACTGGCATGTGTTGGCAGAGATGAATGAGCCTATCAACACTCTAATGCAGCAAGGAAAAGTACCTCGCTATCACTATGTCGAGGGCTCTGCACAAGGGGAGGATACTTTCACAGAGGTAACCATTAGGGGGTATCATTCTCACAGCAAGGAAGACTTCCGCCACGAGATTTTGAAAGACTATATTCAGTGGTTCACCAAGTTTGGATCGGTGGAACTGCAGCTAGACATTGTAACTCACAAAGACAAGGTGATAAGACTGCAAGGGCTGGGGCGTAATGAGCCCGAAGTCATCAAATTCGGACATTCATTCCCGCCAGAGGACTGCGATACAAAGGCTTTGCAGAAACAGTATGGCGATAGCTGGCGAGACTATTACGTCAAAAAATGGACGTTCTGCTCAGAGCCTATCGACCACTATCCTAGTAGTCGCCTAGACTTCGTATTCTATCTCAAGGGTGACACGGTGAAAAGGCGGAACAACGAGATGCTGAGGCGCCCATTCAGGACGTCGGAAACCTGGCAATATACCGTATCCGATAGGTATGGGCTTTATCTTTGCAGGGACTGGATACCACTGGCTCCAAGCCAACGTGTGAGTGAATGGATTGCGGAGAAAATGGAGTGGACGTTGTATCATACTTTCGTGAATTGTCAGGATCTGCAACTAACTGCCAATAGGGGCAGTGTTGGCAATACAGACCGCGACTTCCTCGCTAAGGTACAAGAGACGGTGCAAAGACTATTCAAGACGCGAATCAAGGCGAGCGAAGAGTACAAGGCATACGAAGAGGAGATAGAACTCACCAAGCAGAGAACCCGGATAGAGCGCACCGAAGAGGACGAAGAAGCGGATCTCGAAAAGAGATACTATTACGCGAAGAAGAAACGCCTTGCACCATACCGCCCGCCGCAGCGGCCCTCGGTGGTCTTGGTCGAACCCCGTCAGGAAGCTGAAGTTCTCATACTCTATTCCGTGGTCTCAGCACTGAAGCCTGACCTTTTTGAATTCGAGATTGTGGACTATAGCACGAGTAGGGGGATCGATGCCTTATGCATATTGAAGACAGCCCAAGGCGGGTTGCAGAAAGGAAACCTCCGGTATGTCGAGTTCAAGAGGGCCTTAACGCATGACTTCAAGGATCATACTTTTGCGCGCTTGGCTGCCGTCGTCTGCTGGGAGTGCAATCTTGAAAACGGTGCATCGGTTCGTGACTTGGCTGGACGCGAGCGAAAACTGCAAATTACCAAAGGCGAAGATCAGGTGGTTTATATGCTCTTGGCGCCACCTGAGTTGGCAACCAACCACATTAAGGTATATGTTCTGAAAGAATACCTCAATGACAAACTGGGGATTTCTTTCAAGACCAAGGCTTTGTAGTTTAGGCAACACGGCGAGGACAGGAGTCCGACAGAGCCGGTCGGTCGCCACCGTCGGGTCTGGGAACCCTGCGATTGCCGCCACGTCCCCTTCGCTTCGCTCAGAATGACACGAAGCGAAGGGCTCCTGGCAATGACAGGCTGCACAGCCAGGGAGATTGGAGGAACTTCAAACCGTCTCGTTCTGAGACAGTTTTTCCTTTGCCTCCTCCCATAGTTCGTCTTGCTGCTCAAGTGATAGGCTACTCAGGGCAATACCTCGCTGCTCACAAGCCTCTTCCATGTAACGAAACCTCCGGTGGAATCTCTCGTTCGCCAGGCGAAGGGCGTCTTCCAAGTCTATGTCCAACCACCTGGCAATGTTCGCCAGGGCGAACAACAAGTCCCCAAACTCTCTCACTCTCTCTTGACGGTCAGGAGACCGCTCTAGCTCCTCGACTTCCTCCGCCAGCTTCTGGATAACATCATCGACTTTTCTCCAGTCAAAGCCGACCAGAGCAGCGCGTCGCTGTATTGCCTGGCTATAGGCTAGCGCTGGCATTCCTTTAGGCAGGCTGGAGAGAATAGAATCCTCCTGCCGTTCTTCTTGTTTCAAGCTGTGCCAGGTCTGGACTACCTCTTGGGCATCCTTTGCTTTCCCTTTTGCGAAAACGTGGGGATGGCGGTGGACAAGCTTGGTATTGATTTCTCGCAGCACGTCTTCAATGCCAAATTCGCCCTCCTCAGCAGCAATCTGAGCATGGAGCACGATTTGCATCAGAAGGTCGCCCAGTTCAGCGCATAGTTCCTGGTTATCTGCCTGGTCGATGGCCTCCAGGACTTCATAGCACTCTTCCACCAGATGTGGCTTAAGGGAAAGGTGCGACTGCTTTCTGTCCCAGGGGCAGCCCTGAGGCCCTCGCAGCCTGGCTATGATATCCACTAGCGTGGCAAAACCGCCCGGTTTTCTTTTATAAACCACGAATTTGCCTTGGGGCCTTATCCAATGCGTTGCCTTCCAGAGGACAGGCGATGGAAATGACTTCATAGCCTGGGCCTACCTTCATCAGGCTTACCCCGCCGGTACTTCTGCCTTGGATGGGGATGCTCTCCTTGGGCACGCGGATGATAACCCCTCGTTCAGACATAAGCATTAGCTCTCCTGAATGGGAGGTCAACTTGGCGGCAACTACCTTGCCTACCCTGGCGCCAACCCGGTGAGCCAGTAGCCCCTTGCCCCCGCGGTGATGAGTCGGATAAGCATCTATACGACTGAGCTTACCAAAGCCCTTGCTGGTCACAGTCAGGAGGTAGCTGGCCGGCTGAACGACCTCCATGCTTACCACCTTATCGCCCGGGCCAAGCCGTATACCACGCACCCCCTGGCTGGTTCGGGAAATGGCCCTGAAGTCGTTCACCGCAAATCTAATTGACTTCCCCTTCTCTGTTACCAGTATAACCTCGCCCTCTTCCCTGGCCAGTCCAGCGGCTACCAGTTCATCCTCCCCTATCAGGGATATGGCGATGAGTCCCCGTCCTTTCAAGGAAGCGAACGCCTCGATGGGGGTCCTCTTTATCTTGCCCCTGGCAGTAGCCAGCATAAGGAAGTTACCTGGTTCGGGTTTTGCTATTACTGCCGTCGTTATCTGCTCTTTCTGGTCAACAGATAGCAGGTTAACTATGGGTGTTCCTTTGGCCGTTCGTGAAGCATCCTGGGGGATCCGATGACACTTGAGGGGGATGACCCGTCCCCTGCTGCTGAAGAAAAGCAACGTGTCATGGGTATCAGCCACGAGCCAGAGGGAAGCGCTATCCACGTCCTTGGTAACCATTCCCCTGACGCCCTTCCCACCCCGGTGTTGCAACTTATAGGCATCACTAGGGACGCGCTTTACATATCCCCTGGCACTCAAGGTGACCACCATCTCCTCGTGGGGGATCAGATCCTCCTCAGTGAAGCCGGCTGCCTCCTCCTCGCTGAGTCGACTTCTTCGGGCATCCCCGTACTTGGACTGAAGTTCCTTTGCCTCTTCCTTAATGAGGAAGAATATCTTGCTGGGATTGGCCAGGAGGTCTTCCAAATAGGCCATGGTCTTGATTATCTCGGTATACTCGTCGAGGATCTTGCGGCGCTCCAGTGCTACCAGGCGGCGCAATTGTAGATCAAGAATGGCCTGCGCCTGCGTCTGAGATAAACCAAGTTCACTCATCAATCCATTTCGGGCTATCTCAGCCGTGCGTGCCTGACGAATAATGGCGATCACCTGGTCCAGATGGTCGAGGGCGATCTTCAATCCTTCCAATATGTGCGCTCTCTCTTTAGCCTGGTTGAGTTCGAACTGGGAGCGACGGACTATAACCTGGTGACGGAAATCTATGAAGTGCTGCAGAGCTTCCTTAAGACTGATAACCTTAGGCTGCCCATCTACCAGGGCTAGCATATTGATAGAGAAGGTAGATTGCATGGCGGTGTGCTTATACAGGTTGTTCAACAACTGCGCTGGCCGGGCTTCCCTCTTTAGCTCTATCACAATGCGCATCCCCTGCCTATCCGATTCGTCCCGCAGCTCGCTGATGCCCTCTATCCTTTTGTCCTTTACCAGGTTAGCAATCTTCTCCACCAGCTCCGCCTTGTTTGTCTGGTAAGGGAGCTCGGTTACCAATATCTGGTTTCGTCCTTTACCTAGCTCTTCAATATCAGCTTTGGCTCGGATTACGACTCTGCCATGACCAGTCGTATAAGCTTTTCTGACTTCCTCACGCCCCAGGATGATGCCGCCGGTAGGAAAATCAGGCGCCGGAATAAATTTGATCAACTCGTCAATGGTGGCCTCGGGATTATCGATAAGAAAAGCGATGGCCTGGCAGACCTCTGAGAGACTGTGAGGAGGAATACTTGTGGCCATGCCCACCGCAATTCCGGCGCTACCATTGACCAGCATGTTAGGGAGTCGGCTGGGAAGTATGACAGGTTCCTTTAGTGTGTCATCAAAGTTGGGGGCAAAACCTACGGTGTCCTTGTCGATATCGAGCAGCATTTCTTGGGCAATTCCAGCCAGGCGTGCCTCGGTATAACGCATGGCAGCGGGTGGATCATTGTCCAAGCTACCGAAGTTTCCTTGCCCTTCAACGAGGACGTATCGCATCGAAAAGTCCTGTGCCATACGGACCAGGGCCTCGTACACGGGGGCGTCGCCATGGGGATGGTATTTTCCCAGTACCTCTCCTACAATACGAGCGCACTTTTTGTAAGGAGTGGTGTGGCGCAGCCCCAAGTCGTTCATGGCGTAGAGTATACGTCGGTGCACCGGTTTCAAACCGTCCCGCACGTCAGGCAGGGCACGAGAAACAATGACGCTCATAGCATAGTCAAGGTATGATACCCTGACCTCGTCCTCGATCTTAACTGCCTTGACTGTCCCGATTTCCATTTCCTTCACTCACATAATGCTCAGATTTGCTCATCAGAGAGGGGGCCTTTTAAGAGTTAGACTCGGCAAAACCTTCTATCTCTGCCATTTCTTCGATTTCTTGGGCCAATTCCTCTTCTTCTCGTCTCTCCCTCAGTAGGCTCTCTCTAACATAAGGACGAAATCGCTCCTTTTCCCTTAGGGGGAAAGAGACACGTCCCGCTTGATTGGGGTGCTGGTAAACCTCCCGGACGAGTATCTTCACTTCGTTTTCTCCCAGGCTACTTATAGCAGCAATGTACCGATTGCCGCCCGTAATCAGCTTGCCTAGCCGCAATCCGTACTTCGGCTCTACCTCACCGAGGTACTCATTGTGCTCATTGTTGGCAATTAAGCTTTGACCTTCTACCTGCAGGCTCACCTCTTCACCTGGGGCCATCCGTGCTACTACCTCTTCGGGTCCCAAATTCACCAGTCTCACTACCCTGGCCTTGTTTGTCTCTTCAACAAAAATATCGGCGACAACCTTGTGGTGATCGTCTTTCGGGGCCAGCTCTCCCAGTTGTGAGAGGCGTTTGAGGTTCTTCTTCGCTATCCTGTTGTACGGGTCCAATTCTAAGGCTTGCCCATAGGCTTCCTTGGCAGCAGCATATTCCCCCATTTCCATCAACGCCCTCCCCAGTCGGTTATGAGCCTCAACATCTTCAGGGGAAAGCTCCAGGAGAGCTCTATTTGCAGCGATTGCTTCCATCCAGCAACCTCGCATTGCCAGGTCGATAGCTTTCTTGGCGTATTCCTCTAGTGCGTTGCTTTCCTGTGAGGACATTGCCTGCTCCTGAAGGGCCATGCTCCGAGCTATGCACCCCTATTGATAAAGTGTGCACGAGAGGATTTTAGGGCTTACCGAGCCAATTTGCAAGTACGTTTCTGCCAAAAAGCCAGTCATGGTATCATGGATTAGTGTGACTATTGTTACATACCCGGCCCTTGCCAACGGCTATCATCATGGGAGCGCCGGGGAGATCATGACTATGGAGAAGCAGAGTAGCTTTCGGATAACGGGAATGACGTGTGCTACCTGTGCTGCCAGAGTTGAAAAGGCGCTCTCTGAAGCACCTGGGGTGTCCAGCGCCAGTGTAAACCTGGCTAGTGAGAAGGCCACGGTGGCGTATAATCCTTCGGTTACCTCAGAGGAAGCCCTTGTGAGCGCCGTCGCCAATGCCGGTTACGGAGTAGCCACCGCTGAGATCACGCTGGATCTTATCGGTATGACCTGCGTCAACTGCGCCCAAACCATAGAAAGCACACTCAGAAGTGTTGACGGCGTGGTTTCTGCGGGCGTCAACTTCGCCGCTGAGAAGGCTATCATCCGGTACAACCCTGAAGTAACCACCGTTGCCAGGCTGAAGAAGGCGGTTGCCGGTGCTGGGTATCAGGCCGTATCTGACGATGAATTGACCCGGGACAGCGAACGAGAAGCCAGAGAGCACCAGTCACGCAAGCTCAAATTGTTGCTCATATTCAGCTTTTCTTTAGCTATCCCGACATTCATACTGTCCATGGCTACTCCCTTTAGGGAGACTGTTAACAATCTGGTTCTACTGGCACTGGCTAGCCCCGTTCAGTTCTTTGTCGGTTGGCAATTCTACTTGGGAACATACAAAGCCCTTCGCAACAGGCGGGCCAACATGGATACCCTCATTGCCCTTGGCACCAGCGCCGCGTATATTTACAGCTTGCTTGTAATCATATCGCCGGGAACGTTTGACGGCGACGTGTACTTCGATACTGCGGCCCTCATCATCTCCATAATCCTGCTGGGGCGCTACCTGGAAGCCCGAGCCAAAGGCAGAACCTCGCAGGCTATAAAGAAGCTCATCGGTTTACAGGCAAAGACGGCCAACATCCTTGTGGATGGCAGGGAGGTTGAGGTGCCCGTTGAGGAGGTGGAGGCGGATCACATTGTCGTCATCAGGCCTGGCGAGAAAATACCTGCCGACGGCATTGTGGTTGAGGGTGTGTCCGCGGTTGATGAGTCAATGCTGACCGGGGAGCCCATGCCGGTGGACAAAAAAGAAGGCGATCTGGTGGTAGGAGGTACTATCAATAAGAACGGGTTCCTGAAGTTCCGGGCCACAAAGGTGGGCAAAGATACAGCCCTGGCACAGATAATCAGGCTCGTGGAACAGGCTCAGGGTTCAAAAGCACCTATTCAGCGCCTGGCCGATTCGGTCTCAGGTGTCTTTGTGCCTGTTGTTATTGGCATCGCAGTATTGACCTTCCTCATCTGGTATTTTGTCGGTGGCGAGCCCTTCGCCTTTGCCTTGACCGCTTTCATATCAGTGATGGTCATCGCCTGTCCTTGCGCCTTGGGCCTGGCAACTCCGACGGCCATCATGGTGGGAACTGGCAAAGGAGCCCAAAACGGCATACTCATCAAGACGGCTGAGGCGCTGGAGCAAGTCCACCGCATCAAAACCATCGTTTTCGATAAGACAGGGACCATTACCAGGGGGAAGCCTGCCGTGACGGACACAGTGGCCCTAAACGGATTTGATGAGAGTGAAATCCTGCGACTGGCTGCCATAGCCGAGAAGGGATCGGAGCACCCCCTGGGTGAGGCCATAGTGGAAGCCGTAAGAGAGGGGCATCAGGAATTGGCCGACCCAGAGTCGTTTGAGTCCCTTAGCGGCCGCGGTGTTCTGGCCAGGATAGAGGGCAAAGAGGTGCTTCTGGGGAACCGCGGCCTGATGGGTGAAAGTGGCGTGGACAGTCTCCCCTTTGAAGAGAAGATACAGGAGCTGGAGGAGGATGGCAAAACGGTGATGCTCATGTCAGTGGACAGGAGGCTGGCGGGGTTGATAGCTGTGGCTGACACTGTGAAGGCGAATTCTGCTGAAGCCATTGAGCAGCTTCATCAAATGGGCATAGAAACGGTGATGATCACCGGCGACAACCGCCGCACGGCACAGGCCATTGCCCAGAGTGTCGGTATCAACAAGGTTCTGGCTGAGGTCCTGCCTGAGGACAAAGCCGAGGAAGTGCGCCAGCTCCAGGCAAGTGGCCAGGTGGTGGCCATGGTCGGCGATGGCATCAACGATGCCCCGGCGCTGGCCCAGGCTGATATTGGCATGGCTTTGGGCAGCGGTACGGATGTTGCCATGGAAACCGGCGACATCGTGTTGGTCAAGGACGACCTGAGAGACGTGGTAGAAGCCATAAGGCTCAGCCGCTACACAATTGGTAAGATAAAGCAGAACCTCTTCTGGGCATTCTTCTATAACACCACCGGGATACCGATTGCAGCCGGGATTCTCTATCCTGCGCTTGGGCTGCTGCTGAACCCGGTAATAGCTGCTGCCGCCATGGCCTCGAGCTCCATATCGGTGGTTACCAATTCCCTGCTTATGAACCGCTACCGCGCCAGGGCCAGATCCTCGGTGGGCATTGTAGACGTCTAAATCTAAAGCTCAAAACTCAAAGATCAAATAGCACATGTAGGGTGTGTAAAGTAAAACGGAACCCTCCAACCCCGAGGGAGGATGTGAAGTGGTGACTTCGCTAGGCTTCACCCACCTCACAAGGCTAAATGTCAGTTCCGCATTCAGGCGGATGGCCTCACTGTGATTCCAACGGGACAGTGGTCAGAGCCCGTTACCTCAGGCATTATGAATGCCTTCGAAACTGACGGCAATAGATTTTCGGTCACAAAGAAGTAGTCAATTCTCCAGCCCACATTTCTTTCCCTGGCTCTCGATTTCAAGTCCCACCACGTATACTGACCCGGTTCCTTGTTGAAGTGGCGAAACGCATCAACATAACCACAAGCAACAAACTCGTCCATCCACGCCCTCTCAATAGGCAGAAATCCTGAGACCTTCTCGTTCTCTTTCGGTCTGGCCAGGTCTATCTCTTTATGCGCAGTATTGAAATCGCCACAGATGATGAGTTTCTTACCCTGTGCCCTAACTGGCTCCACAAACTGGAGAAAGGCCTCGTAGAAATCCATCTTGTATTTCAACCGGCTCTCATCCTTCTTTCCGTTGGGAAAATATACATTGAAGAGAAGGAATTCAGGATACTCAGTGATTATGACTCTTCCTTCTGTGTCGAATGCGTCAATGCCAAAGCCACTCCGAACCCTGACCGGCTCTTCTCTGGTGAAGGTAGCCACGCCGCTATAACCTTTTCTCTCCGGGTAGTTCCAGTAGGCATGATAGCCCTGTGGTTCTAGTAGCTCGTTGTCAAGCTGCTCTGGCTGTGCTTTCGTTTCCTGGAGGCAGAGGATGTCTGGACGTTCGGCGTGTAGCCATTCCAGGAAGCCTTTTCCCCTTACTGCCCTTATTCCGTTGACGTTCCAGCACAATACCTTCATTTCTTTCATGGCAAATCCCGCCTCAATCAATCCCTTTTGGAATCACTTGCATACGAATCGGCCTGACTGGACTTGGCGTGTGACGTCTTCTCCCACATTATAGCATGCCACGATTAGGCTGGAAACGGATCCCCGATTGCCAAGTCTCCCCTCTTTTCTCACCAAAGCATTTTGCAGATGTCATGATTCTGTAATTATTATTGAACCGATTCTGTTGCCTCTTTATGCGCGGCTTGCTAATATCGATATTGTAGCCTCATTGGATGAGGCTCCCATGTCGGTATCGGGGCGCATCACAACAGGGAAAGGCACTAACTGGCAAACGCCTGGACATAACTTGGAGGTGAAGGCAGTGGCCAACCGGTTGACTCTGGAGGAGGTTTTGAAAAGGGCGATACAGAGAGAAGTTGAAGCACAGCGTTTATACATCGACCTTAGCGGGATGGTGGGTGACGCGGCTGTCAAAGATGCCTTCCAGAAGCTATCGCAACAAGAAAAGGGACATCAGGAGCGGCTGGAACAGTACCTGCGGGGCGACCTCAAACGAGGGACGTTGAGCCAAGGACACGCCGTGGATTACAGGATTGCCGAGTTGCTTGAGCAACCGAGACTGTCCCCTGACATGAAGCTCGAGGATGTCTTTTTGCTGGCCGCCAACCGAGAGAAGGCATCCCACGAGCTCTACCTTAGCCTGGCCCGGATCCACCCTGATGGAGAAGCGAGAACACTGCTCCAAGAACTGGCGGAGCAAGAACTGAGCCACAAACAGTGGGTGGAAACTCTGTACACAGAGGTGGCGTTTCCTCAGACCGATGGCGGGTAGGCTATGACGCCAGATATTTGTCAACTAGCGAGACAATAAATCTACTCAGGAACGAGGAGGGGCAATATGAAGGTAAAGGTAGTTTTCTACAGCATGTACGGTCACGTCTACAGAATGGCTGAGGCGGTGGCCGAAGGCGCCAGGGGGGTTGAGGGAGCCCAGGTAGAACTACTTCAGACCCCTGAGTTGGTGCCTGACGAGGCACTGGAGAAGTCAGGAGCAAAGAAAGCGCGTGAGGCTTTTGCTCATGTCCCCGTAGCCAAGCCCAGCGACCTGGCCAACGCCGATGCCATCATATTCGGCGCGCCCACTCGCTTTGGCAACATGTGTGCCCAGATGCGCAATTTCCTGGATCAGACTGGAGGCTTGTGGGCCCAAAATGCTCTCGTTGGTAAAGTGGGGAGTGTGTTCACGTCCTCAGGTACCCAACACGGCGGGCAGGAGACAACTATTACCAGCTTTCACACTACGCTGCTTCATCTAGGCATGATTATTGTAGGACTGCCCTATTCTGAGACTCGTCAGATGACGGTGGGTGAGATAAGTGGCGGCAGCCCCTATGGGGCTTCGACTATTGCAGGACCTGATGGCAGTCGCATGCCTAGTGAAAACGAGCTGGCCATGGCCCGCTTCCAAGGGCGTCACGTAGCTGCCATCGCCAGGAAGCTGGTGGGAGCATAAAGCGGGCAGCCGAGGCGTCGCTTCGGCTATGGCCAGCACATGACGCGTTTCTCGGCGGGGCAAGGTGGCCAGTATTCTCGAGGATGCTCTCCAACCAGCGCAGTTTCTGCTAGATAACGTAGATATTCTGCCCCGGGGACGAGCCCTTGATGTGGCTATGGGTAGCGGCAAGAACGCGGTCTATCTGGCAAAGATGGGTTTTGAGGTAGATGGCGTTGACATATCGGCCGAGGCAGTGAGCAGCGCTTTAGAACTGGCACGGCACTTTGATGTTACCATCAAAGGGGAGGTTGCTGACCTGGCGGGTGAGTATCGTATCAGCAAAGATACTTACAATGTGATCATATGCTTCAACTACCTGCAGCGTTCCCTTATACCACAGATCAAGGATGGTCTGCGAATAGGGGGAATGGTGGTGTATGAGACCTTCATTGTTGACCAGGCTCGGTTCGGGAAACCGAGGAACCCCAGTTATCTGCTGAAGCATAACGAGTTGCTTCACATGTTTGGCGATTTCCGGTGCCTTCGATACCGCGAGGGAATCATGCCCGGCCCAAAGGCTGTTGCTAGTATAATTGCTGAGAAGGTATGACCAGGCAACTTCAGCGTGAGAGGAGGGATAATTAGATGACCTTCTCAAAGCTCGTTGTATTGTCTGAGCCGAGAGGCTAAAATCAACAATATACGACATTCGGGAGGGGCAATATGCTGCTAATAGAAGACCTGCAAGTGGACGTCGGTGGAAAAACGATACTGAAACACATTGATTTGGAGATTAAATCAGGGGAGACGCATGTCCTTTTTGGCCCCAACGGCTCAGGAAAGACCTCTCTCCTCATGGCTATTATGGGTTATCCTGAGTACAAGGCTGCGGCAGGGAGAATCCTCTTCAGGGGAGTGGATATCACTCGTAGCCCCATCAACGAGCGGGCCCAAATGGGAATCGGCATGTCCTATCAGCGGCCTCCGACAATCCACGGCTTGAAGACCCGTCAGATGGTGCAGATTTGCGCCAAAGGAGAAGGAGACGTGGAAGACTTGGCCAGCCGCGTCAATTTCGTGGATTTTCTGGACAGGGATGTTAATGCCGGGTTTTCAGGCGGTGAGATCAAGCGTTCTGAATTGCTGCAACTGATGGCCCAGAACCCCGATCTGTTGCTCTTCGATGAGCCGGAATCGGGGGTAGATTTGGAGAACATCACTCTGGTAGGTGACGCAATTGCGACCTTGCTTCAGAAGGAACACCTGCCTTACAATACCAGGTCCAGGTCGCAGGTGAAGCGTGAGCGCACCAAAATGGGACTTATCATCACCCATACCGGCTTCATTCTGGACTATGTGCCTGCTGACAAGGGATACGTACTTTACGACGGGGTGTTGAGTTGCAGTGGAAACCCGGCTGAAATTTTGAAGTGGATCAGCGAATGTGGATATGAGGAGTGTGCCAGGTGCGCTACCAAGACGAATTAAGAGAGAAGGCAACCAAGGCCATAGACAAAAAGGCGGCGCTCGGCCCGGACATCGACCTTGCCAAATACGATTCAGCCCCGGTGTCTCATAAATACCTGGCTGACGAGGACCTCTGTGCCCTGCCCGAGGGGGAACAGCAGCGCCTGGCGATGGCAGGAGTTGACGTGACTCAAAAGACAAGGGAAGGGACCTATTTTCAGAAAGATACCGCGGTGGTTCATTGCAGCCAGAAGCAGGAGGGCATTGAAGTCATGCCCATTCGACGGGCCCTGGAGCAATATGACTGGATCCGGGACTATTATTGGAAGCTGGTGGCTGTCGACGCGGACAAATATACGGCTGCTGCGGAATTGGAATTGCATAATGGCTACGTCATTCGGGCGCTTCCAGGAAGCAGAAGCATATATCCCATCCAGGCCTGCCTCTACCTCCACACGGACGGACTCCAGCAAAATGTTCACAACATCATCATAGCTGAAGAAGGTTCTGAGCTGCATATCATCACCGGCTGCACCACCTCGCCGCACCTGAAGAGAGGGGTTCACATAGGCATTTCGGAATTCTTCGTAAAGAAGAATGCCAAGCTGAGTTTCACCATGATTCACAATTGGGCGGAGGAGATGCTGGTGCGACCTCGATCGGTGGCCCAGGTGGAAGCTGGAGGGCTTTTCCTGAACAATTACGTTTGCGTGAAGCCCGTTGCATCCCTGCAGATGTATCCCACAAGCCACCTGGTAGGGGAAGACGCGGTGGCCCGGTTCTACAGCATCATTGCGGGTAGTCCTGGTTCCGAATTCGACTTAGGTGGTCGAATCTATCTCAAGAAACCTGGCAGTCGGGCTGAAATCGTGTCGCGGGTAATCAGCAATGGTGGCAATATCATTGCCCGGGGCCACTTGATTGGAGAAGTTGCCGGTGTCAAGGCCCACCTGGAATGCCGCGGGCTCATCCTGAACGGGGGAGTTATTCGTGCTGTCCCCGAGTTGGAAGGCCATGTGGACGGAGTGGAACTGTCCCACGAGGCAGCCGTAGGTAAGATTGCCCAAGAGGAGATTGCCTACCTGATGTCCCGCGGCCTGAGTGAAGATGAAGCCACTTCCACCATCGTACGCGGTTTCCTCAGCGTCGATATCGAGGGGTTACCGCCTCAATTAAAAGCTGAAATCGATCGCGCCGTTGAGGCAAGCGATAAAGATGTGATGTGATGGGCCCTTTGTCAAGCCCACTGTCGCACCCTCGATCCGCGGATTCAAGACCTCCTTCGTCTAAAGTTTCTTAGGGGGCGAGCTTGTCCCCTGCCTGGATGATGTCGAGGTCAGGGACGACCTCGACTATCGGATTCTGTGTCATTCCTAAAACAGGGGCGAACCGAGACCGCTACCCCCACATGTCGCTGCGAGGAGCACAGCTAGGAAGCAATCTCAGGGGGAGGTGTAAGGAGATTGCTTCGGTCGCCCTAGGCGACCTCGCAATGACTAACGAGCACTTGAATCCAGGGACTTAGGGAATCCTCCGGCGGGTTGACAGGCGGCATAAGGTTATATAAGCTTAAGACACCTACGGATGTAACATTCGCATACGAGTATTGTGACCCCACTTCGCCCACCGGGTTGCCTGGTAGCAGACCGTAAGAAGGATTCCTTCTTGTAGGGGAGAAAAGGGGGAGGGCACAGATGCCCAGGAAAGAGTCAACCGCTCAACGTGCAGCTTCAGGTATAAGCTTGCAGGAGTTAGTCAACTGCCTGGAAGATGAGCTTCTCGTCATAGACAGGGAATATCGTGTGAAGCTGGCCAACTCGGCTGTGCTGCAGAGGTTGCCTAAAACGGTGGGAACACCATTGGGCAGACACTGTTATGAAGTGTTCGAGGCGAGACAGAACCCCTGCAGTGTCCCCTTATGGGTGTGCCCTCTGGCCAAAGTTGTGCAGAGCGGTAGCCCAGCAGTGATTGTTCATGCCAAGAATTCGCCGGACACCGATGCTACGTCCAATCGGTATGTCAAAATCTCCATGCATCCACTCAAAGACGAGCGTGGCAATATATATGCGGCGGCTGAGCTAAGAAGAGACGTTACCGCCGAAAGGGAACTGGAGAGCCAAATCCTGAGGCGTCATCATCACCTTTATGCCTTGAATCTCATCTCAGGGGCGGTGAGTGCATTATGGGACCTGGACACAATCCTAAATCTATCTCTAGGTGCTGCGCTGGAGATCGTCGATGGTGAAATAGGGGGAATACTGCTTTTTGATTCACACAACCGAAAGTTGAGCTACCGGGTGTACCGTGGTCTGTCCGCCAAATATGCCGAGAAGGTGCGGATGAAAATAGGCGAAGGGGTAGCAGGAAAGGTGGCCCAGACGGGGGAGCCTATTCTGCTGGAAGATGTCTCTAAGGACCCGCGTATTGTTCACCGCGACCTGGTGAGCACAGAGGGCCTCAAGGGTTTTGCCAGTGTTCCGTTGAAAACGAAGGATAGGGTCGTAGGTGTAATGAACATAGCTAGCCATATGCCAGGCCGGTTTACTGGAGACGATTTATACCTCCTGAACTCGATTGGCTATCAGATCGGTACTGCAATTGAGCAAACGAGGTTATATGACCACCTGGCGATGGCAGGAGAAAGGTACCAAGCACTTCTTCGACATGCCCTGACGGCTCAAGAGGAGGAGCGGAAGAGAATTGCTCGAGAGCTACACGACGAGACCAGCCAGTCGCTGACCAGCCTGGCCCTCAGCCTGCAGGCGACCATAGGAATGGCGGAAATGCGAGGCATTGAAGACGGCGATCTTATGGAGAGACTTAGAAAGACGCACGCCAATGCAGTTCATGCTGGCAACGAGATAGTAAAGCTGATGAAAGAGCTACGCCCCACCTTGTTGGATGAGCTGGGAATGCCTACTGCGATCCGCCGTTATGCCAAGGATACCCTCGAAGCCCAGGGCATTAACATATCGACTGAAGTAATAGGGGTGGAAGAGCGCTACCAGCCCGAAGTCGAGGTGTCGCTTTTCCGCATTGCCCAGGGGGTAATAGGCAACATAGTGGAGCACTCAGAAGCGAAAAATGCCTCCATAAAGCTGGAATGTGATGCCAATGCATGTGTGCTACGCATTGAAGATGATGGCAAGGGTTTTGATGTCAAAAGACTCACCCGAGTTGATCCCGGCGGTCGGGGTGCTGGCTTGTTCACCATGAAGGAGAGGGTAAAGTTGGCGGGTGGCTCCTGCCGCATTGATTCACGGCCAGGGCAAGGAACGAAGGTTATGGTGAAGATTCCTGTGGCAAGGGACGTGGCGTATGAAGAAGATAAGAGTGCTGATAGCCGATGATCATACCCTAGTGCGAGACGGGATTCGCGCCCTGCTGGCGCTGGCTGCGGACATTGAGGTGGTTGGTGAAGCGGCGAACGGGAAGGAAGCCTTGGAGAAAACGAGGCAGCTTGTGCCGGATGTGGTGCTTATGGACCTGACGATGCCTATCATGGGTGGGCTGGAGGCGACACGCAGAATACGCAAAGAATTGGCCGGAACGAAGGTGATAGCACTGACCCAATATGATGACAGCGAATATGTCATTCCCGTTATCGAGGCGGGGGCCCGTGGCTTCATTTCTAAGATGGCGGCATTTTCGGAGCTTGCTTCGGCTATTCAGGCCGTCTATAATGGCGATTCCTATCTATCTCCCTCTGCAGCAGCGGCTCTTGTTGAGGAATGTCAACAGAAGAACACTGTGGAAGGAGAAAAAGACACCTACCAGCAGTTGACAGATAGAGAAAGAGACGTGCTTAAGCTGGTTGTCGAGGGATACACCGCTCGGCAAATAGCGGATATGTTGGTAGTCAGCCCCAAGACGGTGGAGTGGTACAAAACCAGCTTGATGAGCAAGCTGAACATTCACAACAGGATGGATCTAATCAGATTTGCCATACGCAAGGGCATCATAAGTCTGTGACGGCGTAAACACCCCCCTCCTTCTCCCCCAAGGGCCGTCTAATTCTGAAAGGCCTCCATTTTAGCTTCGACTTTTGGGCTGTTCAGCCCACGAATTCAGATGTCATTGTGCGGAGCATGGCGACGGACCGAAGTCGGCACGTGTCGATCAGAACTAGCGCCCCCGGATCGTCATCACTCCTTCAGACCTAGGACAACTAACCCGGGATTTTCCACCTCAGGGCCTGGGTAAACCCGCTCCAGCCCACCACCCGACTGGAAATCGCCTGTAAGACTGCGCAACCAAAGAGAATTCATTCGCTCGCCCTGACGCCATGCCACGTAGTTCTCCATGCCTACACCATGAATAGCTATAACGGGTTCGATTTCCAGCTCCACTCTTGAGAAAACGAGGTAGTCAGCCCCGTATTTCCGCATAACCTCAACGGCATCTGAGGCTCGGTCAGTGCAGTAGGCCAACCCTATATCGTCATCCTCCTGTTTGCTATGACTAAGCCAGCCTCCATCAACCACGGGTGTACGTTGGGCCACATCCAGTATCCAGTAACCATAGTCCCACCACGACATGACAACCGCATCTTCCGCCGCGTTGTCTCTGAGATAGATAAGACCGTCCTGCCAGTCCTGGTTAGCCGCAACTCTCTGCTCGGATCCAAGATCATACGAGCGAACGGAGAGCCCAATCATAATCAGCACAACAAGTACTGCCACAATTTGTTGAATCCTACGCTCAAGTCGACGGCTGTATCGTAAGTCCCACAGATTGGCCACTGTCATTGCACCGATTATGGCAGCAGCCGGAGCAGCATAAAGAATTACCCGCCTGGCAAACAGACTCAGGATGACTAAGGTCAGGAACCAGATCAAAACGAAAATATCTCCTTCCCGGTGCCTCATGACAGCAAGAAAGATTCCGATCGGTGCCAGAAAAAGGAAGAACTCGTAGAGCCGCAAATCGGCAAGGCCTATACCTTGTAGCTCAGCGATCTCCCCTCTGCTTGGAGAAAGCAAATTTCCAATGACGTCGAAGGTTTCGGATGTAACGCCCAGGTTTATCAGGGCGACCAGGATATTCAAGGAGATTATGAGTACAAAGGGCTGCCACTTTGATTCCCTTATAGCATTTCTAATCCTGGCGAATAATTGCTGGGAGAATGTTTGATAGCCAACTGCCAGCGCAGGCTGCTCATGCCCCAGGAGGGACTTAACCAGGAACTCGGCCGCAAAGTAAGCTATTATGATTGCCAGCAGCAGTCCAGGGCCCACCCATGACCATTCGAAGTAAAGCAATAACTCAATACCGAGTACCGCCAGTGCCGCTAGTACCCATCCCACGTCTCGCCCGCCTATCCTTAAGTGCCATCTTTTGGCCAGGAAAAACACGAAAGCGCCGACTGTTATCAGCAGAACGTTAAGACAGTCACGATCAAGGTAGCCTGCCCCCTGAATAAAATAGCCATGAGGCAAGACCGCCCAGGCAAGAGCTGAGGCCAGTCCCATACGTCGGTCCCATATTCTGCTGACGGCTAGATAGATAACAATAGCGGTAATCACACCAAGAAAGGGCGGCAGAAACTTGGAGGCGAAGGTCAACGCATCCTGTTGTGAAGAGAAACCAAAGCTGATAGCTTTGGCGATGTAGGCCAGCGGGTAGGCCAACCCACTGGGCTGCACATCCGTTGGCACTGGCTGGCCATCCATAATGCGGTCCGCCATCCAATGGAAGAAATGAGAATCAGCGCTTATTATGTAGTAGTGACTGGAGTCAAAAAGGTGAAGGCAGCGAACAAAAAAGGCCAGTCCGGCTATTAGCAAGAGGGTTAGTAAGGTAGAATGCCTCCTCCAGAAGCGGATGAACTTCCCGAATCCCTTCTTTAAGAGGCGGAGAGGTGGCCCAAATAGCTTCTCCCCGGGGACACCCTTCCTTACCGAAGTGCGCTTGCGAGATGGCTGCTTACGCTTAAGAGCTCCCTTCTTGGGGGGCCTCCTCTTTGCTGAAGCATCTTTTTTTCGAGACGCGCGCCGACGTTTAGCGGGCATGTATCCAACAACTCTTCAAGTATGACTCCTTATCCCGTCCATCGGGCAACGCTCAATTATACCCAATAACCACGGTGTTGCGTAAGTAGGGAAAGGCCAACCACTGCAAGCGGATGATGCTACCAAAGCATTATCACAGTAATATGGTCAGGTCACAAAGGAGGGATTCGGCCAGATTTTTCTCACAAATTCCTCTCAAAACCCTTATCCCTTCTCAGCAGCAGGTCTCGTTTCGCCCCAGTTTCCTTATGCTTCTATTGACAACAACAGACTCCCTAATAGTACAATAGTCACACCACCGTAACACCATTGTAACAGCATAGTGATAGGGCCGATGTGCCCCTCTGTCATATGTGATGACATGAATAGTTGTGTATGAGGCAGGGATACAGGCAAATTCTGAATACCAATTTCTAGTTTCGAATTTTGATCTTTGGTAACCCAGATGACAGCGGAAATGAGAAAAACGGGTATTGATGCGCTAGGTGACGTAGCCTGGGGTACACATATCTGCCAGTTCTACCAGACCAAAGAGGACTTACTTGAGATCCTCATACCGTACTTCAAAGCAGGGCTGGAAAACAATGAGTTCTGCCACTGGGTTACTTCGGAGCCTCTCAGGAAAAGGGAAGCCAGAGAGGCAATGAGAAAGGCCATGCCTGGTTTTGATGGATACCTGAAAGCGGGACAGATAGAGATCGTTCCACATACCGAGTGGTACCTGAAGGCCGGTTCTCTTGACCTCAAAAGAGCGCGCGACGGCTGGTTCGATAAACTCAATCAAGCCTTGGCTACGGGTTATGAAGGCTTGAGGTTAACAGGTAACACGTTCTGGCTGGAGAAAGACGATTGGAGAAGTTCCACTGACTACGAAGAAGAGGTAAACAGTGTTATCGGCAACTATCGCATGATAGCCATTTGCACCTATCCCCTCGATAGGTGTGGAGCATCGGAAGTGATAGATGTGATCAACAACCATGAATATGCTCTTATCAGGCGGGAGGGCAAGTGGGAGCTGGTGGAAAACGCCGAGCGCAAGCGGGCAGAGGAGGCGCTGAAGGAGTATTCAGAGCGGCTGGAAGAGATGGCGGAAGAGCGCACCAAAGAGCTCCGAGAAGCTCAGGAGGGACTGATCCGCAAGGAGAAACTGGCTGCTCTGGGGGAGTTGGCTGCCGGCGTGGGCCACGAACTGCGCAACCCCCTGGGGGTAATCTCCAACGCCGCGTACTTCCTGAAAATGACCCTATCCGACGCCGACCAGACCACCAGGGAATACCTGGAGCTCATCTCGTCAGAGGTCAGGGATGCCGAGAAGACCATCTCAGACCTGCTGAGTTATCCGCGCATCCAGCCAGCCGAGAGAGAGGAGGTAGCGGTCTCCCATCTGGTGGCCCAGGTGCTGGAGAAACAGCCTCCGCCCGAGAAGGTGAAGGTGACCACCAACATACCCTCCGGCCTGTCCCCTGTGTTTGTAGACCCCCATCAGATAGGCCAGGTGCTGTTCAACCTGGTCACCAACGCCTACCAGGCCATGCCGGAAGGGGGCAATTTGACCATCACCGCCCAAGAGGAGCCAGGCCAGGTGGCTGTCTCCATCACCGACACCGGCCTTGGCATCGCCCAGGAAAACATGGCCAAGATCTTCGAGCCCCTGTTCACCACCAGGGCCAAGGGCATCGGGCTTGGTCTGCCAGTCTCCAGGGACCTGGTGGAAGCCAACGGCGGAAGCATCCAGGTGCACAGTGAGGCAGGCAAGGGCAGCACCTTCACCGCCTTCCTGCCAACTAAGGAGACCCAATCATGACCAAGGGGTGGCGTATCCTGGTGGTGGACGACGACCAGCAGATGGTCAGGACTCTGGTGGATATCTTGAAGCTCAACGGCTACCAGGCCAAGGCCGCCTACTCGGGGCCCGAAGCTCTGCACAAGGTGAAGAAGATACGCTTTGACTGCGTCCTGACCGACATAAAGATGCCAGAAATGGACGGGGTAGACCTGATGAGAGCCATCAAAGCTATGCAGCCTGACCTTCCAGTGGCGCTTGTGACCGCCTATTCTACCGATAAGCTGGTCAAGGAGGGGCTGGAAGAAGGCGCTATGGCCGCCCTGATCAAGCCGCTCGACATAGACGCCCTGCTTTCCCTCTTCTCTGGCCTGCGCCAAAAACAGCGCATGGTCACTGTGGACGAAGAACCCTCGGTTCAGGAGGCCCCTGGGACATATATTGCACCGGCGAGGTCTCGCCGTGATTGAAGTTACGGACCCTCCTGATTCATATGGGACGACCGAACTACTTGCGTATAGTGGAGGATAAAGGCAAATTCTAAATCCTAAACAAATTCAAATGACCGAAGTTAGAAGCTCAAGACAGTATGATTTGCAGGCTTTCGAACATTTGGATTCAGGATTTAGTCTCTGTCTGGATTATGTGCGTCTATTTAAGACGCTAAATGTAAACAACCCCATTAAGCAGGAAGGGGGAGTTGAACCATGGCTATAATACCGAGCATCCTCATCGTCGATGATGACCCCAAGACTAGAAGGACGCTTTCCGACATACTCAATGCCAGGGGCTATGCAGCTACCACCGCTGGCCAGGGAAAAACAGCATTGGATATGGTCAAGGAACAGGCACCTGATGTAATCCTGATAGACCTCAAGCTGGAGGATATGCCTGGCCTGGAGGTGATGAAGAAGATCAAGAAGCGCTCCCCGGGCATGGAGTGCATCGTGCTCACCGGATACGCCACCCAGGCATCCGCCATCGAGGCGGTCAACCTGGGCGCCTATGGCTATGTGCAGAAGCCATGCGATGTGGAACAGTTGCTGGCGATGATCCATAGGGCTATTGAGAAGCGGCAGGCAGAGGAGGCACTGCGGGAGTCTGAAGCGAAGTATTCTGTCCTGGTGGAGCAAGCTAAGGACGCGGTGTTTATTGTACAGGATGACGTTTATAGTTTCGTCAACACTTCTTTCGGAGAGATTACGGGCTACACGGTGGAGGAAATCTTGGGTACGCCTTTCTTGGATATAGTGGCACCTGAATCCAGGGCTTTGGTTGCCGAGAGATATAGATTACGCATGGCAGGCAAAGAAGTTCCGTCGGTCTACGAAATCAAGATTCAGTGCAAGGATGGGACGTTGAAGGAGGTGGAAATATCGCCGCGGATTATCCAATACCGGGGCAGGCCAGCTAATATGGGCATCGGGCGCGACATCACCGAGCGCAAGCGGGCCGAGGAGGAGCTAAAGGCAGCGGAGGAATACGCCCGGAACCTTATTGACAGTTCTCTGGATATGATCATCTCCGTAGACCAGGACCGCAGAATTGCTGAGTTTAACCAGGCTGCCCAGGAAACGTTTGGCTACAGTAAAGCGGAAGTGCTGGGCAAGCACGTTGACCTGCTTTATGCCGATCCAACTGAAGGATTGAAGGTCCACCAGACCGCCAGGAGAACGGGGCGGTTCACCGGTGAAATACTAAACAAACGGAAGAATGGCCAGACTTTTCCCTGTTCTGTTTCTGCTTCTGCTATGCGAGATGCAGAGGGCAACTTTTTGGGGGTCATGGGTGTCTCCCGCGACATCACCGAGCGCAAGCGGGCCGAGGAGGCCCTGCGAGAAAGTGAGGCCCGCTTCCGTTTGCTCGCTGAGAATATGACAGACGTCATCTCCGTTACGGACATGGCCGGGCGGCCCACCTATATGAGTCCTTCCGTGACGCGTCTGTACGGTTTCAGCGTCGAGGAAGCCATGAATCGTACCCCGGAAGAGTCCTTGACGCCTGCTTCCCTTGAGGTTGTCGCCGAGGCGTTTGCAGCAGAGATAGCCATAGGAGATCGTGGGGGAGAGGACCGGTTCAGGGCGCGCACGCGGGAGCTTGAGGCCTTCCGCAAGGATGGCTCTACGGTCTGGGTGGAGGCCTCGGTTTCTTTCCTGCGCGACTCAAATGGCCGGCCGGTTGAGATCCTGAGCGTCGTGCGCGACATCACCAAGCGCAAGCGGGCCGAGGAGGCACTGCATGAGAGCGAGGAAAATTTCAGGGCTTTGGCCGAGAACGCCATTGACGGCATCCTGATAAGCCTGGATGAGGGAGGCCACGTCTACGCCAACAAGCGGGCTGCCAAGATAACAGATTACACCGTTCCCGAGTTGCGTAAGACCAGTTTCAAGGACCTGGCACACCCCGATGAGTGGCAGAAGATAGTGGAAAGATACCAAAGGAGACTTGAGGGCAAGCGTGTCCCGCGATGGTATGAGACCGTCATTGTCCAAAAAGACGGTGAGAGCGTGCCCATAGAACTAGGCGAGGCCAGAACGGTTTGGCATGGGAAGCCGGCTGATATGCTGATCATCCGTGACATCACCGAGCGCAAGCAGGCGGAAGAGGCGCTGAGGGAGAGCGAAGAGCGGTTCAGGAATATCTATGCCGAGTCGCCTATCGCCATCGAACTCTGTGATTCCGACGGCCGACTTACCACCGTGAACAACGCCTGCTTGGAGATGTTCGGCCTGTCTGATATTGCACAGATAGAATGGCCGCGACTCTTTGATGATCCTTATGTGCCAGCCGAGGCCAAAGAGAGGCTGCGCCAGGGTGAAGTGGTGAGATATGAAGTCACCTTTGATTTTGAAGAAGTCAAGAGACTCAACTTGTATAAAACAACAAGATCAGGCATGGCTCATTTTGACGTGCTGATCACCCCGTTGGGTCCGAGTCAAGGAAGGCCATTGAGCGGTTACTTGCTGCAGTTGCAAGACATCACCGAGCGCAAGCGGGCAGAGGAGGCATTGCGACACCAAGAACAGTATTTCCGCTCCCTTATAGAAAACGCTTCGGACGCCATTGCCATTGTGAACGGTGACGGAATCGTCCGCTACCAAAGCCCATCCTATGAACGGGTGTTGGGATATAGACCGGAACAGGAGATTGGTAGGAGCATGTTTGATAATATCCATCCGGATGATATGACTTGTCTGGCTGGCGAGTTCGCTGGATTGTTGCAAGATCCAGGTGGTACCATACGTGTTGAGGTACGTTTTCAGCATAAGGACGGCCCGTGGCATACTATAGAAGCCGCAGGCACCAACCTTCTCCACCATCCGGCTGTGGGGGGCATTGTTGTTAATTTCCGCGATATCACCGATCGAAAGCTGGCGGAGGAGGAAATTGTGCGCCGGCACCAGGAACTAACTGCGCTCCACCACATATTGATGGCAATAACCCAGACCCTCAACCTTCAGGAAGTGCTGGACGAGATCGTCTCTCAGGCTGGGGCAGCCCTTGACTCGGAATACACCAGCATCGTCACAGTGAACGAGGACGGCAGCCTGGGAATAGACAGCGAGGACTTTCAGGGTATCGCGCCGCTGACTATCAGGGCACGACCAGACGGGGTTACCAGGAGCGTCATCACCACTGGTCAACCTGTAGTCGTCAACGATGCAGAGGTTTATGAAAGCACCAACCCCATCCTTATATCAGCAGGCATTAAGTCCTACGCTGCCGCACCCATAAAGACCAAGGACGCCACCATCGGGGTGCTCTTTGTTCACAGCAGGCAGCCAAATGCCTTCGCCGATAGGCTAGGTCTGCTTACGGACCTGGCCAGCCAGGCGGCCATCGCCATGGAAAATGCCCGGCTGTACAAGGAGGCCAGCACTGTCAGCGCCCTGCGTGAGGCAGACCGTCTCAAGACCGAGCTCCTGGCCAACGTGTCTCACGAGCTGCGCACTCCTCTGGCCTCAATTAAAGGCTACTGCACTTCTATGCTTTACTTTTACGACAGGCTCTCTGACGAGGACAAGCGTGATTCACTGCATGAGATCAACCAGGCCAGCGACAGGCTCACCGAACTCATTGAGAACCTGCTGCAACTCTCCAGGCTTGAGGCTGCTGGGCTCCATGCCGACAAGGAGCCGACAAAGATTGAGTCCATAATTAGCCGTGCAGTAGAGGATATGGAGCAGAAGGCGACGGGACACCACTTGGTGACCCATTTCGAGGAGTCGTTACCTGTGGTAGAGGCTGACCCAGGCCGCATCCGGCAGGTACTGGATAACCTGCTGAGCAACGCCGTCAAGTACTCGCCAGAGGGCACCGAGATTTCGGTGCGGTGTGAGTCAAAGGGGCAGGAGCTGGTGGTGAGTGTTCGGGACCAGGGCATTGGTATTGTCCGTGAGGACATGGACAAGGTCTTCGACCGCTTCTACCAGTCAACCCCGGGGCTATGCCAAAACGGTGGTGGGGCTGGGCTGGGCCTGACTATCTGCAAACGCATAGTAGAGGCACATGGCGGGCGCATCTGGGCAGAGAGCAAACCAGGTAAGGGAAGCACCTTCGTATTCACACTGCCATTGACCGCCGAGGGGAAATTCTAAAGGCTAATTTCCAAATCCTGAACAATTTCAAATGACCGAAGATGAAAATTCAAAACGCAAAAAGGAGAATTCAAAGATAATTTTGAACTTTGCAGTTTGAATTTTGAATTCTTTGATTTAGGATTTAATCGTTGTTTGGATTATGAGCAGGTGCTTAGGACGCTACATATAGACGACCTAGTGGCAAAAAAGGAGACGTAGCTATGTCTGACCGAACACCGTTGATTTTGGTCATTGACGATGACCTGGCCCTATTGAAACTCATGGGGCGCGATCTCAAATTGGCGGGTTACCGGGCAATCACAGCCAGCGATGGTAAGACAGGGCTACAGCTTATCGAGAATGAGGAGCCAACACTGGTCATTCTTGACATCATGATGCCTGGTCTGGATGGCTTCCAGGTATGTGAACGTGTCCGCGAATTCTCCCAAGTGCCGATTGTGATGCTCACCGCCAAGGGCCGGCCTGAGGATGTGGTACGTGGGCTGGACATTGGGGCTGACGATTACGTAGTCAAACCCTTTTCCATCGAAATTGTACTGGCTCGAATAAAGGCAGTGCTTCGGCGAGCACAGTTCCCAGAGGAAATGGTGCACTCCACCTTCACCTCAGGGGAGCTATACATAGACTTCACCCGTCGCCGGGTGACGGTAGATGGAAAAGAGATTGTGCTCACCCCCACTGAGTACGGCATCCTACACTTGCTGGCTCGCAATGCCGACAGCATTATCCCGCATGACTATCTTCTGACCGAAGTCTGGGGGTTGGAATACCGTGGCGACAACCACATCCTTCAAGCCGCCGTGAACCGCCTGAGAAAAAAGCTCGGGGATACCGGCAGCGATCGCAAGTACATTGTCACCAGATCAGGGGTCGGCTATACCCTCAAGACAACCCAGCCATAAGCCGCCTCATCGAAGCCGCAAAGACAGGCTTCCCCCTCGACCCCCAACCTGTGTATTCAAGCCTGCCTGGTCATTCCGGCCTTTGGCATTATGTCAACCTGGCCATGATATGTAGGGGCAAACCGAGACGTCCGCCCCACCCACCAGGGCCGACACGGAGTTCGGCCCCTACATGGCGCAGGAATATCAAGCAGCGACTACTATCAAAATAATGGGATCGCCGCTACCCTTTTGCCAATCGCCTGGGCTATCTGCCATCGTTTCGGATGGACCTAAAGGTCCATCCCTACATTGTCGGTTTCTTCCTACCACGTAGGGAACGACCTTTAGGTCGTTCCGCTGGTGCCATAGGAACATGCTGGCGATGATTCCATTTTTGGTGGGTGTCAGTCGCCTGAGGCGACTGACCCGGTTATGCAGGATGGCTGGAGCCAGGCGAACCCCACCACTGCCTCTGTTTTCATCCCTGCTGGCGCCCCGCCAGGGGCATGAAAAGCTATGCTCCTCACAATGACATGGAAACTTGTGCCCTTATGCCGCCAGTCCCACTCTCGTTCAGATTGTGAAAGAAGATTTTGGTGACGAAAACCCGCGTTTTGAGACACAACTATTACATTATTGTTGCAAAATATGTCCGAGAAGCCGAAAAAAAGGAGTTTCCCCTTGCCTCCCTGGGACGAAACTGGAAAGTCTCAGCCGCCAGAGAAAAGGAGGGCCGCATAATGACTGGAAGGCAGGTCCTCGTTGGGAGCAGTGAGCCAGGAGAGCTGAGATTCCGTCAACACGATCTCAGCGACACAGGGCGCCAGGCGAGGAGCACCAAGAAAGGAGCTACAGGAGCGGAATCAAATGAGCGACGGGTCTCCCTCAACTAGAGTCGCCAGGCTAGAAACAACTCCAGCTTCGACACCTATGGAAGAGGGCGTTTTCAGGCACCGCCGTTTTGTGGCTGGCGCTTTGGCTAGAGAACTTGGTACAGAAGTGACTATGGATGATTCTGGTTGTCACATACCTAAGACAAAGGCTTTCATAGACAAAGGACTAGCCGAGGACATACTGGCCAAACCTCGGCTAATCAAGGAACTGAAGGAGCAGGTGAGGAGGACAAATGATGACTGAAGCAGCAGAAATGCCACAAACAAGGCCGGGCCAGCCTCCGGCCGAAGCTGATTGTATTGTCGATCTCTTATTGTTTAGCCTGGGTGCTGAAGTGCTGTTGCATCCGGGCGATTTCGACACCACGATGGACATAATTGGCCGACCTTTCCTTGCCTCACACAACGATGGGCGGCCGCACTTCGGGGCGATTACGTCTCGATAGCCGAAAGTGCGGCAGGCTCAATCGGCAGCACGAGGATCTCAAGGACTATCTAATGGGTCGCTTACCAGGCAAACGAGGTGGAGTGTGAAGAATGGACCTTAAGGCAGGGAGATGGCACAGAAAAGAGCCAGATGGAGGAGGGCCCCCTGCGACAGCGTGGAGAAGAGTCATAGAGGTGCTGGCAATCGAAGGGAGGAGACTTTTGCAGCAGGAGCTGCCTACAGGGGTCCTCCGGCAACCCAAAATGAATTCACCCAAAACATACTGTGGCAGAGGGCTGAAAATGGCAACCAAACGTCAAAACGAACGTCGACACAATCCGCCTGCGGCGGAGGAGTGCGACCACTACTGGATAATCGAAGTCGCGGTAGGCCCGGTAAGTAAAGGCGTATGCCAGCTGTGCGGTGTGCAGAAGGATTTTAAGAACTATCTCACAGATTGCCTGGCAGAGAGCAGCCAGGAGTACCGGGAACTGCTCCGCGGCCACGGGGACGACAAGGAGGTAGAGCCAGGCCAGGAAGATACCCTGGCACGCGTGTCGCGCCTCTATTACACTACCGTAAGACCTTCTAAAAAGGGCTTCCCTGAAAGTAAGCAGCATTCGTTCTCCAGGGCGTGATTCCGCCCTTGTTGCATAGTGGGGCAGGGGTTGAGGTTGCCACCTGTTCCGGTGGGCAAGGAAGATGAGAGACAAAGATAAGACAAAAGAGCAGCTCATAAGTGAGTTGGTGGAAATGCGCCAGCGCATTGGTGAGCTGGAAACATCAGAAACGCAGGGCAAGCGGGCGGAGGAGGCACTGCGACGCCAAGAAGGGTATTTCCGCTCCCTCATAGAGAACGCTTCGGACGCCATCGCGATTTTGAACGGCGACGGAACCATTGGCTACCAAAGTCCATCCTATGAACGCGTGTTGGCATATACACCGGAAGAAGAGATTGGCCAGGACATGTTTGATAACATCCATCCAGATGATGCAGCAGATGTAGCTGACGGCTTAGCCAGAATCTTAGAACATCCAGGCGATATTGTTGGTGTTGAGGCACGTTTTCGGCATAGGGACGGATCGTGGCATACCCTCGAAGCCACTGCCAACAACCTTCTTCATGATCCGGCTGTGGAAGGTATTGTGGTGAATTTCCGTGACATCACCGAGCGCAAGCAGGCAGAGGAGGCTTTGCGAGATTCGGAACAGAAGCACCGTCACCTGTTTGAGAACCTGAATGACGCGGCGTTGCTGGCGGATGTGGAAACCGGACGTATCATCGAGACGAACAAGCAGGCCGAGGTGCTGCTGGGTCGTACTCGTGAGGAGATCATCGGCATGCACCAAAGCCAGCTTCACCCTGCGGGAAAAGCTGAGGAGTACCGCCACAGGTTCGCATCCCACATTGAGAAAGGGCACGCTGCGGATTACGATGGTGAGGTCATCACCAAGAATGGCAGCATTGTGGCAGTAGCCATTAGCGCGACACCCCTCACCATTGGAGGAAAACGGTTAATACTGGGGCTATTTCGTGATATCACCGAGCGCAAGCGGGCGGAGGAGATGCTGCGAGAATCTGAAGCGAAGTATTCAGCAGTGGTGGAGCAGGCGAAGGATGGGGTAATTATTGTCCAAGACGAGGTTTGCAGGTTTGCTAACAGGGCTTTGGCAGAGATTCTTGGCTATTCACTGCAAGAACTCCTGGATATGCCCGCTTTCGATATAGCCGCGCCTCAATCCAAAGATCTAATTGCACAAAGATATAGATTACGGAAGGCGGGCCAACAGGTTCCCCTTGCCTATGAAACCAAAATTCGGTGCAAGGACGGGACGGTAAAGGAGGTGGAATCATCTTCGGGAATTATCCAATACCAGGGCAGGCCGGCTGTTATGGCAATCGTACGCGACATCAGCGAGAGGAAGCGGGCGGAGGAGATCCTGCGGGAGAGCGAGGCCCGCTACCGTTTGCTGGCCGAGAATATAACCGATGTCATCTCCTGCGTAGATATGAACGGGCAGCCCACCTATATGAGTCCTTCCGTGACGCGTCTGCTCGGTTTCAGCGTCGAGGAAGCCATGGCCCATTCGCTGGAAGAAGACGGCGTGACGCCTGCTTCCCGTGAGGTTGCCAGCAAGGCACTCGCCAGACAACTGGCGGTTGAGAATGACGGGCAGGCCGACGATTCCAAGTCGCGGACGGTAGACCTGGAGTTCTATCGCAAGGACGGCTCCACGGTCTGGGTCGAGGTCGCGGTTTCTTTCCTGCGCGACTCAAATGGCCAGCCGATTGAGATTCTCACCGTGCTGCGCGACGTCAGTGAGCGCAAGCGCTCGGATGAAGAGCGCGAACGCCTGCTCCGAGAGCTGGCAGAGAAGACGAGGGAGCTGGAACAAATCGTCTTCGTAGCTTCCCATGACCTCAGGTCACCGCTGGTCAATATCCAGGGTTTTACCCGGGAACTGGAGGAGTCACTGGAAGAAGTACGCTCAGCGCTGGAAAGCGAGGATATCCCGTCTGCTGTAAAAGAAAGACTTGCTGTCTCGGTGAACCAAGATATTCCCGATGCGTTTCGATATATCCTGGCCAGCTCGGCCAAAATAGACTCGCTGCTCTCTGGATTGCTGCGGCTCTCACGTCTGGGGCGCGCCGCCCTTATCATGGAAAAGCTAGACATGAACGGACTTATGGCCGATGTAGCCCGGGCCTTCGAATTTCTAATCAAGGAAGCGGGCGCAACGCTGGAGGTGGAGGACTTGCTCCCGTGCCATGGCGACAAGACACAGGTCAACCAGGTCCTCTCCAACCTTGTTGATAACGCCTTGAAATTCCTTCAACCCGGCAGGGCGGGTGTCATCAGAGTTTCAGGCCGGAGCGAAGATGGGCGAGCGATATATTGCGTGGAGGACAACGGAATTGGCATCGCACCGGAACACCAGGAAAGGGTCTTTGAAATATTCCAGCGCCTCGATCCATCTGCCAACTCTGGGGAGGGATTAGGCCTGGCCATTGTCCGCAGAATCCTGGAACGACACGCTGGAAAGGCATGGGTAGAATCTGAACCGGGCAAAGGGAGCAAGTTTTTCGTCTCTTTGCCTAGCGTTTAGGCATATTCCAGAGCGCTGAAAAAACGACTATGGGGGAGGAGCGGACTACACGGGCATAGTGAACGATACAGGGGAGTTCAAAAAGTAAAATTCAAAGTGCAACAAGGAGACGTCAAGAATAGCCTGGAGTTTGCATTAGTGAGAATGAGCTTTCGTGTTCAGCATCCGTAAGGGATTGGCCCCCAACCCGGAGATTGCCACGTCGCGGAGCCTGTCCTGAGCGGCGCAAGATTCTTCGCTACGCTCAGAATGACACGGAGCGAAGGGCTCCTCGCAATGACATGTGAAGATGTTGACAAAGGCAAGTAGGCCCTCTGTTGTCTGTCATTGCGAGGTCGCCTAAGGCGACCCAAGCAATCTCAGGGTGGGGAGGGATAGCTGTACAGATGGAGGCAGACGGCCAGACACCTTATTCTCATACTGGAAAGGCGCAAATAGGTGGTCCTTCGGATCTAGGATATAGTGCTTCGGATTTAGGATTTAATGCTTGTTTAGATTAGGCGCAACTATTTAAGACGCTGCATATGAAATGCGGGGCTTTCAAAATCGAACAGCCTCCACGCAGAAAGGAGCCGGGACGGTGAAAGAGGAAGTAGTTTTGGTAATTGCCGAGGATGATGAAGGACATGCCTCCCTGATCAAGAAGAATCTGAGACGCGCCGGCCTGGTCAACCAGATGATGCACTTCAAAGATGGACAGGAAACCCTGGACTTCTTACTGGATCGGGGGCAGGGACCTCACCGTTTGCCAGGTACCCCTTATCTCTTATTGCTGGACATTCGCATGCCCAAGGTCGACGGGGTTGAAGTTCTCCGCCAACTCAAACAGGACCCACAACTGACCAAGATTCCGGCGATCATGATTACCACTACGGATGACCCGCGGGAAGTTGAACAATGCCACAGCTTAGGCTGCAGCAGTTACATCACCAAGCCTGTCGAGTATGACAGGTTTGTTGAAGTTATCAGGCGACTGGGTCTCTTCCTTATGATAGTCGAAGTGCCAGCAATCGACGGGGTTTTAGAGCATGGATAAAGAGCCTCAGAATAAAGGCAATGTAGATAGAACAATGACCGTTCAAACAGTCCTTGTGGCTGAGGACGACGAGGGTCTATTGCAGTTGATTCAGAAGAACCTTCGGCGTGCCGGCTTCAATACAGAAGGCGTTCTGAGCGGGGCGGGAGCCATTGACTGGGTAGATAACAACCCGGCCACACTACTGCTACTGGACTACCGACTGCCAGACATGACTGGCGAGCAGGTCATCGAGACTCTTGCCAAAGGACGGAGCACTGTCCCCTTCATCGTTATGACTGGCCACGGTGACGAAAGGATAGCCGTAGACATGATGAAACGTGGTGCCCGAGACTACCTGGTGAAAGACTCCACCTTTCCTGACCGGCTGCCCCAGGCAGTAGGGCGAACCATTGAAGAGCTGGCTACTGAGGAGAAACTAGCCGAGGCAGAGAGAGCGCTACGGGAGACCGAGGAGCGATACAGGCTCCTCCTGGAATCCATCTCCGATAGCGTGTACGTCTTGGATGACGAATGGCGGTTTGTGGTGGCCAACGGCGCGGCGGTACGTTTCTTTCAACTGCCAAAGGAGAGGTTACTGGGCAGCAAACTGACTGATTTGTTTCCAGTTGTCAGGGAAAGCGCCTACTTCAAGGTTTTCAAACGGGTAATGGAAACCCGTAAGCCCGACATCTTTAGCGGTGACTATATCCCCGAGAACGGGGAGAGGCGGTGGTACGAGATACACGCGTACCCTGTTCCAGAGGGTATTCTATGTATCTCCACTAGCATAACGGCGCGCAAGCGGGCGGAGGCGGAGTTAAAGGCAGCCGAGGAATACGCCCGAAAGCTTATTGATAGTTCTCTGGATATGATCATCTCCGTAGACCAGCGCCGCAGAATCGTTGAGTTCAACCCCGCCGCCGAGAAAGCGTTCGGCTACAGTAGAGCCGAAGTCCTGGGCAAGCACGTTAACCTGCTGTATGCCGATCCATCGGAGGGGCGGAGGGTTCATGAAGCCACTGTCAGAGCAGGTCGGCTCACCAGCGAAATAGTAAACAAACGGAAGAACGGCCAGACTTTTCCCTCTTTTCTTGCTGCCTCTGCTATGCAGGATGAAAGTGGTGAATTTGTGGGGGTGATGGGTGTGTCGCGCGACATCACCGAAAGCAAGCGGGCGGAGGAGGCCGCCGCCCAGCGCCACCGCGAGCTGACTGCCCTGCACAACGTATTGCTGTCCATAACCCAAACCCTCGACCTTGAAGAGGTGCTAAAGGAGGTCGTTTCTCAGGCTGGAGAAGCGCTTGACTCTGAATACACCAACATCGCGACGGTTAACGAGGATAACAGCCTTGCAATAGGCAGCGCAAGCGTTTCCAGTATCCCATCTCTACCTGTCACGGCACGACCCCACGGGGTGACCTATAGGGTCATCGCTACTGGTGAACCCGTAGTTATCGATGATGTAGACGCTGATGAAAGCACCAACCCGACCCTGGTGGCAGCGGGGATCAGGTCTTACGCTGGCGTGCCTATAAAGACCAAGGACGCCACCATCGGGGTGCTGTTTGTCCACAGCAGGCAGCGGAATTCCTTCCGCGATAGGCTAGGTCTGCTTACGGACTTTGCCAGCCAGGCAGCCATCGCTATAGAGAATGCCCGGCTTTATAAGGAGGCCAGCACTGTAGGAGCCCTGCGTGAGGCAGACCGTCTCAAGACCGAGCTCCTGGCCAACGTGTCCCACGAGCTGCGCACTCCTCTGGCCTCAATCAAGGGCTACTGCACATCTATGCTTCACTTCTACGACAGGCTCTCTGATGAGGATAAGCGTGATTCACTGCATGAGATCAACCGGGCCAGCGACAAGCTCACCGAACTTATTGAAAACCTGCTGCAACTCTCCAGGCTTGAGGCTGCTGGGCTTCATGCCGACAAGGAACCGACAAAGATTGAGTCCATAGTTGACGCCACAGTAGAGGATACAAAGCAGAAGGCAAAGGGGCATCACTTTGCGACCCGTGCGGAGGAGTCCTTACCTGTGGTAGAGGCTGACCCTGGCCGCATCCGGCAGGTACTGGATAACCTGCTGAGCAACGCGGTCAAGTACTCGTCAGAAGGCACCGAGATTTCGGTGCGGTGTGAGTCAAGGGGGCAGGAGCTGGTGGTGAGTGTTCGGGACCAGGGCATTGGCATCGCCCCTGAGGATATGGACAAGGTCTTCGACCGCTTCTACCAGGTAACCCCGGGGCTATGCCAAAAGGGTAGTGGAGCCGGGCTGGGCCTGACTATCTGCAAACGCATAGTAGAGGCTCACGGCGGACGCATCTGGGTGGAGAGCACACCAGGTAAGGGAAGCACTTTTCGGTTCAGCCTGCCATTGATGGCTGAAAAAAGTGGAGACAAAAGGCCGGTGACAGGGAAGGAGATGTAGCTATGGCCAGCCGGAAACCCTTGATTTTGGTCATTGACGACGATCCCGGGCTATTGAAACTAGTAAGGCGCGACCTGGAACTGGAGGGTTACCGGACAATCACAGCCACTGATGGTAAGACAGGGCTACAGCTTATCGAGGATGAGGAGCCGACGCTGATCATCCTTGATATCATGATGCCTGGTCTGGATGGCTTCCAGGTATGTGAACGTACCCGCGACTTCTCAGATGTACCGATCATAATGCTTACTGCCAAGAGCCGCCTTCAGGACGTGGTGAATGGGTTGGATATTGGTGCTGACGATTACGTCATCAAACCCTTTGGTACCGATGAGCTCCTGGCCCGGGTAAAGGCGGTGCTTCGCCGCAGCAAGTTCCCAGAGCAAATGGTACAACCCCCCTTCACCGCTGGCAAGCTACACATAGACTTCGCCCAGCACCGGGTAACGCTAGATGAAAAGGAAGTCATACTCACCCCTACTGAGTACAGACTCCTCTGCTTGCTGGCTTGCAACGCTGGCAGGGTGCTCACTCAGGACCAGCTTCTGACTGAAGTTTGGGGATGGCAATATCATGGTGATGTCCATATCCTTCAAGTAGCTGTTAACCGCCTCAGAAAAAAGATAGAGGATGATCCCGGCGACCCCAAATACATTGCCACCAGATCAGGTATCGGTTACGTTTTCAAGGAACCACTCCAGGAAGCTGGTTGATCCCAAGCGACTCTGTGGTTGGCAAGAACAGCTTCCTCACATGCTGGCTCACCACGCGTCATCTTGGGTGAACTAGAGGGCAGCTCTGCTGGCTGAGCCTCGGTTGCGGATCCTTTGGCCACTTTTGCACCCTTTCTGACGCCCTACGACCGTCTTCAGATTCTCAGCGAATGATTTGAGAGCAATCGGCGCCTCTTGAGACCCAGTTGTGAGCCTATTATCGTAAACTGGATCCCAGAGAAGCAAGGAGGTGCTAGATACCGCCTCTGGTAGCGAAGCAGTAGAGTTCATCCCGAAAAGCATGGGGTAAACCTTACTAAGTCAGTTGACTCGCCTCCGCCCCTGAGGACAAAGGTTTGGGACTGTAAGAAGGAGATCTAGCTATGCCTACCCAAAAAAATTCGATTTTGGTTGTTGATGACGACCCAGCGTTGTTGAAACTCATGAGGCGCACCCTGGAAATGGAAGGTTACGGCGTAACCACAGCCAGCGATGGTAAGACAGGGCTACAGCTTATTGAGGATGAGCAGCCGTCGCTGGTACTTCTTGATATCATGATGCCTGGTCTGGACGGGTTCCAGGTATGTGAGCGTGTCCGCAAATACCTGAAGGTGCCCATCTTAATGCTCACTGCCAAAAGCCGAGTCGATGATGTGGTGCATGGTTTTGATGTTGGGGCCGACGATTACGTGACCAAGCCCTTCGGCACGGATGAACTCCTGGCTCGAGTGAAGACAATACTCCGCCGAAGCATGTCTCAGGATAGAACGCGGCGGCCACCTCTCACCTGTGACGGCCTATGCATAGACTTCGCCAACCGTCAGGTGACCAAGAATGGAAAAGAGGTTATACTGACTCCCACTGAGTACAGGCTTCTCTGCCCGCTGGCTGCGAACCCTGGTAGAGTGATTACTCATAACCAGCTTCTCACTGAAGTTTGGGGATGGGAGCACCGTGGCAATCCCCACATTCTTAAAACGTTTATCGCTCGCCTCAGAAAGAAGATCGAGACCGATCCGAGCAACCCCAAATACATTACCACCCGTCCAGGTATTGGCTACATGTTCAAGAAAGCCCCCTAGGAAGTCATACGCCATTTCCGCTCTTGCTTGGACGCGAGTTGTCCCCTCATGTGAGGACGTTTGCTCCCTTCCAGACATGGCCAGAGGACGTGCACCAAGAGAGCTGAGGATACGTCAACGCGGATTAGCACTGCGCAGCGGGTCGTATGGCCTGTCTTCCGGTGAAGTTGTGGAGAATTGGACATCGCCGTGCAGCGCCCCTATCAGCAATGTATGTTGACTTTCACCTCCTCTAACGTCCTTCCCCTCCAGTCCGCCCGAGTTCTGAATGAGCCACCATACCCGTGCTAAATCAGCTACCCCAGCCAGCCAAACACGCCTATCATCCTCAGTCCGACATAGAGGGCGGCCGCGCTGAAAATCCACCCCAGTTGCTTTGCCGGAAGGCGGTGTGCTATCCGCACGCCTACCTGTGTCATGAATATGCCAGTGCTGGCCAAGCACAGCCAGGCCCAGACGTAAACATAGCCCATCGAGGGCGAAGGGATTCCAGCCACGCCGAGACCGTTGACTATGTAGCCGGTAATACCCCCAATGCTGATCATGGAAATGGCAGCTGCGGAGGTAGCTACCGCCATATGCATCGGCAACCTGAATATCAGCACCATTATCGGTACCATGAAGATGCCGCCCCCGACACCTATGAGACCAGCCATGAAGCTTAGGGGAAATGCCCAGGCAGCCCATAACCGAGTGTCGTCCTTCGGCCGCCCGGTAGTTGTGGATGGTTTGGCAGTCAGCATTCTGACAGCGATGGCAAGGACAGTCACCCCGAATACAATCTTCAAGGGTGAGGCGGAAACGTAGCTGGCAACTGTCGCTCCGCAAAACGATCCGACAAGACCACAACCGCCCATAACCAGCGCTGGTTTCCACCACACTGCTCGCCTTCGATGGTGGCCCCAGGCGCTGGCTGCCGTCGCAGGCAGCATCACAAAGAGGTCCGTGGCAAAGGCCATCCTGATGGCAATGTCTGACGGAATGCCCATATCCGTGTACACCCAGTATTGAACAGGAGTCATAATCCACCCACCCCCTGCCCCCAAAACCCCGCTACACAATCCCTGTGCCAACCCGGTGCACAGCAAGGCAATGATGTGAACTTGTGTCATCGCGTTTATCGGCTAAGCCTGGGCAGCATTCCGCCGTTCGCCATTCTTCTACCCCTCTTGTGAATTAGGGCTTCCCGTCATGACAAGGGCTGGCTTCCCCAAAACCCCATAACAACGTTATTCCCGGGTTTTCAACAGCATACTACCCGCAGAACGTCTGTGACAAGGATAACTTGCCCCTTGGGCGTTGTCTGTCAGCAACCTCCTGAACTGGATGTCAGGAATTGCCTTACAAAAAGACGCCCAAGGCATTCCTATCATCTCGTAGCCGGTTACACGGTGTTTGACATAGAGTGGATGCTTGAGACTAGTCCGGTATGTAGCCTTGACAGCTCGTAGACACGAGTGATATCGTGACAGGGCGTATACTCGTGCATGAGCATGGGGAACGAGTGACACTACATCGCGATGTCGTCGAAAAACGGAGCGTCGCGCCCGTGCTCCCACTAGCCTAGACGCGCAAGCGTCATGAACCTTGGCTGCGACGATGCGTGGCGACCAGTGTCATAAAAGCTAAGGGAGGTTTTCGATGACTGAAAAGGGTAGAATAGCACTTTACAAAGGTCTGGGCCAGCCCTTTGAGATCAGGGAGTATCCGGTGCCCGAACCTGAACCGGGGGCTATCTTGATCAAGATATCAATGGCTAACATATGTGGCTCCGACCTCCACTGGTGGCGCGGGGACCTTGACCTCGCCGCCCTGGGAGCACCAATGCCGATGGCCCAGGGCCACGAGGCGATTGGAAAGGTAGCTAAGCTGGGAGAGGGCGTCTCCACCGACTCAGCAGGTCAGCCACTGGCGGTGGGCGATCGGGTGGTGTACCGGTATTTCTATCCCTGCGGGCGCTGTCCGGCATGCTTGAGGGGAAAGGACGCCGCCTGCCCCACCAACAACTTGACCATCTGTGGCCCTGCTGAAGTGCCTCCTCACTTCGTGGGGGCCTACGCCGACTACTTCTACCTCCGCCCCAACCACACTGTTTTCAAGGTCCCTGATGATGTCACCGATCAGATGGCAGCCCCGGCCAACTGCGCCCTATCCCAGGTCCTCTATGGACTGGAGAAGGTAGACCTCAGCTTCGGGGAGACCGTGGTCATCCAGGGTGCTGGTGGCCTGGGAATCAATGCTACTGCTGTAGCCAAGGAGATGGGGGCCCACAAGGTCATTGTCATCGATGGTATCACCGAGCGTCTTGAGCTGGCCAAGGCCTTCGGCGCCGATGAGTTGATCGACATGAGGGAGTGCCAGACCCCTGAAGAGCGCGTGCAGCGGGTGAGGGAACTGACCGGTGGTTGGGGAGCGGATGTGGTGGCCGAACTGGTTGGTTTTCCCAGAGTGATTCCTGAGGGGCTGGATATGCTGGCAGGCGGGGGGCGCTACCTGGAGATCGGCAATATCAGCCCGGGACTGACCTTCGAGCTTGACCCTGCTATGCTGGTGTTCACCTCCAAGAGCATAATCGCTGTCATTACGTACGGGCGTGACACCCTCAAGAAGGCCCTGGACTTCCTGAGCCGCACCAAGGGCAAATACCCCTTTGACAAGATCCTGTCGCATTCCTATCCATTGGAAGACATTGATAAGGCCTTTGAGGAGCAGGACAAAGGGTTTGTTTCCCGGTCTGCCATCGTAATGTAAGCCTCACTAGAGAAGCTGTAAAGATTTGAAGGTTGAAAGGAGGAAGGCAGTGGCTGGTGGATACATGGGGAAAATTCTGTTCGTAGACCTTACCACGGGTGAGACGAAGGATGAGGAATTGGAGGAAAAGATTTGCCGCGATTTCATTGGCGGCTATGGCTTAGGAGCTCGAATCCTGTATAGCCGTCAGCGGGGAGGGGTCGACCCCCTGGGTCCGGAGAACACCCTCGGTTTTGTCACTGGCCCCCTTACGGGTGTGCGCGGTTTCTTCGGCTCCAGGTTTACGGTGGTGGGCAAATCGCCGCTTACGGGAAGCTGGGGTGATGCTAACTGCGGGGGTTTTTTTGGCCCTCATCTCAAATTCGCCGGCTATGACGCCGTCTTCTTTACCGGGATAGCGCCTAAGCCTGTTTATCTGTTGATCGACGATGGGAAGGCTGAGCTGAGGGATGCCAGCCATCTCTGGGGGAAGGATAGCAATGAGACCGATGACCTGCTCAGGTCTGAATTGGACAGAAAGGTTCATGTTGCCTGCGTTGGCCCCGCTGGCGAGAAGCTCTCCCTGGTCTCATGTGTCATGAACGACAAAGGAAGGGCAGCAGGCAGGTCGGGCCTGGGGGCGGTGATGGGCTCCAAGAAGCTGAAGGCGGTGGCAGTGATCGGAACGAAGGAAGTCCCTCTGCCCGATAAGGAGAGAGCCGCTAAGGTGAGGCAGGAGTATCGCCGGAAATTGTCGGGGGTCTTCCACGATATTCTGAAGCAGTTTGGCACCTCCGGCGGAGTCGACTGGTCTGCTCAAAGCGGCGATTCACCGGTGAAGAATTGGAGTGGCGTCGGCATCAAGGACTTTACCAACTCCGCCGCCATCAGCGATAACAATGTGGTCAACCTGGTGGACCGTAAGTATGGCTGTTGGGGGTGTCCTATTGTTTGCGGGGCCACCATGAGGGCGGGAAAGGAGTATCGATATGAGGCCGGGGTGCACAGGCCCGAGTATGAAACCCTTTGTTCCTTTGGCACCCTTTGCCTGAACGATAACCTGGAGTCGATAATCAAGGCGAACGACATCTGCAACCGCTACGGTCTGGACACCATCTCTGCCGGTGCCATCATCGCCTTTGCCATTGAGTGCTATGAAAACGGGCTGATCAGCAAAGAGGATACCGGCGGCATTGAGCTTACCTGGGGCAATCACCAGGCTATTGTCGCTATGACTGAAAAACTGGCTAAACGCCAGGGTTTCGGCGATATCCTTGCCGACGGCGTAAAAAGAGCTGCGGAGGAGATCGGCAAGGGGGCAGAAGAATATGCCTTCCATGTGCATGGGCAGGAGTTGCCCATGCACGACCCCAGATTCGCCCCCAGCTATGCTGGCACCTACCAGGCTGATCCCACCCCGGCTCGCCATACCCAAGGTGGCCTCGCCTCCGTTGAGCTGGGCATGCAACAACCCCAGGGTCTTCCCCCCTTGGACAAGTACACCTACACCGGCAAGGGGATTTTTGAGGCTTATTTCAAATATACTATACACACCATGGGAGCCAGTGGGATGTGCCTCTTCCATGCTGCGGCCTTGCCTCAGGATGCCCTGACAACTTTGCTTTCAACGGTTACTGGCTGGGAATTTACTCAGGAGGATGTCTTCAAGGCGGGGGAGAGAATAACCAACATCCGTCAGGTCTTTAACGTACGAGAAGGGCTAGCGGCAAAAGACTTCCAGATCAAAGGCAGGCCCATAGGAGATCCTCCGCTCAAGGAAGGGCCGGTTGCCAATGTGACGGTGGACGCCGATGCGCTGCGGGCCGACTACTTTGTAGCTCTGGACTGGGACCCGGAGACTGGCAAGCCGAGCAAAAGCAAGCTGGAGGAATTGGGGCTGGATGACATAGCGAAAGATCTCTGGCCTTAGTCAGGAGGCAAAAGACCCTGAGGCTATCGATGGTCTCCGTCCTTGTCTGGGGCATTGTACGTCAACATGGTGGCTCAAGGAAGCGGTTGTGAGCGTAGAAAGTCAGGGAGGTGCTATGGTTATTGAACAGAGGGGTCTGCTAAGCGGCTATAGGGTTCTGGATCTAACCGATGAGAAGGGCCACCTGTGCGGGAAGATACTGGGCGACTTCGGGGCCGATGTAATTAAGATCGAGAAACCGGCGGGTGACCCGTCCCGTAACATCGGGCCTTTTTACAAGAACGACCCGGACCCGGGAAAGAGCCTCTTTTGGTTTGCCACTAACACCAGCAAAAGAGGTATCACGCTGAATATCGAAGAGCCTGATGGTCAACAGGTGCTCAAGAGGCTGGTGAACACCGCGGACTTCGTAGTCGAGTCCTTTGAACCAGGATACATGGACAATCTGGGCCTGGGGTACTCGGAACTGGAGAGGTTAAAGCCTGATATCATCATGACCTCCATCACCCCCTTTGGCCAGACCGGCCCCTATTCCCACTACCAGGCTACTGACCTCGTCGGCGTGGCCATGGGGGGCCTGGTACGCATTCTGGGCGAACTGGGCCGCCCGCCGGTGCGCATGAGCTGTGACCCACAGGCCTATTTCCAGGCTAGCGTCCACGCCGCCCTGGGCTCGATGGTGGCCCACTACCACCGTGTGCTTACCGGGGAGGGGCAGCACGTCGATGTTTCCATGCAACAGGCGGTGGCATTGAGCACTATGACCACTGCCGAAGTGTACGATCT